>Ga0255338_1000224_pt1 | contig 228016 bp, 197 predicted proteins | sample MeOH1_35cm_T4_19_FD_203715 | JGI IMG/M metagenome (GOLD analysis project Ga0255338, IMG submission 203715) | Sandy soil microbial communities from University of British Columbia, Vancouver, Canada - MeOH1_35cm_T4_195 | ecosystem: Engineered > Artificial ecosystem > Sand microcosm >...
GAACCCTCCCGGAGCCCCGAGCTCCCTGAAGGGCCGTCGGAGACGACGACGTCGATAGGCCGCCCGTGGACGCGGGGCAACCCGCTCCGAGCGCAGCGGTCCTAATCGCCCGTGCGGCTTGACTACTTCCCAGCTTCACGCTGGGTTGGAATATCTCAACCGCAGAGCACGCAACACATGAGTGAGCATCGCCCTGGGGGCGATGCGGTTCCACGCACTACCTCTTCCTTTCCTTTTCGTTTACCACGCGAGCGCGCGTCCGGCTGTCGACCATCAGCTATCAGTCGCTGATGCCGATGCACCAGTTGCCGTCACACTCGCCCGCGCGACACGACCCTCGCGGGTCGCGTCGAATGTCGTTGGCTGTCGACTGATAGCCGAGGACGGTGAAAAAAATCGCTGGCGATTAGAGCGTAGGGGCCACACCCGTTCCCATCCCGAACACGGTCGTTAAGCCCTACAGCGCCGATGGTACTCCGACCGAGAGGTCGCGGGAGAGTAGGCCGTCGCCGGCACCTCATGAGAAACGGGCCGCCCAACTGGGCGGCCCGTTTCGCGTATGGCCACTCACAGCTGGCGCACTGAGGCGCCGAGGACTGAAGACTCGAATCACGCCAGTGCCCCCACGATGGAGCGTGCTGGCACGTTCGGTGCCTCGGTCGGCTCCGCGATGTCTCAATTGACGTACGTTGCGGTCGGGGCGGTAGCTGGCGTGCTTCTCGTTAGGGAGCGACAGCGGCGGTTGGCGGCGGAGCGACTCGCGGCCGCGGTACTCGAGACACTGCTGCGCGCCATCGACGCCAACGATGCCGAGACAGGCGGCCACGTACGTCGGGTAGCGCGCTATGCGCTGATCCTCGCCGATGCGGCTGACCTCGACACGCGCACCAAGCGAAACATCGAACGCGTCGCCCTGTTCCACGACATCGGAAAGATCCACGAGGCACTGTTCGACATCATCCACGACGACAGCGACCTCACCCCCGAGGAGCGCGAGGCCGTGAGGACGCACCCGCAGCGTGGCGCCGCGGTGCTGGCACCGTTGGCCGCGTTCTACCCGGAGCTCACGGATGGGGTGGTCGCGCATCACGAGCGATGGGATGGCAGCGGCTATCCGCACCATCTCCGTGGCAACACCATTCCACTCGAGGCGCGCATCGTAGCGATCGCCGACTCGTTCGACGCGATCACGTTCAACCGCCGGTACCACAGCGCACAAAGCGTGAGCGAGGCAGCCGAGCAGCTCATGAAGGGGCGCGGGACGCAGTTCGACCCGAAGCTCCTCGACCTGTTTCTCTCGCCTCCCGTGCTCGACCAGGTCATGACGGCACTGGGGGAGGACCTCCACGGACCACGACTCCGACGCTCGGTCCGCCGCGGACCGACGGACCAGGCTCGGCTTCCGACGCTCAGCTTCCGGTGGCGGACGACAACGCCCGCGCCGCAATCTCCGGGTCTGCGGCCGCGAAGATCGCTCTGATCACGGCCACCCCCCGCGCTCCGGTGTCGAGCACGGTGTGGAAGTTGGAAGTGTCGATTCCACCGATCGCGACGGCGGGCAGCCCGGTGCGACGCGCGAGACGCGCGAACTCGGCCAGACCCATGGCATCTCCGGCGTGCGACCTCGCGCCACTCGCGAAGACCGGCCCAATGCCGACGTAGTCCGCGCCACGGGCACGCTCCACCTCGTCGTCGCCACCCACCGACGCACCGATGATGAACCCGGACGGTACGACGGGCCGGAGCGCCGACGCCGGAAGGTCATCGATGCCCACGTACACGCCGGCCGCGCCAGCGGCTATCGCCACGTCCGCCCGGTCGTTCACGACCACCGGGATGTGCAGCGCCGCGACGAGGTCTCGCGCGACGATCACGAGATCGCGCGGATCCGTGTCCTTCAGGCGAAGCTGCACCATCGTCGCGCCACCGCGAGCCGCCGCGACGGCGCGCGCAACGAGTCCCTCGCGACCGTCGCGCAGGTCATCGGTGATGGCGATGAGACGGAGGCAGGCGGGCAGCACGAATCGGGAACCGGAAACTCCGGGAACAGGGGAACCGGGGCTAACGACTGACAGGTTGTTTTCTGTCCGGATTCGGCGGACGCGGCGGGCTTTCGCGACGGATCTGCGCTTTGGCCTCGGAGTGCTCGGAGTACGTCTGTCGAAACTCGTGATGGCCGTCGGGGTGAGCCACGAAGTAGAGATAGGGAACGTTGGCCGGATACAGCGCCGCCTCGATGCTCGCCTCACCGGGTGAGGCGATCGGACCGGGTGGCAGGCCGGGATATTTGTACGTGTTGTAGTGCGAGTCGACCTCGAGATCCTTGTACAGCACCCGGTCGACGTGGCGGCCGAGCGCATACTGCACCGTCGGGTCGGCCTGCAAGAGCATGCCGATCCTGAGCCGATTGTGATAGACGGCCGAGATGACCGGCCGCTCCTCGGCGAGGCGTGCCTCTTTCTCGATGATGGACGCCAGGGTGATGATGTCGTGGCGCGACATCGCGAGCGCTTGCAGGCGCGCATTCCATTCGGGCTTCCAGCCGCGCTCGAACCGTGCGACGAGCATCCGAACCGCTTCCTGCGCCGAGGTGCCGTCGGCGAAGGTGTACGTGTCGGGGAAGAGGTACCCTTCGAGGGTGGGCGTCGGCACGTCGAGCTGGTGCCTCAGCGCCGAGTCGGTCGCGGCGGCCACCACTGACTCCGGTGGAACGGAGAGGGCCCGGGCGAGCAGCGGGACGATGCTCGAGAGCGCGAACCCTTCGGGGATCGTCACGGTGTGCACCAGCCCCTTGCCTCGCGTGAGCGCGTCGAGCACGTCGTTCCACGACGCGCCGGGCGGGAACACGTAGGTTCCGGCCTTGAGCGCACGATCGCGGCCGAGCAGCGAGGCGTAGAGGCGGAACAGCCGCGGCGACGAGACGACGCGCGCGCGCGCGAGCGAGTCGACGGCGACGCCGAAGTTCGCGCCGGGCGGAATGGTGACGCGAACGCCGGGGCCGCCGGACGCCCCGCCGCATGCGGCGAGCAGGGCGAGCGACGCGACGCCGAGGCGACGCCGGGCGCGATGCCTAACGTGGAAGCGAGAGTGCATGCTGCAGGAGCAGTGTAGCCGCCAGGGCATCGACGTCACCCTTGCGGCCCCGGGTGGACCCACCCATCTCGCGGATGGCGCGCAGGGCGGCGGCGGTGGTGTACCGCTCGTCCACGAGACGCACGGGCAGGCCGGTCCGTTTCTCGAGCTCGGCGGCGACGTGGCGAGCCTCGGTGGCGCGTGGGGTGTCGTCGCCGTTGGCGTCGAGCGGCAGGCCGACGACGAACCCTTCCACCGCGAGCTCCGCGCCCCGGCGCATCATCTCGGCGATTGGCGGCCGCTTGCCTCGCCGGCGCTCGATGAACCCCGCCGGCGACGCGATGGTGCCCGAGGGATCGCTGACGGCGAGCCCCACGCGGCGGTCACCGTAGTCGATGGCGAGGAGGCGGGTTGGAAAGGGGGAATCGGGAATCGGGGAACGGGGAACGGGGAACGGGGGAACCGAGGCTGGTCGCTGACGGCTGATAGCTGTCGACAGCCGACAGCCGACAGCCGACAGCTATCACCCCTGTGCCATCAGGACGAAGAATTCCTTGTTGTTCTTCGTTCGCATGAGCTGCTTGAGGAGGAATACGATCGACTCGTCGGGGGGCATGTCGCCCAGGAAGTTACGGAGAAGGTAGACGCGGTTGATCTCCTCCTGCGTGAGCAGCAGCTCTTCCTTGCGCGTGCCCGACTTGTTGATGTCGATCGCCGGAAAGACCCGGCGATCGGCGATCTTGCGGTCGAGAACGAGCTCCATGTTTCCAGTACCCTTGAACTCCTCGAAGATCACCTCGTCCATTCGCGAGCCGGTCTCGATGAGGGCCGTCGCCACGATCGTGAGCGAGCCACCCCCGTCGATGTTGCGGGCTGAGCCGAAGAACCGCTTCGGCTTGTGGAGTGCCGTCGCCTCGACGCCGCCCGAGAGGATCTTTCCGGTGTGCGGCGCAATGGTGTTGTGGGCGCGCGCGAGACGTGTGATCGAATCGAGGAGGATGACGACATCGCGGCCGTGCTCGACGAGCCGCTTCGCCTTCTCGATCACCATGTCCGCGACCTGCACGTGCCGATCAGCGGGCTCGTCGAACGTCGAGCTGATCACCTCGGCCCCGATGACGTTCTGCTGCATGTCGGTCACCTCCTCGGGCCGCTCGTCGATGAGCAGGATGATCAGCGACACCTCGGGGTGATTGGCGACGACGGCGTTCGCCATCTTCTGCAGCAGAATCGTCTTGCCGGCGCGTGGCGGCGCGACGATGAGCCCGCGCTGCCCCTTCCCGAGCGGCGCGATGAGATCCACGACGCGCATGCTGAGGTCGCCGTTGGGCGCCTCGAGGCGCAGGCGTTCGTCGGGGTAGCGCGGCCGGAGGTTGTCGAACGCGACGCGTTCCTTGGTCTGCTCGGGTGAGTCGCCGTTGATCGACTCGACCTTGAGCAGCGCGAGGTAGCGCTCCCATTCCTTCGGCGGCCGCACCTGGCCGAGTATGGTGTCGCCGGTGCGAAGGTCGAATCGCTTGATCTGCGACGGCGAGACGTAGATGTCGTCCGGGCCGGCGAGGTAGTTCCAGTCCTGGCTCCGGAGGAAGCCGTACCCTTCGGGCAGGATCTCGAGCACGCCTTCGGCGCGGAGCACCGTTTCGGTATCGAGGAGGTTCTGCTCGATCCGAAAGATCAGGTCCTGCTTCCGGAGTCCCGAGGTGTTGGAGATGTTGAGTCCCTCAGCCAGCTCCTGGAGCTCGGTGACGGACTTCCGCTTCAGTTCAGCGATATCCACGTGCGATGACCCGGGTAGCTACGCGCGGCGGTGATGGGGGAAAGCAACGGACGGAACGGGGGATGAGCGACGGGCGGAAACTGGCGAGGCGGGAAACGGGGAGGGAAAGGCTCGAGCGCAGACGGGCTGGGTCGTGACGAGCGGCTCGCATTGCGTTACAGGCTCCGCGTCGGAGCGGAGCCACGGAGCCGAGCGCGCCGGAAACGTCGAGGCGAGAGCGCTGCCCGAGGACTGTGACGCGATGTCGAGCGGGCGCGTGGAGCGGCAAGTCGAGGAGCGCCAAGCTATCAGGAGCGGTTTGGGGGGTCAAGTGCGCCCGGCGCCAGCGGCGGCGAGTCGGGCGGTGAGCGCCGGGGCTCCTGTTCAGAACGCGATGTAGCGGAACGGACGTCGCTTGATGTCGGCGAAGAGCTCGGTGATCTGCCTCTCCATCTCCGCCAACTGGACGGCGAGGATCGAGTCCTGCCCGAACCGCGCAAGGGTCGTCCCACCCTGCGAGGCGAGGAGTGCGCGAGTGATCGAGAGCTCGTCGCGAACGTCGCCGACGGCACGGAGCAGTGTCGAGTCTCGGCGAAAGCGCCCGAGCGACGTCCGGTCGCTCCCGAGCAACTGGCGAAGCGTATCGGCCCGGGCAGTGGCTGCCTTCGCCCGCTCGATGACGGTGCCGCGACCGAGCGCGAGCGCCAGGGTGCCGTCGCCGTCGCTCGCGCGCCGCGTGAGGCGCGATGCATTCGCGCGCAGCGCCTCGAACCGCTCCGGTGCGTCGAGCGTGGTCAGTGCGCCGATGGTTCCGCGTGTGGATGCGAGCGCCGAGGAGATCACCTTCACGTTCGCCGCGATTTCGGGGAACTCTCTCGTGGCGTCGCCAAAGCTGGCCGTGACGGTCTCGAGGTCGCCGCCGGGCTCGGCGGGGATGGTGTCGTTGGGCGGGATGACGGGTGCGCCGGAGGTGCCGGCGCTGACGTAGAGGACCGTCGCGCCGAGCATGCGCGCGCCGGTGCGCAGCTTGGCGGAGGAATTCTGGCGGATCTGCGGCCGGAACTGCTCGAGGATCTCGAGCTCGAGCACGACACGCCGAGCGGTGTCGGTGGACGGCGGGGCGAAGCGGACCGCCTTCACCTTGCCGACCTTGGCGCCGTTGATCCAGACCTCGCTGCCTCCCATGACGTTCCGGGCGCTCGGGAGGGCGGTGTAGTAGCGCACGGTGTCACCCACGAGGCGGCCGAGGCGCGCGTACTTGAGCGTCGCCGCGGTGGTCGCGAGAATGACGCCGAGGATGACGGTGCCGCGGGTCAGGTGTCGCCAGCGGAGCGCGCGGGGCATGAGGCGCTGGGGAGCAAGGGACGAGCCATGGTTCAGCCGAGAGCCGACAGCCGACAGCCGACAGCTAACGGCGAACAGCTGACGGCTTTCGACTGACGGCCAAAAAGGGGCGCGTCCATCAGGACGCGCCCCTTTTTCGCCTTTTTCCCATGCGCACGACAGGATTCGAACCTGTGACCTTCGGCTCCGGAGGCCGACGCTCTATCCAGCTGAGCTACGCGCGCAATGCGGCATGACCGCAGGTGAAGATTACCGGCCCGCCGGCCGCGGCACAAGTTAGCGCCGGGCCAATGGATGCGTGGCCGCGGCGCGTGACCGGGCGGGTGGACGAGCCGTCCTTGAGCGCGATGAAGTCATCGAGAGCTTCGGGTTCGGAGCACGCGTCCGCGGCGGCAGACGTCTGCGTCGCGCGTCAACCGATCTTCGGTACGGCCGGGGAGGTTGCGGGCTACGAGCTGCTGTATCGCCGCACGTCGGCGGACACGGTGGCGGCGGGGGTCGAGCGGTCCGTGATGGGCCCCGACGTGCTCGTGCACGCGTTCCTCGACATCGGGCTCGATCGCCTGACGGCGGGGCGCGCGGCGTACATGAACTTCACGCGAGAGATGCTGCTCGCCGGCGTGTACACGCTGCTCCCGCCGGAGTCGGTGGTCGTCGAACTACTCGAGGACGTGGAGCCAGACGAGGCGGTGGAGGGTGCGTGTGAGCACCTCGTCGATGCCGGATATGCGCTGGCCCTCGACGACTTCGCCGGGGGCGCGAGGTATCGGCGGCTGCTCGAGCTCGCGTCCGTGGTCAAGGTGGACGTGCTCGGTCAGCCCGCGACGCGGCTGGACGAGATCGCGCAGGCAATCGCACCGTACGACGTGCGGCTATTGGCCGAGCGGGTCGAGACGGCGGACGTACAAGCGATGTGCGCGGGGTTGGGCTACGAGCTCTTTCAGGGCTACTTCTACGCACGTCCCACGGTGGTGCAGCGTCGCGCGCTGGCGAGCGAGGAGTCGGCGATCGTGCAGGCGATGAACGTGCTGCGCGACAGTCGCGCGAGTGACGCCGAGACCGAGGCCGTGTTCGCGTCGGACGTCGTGTTGAGCTACAAGCTGCTGCGGATGGTCAACGCGGCGGCTCGCGGAGGGCGCGGGATCGAGTCGATTCGGCACGCGATACAGCTCGCGGGACGCAATGAGTTGAGCAAGTGGCTCGCGCTGCTGCTCGTGTCGTCGATCGCGGCGCGCAGCGCGGTGAACCGCGAGCTGCTGCACCTGGCCGTGCAGCGCGCACGCATGTGCGAGCTGCTGGCCGCACCGACCGGCCGCGCGCGCGACACGAGCGCGCTGTTTCTCGTCGGGCTGTTCTCACTGCTCGACGCGATCTCCGGCATGCCGATGGCGGAGCTGCTCGAGTCGATCGCGCTCGCGCCGCCGCTCCGCCAGGCGCTCATGGAGCGCACCGGCCCGTATGCCGAGCCGCTGTCGATCGCCGAGGCGTACGAGCAGGGTGCGTGGAGCATCGTCTCGCGCCACGCGTCGTCATCAGGACTCGACACGTCCGAGGTGGGCGCGCTGTACGTTCAATCGCTCGCGTGGACGCGAGAGCGGCTGCTGTCGTTGAGCGCGGCGGGGTAGCCTGGCCGGACCGAGGGGAAGCCCGAGTCGCTCGACGCGGGCTGGCGGGGCATCTCGGGCGGGCGTACGAACGGCAGCATGAGCGAGATGCGGCGATTGGAGGGGTCGCGCGGATTCTGCGCGTTGCGGGGTTGGCGGTCGGCGTACCCGGTGACCTCCACGATGCGCCGGCTCGGGATGGCACTCGCCTCCAACACGCGCCGCGCCGCATTCGCGCGATCGTTGGAGAGCTCCCAGTTCGTGTAGGCCGCGCCGCGGCTGAACGGCGCGGCGTCGGTGTGGCCTTCGATCGAGATCGGATTCTCGAGTCGCGCGAGCTCCTCGCCGATGACGCGGAGCGCCACGACGCCATCGGGCTTGATCTGCGCCGACCCGAACGGGAAGAACGTGTCGCCCGTCTCACTCTCGATCAGCTCGATGCGCAGGCCGGCGTCGGTGACGATGATCTCGATGCGCGCGCGCAGGCCGCCCACCTCGCTGACGCTGTCGAGCTTCTGACGGAGCTCGCGCGAGACCTGATCGAACCGGTGCTGCTGATACTCACGCGCCGCGAGGAAGATCGCGTTCGCCTTGACGTTCGCCGGCGTGGTGCCCGAGGAGATCGGGGTGGCTCCCCCGGAGTAGCCCTTCTTGTAACCGACGGGATTGGAGAAGTACCCCTCGATGGCCTGCCGAAGCCGCTGGTCCATGCCCAGGATCCACATGACCATGAAGAATGCCATCATCGCGGTCACGAAGTCGGCGTAGGCGACCTTCCACGACCCGCCGTGATGGCCGCCGTGGCGCCTGACCTTCTTCTTGACGATGATGATCTTGCTCGCCGATTTGGCCACGTCAGGCCGCCTTGCGCCGTGTCAGCGTTTCGAGCTCGGCGAAGGACGGCCGGTCGATGGGCTCGATGTTCCGGCGCGCGAACTCGACGCAGGTCATCGGCGCGTCGCCACGCGCGAACGACAGCAGCGCGGTCCGAATGCACGACATGTACGCGGCCTCGGCGCGGATGCGCCCCTCGATGGCGGTGCCTAACGGCCCGATGATCCCGTAGGAGAGCAGGATGCCGAGGAAGGTGCCGACGAGCGCGGCGGCCACCTTCTCGCCGATGGCCGACGCCTCGCCGCCGATGGAGCCCATCGTGATGACGACGCCGAGCACGGCGGCGACGATGCCGAAGCCGGGCATGGCGTCGGCCACGCGCGTGAGGGCCTGCGGTACCTGGCCTTCCTCGTCGTGGTGTCGCTCGAGATCGAGATCCAGGATCTCCGCGAGATGGTGATCCTCGACGGCTCCGGTGAGCAGCACCTTCAGCGTATCGCAGAGGAACGAGAGCGCGCTCTCGTGGTGACAGAACGTCGGGTACTTTCGGAACAGCGCACTCTTGTGCGGGTCCTCGATGTGCGCCTCGAGCGCGATGAGGCCGTCCTTGCGCGCGGTCTGGAAGACGTCGTAGAGCAGTTGGAGGAGCTCCGCGTAGGCCTTCTGCGTGAACGGGCTCGGCTTGAGCAGCCCGAGCATCGCCTTGAAGGTCTTGGACAGGATGCTCGGCGGGTTGGAGATGATCATGGCGCCGATGCCGGCGCCGCCGATGATGATGAACTCGGTCACCTGCCACAGCACGCCGAGCTTGCCGTGGTGCATGGTGTAGCCGAGCAGCACGCTGCCTATGACGACGACGAGACCGATGATCGTGAACACGAGAACTGGCGGGGATCGGGATTCGAAAGCGAACGAGGAACGGGGAACCGCGAACCGGGACAGGCGGGCGACTCCCACAGTGTCCGGGTACGAACGGCTCCTCGTGGTTCAGGCGCGCGACTGAGAGTATCGGCCGGAGCGGCGGCGAATCTGAACGCGGGAGCCCGGGGCCGGCTCAACCCGGTTCCCGGTTCCCCGCTCCCGGTTCTCTCTGCGCCGTTCCCACGCCGAGCAGCTCGCGGATCTCCGGCGTCGCGTGCGCGCGCTGGTTCTCCGATGCGATCTGCGTCACGATCTCTTCGCGGACGATGCTCACGTCGGGCGGTGCCTCGATGCCGATGCGAACGCCCCCGCGGTCGCAGGCGATGATGACGATGCGGATCCCGCCCTCGACCAGAATGGCGTCTCCGACTCGGCGGCTCAGAATCAGCACGCGGCTACACCATGTCGATGAGCGTCTGCGCCATCTCGTCGGCCGTGCGAACGAGTCGGGACGCCGCCTGGAACGCCTGCTGGTGGCGGAGCATGAGCGTCAGCTCCTCGTCGATCGACACGCCGTTCACGCTCGAGCGACGGGTGTCGGCCTGGCCGGCGAGCGTCTCGAACACGGCGGCGGAGCTGTCGGCGGCGCGGGCCTGCATGCCGACGCTCGTCACGGTATCGCGGTAGGCATCACCGAACGTCGCACCGGCGTTCAGTCCGACCTGCGCGGCGTAGGTGGCGCTGCCCATCGCCGTTCGCAGCGCGTTCACGCCGCCCGCATCGCGCAGGGCGGCGAGCGCGAGCGCGAGCGAGTTGTCGCCGGGGCCGTTCTGCGTCGTTCCCGAGGCCACGACGGCGGAGCTCTGCGCGACGGCCGAGGAGAGCGTGATGGAGCCGGCCGTGGTACCGGCCGGATCGAAGAACGCGACGCGGGACCCGGTGGGCCCGAGCAACGGGTCCCAGTTCGCGCCGCCGAGCGCCTCGCCGGCGGCGGTCCAGCCACCCGTGTGCAGGTAGTTCACCGCGTTCACCAACCCCTTCGCGAGTGCATCGAGACGCGTGCGCACGTCGGGGAGGTCGGTGCGCAGGACGTCGACGATGGCGCCGAGCGTGCCACCGAGCTGCGCGAGCGGGTCGCCGGCACCCACGATGCCTAACGTCGTCGGGGATCCCGGGCGGATCTCGAGCGGACGCGCGGTGGGGCCGTCCACGATCGCGGTGCCGCCAACGACGAACGACAGCGTGCCGTTGCTCTGGGGCATCACGCGTCCGCCGGCGAGCTTCGACAACTGGTCGGCAACCCGATCGCGCTGGTCGCGCAGCTCGGGCGCCTGGATACCGCCCACCTCGGCGGCGGTGATCTGGGTGTTCAGCCCGGCGAGTTGCGTGGCGAGACGATTCACCTCGCTCACGGAATCCGCGAGGCGCGCGCGCGTGGTGCCCTCGAGATCGCCGAGCCGCGAGGCGAAGCGGTTGAGCGTGGACGCCACCTCCATCCCTCGCTGCCGCACGACCGCCTGGCCGCTCGCGGAGCCCGGGTTGTTGGCGAGGTCCGACCACGATGACCAGAACGCGTCGAGCGCGCCGGCGAGCGCCTGGTCCGATGGCTCGCCGAATATTCCCTCGACTTGCGAGAGGACGTCGCGCCGCAGGCCGAACCCTTCGGCACTGGCCGCCTCACGCCGATAGCTGGCGTCGAGCAGCGCGTCGCGCAGGCGAACGACGTTCTGCACCTGAACGCCGGTCCCGAGCGAGCCGTACGGGAAGCGCTGCGGCAGGCTCGGCACGAGCTCTGCCCGTTGCCGCGAGTACCCCTCCGTCTCGGCGTTCGCCACGTTCTGCGACACGACCTGCATGGCCGCCTGATGGGCGGCGATGGCGCTCCGCGCGATGCTGAGAATGCTGCCGAAGGAGGACACGTCAGGCCTGCCGGTCGATGAGACGCGCGCCCGACGGGTGGTCGGACGACGCGGTCTCGGTGTAGAGCGGCTGCGGCATGCCGGTGCCGAGCAACGCGCGCACGTACTCGTCGCTCGCGGCGAGCGCCTCGCGCAGCACGCGCCTGTTCACGGCCACCTCGCCGGACAGCGTGCGTGCGGCGGTCTGCAGCTCCTCACCCACTTCCCGCAGCCGCGGCGTGAACGATGGGCCGAGCGCGTCCTCGAGCTCGCGCAACGCGACGTCCTCGGCGCAGCCGAACCGCACGTTGAGCGCGCGGCGCCGCTTGCGCGCTTCGCCGAGCGTATGGAGCACACGCTGCACGGCATACACCGACTCCTCCACGCCCTGGAGGTCGTCGACCGCGACGGCCGCGCGCTGGCGGCGCATCAACGCGATGAGCTCCTCGATGAGCCGGCGCTCGGAGCCGAGGGCGTCGATCATGCGATCGCGCGCGACCGCGAGCTGCTGCGAGATCGCGGAAGGCTCACCGAGCTTCGGCGTCGGCAGTGGGGAAGTAATGCGAAGGGGAGCGGCCGGGTGCGTCACTTGATCCTCTTGTCGTCAGCGCCGGCCGACGCCGCGCCAGGGTTCGCAGGCGGCAACGCCGCGCGCAGTTGTCGATACAGCGACTCGCCGATTCCGCGGTCCCAGTGCTCGGGCACGTGAGTGGCGATCCGCTCGTCCATCAGGCCGGTGAAGATCTCCTCGCCGGCGCCACCATCCGTCATGCCATCCTGCGGAACGGTCTCACGCATCGCCTTGAAGAGCTGCTGCACGAACACGCCCTCGAGCTGCTTCGCGACGGCGCGGAGGCGTTGTTCATCCCCCGACGGGCTGGCGCCTGGGGTGGAGCTACCGATGCGTGTCATCTGGTCACGACCTCGGCCGAGATGGAGCCGGCGCGTCGGAGCGCCTCGAAGATCAGCGCGACCTGCGACGGTGGTGTCTGTACCGCGTGCAGTGCCGCGATCAACTGCTGCACCGACGTGCCGGTGGCCAGGCGGAGACGGCCATCGGTGGTCCCGGCCAGAGTATCGGCAGGTACGCCGCCGATCGAGAGTGTGACGGAGCCCACACTCACGACGCCCGGGCCCACCGGAAGCTCGCCGCCGGCGACGACCGTTCCGTCGTGCGCGTCGATGACGATGCGGGCGGGTGTGGCGAGGTGCACCGTGAGATCGCGAATCTTCGCGAGCTTCGCCGCGGGGTCGCCGTCCTTGAGCGTGAGCGCCACGGCACCCGGGTCCTCGACTTTCGCGGTGCCGGCGCCGAGCGCGGTGTCGATCGCGGCGGCGATGCGCGATGCGGTGCCGATGTCGGGCTCGCGCAGGAGCAGCCGCGACACGGTGCTGAACGTGGGGCGAGGCAGCTCACCCTCGATGAGGCCCCCGTCGGGAATGCGACCGGTCGTCTCGACGAGATAGGGCCGACGTCGGCCGGCACCGTAATCGGTCACGAGCAACTGACCCTGCGCGGTGGCGACAGGCGTGCCGCCGGCGTCGGCGACGAGCGGCGTCATCCAGAGCACGCCACCGCGCAGCGAGCGCGCATCGCCCACGGATGACACGTGGATCTCGAACTTCCCGCCGGCGCGCAGGTACGGTGACACTTCGGCCGTGACGAGCACCGCCGCGACGTTGCGGGTGCGGAGCAACTCGGCCGGAACGGAGACGTCGAAGCGGCGAAGGAGATTCACCACCGACTGCACGGTCTGCTGCGATGAGCGGCCGCCGTAGCCGTTGTCACCGGTGTTGTCGAGGCCGACGACGAGGCCGTAGCCCATCAGCCGCACCGGCACCGCCTGGTCCTCGATGACGAGGTCGCGGACCGCGGTCTGGGCCGGCAGCGTGGAGCCTAACGATGCGACCGCGGCGAGCAGCGCGGCGCCGAGCCGCCGGGTGCGGGTCACGGCCATACGACCCCCAGGATGCGCGTGATGATGCCGCTCCGCGGCTTGCCCAGGGAGCCCTGCGCCTGGTAGACGATCTGCGCGTCGGCGATTCGCGAGGATTCGGCGAAGTCGGTCGTGCTCACGTCCTGCGGACGGAGCCAGCCGGAGAGCGTCATCACCTGCTTGTTCTTGTCCACGTCGACGGTCTTGGAGCCCTTCACCTGGAGGTTCCCCTCCTTGCTGATGGCCACGACCTTGACGCTGAGCTCTCCGGTGAAGTGGTTGCCGCGCGTGGCTTCGCCGCGCTGGCGCGACTCTCCGTCGTTGCTGCTCTCGATGGCGATGTTCTTTCCGCCGGTGGCGCTGGGCAGCGACGCATCGGCGCCGAGGCGGCGGTGCTTCTGGTCGGTGGCGACGTTGCCCTTGTTGGCGGCGGCGTACGTCGCTTCATCGACCAGCACCGTGATGATGTCGCCGACGGCGAAGTCGCGGCGGTCGGCGGTCCAGGAGCGCGGCGGCCGGCGCGTGGCGGATGCGACGGAGTCAGTCGGCGGCATTGCCGAGAGCCCGCGCGGCGGCGTCTGGGCGGCCTGCGCGTGTGCGTCACGCGGCCATGCGATGGCGACGGTGGTGCAGAGTGCAGTCAAGGCGACGTATCGCATCATCGTTGTGAGTCGAGGTCAGCGCGAACGGTGGCTGGGGCCGACACGACGCCGCGGAGACGGCGGCCGGCTTCGACGCGCACCCAGACGTGGTCGCCCAGTGCGCCGGACGTGGCGGCGGTGCCGCGGATGGACAGTTGAATGCCCGCGTGCTCGGCGACGAACCGAACCAACTGGCCGGCGGCGACGAGGGCGGGCGGGCCGACCGCGGGCTCGACGAGCGGCTCGCCGGCGGCGACGGGTCGCCGGGTGACCCAGCCGGATTCGGCCGCCGCGGCGTTGCGCAGCGATGGCCTGACGGTGGTGGCTACGACGTCGAAATCGGCGGGGGTGACCGTCGCGCCACGGGGCAGGGCGCGCGCCGCGACCGGCACGGTGCGCGCGACGCCCGTGGCGGCGGGCGGCGTGGCGGCAGCGGCGGACAGGGAGGCGGTGCGCGAAGCGATGGCGCCTGACGCGGCCGGCATCGCCGAGGGTTGAGCCTCGAGCGAAGCCGCGGCGACGGACGCCAGCAGCGCCAGCACACCGCCCGATCCGTTCACCGGATCATCCCGTTGGCGATCGACATCATCTCCTCGGCGTTCTTGATGGCCTTGGAGTTGATCTCGTAGGCGCGCATGGCGGTGATCATGTCCACCATCTCCTGGACGATCTCGACGTTGCTCCCCTCGAGGTGGCCCTGGAGGAGCCGACCCATGCCGTCCTCGGACGGATAGCCCACGACCACGGCCCCCGATGCGGGTGTCTCGAGGTAGATGTTCTCGCCCTGCGCGAGCAGTCCCGACGGGTTCATGAATCGGGCGAGCTCGATGCGACCGATCTCGCTCGGCGAGTTGTCGCTGCCGCGGGTGGCGCTGACGACGCCAGTGGCCGAGATGGAGACCTCGGTGGCGTCCTCGGGCACCTTGATCCCGGGGATCAGCGTGTAGCCCTCGGAGGTGACGAGGGTGCCGGTGTCCGACACGCCGAAGCTGCCGTCGCGCGTGTAGCCCACCTGCCCGTTAGGCAACTGCACCTGAAAGAACCCCTCGCCCTCGATGGCCAGGTCGAGCGGACGCTCCGTCTGCTCGATGGGGCCCTGCTGGTGCATGCGCTGCACGCCGGCGAGGTGGGTTCCGCGACCGACCTGGATGGCGGGCAGCGAGTTGGCATCGGGGGCGCCGACGACGGTCGCACCCTGGACGGTCTGATACAGCAGGTCCTCGAAGTGGGCGCGGCTCCGCTTGAACGCGGTGGTGTTCACGTTCGCGAGGTTGTTGGCGATGACCTCGCTGCGAGTCTGCTGCGCCATCATGCCGGTCGCGGCGGTGCGGAGTGCGGGATCCATTGGACGGTAGTGAAAGAGGGAGCCGGGAACAGGGACCCGGGAACGGAGCCGTCACCATTGGCTGACGGCTGACGGCTGCTAGCCAGGCACCTTGCCCAGGTCGTTCGTGATGGTCGCGCGGATGCCGTCGAGCGTCGTGAGGGCTTTCGCGGCGTTCGCGTAGGCGCGCTGCACCGAGATCATGTCGACCATCGTCGACACGGTGTTCACGTTGCTCTCCTCGACGAACCCCTGCTTCACCGCGCGCGCCTCGAGGGCCATCGGCTGGCGGGACGCGTCGGGGAGGAAGAGCGTGCCGGCGTCGTGTTGCATGTCGGCGCCGGGTGCGACCGTCTCCATGCGCAGACGGTCCACGGCTTCGCCGTCCACGGCAACGAGGCCGGCACGATCGATCGTCACGATGCCCGGCCCGAGGCGGATCACACCCTTCTCGCCGAGCAGCGCGTGCCCCGATGGGTCGGTGAGGATCCCGTCGGGCGAGAGCTGGAACGAGCCGCCGCGCGCGAGCCGTTCGCCCTGCGGGGTCGACACGACGAAGAAGCCGTCGCTGTCGGTCGCGAGGTCGAGTGCGCCGCCGGTCTCCTTGAACGAGCCGCGACGCAGGTCGGTGGCGGTGTCGGGCACCGGATGGGATTCGCCGACGAGCCGCGCGAAGACGCGCTCGGCCTTGAAGCCATCGGTGCTCGCGTTGGCGAGGTTGTTCGCCACGATCTCCTGGCGGCGCTCGTAGTAGCGAAGCGCGCTGGCTGCGGCGGCGATTCCGTCGGGCATCTAGCTACCGTGGAGCAGGGAACGGGAAACCGGGAACGGGGAACGGGGGCTGATCGCTGACGGCTGTCGGCTGTCGGCTGATGGTTACGTTAGGCAACGCATGTGCCAAGGCCGGCAGGATCAGCGCGTGCCGGTAAGCCGTTAGGCGATCAGGGTTTGCGCGGCGCACCCGGCTCACGACCGCTGGCCCCCGAGCCGGGCTGGCGCGGCAGATCATGCCGCGCTCGGACGAGTCTTCCGCATCGGGGTGGACCGCTCGCCGCGCGCGAGGGTGCTCGCGCGGAGGATCGTCGCCACCGCGTCGTGCGAGAGGCGGGTGTAGCGGGCGATGGCCGGGGCTCCCATGCCTCGACGGGCGAGCCGGCGCACGCCCGGCACGTCGAGCGATGTACGCGGTGGGGCGACAGCGCGCGGCCAGCGACGAGCGGTGATCAGGGTCACGGTCGCACTCGCGAGCGCGATGAGTGCCGCCATCGCCCACGGGTGATCAGGCATCTCGCGCGCGAGCTCGAGCGCGGAGTGCATCAGCCCCGGCAGCGACTTCACGGCCGCGCGGCCCTGCTGGGCGAGCTGCTCGAGTACGGGTGACGTGGTCATGCGACCCTCTGGTGGAAGCCGGCGAGCTCGACGCGCAGCTTGCCGAGCGCCTTGGAGCGGATCTGCGAGACGCGCGACTCGGTGAGCTCGAGCACGTCGGCGATCTCGTGCAGCTTGAGCTCCTCGAAGTAGTAGAGGGTGAGGACGATTCGCTCCTGCTCCTTGAGCGTGGACAGCGAGTTCCGAACGATCTCGTGCTCCTGCTGTCTCGAGATCTCCTCATCGACGCCGCTCTCGGGCTCGTGAATGAGCGGCTCCACCAGGTGCTGGGTGTTCCCCTCGCCATCGGTGGTCGTCTGCTCGAGCGGTACGTGGACCGCGCTCTCCGTGTCGGCCTGCCAGCGCCAGAGGGTGCCGAGCTCGATCCCGAGGTGCTCCGCCACCTCCTTGTCGGAGGCGAGCCGCCCGAAGATGCGCGTCAGCGTCTCGCGCGCCGCCGCGATCTCGCGCGTCTTGCGCCGAATGGATCGCGGGACGTGGTCCTGCCGCCGAAGCTCATCGAGGATGGCGCCGCGGATGCGCGGCACGGCGAACGTGCTGAACGCGAGCCCGCGTGACGGATCGAAGGCGTCGACGGCGCTCATCAACCCGATGGTGCCGCAGCTCACCAGCTCGTCGAAGTCGGCGGGCGCGGCGAGCGACCGCGAGAGCTGGCGCGCGACGTGGTGCACGAGGCTCAGGTGCTCCTCGAGCAGCGCGTCACGCGCCGCAGTGTCGCCGTTGGCGAGCGCCTGCCACATCGCCTTCGGGTCCATCGGAGTATGGCTCATACGCGGGAAGTGGGTCAGCGAGCCGCGAGGCTCGCACGGTGGTTCGTCGTTGGCACGCCCGGCGCGATGCGCAGGCCCATGCCGCGCAGCGCGTCAGCCGCGGGCGAGCCGGCGGCGGCATCCACTGCACACACGCCGGCGGCGAGCGCGTTGGCGAAGTTCGGATCGTCGGGTACGGTGCCCGCGAAATCGACAGGGCGGCCGAGAAAGCGCTCACACGCCGCCGCGAGCGCGTCCGCCGTCCGCAGCGCCGACTCATCGTCGCAGCGGTTGGCGACGACCTCGAGTGCCACCGTGGGACAGCGCAGGTGGAGCAGCTTGATCAGCGCGTAGGTCGATACGACCGCGATGCGATCGGATGCGGTCACCGCGAGGAACCGCACGGCACCGTCGGCGCACGCGGTGACGATCGCGTCTACCGTGGAGCCGGCATCGATGACGACGAGCTGAAAGCGCTCGTGGAGCGCGGTCGCGCGCCGGAAGAGCAGCTTCCGCTCCGCACCGGTGAGCAGCTCGGCCGTGGGCGGCGAGTGCGCCGAGAGCAGCGTGAGGCGCTCGGCCACGGGCACGAGCAACTGCTCCGGCTCGGCGCGACCGGCGCGCAGATCGTCGAGCGTATGCACCGGATCGACGCCGAGCATGTGATGCACGACGCCGAGCTGATGTCCGGTCTCGACGAGCAGCACTTCGCGGTCCTCGCTCATGGCCGACGCGAGCAGCGTCGCGACAGTGGACGTGCCGACACCGCCCTTGCCGGCGCCGACGACCACGACGGGTGGCGTGCGCTCCGGCCGCGACGCGGCGCGGCCGCGCACGGCCATGAACTGTCTGACGGCGGCGAGCTGCGTGCTCATGCGGCCGCCATGCGAGCGGGTGCCGCGGATCCGGCACCGAGCGTAGCGAGGATTCGCCGTGCCGCGCGCAGGTCGTCGGGGATGGCCTGGCCGTCGGTCATCCAGCGCGACGGGAGGTCGAGCGACGCCGCGAGCGCGGCGAGACCGCCGTCCTCGGGTGCCTCATCGGACTTGGAGATGAGCACGTGCGTGGGCCCGCACGGCGCGTACACGTCGCGCAAGGCGATCGCGACGTCCGTACGGATGGTCGCCGGCACCACGAGGTGTACCTCGTCGGGCGCGAGCGGCTTGAGGAGCGCTTGCCAGCGGGCGGAGTCGTCGCGCGAGCGCGGGCCGCGCCCCGGCGTGTCCACGATCACCACGTCACAGTCGTCGAGCCGCTTGAGCGCGCCGATCGCTTCGCGCTCGTCGTACACGACCTCGAGCTTCAACTCGGCGATCTCGGCGAACGCCTGCATCTGCTCGATGGCGCCGACGCGGAACGTGTCGAGCGTGAGCAATCCCACGCGCTGCTCGCCGAACGCTTCGGGGTGCAGCGCCAACTTCGCGGCCGTGGTCGTCTTGCCGGCGCCGGTGGGTCCCACGAGCGCGATGACGAAGGGCCCGAACCGCCCGCGCCCACCGACGGCGCGCGGTAGCGATGGCGCCTCGGGGGAGAGTCGCGTACGAAGTCGCTCGACATCCTCGGCGCGCGCGGCGATCACCTCCACGCGCGCGTGGCCGCTCTCGCGGCCGATGTGGCTGCGAACGATCACCGCGTCGTCGCCGAGTGCCTGACGAGCCTCGTCGAAGACCCGGCGGAGGTCGGTGCCTCGGAAGGATTCAAACCGCATTGGTCAGTTCCCAGGTAGCCACGGAGTTCAGCTTGATGGACGGCGGCAGCTCGGCGAGCGAGACGACGGGCAGGTTCGGCAACACGGGCTCGACGAGCTTGCGAATGCCGACGCGCAGGCTCGGCGGCGTGATGAGCGGCGCCGGGCGCCCCTCGGTGGCGTGCGCGCTGCCGATCGCGTTGAGCTCGCGCAGCAGCGACGCGAGCGCGTCGGGGTTGAGGAGCTGCGTGCCGGCGTTCGCCGACCGCGGGCTGAAGAGGCCCATGAGCGCGGCCTCGAGCCGCGGTCCGACGGTGACCGCGTGGATGGCGCCGTCTTCCGACGCGTAGAGGCGCGCGATGGCGTTCGTCATTGCGCGACGCACGTGCTCGGTGAGGATCTCGGGGTCCTTTGTCTGATCGGCGGCGTCGCCGAGCGCCTCGAGGATGGTGACGAGGTCGCGGATCGGGATGCGCTCGCGCAACAGGCGCTGGAGCACGCGGTGCAGCACGCCGAGCGAGATCTTCGCCGGGATCATCTCCTCGACGAGCGCCGGGTGCGACTTCTTGAGCGCCTCGACCATCTCCTGCACATCCTGGCGGCCGAGGAGCTCGGCGGCGTTCGCCTTGAGCGCTTCCATGAGGTGCGTGGCGATGACCGTCGTTGGCTCGACGACGACGTAGCCGTACGACTCCGCTTCGACGCGACGCGTGGTCGCGATCCAGCGCGCGGAGAGTCCGAACGCCGGGTCCGTCGTCTCGATCCCCTCGACGGGACGCATGGCGCTGCCGGTATCGAGCGCGAGCATGAAGCGCGGCATGACCTCGGCGCGCGCCACCTCGGAGCCGCGCAGCTTGATGACGTAGTCGTTCGCCGGGAGGCGAATGTCGTCGCGCACGCGAATGGGCGGCACGAGGATGCCGACCTCCAGCGCCGCCTGCTTGCGCAGGAGCTGGATGCGCTCGAGCAGGTCGCCTCCCTGCTTCTCGTCGACGAGCGGAATGATCGCGTAGCCGACCTCCAGCTCGATCGGGTCGATCTGCAGGAGGTCGCGCATCGGGTCCGGCGTCTGCTCCGGCTCCCGCGCGGCCGTCTGCTCGGTGTGCGCTCTCGCGCGGCGCGTGCGCTCGGCGTTCTCGGCCGCGCGCGCGAGCAGTGCCATGCCGCCACCGAGCGCGAGGAAGGGGAGCTTCGGCAGCCCGGGGACGACGCCGAACGCGGCGAGCACCGCGGCGCTCACCCAGATGGCCCGGGGGTACGCGGCGAGCTGCGTCGCGAGCTGCGCGCCCATGCGCGCGCCGCCCGACGCGCGCGTGACCATGATGCCGGCGGCGGTGCTGACGATGAGCGCCGGGATCTGCGCGACGAGGCCTTCGCCGACGGTGAGCACGGTGAAGTGCGTCGCCGCCTCGCTCGCCGACATCCCCTTCTGCACGACACCGACGAACATCCCGCCGATGATGTTCACGCCGGTGATCAGCAGCGCGGCGATGGCGTCGCCCTTCACGAACTTGGACGAGCCGTCCATGGCGCCGTAGAAGTCCGCCTGGCGCGAGATCTCCTCGCGGCGCCGGCGCGCTTCGTTCTCATCGATCAGGCCGGCCGAGAGGTCGGCATCGATCGCCATCTGCTTGCCGGGCATGGCGTCGAGCGTGAACCTCGCCGCCACTTCGGCCACGCGGCCGGCGCCCTTCGTGATGACGATGAAGTTGATCCCGATGAGGATCAGGAAGATCACGAGCCCCACGGCGTAGTTGCCGCCAATGACGAACTCGCCGAACGCGTGAATGACCTGCCCCGCCTCGCCGTGCGTGAGGATGAGACGCGTGCTGCTCACGTTGAGCGCGAGGCGGAACAGCGTGAGCAGCAGGAGCAGGGCGGGGAACGAGCTGAACTCGAGCGCGTCGGCCGTCTGCATCGCGGTGAGCAGTACGACGAGCGAGAGGCCGATGCTCGTGGCGAGGAACAGGTCGAGCAGTACGGCCGGCAGCGGTAGAATCAGGAGCGCGATGACGAAGACGACCGCGATCGCGAGCCCCGTCTCGGCGCTGCGTTTGGCCGGCCCGGCGGGTGCCACGGCGGCCGCGGCGCGAGGAGCGACGGCGGCGGTCACGCGAACACCTCACGCAGCCCGGCGCCGCCGCGCAGGATGCGGCGACGAATGACGAACGCGAGGATCTCGGCCACGGCGAGATAGAGCTCGCTCGGGATCATCGAGCCCACGCGGGCCTTCGCGACGAGCGCGCGTGCGATGGGCTTGTTCTCGACCAGGGGCACGCCCGACTCCTTCGCGATGGCCTTGATGCGCTCGGCGACCTTGCGCTGCCCCATCGCGATCACGATGGGCGCCGGGGCGATGAGGGGATCGTACTTGAGGGCGACGGCGAGGTGCGTGGGGTTCGTGATGACGACGTCCGCCTTCGGTACCTCGCGGAACATCTGCCGGCGCGCGAGCGCGCGACCCATGCTGCGCATGCGCTGCTTCACGAGCGGGTCGCCCTCGGACTGCCGCATCTCCTGCTTGATCTCCTCGCGGCTCATGCGGAGCTGCCGCTCGTGCTGCCACAACTGCCAGAGGTAGTCGAACAGCGCGAGCGCGAGGTAGCAGAGCCCCGCGGTCATGAGGAGCTTGACCGAGTACTTCCGGACGACGTGGAGGAACGCGGCTGGCCCCTGCTCGGCCAGCGCCATGGTGTCGGGCCACGCGGCGACGATGGCGCCGCGCACGGCGATGGTGACGATCAGCAGCTTGAACAGCGACTTCACCAGCTCGGCCCACGACTGCAGTCCCGCGATGCGCTTGGCGTTGGTGCCGGGGCTGAGGCGCTCGAGCTTGGGCTCGAGTGGCTTGGTGGTGAACACGCCGCGTGCCTGCACGCCGGCAACGAACAGTGCGAGCCCGGCGAGCGACGCGCCCCAGACGGCGACGGTGGCGAGCGTTCGCCATCCCATGCCGCGCAGCAGCGCGATCGCCCCGTTCGCGTCGAGCGGCGCCGTGCCGAGCGACGCGAGTCCGAGCCCGAAGACGGCGAGCAGGCGGCCGGCGAGCATGGGGCCGGCCATGTTGATGAGGACCGCGCTGCCGAGGAGAACCATCGCCATCGTGAGCTCCTGGCTCCGCGGGATCTGGCCGTCCTTGCGAGCGTCCTCGCGCCGTTTCGGCGTCGCGGCTTCGGTGCGTTCCTGATCGCCGGCGGACATGCTACCGCACCACCGCGATGGCGAAGCTGCCGAACAGGCGCGTGAGCACGCCGTCGTAGGCGTTGTCCCAACCCTGGAACCAGAGCGCGATCATGGGCAGCGCGGCGCCGAGCGCGAAGAGGCCGAGGCCGATCTGCACGGGGAAGGCGAGCGACAGGATGTTGAGCTGCGGCGCGGCGCGGCTGAGGACCGCGAGCGCCACGTTGCCGATGAGCACGAGCGCGACGACGGGCGCCGCGAAGCGAAGTCCGAGCGCGAAGAGCGTCGAGCCCAGGGAGACGAGCGACGCGGCGCCGGCCGGCATGTCGATGGTGCTCCCGACCGGAACGTGGCGCAGGCTCGCCGCGAGCGCGTCGAGCATGACGAGGTGCGCGTTGAGCGCGAGGAGGAGCGCGACCGCGTACAGGTTGAGGAACTGTCCCAGCGCGGGCCCCTGCGATTGCGTGAGCGGGTCGACGATCGCGGCGCCGGAGAGACCGATCTGGATGGCGAGGAGCTCGCCCGCGGCTTCGGCGGCGCCGACGAAGATCGCGGCGCCCATGCCGATGGCGAAGCCGACGAGCGTCTCGGAGAGGAGCGTGGTGGGCGTGAGCGCCGCCGGGCCCGTGAGGTGCGTCATCGCGACCGGCTGCAAGAGCACGGTGAGCAGGACGACGAGCCCCGTGCGCAGCATCACGGGCACGGTGCGCGCGGAGAACACCGGAGCGACGAGGACGAGGCCGCTCACGCGCGCGCCGAACAGCACGAGCACGTTCGCCGAGCCGGGCGCGAACAGATCGAACGCGGGCGCGGCCGTCACGAGATCAGATTCGGAAGGCTGCGAAACAGCTCGGTCGTGTACTGCACGAGGAGCTGGATGATCCACGGGAGCGCGACGAGGAACGTGACGGCGACGGCGATGAGCTTCGGCACGAAGGAGAGCGTCTGCTCCTGGATCTGCGTGACGGTCTGGAACACGCTCACGATCAGGCCGACGGCGATGGCCACGAGCAGCATGGGCGCGGCGACGAGCAGCGCGACCATGAGCGCGTGGCGAGCGAGATCGGTGACGAGCGCGTGGCTCACTTGAACCCCGCCACGAGGCTCTGAACCACCAACGCCCATCCATCCACCAGCACGAACAGCAGCAGCTTGAACGGCAGCGAGATCATGGCCGGCGGGAGCATGAACATGCCCATGCTCATCAACACCGACGACACGACGACGTCGATGATGATGAAGGGGAGAAAGAGCGCGAAGCCGAGCTGGAACGCGGTGCGGAGCTCGCTCGTGACGAACGCGGACATCAGCACGACCGTCGGAATCTCCTCGGCCGTCTTCGGCGGCTCGGCCTTGCTCATCTCGATGAACGCCTCGACGTCGCGATCACGCGTCTGGCGCAGCATGAAGCCGCGAAACGGGACGATCGCGGCCGACATCATCGCGCCCTGCTCGATCTGACCGTCGAGCCAGGGCGTGAGCGCGGTGCGGTTCACCTCGCTCAGCGTCGGGGCCATCACGAAGCCCGTCAGCAGGAGCGCCAGCGCGGACACGAGGTGCGCGGGTGGCGCGCTCTGCGTGCCGAGGGCCTGCTTCAGGAAGTGCAGGACGATGAGGATCCGGGTGAAGCTCGTCATCATCAGCAGCAGCGTCGGGAGCAGCGTGAGCAGCCCCATCATCACGACCACACCGACCGTTCCGCTCAGGTGCAGCCCCTTCTCCTTGTCGCCGCCGATCTTGAGATCGAGCTGCGGCGCGGCGCGGCTCAGGAGCGCGTCGGTCGCGGCGACGCCGCTCACCGGTGCGGGGGCCGTGGGCTGAACGGCCTGGGGGCCGGCGACGGCGGCCGGGGCGGCGACGCGCGCGCCCCGCGGCGCCGGCACGGTGGCCTGTGGGGCGACGGGTGTGGCGCGGCCGCCCTGCTGGATGACGAGCGGGCCGGCGTTAGGCTGCGGAGCGGCGGCCGCGCCTGCCTGCTGCGCGGTCGCGCGTGTGGGCGCCAGGGCCAACCCGAGCGCGAAGACCAGCGCCGCGATCGGTACGCCGGCTGACCGGATGCCGTCGCGCAGCAGCGCGCGGAAGTCGCGCGGGGTGCTCACGGGCGCCGGGACGCCGCGTTCGTCGGCCAGATCCTCGGGCTCCAGCACGAGCAACTGCCGCACGCCGCCATCGCCGACCGACACGGCCACGGTCTGCGTCCCGATGCGCACCACGGCGATTCCTTGCCGTGGTCCCAGGGGAATGCGGCGCAGCACCTCCATCCGGAGCTGCGCCCGGCCGGTGGCCGGGCCGATCGCCATGCGGCGGAGCAGCCGCAGGGTGATCGCGAGCAGGCCGAGCACGATCGCGAGCGTGGCCGCGATGCCGACGAAGGCGCCGAACGTCACGCGGCGTTCTCGCCTAACGGCTGCCGGGAGACGATGCGGGTGATGCGGATGCCGAAGTGCTCGCCGAGGACGACCACTTCCCCTTCGGCGAAGCGGCGGTCGCCCACGTAGATGTCGATCGGCTCGCCGGCGAGCCGATCGAGCTGCACGACCGAGCCGCGGCCGAGGCGCAGCACTTCCTGCACGGTCATGTTGGTGCGACCGAGCTCGATCGACACCGGCAGCGTGAGGTCGAGGAGCATGGCGAGGGGGACCTCGCCGCCCTCGCCCGCGGCCTGCGCGAGCTCGTCGAAAGCGGGGTCGGTGGGCATCTGTGCGGAGTTGGCGATGGAGCCTGGCTGCATGGCGGTTGGCGGTGTCACGTGCGGGTGGTGGGAACCGGCGTGGTCTCGGGCGCGGGTCCGACGCGGTCGAGCAGGCGGACGGCGAGCGTCGAGCCGATGCGGCCCGGTGTCGCCTGAAAGCGGCGTTGCGCGCCCACGAGGACGTCGAGCGGCGCGGTGCGCGGCAGCCCCGTGGCGAGGATGCTTCCTTCGCCGAGCTCGAGCAGCTGGCGCATCGCCAACCGAAACTCGGGAAGGCGCGCCGCCACCTGCACGCGGGTGTTTCGCACGGAGCTCTCGGTGAGCCCGCGGGTTGCCTCGATCTCGGTGCTCGAGCCGAGCACCGTGACGCGACGCTCGCTGCCGCCGGCGAAGAACTTGTCCAGCACGGCGAACGGCAGGCAGATGTGCAGGATGCTGCGCGTGTTGCCGGCCGCGACCTCGAAGCTCGCCACGAGCACGGGATCCTCCGGGTTCGCGGCGCGAAGAATCTCGGGGATCGACTCGAAGCCGGTGAGCGCGAACCGCAGCTCGACGTAGTCGCTCCACGCTTCCTCGAGCAGGTGCAGCATGCGCTCGGCCGCCGTGCGCACGGCCATGCGCTCGATCGGTGTTAGCGCGCGATGGGCGACCGATGGCTCGGTGCCGCCGCCGAACAGGCGATCGACGAGGTAGAACGAGAATTCGCTGCCGAAGTCCACCACGGCTTGCTGACCGCCCGAATTGACCACATCCGCGATGAACGACGCGCAGGGCGTCGGCAGCGAGATCGTGAACTCGGCGAAGCTGATCTGCACGATGCTCTGGAGGGTCAGCTGCACCTTGCCGCGCACGCGGCCGAGCAGCCATCCCTCGAACGCCTTGGCAAATCGATCGTAGGTCGCGTGCAGCGTTCGAAACTTCTCGTTCGACACGCGGCGCGGGCGACGGAAATCGTAGCTCTGTGCTTCGCCCGGGATGGCAGTGGGCGCCGGCACCGGCGCCGGCGCGGCCGCCGGCGCCGGTGCGGTGCGAGTGCCGCGCCGCGCACCGGCGATCAGCGCGTCGATCTCGTTCTGAGACAGCGTCTCGGAGCTCACGGCTACTGGATCACGAACTGAGGGAAGTAGACGCGCTTCACCGCGTCCTTCCGCGCGAGGCGCACGTTCAGCGAGTCCATGAGCTCGCGCTTCATCCCATCACGCTGGCTCATGTCGGCGAGTTGGTCCACGGTGCGCTCGCCGAGCAGGCGCAGCACGGCGTCGCGCATCTCGGCATCGCGGCCGCTCATCTCTTCCTTCACCTTGTCGTCCTTCACTTCGGCGGCCACGGCCACGATGAGGAAGCGGGTGCCGTTGGAGCCCGACGGGTTGAGGACGAGATTCTCCATCATGTGCACCACGTTGCCGGCCTTCTTCTCGGCGTTCGCGGCACCGTGCTCTCCGTCACCGTCGCCGCGCTCCTCGGTGGTGGCAGCTTGGGCGGCCGGAGCCGCGAGCTTCTTGGCCAGCATGGGCCCGAGCGCGAAGCTGCCGCCGAGCGCCCCGACCACGATGCCGCCGACGAGGCCGGCGATGATGAGCATCTTTGCGGGCTTGCTCGGCGCGGCGTGGTTTCCGTCTTCCGTGAGCTGTTCTTCGTCGGCCATGAGTGATGAAGGAGTGAGTCGGAGCCGATCAGCAGCCACGTGCAAAGGCAGGGCGTGGGCCACTCGTAGCGGTGAGCGCGGTCGGCAACCAACTCCTTCACTGGCACCGTGTTGCGACGCCGTTGTGCGAGCGCGGCATCGGGGCGCGTGGCAGCACGAACGTGCCTAGCGGCAGCTTGTTCCGCATGCGAGCGGCGGGAAATGCCTGTCGCACAGCATCGGGAGTCGGGAATCGAGCGAAGGCGGGGTTCAAGGGGTCAGAGTCGTTGAAACCTCCGGTTTCAACGACTCTGACCCCTTGAACGCTCGGGGAACCGACAAACCCCCGGGATGCTTCGCTGACCGAAGCATCCCGGGGGTTTGTCGGTTCCCCGTTCCCGGTTCCCTGTCCCTGCTACCGCTTCAGATTCACGACTTCCTGCAACATCTCGTCGCTGCTCGTGATCACGCGGCTGTTCGCCTGGAAGCCGCGCTGCGTCACGATCATGCTCGTGAACTCCTGCGCGAGGTCGACGTTGGACATCTCCAACGCGCCGCTCGTCATCGTGGACTGGCTGCCTTCCAGCGAGTAGCCGAGCACCGCACCGCCCGAGTTGCCCGACATGCCGTACATGTTGTCGCCGACGCGGAGCAGGCCGCTCGGGTTGTTGAAGTCGGCGAGCACGATCTGCGCGAGCACCACGTTCGTGCCGTTCGAGAACGCGCCCGAGATCGTGCCGCTGCGGTCGATCGAGAAGTCGACGAGCGTGCCGGCGGTGTAGCCGTTCTGATCGCGCATCACGGCCGTCGATGTACCGGCGTACGAGGAGATCCCGTTCACACCGTTGCCGAGGTCCAGCGTGATGCTCACGTCGTCGGCGCCGGTGGGCGAGAATTGGATCACCGGGTTGGAGCTTGGCGTCGAGCTCGCGAGGTCGAGCGTGCCATCGGTGCCGAACACCAGCGTCTGAGTCGTCGCGTTGGCCGGGGTAAAACCCGCCGGGAGATTCGTTCCGTCGACCTGCCAGTCCCACGAGTCGGCCGCGGTCTTCCAGAAGAAGAGCTTCAGGTCGTGCTGGTTGCCGAGCGAGTCGTAGACGCTGATCGACGTCTCGGTCCACGATTTCGCGTTCGCCGCATCCGCGCGGCCCGCGGCGTCGAACGTGCCGCTGAATACCGGCGCCGACGCGTCGAGGTTGCCGCCGAGCGCCACGCTGTCGGTTGGCTTGGCCGCGGTCTTCTGGCCGAACGGCAGCACGATGTCGCGAATGCCGTCCTGGAAGACGCCGTTGATCGCCATGCGGCCCTGCACGACGAAGCCGTTCGTGGGTGACACGAGCTTGCCGCCGGCGTCGAGCTGGAAGTTGCCGGAGCGCGTGTAGAAGTGCTCGGTCCCCTTCGCGACGACGAAGAACGCGTCACCCTGGATGGCCAGGTCGGTGTTCAGTCCCGTCGTCTCGAGGTTGCCCTGGCTGAACATCGTGTCGATCGAGCCGATCTGCATGCCGAGCCCGATCTGGATGGGGTTGATGCCGCCGTGATCGCCGGGCGGACGGCTCGCGCCCTGGAGCAGCTGCGCGAAGCCTTCCTTGAACGTCACGCGGCCGGCCTTGAACGCGACGGTGTTCACGTTGGAGACGTTGTTTCCGATCACGTCCATGCGCACCTGGTGGTTGCGCAGCCCGGACACGCCGGAGAAGAGGGAACGCATCATGGAGAGATGTCCTTGGAGGGGAGGGAGAGTCGTTAGGTCCCGATCTTCACGATCGAGCCGGGTCTGATCCGAAGCGGGCCGGCGGTGAGCAGCGCACCGTCCTGGCCGTAGGTGATCCCATCGATGCGTGCGGTCGTGTACGTCTCGACCTCCACGGCCTTGCCGTCGCTGCCGGTGACGTCGATGACGTATCGGTAGCCGCCTTCCTTCAGCCCGGCCGCGGCCGAGCCGACGTCGAACGTCTGCATGCCGCTGGCGACGTAGCCGAGCGAACGCGAGCCGAGCACCTTGCCGTTCGCGTCGACGATGGTGAGCGTGCCCTGGCCGGAGCCGGCGACGGTCGCGCTCACGGTGGCGTTGCCGTCGGCGGGGAGGTAGACCTGATCGCTGACCGCGGTCACCTCCTTGCCGATCGTGTTGATCGCGACGCTGTTGGTCACGGCCTGCACGAGCGCGTCGCTCTGCGTCTGCTGCGTCTTGAGTGCGTCGCCGATGTTCACGAGCTGCTCGAGCGACGAGAACTGCGCGAGCTGCGCGGCCATCTCCTCGCCCTGCAGGGGGTTCATCGGGTCCTGATAGCGGAGCTGGGTCACGAGGAGCTTGAGGAACTCGTTCTTCCCCAGCTTGCCGCCTGGCCCGGTGGGGATCCCGCTCGCCGCCGCCGCGTTGGTCCCCGCGGTCGAGTTCGAGCCGGTCACGGCGTTGGTCATCAGCGATCTCCTTTCTGCTCCCGGCGGGAGCGTTGGCGGTGCGGATCGGGGGACTGGCGCTGCTCGTCGTGGCGTGTCCCGCGATCCCGCGACGACGTATGGTTGGGCGACGACGAGGCCGTCGTGCGCTGAAGGTCCGATTCCACGGATGCGCCCGCGGCACGCGATAGCGTCGCCGACTCGAGCGCGCGCGTCGTGGTGCGCACGGTGAGCGACTCGGCATCGAAGCCGTGGCGCTCGAGCGCGCGCTGGAGCTCGCCCACGTTGGCACCGAGCCGGTCGGCGGCCGCCTGGTCGCTCACGTCGAGGGTCGCGGTCACCGAGGTGCCGCGCAGGTCGACGCGCACCCGGTCCTCGCCGCCGTCGGGCCGCTCGAGCCGGAGCATGACCTGCGACAGCGGGCGGTCGGCGGCCGCGTCCTGCACCTTGAGCAGGCGCGCGATACGCTCGCTCATGTCGGCGTGGCCAACCGCCGCGGCGTCGGCTCCCGGTGTCGCGGGCGACGAGCCGCCGGACGCGGGGTCGGTGCCCATGACGGCGTGCATCAACTCATCGCGAGCCTGGCGCAGCACCTCGGCCGCGGACTCGCGCGCGGTGGCCTCGGTTCGCGATCGCGCGGAGCGCTCGTCGTTAGGCCCGGCGGACATGGCGAGGTCGCGAGCGGTCGGCGAGCCCGCGCTCGCTCCGGAGGCCGCGAGCGCCAGTCGAGCCACCGGCGATGACGGCCCGGCCGGCGAGGAGGCGAGCGAGGATAGCGCGCCCGCGTTTCCGGCGCCGCGAACGTCTCCGTCGCGGAGTGCCGTCGATGCGTCCGTCGGGCGCGCGCGCGCCGGAGTGGTCCGCACGCTGGCCGCGGGCTGGCCGCCTACCACCGCGACGGCGGCCACCTGGGCCACCTGCGCGACGTGCGCGACCTGCGCGACCTGCGCGACGCCAGCCACACGGGCCACCCGAGCGACCGGCCGCGGCTGGGCTCGCGCACCAGGCGCTGGTGCCACGACGGTCGCCGGCTGTGCCGGTGGTAACGCGTCCACGCGCTCGGCGCCCGATTGAAGTTTCGCCGCACCCGCGGCGATACTCGGCAGTGACGCAATGGTTGGCGCGGCACGAGCGATGATGGCGGGGCGAACGTCGGGCGGAATGGGAGCGGTACTCTCGCTCGATGCCGCAGGCGACACCGCGAGTGATGCTGCTGTCGGAAGCTCGACGTGCCCCGGATCGAGCGGGCCGAGCGTGCGAAGCCCCTCCTCACGCGCGATGCGCATGAGCCGCTCGTAGGGCAGCCCCCCGGCGTATGAGCCATCGATGACGACGTCCGCGGCGCGGCCGGCGGTGTGGTTCGACGCGCGCGTCCAGGTGACGACACGGCCGGGCTCCGTACGCCCCTGCGCGTAGAGCGCGTTCTGACGTGACTGCGTGCGAAACGTCTCGACGACCTCGACCTTGTAGCCGAACTCGCTCTCCATCCGGTCGATCACGCGCTCGAGGCGCTCGCGGAAGTCGGGCGAGAGGAGGTCGAGCGCGCGGCGTGCCGGCGCGAGCTCGGCGGGTGTCGCCTCGCCCGACGCGATCGGCTCGCCCGGCGTCGGCGTCGCCTCGCTCGTCGCGGGCGGGGCGGGCACGGAGGGCGTGAGGAGGAGGCCGAGCATCGTCGAGAACGCCGGCGACGTCGTGCTGTCGCTTTCCGGCGACGACACCGCGCCATCCGAGTCGTTAGGCGCGACGGCACGGGCCGGCTCGCCCGCGGCGGGCGGCACGGTGACAGGGGGGAACGTGTACGGAATCGTCATGACGTCCCCTTCCTGCCGCGGATGACGGCGCGGCTGATCGCCGCGGCTCGCGCGGGCGGGAACCCGGCCAGGATGGCGGCCGCCTGACGATCATTGAGGCCCGTCAGCACGGTCTGTACGTCGGCGTCGTCGAGCTGCTCGAGCACGCGGGCCGCGTCGCGCGCCGGCATGGCGGCGAAGATCTTGGCGATGCGGCCGGGCGTCGCCGTTGGCGCGGCGCGGGTGCTGTCCGCACTCGGCGGCCGCGCCGCGGCCGCCGAGTCACGCGTGGGCCCGGCCGGCTGCTCGGTGCGGGCGGCAGCCGGAGCCACGGCTGGTGCCACGGCTGGTCCCGAGGCCGGGGCGACGGGTGCGGGCGGGACGACATTCTCGACCGGTTCATCCGCCTGGGCTGCGGCCGCGGGCTCGTCGTGGCCTTCCGTCGCGACGGCCGCCGAATCCTTCTTCGATTCCGCTCCGGCGGCGGCCAGCGGGGTCGGCTTCTTCGCGCGCATCACCGCGAAGCCGGCACCGCCCCCGAGGCCGAGCAACAGCCCAGCGATGGCGCACACGATCACCTTGTTCACTTCCGTTCTCCGTTCGTTGCGGCGTCGCCGTTCGATCGCGCGAACCGCTGCAGTGCGATTGCGTCCATCGTCGTGCGGTCCTTGTGGGACTCCGAAGTGCGGTAGGCCTCCAGCATGCGCTCCCGCAGGCGGTCGAGCACATGACGGTCCTGCAGCGCGTTGGTGAGCGCGCCGTGCACCTGGTCGACGTGGGACTCGGCCGCGCGTACCGCGTCGGAGGCCGCGGCGAGGCGCTGGTCGAGTTGCGTGAGCGCGAAGGTGCGGTTGGCCAGCTCTCCGACCGTCCGCCCCGCGGCCTGCGCTGCGCTCGACTGCGCCCCACCCTGGGCACGCGCGGCCGCCAGCTCGTCGCGCATGGCACGCGAGCTGTCGGCGGCGGTGCGCGCCTGCGCGAGCTGACGGGCCACCTCGTCCTGTCGCTTCGCCCGGAGGTCGAGCAGTCGCTGGAGCGGGAACTTGAACATGGGCCTCAGGTCGCCGCGTTAGGTGTGGCCGAGCGCATGAGATTCGCGAGGGCGGTGCGCGTGGCGGCGTAGGTCGACGGCTCCTCGGGGCGCTGGCGCAGGAAGCTCGCCATGCCGTCCCGGAGTCTGAGTGCCGTGTCGACCGCCGGGTCGCTCCCCTTCTGGTACGCGCCCACCAGCAGCAGATCCTCCTTCTCGCGGAGCGCCGACTGGAGGCGCAGCAGCTCGTTGCCCTGATTGCGCTGGGCCGCATCGATGATCTGATCGCGCACGCGGCTCTTGCTCTCGAGCACGTCGATCGCGGGAAAGTGGCCCGCGCCCGCGAGTCGGCGGGTGAGCACGATGTGCCCGTCGAGAATCGACCGCGCGGCGTCGGCGACCGGCTCGTTGAAGTCGTCGCCGTCCACGAGCACCGTGTAGATGCCGGTGATGCCGCCGGTGGCGCCGTTCCCCGCGCGCTCGAGCAGTCGCGGCAGCATCGCGAACACCGACGGCGGGTAGCCCTTCGTCGTCGGCGGCTCGCCGACCGCGAGACCGATCTCGCGCCATGCCATGGCCACGCGCGTGACCGAGTCGAGCATGAGCAGCACCTGCTTGCCCTGGTCGCGGAAGTACTCGGCGATGGAGGTGGCGACGAGCGCGCCTCGCGCGCGCACGAGCGCGGCCTGGTCGCCGGTGGCGACGATGATGACGGAGCGCGCGAGCCCTTCCGGGCCGAGCGAATGCTCGATGAAGTCGCGCACCTCGCGGCCACGTTCACCGAGCAGCGCGATCACGTTCACGTCGGCCTTGGCCTGGCGCGCGATCATGCCGAGCAGGGTGCTCTTGCCGACGCCCGAGCCCGCGAAGATGCCGACGCGCTGGCCGCGCCCCACCGTGAGCAGTCCGTCGATGGCCCGCACGCTGGTCTCGAGCGGCTGGTCGATGAGCTGGCGCTCGAGCGGGTGAGGCGGCTCCGCCATGAGCGGCACACGCTCCTTCACCTCGAACTTGCCGAGTCCGTCGATGGGGTGGCCGAGGCCGTTGAGCACGCGGCCGAGGAGGCCCGGCCCCACGTCGACGCCGAACGACCGGCCTAACGGCTGCACCATGCTCCCGGGGTGCAACCCGCCGAGATCGGCGAGCGGCATGAGCAGCACGCCGCGCTCGTGGAAGCCGACCACCTCGGCCAGCACCGTACGCTCGTCGCCGAAGCTCGTCAGGCGGCACAGCTCGCCGAGCCCCGTGTCGAGCCCCGCCGCTTCGATGACGAGGCCGACGACGCGCGTGACCCGCCCGTACCGCGCCAGGCGCGGGGTGTCGGCGATTCGCTGGACGAGAGTCTCAGGCACTGGTTCCGGTCAGTCGGCGGTAGATGCGCTCGAGCGCGGTGTCCACGCGGCCGTCGATGATCCGGTCGCGTCCTTCGATCACGCAGCCGCCCGGGGCGATGCGCGCGTCGGGTAGCCACTGCGCGTCGGGGCGGCCAGCCGTCGGCGTCTGCGCCCCCTCGGCCACGGCCGCCGCGGTGATCGACGTGAGGTCCACGGGATTCACGCGAATGGCGACCGGCTGGTCGATCGGAAACTCAGCGAGCGCGCGGCGAACCAGGTCGCCGGTGAGCGACGGGGACGCCTCGATCTCGCGGTCGAAGAGTTGACGGCCGACCGCGACGGCGAGCGCACAGATGTTCTCCTCGATGCGCTCGGTCCAGCGCTGCTCACGCTCGCGCAGCTCGTCGAGCGTGCGCATGACCGCCGCGACCGAGCTCTCGAGTCGTTCGCGCTCGGCGGCGGCGCCGGCGTCGCGCCCGGCATCGAACCCCTGCGTGAACGCCTCGTCGAGCGCCTGCTGCTGCGCGAGCTGCGCGGGCCCGCTGCCGGGCGTGGGCGGCGGGGCCACGGGCGGTGCGCCGAAGGGCACGCCGTCGAGCTCGAGCTCGTCGGGGCTCCAGCGAATCGCGGCGAGCGGATCCGCCGGGCTCGCGCCGCGTGACGCGGACAGGTCAGAGGACCAGGTCATCGTCCCCGCCGCTGATCACGATCTCGCCGGCTTCCTCGAGTCGCCGCACGATGCTCACGATGTTCGTCTGGGCGGCCTCGACGTCCCGGAGACGCGACGGACCCATGAGCTCCATCTCGTCCTGCAGCGCCTGCACGGCGCGCTGCGACATCGCGCCCATGATCTTCGACTTGAGGTCGTCGCTCGCCACCTTGAGCGCGAGGGCGAGCTCCTTCGAATCCACGTCGCGCAGCATCCGCTGCAGCGCCTTGTTGTCGAGCGACGCGATGTCCTCGAACACGAACATGAGGTTCTTGATCTGCTCGCAGAGCGCGGCGTCCTTCACGTGGACGCCGTCGAGCAGTGCCTTCTCGAGCGACGCGTTCATGAAGTTCATGACCGCCGCCACCGCGGCCGGTCCGCCCGACGTGCTCATCCCCTGCGCGACGTTGAGGTCCGTCTCGCTCCCGAGCGAGCGCTCGATGATCTGGAGCAGCTCGGGCGAGACCTTCTCCATGCGGGCCATGCGATACACCACGTCGGACGCGATCTCGGTGTCGAGCTCCTTGAGCACCATGGCCGTGTGCTGCGCCTCGAGGTGGGCGAGGATGAGCGCGATCGTTTGCGGGTGCTCCCCGCGCACCATGTTGCCGAGCTGCTGCGGGTCGGCGTTGCGGAGCCGGTGCAGGCCGGCGGAGCTCGTGAGCTGGCTCTGGATGCGCTCGAGCACCTGCTGCGCCTTGCGCGGTCCGAACGCCTTCTCGAGGATCTCGCGCGCGATCTGGAGCCCGCCCGAGGCGAGCGAGTCGGCGGCGAGCATGCGCGTGAGCCACTCCTCGAGAATGCCCTCGACCATGGGCCCGCTCACGTGCTCCATGCGCGCGATCTCGAACGAGATCGCGTCCACCTCTTCGGGCGCGAGCTTCTGCGTGATCTTCGCGGCCGAGTCGGGGCCTAACGCCATGCAGATGATGGCGACCTTCTGGCGACCGGTGAGCTGGTCGGACTGCGTCGGGTGGGCGAGCGCGGTGCTCACGGACTACTCCTTCATCCAGGCGCGAACCAGTCGCGCCGCGACGTCGGGTTGCTCCTCGACGGTGGCGACGAGGCGCTCGCGGATGGCCGAGTTGGCGTGGATCGCGCGCTCGGGCATCATGCGCGGGAACTCGCCGGCCACCGTTGGCGCCGCGGAGGGGAGCGAGGACGGCACGCCGTGCTCGCGCGCGGCCTGGGCGGAGGCGGGGGTGCGCAACGACCGCAGCGCGAGTAGCGCGACGACGAACGCCAGCGCCAGCGCCAGCACGTTGAGCACGGGCTTCTCGTACTCGCGCACCTTGGTGATGACGGTCGGCTTCGTGGCCGGCTCCGGCGTCACCGGTGCCGGCAGCGTGAACGGCACGCTCACCACCGACACGACGTCGCCGCGGCTGGAGTCGAAGCCCACGGCCGAGCGCACGAGCGTGTCGATGCGCGCCAGCTCGGCGGCGGTTCGCGGGGCGAACGCGGGCTTGTCCGGTGTGCCCGTCATGCGCTCGTTGACGAGCACCGCGACCGAGATGCGTTTCAGACTGCCGATGGCGTTCGAGAACGTCTCGACGCTCTTCGAGTTCTCGTACGTCGTCGCCGTGTTGCTCGAGCCGGCGCCGCCCTGCGCGCCGGGCACGATCTCCGCCTTCTGCTCGGTCTGCGCGACCTGCTTGTCGGGGTCCATCGTCTGGATGGTGCGCTCGACGCGATCGAAGTTGACCGACGCGGCCACCTGCACGCGCGCGTTGCCGCGCCCCACGATCTGGCCGACGAGATCCTCGGCGCGGGTTTCGAGGTAGCCTTCCACCTCGCGCTGCACGCCGAGCTGCCGGCTGCTGAGGCCAGCGACCGATCCCGGGTCGTTCTTCGCGGAGAGGAGACGGCCGCTGTCATCCACGATGGTCACGCGCTCGCTCTCGAGGCCGTCGACGCTCGCGGCCACGAGGTGGGCGATGCCCTCGACGACGTCGCGCGAAGGCGTCTGCTCGCGCACCTTGAGCACGACCGACGCTTCGATGGGCGTGCTCCCGGCGCGGAAGCTCGCCGTCTCGTGCATCGCGAGATGCACCTGTGCCGATTCGATGCCGCGCATCTTCCCGATCGTGCGCTCGAGCTCTCCCTCGAGGGCACGGCGATAGTTGATGCGCTGCGTGAAGTCGGTCATGGACCAGGACGGCTGGTCGAACAGCTCGAGGCCCGGTCGGCCGGCGGTGGGAAGTCCGTCGCGCGCGAGCGCGACGCGGGCGCGGGCGAGATCGCCGGCCGCGACCGAGACGTCGCTGCCGCCGCGCTCGAGATGGTACTTGATGCCTGCCTGGTCGAGCTTGTCGGTGACGGCACCGACCGTCTCGATGGAGAGGCCGCTCAGCGCCGGCACCCACTCCGGTGCGGTGGCCCACTTCGAGACGCCGTAGATGAGTCCGATGGCGAGCACGCCGACGGCGAGGGTCATCGCGCGCCGGGCGCCGCCAATGCGATCGAACATCTGCTGAGCCAGATCTGTCATGTCAGCTCTGCATGTTCACGAGCGTGCGGTACGCTTCGGTGAACTTGTTGCGCAGCTCCACCAGCATCTCGAGCGCGATGCCGGCTTCCTCGGCGGCGGCCATCACCTGGTGCAGCTCCACCGGCTCGCCCCGCATGAAGCGCTGCATGTGGTCGGCGGCGTTGTCCTGCGCGCTCGAGACTTCGCCGAGCGCGCGCTTGAGCGTATCGCCGAACGAGGGTCCGTCGCCTTTGCCGATGTCGACGGCGATGTGACGCGGGGCGTCGCCTGTGCCCTGGAGGGCGCGCAGCGCCGCGGCGCCAATGGGGTCGCTCACCGATCGCCTCTCAGACCTTCACGTCGAGCCGGCCGCCGCGCGCGGCCGGCATGCTGGGCTGTTGCGACTGCGAGAGCACGCGGCCGTACGTGAGCGGGCCCATGGCGCCGAGCTTCGCGAAGAACACGCGCTCGTCGGGGCTGAGCACGCTCCAGAGCTCCGGGTCGGTGCCCGGCGGAGCCTGCGTCGGGACGGCCGCGGCGGCGGTCGCCGGCGTCTGGTTAGGCACCGCGGGCGCCGGAACCGGCGCGGGCGCGCGGCGCTGGTCGATGCGCGCGTCGGATCCCGACGGGTTCGCGGGCTGCTGGGGACGATTCGGCTGTACGCCGCCCACGTTGGCGGCGGCCGGAGGACGGATTCCGTATATCATCGCTTAGATGTCGAGCGCGCGTCGCAGCAACTGCTTCGCGGCCTGAAAGACGGTGGCGTTCGCTTCGTAGACCCGACGCGCTTCCATGAGGTCGACCATCTCGTCGGTGACGCGAACGTTCGGGTAGCGCACGTAGCCCTGCGCGTTCGCGTCGGGGTGCCCGGGGTCGTACACGAGCGGCCCTTCGGACTGATCCTCGCCGACGGCCACCACCTGCACGCCGCCGAGCGGCGCGGACGGGTCGGGAAGGGCGACGCCATCCTTCGCCTGGTCGAGCGGCAGCGGCGGATAGCTCGGCGCGGCGCCCTCGGCCGCCATCGACTCGAGCTGTACGACGCGCCGGCGGTAGGGTTGGCCGTCCGGGCCGCGCGTCGTCTCGGCGTTCGCGATGTTGGTGGCGATCGTCTCCATGCGCATGCGTTGCGCGGAGAGCCCGGTGGTGGCGATGTCGAGTCCGCGAAACATCGGCGGCCGCGGCGTGCTGACCGCCGCGGTCGTCAACAGTGGCAGGAGGCGAATCGGCGACTCGGCCATCAGCGATCCCTCATGCTGACGCGGATCTGCTGGTAGGTCTTCTCCAGGAGCTTGGCTGTCGCTTCGTAGCGGAGCTGCTCGTCGGCGAGGCTCGTCATCTCGGCCTCGAGGTTCACGGCCTCGGGCTGCGAGACCACGCTGCCTTGCGGCAGCGCGAACCCGGTCTGGTTCTGGAGTGTCGCGCCGGCAACACGCTGCGCGATGCCGCGCGTGCGCTGGTTGCTCAGGTCGAGCGACTCCTTGAGCTGATTGGCCGACGAGATGCGGCCGATGAATCCGAAGAGCATCGAAGCCCCCCGCGCGAACGCGGTGTGTTGGTTCGGCCCGGTGAAAGGCAACCGGCGGACCACATGACGGAAGCGCCGCGCGGGCGACTCGTCAGGCGGTGATGCGGGCGATGCTAGGTCGTGCGATGCCAGCTAGTTAGGCGGCGCGCCGCACGGTCGGTCGCGGTCGTCGTCAGGCGGCGCGGGCGGCGCGGGTTGGCAGGGAAGAACTCACCTTGCCGGAAGAAGGTGCCGCTCTCCGGCGGCGGGAATTGCCAGGGACCGGTGGGGCGCGGATCACATCGCGTCATGCGCGGGCGGGCCTGCATCGCTGCGCCGGACCTGGCGGGAACGGCGATGGGGCGGATGGCGGAATTGGGGTCAGACTCGAATTTCATCATTCTGACGCAGGTGCGTCAGAATGATGAAATTCGAGTCTGACCCCAATTGCCCTCCCCATCGGGAGCGCATCCGGCCGTTTCGCCGTTCCCCATCCGTCCCATCGCCGATCCCGCGGGGTCCGGCGCAGCGATGCCAGCCCGACGCAGTGCCCGCGCACGATGAGACCAGCCCGACATCCGCGCCGATCGCCTACGCCACTTCGATGCGTCCCGGCCCGTTCAGCTTGTTCCGCAGCGTTCGCACGCTGATGCCGAGCAGCTCGGCGGTGCGGGTGCGGTTGTTCTTCGCCACCTCGAGCGCGCGGAGGATCAGCACCCGCTCCGCCTCATCGATGTTGAGCGACGTGAGCACCACCGCATCGGGAGGAACCGCAGCGGCGCTCGGCCCCGCGCCGATGGCGCCCGCCGCCCCGCTGACGAGCGCCGCGCTCCGCGCGACCGCCTGACGAGCGAGCGGATGCACGAGGCCGAGCTGCTGCCCCTCGAACGCGTGCGGTTGCAGCACCGGGTCGCGGCTCAGGATCACCGCGCGCTCCACCGCGTGCTGCAGCTCGCGCACGTTGCCGGGCCACGGGTACGCGGCAAGGAGGGCCAGCGCTTCTTTCGAGATGCCGGTGATCTCCTTTCCGATCTCCGCGGCGGTGCGCGTGGCGAATCGGTACGCGAGCACCGGGATGTCGTCGACGCGATCGCGCAGCGGCGGGATCACGATCGGCATCACGCTCAGCCGATAGTAGAGGTCCTGCCGGAAGGCGCCGGCCGCGGCTTCGGCGGCCAGGTCGCGGTTCGTCGTCGCGACCACGCGCACATCCACGCGAATCGGCGACGTCCCGCCCACGCGCTCGAATTCCTGCTCCTGCAGCACGCGCAACAGCTTCGCCTGCAGCTCGAGCTTCATCTCCGAGATCTCGTCGAGGAGCAGCGTGCCGCCGTGCGCTCGCTCGAACGCGCCTTCCACGCGCTTGATGGCCCCCGTGAACGCGCCGCGCTCGTGGCCGAACAGCGCGCTCTCGATCAGCCCATCGGGCAGGGCGGCGCAGTTCAGCTTGATGAACGGCTTGTCGCGGCGGTCGCTCTGGTCGTGGATGGCGCGCGCGAACAGCTCCTTGCCGGTGCCGCTCTCGCCCTGCAGCAGCACCGTCGCCCGAGTCGGCGCGGCCATCGCCACCGTCTGCAGGATGCGCCGCACGACCACGCTGTCGCCGATGATCTGCCGCTCGTTGCGGAACTCCATCACCTCGCGCCGCAGCGTCTCGTTCTCGCGCCGCAGTCGCACGAACTCGAGCGCCTGCTCCACCGCCAGCTCGAGCTGTTGCGGCTTCACGGGCTTCGTGATGTAATCGATCGCGCCGGCCTTGATCGCCGCCACCGCGTGCTCGATGCTCGCATACCCCGTGAGCATGATCAGGGGCACGTCGTACCCTTCGCGCTGCAGCAGCGACAGGAACTCGAGCCCCGTCAGCCCCGGCATTCTATAGTCGGAGATGATGAGGTCGATGTGCTCGCGCGAGAGTACCTGCAGGGCCTCGACGACGTTCGCGGCGCTGAACGCCCGGTGACCGGCACGCACCAGCGTGTCCTCGAGGAGCAGCCCGACCGACGGCTCGTCGTCGACGTGAAGGATCGTTGCCATTGCGGGGAAGAGGGCTCCGGTCGCGCGTGGCGACCGGCTGATTCGGCGGCGCTCAACTTCCGCCCACTACCCGCCGATACTGGCTGTCAGACGCGTGTATCCCTGGCTCCGCAACGTCGCGCGGCCCGTGGCGCCATCGTACGTGAGAGTGGGCTCATGAGAATCACCAACGGCATAATCCAGCGCAGCGCGCTGGCGAACCTGCAGCTCAACATGCGCCGCATCCTCGAAGCGCAGGAGCAGGCGACGAGCGGCAAGCGCATCCGCGCGGCATCCGATGATCCGATCGGCGCATCGCAGGTGATGCAGGCGGACGGCTCGCTGCGCGCGCTCGATCAGTACAAGCGCAACATCGCCAGTGCCACCGCCCGCGTGAATGCGGAGGAGGGCGTCCTCGATCGGCTGACGGAGCTGCTCGATCGCGCGAAGGAGCTCGGCATCTCGCAGGCCGGCTCGAACGCGAGCGCGGCCACCCGCCTGACGACGAAGGCCGAAGTCGATCAGCTCCTCGCCGCCGCCGTGCAGCTCGGGAATCAGCGGCACGAAGGCGAGTACCTGTTCGGCGGGAGTCAGTCCACCACGGCGCCGTTCCAGACGGCCTCCCCGCCGTTCGCGGCCGCGCCGCCAACCGGCACGCGCACCACCGAGATCTCCGCATCGCAGTACCTCGCCACGAACCACAACGGCACCGAGGTCTTCCTCGACAGCAACGTGCTCGACGCGCTGAGCCAGCTCTCGACCGCGCTCGGCGCCAACGACCTTCCAGGCATCCAGACCGCGCTCGGCGCGCTCGACTCCGCGCACGATGCCGTGCAGAACCTGTTCGGCGACGTGGGGGCGCGCTCGAGCCAGCTCGAGGTGACGTCCAGCAATCTCGTCGCCCTGGACACCCAGCTTCGCAGCTTCAAGTCCGTGATCGAAGACGTCGACATGGAGCACGCGCTCACGGAGCTCGTCTCCCGGCAGACGGCCTATCAGGCCGCCATGCTCTCCATGTCGCGCGTCATGGGACTCAACCTCGCCGACTATCTGACATGACACCATCCTGCGCCGCGATCGCGCACGACGAGCCCATCGTCGTCGCCTCCGATGTTCTGGGTCCACTGACGGTCGCGCGAGGTGAGCTGCTCCATTTTCCCAACGGCCTGTACGGCTTCCCGGGATGTCGCAGGTGGGCGCTGGTCCCGACCAATCGCGACGGCCTGTTCTGGCTGCAGTCGGCGGACGATGCCCTGCTGTCGTTCCTGCTCGTCGATCCATTCACCTATTTCCCCGGCTACGCGGTCGACCTCTCGGCCGCGGAGCTCTCGCGTGTCGGGACGAGCGAGCCGAGTGAGATCGTGGTGCTCGCGGTCGTGACGGTCGGCTCGCGTGACGGTGCGCCACCGACGGCGAACCTTCAGGGCCCCGTCGTGCTGAACATGCGCGCGCGCCAAGGCTTCCAGCTCGTGCTGGCGACCGACGGCTACGGTGTGCGCGAGCCGTTCTCGATCGAGCCGCGGAGCGCGCAGTCGGTGGCGTAGTCGCGCGGCGGTGAGCGGTGCGTAGCGGCGAGAGCTGACGCGCCTCCCGGCCGGCACTTCTTTCCCGCCGCACCGCACGACTGCCGGATGATGCTGCCGCAGCGGATGAAACGTCCGCCGCGACAGGAGGTCGCAACTGCATGCGCCGTCGCGACATCACTCCTGGCACGGGCGCTGCCTTGTCACGCGCGCGTCATGACGACCACTCGTACTCCGGCCGCGCCAGACGTGCAGGCCGTGTTCGACCTCGCGGTCGAGCACCACCTCGCCGGCCGAATCGATCCCGCGATCGCGGCGTACCGCGACGCGCTCGCACTTGCCCCGCAGCTCGCCGCTGCGATGAACAACCTCGGCGCGCTTCTCGCGCCACTCGGACAGGTGAGCGACGCGCTCGCGCTCTTTCGCCGCGCCGTCACCGCCGACCCGGGCTACGGCGAGGCGCAGAACAACCTCGGCCTCGCGCTCGCGAACACCGGCCGGCACGATGAGGCGGTCATCCACTTTCAGGCTGCGGTGAAGCTGGAGCCGCGACGAGCGCTCTGGTGGAACAATCTCGGAAACTCGCAGGTCGAGCGCTTCCACTTCGCCGAGGCGCTCGCCGCCTACGACCGGGCCGTCGCCATCGACCCGGCGAGCGCTGATGCCTGGAGCAACCGCGGCCTCGCCCTGCGCGGGCTCCGCCGCCCCGACGACGCCATCGCCTCGTTCGAGCGCGCGCTCGCGGCCGACCCGCGGTTCGCCAACGCGCTGGTCAACCTCGGCATCGTGCTCAAGGAAGAGAAGCGAATCGACGAGGCCATCGCCGCCTTCGAGAAGGCGCGCGCGCTGCGGCCTAACGACTCGACCCTGCTGTGCAACTTCGCCTCCGTGTTCGAGGTCCGTGGCGAGTTCGACCGCATGCGCGAGCTTGCCGATGCGGCCGCCGCGCTCGACCCGCAGTCCGCGGAGCCGTACGTGCTCCGTGGCAACCACGCGATGGCGGCAGGGCGCTACATCGAGGCGGAAGCGGAGTACGAACGCGCGCGCGCGCTGGACACCGAGAATCGCAACGCGAACTGGAACCTGGCGCTCATCTGGTTGCTCCGCGGCGACTACGCGCGTGGATGGGCGCAGTTCGAGTGGCGAAAGCGCCTGCAGTCGGTGCTTCTCGATCACCGCGAGTTGGGTGGTGAGCCATGGACGGGTGACGCGCTGGACGGTCGCACCATCCTGCTGCACGCCGAGCAGGGGCTTGGCGACGCGCTGCAGTTCGTGCGTTATGCCGAGGTGCTCGAGCAGCGGGGAGCGGGTCGAGTGGTGGTCGAGGCGCCCGCCGCCATCGCCGATCTGCTCGCGAGCGCGCGCGGTGTCGACGCCGTGGTGGTGCGTGGCGCCCCGCTGCCCACGTACGACGCGCACGCGTCGCTCATGGACCTGCCGCGGCTCTGTGGAACGGAGCTCGAGACGGTTCCCGCGGCGGTCCCGTATCTCGAAGCGTCGCCGCGCCCCGTGTCGGCGCTCGTGAACGCGCCGCCCGCCATGCTCAAGGTGGGCATCGTGTGGGCGGGGAACCCCGCGCATCAGCGCGACCATCTTCGATCGGTGCCGCTCGCGCAGATCGCCACGCTGTTCGACCACCCGGGCGTTCGCTTCTTCTCGCTGCAGAAGGGCGGGCCCGAGCGCGAGCTGGCGGCGTTGGCTGGCGATCGCGTCGTCGACCTCGCCCCGCATCTCGCCGACTTCCGCGACACCGCTGCCGCCATCGCGCGGCTCGACCTCGTGCTCACCGTGGACACGTCGGTCGCGCACCTGGCCGGCGCGCTCGGACGCGAGACATGGGTCATGATCACGCACGTGCCCGACTTTCGCTGGCTGCTCGACCGGACCGACTCGCCGTGGTACCCCACCGCTCGGCTGTTCCGCCAGCCCGCACCGCGCGACTGGGTGACCGTCATCGCCAGTGTTCGACAGGCCCTCGACGGGCGGCTCGGCATGCCGAAAGCCGCGTCGTCGCCCGCCCTCGATGCGGAGCCGCTGATCAACCTGGCGTCTGCCGCTCGTCGTGCCGACGGTCGGCCGCGGTTCGAGCTCTCGATTCCGCTGGCGGAGCTGGCGCGTTCGGACGCGTTCGCGGCGTACGAGCTCGAGCTGCTGGGCGTGGGGCACGAGGCGGCGGCGCGCGCGTTCCTCGATGAAGCGATGTCGGACGGCGACGTGCTCCTCGATCCCGCGCCCGGCATCGGGATCACTGCGCTGAGCGTCGCGACGTCCCCGGCCCCCAGGGGCACGGCGCACGTCGTCGAAGCCGACCCGGCGCGCGCCGAACGATTGCGCCGGGCCACGCGAGACGTCGGCGTGTCCGAGCGCCTGACGATTCACTCGCGAGTTCCGAACGAGCGCGATCTCGGGATGGAGAGGGGAACCGAGGCCGGCGCGCACACGGCGGCGGGCCGGATCTTCCTGCGAATCGGCGACTCCGGTCGCACCCCCGAGCTGCTCGCCGAGGCGGCCGCCGACGGCGCTCTCGACATCGCGGCCGTGATCTGGCCGTCGGCACCGCCCGCGATGATCGCGCCCGCACTCCAAGTGCTCGAGCGTCACGGGTTCTGGGTCGCGGCGGTCACGCTGGCGGATGGGGAGGCGACGCTCGATCCGATCGCCGACCGCGCGACCGCGCAGACGATCGTCGCGCTCGATCAGCCGCTGCTCGTGGCGCTCACCGGCGCGAGCCCGGAGGCTGCTCGTGTGGGCCGCCCGATCGGCGAGCCCGCGGCGCCGCGCTGGCTCGCCATCGATTGGGAGGTGCGCGGCGACACGGGCTGGGGCGTCTACGGCCTCAACCTCGCGACGCACCTGGCGTTAGGGCGCGAGATCGCACCGGTCCTGCTCGCCTGCGAGGAGGGAACGCTGCCGCCGCTCGCGCGACACCGGCTGCAGGCCGCGCTGGCGGCCAGCGCGCCCGCCGCCCGGGCGCTCGCCGACGGAACCTCCGTGGTCACCGTCGAGGGCACGCTGCTCCGCGCGTTCGGTAACGGCTTCACCGGCGCGTCCCACGGCGACCGGCTGCGCGCGCGGCGCGACGTCGGCGTCGTGTTCTTCGAGGACACGCACGTTCCCGCCGACGGTCTCGCGCGCGCTCGCGCGCTCGACCTGGTGATCGCCGGCTCGACGTGGAACGCGGAGGTGCTGCGCGCGAGTGGCCTCGAGAACGTGCGCATGGTCACGCAGGGGATCGACCCCGCGATCTTCCATCCGGCCCCGCGCACCGGGCTCTTCGGCGACCGCTTCGTGATCTTCTCGGGCGGCAAGCTCGAATACCGGAAAGGGCAGGACATCGTCGTCGCCGCGTTCCGCCGCTTCCGCGAGCGGTATCCCGACGCGCTACTGCTCACCGCCTGGCACAACCACTGGCCGCAGTTGATCGCCGACCTGGAGCTGGCCGGCCACGTGCGAGACGTCCCGGGCGCGGCCGCCGGCTCGCTGCGCATCGCCGAGTGGCTCGCCGCGAACGGGGTTCCGGCCGAGGCGGTGGTCGATGTCGGGTGCACGCCTAACGCCTTCATGGGGCAGGTGGTGCGCGAGGCCGACGTCGCGCTGTTCCCGAACCGCTGTGAGGGCGGCACGAACCTCGTGGCCATGGAGTGCATGGCGGCCGGCATTCCGACGATCGTGTCGGCGAACACCGGCCACGGCGACCTGATCGCGACGGGCGGCTGCTTCGTCCTGCGCCGCCAGCGCGCCGTCCGGCCGCCCACGCGATACTACCGCGGCATCGACGGGTGGGGCGAGAGCGACGTCGACGAGATCGTCGCGCTACTGGAGCGCCTGTACGCCGATCGTGCGCTCGCCAGCGCGCGTGCGGACGTGGGCGCCGCGGCAATGCAGAAGCTGACGTGGCGTGCGCAAGTGGGTGTGTTGCTCGCCGCGATCGGAGCGTAGCGGAAGGCGGTAGTTATCAGCCATCAGCCGACAGCCCACAGCCGAATCCCCACTCTCCCGCCAATACGAACATGAGACACGATGTCTCGCTGACCCTCACGCGTGACCACGGCCCCTCGCAGATCACGCTGAGCCTCGACCCCGATCAGCTGAGCCAGCGGTTCATGCTGAACGACCTCACCGCGGGCCGGCTGTACGAGGCCGAGACGAGCCAGTTCCTCGGCGCCGTGCTTGGTGCCGGTGACACCTTCATCGATGTCGGCGCGCACGTCGGGTACTTCTCGATGCTTGCCGCCGCGCTCGTGGGCCCCGCCGGTCGCGTCATCGCGTTCGAGCCCGACACGGCGAACTACGCGCACCTGCTCGAGCACGTGGAGCGCAACGCGGCGGCGCAGGTGCTGCCGGTGCCACTGGCCGTGGGTGCCGAGCCGCGCGTCGCCGACTTCTTCGTCAACGATGACAACGACGGCGGACACGGCCTGTGGGAGGTCGGCAGCCACCCGTTCAACGCGCGCACGCGTGAGGCGCCGCGCAGCCGCAAGGTGTTCCTCACCACACTCGATGATTTCGTTGGCGGCCCCGGCTCGCGTCGCGTGAAGGCGATCAAGATCGATGCCGAAGGGTCCGAGGTCGCGGTGCTGGCCGGCGCTCGGCGCCTTCTCGAGCAGCACGCGGTGCCGTTCGTCGTCGCCGAGATCAACCGCTTCGCGCTCACGGCCATGGGGACGAGCGAAGCGGCGCTGCGCGGGAGTATGACGGCCATGGGCTACGAGACCTATCTCTTCCAGCCCGGCCAGACGGTGTTGCAGCGCCTCGCGCCCGAGCAGACGGCGGAGACGGACTACGTCTTCAACGTGTTGTTCCGCCATCCGCTCGCGCCGGCCCTGGCGTGAGCTCCGGGGAAGTGGGAGCCGCGGCGACTCCGACCCACGACCGCGGTACACCGGCGCGGAAACGACCACGAACGCCGAAACCACGAACGGCGAACGCGGAAGACTCGAAAAAACTACGAACGCAAGCGCCCGCGGATGCCGGTACCCGCGCGGCACTGGCGCACGCTGGCGACGCAGAATCAAACGGCAGCAACGGCAGCAACGGCGGGGACCGCGGAGGACGCAGAGGACGCGGAGAACGGCTCGTTCTTGCGAGTCATACCGCCACGAGCCGGGACCTGAGGGGAACGACCCCGGGAGGCCACATGCGTCCCGAGGCCGTTCCCATCAGGTCCCGGCCGCCGGCGCGCGCATCCCGACCGGGCAGGCCGTTCTCTGCGTTCTCCGCGTCCTCCGCGGTGAATTGTTGTTCGTCAGCCCTTGCCCGCCATGCCCGGTCCGCCGGCCATCTGCGTCGTCCGCGGTTCGCTGCAGTTCCCAGCAGTTCACAGCACTTCTCCGCGTGCGCGCAGTCGCGCCGTGCGCGCGCAGTCCCTACGGGCGGGTCATCAGCGTTCTTGGTTTCGCGTCCTCCGCGGTCGCCGTCCTCGACGCGCACAGTTCCGAGAGCGCCCGCACCGGCGTCCGCTAAAGTTTCCACCATCGACCGTCGATACGAGCTCATTGGAGGGGCGGTACACTGCCGCAACCCCTAAGGGGGAATGGATTCCCCCTCACACCATCCAGGGAGCAGGATCACAATGCGTATCAACACCAACGTCGGCGCGCTGCGTGCGCAGAGCAACCTCGGTGCGGTCGAGAACGACGTCACCAAGTCCATGGCCAAGCTGTCGTCAGGCTTCCGCATCACGCGCGCCGCGGACGACGCCGCCGGACTCGGCGTCGCGAACAAGCTGCGCGCGGACATCCGGTCGCTGACGGCCGCCGGCCGCAACGCCGAGCAGGCGAACTCGGTGCTCAACATCGCGGAAGGCGCGGCGGGCACCATCCAGAAGATGCTCGAGCGCATGAAGGAGCTCGCCACCCAGGCCGCGTCGGACAGCGTCGACACCGCCGGCCGTGGCCGTATCGTGGCGGAGTACCAGGCGCTCCGCAGCGAGATCGACCGCACCGTCTCGACCGTGAAGTTCCAGGGCAACACGCTGCTCAACGGCGGGTACGGCGCGACGCTCGACTCCGCGAGCACCGCGTTGGCGACCACCACCGGCGTGTACGATGTGAAGATCAGCGGCGCCGGCACCGGCGCGTACACCCTGAGCTCGGCCGCGAACGTCGTCACGCTCACGAACGGCTCGACCTCGCAGACCCTCGGCGTCACCGGCGGCACGAAGCAGACGCTCAACTTCAGCGCGTTCGGTATCTCGATCGAGACCAACCAGCTCGTCGGCGCGGCCACCATCGCGGGTAACCTCACGGTTGGCGGCGGCTCCGGCTCGTTCATGGTGAGCTCGAGCGCGAACTACACCACGACCGACAACATCACGATCACCGGGTCGCAGCTCGACCTGCGCTCCAGCGCGCTGACCATTGCCACCGACCCGAGCACCGTCGCGAACGCGCAGTCGGCGCTCACGCAGGTCGACGTCGCGATCGGCAACGTCAACACCGCGCTCGGCGCGATCGGTGCCCTCCAGAGCCGCATCGAGACGGCCACCGAGAACGTGAAGACCACGGTGCAGAACTTCTCGGCCGCGGAGAGCACGATCCGCGACCTCGACATGGCCGAGGAGATGACGAAGTTCTCGAAGAACCAGATCCTGGTGCAGGCCGGTACGGCGATGCTCGCCCAGGCCAACCAGAGCGGCCAGAGTGTGCTGCAGCTGCTCCGCGGCTAGTCCGGCCCGGTACGAACGAATGACCCGGGGCCGGCGGATGCCGGCCCCGGGCTTCGTCGCACATGAGCGAAGCACGTTAGGCAACGGAGCGTGAGCATATGGCGGATCCGATTGGCAGCTTCAGCGGTCTCGCGAGCGGCGTGCAGTGGCGCGACATGGTCGACCAGATCATGGCGGTGGAGACCTCCCGCAAGCTCGCGCCGGTGCAGGACAAGGCCAGCACGGCGCAGAAGCGGCTGGACGCGTGGGGCTCGTTCTCGTCGCTGGTCGCGAAGTTCCGCGACGCCGTGAAGGGGCTGCGTGACGGCTCGGCGTTCGGGACGTTCAAGGTGTCGGCCGCGGCCAGCCCGACGTCGGGGCGCGCGCTCCTGTCCGCCAGCGCATCGGCCGTCGCGACCCCGGGGAGCTACACGGTCGAAGTCGCCGACCTCGCGCGCGCCAACAAGCTCAGTGGAAACATCGTCGCCAGCGCGACGACCGCCCTCGGCCTGAGCGGCGAGTTCGCCGTGAACGGCAAGCTCGTCACCGTCGCGGCCGGCGACTCGCTGTCGCAGATCCGTGACAAGATCAACGCGCTCAACGCCGGCGCTACGCCGAGTGGCGTCGGCGCGTCGGTACTCTCCACCGGCGCGAGCGCGCAGCGGCTCGTGCTCACGAGCGACGCGTCGGGGGCGGCGGGTATCGAGCTGGTGGACGGCAGTGCGGGCGTCCTCGCGCAGCTCGGCGTGGTGGACGGCACGACCGCGCTCAACCTCACCGAGACCGGCGCCACGCAGACGTACCGAGTCAGCTCGAGCACCGCGGCCATCGCCACGATGCTCGGCGTCTCGCTGCCGCCGCCGAGCACCATCACGATCAACGGCCAGACCATCACCGTCGACCTCGCCGTCGATTCGCTCACGACCATCGCGGCTCGCATCCAGGCCGCGGGCGGTTCGGCCGAGGTCGTGACCGAGACGACGAACGGCAAGACCGGCTATCGCCTCGTCACCGGCGGTGCGGTTGGCGCGACGACCGCCGATGGCCAACGCACGCTCGAGGCGCTCGGGTTCGTGAAGGGTGGACGCGCGTCGGTCGCGCAGGTCGTGCGCAGCGAGACGGCACTCGGCGATGCCACGAACGCGCCCGCGACCGCGTCCACGCTGCTCAGCGACCTCTCGCTTGGCGGCGGTGCGCTCGGTCTCGTCGCTGGCGACACGTTCCGCATCCAAGGTGCTCGCGGCGACGGCGCCGCGGTCTCACTCTCGTTCACCGTCGGCGCCGGCGACACCGTTCAATCGCTGCTCGATCGCATCAACGATGCGACGAGCGGCTTCGGGGCCGGCGCTCGCACCGCCACCGCGACGCTCGCCGCCGGGCGCATCGTGCTCACCGACACCACGGGCGGCGACTCGCAGCTCTCGCTCTCGCTCACCGCGTCGCACGCCGGCGGCGGGAGCGTCAGCCTTGGCCGCATGACGACATTCACGACCGGTCGCGCGCGGGAGCTCGTCGCCGGCTCCGACGCGAAGGTGACCATCGACGGCGTCGCGCTGCGCCGCTCGAGCAACGTCATCACCGACGCGATCACCGGCGTCACGCTGAATCTCCAGCAGGCCGAGCCCGGCACCACCGTCGCACTGTCGGTCGCGCGCGATGGCGACGCAATCCGCGGCTCGGTGAACGCGGTCGCGAGCGCCTACAACACGCTCGTCAAGTTCGTCGCCGATCAGCGCGTCGCGGGCCAGCCGCTCGCGGGCAGCGGGCCGTTGCGCGCCGCGATGTCTTCGATCACCAACACGCTGCTGACGACGGTGCCCGGCGCCTCCGGCAACTACACGCGTCCGGCGGTGGTCGGGCTGTCGCTGCAGAAGGACGGAACGCTCGCGCTCGATGCCGCGGTCTTCGACGCCGCCATCGCGACGAACTTCACCGATGTCACGCGCCTCTTTCAGACCGGCGGCACGGCGACGAGCTCCGACGTGGCGTACGTGCTGTCGAGCGACAAGACGCAGGCGGGCACGTACAACGTGGCGATCACGGCGGCCGGCACCACCGCATCGGTCAGTGGCGCCGGATTTTCGGGCACGTACGCCGACGACGGCACCGCCGACACGATGACCATCACCGACGCGACGACCGGCGCGTCGGGAAGCGTGCAGCTCGCGAACGGCGACACCACCGAGACGATCGTCAACAAGTTGAACGCCATGTTCGCGGCCAACAAGATGAACGTCTCGGCGGCGGTGAACGGCAGCAATGTCGAGCTGACCGGCGGGCAATACGGCAGCGCCGCGACGTTCACTGTCGCGTTCACCGACGGCGGCAGCGGCGCCACCGCGCAGCTCGGCCTCGCGGCCGGTACGTACGCGGGCACCGACATACAGGGCACCATCGACGGCGTGGTAGCCCTCGGGTCCGGACGATTGCTCACCGGCGCCGTGGGAAGCGCGGCCGAGGGGCTGCAGCTCCGGTACACCGGCACTGCGGCAGGAGCGATGGGCTCGGTGACGTTCATGCAGGGCGCCGCCGGCGCGCTCTTCCTCGCGGCCGACGCCATCGCGCGCAGCGGCGACGGTGCCGTCGCGAGCCAGCAGGAGGCCATTCAGCGCACGATCACGTCCCTGACCGCACGTGCCGATACTGTCCAGCAGATGCTCGATCGCCGGAAGGAGCTGCTCCTCCAGCAGTACACGGCGATGGAGGCGGCGATCGGCCGCATCCAGTCGCAGGGCACCGCGGTCACGAACTTCATCAAGTCGCTGCAGGCGCAGAACGGTTAGGCGCCGGCACCCATCGGTCAGAGGTCACATGTCGTACGGCAGGCAGGCGTCGCGCTATCGTGAGATGGAAGTGCTCTCGGCAACGCCGGGACAGCTCGTCGTGCTGCTCTACGACCATCTCCTCATGTCGCTTCGGCGGGCTCGGACGGCCATGGACGCCCACGATCTCGAGCAACTGAGCGAGAGCCTCGAGAAGGGCCGCACCGCACTCACCGAGCTGCTCGTCACGCTCGATCGCGAGCGCGGCGGTGAAGTGGCGGCGAACCTGGCGGCGCTGTACTCCTTTCTGCTCGGTGAGCTGGTGCAGGTCGGCATTCGCGGCGATGCGGCACGCCTCGACCGCGTCACGCGCATGATCGGCGAGCTCCGCGACGCGTTCGCGCACCTCGCCGTGACCCCCGCGGTCGCGACGGCGCGGTCGGCATGACCGGCCGCCTCTCCTCCCGGACCACCGATGCCGAGGCGCTCCTCGCGCGTTTCAACGAGGCGTCGGAGCGCGCACTGGAGGCGATCGGCCGCGGCGACAGCGATGCGCTCACACGAGCGCTCGACGTGCGCGATGAGATCCAGCACGAGATCCAGCGCGCCACTCGCGACATCGCGCTGGTGCGATCGCGCTTCGCGGTCGACACGCGTGCCGCCTCCACGTCGCCGCGCCTCGTCGAGCAGGCGGTGAGCGCCTATTGCGCCCCGCTCGACCAGCTCGCCCGGGCCGCGCAGGCATTGCAGGAGCAGCTCGAGTCGTCGGCGAACCAGCTTCGCGCCGGGCTCCTCGGGGAGATCGCGGCACTCGGCACCGTTGCCGGCGCCGCGGCGCGATACTCGGTTTCGGCCGCCGGCGAGTCCCCACGGTTCGACGTCGTTCTGTGATCGCCGCCACATCCCAACACCGCCGCGGGCTGCCGTCGGGCCTCGTGCGCCACAGTTCCGGTCGAATCGCCCGCGGGCAGTCAAGTATTCCACCCGGTGTGCCGACATCCTCTGGTATGGAGGAACGATCATGAAGATCAATGGTGGCAGCACCGGCCCGGCCCGCCCCGACGCCTCGCGTGAGGCACGCGGGTCCGTCGCCGAGAAGGCGGAGCAGGACGCGAAGCCGGCGACGTCGCGCGTGGATACCGTGGAGATCTCGGACGCAGGGCGCGCGAAGGCCGCCGGGTCCGTCGCGAGTGGCGACGTCCGCGGCACGCGCCTCCAGGACATCCGCCAGCGAATTCTCCGTGGCGCGTACGACACCGACGAGGTGGTCGCCGAGGTTGCGCGCCGCATTCTCGATCGTGGCGAGCTGCGGCCGGCGAGTCCGGCGAAGACGCGATGAGGTTTCTCATCGTCGACGACTCCGCCACGATGCGGCGCATCCTGGTGAACTCGCTGCAGCGCATCGGCTTCGCCGAGTGCGTCGAGGCCGAGGACGGCCGCGAGGCGCTCCGGAAGTTCGATGCGTCGGTCGGTTTCGTCATCACCGACTGGAACATGCCGCACATGTCGGGGGTCGACTTCGCCCGTGCGCTCCGCGCGTTGCCGAGTGGAAGCTCGGTTCCGGTGCTCATGGTCACCGGCCGCGGCACACGTGAGGACGTGGCCGTCGCGGCCGCCGGCGTCGTGAACGCGTGCATCGTGAAGCCGTTCACGCCGCAAGCGCTGAAGGAGAAGATCGAGCAGGTGCGGTCGAGCGCTTCCGCCCTCGCGAGCTGACCATGAGCACCCGTCCCGCGAGCGAGCTGCTCTACGACTCCGAGGCCGCGCTCCGCCTCGTCGACTCGGCGATCGAGGAGATCCGCAATCCCGATGCGCGCCGCACCCACCTGTCGGTGGACATCGCCTCCAACGCGGCGGCGAGAGTCCCCCGCTGCGTCACGAGCCACCGCGAAGTTCCGATCGACCCGTCGCAGCTCTTCGACCGCGGCTACGCGGAGGTGGTGAGCATGCTCGGCAGCCTGCGGGAGAGCCGCGCGATGCTCGACCGCACGCCGACCGAGGAGGAGATTGGCGACGCGTCATGGGTGCTGGCCGAGCTGGAAGGCCGGCTCGCCGCCCTCGCGGCCGCGCTCGACGCGGCCACTCCGGCCTCGCGCCCGGTTCGCGTGTAGCCCCCACACGCGACCGGACCACGACGCCGGACGTGGTGCACGATCGTGGACTCCGCTGGTCCGCGAGCAGCCGACGATCCGACTTACCCCGCGCCGTCCGGCGCCGTGAACCGCACCGCGAATCGCGACCCCGAGCTGTCCGATCGCTCGAGCACGAGGCGGCCACCGTGCGCCTGCGCCGCCCACGATGCGATCGCGAGGCCCAGCCCCGCGCCGCTCGTCGCCGACTCTCTGTGGTCGCGCTCCGCGCGGTAGAACCGGTCGAAGATGTGCGCTCGCGCGTCGGGAGGAATGCCTGGCCCGGTGTCGGCGACCGTGACGACGTACTCACCGTTCGACCGCTCCGCCGACAACGTCACGTCACCGCCTGACGGCGTGTACTTGATGGCGTTGTCGAGCAGGTTCACGAACAGCCGGCGCAGCAGCGCCTCGTCGCCGCGAAACGGCAGGTCCTCGCTGCCGACGAACGCCAGCGAGATCGCCTTGTGCTCGGCGAGCGACCGCACGGCGCGCACCGAGTCGGCGGCCACTTCGCCCAGATACACTTCCTGCGGCACGATCAGTGTGTCGCCCGCCTCCGCACGGGCGAGCAGGAACAGGTCGTCGACGATCCGCTTCAGCCGGCGTCCCTCATCGCGCACGCGCGCCAGCGCCTCACGCAGCTCCGCGACCGGGCGCCCGTCGCGCGACAGCGCCAGCTCCGCCTCACCGGTCACGATCGCCACCGGCGTGCGCAGCTCGTGCGACGCGTCGGCCATGAACCGCCGCTGCTCCTCGAACGACCGATCGAGACGCTCGAGCAGGTCGTTCAGTACCGCGGCGAGTCGTCCGAGCTCGTCGCGCGGGTTCGGCACGGCCACGCGCTCGTGCAGTGACGTCGCGCTGATGCGCGCGGCCTGCTCCGCGATGGCCGCGACCGGCGCGAGGCTCTTGCGCGCGAGCAGGCTTCCCCCGGCCGTGGCCACCACGAGCATGAAGGGGATGCCGATGCCCAGCGCATAACGCGCTTCGCGCAGCGCCGTCTCCTGGGCGCGCAGCGACTGCGCCGCGCCGATGACGATGTCGCGGCGCCCGAGCCGGTAGGGCAGGGCAACCACGCGCACGCGACCGGCCTCGCCCTGGGCCGTCTCGAATCGCGTTCCGGCTCCGGGGCGCGTGGCCGCGAGGATCGCGGGAAAGTCCGGCAGCCGCTGTGCCCGGCGCGTGCGCGGCGGCGTCGCCCGGCGATACTGTTCGAGGTCGGGCATCGACAGCGTGTTCCCTTCGCGGTCGAGCACGGCGACGGCGATGTCACGCAGCCGAAACTCGTCGAGCACGTCGCTCACGATCGCGTCGAACGGCTTCCCCGACACGCGCTCGTATTCCATCGCGCCGGCCACCGCACCGGCGGTCTCGGCCAGGTACTCGTCTATCCGCTCCTGCGTGGTATGCTCGAGAAACGCGTACGCCGCGAGCGCGAACACCGACAGCAGCAGCGCGAACGCGCCGGCGTACCACAGCGACAGTCGGGTGCGGATCGACGCCGCGACGCTCATTCCGGAGTCGAGCGCGATCCGCCATCGGTGGTGTCCGCGCGCCGCGAGCCCGCGCGGGCAGTGGCGCTGCCGCTCCACTCGGCGCCCTCCGCCGAGAGCAGGTAGCCCGCACCGCGCCGAGTGTGGATGAGCGGGACGCCCTCGCCACCGTCCACCTTCTTGCGCAGGCGGTTGATGTACACCTCGATCGCGTTCGAGAACGGATCGTGGTTCGCATCCCAGACGTGCTCGCACAGTTCGGCGCGCCCGATGACCCGCCCCGCGTTCCGCGCGAGGTACTCGAGCATCACGTATTCCTTCGTCGTCAGCGGGATGCGGCGCCCGCCGCGTGACACGTCCTGGCTGCGCGTGTCGATGAGGAGATCATCCACCGTCAGCGTCGTGCGGAGCAGCGCCGGCATTCGCCGCAGCAATGCCCGCAGCCGAGCGTACAGCTCGTCGAGCTCGAATGGCTTCACGAGATAGTCGTCGGCGCCGGCGTCGAGCCCCACCACGCGATCGCTCACCGCATCGCGCGCGGTCAGCATGAGGATGGGCGTCGTGCGTCCCTTCGCGCGGAGGGTGCGGCTCACCTCGATGCCGCTCTGCTTCGGAAGGTTCACATCGAGAATCAGCGCGTCGTACTCGTTCACCGCCGCCTGGTAGAGCGCGTCGGTGCCATCGCCGGACACGTCGACGGCATAACCCTGCTCGCGCAGGCTTCGCGCGAGCATGTCCGCCAGCCTCGTGTCATCCTCCACCAGCAGCAGTCGCATCGGTCATCTCCGGGTGCCAGCGGCCCGTCGTGCACGTTACCCGTCGTTTAGCTCCGGCGCGCGATCATTGTTCCATCGCACGGCGGCTCGCGGGGCAACGGATGCGCCGCTGCACACGTTACCGACGTTCCGTTCGCGACGCCGCTCCAACATTGGAGGACTACATGCTCGCACGCAACGCACTCGCGGTTCTCGTCGCATCCGCATTCACCGCGTCCTTCGCCGCGGCTCAGCAACCGGCGAAGCAGGCGCCCGCGCCTCGGTCCACATCCACGACTCACCCGCAGCAGCCCACCTCGACCGCAAAGCAGAACCCAACGCAATCGACGACCACCAAGCCCGCCGTCTCGGCCGACTCCGCGAAAAAGGTCCTGCTCGCCAATGTCCCGGGCGCCAAGGTGTCGTCCGAGCGCCTGCGCCGGAGCGGCGGCAAGGCGTACTACTCGATCAGCTATCGGACCAAGGGCGAGAAGCAGGCGAAGCACGCGACGGTGGATGCGAACACCGGTGCTTTCTCGATGACCGCCCCGGCCACCAAGTCGAACAAGATGGCGCCGACATCCAAGCCGGCGCCGACATCGAAAAAGCCGTCCCCTCGATGAGGGGCTGATCGCCGTTCTCTACCGTGCCGAAGTTGTCTCCGCCCGGTCGCGCGCCTCGCGCGCGGCCGGGCCCTCCTCGCTCGGCCGAGCGAGCTCACGTTAGGCCGAGCGCCGCGATCAGCGGCCCGCGTGGGCGCCGGAACGCGCCCGTCGCCCCGTCCGATGGCGACCGGCACGCCGGTGCCGGCGCGGGTCACCCACCCAACGAACCGCCCGGCCGCGCGGCGGCTGCACGCTGGATCGCGCCAGCGGTAGCTGTCGCGGTCGGCGTGCTGGCGCTGGTCGCGCTTCGTCACGAGCTGCATGCCTTCCGCTACCGGCAGCTCGCCGAAGCGGTTCGCGCGCTGCCGCGCTCGTCCCTCGTCACCGCCGCCTTCGCGACGCTCGCCGCCTATGCCGTCCTCCCCGCCTACGACGCGCTCGCGCTCCGGTACGTCGGGCGCCCGCTCGGCGTCCGTCGAACGGCGTTCGCGTCGCTGATCGCGTACGGCTTCAGCCAGAGCCTGGGGCTGGCGGCGCTGGCCAGCGCGTCCATTCGCTACCGCTTCTGGACCGCCTGGGGACTCTCCGCCGCCGAGGTCGCGCAGGGCGTCGCTTTCACGACGGTGACGCTGTGGCTCGGCGTGACCACCGTCGGCGGCGTCGCCTGCCTCGCCGGCGCGATCCCCGCGGGCGGGGTTGGGCCGCTGCCGCTGGCGGCCGTGCGAGCGTTAGGTGCGCTGCTGCTGCTCGTCCCCGCGGGCTACCTCTTCTGGAACGCGCGCGCGCGTCGTCCGCTGTCGCTCGGCGGTTGGCGGTTCGCGCCGCCCGGCCTGCGCATGGCGGCGGCGCAGATCGCGGTCGCCTCGGTGGACTGGCTGCTTGCCAGTCTCGTGCTCTACGCGCTGCTCCGGAGCACCGTGCCGGTCGGGCCCGGTCCGTTCGTCCGCATCTTCGTGCTCGGGCAGGTCGCGGGGCTCGTCAGCCACGTGCCTGGCGGCCTCGGCGTGTTCGAGTCGGTCGTCGTCCTGTCGCTGCGCTCCGTCGCGCCGGTGACGGTCGTGCTCCCGGCGCTGATCGCCTATCGCGCGATCTACTACGTCGCGCCGTTCGCCACCGCCGCCGTCGGCCTTGCCGCGTACGAGCTCACGCGACGCCGCACGACGCTCGTGTCGGCGGTACGCATCGCCGGCCGCTGGGTGCCGAGCGCGGTTCCGTATTTCCTGAGCATCACGACCTTCTCGGCCGGCGTCCTGCTCCTCTTCTCCGGTGCGACGCCGGGCGTGCACGCGCGCCTCAAGTGGCTCGACGCGTTCTTTCCGCTCGCCGTCATCGAGCTCTCGCACTTCGCGGCGAGCGTCGCCGGCGTCATCCTCATCCTGATCGCGAACGGGCTGAGGCGCCGTCTCGACGCCGCCTATCACCTCGCGGTGATCGCGCTCGTCGTCGGCATCGCCGGCTCGCTCCTCAAGGGTGCCGACTACGAGGAGGCGATCGCGCTCTCGATCGTGCTCGCTGCCGTGGTGCCCGCGCGCGGCCACTTCTTCCGCCGCGCGGCGCTCACCAGCGAGCCGCTGGGGCCCGGCTGGATCGCCGCGCTCGTGCTCGCGCTGGCGGCCACGTGCTGGCTCGGCCTGTTCTCGTATGGACGAGCCGTCTTCTCCCACGATCTGTGGTGGCGGTTCGCGACCGGCGCCGACGCGCCGCGATTCCTGCGTGCCATGGTGGGTGCCACCGCCACCGCCGTCACGTTCGGCCTCCTGCGGTTCCTGCGGCCCGCCGCGGCGCGCCGCGCGCGCCCATCGGCCGCCGAGCTCGCGCGCGCGAAAGCGATCGCGAACCGCTGCGCCGACGTGCGCGGGCACCTCGCGCTGCTCGGCGACAAGTCGCTGCTGTTCAGCGACAGCGGCGACTCGTTCATCATGTACGGCGTGGCCGGGCGGAGCTGGGTGGCGCTCGGCGACCCGTTCGGCCCCGCCACCGAGCAGGCCGAGCTCGCGTGGCGCTTTCGCGAGCTCGCGCACCGTCAGGGTGGTTGGCCGGTGTTCTACCAGGTGAGCCGCGAGCTCCTGCCACTCTACATCGACCTCGGACTCACGCTTCTCAAGCTCGGGGAGGAGGCGCACGTTCCGCTCGCCGCCTTCACGCTCGAGGGTGGTGCGCGACATGGCTTGCGGCGTACCCTGCGGGAAGTCGAGCGCGAGGACACGACGTTCGAGATCGTCCCGGCAGCCGATGTCGGTGCGCTGCTCCCCGCGCTCGAGTCCGTGTCGGACGATTGGCTCGCGGCCAAGCGCACGCGCGAGAAGGGGTTCTCGCTCGGCTACTTCGATCCCGCGTACCTCGTGAACTTCCCGATGGCCATCGCGCGCCGCCATGACGAGATCGTCGCGTTCGCGAACGTGTGGACAAGTGAGCCGAAGGAAACCGTCTCGGTCGATCTGATGCGCTTCTCGAGCGCCGCGCCGCGAGGCGTCATGGAGTATCTCTTCATCCAGTTGATGTGCTGGGCCCGCGACAACGGCTATCGCATGTTCGACCTTGGCATGGCGCCGCTGTCGGGGTTCGAGCGTCGGGCGCTTGCGCCGGCGTGGCAGCGCGTCGGCGCGCTCGTGTACCGGCACGGCGAGCACTTCTATCACTTCCGCGGGCTTCGCCAGTTCAAGGAGAAGTTCGATCCCGTGTGGGAGCCGCGCTATCTCGCCGCCCCCGGCGGTCTGGCCATCCCGCGGATTCTGGCGAACGTCACGGCACTGGTGTCGGGCGGACTCGCCGGCGTGGTTCGCCGATGACGTGGCTCCGGGGTCGCGTGCGCTCGTGGCGGGGCGGCGTCAGGTCGCACGCCGGCGGTCGCGGCTCGGTGGTCACTGTCGTGTGCGGCGTGCTCGTCTCGCTCGTCGCCGTCGTCACGGCCGGAGCGCAGCCCACCGCCAACGCAGCGGCCTCCGATGACGTCTCCGGATTGCCGTTGCATGTCGTCGCGGCGTCGGGCGCGCCGGCGGCGCTCGCCGTGCTCCTGAGCGGCGACGGCGGCTGGGTGTCGATCGACAAGCGCATCGCCGCCTACCTCGCCGCGCACGGCATCGGCGTCGCGGGAGTGGACTCGCGCGCCTACCTCATGCGAAAGCGCACGCCCGACGAGGTGGCCGCCGACGTCGCGCGGATCATTCGTCATTACGAGGCGCTCTGGGCGGTGGACCGTGTGGCGCTCGTCGGCTACTCGCGAGGGGCCGACATCGCGCCGTTCGCCGCCAACCGGCTGCCCGCCGACCTCCGCCAGCAGATCGGCCTCGTCGCGCTGCTCGGTCCCGCGGACCGCGCGGGATTCCAGTTCCACTGGATCGACCTCCTCAAGAACGACCCACGCCCGTCGGACCCGCCGGTGCTCCCCGAGCTCGAGCGCCTGCGTGGCACGCCGGTGCTCTGCGTCTACGGCGCGGAGGAGGAGGAGTCGCTCTGCCGACTCGCCGACACGAGCGCCGTGCACATGGACCGCCACCCCGGCCACCACCACTTCGATGGCGACTACGATGCCATCGCCGCCGAGATCGTGCGCCTGTTCGCCCCGCTGGATGCGGGCAGGCGTTAGGCGGGGCGGCCTCGCGTTCCGGTCTGCATCGCGCGCTGGTTCAGCATCCCGACCGGGACCGCGCCGGGCCCTGCGAACGACAAGCACTACTTTCCGCCGGGGGCTGCGGCGCAGAGGACGCAGCGAGCGCTGGTGCGCGCCCGCAGAGAACCGCAGCGAACCGCTGAAAACTGCAGCGAGCCGCGGAGGACGCGGAGAACGCGGAGAACGGCTCGTTCGGGACGGTCCTCCCGCCACGAGCCGGGGATGAGAATGACCGGCCCCGGGAGGCCCTGGCGTCCCGAGGCCGTTCCCCTCAGGTCCCGGCCGCTGGCGCGGGCATCTCGACCAGTCGAGCAGTCCTCTGCGTTCTCTGCGTTCTCTGCGTTCTCTGCGGTTCGCTGCGGTTCGCTGCGGTTCGCTGCGGTTCGCTGCGGTTCGCTGCGGTCCTCCGCGGCCGCGCGCCAGCGCGCTACGTCGTCTGCGTGCGCCCTTGCTGCGCGGGTGCCCGCGTCAGCGGGCGCTGCGTCGCAGTTCGCCGCGGGCGTCAACGGTCGCCGGTGCTGCGGGCGTTTTTTTCAACGCAGCGTCTGCGTTCACCGTTCCGCTATTCCGGTAGTTCCGCTATTCCGGAGTCGTCCCGACCGAGATGCCAGCCCGGGCGCGCGATGCCGCGTCCCGGTCGGTACCTCATCCACCCGGAACCCCCTGTCCCTGACAGCGGCGATCCCTAACGATTGCCGCCCGCCCCGCTCCGCGACCCGTGACCCGCCGCCTGACGCGAGCCGGCGGCGGCGGCTACCGCCGGGGGCTGCTCGAATCGATACGCGCCGCGGCGATACAAGTCGTCGGCCGTCGCGAAATAGGCGATCGCGTCCTCGATCAGCTCCCGCCCCGCCGAGTCCGGCGAGGCAACACGGCGCAGCGCGCCGCGCGCCGAGTCCACGTCGTACACCGTCGTCGCCCCGCGCAAGCCGAGCACCGCGATGCGCTGGTCGCGCATGAGCGCGATCTCGTTGTTGTGGGTCATCACCGCGAGGCCGCTGCGCGGCTCCGGTGACAGCACGTCACGCCCGAAGAACTTCGAGTCGTAGCCTCCGCCGAGCAGTCCGAGCACCGTCGGCGGCACATCCATCGACGACGCGAGCGCGCCCAGTCGGACGCCGGCCGGAACGATGCCAGGCGCGTAGAACACCACCGGCACCGAGTAGCTCGGCAGCGGAATCTCCGCCGCGCCGTACACGCGCGGCCCGTGATCGCCCATGAGCACGAACACCGTGCTGTCGAAGAACGCGTGCCGCCGTGCCTCCCGGACGAACCGGCCCAGCGCCCAGTCCGCGTACTGCACGACGTTCACGCGCTTCCGCGCTTCCGGGTCCGCCGCGATGCGCCCTGCCGGGTAGGTGTACGGCCGATGGTTCGACACTGTGAGCACGAGCGTGTAGAACGGACGCCCGGTCGCGTGCAGCGAGTCCATCTCGCTCAGCGCCTTGTCGAAGATCGCTTCGTCCGCCACGCCCCACGCGGTCGTGAACAGTCCACTCGGATAGTCGCGCTGCTCGATCACCCGCTCCATCCCGTTGTTGCGCATGTACGAGCCCATGCCGTCGAACAGCGCGCGGCCGCCGTAGATGAACTCGGTGGCGTAGCCACGGGAGCGGAGCAGCGCCGGAAGCGTGAACAGGTCGACCGACTCCGGCCGCCGAACCACCGAGATGCCCGGCAGTGGTGGCAGTGAGGACGTCGTCGCCTCGAGCGCGCGGATCGTCCGGTTCCCCGTCGAGTAGGCGTGCGTGAGCAGGGTGCCCTCGGCCGCCAGCGAGTCGAAGTGCGGCGTCAGGCTCGGCGTGGTGTCGGGGTGCAGGGCGCCGATGAACTGCGAGCCAAGACTCTCCTCGAGCACCACCACGACGTTGAGTCGTCGAGCCGCGCGGCTCGCCGCCACGTGGCGGAACGTCGAGCGCGGCGCGAATGCGGCCGCCGGCGTCTGCGCGTCGGCCAACAGCGTATGGATGCGTGGCAGCAGCGTGTCGGCGCCGCGCTTCGCGTACAGCGCGTCGTAGCTCGTCCCCTGGCCCCGGAAGGCCTGCCAGAACGCGTAGTACCCGTTGGACGCGACCTCGTTGAGCGCGCGGTCCTCCGACACGTGCGCCAGTTTCGGCGAGACGATCAGCGACAGCGCGGCCAGTGCGGCGACGTACCCCGCGCCCAACCGGAGCCGGACACGTCGTGGCGTCGTGGCGGTGAGCGACGCGACCAGCGGACGGCGCGCCAGGTACACGATCGCGGCCGCCACGAGGGCAATCGCGCCGAGTAGCCACGCGGTCGGATAGCTCTCCCAGATGTTGTTCACGACTTCGGTCGGGTAGATCAGGTAGTCCACCGCGACGAAGTTGAACCGCCCATCGAACTCGGAGAAGAAGAGCACCTCCGCGGCCGCGACGAACAGCGCCCCCGCGACGGCCACGCCCGCCCCGCCGAGCGCGAGCGGACGGTGCCACTGGCGCGCGAGCCACCGCGGGCCCGCGAGCGTGAGGTAGAGCGCCAACGGCAGCATGAGCCACAGCGCGACCACCACGTCGTACGCGGTGCCGGCGGCGAACGCGCGGGCGAACGCCGGCAGGCGAGCCCCCTGCCAGGCACCGTGCGTGATGACGAGCGCGATGCGCGTCAGCAGCGAGAGGCCGAGCAGCACCACGGCCAGCACCGCCAACGGCGCAAAACGTCCGATGTCGCCCGGCGCGCGTCGCGCAGCCGGTACGTCATGTGAGTCTGTCAATGTCGTCATTGCGTTCGGGTGACGAGCGCCTGTCACGCGCGTCACCTGCCGCGTGCCGGTGCGTGAGCGGGCCAGCCTGCGCCGTCAGATGGCCGGAATCTGCGCGACGCGCATGAACATACACTAAACGATCCCGGCGGTGCCCCGAGCCCCGCCCCTGACTCCCGGGTCGACACCCCGGCCCCGCGCGCGGTTCATGCTGGGTACAGGTCGCGCCCCTAACGTCCACATCGTGGAGCTCCGTCACGTCGTCGTTGCCGCGGCCATGTTCGTCACGGCGGTGCCCGGTGTGCGCGCACAGCAGTGCGACACCGTATCGTCGCGCACCTCGCTGAGCACCTTCTCCGGGGCGCGCATCCGGTCGCTGCGCATCGTCACCCAGTCGCCGCCCGGCTTCCCGGGCATCGCGCGAGCGCTCGACAATCTCCACGTCCGCACGCGAGAGAGCACCGTCGAGCGCCAGATCCTGTTCGCCGCCGGTGACACCATCGACACGCTCGCCGTCGGCGAGTCGATCCGGCGCCTTCGGCGCGACCGCTACCTGCGCGACGTGGAGCTGCGGGGCGTACGGTGCGGCGATCAGCCGGTGGACCTCGTGCTCGCCACCCGCGACGACTGGAGTGTGAAGCCGAAGCTGCAGATGCGATCCTCCGGCAATTCCGAGATCGGCGTGACCGAGCGCAATTTCCTCGGCTCCGGACGCGAGCTGTCGCTCCACGTGCGCAGCCAGCAGGGGCGCGTCGGCATCGGTGTCACGCTCGACGACCCGTGGTTCCTGGGTTCCCGCGTGGGTGCCAGCCTCGGTGAGGACACCTATCGCGAAGGGCAGGAGTGGACCGCCCTCTTCCGGCTGCGCGAGCCGACCGTGCTGGCGCCGTGGGGCGCGGAGCTCGGTGGTATTCAGTCCACCTACGCGCCGGCGGGCGCGGCGAGCGATCGCTTCGATCGGGCGTCCGCTCACCTGCTCGTGCGCCGCCGCCTGTTCTACGGCGCCTCCGCGGTGGGGTCGCTTCTCGTGGGCGCCGAGGCGGAGCGCGCCGAGCTGCGCGCCGCGCCCAACGCGCCGATCGTCGGTCCGAGCCTCGTCACGCGCTCGTTCACCGGCCTGTCCGTCGGCGCCGCGCGCGCGGCGGTCGCGTACGACACGCTGACGTGGATGCTGCCTAACGATGCGATCGTGGACGTGCCCCTCGCCTTCGAGAGCGAGGCCGTCGTCAGCGTCGGCCGCGACGCGGCGCTGGACGCGCCGACGCTGCACGTCGACCTCTGGAGCGGCAAGGCCTGGCTGCCGTCGCGCCGGAGTCTCGTCGTCGCCGACCTGTGGACGTCGGCTTACGCCTGGAGCGGACGATGGGATGCCGCCACGTTCCGCACCGCGCTCGCCTACTATCAGGCGGCGCCGCGCGGCTTCTGGTCGGCCCGCCTCACCGCCGAGCGGCTGTTCAATCCGGACCCCGACGTCCGGTCGTTCGTGACCGTCGATCCCACCGCGCAGCTTCTGCCTGACAGCCGGCGTCTGGCCGAAGCCGCGCTCGGACTCAGCGCCGAGCGCGAGGTGCGACTGCGGCCGCTCACCCGCTCCTGGGCGCTGGACGGCTCCGTGTTCGCCGCCGCGTCATCGCGATGGGATGCGGTGCAGCCGAGCCCCGAGCATCTCGATGTCGGCGTCCTCGGACTCGGCCTGCGTCTCGCCCCCGCGCGCGCCGGTCGCGCGACCGCCCGCCTCGACGTCGGATTCCCGGTCGTCGGCTCATCGCTGCTGCGGAAGGGCCCCTACATCGCGATCGGCATCTCCCCGTGGTGGGGCGATGAGCGACACCGGGCGGGGAGAAGAGAGTGAGCCGGACGTAGCGTCGAGCTGTCAGCGCTGATGGCTGTCAGCCGCGCCCTACGTCACCGCATTCGACGGCTGAAGTATCGAGAAGAACGGCGCCAGCGCCTCCGCGCGACACCACCCGCGCGCCGGCCTGATGGCGACCATGAACTGCGCGCTCGGTGGCTTGACGAGCTGCGCGTAGGCCGTCCAGAACGCGCGCTCGCGAGGAAGGAACTCCTCGTATTGGACCACCGAGATCGGATCCGCCGCGTCCACGACGAACGTCAGCCACTGCCGCCCCGACGCGCGGCGCAGATGCGCCACGACCGTCGCCTGCTCGCCGAACACGGCGATGGCGAGTGTGCTCAGTGTCTGGTGAAAGTCCTCGAGTCGCTGGCGAGCGATCACCCGCTTGACCGCCGCCCGCCGCGCCACGCGGCCGCCCGCCCCACGGCGCCTGTCCTGAACACCTCGCTCGATCCCACCGGGCGCTGGCGTGGACTTGTCGTCCTTCGGGTTGTCCGCCCCACCCATGGTCTGGTCGCCTCGCGGATCGTGTGGAGGAGGGTCGTGGGACACACGGCAATCGTGGCGATCGCAAGCGGCGGACCGCCCGCCGTCACGACGCGGGACTGCCTTGCGAGGCCGGCGCCGCCTCCGGGCGCCCAGCGAGCCAGGCCTCGGCGTGCTCGATGTCGTGGAACAGGCACAGCTCCGCCCGGCACTCGGCGACGTCCAGGATGATCTGCAGCATGCGCGCGAGGCCAAACTGCGCGCCGCGACGGACGACCAGCGCGCGCCGGTCGCCGCTCGGCCGGATGATGTCGCCGGTCGACTCGAGGATCAGATGAGCGAGCATGTGCACGTCCTTGCACGCAATGTCTCGAACCGCACGCCAATCGATCAAACGATCGAACCCCCGGTTGTAGGACGGCTCTGCCGCGACGGCGCGGAAGTACGCCACCATCTCTTCATGGGTCACATCATCTGTGAACGTGGCACGGACCAGTTGGGAAGACGGATCGATGTGATACGTGATCGGCATTGCAGTTCAGATCAGGAAGTTCGGTTGTTGGCGGCCTCGACGGCGCCGTTGCCTTGGTATGATCTAATAGCCGACCTGCCGAGACTGTCGGACATTCCCTGACTCTCGGTCCGGCGTTTCTTGTTCTTGGGGGATGTTGCCGCGCCACGCCCCGACCACGCTGGAGACCAGGGGGATGCAGAAACCCCCTGTCAGCGAAGGATCACGCTAACAAGGGGTTGTGAGTCGGGGCGACTGGATTTGAACCAGCGACCTCCTGCTCCCGAAGCAGGCGCGCTACCGGGCTACGCTACGCCCCGAAGATCCTGCCATCACCGAATATTCCGCTGGCGCGCCCGGAAGGACTCGAACCTCCAACCTTCTGATCCGTAGTCAGATGCTCTATCCAATTGAGCTACGGGCGCCTGGCGATGTAACGTCTGGCGGAATACCAAGCGACGCGACACGACACACGAGCGCCGTGCAACGTCGTTGGCAAGTCGCGGAAAGTACCCGGGCACTCAGGCATCGTCAAGGTCGTGGCCCGCTTCCACATGCACGTTCGCAACCGCGGCCGCCCGCGGCTCCCGATGCTGGTCGTCGTGCGTCTCCGCCGCGGCCGAGCTCGGTCGATTCGGCGGCGCGATCGGCAGCACCAGCGTGAACCGCGACCCCAGTCCGGGCTGGCTGTCCACCACGACATCACCACCGAGCAGGCGCGCGAGCTTGCGTGACACCGCGAGGCCGAGTCCGGTCCCGCGCTCGATGGAGTCGCCACGCCCGCTCGGCCGTACCTGCTCGAACTCGTCGAAGATCCGCACGAGGTCGCCGTCCGCGATACCGATCCCCGTATCCTCGATGGCGATCAGCACCTTGCCGGCGTGCGCGCCCTCGCCACGCTTGGCCACGAACGTCACCGATCCGCGCTCGGTGAACTTGATCGCGTTCGAGGCGAGGTTCAGCAGGATCTGCCGCACGTGGCGCGCGTCGGTCTCCACTCGAGGCAGGTCGCGGGCGACGACCAGATCCACCCGAACGTCCTTGGCCTCGGCCACCGGCTCCACGATCGCGATCACCCCGTCGAGCAGCGGCTCCAGCGCGACCGGCTGCAGCTCCACCTCCATCCGTCCCACCTCGATCTTCGACAGATCGAGCACGTCGTTCACGACGCGCAGCAGATGCTCGGCCGACGTCCTGATGCGATCGTGCGCGGCGCGGAGCTCGCTCGAGACCTCGCCGTACAACCCCGACAGCGCGAGCGCGTTGTAACCGACGATCGCGTTCAACGGCGTTCGCAGTTCGTGCGACACGTTCGCGAGGAAGCGGCTCTTCGCCATGTTCGCTTCGGTCACCTGCTGCGCGCGCTCCTCGAGCCTGACGTTCGCATCGAGCAGGTCGCGCGACAGCAGCTCGAGGTTGAACGAGTGCATGGCGATGCGTTCGGCGCGCGCGTCCTCGCGCACCACGAGCAGAAAGACGATCAGCAACAGCACGGCGCCGGCAATCCACATGACCGTGCGGGCCGTGCGCGGCTGGAACAGACCGATCGGCACGTCGAGCCTCCACTCGTGCCCGCCCGGCAGCCGCACGAAGTGCGTCGCGAACTCGGCCACCCGCTGGGGGAACTGTGGAGACACCGCGAGCACGCGTCCCGCGCTGTCGGTGATCCGATAGCCGAACCGGCCCTGCAGCCGCGCGGTCAGCATCGAGCGAAGCATCGGCCCGTACGCCACCGCGGCCGCGACGTACCCCGTCGTGCGCCCGCCCTCCGCGACCGCGTCGTAGATGACGAAGCCAAGCGTGTCGTCACGGAGCACCATGACGCCGGTGGTCGCCGGCGTGCCGCTCGCGCGCGCACGGGCCACTGCCTCCGCCGTCTCGGGGAGCAGCAGATGGTTCTCGGCGGAGAGGTCACCCGGTGAGCCCGCTCTCGGATACGTGTCGCGAACGTCGCCGCGCTCGTCGAGGCGGTAGAGCCTCACCACTTCGGGGCTCGAGTCCACGATGGCATGTCCGAACACGGTCAGACGCGAGCGAGCCTCCTCGCTGGTCTTCGCGTCGGCGACGAGAAGCCGGAGCGTGTGGATCGTGGCCGCGCGATGGGCGATCGCGCTCTCGATCAGCGCGTCCGCCTGCACCGCGAGGTCGGCCGCGCTCCTGCGGTAGTCGCTGCTGAGCCGACCGTCGAGGTACTTGAGGCACACGATCCCGATCACCAGGAACGCGAGCAGCGGCAATCGCCACAGATTCGGTCGCTCGCGCGGCCCTCCGAGTCCGCCCGGACTTCGCGTGTGGTCGTTTGCAGGGACCGTGGTATTTCGCATGCCTCTCGGTTGGCGATCGCCTCGAATGGCGCACTGCACATTAGCGTGAGGCAATCATCAGACCGCACTAACGAGTGGAAGACCGCGCTGACGAGAGCAGATAAGACCGCGCTAACGAGATCGTGCGCTGGAGCGCGGAGCCCCGGAAGCAAGCGAGGAGAGCAGTCCCGGCACGCGTGGTGCGATGATTCATCGTGGTCACACCGCCGAGAGCGCGCGGTGCGGCGATGTCGGTCGGCGGGCGTCTCGACGAGATCGGCTGTGTGTCGCGGAACGCGCGGTCGTCTCGAGCATGCGGCTCGACAAAAACAAGCGCCCCGCGGAGTGATCCGCGGGGCGCATGGGCGGTACAAGACTCGAACTTGTGACCTCCACGATGTCAACGTGGCGCTCTAACCAACTGAGCTAACCGCCCGTTCGTGACAGGTGCGATGTACGAAGGGTTTTCAGAGCGGGAAACGGGACTCGAACCCGCGACCCCAACCTTGGCAAGGTTGTGCTCTACCAACTGAGCTATTCCCGCATGCGGCCTTCGGCCGAGCTATCAGCCGTCAGCCGTGAGTACCGGTCAACCACACTGCGAGGTTCAACGTACACCCGGAGTCAGTTCCGCTTTCGCTGATAGTTGCCGACTGATGGCTGATAGCTCAGCCCGCGGCAGCCCGCTCATGCGGTGCTGATGGAGGCGAGGGGAATCGAACCCCTGACCTCTTGAATGCCATTCAAGCGCTCTCCCAACTGAGCTACGCCCCCGGGCAACTGGAACCGAAAATTGTACCCAGGGGTACTCGGAAAGTCAAGAAAACCACACTGGCGAAACCGCGCTCGGCCAGTATTTTGCAGCAACTTTTCCACCCATGAAACCCCACCAAAACAACACGCGTCGCGCGGCCCGCGCGACGCGTGTCTGAGTGACAGGGCGACCGGCGCTTCGCGCCCCCTTTCCGATAGACACGACCACCCTCGCTGATCGCTCGAGGACCTTGAACAAATGACCGAAGTCAAGCGCCGTCGTCGCCGTGTCGTGCCCGCAGGCATCGCCCCCAGCGAGCCCGAGCGGGACATCCTCGACCAATACCTCTACGAAGTCAGCACCTATCCGCTCCTCAAGGGGACGGAAGAGCTGGACCTCGCGCGAAAGATCCGCGCCGGCGACCAGGACGCGCTGCAGGAGCTCGTCAAGCGCAACCTCCGCTTCGTGATCTCCGTCGCAAAGAAGTACCAGAACCGCGGACTCCCTCTCATCGATCTCATCGGGGAGGGGAACGTCGGTCTGCTCACCGCCGCGCGAAAGTTCGATCCCGATCAGGGCGTGAAGTTCATCTCCTACGCCGTGTGGTGGATTCGTCAGGCAATCCTCTCGTCGCTCGCGCGTCAGGGCCGCACGGTGCGCGTGCCGCTCAACCGCACGGCAGACCTCTCGCGCATCATCAAGGCGTCCGAGATTCTTCGCCAGAAGCTCCGTCGCGAGCCGACGCCCGAGGAGCTCTCGCAGCTCACGGGATTGTCCGTGGATGTCGTGCAGTCGCTCGCCGCGCTCAACACCGGCGACGTGCGCCTCGATGCGCCGATGGACCCGGAGGGCGATCGCTCGCTCATCGAGCGGTTCGTCGCCGACGAGATGCCCGACACGGAAGAGGAAGCGATGAACCGCTTTCTCACCGACGAGATCGAGCTCGCGCTCGGCACGCTGCCCCCGCGCGACGCGAAGGTGTTGCGTCTCTACTTCGGCCTCGAAGGTGGCCGCGAGCACACGCTCGAGGAGATCGGCTCGATGCTCGGCGTCACGCGCGAGCGTGTGCGGCAGCTTCGCGACCGCGCGCTGAAGCGGCTCCGTGAAGGCGATGTCGGCCGCGCGCTCGGGAGCTTCGCGGCGTAGGGAGCCGACAGGCGAGGAGTCGAGAGTAACCGGAGCGCAACCGCGTTATGAACATCGGGGAGGCCAGACGGCCTCCCCGATCGTCATCCGGGAGTGGTCGCGCGACGGTAGGTCGGCGCGTAAGATATGTGAGGCCCGCGCGGCCCTCGTTCGCGTGCGCGGGGTTCTTCCCAACCGCTGACGGCCTTTCGTCGGCCGACAGCTCGCACGCGGCGCGCATGATCCAACTCATCGACGTCTACAAGTCGTTCGGCCCGAAGCAGGTGCTCTCCGGTTTCACCCTCGACGTCCCCGAGGGTGAGACCATGGTCATCATCGGCTACTCGGGTACCGGGAAGTCGGTCGCCATCAAGCACATCGTCGGGTTGCTCGAGCCCGACAGCGGCACCGTGATCGTCGATGGGCTCGAGGTCCCGAAGCTGACACGTCGCGAGCTCTACGCGCTGCGCGCGCGCATCGGCTACGTGTTCCAGTTCGCCGCCCTGTTCGACTCGCTCTCCATCGGCGAGAACATCGCGATGGGGTTGCGCAAGCAGGGCAAGCTCGACGCGCGGCAGATCGACGAGCGGGTGAACGAGGCGCTCGACCTCGTGGACCTGCCGAACGTCGCGCCTCGCTTTCCAGCCGAGCTCTCCGGCGGGATGCGCAAGCGCGTCGGGATCGCGCGCGCCATCGCGCTGCGCCCCAAGTATCTGCTGTACGATGAGCCGACCACCGGGCTCGACCCGGTCACGAGCGCGGTGATCGACGAGCTCATGATCCGCATGCGCGACAAGCTCGGCGTCACGAGCATCGTCATCACGCACGACATGCGCAGCGCGTACCGCGTCGGCACGCGCATCGCCATGCTGTACGACGGCAAGGTCCGCCAGGTGGGGACGGTCGACGAGATCCAGCACACTACCGACCCCATCGTGCGGCAGTTCATCGAGGGGCGGGCCGAGCTCGACGAGAACCAGGCTGCGTGACGTGTCACGAGGGCGCGCGAGGCTCGAGACATCCGCAGGCGGCGTCGTCGTTCGGATGTCCGCTGCCGGCGATGGCCACGCGCGACCGCTCTTCCTCATCATCCGCGACAGCTACGACAACTGGGGCTTCCCGAAGGGGCATGTCGAGGACGGGGAGCGTCCGGAAGCGGCGGCACTGCGCGAGGTGAGCGAGGAAACGGGGCTCGACAGCCTCACGATGCGCGGCAGCCTCGACACCATCGACTGGTACTTCCGCTTCCGCGGACGGCTGATCCACAAGGTCTGCCACTTCTATTTGATGGAGACCGATCTCGCCGACACGTCGCCGCAGCGGTCCGAGGGGATCACGGCGTGCCGGTGGGAGACGTACGAGGAAGCCGCGCAGCTCGTGTCCTACGCCAACGCGCGCGATGTGCTGCGCCGCGCGCACGAGCTCATCACGTCCCATTCGCCCGCGAGCTGACGTTTGGTACCGGCTCGCGCTCCGGTGGCGATGGCGCCGCCTTGCATCGTCGTCTTCGCGACTCGCGAGCGCGTGCGCACGGCCGCCCGTGCCGCGTTCCCGCGCCGCCGCGCTCGGCTGGTCCTCGGACGCACCGCGAGCGAGTTCGGCGCCGCGTTCCACTCGACGCTCGTCGATGCGGCCCTCGTGGACGTCGGCGCCGCGGCGGATGAAGCGTGGCGCGCCGCCGAGCTCGCGCGCGAGTTCCCGAGCGTCCCGTTCTTCGCCATCACCCCCATGCGTGGCACCGACGGTCCGGTGGTCGCGCGGTGTGCCGCGCTCGAGTTCACCGACGTCGTGGTCGACGGGGTAGATGACGAGGCGCTTCGCGATCTCGTGATGCCCGCGACGTTCACCACGCGCTTCTTCGACGCGCTGCAGGACCCGCCGCCGTCGCTGGGCATCACGCAGCCCATGCAGCACGCGGCGTGGCGGTGCGTGGTCGCGCACGCGGGGCGCACGCTCCGCACCGACGCCCTGGCCGCCACCATCGGGGTCACGCGCGAGCACCTGAGCCGGACCTTCGCCGCGGCGGGCGCGCCGAATCTGAAGCGCGTGATCGATCTCGTTAGGCTCATCGCCGCCGCCGAGCTGGCGAAGAACCCGGGCTACGACGTCGGCGACGTGGCGCGCATCCTGGGCTTCGCGTCCTCCTCCCACCTCTCGAGCACCGCCCAGCGCGTGGTCGGCACGCGCCCGGCGTCGCTGTCACGGCTGCGGGCGGTCGATCTCCTGGAGCGATTCGCGCAGGGGCGGTTCCGGAGTCGGGGATCGCCTCGGCGTGCCTAACGAGCGGTGCGGTCGGTGGCCGGCCTCATCGCGTGCTTGGCTGGCACCGGGATCGCGTCGACTCCGGGACGACTCACACCGAGCACTACGCGCGCCGGGAACCGGGAACGCGGCGCCCGCTGAGGCGCGCCCGCAGCGAACCGCAGCGAACTGCTGGGAACAGCAGCGAACTGCACTGAACCGCAGAGGACGCGGAGGACGCAGAGAACTGCTTGACCGGTCGAGATGCCCGCGCCAGCGGCCGGGAACTGAGGGGAACGGCCTCGGGACGCCAGAGCCTCCCGAGGTCGTTCCTTCTTATTCCCGGCTCGTGGCGGGATGACCGTCCCGTAGAGTCGGGGGTCAGAGTCGCGACTCTGACCCCGATCGACCCCACTCTCAGTCCCGGCTCGCGGCGGTACGACCGTCCCGAACGAGCCGTTCTCCGCGTCCTCCGCGTCCTCCGCGGTCCCTGCCGTTGGTTTCTGCGCCTTCAGCGTGTGCCGTTGCTGCGCGGGTGCCCGCGTCAGTGGGCGTTGCGTACGCCATTTCAGCGTCGTCCGCGTTCGTAGTTCCTTGTGCTCCGGTCGCTCCGAAGCCCGCCCGAGCGAGACGTATGTATCGACACGCCACACGGTCCACCGGCCAGCCACGAGCTCACTGCACGTCCGCCAGCAGGGGCAGCGATCCCGTCGGCGATCGCTCCGCGACCGCGGCGACGTGCCGGTCCACGTGGTTCATGTGATTCGAGACCCGCTGCGACAGCGCGGCCACGCGCGCGGAGAGCTGCGCATGCACCGACGCCGGGATGATGCCGCTGTTCCGGGCGATGGCGAGCTGCGTATCCACCGCCACGAGCGACTTGCGGGCCCGCGCGTAGCACTCCCGCTCCTCGGCCGGAGTGGGGCGGGTGGGTGCCTCCGCGATCGCGCTCGCCGCCGCCGAGGCCGACAGCATGAGGGCGTCGGTGAACGCCTTCGTCTCGCGCCGGGTTGCCCGGCGGACGACGCGGATCACGTCCCCCGCCAGCCCGATCGCCTCCTGCCAGACCTTCGTTTCTCGCGCTGTGCCGGCCATGGGGCTAACCTACAGCCCGCCCCGTTCGGGCCGTCATCGAACCACCGCGACCAGGCGCTCACCGCCGCGGGCTGGCTTGCCCGAATACCCTGCTTGTGATAATTTTCACAAGCTTTACTGGCACCGCCCGACCCTCCTTTCTTTTCCTCCCATGGCATCCGAAACCACGCTCCGTCCCGGCGAGATCAAGGACATCCTGCTCCGCGAGATCGAGGCGGCCGACCTCCACGAGTTCGACGTCGAGGAAGTCGGAACAGTCCTCGAGGTCAAGGACGGAATCGCGCGCATCTATGGGCTCCAGAAAGCGATGGCAGGCGAGATGCTCGAGATCCAGTCGTCCGAGACCGGCAACCAGGTCGTCGCCCTCGCGCTCAACCTCGAGGAGGACAACATCGGCGCCGTCATCCTCGGCGACTATCTCCAGCTGAAGGAAGGCGACAACGTCCGCCGCACCGGACGCGTGCTCGAGGTGCCGGTGGGGCCGGCGCTCATCGGCCGCGTCGTCGACGCTCTCGGCAACCCCATCGACGGACTCGGTGACATCGCCGCGACCATGACCCGCAAGGTCGAGTCGCCGGCGCCAGGCATCATCGTACGCCAGCCCGTGAAGGAGCCGCTGCAGACCGGCATCAAGGCCATCGACTCGATGATCCCGATCGGCCGCGGCCAGCGCGAGCTCATCATCGGCGACCGCGGCATCGGCAAGACGGCCATCGCGATCGACACGATCATCAACCAGAAGGGCAAGGGCGTCATCTGCGTCTACGTCGCCATCGGCCAGAAGGCGTCCACGGTCGCCGGCGTCGTCGAGCGGCTGAGGCAGGCTGGCGCGATGGACTACACGATCGTCGTCGTCGCCGCCGCGTCCGACCCGGCCCCCATGCAGTACATCGCGCCCTACTCGGGTTGCGCGATGGCCGAGTACTTCATGTACTACGAGGGGAAGGCGACGCTGTGCGTCTACGACGACCTCTCCAAGCAGGCCGCCGCCTATCGCCAGCTCTCGCTCGTGCTGCGCCGTCCGCCGGGTCGCGAGGCCTACCCCGGTGACGTGTTCTACCTCCACTCGCGTCTCCTCGAGCGCGCGGCGAAGCTCCGCGAGGACCCGGGCGTCGTGGACAACAAGATGATCTTCGCGCCGGGCGGCTCGCTCACCGCGCTCCCGATCATCGAGACCCAGGCGAACGACGTCTCGGCGTACATCCCGACCAACGTCATCTCGATCACCGACGGCCAGATCTTCCTGGAGTCCGACCTGTTCTTCGCCGGCGTTCGTCCCGCGATCAACGTCGGTATCTCGGTGTCGCGCGTCGGTGGCTCGGCGCAGGTGAAGGCGATGCGCGCGGTGGCCGGCCGTCTCCGTCTCGACCTCGCGCAGTACCGTGAGCTGGAGGCGTTCTCCGCGTTCGCGTCGGACCTCGACGCGGCGACGAAGCGTCAGCTCGAACGCGGTGCGCGCACGGTGGAGGTGCTCAAGCAGCCGCAGTACCAGCCGATGGCCGTCGAGCAGCAGGTGATGATCATCTACGCGGTGACCAACGGCCACCTCGACGACGTGCCGGTGAACCGGATTCGCGAGTGGGAGCGCCAGTTCCACGAGTTCGTCGCCGCACGCTTCCCGCGCATCGCCGAGAAGCTGCGGACGGAAAAGGTGCTGTCGAAGGAGGTCGAGGCCGAGCTCAAGGAGGCCATCGCGGCCTTCAAGCTGACGTTCCCGAAGTAACCGCGCAGCCCTAACGAGACAGTCGCATGGCCAAAGGCCGCGAACTCAAAGGCCGGATCAAGTCCGTCGAGAACACGCGCAAGATCACGCGCACCATGGAAATGGTGGCGACGTCGAAGATGAAGCGTGCGCAGGAGCGCGTCATGGCGGCGCGCCCGTTCGCGACGGTGCTCACCGAGGTCATCTCGAACCTGTACTCGCCCGACCTCGCCGAGCGCTTTCCGCTGCTGCGGCAGCCGGCGGCCATCCGGCGCGCGGCCGTGCTCGTGCTGACCTCCAACCGCGGCCTTGCCGGCGCGTTCAACTCGAACCTGATCAAGGAGGCGCGCCACCTCATCGCGCGCCTGAGCGACCAGCACGTCGAGATCGAGCTGCACGTCGTCGGCCGCAAGGGCATCGGCTACTTCCGGTACGTCGGGCGCGCCATCGCGAGCTCGCGCACCGACATCACCGACCGCCCGACGGTGGCTGATGCCGCCGCGCTCGTGGATGGGCTGATGGACCGCTTCGCCACCGGCGCGCTCGACGCCGTGTACGTCGTGTCGGCGAAGTTCCGCTCGGCGCTCTCGACGCCGCCCCACACGGAGCAGATCCTCCCCGTGACGCCGCCCGAACGCAAGGGACCGGGGCGCGACTATCTGCTCTTCCCGTCGGCGGAGGCGATTCTCACCGAGCTCCTGCCGGCGTACGTGCGCAACTCGGTGTATCGCGCGCTGGTGGAGAACGAAGCGGGCTTCCAGGGCGCGCAGCGCACGGCCATGAAGAGCGCGACCGACAACGCGACGGAGATGCTGAACGTGCTCCGCCGCAACTACAATCGCGCGCGGCAGGCGAACATCACGCAGGAAATTTCCGAGATCGTCGGCGGCGCGGCCGCGCTGGAGTAATTGGGTAATCGGGGTCAGCCTCGAATTAGGGAGTCATTCGAGGCTGACCCCGATTACCAGGACAGGATTCGCAGACCTTCTCTACATAGAGACCAGAGCATATGGCTATCACCGCCCCCGTAACGAACATCGGCCGTGTCGTCCAGGTCATCGGCCCCGTTCTCGACGTGGAGTTCGAGTCCGAGCATCTGCCCGAGCTCTACAACGCGCTCGAGCTCACCGTGCGCACGGACGAGGGCGAGCACAGGGTCGTGTCCGAGGTGCAGCAGCACATCGGGCGCAATCAGGTGCGCGCCGTCGCCATGTCGTCCACCGACTCGGTGGTGCGCGGCATGGAGGTGACCGACACCGGCGCCCCGATCTCCGTCCCCGTGGGTGAGCCCGCGTTAGGCCGCATCCTCAACGTGCTCGGCGACCCGGTGGACAACGGCCCGCCGATTCCGGCCAGCGCCGAGCGCTGGCCGATTCACCGCAAGCGTCCCGACTTCGTCGACCTCGAGCCCAAGACCGAGATCTTCGAGACCGGCATCAAGGTGGTCGATCTCATCGCGCCGTTCGTGCGCGGCGGCAAGATCGGACTGTTCGGCGGCGCCGGCGTCGGCAAGACCGTCGTCATTCAGGAGCTCATCAACAACGTGGCGAAGGGCCACGGCGGCCGCTCCGTGTTCTGCGGCGTGGGCGAGCGTACGCGCGAGGGGAACGACCTGTACCTCGAGTTCAAGGAAGCGGGGATCCTCGAGTCGGTGGCGCTCATCTACGGCCAGATGAACGAGCCGCCCGGCGCCCGTCTCCGCGTGGGCCTCTCCGGCCTGACGATCGCCGAGTACTTCCGCGATCGCGAGCACGCGGACGTGCTGGTGTTCATCGACAACATCTTCCGCTTCACGCAGGCCGGCTCGGAAGTGTCGGCGCTCCTGGGCCGCATGCCGAGCGCCGTGGGTTACCAGCCGACGCTGGCCACCGAGATGGGCGACCTGCAGGAGCGCATCACCTCCACGCGCAACGGCTCCATCACGTCGGTGCAGGCGATCTACGTACCGGCCGACGACCTCACCGACCCGGCGCCGGCCACCGCGTTCGCGCACCTCGACGCGACGGTCGTGCTGTCGCGCGCGATCACCGAGCTCGGCATTTACCCCGCCGTCGATCCGCTCGCGTCGTCGTCGCGCATTCTCGATGCGCAGTTCATCGGCGAGCGCCACTACCGCGTGGCCACCGAGGTGCAGCGCATCCTGCAGCGCTACAAGGAGCTCCAGGACATCATCGCGATCCTCGGCATGGACGAGCTGTCGGAGGATGACAAGCGCGTCGTCGGGCGTGCGCGCCGCATTCAGCGGTTCATGTCGCAGCCGTTCGCCGTGGCGCAGCAGTTCACGGGCATGGAAGGGAAGTACGTGAAGCTCGAGGAGACCGTCTCGTCGTTCGAGCGACTCGTGCAGGGCGAGTTCGACCAGTATCCGGAGCAGGCCTTCTTCATGTGCGGCGGCGCGGACGACATCGTGAAGAACGCCGAGCGGCTCGCGGCGCAGGATTGAGGTAAGGGAACTCCAATGCCACTCAAGGTCTCGGTCATCTCGCCGGAGAAGACGCTGTTCGAGGGGAACGTCGAGTCGCTGGTCGCGCCGGCGTTCGATGGTGAGGTCGGCATCCTTCCCGGGCACGCGCCGATGGTGACGCTCCTCGGCAAGGGGACGCTGCGCCTGGGCGGCGAGGGGAGCGCCGGACGGTTCGGCGTCGAGGGCGGCTTTCTGCAGGTGGCCGACGACGTGGTGCGCGTCGTGACGGAGCGCGCGGCGCAGGGATAGCTCCGCATCCGCGCGATCTCGTTACAGCGCGCTAATACAAACAACGGAGGGCTCCGCGAGTCGCGGAGCCCTCCGTTGGCGCATCAGGGCCGGGGCTCTTGCGCTATCGTCCTACCATCATAAAATAGCGCCTCGTCACGATTATCGAACGATCCGTCCCTGATTGCGCCGGGGCCGGCAGCACGGGACGGTGCGGGTTCGCCGGATTGCGCGCTGAGTGATCGCGCCTAACGGCGTGGTAGTCCCTCGAGATGTGTTCCGCGGCGCGACTCTGCGCCGATCGCGATACCCGCGGGTGACGACCCAGCACGGGCCGATCCCCATGGTGTGTTTGCAGCCCAGGACTCTTCTCACGAGGATACCGATGAGACTCGTCCTACGTCCACGCAGCACCCTCCGAGGGCCGATGATCGCGGCCGCGATCGCGTTGTCGGCAGCCAACGCACTCGCCCAGGGCTCGGTGGTGATCACCGGCAGAGTACTGGGGGAGCAGGCCCAGACGCTCCAGGCGGCGAACGTGTTCATCACCGAGATGAATGTCTCGGTGCCCACGAATGAGCAGGGGACCTATCGCATCACGCTTCCGGCCGAACGTGTGCGCGGGCAGACCGTCATGCTTCGGGCCCGCGCCATCGGGCACACGCCGCAGTCCCGACAGATCACGCTGCGCGCGGGGGAGATGGCGGAGAACTTCACCCTCAAGGCCGACGTGAACCGGCTGTCGGAGGTGGTGGTCACCGGTGTCACGGGTGAAACCGAGAAGAAGAAGCTCGCCTTCGCCGTGACGACTGTGGACGCGGCCGACCTGCCGGTGCCTTCGGCGAACGCGCTGACGTCGCTGCAGGGAAAGGTGCCCGGCGCGCAGATCACGATGCCGAGCGGCCGTCCCGGAACGGCCCCGTCGATCGTGCTTCGCGGCGTGAAGTCGATCAATTCCGACGGCCGGTCGCAGGGACCGCTGATCATCGTCGACGGCATCATTCTCAACGGCGGCTCGCAGGACATCAATCCGCAGGACGTCGCGAGCGTCGAGGTCGTCAAGGGCGCCGCCGCGTCGTCGCTCTACGGCGCTCGCGCCGCGGCCGGTGTCATTCAGATCACGACGAAGAGCGGCAGGGGTTCCTCGGAGGGCGTGACGTTCAACGTGCGCAGCGAGTACGGGGTGAACGACGTGCAATCGGAGTACCCGTACGCCGAGCGGCACTTCCTCATGATGGATGAGACGCAGACCCGGTTCTGCATCAAGCAGACGGGCCTGCCCGCGTGCTCGCGCACGGTCGACTTCGAGGAGGAAGCGCGCCGCATCAACGACGTGGCCGGTGCATCGGCGCTGTCGCCGTACAACTTCGAGCGCGACGGTGGCATCGGGCTCGCGCTCACGAAGCCGGAGTTACGCGGGCTCTTCCAGGTGAACCCGTGGCCGAAGCGGTACAACCCGATGGCGGCCACGGTCACGAACAACCAATACGAGAACACGAACGTCGACGTCATCGGCCGCTTCGGGGGGACCGGGATCTTCGCCAGCGCGTCGAACCTGACGCACGAGGGGGCGATCAAATTTCTCCAGGGGTACAAACGCAACTCCGTCCGGGCGAACGTGGACCAGGCGGCTGGCGACCAGTGGAACATGCAGCTCCAGACGTTCTACGCGCGGGGCACGCAGTTCCGCGACGGCGAATGGTTCCGCCTCACGCGCGTCCCGGCCGGCGTCGACCTGATGCGGCGCGATTCCGAGGGGCGCCTGTTCATCCGGTCCAACCCGCTGAACCAGGGCCAGCAGAACGAGAATCCCCTCTACGACAACGAGAATCGCGAGGGTCGGAACGACCAGGATCGGTTCCTGGGCTCGTTCACCACGCGCTACGCGCCGCTGTCGTGGCTGGACTTCGACGCCAACGCCAGCTTCGACCGCCGCCGGACGAGCGGTTACGCGTTGATCGATCGCGGCTTCCGGGTCACGGCGATCTCACAGTCGAACAACTACCTCGGGTCGCTGACGCAGTCGACGTCGGGTGACCAGTCGTACAACATCAGTCTCAGCGCGACGGCTCGGCAGCCTAACGCGTTCGGGATCGGCGATCTCGGCATGCGCTACAACGTCCGCTACGGGTTCGACCAGCAGGACAACGAGAGCAACGGGTCGCTCGGCGGCACCACGCTCGCCGTTCCGGGGCTCAACTCGCTCGACAACGTGACGGTGGTGAGCAACCCGACCTCGAGCACGCAGTCGATTCGCGGCATGGCGGTCGTCGGGAGCGCAGCGGCCGACTACAAGGGGCGTTACATCATCGACGGGATCTACCGCATGGAGGGGAGCTCGCTGTTCGGCGCCGACGAACGCTGGCATCCCTACTATCGCGGATCGCTCGCGTGGGTCGCCTCCGACGAGCCGTGGTGGCCCATGAAGAGCGCGCTCACGCTCTTCAAGCCGCGCGTATCCGTGGGCACGGCGGGCGGACGCCCGCGCTTCAGCGCCCAGTACGAGACGTTCACCATCGGCACCGGCGGTACCGTCTCGGGCACCACCCTCGGCAACCGGAACCTCAAGCCGGAGAACACGACCGAGACCGAGTACGGCATCGACGCCGAGCTGTACGGCCGGTACGGGCTGACCGTGACGTACGCGCGCGACATCACGGAAGACGAGATCCTCCAGGTCCCGCCGTCGGTCTCCTCGGGCTTCTCCAGTCAGTGGAAGAACGCGGGGCAGATGGACAACAAGACGTGGGAGGTCTCGCTGAACGCCCCGATCATCAGCCGGCGCAACTTCACGTGGTCCGCACGCGCCTCGTACGATCGGAACCGGTCGATCATCACGGGCCTCGACATCCCGCCGTACTTCCAGTCCGACGAGAGCAGCACCTTCCGGTTCGCGAACGGTGAGCGCATCGGGACGATCTGGGGCAAGTACTTCATCCGCGACTGCGCGCAGCTCCCGTCGCAATTCGCCTCGGACTGTGGCCCCGGGAAGTCGTATCAGCGGAACGACGAGGGGTTCGTCGTCTGGACCGGGGGCCGCGCCCCCACGGACGGGATCAAGGACAACCTGTGGCAGGCGGTATTACCGGGCTGCTTGAAGGGGGGCGCGCCACTCGCCGTCACCGGCGAAGTGGCCTGCACGGCGCTCGGCGGCACGGTGAACAACCCGTGGGCGATCCCGGCCACGAGCTGGGGAATGCCGATCGTGATCCGCGACTCGACGGGGAACCCGGTGCTGCAGCGGCTCGGCAACACGCAGCCCGACTTCCGCGCCTCGCTCGCCCAGACCTTCACGTTCGGGAAGTGGAGCCTGTACGCGCTGGTGGACGGCGAGTTCGGCCGGCGGGTGTTCAACGAGGAGATCCACTGGTCGTTAGGCGACTTCAACGTGCGCTACGAGGACCAGGCCGGGAAGACGGTCGAGACGGCGAAGCCCATTGGCTACTACTGGCGGGCGCCGCAGCCCGACAACGGCTCCGGCGTCGGCGGCTTCTACGACGTCCTGGGCTCGAACAACGTGACGGCGCAGAAGGCGACGTTCGCCAAGCTCCGCGAGCTGAGCCTCGGGTACGCCTTCGGCCCGGTGAAGGGCGTGGGTGATTGGACCCTGACGGTCGTCGGCCGCAACCTGTTCACGATGACCGACTTCCTCGGGTGGGATCCGGAGGTGGGCGGCGGTGGCACGGACATCGGCGCCGGTGCGTTCAACGGCGTCGCCGCCTACCAGTACCCGCAGATTCGCACGTTCACGGCCACCATCGGCACGCGTTTCTAACCCGTCAGTCCGGGGCGGCCCGGCATGCCGCGCCGCCCCGGACTCCTGCGAGGACAGATGATGCGAAAGCAGCTCAGAGTCCTGTCGGCCTCGCTCGTGCTGGCGGCAGGCGCGTGCAGCGATCCGCTCGACGTCAAGAACACCGACAACCCGGACATCGAGCGGGTGTTCAGCGCCGGCCCCACCATCGAGCAGACGCTCGGCAGTGGTTACCAGCAGTGCCGTAACGCGCTCAATCGGAACGGGCTCTTCACGCAGTTGGCCACGATGAGCTTCGAGAGCTACTCGCAGCTCAACAACTTCTTCATGGGCCCGCGCGGTGCGCTGCCGCGCGCGCCGATCCTGAACAACCGCACCGCATCGTCGGTGTTCACCGAGTTCAGTCTCCTCGGCCGCCAGGCGCGCGTGATGGCGAACGCGGTCACCTCGCTCGATGCGCTGCTCGAGAACGGCGGCACGTTAGGCAGCACGGCGCAGGACCTCCGCGCCCGCGCCTGGGGCTTCTTCGTGGTCGGCTGCAATCTCGGTTGGCTGGGCATGACGTACGACTCGGCCGGCGTCGTCACGCCGGGGTTCAGTCTCAGGGGCGACTCGGTGCCCGAGCTCAGCGCGTACCCCGAGGTCATGAAGGCGGCGATCGCGATGTTCGATTCCGCGGTCACCATCGCGAGCAACAATGCCGCGACGGGCACCGGCGGATTCCCGACGCCGACGTCGTGGATGAGCGGCACGGCGCTCTCGCGCGACGAGTTCGTCCGCTTCGTGCGCTCGTACCGGGCCCGCTTCCGGGCCGGCGTCGCGCGCACGCCCGCGGAGCGGAACGCCGTCGACTGGCCCGCGGTGATCGCCGACGCGAACGCCGGGATCCAGAACGACGTGATGGTCGCCGTGGGCGGCTCCACCGGCTGGAACATCGGCTTCCAGGGGAACCAGATGCACGTGGACGCCGGGTGGAGTCAGATCACGCCGATGATCTTCGGCATGGCGGACGTCTCCGGCGGCTACGATGCGTGGCTCGCGAAGCCGCTCCTGCAGCGCGACTACTTCCTGATCGTGTCGCCCGACAAGCGGTGGCCGCAGGGCACCACGCGCTCGCAGCAACAGAGCAACTCGCCGATCCCGAGCTCGTACACGTCGCTCCCGTACGTCGCGAATCGTACCGGGCAGGATACGCCGGGCGATCCGTGGGGCACCTCGTTCTACAACTTCCACCGCTTCCGCTACATCCAGCGGAACAGCAACCGCGGCGATTATCCCGAGTTCCTGAAGGCGGAAGTCGATCTCCTCGCGGCGGAGGGGTACATCCGGACCGGAAACATCCCTGCGGCGGCGGCGAAGATCGACTTGAGTCGCACCCGCGCCGGTCTCCCGGCGCTCGCGGGAGTCGTGACCACCGCGACCCAGCCGGTGCCGGGTGGGGCGAGCTGCGTCCCACACGTTCCGCAACCGCCTAACTACACCAGTACGGCGTGCGGGACGATCCTGGAGGCGATGAAGTACGAGAAGCGAATGGAGACCGCGTTCCAGGTGTTCGGCGCGTGGTTCTTCGACTCGCGTGGATGGGGTGACCTGGCGCAGAACACCGCGCTGCAGTATCCGGTGCCGTTCGAGGAGCTCGACGCCCGGGGCCACCCGTTCTACGACCTCGGCGGCGGTGGGTTGTCCAGCGCGGCCAAGGGCACCTACGGACTCTGACGGAATCGCGTGGGCCGGCCGTTCGCGCGGCCGGCCCACGCGGCGCCACGCTCACTCATTGACATCGCGCAGGCGCACACGAGGCGCCTTGCAAACGGAACCACCGCCTCTCCTGGTGGAGGAGTATCCGGAATGAAACCGATGCGGATTGCGCTACTGCTGGTTGGCGCGTTCTCCCTGGCCGCCTGCAACGAGGACCCCGGAGTGGCCCTCGCGCCCAAGCTACCACTGGCCTACACGCGCTTCGTCCATGCCGTGCCGGACACCGGCGCCACCGACTGGCGCTTCGTCGACATTCTCGAGAACGCGCCGGCCGCCTTCGGCCTGACCTATCGCGGCTTCACGCCGTATCAGGGCACGGCCGTCGGGCAGCACCAACTGCGGATCTTCACGACCAGCACCGACATCAACGTCACGTCGGTGCCCATCATCGATGAATCCGTGACGCTGCAGGCGAACACGTATTACACGATCGTCCACGTGGGGTACGCGCGTGCGGGACAGTCGCCGGCGGACCGGCTGCTCGTGATCGAGGACAAGATCCCCGACGTTGCAACCGGCAACGTCGCCGTGCGGGCGGTGAACCTGGCGACCGGGCTCGGGAACGTGGACGTCTTCGCATCGGCGTCGGGTGGGACGACGCCGCTGCCGTCAGCGCCACTGTTCAGCAACGTCGCGTACCTCGCGTCCACCGCGTACTCCAACCTCACGCCCGGTCCCCTCGCGCTGCGCGTGACGGCGGCCGGGCAAACGACCGTCATGGGCGACGCGACCGCGCCGCCCGGGCAGGCCGCCAACCCGGCGGCGAACCTGGATGCCGTGGGCGGCAGCACGAGGGGCGGCAGCGCCTTCACCGCGTTCGCCCTCCCGCGCTCCGTCGCCGGGAGCGCCGCACCCCAGGGTACGGCGTTCCAGTCACCCACCATCGTCTATATCATCGATCGCGATCCGAAGTAACTGGCCGGATTCGCTGCATGACCACGCGCCCGCTGCGTCGCTCCGCCTCGAGGCGGAGCGACGCAGCGGGCGCGTGGCTCGCCGATGGGGGTGCCGGTGGGTACGGTGGCGGTCGCGATCGGGACAGCTGTTTCGGTTCGTCCCACCGTTCACCGGTCACCGCGCCGGGCCTGGCCGATGAACTCGAAACTTTCGCCGCCCGGGTTCTTGCGCGAACGGCATACCATCGTAAAATAGCGCCCTGTCATCATCCTCCACGCTTCGTCACGGCTGCCGTCCCGGCGCGCCGCAGGTGAAGCGTGCGGTGATGTCGTTTCTCGAGGGGTTTCGGCTGCGTCCCGCGCCGCCCCCATCGAGCCGGACGCAACACCCTTACTCGTGTTTGTCGGCGCGACGCTGCGCCTTTCGCGGATCCCGCGGTTGCAAGGCAAGGGATGTCGATGGTCGCCGTGGGTCGGTTTGTGAGCAAGTGGACACTTCTCGCGAGTGAGGGGACCGATGAGACTACTCCTGCGTCCACGCAGTATCCTCGGATCGTTCGCGATCGCCGGGGCGCTTGCGCTGTCGCCAGGCAGTGCAAGTGCTCAGGGAGGAACGGTGATCACCGGCCGGATCAATGGCGAGCAAGGCCAATTGATCCAGGCCGCCAACGTCTTCATCACCGAGATGAGTCTCTCGGTGGGCTCGAACGAACAGGGCGTCTATCGCATTGTCGTTCCGGCCGAGCGGGTGCGCGGGCAGGCGGTGATGCTGCGTGTGCGCGCCATCGGACAGGTGCCGCAGGCGCGCCAGATCACGCTGCGCGCCGGCGAGATGACGGAGAACTTCACGCTCAAGCAGGACATCAACCGGCTGTCCGACGTCGTCGTCACAGGGACGGTCGGTGAGGGGACCGAGCGCTCGAAGGTGCCGTACGCGGTGAGCCGGCTGACGGCGGAGGAGATGCCGGTCCCGGCACTCGACCCCATCACGGCGCTACAGGGGAAGATGCCCGGCGTGCGCATCGCCTCCACCAGCGGGCGGCCCGGAAGTACCCCCGAGATCATGATGCGCGGGCCCACGTCGATCAACTCCCAGGGGCGCGCCCCGGGCCCGCTCTTCATCGTGGACGGCGTGATCATGCACGTCGGAAGCCCTGAAGAATTGGGCGGGTTGGACATCGAGTCGGTCGAGGTCGTGAAGGGCGCCGCGGGCGCGTCGCTCTACGGCAGCACGGCGGCCAACGGCGTCATCGTGATCAAGACGAAGCGCGGCGCCAATCAGGACGGGGTGAAGATCAACGTCCGGAGCGAATACGGCGTGAGTGACGTGAACAGTCTCGACTACGGGCAGCCGGTGAATCACCACCTGCAGCTCGACGAGACCGGCAAGCGGTTCTGCGTCAACGGGTCCGGAAATCTCGGCGGCTGCACGCGCACGATCGACTGGATGACGGAAATCATGCGCATCAACAACGTGAACGCCGACACGGTGCGGACGGCGCAGGCGATTCAGTACAACGCGCCGGCCCTGTCCAGCGGCGAGCTGCAGAACGTCTTCCAGGCGAACATCTGGCCGAACCAGTACTACGATGGCTTCGCCCAGGTCGCGACCCGGAACCCCATCACGCTCAACTCGATCGACGCGACAGGCCGCGTCGGGACGGTTCGCTACTACGTCAGCGGGTCGTACACCGATGAGCAGGGTTCCATCAAGGGGCTCACGGGGCAGCAGCAGCGCCGCGGCCGCGTGAACCTCGACTACGATCTGCGCAAGGATCTGCTGATCTCGGTGAGCACCGTGTACGACAAGGGGGCGACCGATGATCGCAGCGGCGGATCATCGAACGGCGGCATCTTCGGCCAGCTCCTGCGCGGTGCGCCCGCGGGCACGAACTATCTCGCGCGCGACACGCTGGGCCGCCCCATCGTTCGAGGCGGCGGCGGCGGGCTCCGCGGCTCCGGCAACGGCGGGGGCACGTTCCTGTACGACATGGAGAACCTGGTGCAGAACCGCACGTCGCAGCGGTTCATCGGATCCATGAACGCCAGCTATTTCCCGGCCGAGTGGGTGACGCTGGACGCCAGCTTCGGCTACGACAACCGGCAACGGCACAACCTGTTCTACGAGGTGAAGGGCTATCGCACCTTCGAGGCCTCGACGTCGGACAACGACGGCCAGATGTCGTTCGCCGACCGACGCAACGAGGCGTACAACGCGAGCCTGAGCGCGAGCTTCCGGAAGCAGCTCACGAAGGACCTGAACGGAAAGCTGAGCCTCCGGACCTTCTACGATCGCGAGGACCTCAACAACTACGGCGGCGAGGGCGAGATCTTCCTCGTGAAGGACGTGTTCACGCTGGACAACACCAGCGACAACAAGGACGTGACCTCGGACGGCCAGAGCATCCGCAACATGGGTGCGTTCGCCGGCGCGAGCTTCGATTTCAAGGGCCGGTACATCCTCGAGGGCACCTTCCGCTACGACGGCAGCTCGCTGTTCGGCTCGGGCAACCGTTGGGCGCCGTTCGGCCGAATCTCCGGCGTGTGGCGCGTATCGGAGGAGCCGTTCTGGCACGTCCCGCTCGTGAGCGATTTCCGCCTGCGCGCGTCGCGTGGCACCGCCGGCTCCCCGCCGCGGTTCAGCGCGCAGTACGAGGTGTACAACGTGAGCTCGACCGGCATCACGCTCGGGCAGTCGGGTAACTCGAAGCTCAAGCCCGAGACCACCACCGAGACCGAGCTCGGCACCGACTTCACGCTGTTCAACCGGCTTGGCGTCGAGATCACGAATGCGCACGGCGTGACCCGCGACCAGATCCTGCCGGTCGCGACGCAAGCGTCACTGGGCTTCTCCACGCGATGGCAGAACGCCGGGACGCTCGAGAACAAGACGTGGGAGCTGGGACTCAACCTCCCGGTCATCAGTCGCCGGAACTTCAACTGGAACATGCGCGGAACGTGGGATCGCACGCGCACCTACATCACCGAGCTGTTCACGCCGGAGTTCGTGAGCAACGCGGGCACGGGTCAGGGCACCGGAAGCCTGTTCCGGTTCACCGCGGACCGCAGCAAGAGCAACGGCTTCCCGAAGAACCGGTATGGCAACATCTGGGGCCGCAAATTCTACAAGGGGTGCGGCTCGTTGCCCGCGACGGTCCAGGCACAGTGCGGCGAAGGCAAGGCGTTCCAGGTGAACGACCAGGGATGGGTCGTGTGGGCAGGCGAGGGCAATAGTTGGCGCGACGGAATCACCAAGAACCTGTGGCAGTCCAAGCTGCCTGCTGCCCAGTCGCCGTGGAACTTCCCGCTGTGGTTCGGCCACCCGATCGTGGATCGGCCGCTGCGCGGCGAGCCCGGTGAGGGTGTCGGCATCCAGCAGATCATCGGCAACGTGATGCCGGACTTCCGCTTCACGTTCAGCAACAACGTGCAGTACAAGCGCCTCACCGTGTACGCCCTGCTCGACGGCACCATCGGCCACGAGATCAACAATCAGGGGGAGGGGTGGGGGCTGTTCGACTTCAACTCCTCGAACTTCGACTGGGGCAACGCCACGGTCGAAACGGCCAAGCCCGTGGGATATGGGTGGCGCGCGGGCGGCGGCGAAGGCGTGGGGTCGGGCGGGTTCTACGACCAGCTCGGGCCGAACAACTACAACGTGGAGGACGGGTCGTACGCGAAGCTGCGCGAGGTGAGCGTTGCGTACCGCATTGGTGCCGTCCGCGGCATCGGCGACTTCACGCTCGGCCTCATCGGCCGCAACCTGGCGACGTTCACGAACTACAGCGGCTACGATCCCGAAGTCGGCTCCAACGGCAGCACGGCGGGCGTCACCAATTCGGGGCTGATCAATCAGGTCGACGCGTTCGGCTTCCCGACCCTCCGGTCGTTCACGTTCACGATTTCCACCCGCTTCTAGGAGCCGCCCGAGATGATGCGACATCTGACACGGTTCGGCGCGCTGGCGGCGGTGCTCTGCCTTGGCGCGTGCGACAAGGAGCTCGTCGTCACCAACCCGAACGACCCCGACCAGAAGCGCGCGCTCGCGACGCCGGGCGACGCCGAGGACATGATGGGGAGCTACTACCGTCGCTGGCACGAAGGGTTGTATCGCAACCTCGGCAACATCGAGGGCATGGCGAACGTCATGTCGTTCCAGAACTACTCGAGCCTCGCGAACAACTGCCAGAACCAGCGGACGCCGTTCTCCGGCGCCATCAACGACAACAGCGTCGGCAATTCGTGCGGCGGCGAGCAGCAGCGGATCTATTTCATCGAGGGCGAGGTGAATCGCGTCGCCTCGACGTTGCTGCGCACCATGGAGGACGGGCTGACGCTCGGCACGCCGGCGCGGGACAGTCGATACAAGGCGTTCGGCGAGTTCCTTCGCGGCGTCTCGTTAGGCTACCTCGCGCTGTTCTACGACTCCGCCGCGGTGGTGACCATCGCGACGGATCCGCAGGATCCGGGTGAGCTATCCAGCTACACCGTCGTGATGGATTCCGCGCTCGCGGCGCTGCAGCGGTCCATCGACTACGCGAGCGCCGGAGGAGGCGGGTTCACGCTTCCCGAGAGCTGGATTCCGGGCCCGACGATAACGTCGACGGATTTCGTGCGACTGGTCCGCAGCTATCGGGCACGGTTCCGTGCCAACGTGGCTCGCACGCCAGCCGAGCGCGCGGCGGTCAACTGGGATCAGGTGATTGCCGATGCGCAGAACGGCATCACGGCAGATCACGTGAACACCACGAGCACGACGAGTGGCCCGTTCCGCACCTGGGTCGATCAATACGATCGCTACGGCCTCTGGCACCAGATGCCGCCGTTCGTCATCGGCATGGCCGACGTGTCGGGGAGCTACGCGTCGTGGATCGCGCAGCCCATCGGCGAGCGGGGTGCGGGAAACCAGAGCTTCTTCATGATCACGCCCGACCTTCGCTTCCCGCAGGGCACGACGCGCGCGGCGCAGCAGGCGGAGTTCGCGATAGCGTCCTGCGAGGCGGCGTCCACGGAGTGCAAGCACTATTTCGTCAACCGTCCACAGGGTGGCGACCAGTTCGCCGGCGTCGGCTGGGGGTGGTCGAACTACGACTTCGTTCGCTTCCACTCGTGGCGCGTCTCGGGCGATGGCACCGGGCGTAACGGAAACATCGTGATGTTCACCAGGGCCGAGCTGGACCTGCTGGAGGCCGAGGGGCAGATCCGAAAGGGCAACTTCGCGGCGGCCGCGGCGCTCATCAACAAGACGCGCACGAAGAACGGCCTGCCGGCCATCACGGCCTTCGACGCCACGTCGCCGGTGCCAGGCGGCGCGAATTGCGTCCCCAAGGTTCCGGTCTCGCCGTACAACGTCGTCGCGTGCGGCAACATGATGGAGGCCATGAAGTACGAGAAGCGCCTCGAGACGGCCTATACACACATTGCGGCGTGGTTCCTCGACATGCGCGGATGGGGCGACCTGGCCGCGGGAACGCCGCTGTTCTGGGCAGTGCCGTACCAGGATCTGCAGGCGCGCGGGTACGCGACGTCGGCAGTCTACAGCACGGGTAACGGCGTGGGGACCGCGCCCAACTCGTTCGCCGCAAAGGGCACCTACGGCTGGTAGGCGACTGATGCAGCCGTTTCGCATCGCCGGCCTCGTGGTGATGGGGGCGCTCCTGGTGGGCTGCTACACGTTGCAGCCCACCGGGGGGCCCGTGCCCGAGGTCGGCACCAGCATCGCGCTCGACATCAACGACGCCGGCCGCCTCGCCCTCGGTGGGTCGATGGGGCCGGAGATCGCCCAGATCGAGGGGCGACTGCTGTCCAAGGACGACGACGAGTTCCGCATCGCCGTCTCCGCGCTGCATCTGCTGCGCGGAGGGGAGCAATCCTGGAGTGGTGAAGACGTGCGCATCAAGCGCGAGTACGTCGCGTCGGTCCGGGAGCGGAGATTTTCTCCAGGGCGTACGCTCGCACTTGGTGCCGCCGGCCTGGGAGGCGTTGCGTTCTTCGTTACACGCTCGATCGTCGGCGGCGGCAGCGAATCGCCACCCAAGGTCCCCCCGGATACCGCGGCCTCGCAGCGCGTTCCTCAGCCCTGACGCGCCGATGCGGCCCAACAACTTCCCGCGGAGTCAACACATGCCACGCATATTTCGGCTTTCGATCCTCTGTCTGATTGCGGGTGCGGCGAGCGCCTGCAGCCGGGACGAGGTGATCGCGACGGAAAACATTCCCACCGCCGGCGTTCGGTTCATCAACGCCGTCCCGGACACGGGCGCCGCGTTCGGGCTCGACTTCCGGTGGGTGGACATCATCGAGACCAACCATCACTTCCGGATCACCTTCCGGAACAACCCCGCGACGTCGGGCACTGGTGCCGCGGCCATCACGGCCTCCACGACGGTGGAGTACAAGCCTGCCCGTGCGGGGTCCCGGCACTTCCGCGTCTTCCTCGATGACACGCTCCAGAGCATCGCGTCCGTGGTGCTCAAGGACTCGACGGTCAACATCGAGGCGGGGCAGCTCTACACCGCCCTCCTGATGGGGAACGCGCGCTCCACCGGCGCGGACAAGATGCGGCTCGTGTTCCTCAACGAGACCGTCGCCGATCCGGGCGCGAACGTCGCGCTTCGCGTGATCAACACGACGGGCGCGCCCATCGACGTCAGGCAGTACGTGAGCACCGGCACCGCTCCGGCGGCCGCTACGTGGGCGAACGTGCCGGCGTACAGCGTCTCCACCTATGTGACGGTGCCACCGGGGCAGATCCGCTTCAACGTGCAGCCCGCGGGTGGCGGCACCGCGCTGTTCGCGGACGCGCTCGCACTTCCGGGCGCGCCGCCCAGCTCGAGCGCGGGCCCGGGTGGCAAGATCGACATCGAAGCAGCGCCTGGCACCACGGTGGCGGGGTCCGCGGTGTCGCTGATCGTGTTCCCGCGATCCGTCGCTGGGAGCAAGGCGCCGCAGTCGAGCGCGTTCCAGGCTCCGGCGGGCACGTTCATCTGGGACCGCCGGCCGCCTCGCCCGCCAGGCATCTGATTGTCATTCCGAGCTCGCTTGTCGTTCCGAGCGAGCGTCAGCGAAGTCGAGGGGGTAATTGGGGTCAGACTCGAATTCCCGGTTGGGAATTCGATTCTGACCCCAATTACCCCCCGAGCCGCCCCGCTCGGAATGACAGTTTTCGGGCCGCCGGGCGACATGCCGGCGGCCCTTCTCGCACCGACGTTGAATCACGCTCGACCCATGCAGTATGAGCCGTATCCCTAACGATTCCGCCTCGTCCCGCGCGAACGCGATCTTCTCCCCGACGATCGACCTGCTCCTCGTCGGGGGACTGTCGCTGATCGTGTTCGTTCCCCTGTTGGTGAGTGGCCGGTCGGACCTCGTGCTGATCGGAGCGGGCGCCCAGGCGTGGCTCGCGGCGGCCATCAACATGCCGCACTTCATGGCATCGTACCGCCTCGTCTACCGCGACCGCGCCACGATTCTGCGCCACAAGTGGGCATCCATCTACATCCCCGCCATCCTGCTCGCGTACGCCGCGATCGCGGTGTGGGAGGCGCAATACTCGGGGGTGCTCGTCATCGTCCTCATCGCGGTGTCGAGCGCCTACCTCGCCTGGCACTACACCGGGCAGGTGTGGGGAATGATGGCGTCGTACTCGTACCTCGACGGCAAGGGGTTCGACAGGCACGAGCGGTTCCTCATTCGAACCGGACTGCGAATTCTGCTCGCGTGGCACGTCACCTGGTTCCTGTACACGCAGCTCGAGAACCCGTCGGTCGTCAGGCCGGCGTACCTGCTCATCAGCGCCGGAACCGTTGCCGCGTTTCTGCTCGGCGGCATCGGACTCGTCAGGATGTGGCGCCGGACCGGCAAGCTGCCGTCGACGAGGGCGCTCGTCGCGTGGGTCGCGATCTTCGTATGGTATGCCGTCATGGCGCGCGACCCGAAGGCGCTGTTCTGGATCCAGATTGCCCACGCCATCCAGTATCTCGCCTTTCCCGTTCGTGTCGAGATGAACCGAACCCTCGCCGCGGCAGGACGCTCGGCGGCGCGATTCGCGGGTCACATGGTCCTCTATGGGGCCGCGTTGCTCGCCGTGAGTTATCTGCTCTCCCGGATCGTGCCCGGAGCGGCGATGAGCGTCGTGGGCGACGCGTTCGGCGAGGAGCCGGGCAAGGCGGCGCCGGTGCTGCTGCTCATGTTCATCAACATCCACCACTACTTCACGGACGGGGTGATCTGGAAGATCAGCAACCCCGACGTGCGGAAGGACCTGTTCGCGCACGTGCAGCCCTCAGCGTCAGGCGCCGGGGCGCCGGGTACCGCGACGGCCGTTGCGGCGCCAGTCGGCGCGCTGCGGCCTCCCAGGCGCGCGAAGGCAAGGAGGTAGCAGCACGCCGAGCGAACACCGGGGGTGTCGCTGGGTACATAGCTGGGCCGATTGCAGGTGCTCGCATACCTCACTACAAGGAGGTCGCATGCGTGTAGTCGCCGCGCTCGTGTTCATCGCTCTGGCCGGATGCGCGTCCGCACACCCGGGTATCGACAGGGGCACCGACCAGCCGGTGCGAATCGTCGGAGCCGGGGGGAGCGGCCAGTTGCGAATGACGTCGAGCGACGTCGCGAAGCCGACCATCGTCGCGTTCCCCACCGATCGAGTGTGGAGCGCGCTGAAGGTCGTCTACGACTCCCTCGAGATCCCGAAGGACAATCTCGATGATGCGCAGCACGTGATCGGTCACTCGGGAGTGAAGGTGCACCGCCGGCTCGGAATCATCCCGCTCACCCGCATCATCGATTGTGGCAGCACGCAGGGGACGCCGAGCGCCGAAACGTACGACATCCAGATCGCCGTGCTCACGCATCTCACGCCCGGCGCCGGCGGAACGACGAACGTGACGACGCAGGTAGAGGCAGTGGGCCGGCCAATGGCGTTCTCGGGCGAATACGTGCGCTGTTCGACGAAGGGCGTGCTCGAGACGACGCTCGTGGACGCGGTGAAGACGCGGCTCATGGCTCCGTGACCGCGGGCACTCGGGATCGCGCAAGGTATCGACGATCTCGCGTGCGGCACCTCCCGACGGCGGCGCGCCTCGAATTCGCGGTTGGGGTAATTGGGGTCAGACTCGCATTTCATCATTCGAACGCCTTGGGCGTTCGAATGATGAAATGCGAGTCTGACCCCAATTACCGCTCGGAATGACAAGCTCGCAGTAGTGTTGCTCGACCCGTGCCGGTACTTCGGCAGCCTTTCACGAAAGGAGCGCGCGGATGCAGCCGATGTTTCTCCACGAGGTCGAGGAGGGCAATCCGAATGGCCCGTATGCCGGCATGATCGGGCGCCTGCGGGCAGCGGGACAGCCGGTGCCGCAGATCATGCATCTGTTCGCCTACAAGCCCGATCGCACGGATCACCTGTCGGCGTTCACGCAGGGCGTGATGCGCGGCCCGTCGCCGCTGTCACCCGGTCTGCGTGAGCTGATCGCGGCATTCACCTCGCGGCGAAACGACTGCCCCTTCTGAATCGGTTCCCACGCCGCGGTCGCGGCGCACTTGTTGGGCGATGCGGCCCTCGTGCACGCCGTGCTCGAGGACTTTCGTACCGCGCCCATCGACGATCGGGAGAAGGCGCTGTTCGCGTTTCTCGAGAAGATGAACCGCGAGTCGAATCGGCTGTGTCAGCAGGATCTGGACGAGGTGAAGGCCGCCGGCTGGACGGAGGAGGCGGTGTACGACGCCATCACCGTCTGTGCGCTGTTCAACTTCTACAACAAGTGGATCGATGCCACGGGCGTGAGCGACATGCCGGCGGCCGCCTACGCCGCGTCGGGAGAGCGGCTCGGCACGTTAGGCTACGTACCGCCGCCTCGGCCCGCCGGGACGTGATGGCGGGCCTCGCGGCCAGAGGTGGCGGCTCTCGCCACGCGTCCCCATCCGCCTTCGTCACCAGGCCCATCAGCCCCGCCGCGTCCAGATGACCAGCACGCCGCACACGGAGCTCGGTCCGGCATATCGTGCGGGGGTCTGCACCGGGCTCGCGTAGTATTCGACCGCCTCGATCTGGGACGGGGCGATGCTGTTGAGGTCGAACAGCGGCTCTCCGTCGCGTCCTCGATAGATCAGGGTGTTGTCCATGTACACGCGCGCGTAGCAGCGGCCGGGGACGGCGCCGGCCAGGGAGTCGGCCTTGTCGAGATTCATCACGCTTCCGGCGCGGCCGGCCACGGCCTGGCGGCTCGACGTGAGCCACCCGCGGTTTCCCACCCCCGGGATCACGTTCACCGTCGGAATCTCGCGAAGGATCTCGGAGAACCTTCGCCCTTCCTGCTTCGCCAACTGCTCCCGCGTCAGGAAATGGCCGAATCCGAGCTTCCGATGCTCCTCGAAGCTCGGGATCACCACCCGTTCGGCCACCACGCTCACCGAGTCGAGCGTCACCACGCGCCGCAGGTAGATCCGGCGGTCCACCGTCTGGTTCGGCGCCACCGTGATCACCGTGTCGAGCGGGGCGAAGCCGAGGCGCCGCGCGGTCACCCGTTGCCGGCCGGGTGGCACGCCGCTCACGCGGAACTCGCCGGCATCGTTCGTCACCACCGCCTTCGCCACGTCGGGCAGCGCGATCTCCGCGCCGGCAATCGGCCCACGCCCCGAGTCGGCGAGCACCACGCCCGCGAACACGCCCGACCGAGTCATCGACCGATCGAGCACGAGATCGGCGCGCGCGGAGCGGCCGCTGGTGATTCGCACCGTGACCGGCATCGCGCCCGCGCCGTCGGCTTCCGCGCGGAGGTCGAGCGCGGTGTTCAGCGGCACGCCACACACGCGAAACGTGCCGCCCGCGTCGAGGCGTGCCTTCACCCACCGGGCCTGGCGCGACGTCGCCGCGTTAGGCACTGCCGCGCGCGCTCCGCCGCTGGTGGCGGCCGCGGAGTCGTCCGTCCACTCGGCCACGACGTTGATGTTGCTCGGGAGCACCGAGTCTCCACGCAACGTCACGGTCCCTACCACGATGCCCGGGGCGTCCAGGCGGCCGGTGCCGCAGAGCACGGCCGTGATCTGGGCACCAGTGGGCACGCGGAGCTGGATACGCGTGTCCGGGTCGATGAACGTCACCGGGGCCCGATGCACCGCGCCCACCGAGTCCAGGGATGGAGTGCGCACGTCGAGCGTGTACTGGCCGGGCAACACCCCGGGGATCTCGAATTGGCCACGCCCGTCGCTGGTGCCATGTGGGCCGGAGGAGCCGGGCGCGCCACCGAACGTGACGCGTGCGTTCGGCAGCGGATCGCCGGAGGTCGAGTCGCGCACCACGCCCGCGAGCGTGAGCGGCGCGCGGGCCCACAGCGTGTCGCTCTCGCGCATGGCGAGCACGAGCTCGCCGCCGGTGACCTTGATGGACGCGACGCTCACGGCGTTCCCGCCGAACGTCTGGCTGCGAATCTTCTGCTCGAGCTCCGGCATCCGGACGTTCCACCGCGACACCGCCCACGCGCCGTTCCGCATGCGCACGAACTCCATCGCGCCGCCGGCGGTCGCCTCCTGCTCGGCGCTGACGTTCACGTAGCGGAAGTCGATGCTGCGCAGCTCCGAGGTGGCGCGGTCGAGCCAGAGCGTGCCGCGAATCTCGGCGATCTCCTCCCGCTTCTCGCGCGCCGGCGTGGGCTCGAACGCGATGCCGATGCGGCGCTTGTCGGACGCGTTGATCAGGCGAAAGCAGTGGTCCTCGAGGAAGGTGCTCGACAGCAGGACATCCAATCCCGGCGCCGAGTAGGTCGTTGCTCCCTCGCGATCTTCGGTGACGTAGCCGGCTTGTCGCACCGTCTGTGGCGGAGGCGAGCGCCATGGCTGCGTGACGAGCTCCGTGTGCGCCGCGGCCGTCTGATCGAGCACGCGGCGGAATCCCGCGTCCATCGTGCGATCGTAGGTGACCGTGGTGGCCCTCACAACGCGCGCGCTGGCGGTGAGCTGTGTGGCGGTGAGCGCCGTGCGCGCCTGCTCCCACACGGCGAACGTGGCGGCCGCGTTGCCGATCGCCCCGCAACTGCTCTTCCCCTCGACGCGCACGGTCGCGAGTGGGAAGGGCACACCGGCGAGCACGATCCGGCGCGTGACGTCCTGGCTGCTCGAGAGCACCATCGGCTCCGACGTGAGCGGCCGGAAGCCGATGCGAAGCGTGTGCAGGTGGTACGTGCCGGGGCGTGGCGTGGAGACGCGATACTCGCCGCGCTCGTTGGTGAGCGCGCGGGCCGTCGGGCTGGACGCGGCGTCGAGCAGGAGCACCACCACGCCGGGCACCGGCGCGTCGGCGGAATCGACGACGACGCCCCGGATGGTCTGTGCCGCCGAACGGGTGGGAGAGAGGGAGCCTAACGCGGCCAGCACCGCCGCGATGGCAGGCCAGCGAGGTGTCATGGCACGTCGCGCACTCACCCGAACGACCATTTGGTCCATACGACGACCGCCCCGCACCCCGACCGTCGCCCGATGAAACGCATGGGCACCGAGAACGCGTGCGGATAGACCTCCACGGCGGCGATCTCGCTCGGGCGGAGCGTGCCGAGAAACTCGAAGTCGCGCTCCTGCCTGCCGTCGATCCACAGATTCGGGACGCACCGCCCGGGTCCGCTCGCCTTCATCGAGAGGCTGAAGCTGCCCGCGCCGTTCTGGCCGCGCTCCATTTGAACGCCCGGGAACTCGGCGAAGGCGCTGGACAGCGTTCCGTGGGACATGATTTCCGTCGAGTCTCTCACATGTCCGAACCCGCTCCGCCGCCGTTCGTCGAATTCCCTGACCATGAGCCGCACGCGTGCCGACGCGGTGACGCGCACGACGTCGAGTGTCGTCACCTTGCGCAGCGCGGCCGTGACCGTCGCCGTGTCGTGCGCGATCACGTCCACCACGGCCACCACGGGCTGCATTCCGATCGCGAGCAGTTCGACCTGCCGCGTGCCGCTGGGCACGTTACGGACGATGAACTGACCGTCCGCGCCGCTCCGCGTCTCCGGCGCGTCATCCATGACGATGCGTGCATCGGCGAACGGGCGGCCGGCGCTGTCCGTCACCAACCCGCTGATCGTGCCGCCCCGCATCGCGCCCGAATCGCTCGCGGGCCCGACGAGCAGGTCGCGCCGCTGCACGCGCGACCCATACGACATGAGGTCGATCAACCCGCTGGCGCCCGAATCGGAGGTGGCCCGCACGCGCAGGCCGGCCGACAGGGGAACGCCGCAGACGGTGTAGCTGCCCGTCGCGTCGGAGCGTGTCTGCTGCCGCCACCAGGTGCGCCTCACGGCGAGCGACCTGTCGACGGCGAGGTCCACCCACGTGAGGTCGACGAGCGCGTTAGGCAGCGGGCCCTGTCCCACCGCGTCGCGCACCGTGCCGTACACGAACCCGCTGTCCTTCGGCGGCGGCGTGTCGCCGCAGGCGAGGCGCCAGAGCGTGGTGAACGACGGCACGGCGATGCGCACCTCGTCACGCCCGTCGGTGACGGACACCGGCGCGGAGATGCCCGAGAGCCCGATGGAGTCGAGTCCCGCGTGCTGCGCGACCACCGTGTAGCGACCCGGCGGGACGCTCGCGAACTGGAATTGGCCGCGCGCGTCGGTCGCGGTATTCCGGTCCGTCCCGGCGATCGACACGATCGCGCCGGCGAGCGGCGCGCCGCGGAGGCTGTCGTACGCGACGCCGTGAACGGGCACGGCGGACGTCGTCCCCTGCGCGCGCACGAGGTGCGCGGCGCCGAGGGTGGCGACGATCGCGGCCACGGGGAGACGAGCGGGCATCCGCGGGTCCGAGGTCTCGGTGATTGCTGCGGAGCAGGGGGTACGGTACACGTCGATTCCGGCGGGCGCCAGAGCGCGGATTCCGGAGAGTCGCCGGGGGTGACACGTCTGGAACACGCGCTGCTTGCTATTAGCTGGGGCTACGTGTGCTGCGGGGTGAAAGCCGTCGGGATGACCCCGCAGGTGCTTACGTCCATGGTGGCGTCCGCCCCGGGCTCCCGGGACGCCTCATCGCGCGAGGACCGTTGGGCCGCCATCGTCGCGCCCGCATCCAGCTCCAGCCAACAGCAGCCAGCGCTCCTCCCGGACTGCCCGCGACGGCGCGCGCCGCCCGAAATTCCGCGAAACATTCCGCCGGGAGATGGTGTCCAGCGACGCGCGCCGGCGCTACTTTGGCCGCGTCCCAAACCCATTCCCGATGAGCCCCCAGACTCTCCGCCCGAGAGCCGCGCTTCTCGCGGCCGCCTTCCTCATTGGCTGCCGCCGCACCCCCGATACCGACCCCCGCATGGTATCGGAATGGATGCACACCATGTACGGCGCCATTCGCGTCGAGCGGTTGTCGCCGCCCGTGGCGGCTCGGCTCATGGGCTACGTGTCCACGGCGCTGTACTCCGGGCTCGCCGCGGCCACGCCCGGGATGCAGCCGCTGGCCGGCGAGCTGAATGGCTTCCCCGAGCTCCCGCGCGCCGAGCGTCCCGCCGACCACGACGCGACCATCACCGCCGTGGCGGCGGAGCGTGTCGTCATCGACACGCTGCTCCGCGAGGCGCTCCCCACCACCCGCGCCGCGCTCGCCCGCCTCGCCGACTCGCTCGCCCAGGCGCGCGCTACGCTGGGCGTCTCGCCCGCGGCTCGCACGCGCTCCGAAGCGTTGGGACAGCGCATCGGCCTCGCGATCGTCGCCTGGTCGCACGGCGATGGGTTCGACAGCACGCGCACGCTGCCGCCATACCGTGCGCCCGTCGGCGACCCGTATTGGGTGAACGATGCGCCCGTCAGCATCTACGCCTCGCAGAACGAATCGGGGGCGAGCGAGTTCGTCGCGCTGAACAACCCGGCGAACATGCTGAAAGCGGGCACGGTGAGCGACCGCGGGCTCATCGTGAATCGCCCGAAGCGCGCGGGCAAGACGCTACCGCCGGTGAACATGGCGGGGATGTCCGAGCCCTACTGGGGGCGGGTTCGCCCGTTCGTGCTGCGGAGCTGGAGCGAGTGCCCCGCGCCCGAGCCGCCGCCCTACGCCACCGACTCGGCCTCGCCGCTGTACAGGAATGCGGACGAGGTCCGGACCACGGGGGCGAGCCTGACGCCGGAGCAGCGCGCGATCGCCCTCTACTGGGCCGACAACGCCGGTGAGTCCGGGACGCCGGTGGGCCATTGGCTGTCGATCGCCAGTCAGATGGTGAGCGAGCGGCGCCTCTCGACCGAGGAGGCCGCGCGAATCATGGTGCTGACGTCGGTCGCGCAGGCCGACGCGTTCGTCGCCTCGTGGGGCTACAAGTACACGCACAACCTCATTCGCCCGCGCACGTACATCAGACGCGTCATCGATTCCACGTGGGAGCCGCTCATCCCCACGCCGCCCTTTCCCGAGTACCCGTCGGGACACTCCACCGTCTCGGCGGCTGCCGCGGCCGTGCTCACCGCGGCGGTGGGCGACGTCGCCTTCGACGACAGCACGGGCCTGACGATCGGCAACGCGGTGCGCCGGTTCGACTCGTTCGTCGCGGCGGCGCGCGAGGCGGGGCTGTCGCGCGTCTACGGTGGCATTCACTTCCCCTACGGCAACCTCGGCGGCCGCGCGCTCGGCGAGTGTATCGGCGCGAAGGTCGTCGAGCGGTTGCACGTGCCGGTCGCGCCGTGAGCCACCGCTTCACTCTCCGGCGCGCGCCCACGCCCGTGCGCGGGCGGGCTCTCGCGGCAGGCGTCACGGTGGCCCTCGCGCTCGGCGCGTGCGCACCAGCGCCGGCGCCGGCCTGGCACGACGAGGCCGGCTACCGCTGGCGTGAGCTCGCGGTCGCACGCGGCGGGGAGCCGGGCTTCACGCGCATGGACGGCGCCGGCATCCGCTTTCAGAACACCGTCAGCGACTCGGCGCTGCTCGGCAACCGGATGCTGGGGCAGGGCGCCGGCGTGGCGTTAGGCGACGTGGACGGCGACGGGCTGGTCGACGTGTTCCTCGCGCGCACGGAAGGGTGCAACGTCCTGTACCGCAATACCGGCCGCTGGAAGTTCGCCGACATCACGAAGACTGCCGGGGTGGGCGCCTGCGACCGCTACTCCACCGGCACCGCGCTCGCCGACATCGACGGCGACGGCGACCTCGATCTCGTGCTGCTCGCGACGCGCGGCCCGAACGCCCTCTTCGTGAACGACGGCGCGGGCCACTTCACGGAGCATCGCGACCTCGGCCTCGACCCCACCGGCAAGGGCGGCACCACCGTGACCATGGCCGACGTGGATGGCGACGGCCGGCTCGACCTGTACGTGGCGAACTACAAGCCGTACAACATCGACGACAGCTTGCCGCCACAGCAGCGGTCGTTCAGCCAGATGGTGCGGCAGACCGGCCCGAACCGGTTCGAGATCGTGCCGCAGCACCGCGGCGAGTACAAGCTCGTCATGCGCCCCGACATGGGCGGGCTGCGCATGTCGCAGCGCGGCGCGCCGGACGACTTCTACGCCAACACGGGCGGCCGGTTCGCGCGCGTGCCGTTCACGTCGAACCGCTTTGTCGACGCGGCGGGGAAGCCGCTCACCGAGGAGCCGGAGTCGTTCACGTTAGGCGCGAAGTTCGTGGACCTGAACGGGGACGGCGCGCCGGACCTCTACCTCGCCAACGACTTCGAGGACACGGATCAGCTCTGGCTCAACGACGGGCGCGGCGCGTTCCGGCTCGCCGACTGGACGGCGCAGCGCCAGATCAGCAACTCCGCGATGGGCGTCGACGTCGCCGACGTGAACGGCGACGGGCTCCCCGACCTCTTCGAGGTCGATATGCTGAGCGACGACTCGCATCGCCTCAAGACGCAGATGCCCACCCACACCGCGCTGCCCAAGCGGCCCGGCGACGTCGAGACGCAGCTCCAGCAGCAGCGCAACGCACTGTTCGTCAATCGTGGTGACGGCACGTTCAGCGAGGCATCGCTCTACGCCGGCGTGCAGGCGAGCGGGTGGTCGTGGTCCACCATGTTCCTCGACGTGGACCTCGACGGGTGGCAGGACATTCTCGTCGCCAACGGCCACCTCTGGGACATCATGGACGCCGACGTCCAGGAAAAGCTCCAGAACCGGCTGCGCGACGTGCCCTGGCAGCGGCTGCGGTGGGAGTTCCCGACGCTGCGCCTCAGGAACGTCGCGTTCCGCAATCGCGGCGACATGACGTTCGAGGACGCGAGCGCGCGCTGGCGATTCGGCACGGAGGAAGACATCTCGCACACGCTCGCCGCCGGCGACCTCGATGGCGACGGCGACCTCGACGTCGTCGTGAATCGCCTCGGGTCGCCGGCGCTGGTGCTGAGGAACGACGCCAGCGCGCCCCGCGTCGCCGTGCGTCTCACCGGCGCCGCGCCCAACACGCGCGCCGTCGGCGCGAAGGTCCGCCTGCTCGGCGGCGCGGTCCCCATCCAGGAGCGCGAGGTGGTGGCTGGGGGGCTCTACATGTCGCACAGTGACTACGAGGCCTCGTTCGCGATGGGGAAGTCCGACAGCGCGACGCTCGTCGTCGACTGGCGCGACGGCCGGCGCACCACCATCGGCGCGGTGCGGCCGAACCGCCTGTACGAGATCGACGCATCGACGGCCGAGCGACCGCTGCCGGCCGACTCGCTCGAGTCTTCGCCGGCCGCGCCGCTGTTCGTGGACGCTACCGCGGAGCTGGGCGGCCACGTGCACGTGGACCCGTACTTCGACGACTGGGAGCGGCAGTTCCTGCTGCCGAACTCCCTCTCGCAGCTCGGGCCGGGCGTCACGTGGTTCGACTACGATCGCGACGGCGACGAGGACCTCCTCGTGGGCGCGGGCCGCGGGGGCAGGCTCGGCGTCTTCCGCAACGATCGCGGGCGGCTCGTCCCGGTGCCTGACGCGGGCCCCGTGGCGCCCGCGGATCTGACGACGGTGCTCGGGCTTCCGGCTGGTGCCGGTGCGCGGCTGCTCGTGGGGGTGTCGAGCTGGGAGGGCCAGTCGGTCCCGGCGGTGGCGGGCGTGGCGTTAGGCGCGCGTTCGGTCGCGACCGCCGCCGACCCGCTCGTGACCGGGCTGGGTTCGGCCACCGGCCCGATGGCGCTCGCCGACGTCGACGGCGACGGCGACCTCGATCTATTCGTGGGCGGCCGGGCCGTCGGGGGGAAGTATCCCGAGGCCGCGTCGTCGGCGATCTACCGCAACGAGGGCGGCGCCTTCGCGCCCGACTCGGCGAGCAGCGCGCCGTTGCGCGACGTCGGTCTCGTGTCCGCCGCCGTCTTCGCGGACATCGATGGCGACGCCGACGCCGACCTGCTGCTCGCGCGCGAGTGGGGGTCCATCCTGGTGTTGATGAACCAGGGCGGGCGGTTCACTCCTGCGCCCGCGTCGTGGGGGCTCGCACGGTGGACCAGCCGGTGGAACGGACTCGCGACCGGTGACCTCGACGGCGACGGACGGCTCGACCTCGTCGCCACGAGCTGGGGGCGCAACACCATGACCGCCGCCGACAGTGCGCGGCCGCTCGTGATGCTCCACGGGCCGTTCGGCTCCGGCGGCGAGCAGGAGATGCTGCTCGCGCGCGACGATCCGCGCGTGGGCGGCCTCGCGCCGCTCAACAGCTACCCGCGCGTGCGCATGGTCATTCCCGATCTCCCGGGCCGGCTCGGCACGTTCGCGGCCTACGCCGACGCCACCGTGGACAAGGTGCTCGGTCCGCACGCGGCGAAGGTGACGCGGGACTCGATCGTGACGCTGGATCAGATGGTCTTCCTGAATCGCGGCGATCACTTCGAGGCGCACCCGCTGCCCACCGAAGCCCAGCTCGCGCCGGCGTTCTATGCGGGCGTCGCCGATTTCGATGGCGACGGGCGCGAGGACGTGTTCCTGAGCCAGAACTTCTTCCCGACGGCGGTCGGGATCCCGCGTTATGACGAAGGGCGCGGACTGTTGCTGCGCGGCGACGGGAAGGGTGGCCTGGCATCGGTGCCCGGCGCCCGCTCCGGCATCCTCGTGTATGGCGATCAACGCGGTGCCGCGTTCGCCGACTTCACGGGCGACGGGCGGCTCGATCTCGCGGTGTCACAGAACGGCGCTGCCACGCGCTTGTTCACGAACAGGGGGGCGAAGCCGGGATTGCGCGTTCGGCTCCGCGGTCCGGCCGCCAACGCCGACGGCGTCGGCGCACAGCTCCGCATCGTGTACGGCGATCGCATGGGTCCCGTGCGCGAGGTGCAGGCCGGGGCCGGCTACTGGTCCCAGAATGGTGCCGTGCAGGTGTTTGGTCTCTCGGGCGCGCCGGCGGCAGTGTGGGTCCGATGGCCAGGAGGCGCGGAAACCAGGGTCCCCGTACCTGCTGGGGCTGGTGAAGTGGTGGTGACGCGCCAGTAATCCCGACGCTGGACGCCGCCCGGTCCCAGCACCACCTCTTCGGCCGGGAACGGACGACGCATGCTGATTGCGTTAGGCGGGGTCGCTCGTCGGTACGGCCGAGCATGTCTCCACTGATGAGCCCTCGTGCCACGCGGCGATGCAGGGGCATACGTCTTGCCGCCCCGCGCCTCGGAAATCGCGCACGTGATGTCAGCGACGCGAAGCCCGTTTCCGCGTAGCCTCTCGCCGCTCATGGCGTACGCGCGCTTCACGAACCATCGCAGGCATCACTGGTTCGGGAGGGCTCATGCGCACGCCGCCGCCAGGGGCATGGTGCCTCGCAATTGCCGTCGCGACCTCCGCACCGGTTGGCGGCGCCCCTGCCGTCGCGCAGCAGATCGAGCCCTATGGCCAGACGCTGCAGTTCGGGACCGGCTACATCAACGTCCCGGCCGCGTGGGTTTCCAGCCGAAACGCGGACGTCTGGCTCGCGATCTCGGCGAAGGACATTCCCTCGTTCGCCGAACGGTCCAAGCAGGGTCTCGCGAGCCGCATGAACACGAACCTCGCGATCGACACCCATTGGGCCCGTCGGTTCGCGGTCGGGCTGTCGCTCTACAGCCAGAACCCGGAGTGGGGCGCGTTCGCGCAAGCCCTCATCCTGCGCGATGGCGAACTGTCGCCGTACCTCCCAGCAATCGCCGTCGGGGCCCGCAACATCGGGAAGTACGATGAGGAGGACCGGTTCCTGATCGGTCGCGATGTGGCGCTCGACAGCACTGGGCGCTCCCGCAAGAGAGCCGGCCACCGCTTCGTGGCGTTCAACACCGCGCCGACCCTCTACGTGGTCGCGACGAAGGACATTCCGCTATCGACTTACTCCAGCGTTGGACGGACGTCGATCTCGCTGTCCATCGGCTACGGCAACGGCCTGTTCAGCGATGACGGGAAGCTCAACACCAACAACCCCGCCCCGGTCTACAACAACTCCGGCACCATCGCTCGCGGGCTCTTTCTCGGCGGACGCTTCGTCATCCATCCGTCGTTGAACACGACGCTCGCGGTGCTCGCGGAAAACGACGCGTGGGACTGGAATGCCGGCGTGTCCTTCGACTGGCGCGGGCTCACGGCGGGACTCTACGGGACGGAGCTCGAAGCGGGTGGCCGCGACGGGTACCAGGAAGGCTTCAACGTCTACAACTACGCGAAGCTCAACTTCTCGATCGGCTACGCGGGGAACCTCGGCCTCATTTCGGGCGGCACGTTGCTCCGCTCGAGAATCACGCAGCTCGAGCGCGAGCGGCAACGTCTGCGCACCGAGATCGCATGGCGTGAGCGTCGGATCCAGCAGCTCGAGAACGAGATTGTCGTAGCGCGGCAAGCAGAGTTGGCGCGCCTGGACCGTCTTCGCGAGGAGCTCGAGACGGAGCTCCACGCGGAGCGGACCGCCGTCCGTCGGGCGTCGGACCGGCTACGCGAGCTGGAGCAGGCGCGTACGGCGCCTGCGAGTCGACCACCGGAGCCGCCACGCGCCAAACCGCCTTCCACGCCGGAGCGGTAGCGACGAACAGCGGGCGAATACCGCCGCGCGCCAATTGCCGAGCTCGCCACGTTCCGGATTCGTTCGGGGCCCAACGGTTCGCCGATACAGGCGAACCGTTCGCCTTACGTGACGAGCCGTCCACCGCCGCTTGCGTACGCATGGCCCGCTTCCATGTTAGTAATCGCGCTTTCGAGCGCGACCGAGGCAATCGAGTGTAGCCGCGACGAGCGGCCGGCGCTGAATCGTGCGCGCCCGCGATGCACTTGCCCGAGATGCACACACTGAAACGTGCACCGTGATGAACGGCTGGTAGTCCAACGCGAGCGCCCGGTCGCTCGCTACACCACGCCGAGCGGGTGGACGTCCCGCCGCAGGGACCCCGTCGGCGCCTCTGTCCCCATCACAGGAGGGAGCATGCCGCGATTATTCCGTCGTCTGATGCAAGTCGCGCTGGTAGCCGGCGTCGTCCCGTTGGGCGTCGGCGCGCAGCAACCGGCGCAGCAAACGGGAACCGTCACGGGGCGCGTCACCGAGGTCGGTACGCAGCGTCCGCTGAGCGATGTCCAGATCCGCGTCGTCGGGACGCAGCGCGGCGCCATCACCAACGACCAGGGCGACTACCGCATCACCGGCATCGTGCCCGGCGCCGTCACGCTGCGTGCGCAGCGCATCGGGTATTCGCCGGCGACACAGTCGGTCAACGTCAGCACCGGCGAACCGCTTCCCGTCAACTTCGCGCTCAGCCCCACCGCCATTCAGATCGACGAGGTGGTCGTCACGGCGACGGGCGAGTCACAGCGAAAGCGCGAGACCGGCAACACCGTCGCGACGGTGACGCCGACCGCGGAGAAGCTGGCGACGAGCACGAACGTCGCCGAGGTGCTCCAGGGTTCGGCGCCGGGGGTGTACATCAACTCTCCGGGGGGCACGCAGGGGAGCGCGAATCGCATCCGCATCCGCGGCGCGAGCTCGATCTCCCTGTCGAACGAGCCGCTCCTGATCATCGACGGCGTACGGGCGAGCAACCAGATCGGCGGCACCGGGACGATCGGGGTCGGCGGACAGACGTCGTCGCGCCTCAACGACATCAACCCCGACGACATCGACGCGATCGAAGTCATCAAGGGACCGGCCGCGTCGGCGCTCTACGGCACCGCCGGAGCGAACGGCGTCATTCAGATCCGCACCAAGCGCGGTCGCTCGGGCAAGGCGCGGTGGAACCTCTACCTCGAGGGCGGCACGCAGAAGGACGTGCAGGACTACCCATCGAACTTCGCGCAGGTCGGGACGACCTCCACGGGCACGCGTACCGTGGGGTGCACGCTCGACGCGCAGTCGCGCCGCGTGTGCACGCCGATCCCCGACTCGCTCGTCAGCCACAACCCGCTCAAGGTGGCCAACCCGTACATCACCGGGAAGACGGGGAGCATTGGCGCCAGCGTGGGCGGCGGTGGCGATGTCGCGAGCTACTTCGTCTCCGCCGACATCGACGACGACAACGGCATCTTCGACCCGAACAAGTTCCGCCGGTGGAGCACCCGCGCGAACGTGACCGGGCAATTCCGCCAGAACGTCTCGGCTCAGATCTCGACGTCGTACGCGGGCAGCCGCCTCCAGTTCCCGCAGAACGACAACAACGTGCTCGGCATCCTCGGCGGCGGGCTGCTCGGCTCGGCGTTCGATGACTCGGTGAGCCGCGGCTACATCAGCGGGCAAACCGTTCAGGAGCTCTACGCCATCGACGTACGCGAGGACGTGGAGCGGTTCGTCGGTTCCGCGCCCATCGTCTGGCAGATCAACAAATGGCTCACCGCCAACGCGACGGCCGGTGTCGACTTCTTCGATCGTCGCAACCGCCAGACCGTTCCGCCCGGAAAGGTGAACTTCGGCTCCCTCCCCGAGGGGCAGCGGAACGCGAACAACGCCGACATCTGGAACTACACGGCGAACGCCTCGCTCACGGGCGCGTTCGACATCGCCCCGACGCTCCGGTCCACCACCACCGGTGGCTTGCAGTTCACCCGCGAGCTCGTGGAGGGAGTCCGCGCGCAGGGTGCCAAGCTGCTCGGCGGCACGGGGTCGCTCGAGGGTGCGTCGGCACGCTTCGTCGTCGGCGAGACCAACACGGACAACCGGACGTACGGCGGCCTCGTCTCCGAGCAGTTGGCCTGGCGCGACCGCCTCTTCCTCACCGGCGCGCTGCGCACCGACCGGAACAGCGCGTTCGGCCAGGACTTCGGGTGGGTGACGTATCCCGCGGCCAGCCTCTCCTACGTCATCAGCGATGAGGACTTCTTCCCGAAGTCGAGCTTCCTCAACTCGCTGCGGTTGCGTACCGCGTACGGCGAGTCGGGCAAGCAGCCCAACTTCCGCGACGCCATCACCTTCTTCAACACCCAGACGGTGACCATTGCCGGCGCCGACCAGCCCGGGATCACCGTGGGCGGCACGGGCAACCTGGACCTCAAGCCCGAGGTCTCGCGGGAGATCGAGGGCGGATTCGAAGCCGCGTTCCTGAACTCGCGCGTCGGGCTCGAGCTCACGTACTACCAGAAGACCTCGAACGACCTGCTCATCGCCCGTCCCCTCCCGCCGTCGTTAGGCCTCACGCAGACGCAGTTCGACAACCTCGGCCAGTCGACGAACAAGGGATGGGAGGCGCTGCTCCGCACCCAGCTTCTCGATCTGCGCTCCGTCAAGTTCGACGTGACCGCGACGTACGCGGGGAACAAGACGAAGCTCACCGACATCGGCCGCCTCCCGACGGGCGACAAGATCTCGCCGATCGTGTTCGGCATCCAGCGGCACGTCGAAGACTTCCCGCTCGGCGGCTACTGGGACGAGTCGATCACGTTCAGCGACAAGAACGGTGACGGCATCATCACGCGCGTGAACTGTCCCGGCCAGACGCAGGTTGCCGGGGGCCCGGAATGCGAGATGGAGATCGGGCCGCTGAGCTACCTCGGGCAGCCGCTGCCCACGCGCGAGATCTCGGTGAGCCCGCGGCTGCAGCTGTTCGACTGGCTGCAGCTCTCGGCGCTCATCGACCACAAGGGCGGGTTCAAGGTGTTCAACAACACCGAGCGGTTCCGCTGCAACTTCGGGAACTGCCAGGCCGCCTACGACAAGCGCATCCCGTTCGCGGACCAGGCGGCGAACCTGGGGCAGCTCATGGGCACCGACGCCGGCTACGTCGAGGACGGCACCTTCACGAAGCTGCGCGAGGTGGCGGCCACGCTCACCGTGCCACAGGCGTGGGCCACCCGCATGCGCACCGAGGGGCTCACCCTGACCATCGCGGGGCGCAATCTCGCCACGTGGACCGATTACAAGGGGTTCGACCCCGAGGTGAACTCGCAGCCCGGCTCGAACTTCGGCACCTCCGACTTCCTCACGCAGCCGCCGCTCCGCATCTGGACGGCCCGGCTGTCGATCACTTTCTGAGCGATGCGTCCCCACCCAGTACCGAACGTGAGGATCCCAATGACCAAGAGATTCCCGAGCGGGGGACGACGCCGCGCGCGGCGCGCTGCCGCACTCTTCGCCGCCTTCGCCCTGTCGCTGACCGTCGCGTGCAGCGCGGATCAGATCCTGGACGTCGAGGACATCGACGTCGCGAGTCCGGAGTCGGTGAGCGACCCCGGCGCGCTGCCGGCGGTCCTGGCCGGCGCGGTCGGCGACTTCAGCGTCGCCTACAACGGAGGCGGCGACTTCAACCAGATCACGGTTTCCGGGCAGCTCGCCGATGAGCTCTACAACACGGAGACCTTCCCCACGCGTATCGAGAACGATCAGCGGCGACAGCAGTATCAGAGCAACGGCTCGTTGCGAGATCTGTTCTACGCAACGCAGCAGGCGCGCGCTTCGGCCGATCGTGCCGCCGAGAGCTACGTCCGCCTGGAGCGGGCGACGGATGTCGGCCTCGCGGAGGCGCTCAACCTGAGTGCCCTGAGCTACATCATCCTCGCGGAGAACTACTGCAACGCGGTGCCCATCAGCCGCCTGGACGACTCGGGGAATTTCGTGTACGGACCGGCGCTGACCACCACGGAGCTGTTGAACGTCGCGGTGCAGAAGGCCGACTCCGCGCTCGCCAACACCACGGCGACCGGGGGTACCGGCGCGGCGGCGAAACGCACGGAGCAGGCGCGGCTCGCACGCGTCGTGAAGGCCCGCGCGCTCCTCGATCTGAACAAGCCGGCCGAAGCCGCGGCAGCCATCGGCGGCGAAGCCGGCGTGCCCACGACATTCCAGTACATCTACAAGCACTCGGAGACCACCACGCGGCAAAACAATGGCACGTGGGGGGTGACGGTGAGCGTGGCGCGCTTCGGCGTGCCGAACCGTGAGGGCACGAACGGCTTGCCGTTCCAGAGCGAAGGAGACGTGGCTGGCACCGTGAAGGACCCGCGCATCGCGAACGTGCGCCGCGGCGGCACCGGCCGTGGATTCGACAACTCGACTATCCAGTACATGCAGCAGAAGTACGCCAAGCGTGACACGCTGGCGATCATCGCGGACGGCGTCGAGGCACGGCTCATCGAAGCGGAAGCGGCGCTCCGTGCTGGAAACGCCGGTGGCGCGCTGAACTTCCTGAACGCGCTCCGCTCGAACGCCGCGCTGCTCTCGCTGCGCGGCTACCCGGCCAACTCGCTCGCGCCACTCGCCCTGGCCGCGACGCCCGCGGCGCAGGTGGACCAGTTGTTCAAGGAGCGCGCGTACTGGTTGTACCTCACGAGCCATCGTCTCGGCGACCTGCGGCGCCTGATTCGGCAGCATGGCCGGACGAGCGAATCGGTGTTCCCGACGGGCATCTACCACAAGTCCGGCACCTACGGGACCGACGTGAACACCCCGATCCCGCAGGCCGAGGACAACAACCCGAACTTCGATCGGGCGGGCTGCGTGACGACCGAAGCGTAGCGAGCCGTCGGCGTGGCGAGCCGTCGCTGACGCGGCGTGCTCGCAGGGAGCACGAAGGGTGAACGACGTAGCCCCGCAACCATCTGGTTGCGGGGCTGCGTCGCTTCGGCGGCGTCGTGCACGGGCCTTGCACCTGGATGCGGCGACACGCGGCGGGTCGAGCGCTCAACGAGGCACGCACGATGATCGCACCGGAAGGGAGTCGAGCAACGACGGCAACCCGGAAGGCCCCGCGACGGCCCACGGGTCGCGAAGCGGCAGGCCGGGCGCTCGCGGCGTTCCTCGTCATTTTCGCCGCGGCCGTCCCCGCCGGCGCTGCCCGCGCACAGATGCCCACGATCCCCGTCGTCCAGAATGGCTTCGCGGTGGGCGGAATTACGCTTGCCCTGAACTACGGGTCCGCGACTGGCGGAACCACGGCGTACGCATTCGCCGCGGGATGGGGCCCGGCGAGCGCGCGCTTCCAGGTCAGCGGAGCGCTCGGTGGTGTGCGCCCCGACACGGGGTCCGCGTGGACCGCATACGGAATCCGCGCCGCCGTCCCGCTCTACTCGGCGATGGCGGGTCGCGTCGGCATCGCGGTGTTCGGAGGCGTGGGTGGAGCGCGGCGCGATACCACGTCCGTCGTGCGTGTGCCTGTCGGTGCGGGCGCCGGCATTCGATTTCCGATCGGCGAGACGCGTAGCATCTCGGCCTATGCCTCGCCATTTTTCGTCTGGTCGCGCGTCAGCGAGAAAGGAGCGCGCGCCCAGGGCGACAACGGAATGCGTGGATCGGTAGCCGCCGATCTGGTCATGACCCGCAACTTCGGCCTCACCGCAGGCTACGAGTTCGGCGGCGGGGCCAGCGGGAGCTCACCGGGAAGCGCGAGCGCCGTCTTCGGCGCGGCCGTGTCGTACGCCTTTCGGTGACCGATTCGCCTCATCAGATCCTGCGGAGAAATTGAATGCGTAATAGTGCACGTGACTCCTTCGCGAGCCGCGACTCGGCCCGCGAACCGTTCGGGCTGCGCCGCATCGCCGCTCGCCTCGCCCTCGCGGCCGCAGCGGTCGCCGTTCCGGCGGCCGCGGGGGCGCAAGCGTGGGCCTATCCGGCGTTCCAGCCGCCACGCGTGATGAACCGGGAGTTCAACTTCGGCGTCGCTGACGCCGGTCGCGCCGGTACGAGCCTGGTGTTCCAGTGGCGCGAAGGACTGAGCTCGCGAACGCAGCTTTCCCTCGATGTCGGATTTGCCGACCCCGATGGCCCGGGCAATGGCAAGCTGCTGCTTGGCGGTCAGGTCGCTGGCATGCTCACCGAAGCGAGTGCGGAATTGCCGCTCGACTTCCTCGCGACCGGAGGGCTGAACCTCGCTGTCGGCGACGGCAGCGATCTCATTCGCATTCCCTTCGGCGTCTCCATCGGCCACCGCTTTCCGCTCGAGGAAGGGTTCGCGATCACCCCGTACATTCACCCACGCGTGTCGCTCGACGTGTGCACGGACTGCGGTGGGCCTGATAACCGTGACAACGAGACCGACCTCGGCATCGACTTCGACCTCGGGGCAAACTTCGAGGTGACGCGAAACCTGTCATTCCGCGTGAGCGCGGTGATCGGCGGGTCGGATACGTTTCGAAACTCGGACGGCTTCGGCATCTCGCTGGCGTGGACGCCGACCGGACTGTCGAGGCTGATTCGGCGGTAGGGCATTGTCAGCCCGAGGCGCACGAGCGGCGTGAGGGAGGCGGGCGGTCTGCTCGACCGTGCTGGTGGTCGGTCGGCTACGAGAGTCGGTCGAGTAGACCCTCGTCTTCACACACTCGCTACTTCGTGCACTCGCTTCGAGGCTGACAGTCGGGATGACTGGACCAATGCTGGCTTGCAACTTGCCCCCCCCCAAGGGGTATCTCCCGAAGGCAGGCCGCATCGCATGACCGAGGCATCGCTCCCCAACGTGCTCGTGGTGGATGACAACCACGATAATGCCGACATCATTCGCCAATACCTCGAGGCACACGGCTATCCGGTGACCGTCGCGCACAGCGGAGAGGAGGCACTGTCGTTGTTCGAGACGACTCGCCCCTCGATCGTGCTCCTCGATGTGATGATGCCCGGGCGCGATGGCTGGGAGGTGTGCCGGCTCATGAAGCAGCACCCCGCACACGGCCGGGCGGTGCGCGTGATCATGGTGACGGCGCTGGACCAATGGGACGACAAGCGACAGGCGCTACAGACGGGCGCCGACGACTACGTGACGAAGCCGATCGATCTGCCGCGGCTGGTGCGCACGGTCGAGCGCAATGCCGCGGTACTCGGCGCCGCGTGAGCGATTCCTCGTCCTCCGCATGACGGCGTGAACCGGCCGGTCATCCTCACCGACAGCGACGACGCGTCCATCCGCGACGCGGCCCGGCTCCTCGATTCCTGGACCGTCGAGCTACGGCACGACCGGGAGCTCGCGGACGCGGTGGATGAGCTTCCGGACCTTCGTGTCATCGTCACGACCACGGAGAATCCGAACGCGCTGCGCGACATGGTGGATCGCGCCCGCGCCCGCGCGCTGCCGATCGTCGTCGGCTGCGCGGGCGACGCGGCGCGCCGCCGCGCGATCGAGCTGCGCGTGGACGAGTGGTTCCTCCTGCCGGCCTCACCGGAGGAGATCGCGGCGCGCGTCCGATCGGCATTGGCCCGCATGGCGCCGGCCGCGGCGGCGCTCTCCGACCGAATCGAGCGGGTCGAGTACGAGCAGATGCTCTACGACTATCTCACCGGCCTGCCGACGCTGCCGGTGATGATCGAGCGGTCGCGCGCGATGATCAAGGAGCGCGGCGAGCTGATCGTGCTCTACTTCAACTTCGTGCGCTACTCGAAGATCGAGGAGATCTACGGCTGGGAGAAGCTCGATGCGGTGCTGGAGACGACGGCGCTGGCGGTCCGCGAGTTCCTCGAGGCGAGCCCGCTGCGGTCATCGCGCGTCATGGTGAGCTTCACGAACGACGATGATTTCGTCTTCTTCCACGTGCCGGCCCCGGGCGTCGCGGCGGTCACCGACGCCGAGATCACCGATCTCGTGGCGAAGCTGCAGGAGCACGTCGGCGGGCGGATCGAGACGACACACGGCGAGGAGATCGCGTCGCTCTTCGACATCTACGTCGGGCGCGCGCACGTGTACTACAACCCCAAGATCCGCCTGCAGCGGCTGATCTACCGGGGGATTCGAGAGGCGGCGAACGCGGCCAAGAGCGTGGAGGAGCGCGAGCGCGCCCGCCGCGTCGACGACCTGCGGCGCAGCCTGCGCGACCGCGCCGTCTACATCGACCTGCACCCGATTCTCGTCGCCGACACGCTGCAGGTGTACGGCTACGAGGCGCTCGCGCGCGGCGAGCTCCGCACGCTGCGCAGCCCCGAGATCATGTTCGACGTCGCCGCCGAAGCAGACCTCCTGTGGGAGCTGGGGCGCCTGTGCCGGAGCAAGGCGATCGAGGCAATGACGCAGCGCCTCACGCGCGGTGAGCTGCTCTTCCTCAACGTCGACCCGCATGATTTCGCGGACCCCGAGTTCAGCCAGCTCGATCGCGAGGTGGCGACGCCGGAGCGCGTCGTCATCGAGATCACCGAGCGCACGGCCATCAAGGACTACCCGAAGTTCCGCGAGCGACTGAAGGCGCTGCGCGAGCGGGGCTACCGCTTCGCGGTGGACGACGCGGGGAGCGGTTACGCGGGACTGGGCTCGATCGCGAACCTCGAGCCGGACTTCATCAAGCTCGACATCTCGCTCATCAACTGCATCGACACGAACTTCATCAAGCAGAATCTGGTGGAGACGATGGTGCGGTTCGCGAACGATCAGGGCGCGCAGGTGATTGCCGAGGGGGTGGAACGCGCCGAGGAGTACGAGACGGTGCGCGGGCTCGGCGTGCACCTCGTGCAGGGGTTCTTCCTGCACCGCCCGTCCGAGAATGCGGTGCCGCGAACGCCGGGCGACACGGTGGCCGCGCGGGCGGACGTGATCGCTCGGTAGGAGCGCGCCCGCGTAGCGCGCGGGCCGCGGCCGCTGAATCGGCGGCGCGCCGGCGCGGGTCGGCGCGTTCATGGGGCTCAAGGGGTATGACCGCGTGAACGGTCGTGTGAACGTGGGGCAGACGTTCGGCGAGCACTGGAGCTTCGACGTCAACCCATACTTCAGCCGCAGCACCGCCGACGGCTCGAATCAGGAGGAGGGCGGCACCGGATTCTTCAGGCTCACCCGCACGCCGGCCGTCGTCGACATCCCCCCCGCGCGATACGCTCGACCGGCTCTACATCGGGACGAACCTGGGGAGTGGCGGTGTGCAGAACGAGAACCCGCTCTACTCGTTCGAGGCCATCGGTCGTGCCGATGTGCGCTATCCGTATCTCGGGGGCGCCAGCGGTCGCTACACGATGGTGTGTGCTGGACGCGCGCGAGGGAATCAGGACCGGCTCGCCGCAATCGAGGAGGCGACGCAGCCGACGCCGGAGGCCGGTATCATCGTGCTACCGTCGATGGGCGCCACGCACGGATCGGCCCCGTGCGCGTGACGTGCCATTCCGGGGAGGGGCGGTCGCTACGCCCGTCCCGTCACCGCCTAACGCGCCACGCCTGCATCGAGCAGGCGCTCCACCAGCCGCCACGACCGCTCCGCCGCACCGAGGCCGCGCTCCACGAGCGCCCGGGCCGCGGCGCCGGCCTGCGCCCGGGCCGTGGCATCGGACAGCCAGGAGCCTAACGCCGCTGCCAGCGCCGCGTCGCCGGTGACGGACACCCCGCCGCCCGCGGCCATCAGCAACCCCGCATCGCGGCTGTTCATGAACCGCGGGCCGAACATCACGGGCGCGCCGAACGCCGCCGGCTCGAGCACCGAGTGCAGCCCCGCGGCGTGAAAGCCGCCGCCCACGTACGCCACGTCCCCCAGCGCGTAGAGATCGCCCAGCACCCCGACCCGATCCACCACCACGACGTCGGCGGCCGCCGCGTCGTCCGCCGCCAGTCGCGCCGCGCGCAGACGCTGCTCGACGGCCCACCGCTCGATCGGCTCGAGATGCGCCGCCGTCGGCTCGTGAGGCGCGATGATGAGGCGCGCGTCAGGCACGGCGCGCCGCACATCGAGCCAGGCGGCGAGCAACGGCCGCTCGTCCGTCGGCCAGGTGGAGCCCGCGACCAGCGTGGGCCGGGCACTCGTGAGCGCCGCGACGACCCCCACGTCGCGGTTCACCCCCCGGACCCGCGCCCACACCTGATCGTAGCGCGTGTCGCCGGTGACGGTGATCCGGTCGCGATGCACCCCCAGGCCGACCAGTCGCTCGGCGTCGCCCGCATCGATCGCTCCCACCGCATCGAGACGCGCGTACGCGTCGCGCAGCAGCCGGGTGGCCATCGCGCCTCGCCGCGACGAGCCTTCCGCCAGCGTCGCGCTCACCAGCCCGAGTGCCACGCGGCGTTCCGCGGCCGCACGCGCGAGCCGCGGCCAGACGTCGAGCTTGCTGAACACGAGCGCGGTGGGCGCGAGCGCATCGAGTGCCGCGCGCGCCTCACCATCCGTGTCGAACGGCAGATAGTCCGCGAAATCGACCTCGAGCGTTCGCGCGAACGCCGCCGCGCTCGGAGAGAAGAACGTGTAGGCGAGCTGCAGGTCGGCGCGCTCGCCCCGGGCGAGCTGAAGCACCGGACGAGCCTGCAACCCCTCACCCACCGATGGCGCGTGCATCCAGAGCAGCGGACGCGATCGCTCGCGACGGCTCGCGCCCCATGCCGCATAACGCTTACGGATGCCACGCCGTGCGCGCAGCGCGCGGACGAGCTTGCCGTCGCCGTTCGGCGTGACCGCCGCGAGCGCGCATGCGAGCTGGCCAGCCGCGTCGTAGCCGAGGCGAAGCACGGCGTCCACGGCGTGCGCCCTCGTCCGGTCTGTCTGGTGCTACCGCGCGCCGGCCTTCGCGAGCGCGGCGTCGAGCACCCGCCTGAGGTCGCTCGGCATCTGCACTCCCTCGAGGATCTGGTTGCCGATGAAGAACGACGGCGTCGCTCTCACACCCGCGCGTGAGGCCTTCTCCCGATCGGCTTCGATGAGCGGAAGCATCTTGTGCGCACTCACACACGCCTTGACCGCTGCGGTGTCTGCGCCCACGGAAGCGGCGATCTGGTCGAATGCCTGAACCGGGTTGGGAAGGGGCGCCCACCGGTCCTGCGCGGCGAACAGCGCGTCGTGCATCTCCCAGAACTTGTTCTGCGCCCCCGCGCACATGGCGTACTCGGCCGCGGGCAGCGCGTTCTGGTGGCTGCTGATCGGGAAGTTCACGAAGGCCATTCGCACCTTCCCGTTGTCGATGTACTCGCGGCGAATGGTCATGTCCGCCGAGTCGTGCCACATCTTGCAGTACGGGCACTGAAAGTCGCTCGCGACGATCATCCAGACCTTCGCCGAGGCGCTGCCTCGAATCCGCGCGCTGTCGGCTCGGGTGACCATCGGATCCGTCGCGCCAGCGGCGGCCGCGGGCGCGATCTCGGATGACGCGACTGGCGCCGACGCGGCGGCCGGCGTGCTGTCGGCGGCTACCGCCGCGGGCGACTTGGCGCGCCCGTCTTCGGCGCCCTTGCAGGCGGCGAGCAAGGCGAGAGCGATGGCGCGAAGGTACATGACGGATCGAGGCTGAATGCGGGGTCGGGAGCGTGGCGCGAGGGCTTGACGCGCGAGGTGCGCCGGTGGCGGAAAGATACCGCTCGGCACGCCTGTGGCGCGAGTCGTGGGCCGACAGCCGGCTGACGGCTGCCTGCGTCCATGTGCGCCGTATCACGAGCCCGGTATGGGGCATACGTCTTGCACCCCCGCCCGCTGGAACTCGCGCACGCGCAGCCGGCGACGCGACGTCCACGACGACCCGTGTCGTCGTGCGCTGATGTCTCGTGGTACGTGCTGGGTGCGTGCTTCGCGAACTATGCCGGTTCGCTTCACTGGTTCGGGAGGTCTCATGCGCAGGCCGCCGCGGGGCACGATGTGCGTGATGGTCGCGTGCGCGATCATGGCCGCTGCATCCGCCGGCGGCGCGCAGCAGGTGGAGCCCTATCCGCAGACCCTGCAGTTCGGCGCCGGCTACATCAACACGCCGGCCGCGTGGGTCTCCCGCCGTAGCGCCGACTCCTGGATCACGCTGGCCGCGAAGGACCTGCCCTCCTTCGGTGACCCGGCGCGGAACAGTCTCGCCAGCCGGCTCAACTCGAACCTCGCGCTCGACACGCACTGGGGCGGACGCCTGTCCATCGGCGCATCGCTGTACAGTCAGAACCCCGAATGGGGCGCGTTCGGGCAGGCCCTGCTCGTTCGCGATGGCGACCTCGGATTCCTGCCGGCCGTCGCCGTCGGCGCGCGCAACGTCGGTCGCTTCGACCACGAGGACCGATTCCTCATTGGCCACGACGTCGTGCTCGACAGCTCGGGCCGGTACGACGACGTCGTCGTCGCGCGTTATGCGAAGTTCAACACGTCGCCGACGCTCTACGCGGTGATGACGAAGGACATTCCGCTCTCCGGGTTCTCCGACCGGGGCCGGACATCGATGTCGCTCAGCGTCGGCTATGGCAACGGACTGTTTCGCGACGACGGCGGCCTCGGCGACCAGTACAACAACAGCGGCACCATCGCGCGCGGGCTCTTTCTCGGCGGCCGCCTCGTGCTGCACCCGTGGGCGAACGGCGCGCTCTCGTTGCTGGCCGAGAACGATGGCTGGGACTGGAACTCCGGCCTCGTGGCCGATTGGCGTGGTGTGACCCTCGGCGTCTACGGCACCGAGCTCGAGGCCGGCCGGCGGAAGGGGACGGAAGAAGGGTTCAACGTCTACAACTACACGAAGCTCAACATCGCCATCGGCTACATGGGCAACGTTCGCGACATCTCGCACGGTGTCGTGCTCCGCTCGCGCATCACCGGCCTCGCGCGCGAGCAGACGCGCCTTCGGGCCGAGATCGCCTCACGCGAGCGACGCATCCGCCGGCTCGAGCGCAATCTGGCCGAGGCGCGCCAGGGTGAGTTGGCGCAGCTCGAGCGGCGTCGCGCCGAACTCGAGCTCGAGGTCCAGGCCGAACGCGACGCGATCCGTCGCGCGACCGAACGGCTGCGGGAGCTCGAGCGGACGGGCGGCGCACGCCCGCCGGCTCGTCCCACCGAGCCACCGCCCACGAAGCCGCCGCCGAAGGAGCCCTGATCGGTGACGGGAGCCACGATGTCGCAGGGCATGCGCAGGCGGGTCGCGCTCGCCGCTCTGGCGTTAGGCGCCGCGCCGTGGGCCACGGCGCGGGCGCAGCAGGAGTTCCCCCAGACCCTCTACTGGGGGTCGGGGCTCATCGACATCCCGGTCGCCTGGGTGCCGCCGCTCACGGGCGACTTCGCGCTCGGCTACTCCGGGAAGCGGTTCCGCGTCGATCCCATCACCACGAAGCTGAACTACGACGACCGTCTGAACTCGCAGCTCACGTTCTCCGCGGCGCTGTTCGGTCGCCTCGAGGGTGGCGTCGCGTTCTTCTCCAGCAATCCCGAGTACGGTTTCTACGTGCGGGGTGTGCTCGTTCGCGAGGAGGACCTCGCGGCGCGAGGGGGGGCGCTCGCGTGGCTACCCGCCGTGGCCGTGGGGGCGCGGAATCTCGGCAAGTACGGTCACGTCGATCGGTTCGGTGTGGGCTACCGCCTCCTGCCGCCAACGCCCGACGATCCCAACGCCCGCCACGAGCCCGACTCGCTCCACCTGAACTTCGACACGGCGCCCACGCTCTATGCCGTCGCGACGAAGAGCGTGACGCTCGCGGAGCTCCGCGACGGCTGGCCCGACATCGGTCTCAGCGCCACGCTGGGAGTGGGGAACGGATTGTTCAGCGATGACGGCGGACTCGGATCGGCCTACGCGAAGCACGCGACCGGCGGTCTGTTCTACGGCGCGACGATGGACTTCTCGGCCACCCCCGATCTGCGGTTCACGCTGCTCGCCGAGAACAACGCCTGGGATTTCAACCTCGGCGCATCCGCGGCGTATCGCGGGCTGCGCGCGGGAGTGTACGTCACCGAGCTCGGAGCCGGATCGGCCGGCAGCTCGACCGGCGCGGACGGGCTCACCTCGCGCGGCTTCTACAACTATCGCAAGGTCGCGTTCACGGTCGGCTGGCAGAGCAACCTGCTCGCGCTGTTGCACGGCGACTTTCTGCAGAAGCGCGCCGATCGCCTCGCGCGCGAGCGCGCGGCGCTGCTCGACCAGATCAGCGAACGGCAACGGCGCGTCGCCGCGCTCGAGCTGGAGCTCGATCGCTACGAGGCACAGAATCTGCTCGAGCTGGAGCAGCGCCGCGCCGCTGCCGAAATGCAGCTGCGGCAGGAGAGGGAAGCACTGCGCCGTCTCGAGGATCGGTTGAAGCGGGTGGAGCAGCAGCGCGGCACGACGCCGCCTCCGCGACCCTAGCCGATGCCGACGCACAGTATCTCAAACGGCGGGATGACTCTCATGACCAGAGGCCTGTTGGCCGCCGCAGCCGCGGTAATGCTCGCCCTCCCGCTCGCCGTGCCCCGCGTCGCGTTCTCCCAGTCGCCGGACGTGACGTACAAGGCGAAGCGCGACCAGCTCACGAAGGAGCTCGAGGAGACGCAGAAGGCGCTCGTCGATGCGAAGGGGCAGCGGGCGCAGTTGCAGGCGCGTCTCGAGAACCTCATCGCGCAGGCCATGCAGGAGCGCGCACAGGCGCTGCTGCTCAGTAACGAGCAGAACGCGCTGCAGCAGCTCGACGCGCTCCTGGCGACATCGCAGAACAACCTGCTCGCCCAGCGCGAGCGGTTCGCGTCGCTCGCCGACGCCATCAGCGCGCGCACGGGGGCGGTGCTCGTGGTCCTCCTGCGCGCCGATTCGTCGCAGGCGCAGGCGGTGCAGTCCGCGATCGTCACGGTGGACAGCGTGGGAGGTGAGCCACGCACGTACTCGGACGCCGCAAGTGGCGCGCTCGCGCGCGGCGCCGTGGACCAACTCTATCGCGCGCCGGTCATCCCCACGGACCACGCGGTCGCGGTCCAGTTGAAGGTCGACGGCCGCACGCTGTCGCACAGCGTCACGGTACCGGCGGCACGCCAGTCGGTCACGTACGTCCAGTTCGCGGTGCGCAACGGGCAGGTGACGTCGTCCACCTGGACGAGTCGCGGCAGCGGGCCGTTCTGATGCGTCCGTGGTGGGTCGCGCGCCGCGCCGCCATCACGGCGCTCTTCGCCGCCAGCGTTGCGGTCGACGCCGCTGGCGCGCAGGCGAAGCGCCCCGACTCCGCGCGGACCGTGATCATCGACTCCGTACGGAAGACGTACACCGCGCCCATCGCGGGCGACACGAGCGTCGGCCGTGCGGCTCCCGATCTCGCGCGCACCATCGACGCCGAGGTTCGCGTCGCGATGTTCGAGATGGTGGCGGGTGGCGAGCTGCCGGCGCTCAGCCGGCTGCAACGAGTGTCGGCACTCGTCGGGCAGGACTCGTCGGCGGCCCCCGAGCGTGCCGCGCTGCGCTTCCTGCTCGCGGAGAGCTACTACCGGCTGGGCATGCTCCCCGCGTTCCGGGCCGAGGCCGAGGCGGCGGTCGGCACCGGCGCTACTCGTTATGCGGCGGTGCTCCGCCCGCAGCTCGTCGTCGAGGCGTATCGCACCGGCGACTACGCCCGCGCGGCCTCGCTCGCCCGCGCGCTGCCCGCCCCTGAAGCCAACGGGCTCGCCGGTCTCGTGGCCGGACTCGCGGCGTATCGGTCCGGCGACCTCGCCGCGGCGCGCGCAGGCTTCCAGCGGGTGGCGGCGGCGGGCGGCGACTTCGCCGGCTACGCACGGTACATGGATGCCCTCGCCCAGCTCCGCGCCGACACCGCGCAGCCGGCGAACGCGATGGCCGCGCTCGAGGCCGTGGCCGGTTCGGCGACCGGCGACTTCGCCGACCAGGCACGGCTGACCGCCGCGCAGGTCGCGTACGAGAGCGAACGGTACGACGACGCCGTCAGGCTCACGTCGGCCATCGGGGAGGGAAGTCCAGTCGCGGCGCCGGCGCTCCTCACCCGCGCGTGGGCGCTCTACAAGCTCGAGCGAATCGATGAGGCCGAGCGTGCGTTCAGCGATTTCGCGTCGCGCTACCCGCGTCTTCCCGAACGCGACGAGGCGCGGCTCATGGCGGCGCAGGCGCAGCTCGAGCTGGGGCGTGCCGCCGATGCCGAGCAGGTCTTCCAGCACGTCGCCGACTCCTCCGCGGCCGACGTCGTCGTGCTGCAAGGGCAGACGAACGCGGCGCTCTCCGATCTCGCGCGTGCGCTGGTGGCCGATCGCGCCGCCGAGCTCCTCGTGGCGAGCGACCCCATGAGCGCGAAGGCGCTGGCGTTGCGCGATTCGTCGGGCGCCGCGGCCACGCTCGCCGCATTCACGGGGAGCGCGCCGGTCGCGGGCACCATTGATAGCGGGCGGCCCACACTGACCGCGGTGCACGCCGGCCGCCGCCTCGATTCGCTCGTCGCCCAGCGGAGTCCGGCGGTGACGCGCGTGCTGTTCGCGCCCGCGTCGGCCACTCGCCAGCCGCGCGAGCTGGCCGAGCGCTCGCAGGCGCTCGCTGGCGCCGATGCGGCGGTCGCTGTCGCCCGCTACCGGCTGGGCGAGCAGTTCGATGCGCAGCAGCGCGAGATCGCGCTTCTCGCGCGGCTTGCCGCCATGCTCGCCGCCGACAGTGCCGCGGTCTCGGCGCTCGTCGCGCAATCTCAGGCGGTGGCCGACTCGATGGCGCGACTCGACCAGCTCATGGCCGCCGCCGAGGCTCGACTGCGCGACATGCTCGGCCGCGAAGTCGAAGCGACGCGCTCGCTCGCGGCCGAGAATGCCCGCACGGCCGACAGCCTGCGAACCGCGCTCGCATCGGCCGCGGCGCCCGAGGATCGCGACGCGATCGCGGCCGAGGTGGCCACGACCGCCGCGTACTCGCGCATCGCGGAGATGGCATCCAGTGGGCTCGACAACGCGATCGCGCACCACCCCGCGCTCGTGATGCGTGACTCGGTGCGCGCGCACGGAGCGCGGGCGCGGGCGGTGCTCACCGACCTGCGGGGCTCCTACTCCGGCGCCAGTCGCCAGCTCGCCGACGCACTCGCGGCGCTACGGTCCGGGGACGCGCCGGCGACGGCCGCGGCGCGGCGCGCACTCGCTGACGCTGAGGCGCGCCGCACCGCCATGGAGGGCGAGGTGATCGCGGCCGTCACCGCCGAACTGTCGGCGCGCGCGGGCGAGATGATCGCCACGCTTCAGCGTGGCATGGAGGCGGCGCAGTTCGGCACCGCGAGCGCCGCGTTCTTCCGCGCGATCGACGGCACGCGCGCACTCGGTGCGGCGGGCGAGGCGAGGCGGGCATCGCCACCCGCCACCAGGCCGGAGCGGAGGCGTTAGGTGGCGCGCGTGCATCGCTGGGGTCGTCTGACCGCCGCCATCGCGCTGCTGGCCGGGAGTGTGCCGCCCGCGCTGGCGGCACAGGACACGACGCGCGCACGCTCCGCGCCCACGCGGGTCGCCTCAGGCGGCGAGGTCGCTGTGATGGCGTACAACGCGCCACTCGGCGATACCGCCATCACCCGCCTCGAGCGGTTCCTGACGCAGTATCCGCAGAGCGCGCTGCGGCCGCGCGCGCTGTTCCAGCTCGGCGAGCTGCTCGTGCGGCGCGCCGACGAGCGATTCGCCGAAAGCCAGCGCGCCGCCAGTGCCGCGCCGGGCGACAACGCGGCCCGCCCCGACTATCGCGAGGCGACCGCCCGCTACGAGGAGCTCACCAGCGCGTATCCCGCGTTCGAGCGTCGTGCGGAAGCCGCGTACACCCTCGGCACGCTGTACGCGCAGCAGCAACGCTACACCGACGCGGTTCGCATGTTCGAGATGGTGGCCGCCGACAGCTCGGCGTTCCAGGGTGAAGCGCTCTTCCGACTCGGCGACGCGTACTTCGAGCTCGCCTCGGCCGAGCGCGGCGAGCCGCGGCGCGCGAATTTCGCGCGTGCCGCCACGGCGTACGAGCGCGCCACGACGGCCGCCCCTCGCGACGGCGACATCTACTTCCTGTCGCTCTACAAGCTGGGATGGTCGTACTACAACCAGGCGACGCAGACCGCGCAGGCCGAGTACGCGAAGGCCGTGGACGTGTTCGGGCGCCTCATCGATGCGTACGACCGCCTCACCCCCGAGCAGCAGGCGCGCCTCGGGCTGCGTGGCGAGGCCATCGAGTACATGGCCATCGCATTCACGCAGGTGGGCGGTGCGGACGCCGCGAATCGCTACTTCGCGAGCCACCCCGGCACCGCCTACCGCCTGCCCGTCGTGCGTCGCGTGGCGGGAAGCCTCGAGGAGCAGGGCGACTTCGCTCGCGCCGTCGAGGCGTATCGCGCGGTCATCGCGCAGGCGCCCACCGATTCCGGAGCGCTCACCGCGCAGCGTGCCATCGTCGACCTCTACCAGAATCGCAGCCTCGAGCCGGAGCGAGCGCAGGAGGCACGGCTCGAGCTCGTGAATCGCTTCGGCCCCGGCACGCCGTGGGCGCAGGCGAATGCGACCGGCGTCGTGGCCGACAGTGGCGCCGCGATCCGCGAGATCGCGCTGCGACAGGCGGCGCAATACGCCCTCGCGCAGGCGCAGCAGCGCGGCGACCGGCAGCGCTACTCCGCCGCCGCGTCGCTCTACGAGCGCTACCTCCGCGAGTTCCCGAGCGCCGACAGCGCGCAGGCCGCGAACGGCTACCTCGCGGAGGCGCTGTTCAGTACGGGCGACTACGCGCGCGCCGGTGTGGAGTACTCGCGCACCGCGTACGGCCCTGGCAGCGACTCGGCCACCGAGTTCGCCGAGCAGGCGGGGCGCAACGCCATCGTCGCCTTCGACTCGGCGCTCGCCCGCAACCCGCGCGACACGGCGGCGCAGGACTCGTTGTTCGCGACCGTGGATCGGTTCGTGGAGCGGTTCCCGCGCAGCGACATCGCCCGCACCGCGCTGATGCAGAAGGGGCGGCGCGCGTCGGAAGCGAAGCGATGGGACGTCATGGCCGCCACCTTCCGCGCCTTCGCGCAGCGGTTCCCGAACGACTCGTTCGCGCCTAACGCGCAGCGGCTGGTCGGTGACGCGCTCTACCGGCGGGGCAGTTACGCCGAGGCCCAGGCGCAGTGGGAGACGGCGCAGGCCGCGGCACGGCAGGCCGGCCGGGGCGCCCTCGCCGACTCGATCGCCACCATGCGCACGTCGGCGGCCGCGAGCTTCGCCGATACGCTCATCCGTGGCGGCCACTACGACCGCGCCGCGGAGGAAGTGTACGTCGCGCTCGCGGAGAAGAACCCGGGCTCCGAAAAGGCCCCGGACGCGTTGCGCGACGCCATCGAGACCTACATGCTCGCCGACAGCGCAGCTCGGCAGCGCGGGGATACCGCGGCATCGCGGACGGCTCGCGAGCGCGCCATCGCGCTCGCCGAGCGATTGACGACGCAGTATCCGCGCTACCAGTACCGGGCGCAGTACCAGAGCCTGCGCGCTCGGCTGCTCGCCGAAACGGGCAAGCGTGAGGAGGCGGTCACCGCGCTGCAGGCGTTGGCCGCCGAGAACCCGACGTGGAACGGGCGGGCCGATGCGATGGTGCGCCTCGCATCGTCGCTCGACACGCTCGGCCGGAAGCGCGAGGCGGCCGCGGCGTACGAGGCGTTCGCCACGGCGTATCCGACGGATCGTCGCGCGGCGGACGCACAGTACAACGCGGCCATCACCTACCTCGAGGCCGCCGACAGCACCGGTGCGGCGCGTGCCTACGGCACCTTCGCGACGCGGTTCGCGACCGACTCGAGAGCGGCGCAGGCACGCACCGCTCGGCTGGCCGTGCTTCGTGCCACCGGCGACTCGGCCACCGTCGAGCGTGAGCTGGCGTCGCTGTGCGCGTCGAGCCCGGGCGCCGATCTGCGTGCAACGTGCTCCGCTCGCGTCGGCGAGCGGGAGCTCCGTGCCGGGATCGCGATGTTCCCCGCGTATCAGGCCGAGCGCCTCGTGATCCCATCGAAGGCGCAGCTCACCGCCGCCGGCGTGCAGCGCGCGTCGGCGCGAAAGCAGCGGATGCTTCGCGAGATGACCGATCACTTCACGAAGGCGATCGAGTCCGGGTCGCCGCTGCATCTCGCGGCCGCGAGCTACTACGTCGGACTCGCGCAGTGGGAGTACGGCAACTTCGTGAAGAACGTCGAGCTCCCGGCCGGCCTCACCGACGCCGAGCGGTCCACGGCCACTTCCGGCTCGGAGCGCCAGGCCGCGCAGTACTACGACGCGGCGCGCAAGACGTGGCAGTCGCTGCTCGACAAGGCGCAACTGGACAGGTTCGACAACGAGTGGGTCGCGCGGGCTCGCGACGCCATCGCCGGCAACGTGCCGGCCGCGCCACCGGCACCGGGAGGCTCGCCACCGTGAGGATCATCGTACGCATCGCCGCTCGCGCCGGTGCGGTGCTGGCGCTCGTGCTGGCTCCGGCCGCCGCCGTGCACGGCCAGCAGCGCCCGGAGCCGCGTGCTCAACCGCCCCGTCGCCAGGAGACCATCGAGATTCGCGGTCAGGTGCCGACGCCGCAGGTAGTGACGGTGCGGCCGCGTGAAGCGCCGGCCTACAGCCGTCGCGTGCTCGTCCCGGCGTTCTTCGACCGCGACTTCTGGCCATCCATTCTGCCGCCGCTCGAGATCGTGACGCCGCGCGGCGCGGCGCGGGCGGATTCGCTCGCGCGCCCCGGCGTTGCCGATTCGGTGCGGCGCGCGCAGCCGGCGTCGCCGCGGCCGCCGTCAGGCACGCCTCCTGCCCCACGCGCTGCTCCCGAACCCTGATTCCCCGGAGATTGCTGAGATGAACACCGTGCTCGAGTGGTACCGCAACGGCGGTCCGGTGATGAACGCGATCCTGCTCGTCGCGATCATTGGTCTCGCCGTGTTCCTGGAGCGCTTCTACACGATCGTGATCCGCTCCAAGATCAACGGGCGCGCGTTCATCGAGCGGGTCATCCAGCTCGTGCGTGCCGGGAAGATCGAGGACGCGATCAAGCTGTGCGCGCAGTCGAAGGCGGCGCTCCCCGACATGGGGTTGCTCATCCTTCGCAGCCGCAGCCGTGACGAGTCCGATCTCCAGAACGTCGCCGACGCGGCGGCGCTCGCCGTCATGCCCCGCCTCACGCGCCGGCTCCAGTATCTGCCGATGCTGGCCAACGTCGCCACGCTCCTCGGCCTCCTCGGCACCATCTTCGGGCTGCGCGAGGCGTTCCAGTCGGTGTCCCTCGCTGCCGCGGCCGAGCGGTCCGAGCGGCTCGCGTCAGGCATCGCCATCGCCTTGAACGCCACCGGATTCGGACTGCTCGTGGCCGTACCGCTCTCGGTCGCGCACGCGTACCTCGTGAGCCAGGCGGAGACGATCATCGAGCAGATCGACGAGTTCTCCGTGCGGCTCATCAACGCCCTCATCGACCGGCCCGACGTGCGGCTCGGGCATCGGTAAGGAGCTCCGGTGTCGTCGGTCTATGCCCGGTCGAAGCAGCGGCGCGCCGAGCGCGCGTCGCTCACCTTCGTCGGCAACCTGAATCTCGTGCCGCTGGTGGACGTCCTCACCGCGGTGGTGTTCTTCGGGCTCCTCACGTATCAGGGTGCCGCGCTCGCGACGCTCACGTCGTTCGATCTCTCGTTGCCGCCGGTCGTGATCACCGCCCGGCAGGCCGAAGCGTCGGCGGCGCAGCGGGACGCGCTCAACCTCCTGCTCGCCGTGCGCATCGAGCACGACAAGCTGCTCGTCGAGCACACCGGCGAGGGCGGGTTTCGCAAGGAGATCGGTAGTGTCCAGGGCGCGGCGCTCGACACGTTGCAGGCCGTCATGACCGACATTCGCCGGCGCTACCCCCAGAACGCCGACGTGCTCGTCGTGCCGGCCGACGACGTGGCCTACGACGACCTCATCCACGTGCTCGAGCGGCTGCGGCTCGCATCGTATTCCGGCATCTCGCTCGGCAATCGTTCGCGCGCCACCGAGGTTGCCGCCGTCGAGGGCCGGCCCACGGGGGCGGTACGATGACCTCCCAGGTCACGCCTCCCGGCCCCGACCAGCCCACTCGGGCCGTGGGCGGAACGCACAACCGCGCGCGCGCGGCACGCCTCGCGCGCCGCGCCGCGCAGTTCAACAAGTTCCGGCTCATCCAGCTCAACCTCGTGCCCCTCGTGGACACGTTCGTGTCGGTGGTGTTCTTCACGTTGACCACGGCCACGGTCGGCGAGCTCGCGCCGGTGATCAGCGGCGTCTCGCTCCCCGAGGCGCGCGTGGGCCAGCCGGCGTTGCAGCAGGTGACGTTAGGCATCGGGCCGCAGCTCACGCTCGGCGGCCGTCCCGTGATGGCGACGCTCGCGGCGGCGCAGTCGCGCTCCACCGACCCCGCCCAGCCGCTCGTCATCCCGCCGCTCTACGCGGCGTTGCGCGCGAAGGCCGACTCCATCCGGTCGGTTCGCAACCTGCCGGCGAATCGGTCGGTCGACGCACCACTCGCCATTCAGGCCGACCGCACGATGCGCTACGACCTGCTCTCGCGCGTGATGCAGACGGCGCGGGTCGCCGGCTTCCGCAACCTCACCCTGCAGGTGAGGAAGGTGGCCGAGCCCACGCCGGCGAGGTCGAGCTGACATGAGCGCGTCGCCCCCGCCCGCCGATTCGCGCCACGCACCGGCGCCGGTGCCGGCGAACGGCCGCGACGCGGTGTTCACGCGATCGCTGCGCTACGAGCTCGCCGGCGAAGAGGGGCGTGCACTCCTCGCCTCGTACGGCTTCGCGTTCGCGCTCGGCATCGCCTGGTTGCTCATCGTCTACTTCGGTCCGCGCACGCTGCCCATGCGGCTGCTCTCGCCGGACGAGCAGCCGATCGCCGTGACCTTCGATGCGGTCGCGCCGACGCCCGAGGCGCCCGCTGCGGAGGGCGAGTCGGGCGAGGCGGTGCGCGTGCCGGCGCCCGGACCGGCCAATCGCGCCGCCGGCCCACGCGGCGATCGGTCGGGCAACGCTCGGCGCGGAAACGCGGGCGGCCAGCGCGCGACCACCGCCACGAGCGCCGGCGCCATCGCCGACGCGTTCGGCACGGGCGCGGGCACCGGCACCGGCGGGCTCGTGGGCGACGTGTCGAACGTGCTGCGCGGTGTGGACGTGGCGTCGGGGGCCGGCGGCACGGGGGCTGGTGTTGGCGGCACCGGTGGGGGCGGCCGCGGCGGCAAGGTGGTGCTCGGCAGCGGTGAAGGCGGGCAGGGGTCGCGCACGCCTGGGCGCGGCGGCATAGGCGGGGGGCTCGGCGCCGGCGGCGGCGAGGGGGGCGGCATTGGCGGGGTGGGACCGGGCGGCGGGACCATCTCGCGCGCGCCCGTGCGCATCTCCGCGCCGCGGCCCATCAACGCCCCGGCGGTCGGTGGTGTGCGCCGCGACGTCAGCGAGCTGGGGACGTTCGTGCGTGGCCGCGAGTCGCAGCTCCGCTTCTGCTACAACGAGTTCGGGCTCAAGGTGAATCCCTCGCTCGCCGGTTCGGTCACCGCGGCCGTCACGCTCACGGGCAGCGGCAGCGTCACGGACGTGAACCTCACGAACCGCACCTGGTCGGGTGCGGGCGCGAGCGAGACGGAGCGGTGCATCGCACAGAAGATCCGCGGCTGGAGCTTCCCCGCGTCGGAGGCGGGGGGCGGGACGTACTCGTTCTCGTTCAGCTTCACGCGTTAGGTCGCGGGATCGGGGCCGCGGGCCGCGAACTCGACTATTCTTCGTTGCACACTCGTCGGCCCCGCCGTCGCCCTCGAACTCCGAACGTCGTGCTTCTCCTCCTGATCTCGCTGCAGCAGGCCGTTCAGCTCCCATCTCCGCCGCGCGGCTATGGGACGAGCACCGCCGAAGTCGTGGTCGATGCCGCGTCCGTCCTGCCTCCCACGTCGGTGGACCGCATCAACCGCCTCGCCTTCGACGTGCACGCGAAGTCCGGTGGCGAGATGGCGGTCGTCACGCTCCCCGACATCGGGATCCGCGCGCCCTCCGACATCGCGCTCCAGATCGGCCGTGCGTGGGGCGTGGGTGGCAATGCCGCCATCGGCCAGCGCACCCGCAACGCCGGCGTGGTCATTCTCGTGGTGCCGAAGGAGACGAGCTCGGACGGTCAGGGACACTGCTTCATCACCACGGGGCGCGGCACCGAAGGGTTCATCACCGACGCCGATGCCGGCTCGTACTGCCGCGAGGCCGTGCCGTACTTTCAACGCCAGGACTACGGCAGGGCGATGGAGCTCCTCGCCACCCGCGTGGCCGAGGAGTTCGCGCGCGAGTTCGGGTTCACGCTCGACTCGTCATCCGTCCCGCCAGGCGTGCGGAACGTGCGCGCCCCGGGCGGCGGAGGCGGGGGCGGCCTCTCACCGTTCGCGGTGTTCGTGCTCTTCGTGGTCGCGATGATCATCCTGAGCTCCCTGAGCCGTCGTCGCCGCGGCTGCGGTGGCTGCATTCCGATCCCGATCGTTTTCCCCGGTGGCGGCGGCTACTCCTCCCGTGGTGGCTGGGGAGGTGGCGGCGGTGGTTTCGGCGGCGGTGGCTTCGGCGGCTTCGGCGGCGGCGGCGGCTTCAGCGGCGGTGGCGGAGGGTCGAATTGGTGACCGGTCATCGGCGATCGGCGGCGAGTAGCCGTCAGCGGCTGCTCGCGGCGAGCAGCGAAACAGCCAGCAAGCGGCCGCCCCAGGCGGCCGAACGATCCAGTGCGCAGTACGCAGCCCACACCTTTCGCGAACGCCCGACATGACCCTCGACGAACTCGTCGCGCAGCTCAAAGCGGTGTACGGCTCCCAGCTCCACACCGTCGTGCTCTACGGATCGGCGGCCGCCGGCGAGCACATTCCGAAGCGCTCCGACTACAACGTGCTCGTCGTCGTGGACGATCTGACGCTCCAGCACATGCGCGCCGAATCGGCCGTGGCGCGGGCGTGGGGTGAAGCCGGAAACCCGCCGCCGCTCACGTTCACGCTCGATGAGTGGCGCGGCAGCGCCGACATCTTTCCCATGGAGTACGCCGACATCCTCGAGCGGCATCGCGTGCTCTACGGAACGCCGCCGTTCGATGGCATCACGGTCGACCGCGGCCACCTCCGGCTGCAGCTCGAGCATGAGGCGATGGGCAAGCTGCTCAGGCTTCGCCAGGGCGTGCTCGCGTCGGGCGGGAGCGAGAAGGCGCAGGTCGAGCTCCTGGCGTCGAGCCTCAGCACCATCATGGTGATCTTCCGCGCCGTCGAGCGCCTCAACGGGGCGGTGCCGCCCACCGACTACGATCGCCTGAGCCGCGACGTGGCGCGGCGCGTCGGCTTCGACGTCGAGCCGTTCGCCCGGGTGGTCCGACATGTGCGCGGTGGAGAGAAGATTCGCCCGGCGGAGGTGGCGCCGGTGCTGGCGGGGTACATCGAGGGGATGCGCCAGCTCGTCGCTTATCTCAACCGCCACGAGCCCGTCTCCTGAGCCGGCGCGGCGCAACGCCTGCCCCGGTCTCCTCGCCCCGGATGGAGGACCCGCCATGCAAGCGACGACGAAACGCGTGACCCGAGCGGTGTCGATTGCCAGCGTGGTCGCGCTCGTGACGACGATCGGCACCGGGTGCCCGGGTGATCGACGTACCGCCGCAGACAGCGCTCGCGCGGCCATCCCGGTCGATACCATGCCTGCGGACCTGAGCAAGGTCCAAACCTCCCTCCCGCCGACACTTCCCGATACTTTCAGGGGAGCGGCACGGCGGGTGGCGCGGCGGTCGGCTGGAGATGTGGCGCCCGAGCCACCGCTTCCGGCGGCACCGCCGGCGTTGATGGACGCGGTGACGCGCGAACGCAGCTTCTCGCGATTCTGCTACCAGGAGTTCGGCCAGAAGGTCGATCCGTCACTGGCCGGCGGCGTGGCGTTCGTCGTCACGGTCGGGTCTGCTGGCATCACCGACGCGCGGGTGGCGAGTGACAGTTGGTCGTCGAACGCCGGCTCGAGTGTCAACCGGTGCTTGAACGAGCGGGCCGGCTCGGCGTGGAAGCTGGCGCCCGGAGCCGTTCCGGCAGGGAAGTACGTAGTGAGGATGACGTTTACCGGACAATGATCGCGTACCATCGGCAGCCCGAGCGACGTGCTCCCGCTGCCGCGCCGTGGCTGCGGAAGCCCATCCCCACCCCGAGGATCCCCTTCATGCACCGATACGCCCTCCCTCTTGCAGTGCTCCTCGTGAGCGGCTGCGGCTACAACACGATCCAGAAGTACGACGAGACGGCGAACGCGGCGAAGAACCAGATCGAGGTGCAACTCCAGCGGCGCGCCGACCTGATTCCGAATCTCGTCGCGACCGTGAAAGGCTATGCGCAGCAGGAGCAGGACGTGTTCGTGCAGGTCGCGCAGGCGCGCGCCGGGTTGCTCGGCGCCGTGCAGAAGGGCGACCCGCGCGAGATGGCCAACGCCAACGACCAGCTCACCAGCGCGCTGGGCCGCCTCATGGTCGTCGCCGAAGCGTACCCGCAGCTCAAGTCCGACCAGAACTTCCTCCGGCTGCAGGACGAGCTGACGGGCACCGAGAATCGGATCGCGGTCGCGCGAACCGACTACAACGACGCGGTGCGCGCTTACAACACGTACATCCGAACCGTGCCTCAGTCGCTCACGGCGAAGGTCATCGGCGCGAAGCCGCGTGAATACTTCGAGGTCACGACGCCTGGTGCGCGCACCGCACCCACCGTGGACTTCTCGAAGCCGTCCACCGCGGCGCCAGCACCAGCGCCGGCGCCACCGAAAACGCCCTGATTCGCCGCGCGGTAGCGTCAGGGCGCGAGCGGTCGCGCCCGTCACGTTAGGTACCCGTCGCGGGCGGCCCGCCCGACAGCCCCCTGGCGCTCGAAGCCGAGCGCCGGGGGGCTTCGCGCATCCAGGCGCGATCTCGGGGCTGGGACGAGCCGATATCCGTGCGGATGCCCCCCTGACAGATCGTTGACACTTTCGGTACCCCGTCGTATCGTCGTCCCAACCCCGGGTGATTTGCCCCAGTAGTCGAGCGTCCTACCCCTTGGCTCGAGGGTCCTGAGTGCCCGGGACGTCCGTCTGCTGGGGCGAGGTATGACAATCAGCCCATTATGCCACCGGGCCAACGCCTGACACGGAGGACCCAACCACCCCGTCGCACGAACTTCAGCCCATTTCGCAGTCCCAGGCAGTTCACGTTCGATGAACCATCGAGGAGGGGCGATGCGGTTATCCTGGCGTTCGCTCGGTATTCTCTCAGGGTTCCTGGTCACCGGCCCAACTGGGCCAGCCCTGCTCGCAGCGCAGCAGCAGGGAGTCACCATCACCGGACGGGTCACGAACGACGCGGGCGCGCCGCTCTCGCTGGCCTCCGTCTACATCGAATCGCTCGGCCTCGGTACGCAGACCACCGACGATGGGCGCTACCAGCTCATCGTCCCGGCCGCCCGCGCCAACGGCCAGCAGGTGAGCCTCGGCGTTCGCGCCATCGGCTTCCGCCGCATGTCGGCGCCCATCACGCTGAGTGGCGGGCCGATCTCGAAGGACTTCGCGCTCACCGCCAACCCGCTCCGTCTCGGCGAAGTGGTCATCACCGGGTCCGGCACCTCGACGACGGCCGAGAAGATCGGGAACACGATCAACTCGGTGAAGGCCGAGGAAGTCCAGAAGGCCAACGAGCCGAACCTCGTCAACGCGCTGGCCGCCAAGGCCCCCGGCGTCGAAGTGACCTCGCAGGCCGGCGACCCCGGTGCCGGCTCGTCGATCATCATCCGCGGGCTCAAGACCATTCAGGGGGACGGCCAACCGCTGTTCGTCATCGACGGCCAGCCGATCGACAACTCGACGCTCAACACGCAGGAATTTCCCGATGCATCGACCGCGTACACCAACCGCGCGGCTGACATCAACCCCAACGACATCGAGTCGATCGAGATCCTCAAGGGCGCCGCCGCCTCGGCGATCTACGGGGCGCGGGCCGCTCAGGGCGTGGTGCTCATCACCACCAAGAGCGGACGCGCCGGCCAGACCCGGTACTCGCTCCGCTCGTCCAGCACCTGGGATGACGTCAACAAGAGGATCCCGCTGCAGCGGATTTACGGGCGCGGACAGTTCGGCAGCGCTGAATCCGCCGCGTGTGACGAGCCGGGCTGCTATCCCACCGCCTCGAGCTGGGGGCCGAAGCTCGATGGCGGCACGCCGACGTACGACCACTGGAACGAGGCGTTCTCGACGGGGCACACGTTCGACAACACGCTCTCGGTCTCCGGCGGTGACGAGCGCCGCACGTTCTTCGCGACCGTGGGCAACACCTATCAGAACGGCACGATCGTCGGCGGCAACGACAAGTACAACCGCACCACCGCGCGCCTCAAGGCGACGCAGTTCTTCGGCGACAAGCTGCGCGTCGGCGGCAACGTGTCGTACATGGACGTCCGCGCGCGCTACATCCAGAAGGGGAACAACCTCAACGGGATCCTCCTCGGGTTGGCGCGCACTCCGCCGGACTTCAACAACTTCCCGTACGTCGTCGACGGGATGCACCGCTCCTACCGCTACCCGAACCCGGCGAACCTGACCGACGACCGCGTCTACGACAACCCGTTCTGGGTCATCAACAAGGACCGGAACACGTCGGACGTCAATCGTGCGATCGGGAACTTCGACATCGACTGGGACGCGCTTCGCTGGCTGAACCTGAAATACACGTTCGGCGCCGACTACTCATCCGATCAGCGCATCGAGGGGCTCCCGCCGCAGAGCGCCGGCGATGCGCTCACCGGACAGCTCTGGCAGGGCACGTACGACAACCTCCAGATCGACCACAATCTCGTCGCGCGTGCCCAGAAGAAGTGGAGCGACGCGCTCAACACGACGCTCACGCTCGGCCAGAATCTGAACAGCCGCGATCTGCGCCAGGTCCAGGCGAAGGGGACGACGTACATCGATCCCGACCTGTTCACGCTGAACAACACGGTCAGCTCGAACCTCCAGCCACAGAACTACAGCTCCCTCGTGCGCGTCGCCGGCTATTTCGCGCAGGCGGGAATCGACCTGTGGGATCAGCTCTTCCTGACCGGCGCCGTGCGCGCGGACCAGTCGTCGACCTTCCCGAAAGCGAACCGGACGAACTACTACCCGAAGGCGAGCCTCGCGTGGAACACGATCGGCACGGGCTCGCGTGGGGCAATCGGCCCGCTCAGCTATCTGAAGCTGCGGGCGGCCTACGGCGCAGTGGGTCGCGAGCCCATCGCGTATCAGATCCTCGACGCCTTCAGTGGGGGCGCCATCGGTCTCGATTACGGTGGCGGATCGACGAGTCCCACGCAGGCCGGCCTCGGTGGGCTCGTCAGCGACACCGTGAAGGGTGCGCCGAGCCTCAAGCCGGAGCGCACGAGCGAGGTCGAGGCGGGGTTCGACTTCGGGCTGTTCAACCAGCGCGTCGATGGTGGCATCACGTACTACGACGCACGCACCACCGACGTCATCTTCTTCCTCCCCGTCCCGGTGTCCACCGGCTACAAGAACGTGACGAGTAACGGTGGCGAGATCACGAACCGGGGGGTCGAACTCTCGCTCAACGCGCGCGCGCTCGAGTACGACAACTTCCGGTGGGAGGTCGGCGTCAACTGGGCGAAGAACAAGAACAAGTTGACGAAGCTCACGGGCGCCGACTACGTCGGGCTGACCGGCGGATTCGGGGTGAGCCTCGCCGTGCGGGGGCAGCCGTTAGGCACCTTCTACGGCACCGACTGGGTGCGCTGTCGGTATGGAATAGCCGACGCGGACAACGTGCAGTCGACGAGCCTTGGCGAGAGCACCGACATCAACGCGCTCTGCCGTGCCGCCAAGGCGCCGAACGGCGCGCTGTTCGTCGATGCGGACGGCTTCCCGCTGCTGGATCCGGCCAACCGCGTCCTCGGCAATCCCAACCCCGACTGGATCTCCGGCATCCGGAACAGCGTCACGCTCTTCAGGAAGCTCCAGCTCTCCGCGCTCGTGGACGTCAAGAAGGGCGGCGTGAACTGGAACGGAACGCGCCTCGCGCTCCAGCGCTTCGGGACGGTCGGCAACACGGCTGCCCGTGCGGACTGCAGCGCGGGGATCGACGCCTGCGTCGGGAACGAGAAGGTCTTCGGCAAGACCATCGAGAAAAGCCCGGGCGTCGTCGGCCCCGGGGCGGACAAGTCGGTGCCCATCGGCGAGAATTGGTTTCGCGCCGGCCTCGGAAACAACTTCAACGGTCCCACCGGGCAAGGCGTGGAGGACGCCGGGTACGTGAAGCTCCGGGAGATCTCGGCCACGTACATGTGGGATAAGCCGCGCGTGCGGAACCTCACCGGCTTCACGTCGATCGAGTTCCGACTCGCCGCGCGCAATCTCCACACGTGGACGGACTACAGCGGCGTGGACCCCGAGACGAACCTCGAAGGATCGTTCGGAATCGGGCGCGGGCAGGACTATTTCAACAACCCGCAGACGCGCTCGTTCATCCTCACCGTCAGCCTCAACCGTTAACCTCGGGGGACTCACGTTATGCGCTTGCGCATTTCCGCCGCGTTCTCCGCGGTTGCGATAGCTGGCCTCGTGGCAGGTTGCAGCAACGACTACTTCGAGGGTCCCCGGCTCAACGAGAACCCGAACAAGCCGTCGAAGGCAGCCGCCGACCAGCAGTTCGTCGGTTTCCAGGCGTTCACCTTCTACTCCATGACCGGGGACGTCAACCGCCTCATCAGCTTGTGGATGCAGCAGATGGCGGGGACGGGCCGGCAGTGGGCGGGATTCGACAAGTATCAGGTCACCGAGAACGACTTCACCCTCGCCAGCTACTACGCCCAGGGTGGGCTCGTGGACATCCGCGGCGTGCAGGACAAGGTGCAGGAGAACAAGCTCTATCTCGGGGTCGCCCAGGCATGGGAAGCGCTGCTGATGGACCTCGCCGCCGATACGTGGGGTGACATCCCGTACTCGGAGGCCGTGTCGGCGGACGTTCTGCGCCCGAAGCTCGACAAGCAGGTGGACGTGCATAACGCGCTCATCGCGCTCGTCGACCAGGGGATCACGAACATCAACGCCGGTGGTGACGGCCCTGGCGGTGCCGACCTCGTCTATGGGGGAGACGCCGCGAAGTGGGCCGAGGCTGCGCACACGCTCAAGGCGCGGATGCACATGCACCTGGCGGAGGTCGATCCGAGCAACTACGCGAAGGCGCTCACCGAGACGAACTCGGGGATCTCGACCGCCGCGAACGACTTCACCACGTACCAGAGCAGCACGACAGGCGAGGCGAACCACTGGTACCAGTTCCGCATCCAGCGCGGCACCGACATCAGTGCCGGCAAATTCCTCGTGGACCTGATGAAGCAGCGGAGCGACCCGCGCCTCACGGCGTATTTTGGCCCGGGCGCGAACTCGGGTGGACAGATCATCGGCGCGGTGCCGGGCGAGGAATTCGACGGCACGGAGGCGTGGCTCTCCGCCGCTCGCGGCGCGCCCGACTTCAGGCAGCCGATACTCACGTTCGCCGAGAACCAGCTCATCCGTGCCGAAGCGCAGTATCGAACGGGGGCTCAGCCGTCCGCGCTCGCCACGCTGAACGCCTACCGTGCCAGCGTCGGCCTCCCGGCGAAGAACGGCCTCACGGGGGCCACGCTCCTGGCGGCAATACTCGAGGAGAAGTACGTCGCGCTGTTCCAGAACACCGAGGTGTGGAACGACTACCGGCGCACCTGCTATCCGAACCTCACGCCGGCGCTGGGCAACTTCATCCCCGCTCGGCTCGTGTACGGTACGGACGAGCGGCGGGCGAATCCGAACATTCCGTCACCGTCGCAGCAGCCGCGACGCAATCAGGACGATCCGGGGACGCCGACCTCCGTGGACGGATCCCGTTGTTTGGGAACGGGAACGTAGCGCATCGACCGAGCGCTGTTCCGAGGTGCCGATTCGGCGCCGCGGTATCGGTGCCGGGATTCGGCCGGCCCCTGGACCACCTGGTCCAGGGGCCGTGCCGCGCCGGCCATGCCTGAGGCAGGCCTCGGGTGGTCGCGCGGTCCTGGTCCCTCCGCCAGATTGCAGGGAGTTACACGTGTTCTTTCCAGGAGGTGCTGTGCGCGTTCGCTTTCCGCAGACGATTCGGGCGCTCGTGGCCGTCGTGAGTGCCACCGCAAGCTTCGTGGCCGGCGGCTGCTACCGGTACGCGCCGATGGACGTCGAGTCTCCGTCGTTAGGCACCTCGGTGCGCGTCCAGCTCACCGACGCCGGCGCGTTGACGATGGCCCCGCTCATTGGCGCGCGCGTCGAGTTCCTCGACGGTCGCATCACCTCGGCTGCGGACACGGCCCTCACGCTCTCCGTGACGGGAACCACTGATCGGTTCGGCAACGAGGTGCCGTGGCGGGGGGAGCACGTGATGATCCCACGTTCGGCGCTCGCCGGTTTCCAACGTCGCACCCTCGACCGCAAGCGCAGCTACCTTTTCGGAGGCGTCGCGGTGGGCCTCGTGGCCGCGGTGGGCGTCGGCTTCGGCATCAACGGCAGCGGCGGCGGCGATCGCGGCGGCGTGACTGGCTCGCCGAAGTAGCGGACAGCCGGAAGCCGGAAGCCGGCAACCAGCACCCAGCAACAGCTCGCGGCTTGCAGCCGCAGCAATCAACAACCAGCACCAGCAGCCAGCAGCGGACCACCGACGGCTGTCGGCTTCCGGCTGTCGGCTTCCGGCTTCCGGCTTCCGGCTGTCGGCTGTCGGCTGTCGACTAATCCGGTATGACGTCCGGCATCACGTACGTCAGCGGATCGACCACCTTGCCGTTGACGTGAATCTCGTAGTGCAGGTGCGGCCCCGTGGCGAGTCCCGTGTTCCCCACCGCCGCGATGCGTTGGCCGCGCGTCACGTGCTGTCCCTGGCGAACGTCGATGCGCGAGCAGTGCGCATAACGCGTGACGATGCCGTTGCCGTGATCGATCTCGACCACGTTGCCGTAGCCCGCCTCCCGCCCGACCTTCTTCACCGTCCCCGACGCCGGCGCCACGATGGGTGCTCCCATCGGTGCCGAGACGTCGATTCCTTCGTGCGGTCGTGAGATGTGCAGCAGGGGATGGGCGCGGTTGCGGCTGAACTGGCTCGTGAGCCATCCCGCCGTCGGCATGATCGAGGGCAGGGCCGCGAACCGCTGCGCGTTCTGCTCGAGCGAATCAGTCACGGCCGCGAACCGGGCCGAGAGCAGGTCGGCGCGTTGGATGAGCGTCTCGACGTCGGCGTGAATCGTCTCGCCGCGTGCCGCACTGTCGGCCGCGGCGACGATCGGCGCGGTCGCGGTGCTCGCCGCGCCACCCGAGTCGGTGGCTGGCAGCCCGGCGAGCAGCCTGATCTGCGCTTCGCGCTTCCGGATCACGTCGAGCGTATCGCGGAGCGACGCCACGCGCCGCGCGACTTCGGAGACGTCGCGTGGCATCGAGCTCATCGCGTTGGCCTCGGTGGGTCGAATCGCGGCCGAGATCATTCGTCCGGCGTCGGCGACGGCCGTACCGATTCCGATGAGCGCGATGAGCGCGAGCGTGCCGCCGAGATAGGCGCCCACGCGCAACGCCCGCTCGCTGACCGAGTAGCTGCGCGGCGAATCACTCCCGTGTGGAACGATCATCACGGTCCAGCGGCGATCCGCCATCCTCTGCACTCCTCCGGCTGCGGGAAACCCGTCTGCAAGACGGCTCGCGTGGGTCGCCGTAACGATACGTGCGGGTGGCGTGATGCACGCGTGATGCGCGGCACGCCTGGAGTGTGGATTTTGAGCGAGTCGCGAGGCGTAGCGGCGCGAGCCGTAAAGCCGACAGCCGTCAGCCACAAGCCGTCAGCTGTCGGCTGTCGGCTGTCGGCTGTCGGCTGTCGGCTGTTACGCCTGCCGACTCACCGCCGGGGTCTCCTTCGGGAACAGCCCCTCGCCCTTCGTGACGCGCCACCCGCTCACGTCGAGCGACGCGACGTCGGCGAACCGCTGATGGGCCAACACGCTCGGCGCGCCGAGCTGGCGCCAGAGCTCCGCGCTCTTCGCCGGCATGAACGGCTGCAGGTGAATGGCGTGGCGCGCGAGCTGTCGCACGAGGGCGGCCAGCGTGCGCTCGAGCTCCCCCCGCAAGGCCGGGTCCTTCGCGAGCTTCCACGGCGCCTGCCGGTCCACGTATTCATTGCCGCGGCCGATTGTCGTCCAGACGTGGCGCAATGCCTCGTGAAGCAGGTAGCCACGCGAGCCGTCCATCGCTGCGTGGTACAGCGCCAGGTCCGTCCCGTCCGCGACGTCGAGCTCCGTCGGCACCGCCGCCGCGCCGCCCGGCACCACGCCGCCGCAGTAGCGCTCGACCATCGCGATCGTGCGGCTCGCCAGGTTGCCTAACGCGTTCGCCAGGTCCGCCGTGTACCGCTCCTCGAACCGCTCCCACGAGAAGCTGCCGTCGGCGTCGAACGGCACTTCCCGCAGCAGGAAGTACCGGAAGGCGTCGGCGCCGAAGCGCCCGATCGCCTCGTCGAGGTCGAGGCGCACCCCCGCCGACTTGCTGAACCGCTCGCCGCCCAACAACACGAAGCCGTGCGCCCACACCCGCTCCGGCAACGGAAGCTCGGCCGCCTGCAGCATCGCCGGCCAGATGATCGCGTGGAACCGCGTGATGTCCTTGCCGATCACGTGCAACTGCGCCGGCCATCGCTCGCGCCATCCCGCCTCGGGGAACCCCGTGGCGGTGAGATAGTTCGGCAGCGCGTCGAACCACACGTACGTCGTCTGCGGCTCGCCCGTGGACAGCGGGGCAGGGAACGGCACCCCCCACGTGAACCGCGACCGGCTCGCCGAGATGTCCTCGAGACCCTGGCGCAGCAGCGCCAGCATCTCGTTGCGGCGGCTCTCCGGCTGCAGGAACTCGGGACGCTCGGTGAAGAGCCGGGTCAGGAATCCCTGGTACTTGCTCAGCCGGAAGAACCAGTTGCGCTCCTCCACCCACTCCAGGGTGCGCGTCGGGTGCAACACGCAGCGATCGTCCACGATCTCCGCGTCCTGCTTGAACGCCTCGCACCCCACGCAGTAGCGGCCGCTGTACGACTTCTCGTAGAAGTCATCGGGGTTGGTGGCGAAGATGCGCTCGATGAGCGCCCGCACGCCCTGCTTGTGGCTCTCGGCCGTCGTGCGGATGAACTGGTCGTGCGAGATGCCCAGCTTCAGCCACATGGCCTGGAAGCGCGGCGCGATCTCGTCCACCTGCTCCTGCGGCGTCACGCCTCGCTCGGCCGCTTTCTGGGCGACGGTCTGGCCGTGCTCGTCCATCCCCATCAGAAAGTGGACGTCGTCGCCGCGCAGGCGATGATACCGCGCGATGGCGTCGGCGCCGATCTTCTCGTAGGCGTGCCCGATGTGCGGGTCGCCGTTCGAGTAGTCGATCGCGGTCGTGAGATAGAACCGGCTCACTCGTCGTCTCCGTCGTCATCGGATGCCGCCGGCCCGTCGCCGGCGCCGCTGGCGTTAGGCAGCGCGCCACCGGCCGCGCCGCCCACACCGCCGTCGCTCCGCCCGCGCCCGCGCCGCCCGCCACGCCGCCCGCGCCGCCTCCGCGGCGCGCGCGTGTCGTCGCCGCCCGCGCTGCCTCCGGCCGGTGTCGCGTCCGCCGCGTCGGCGTCCGACGCGCCCGCGCCCACCGTGCTGCTCCCCCGAGCGCTCGTGCCGGCCGCCGGCGGAGTGGCAGACGGCGGCCCGGCGTCGCGCGTGGGCTTTCCGGCAGACGCGCCTCCGCCCGCCACGCCGCCGTCCGCCGCTCCGCGACGCTGCAGCGGAACCGGACGCTGCGACGGCGTCGGAAAGCCCGGCATCCCCGGCCGCATCCCCGGCCGGAACGCCGGCCGCTCCGCGGTATCGGTCATCCGGATCACCTCCTCGTCGAGCTCGAGCATCATGTCCGGCTCTTCCTCGACCACCGGCTCCTCGACCGCCACCGGGCCGCCCGCCATCTCGCGCTTGAGGTCCGCCAGCGCCACCACGCGCGTCTCGCCCTCGACGTTTCGCAACGTCACACGCTCGTTGAAGATGTCGTTCGCGATCACCTTCTCCTCGCCCCGCGCCGTGACGAGCACCTTCGCCTCCTTCGGGAAGCGCTTGCGGCTCTGCACGTAGAACTCGTGCTCGTAGCGCAGGCAGCACATGAGACGCCCGCACGCGCCCGAGATCTGCGCCGGGTTGAGCGAGAGGCGCTGGTCCTTCGCCACACCGAGGTTCACCGGCCGCAGCTCGGGCAGCCACGACGCCGAGCAGTACTCGCGTCCGCACCGCCCGATCCCGCTGAGCCGCCTCGCTTCGTCGCGCACGCCGATCTGCTTCAGCTCGATGCGTGTCCGGAACAGCGCCGCGAGATCGCGCACGAGATTGCGGAAGTCCACACGCTTCTCGGCCGTGAAGTAAATCGTGAGCTTCCGCCGATCCCACTGCCACTCGGCGTCCGACAGCTTCATCACGAGGTTGTTCGCCTTCACGCGCTCCATCGCGCGCCGTCGCGCCACCTCATCCTGGGTGCGCAGCTCGTCGAATCGCTGCACGTCCTCGGGCGTGGCGAGCCGGCGGGCCCGCTTCGGAGGGACGTCCGGCACGGGGGCGTGCGGCACGCCAGCGGCCCGCTTGGCGGCCAGCTCCCCGGTTGCGTGTACGCGCCCGAGATCCTCTCCGCGGTCGGCGTCGACGATCACCGCCGCCCTGAGCGGCGGCGGCGCGTCACCCTCCCACAGGAAGAACTCCTTTCGATTGCCCTTGAAGGCGATCTCGATCAGATGATCCACGTTGGCTGCTTGCTGGTCGCTGTTGCTGACCGCTCCTCGCTGCGGCCGCCCGCTGCGCGCCGTGCACTCCTTCACGACAACGGCGCCTGGACCGAGGGCGCCGTATCCGGAAAGCTACTCGACGGCGCGGCCGGGTCGGGCCCGATACTGCCCTGTCGTTCCGAGCGGAGCCGGCCGAAGGCCGGCGGAGTCGAGGAACCCTCATCGTCCCGATAGAGAGCCCTTTGTCGGGATCCTGAGGGTTCCTCGACTGCGCCCCCTTCGGGGGCTGCGCTCGGAATGACAACGTCCCCGGGCCCCGGGCCCCTACACGGCCCCGCTATTCGTCGAACTGTCCCATTCTCAGGTACTTCTCCCGCCGCCGCCTCACGAGCTTGTCCGGCTTGAGGCGGCGCAGCTCCTCGAGGTTTCGGTTCAACGCCTCCTGCACCGCCGTCGCCGTCTGCTCGTGATTGGCATGCGCGCCGCCGAGCGGTTCCGGAACGATCTCATCGATCACCCGCAGCTCGTACAGGTCCGGCGCCGTGATCTTGAGCGCGCTCGCCGCCCGCTCGCGCATCTCCGGGCTCTTCCCATCCTTCCAGAGAATCGCGGCACACCCCTCGACCGTGATCACCGAGTAGACCGAGTTCTCGAGCATCAGCACGCGGTCGGCGACACCGAGCGCCAGCGCGCCCCCCGATCCGCCTTCGCCGATGACCGTCGCGATGATCGGCACCTCGAGGCGGCTCATCTCGAACAGGTTGCGCGCGATCGCCTCGCTCTGCCCGCGCTCCTCCGCGCCGAGCCCGGCCCACGCCCCCGGCGTGTCGATGAACGTCAGCACCGGCACGTGGAACTTCTCGGCGAGCTTCATGAGGCGGAGCGACTTGCGATACCCCTCGGGGTGCGGCATCCCGAAGTTGCGCTTCAGGTTCTCCTTCGTGTCGCGCCCACGCTGCTGCCCGATGACCATCACCGTCTCGCCGTCCAGCCGCGCCCACCCGCCCACGATGGCCGGGTCCTCGCGGAACAGCCGGTCGCCATGCAGCTCCACGAAGTCGGTGAAGCACATGCGAATGTAGTCGAGCGTGAACGGCCGCTTCGGATTGCGCGCCACCTGCACGCGCTGGAGCGGCGAGAGGTTCCGATAGACCTCGGCCCGCAGGTCGTTCAGTTTGCGTTCGAGTGGTGCGATCTCCGCGTCCACGCTGAGCTGCTGGTCACCCGCCAGCTTCTTCAGCTCATCGATCTGCTTCTCGAGATCGAAGATCGGCCGCTCGAACTCCATGGTTGGCGTCGAAGCCAAGTTAGCTCCCGCGTACGAGACGGACCCGCTCGGGACCGAGCAGTGCCCGTAGCTCGGTCAGCGCGGCGTTCGTCGCCGCCAGCTTGATCGAGCGCGATCGCAGCCGTGCCTGCGTACCGTTCCCATCGTTCCACCTGAGCTCGAGTGGCGCCGAGCCAGGATGCGCCTCCGCCACCGCCCGGACATCCTGCATGACATCAGGCAGCAACGAGCTCGCAGCGCCGTTCACCGTTCCCGGTTCCCGCTTCCCGCTTCCCGCCGGCCCACCAGCCAGCTCGATCGCGACCGTCACCTGGCCGGCAATTCGCAGCTCCTCGAACCGCTGCACCGACTCGATGATGAACGTCGGGTTGTCGGCCCCCTGATCGCGCTTCGAGTACCCGCCACGAACGAGCAGCGGAATATCCGTTCGGATCCGGTCGGACAGGACCGCCCAGTTCTCGGGGAACACGAGAACCTCGGAAGATCCGGAAAAATCCTCGACTGTCAACCGCGCGAACTCCGCGCCGGAGCGCTTGCTCACCTGGCGCTTCACCGCCGTCACCACCACCCCGAGCGCCATCGTCCCCTCCACCCACTGCCCGAGCTGCGACACGGTGTGCGTGGCGAAGAGCTCGCACTCGGTGCGATACGGCTCCAGGGGATGCCCCGAGATGTAGAACCCGAGGATCTCCTTCTCCTTGGTCAGCCGCTCCGCCTCGGACAGGGGCGCGATGTTCGGCAGGGGAGCGCGCGACGGAGGTGTCGAGTCCTCCGGCCCACGGCCCTCCGCCCCCGGCGCCGGGCCGCCGAACAGCGAGCCCTGCCCCTGCTCCCGCTCCTGCTGCTTGAGCGACGCCTCCTGAATGGCCGAGTCGAGCACCGCCACGTACTGGGCGCGGTGGCCGCCAAGCCCGTCGAGCGCCCCCGAGTAGATCAGGGCCTCGAACACGCGCTTGTTGCACAGCCGGAGGTCGACCCGGTCGCACACGTCGAACAGGGATGTGAACGGCTTTTCGGATCGCGCGGCGACCATCGAATCGATCGCGGCCCGGCCGACGTTCCGGATCGCGCCGAGCCCGAACCGAATCCGCTTCTCGCCGATGACCGTGAACTTGTAGCCCGACTCGTTCACGTCCGGAGCGAGCACTTCGATCCCCAGCTCGCGCGCTTCGTTGATGAATTTGACGACGCTATCGGTGTCCCCGATGGACGACGACAGGAGCGCCGCCATGAACTCGGCCGGGTAGTGCGCCTTGAGCCACGCGGTGTGATACGAGATGACCGAGTACGCCACCGAGTGCGACTTGTTGAAGCCGTACCGGCCGAACGTCTCGATCTGCGCGGCGATGTCCTCGATGATGCGCTTGTCGTATCCCCGCCCGACCGCCTTCGTGACGAACTTCCCGAGCTCCTGCTTGATCAGCTCCGCGTCTTTCTTGCCGACCGCCTTCCGCAGCACGTCGGCTTCGGCGAGCGAGATCCCCGCCAGCACCTGCGCGATGCGCATCACCTGCTCCTGATAGGTGATGACGCCGTACGTCGGCCTGAGGATCGGCTCGAGCTCCGGGAGCTGATACGAGACGGGCTCTTCGCCGCGCTTCCGCTTCTGGTAGACCCGGTGCATGCCCGCGTCGAGCGGCCCCGGGCGCATCAGCGCGTTCGACGCCACGAGGTCGTCGAACCGGTCGCATCGCATGGCGCGCAGCATGTCGGTGGCGAGCGGCGACTCGAACTGGAACACGCCGATCGTGCGGCCCGCGCGCAGCATGCGGTACACCTCGGGATCGTCATCGCCGAGCTGGTCGAGATCGGGTCGCGTGCCGGTGCGCGCCTCGATCGCGTCCAGCGCGTCCTTGATGACCGTCAGCGTCGTCAGGCCGAGGAAATCCATCTTCAACATGCCCGCCTTCTCGAGGGCGTTCATGTCGTACTGCGTGACGATGACACGCTGGTCGCCGCCATCGGCCCGGCTCCCGCTGCCCGCGCCCTTCGACTCCTGCGTGCACACCGGCACGTATTCGTCCAGTGGTCCCGGCGCGATCACCACGCCGGCGGCGTGCACCCCCGTGTGCCGCGACAGCCCTTCGAGCGCGATCGCGTAGTCGAGCAGTTGCCGGTACCGGTCGTCCGTGCGATAGAGCTTCTTCACCTCGGGGATCTGCTCGACCGCCTCCTTCACCGTCAGCGAGAAGTTCGGCTGGTTCGGCACCAGCTTCGCCAGCGCGTCCGTCTCGGCCGGGGTGAAGCCTAACGTGCGGCCGACGTCCTTGATGGCCGCTCGCGACTTCATCGTTCCGAACGTCACGATCTGCCCGACGGCGTCCTTCCCGTACTTCTCGCGCACGTACTCGATCACCTCGCCGCGGCGCTCGAAGCAGAAGTCCACGTCGATGTCGGGCATCGACACGCGCTCGGGGTTCAGGAACCGCTCGAACAGCAGGTCATACTTGAGCGGGCAGACGTCGGTGATGCGAAGCGCGTACGCGACCAGCGATCCCGCCGCCGAGCCTCGGCCCGGCCCGACCGGAATGCCCCGGTCGCGCGCCGCCTTGATGAAGTCCGCGACGATGAGGAAGTAGCCGGCGTAGCCGGTCTTCGTGATCACGCCGAGCTCGTAGTCGAGCCGCTCCTTGACGGCGTCCGGCAGTGGCTGCCCGCTGTCCGCGCCTCCCGCATACCGCTCGCGCGCGCCCGCCTCCGCCAGCCTGACGAGCAGCTCGTTCTCGGTCTCCACGCCTGGCGGCAGCGGGAACGATGGGACGTGGTACTTCTTCCCGAACTCGATCGCGGCCCTGTCCGCGATCTCGAGCGTGTGCGTCAGGACGTCGGGCCGGTCCGGGAACTTCGCCGCGATCTCCTCGTGGCTCTTGAAGTACAGCCCCCGGTCGTAGCGCATGCGATCGCCGTCGCTGCGATCCTTGCCGAGCCCGATGCAGAGGAGGATGTCGTGTGCGTCGTGGTCGTCGGCGCCGAGGAAGTGGGCGTCGTTCGTGGCGACGACGGGAAGCCCCAGGTCGGCGGCGAGCCTGAACACCTCGGCGTTCAGCTTCGCCTGCCCGTCCGAGTCGTGGGCCTGCACCTCGAGGTAGTACCGGTCGGGGAAGGTGTCGGCATACCAGTTCGCCGCCGCCTTCGCCTCGTCGTAGCGCCCGTCCATGAGATGGGTCGCCACCTCACCGGCGAGACACGCCGACGAGACGATGATCCCCTCGCTGTACCTGGCGAGCAGCTCACGATCCACCCGGGGCTTGGTGTAGAACCCCTCCGTGAACGCGAGCGACGACAGCTTCACCAGGTTCCGGTAGCCTGTCGCGTTTTGAGCGAGCAGGACGAGGTGATAATATGGTTTTGCGCCCGGGGCCGGTCGGGCGCGCACGCGGCGGTCGCCCGGCGCGACGTATGCCTCCATGCCGATGATCGGCTTGATCCCGGCTTTCTTCGCTCTCTCCTGAAATGCCCAGGCCGCGTGGAGGTTGCCGTGGTCGGTGATCGCCAGCGCCGGCTGCTCGAGCTCGAGCGCGCGCTCTATCAGGTCATCGATCCGGTTCGCCCCGTCCAGCAGCGAGTACTCGGAGTGACAATGCAGATGGACGAAGGACATCGGATGGGAAACATAGCGACCTTCATACCTCGCCGTAAAGCGGATGGCGGGCCGGTCGCGGCATACAAGTGATTGTGCGGTCGAACGTTAGAGTGCTCTCCTGGTCGGCGGTCGCGCGTCGCGCCGGCCTGTCGTCGCTCGCGTCCGCCGTCGCGCTCATCGCCGCGTGCGGCAAGGACACGCCGACCGGGCCACCGGTCGCGGTCGCGCTCGCGATCAAGGCCGGGAACGATCAGTCCGGACCAGCGGGCAGCGTACTCGCCCAGCCATTGCAGGCGACGGCGACCGACGGCAAGCACAACCCGGTGCCGGGCGCGCTCGTACGCTTTCGCGTCGTTCGCGGCGCCGAGACCGGCACCGCGCTCACCGACACCATCGCCGTGGCGGGCTTCGATGGCACGGCGAGCGTGCAGCTTCGGCTCGGCACCGCGCTCGACACGTCCGTCGTCGAAGCGACGCTCGCGAACCGTCCGGCCATCATCGCGCGTTTCCGCGCCGTCGCCACCCCACCGCCTCGCCTCGATGCGGTCGTTCCATCCACCTTCGCCGCCGGCGACACCGTCCGGCTGCGCGGGCGGTTCTTCAACATCTCGCCGCTCGGGAATGCGGTGTACTTCGGGTCCGCGCGGGGCCGCGTGGTGCGCGCCGACGCCGACACCTCGCTCACCGTCGTGGTGCCTCCGTGCGTGGCTGCGGGCGAGGTGTCCGCGCGCGTCGTCGTCGGCACGGCCACGACGAACACCGTCGCCGCCACGTTCGCCGGGGCTGGCGGGCTGCTGTCGCTGCAACCGCTCGAGGGGATGACCGTGAGTGGCACGGAGCTCGGCGACTGCCTGCAGCTCCCCGGCAAAGGCGCCTCGTACCTGCTCGTGCCCCAGTCCGCCGCGTCGAGCGACGGCACCCGCGAGATCGACTTCTCCCTGTCGGCCAACGTCTCGGCGTTAGGCGCCACGGCGGCCGGGGCATTCGTCGCGGCCGGCGCCGGCCCGCCGTCCACGCCGCTCGCGCTCGACCAGCGGTTCGACCTCGCGCTCCGCCAGCGCGAGGCGGTGCTGGTGGGCGAGGCGCGAGCGGCGAACGCGTTGCGCCCCTCGCCCGACGTGCTCGGCCCACACGCCGCGGTCGCGCCTCCGCCGCTGGGCAGCCAGCGTCCCTTTCAGGTGCTCTCGCGGTTCGACGGGAGCGCGTTCAAGCGTGTGACCGCGCGCCTGCGCTACGCCGGCAACCACATCCTCGTGTACGTCGACACCGACCAGCCGCCGGGTGCGCTCACGGACGCCGACCTCCGCACGTTCGGGAGCTTTCTCGATCGCACGCTGTACGAGATCGACGTGCGGGCGTTCGGAAGCGAGTCGGACATCGATGCCAACGGGCGGATCATCTTCCTGCTCACGCCGGTGGTGAACGCGCTCACGTCGAGCAGCGAGTGCTCGTCGTCGGGCTTCATCACCGGATTCCAGTACGGGCTCGACCTGTTGCCGTCGCAGATGAACTCGAACCGCGGCGAGATCTTCTACGCCCTCGTGCCCGACGAGAGCGGCACGCGAAGCTGCCCGCACACGAAGGCGGACGTGGAGCGACTCGTGCCCGCGACGTTCGTGCACGAGTTCCAGCACATGATCTCCTTCGGCCAACACGTCGTCGCGCGCGGCGCCTCCCCCGAGGCGCTCTGGCTCAACGAAGGGCTGAGCCACATCGCCGAGGAGCTGGCGGGGAAGTACTTCGAGGCGAAGTATCCGCCGCCGCTGGGGCGAACGAGTCCGGACCAGCTCTTCCCCGACTCGGCGCAGGGCTTTCTGACCCCCGACATGCGCAACGCGCAGCGGTATCTCTCCGCGTCGGCTTCGCACTCGGCCACCGCCATCACCGGCTCGGGCTCGCTCGAGGAGCGCGGGGCGTCGTGGCTCTTTCTCCGCTGGCTCGGCGACCAGAAGGACGAGTCGATCTACGGGCGCCTCGTACAGACGAGCCGCACCGGCGTCGAGAACGTGGAAGACAAGGCGGGTGAGACGTTCGCGGGGCTGTTCGGCGACTTCGCGATCGCGGTGTACACGGATAGCCTTCCCGGGGTGGCTCGCACCGCGGTGCCCGGGCGCCTGCGCTTCACGAGCCGTAACTTCCGCACGATCTTCAAGCGGTTCGCGGATCTGGACGAGTCGGGCCGCACGCCGCCGTTCCCGGTGAATCCGTTCCCGCTCGCGCCGGGGCAGTCGGTGGGCGGCACATTTCGACAGGGCACCATGACCTTCTACACGCTCGCCACTCGGCCTAACGACGCTGCGGTCGGAGTGCGGTTCTCGCGGAGCGACCTGGCTCCGTTCGCGCCGGAGGACCAGGTGCAGATTGGCGTGTTCAGGCTTCCCTGAGTATGGAGAGCGAGAGGGGGGAAGCGGAAATCGTGAACATGCGGGTGCCCGAGCCCGATCGAAGGGCACCCGGCGCGCGGGTGGGAATGGAGGCTGCCAGCAGCGAGCAGCCAGTAGCCCCCGTTCCCCGTTCCCGGTTCCCCGTTCCCATCCGAAGGCGCCGCGCTCGTCTCGTCGCGATGGCCGCCGGTGCCCTGGTCGTCGCGTTTCTGCTCTCGCCCACGGGCTGCTACCTCAGCCGCGCCGGGTGGGAGGAGGCGAAGATCCTCGCCGGTCGCCGGCAGATCGTTCGGCTCGTCGACGACCCGCGCACCGATCGCGTGACGCGCGACCGGTTGCGGCTCGTGCTCGAGGCGCGCGGGTTCGCCGCCGACTCGATCCATCTGCGCACCCGCCAGAGCTTCACCACCTACACGCACCTCGGGCGCGACACGCTGGTGCTCGTCGTGTCGGGCGCGTACCGCGACCGGCTGGAGCCGTACACGTGGTGGTTCCCCATCGTGGGGCGGGTGCCGTACAAGGGGTTCTTCGATTTCGGGGCCGCGTACGATCTCGCGCGCGACCTCGAGCGCCGCGGCTACGACAGCTACGTGCGCCCGTCGGCGGCGTTCAGTACGTTAGGCTGGTTCAACGACCCGTTGCTGTCCACGACGCTCCGCCTCGACTCGATGAACCTCGCGAACACGGTCATCCACGAGGTCACGCACAACACGTTCTACAAGCCCGGCCAGGCCGTGTTCAACGAGTCGTTCGCGAACTTCGTGGGCGCGCGCGGCTCGGCGTGGTTCTTCCGCACGCGCGGCGACTCCGCGACCGCGGCACGCGCCGATGCGGACTGGGAGGACGACAAGCTGATGGGCGCGTTCTGGGCGTCGCTCTACCGCTCGCTCGACTCGGCGTACAAGGCGCATCCCGGTGACTCCGCCCGTGCGGCGCGACTCGCGGCGCGCGACACGGTCTATGCGTGGGGCCGCCGCCACCTGTTGCAGGACATCGCGCCGCGCATCCGCACGTTCCCTCCGGCGCGCCTCGCGCGCATCAGGATCGACAACAACGCCGCGCTGCTCGCGCGCCGGATCTACCTCACGGATCTCGACCTGTTCGACCGCGTGTGGGAGCGGGAGGGCAGGGACCTGCGCCGGACGATCGAGCGCGTGGTCCGCCTCGCGAAGGACGCGGACGATCCGTATCAGGCGGTGAAGCAGTGGCTCGGAGAGGAGTAGCCGCGCAACTCTGTCATTCCTCGCTTGTCATTCCGAGCGAGCGTCAGCCGGGTACCCGCCAAGCGGGTGCATGAGGAACCCTCATCGTCCCGACCGAGCGCCCTCTACCCAGATGATGAGGGTTCCTCGACTGCGCCGGCCTTCGGCCGGCTCCGCTCGGAATGGCAGAGACCCTCCGCGTCCTCTGCGATCTCTCTCTCAGTTCGGCTGCCCGCCCCACCCGACTCGACGCGCAACCAGCAGAACCGGCTGAACACGCGTTAGGCCCCGAATCGACCTCGCAGCAGCGCCCGAAGATCCACCTGCGTCGCGACCGGCGCCTCCGGTGCTGACGCCACGCCGCCGTCCATGCGCGGCACCACGCGCTGCATCGTCTCCTGCACGCCCCGGTCGAGGAACCGCGAGAGCTGGTCGATCGAGTAGTCCGCGCTACGCCGCGTGGTGTACGCGTTGAGCGGGCACGACACCGCGAGGTGGTTCCGCGCCCGCGTCAGCGCCACGTACATGAGCCGCCGCTCCTCCTCGAGCTGCTCGTCGTCGTTGATCGCGCGCGCCATCGGGAACCAGCCATCCGCCGCCCAGATCAGGAACACCGCATCCCACTCCTTGCCCTTCGCGCTGTGCGTCGTGCTGAGCACCAGCACGTCACGCTCCTCGTCCGAGCCGCCGGCGAGGTCCTGCGTCGCCTGTGGCGGCTCGAGGGCGAGCGCCGAGAGAAACGCTTCGCGGCTCGGGTAGCCGCCGGCGATCGTCTGGAGTTGGTCGAGGTCCGCGAGCCGCGGCTCCACGCGATCGTACTTCTCGCGCAGCACGCCGTCGTAGAGCTGCCTCACGCGCGCGATGTCGGCGCTCACCGACGCCGCGTCCGCCACCGGCGACGTCCGCAACTGGTCCAGCAGCGCCACGAGCTGCGTGTGCGCGGCGCGCGCGCGCGGCGGCGCCCGGTACTGCCCGAACGCGCGCGAGTCCCACGCCATCTGCGCCATGAGGTCGATGGCCGAGCGGGCCGTGACGTCGCCGATGCCGGGGAGGAGCATTAGGATACGGTACCAGCTCACCTCGTCGCGCGGGTTCTCGAGGATGCGCAGAAACGCCAGCACGTCCTTCACGTGCGCCGCCTCGAGGAACTTGAGCCCACCCCACTTCTCGAACGGGATCTTGCGGTTCGTGAGCTCGATCTCGAGGTCTGCCGACATGTAGCCGGCCCGGAACAGCACGGCCATCTCGCGGAGCGGTACTCCCTCCTCGTGCAGCTCGAGGATGCGCTCGACGACGAACCGGGTCTGCTGCTGTTCGTCCTGCGTCATGACGAGCCATGCCGCCTCGCCACCCGTGCGCTTGGTCCACAGCGACTTCGTGTAGCGCTCCGCGGCGCGCGAGATCAGCGTGTTGCTCGTGTCGAGGATCGGCTGGGTGGAGCGGTAGTTCTGCTCGAGCGCGACGATCGTCGTGCCGGGGAACTGTCGCGGGAAGTCGAGGATGTTGCGGAAGCTCGCCCCGCGGAACGAGTAGATGCTCTGCGCGTCGTCGCCCACGACCGTGATGTTGCTGTGCCGCCGGCACATGCCGCGAAGGATGCGCGCCTGCAGCACGTTCGTGTCCTGGTACTCGTCCACGAGCACGTGGTCGTAGAGCGCGCCGATGCGATCCGCGATGGCCGGTGCCGACTCGAGCATCGTCGCCCAGAAGAGGAGCAGGTCGTCGTAGTCGACGAGGTTGCGCTCCCCCTTGCGGCGGATGTAGTCGCCGAAGATGCGGAGGAAGTCTTCGTGGTAGTCGGCGAATGCCGGGTACTCGTCGCGCAGGATGTCGTCGACCGCGATGTCGGTGTTGATGTGACGCGAGTAGACGTAGTGCAGCGTCTCCTTCCGCGGGAAGCGCTTCTTCGACTCCGCGTATCCGAGTTGGGCGCGGGCGAGCTGCATGAGGTCTTCGGCGTCGCCCTGGTCCATGATGGTGAAGTCGTTCGGCACGCCGGCGGCGGCTCCGAAGCGCCGCAGTAACCGGTGCGCCGTGGCGTGAAAGGTCCCGCCATTCACCCCGCGGCACGCGCCACCCACCAGCCGCTCGGCCCTCGCGAGCATCTCCTGCGCGGCGCGGCGCGTGAACGTCAGGAGGAGGATGCGCTCTGGCCGCGTGCCGGTGTCGATGAGATGCGCGAGCCGGTAGATGAGGGTCCGCGTCTTCCCGGTGCCGGCGCCTGCGATGATGAGGAGTGGTCCTTCGCCGAAGGTCGCCGCGGCGGCCTGCTCGGCGTTGAGCTCCGACGCGAGGTCCCGGGCGCGGCCGGTTACCGCCGCGACTCGCTCCTCGGCCGAACGACCCTCGTAGACCCGCGCATCCGTCATGAGCGGGAATATACGCGTTGTCCGCGATCGTGCCGGTGTCTTTTCGGCGCTCGCCTGGCGTTCCGAGCGCAGCGGGGAGCTGTCGTTCCGAGCGAGCCCCGTAGGGGCGAGTCGAGGAATCCCCATCTTCTGGATAGAGGGCCCTCTACCGGGACGATGAGGGTTCCTCGACTTCGACGCCTGACGGCGCCTCCGCTCGGAATGACAAGCGAGGAATGACAACGGGATGAGGGTTCCTCGACTGCGCGCCCTAACGGGCGCTCCGCTCGGAATGACAACAGGACTTTGCTCGGGAAGCCACCAGCCTCGCGGGCTTCGTTACCGGTTCCATCACACGCTCGTCCAACTGTGCCACGAGTAGCGCTGTGGATCGGTCAACTTGGCCGAACGGTCCACGATGGTCGCGGCGACGCCGCCGCTTTCCTGGCTCTCATGGCTCCGCGTCTTCCTGCGTGTCGGCTCGCTTCGATGAAACGACTATGAGGGGGAGGCAGCTCGAGCCTTGGACCCGGCTCGGTTGCCTCGCCGGCACGCGGGAGACGTGGCGCGGCAATGGTCTGATGGGGCGAAGGCGGTGGCTGTAGTAGGGCAGGATCGCGCGGTACTCGGTGCTCTCGAGTAACCAGTCATTCTGGGACTCGCCGGTGGCTCAGTTGTTAGGTGTGTGATGCGTATCTATCGCTGGCGAAACGCGCTACACGTGATCACGCTCGAATCGGTTGTCTTGACCGTTCCATTAGGTCCGTCTATAATGTCGCGCGCTGCGGCTGCCTAGTTGGGGGCCGCAATCGTGTTTTCGGTCAGTGAACTTCGGTGACTTGCGAAATGCGTCGCCTGGAAAGTGACGCGACCGGAAAGACGAGGGTCATTGCACGTGACGAGATGTCGGCCGGTCGTACAGGCCGTCGTCCAACCGGAGGTGGAAGGATCGACGAGAACGCAGCCTAGTCGCTGCTCTCGTCGTTGGTGTCCGCTGATGGAGTTGTTTTGTCCGAAGCACCTTGCACGTCCGTAGTCCACGTGGTCGCAGTAGCAACTTTCAAAGGGGGAAAGGGATGCAAAAACTCACGCGGTCGTTAGTCATGGCCAGCGCACTTGCCTTCGCGGGCGTGCTCGCTGGTTGCGGCGACGACGTAGTCGTCAAGCAGCCGACGACGGTCACCGTGACGCCCGGAACCGCCAGCCTTCGGGTGGGCGAGACGGTAACGCTCACGGCTTCCGTGTCCGGCGACGTCGCTGACAAGACGGTGAACTGGACGAGCAGCGACGCGGCGAAGGCCACCGTCGATGCGAATGGAAAGGTCACCGCCGTGGCGCAGGGTAACGCGTCGATCGTCGCCACCTCGAAGGCCGATCCGTCCGCCTCGAGCAGCGCGCTGATCACGATCACCGGCAAGGGTGTCACGAAGGTGGAAGTCTCTCCCACCAACGACATTCTCGCGCCGGGACAGACCCGTCAGCTGGTTGCGAACGTGACGGCCGATGCGGGCGTTGCGCGCACGGTGACCTGGACGAGCAGCGCGACCGCGGTCGCAACCGTCTCCGCGACCGGCGTCGTGACGGCGGTCGCTCCGGGCACGGCGTCCATCACCGCCGCGTCGACCGTCGATCCGACGGTGGCTGGCGCGATGGCGTTGACCGTCCGCGACATCAAGAAGGCGACCGTCAGCATCCAGAAGGTGACCACGGGCACGACCAACACGCCGGTCAACCCGAACAACGTCTTCGGACAGATCGATGTCACCCTCAACCTCGATCCGGGTGAGCAGACTGTCACGAAGGTCGAGGTGCTGCTTGATGGTGCCGTTGCCTGCTCGCAGAACCTCAGCGTTCAGCAGAGCCAGGAGTTGCGCCTTGCTGCCGCCTTCGAGAACCTCGAGGCTGTGGACATCGTCTGCTCGATCAACACGGCGGAGTTCAACGCCACGAACGGCGCCGTCAAGTATCTGAACGGCACGCACCAGTTGACCGCCCGCGCCACGATCGGCGGCAACCAGCCTGGCAACGTCGCCTCGCCGAGCGTTCCGCTCGTCTTCCAAAACACGAGCGGCTTCATCGCTGCGGTGTCCAACGCTAACACCGTCGGCGGCCCCGCCTCGGCCATCAACCCGAACACCGGTCTGAAGTGGGTGCAGGGCGACGTCACGCTCACGCTCACGGCGGTGAACTACGCCGCTGGTGGCGCAACCGTCTCGCAGCTCAGCGGTCAGTTCCTTGGCAAGAACTTCAACGCGACGAACCCGACCGGGCAGGTGTTCACGGTCCTGTTCAAGAACGACGCTACTGCCACGTTGGCCATCAACAACTACCAGACTCCGGTCGCCTCGGCGCACAGCATCCCGGTTGTTACGGGGTCCACGCTCAGCACCGGTTCGACTGGCCCGACCAACATTCTGAACGTTGGTGCCGCGGCTGCGAACGCTGGCCTCCCGGCGCTCGATTCGACCCGCGTTGACAACGTCGTTCCCGCCGCTCCGACCGTCGGCTCGATGCCGATCTGGCTAAATGCGGCGTTCAACTTCGACACCACGTCGACTGCCGTCACGAGCGTCACAGACGCTGGTGTTGATAACGTCACGACGGACTTCTACTACATCGCCGGCACGCTGCCGACGAGCGCCTGCAGCACCACCGGTATGACCAAGGTGACGAGCGCGTCGGCCCTGGCCGAGACGATCGTGAGCTCGGCGTACCGCGGTCGTATCGTAATCAAGGACGCCCTCGGCAACACGACCTGCGCGAACCTCGCGCCGGGCGCGGTCGCTGGTGGTCAGTTCGGTGCCGATTTCACGGCGCCCGCTAACCCGACGTTCGCCGGTCCGGCCAACGACACCACGTTCATCACGACGGGTGCCGCTGACGCCGCGACGTTCGCATTCACCAACCTGCAGGACAACGCGTCGGGCTTCGGCACCTACCCGATGCTGGCCACGCTGCGCCGCTACAACGCGGCCGGCACGACGACGTGCTTGATCGGCACGACGTCCACCACCTGCGCCACCAAGGGCGACACGACGGCGTCGGTCAGCGTTACCCGCGGTACCGGCACCGAGGGGTACTACCTGTTCAGCGGCCAGGTCCAGGACTCGGCGCTCAACGTCAACAGCACGGTCGTCAACCGCCGTGTGCTCGTCGACGCCACCCCGGCTGCAGTTGTCGGCATTCTTTCGATGCCGTCGCTGATCGTGGGTGGGGGCACCGCGACCTTCAACGGTCAGGTGACCGACAACATCGACCTGGCGCAGTACTACGGCCTCCTCACGTACACCGGTGCCCCGACGATCCGTACCGCGTCGGTCGCGATCGGAACGTATGGCGAGGATGCGCTGACGAAGACCGCAAGTCCGGCGCTCACTCTCACCGGCGCGATGCGTTGCCTCGGGCTGACCGCGGCTGGCGTTCCGCAGGCGGGGGCGAAGCTCGCCACGATCGATCTGCGTGTTCAGGACTTCGCGCAGGTAACCGACGATGTGTCGTCCGGAATCACCGGCGGCGCTCAGGCGATCAACCCGGCCGCAGTGGAGAACTGCGTGGCGATCGCGAACGTCAACACGTTCGTCGACAGCCTGCCGGCTGCAGCGGTCAACATCTCCAAGGCTGGAACGACGGCGAGCACGGCGACGACGGTCAACCTCATGGCCCGTGCGCTCGTTCCGCTCAACGTCACGAGCAACCCGTTCCAGCGCGTCGAGTTCTACCGCGTGAATGCGGGCGGCGAGCTTGTTCTGATCGGCACCGGCACGCCGGCGCTGACGCAGACGCCGACCGAGCGTATCTGGACGTACTCGTTCACGTGGGACCCGCCGGCCACGTTCGCGAACGGCGCGGTCACGATCCAGGCGATTGGCGTGACCAGCACCGGTGACGGTGTTCTCACCGCCGGTCAGAGCAACATCACGATCGTCCCGTAAGGCCTGACGGCTTCACGAGCGATTGAGCAGGGAAGAAAAGGGTCCCGCCGAAAGGCGGGGCCCTTTTCATTTGCGATCACGAAAAAAGGGCGGCGAATTCGCTTCGCCGCCCTACTGGTTCGTTAAGACCCGGCCGCTATTTGCGCGCTGTAGTAGGAATGTTGTTCGCCTTGGCGAGGCTGTCGTAATAGGTCCAGCCCCACCCAATCACTTTGCCATCCGATACGACGATCGGAGTGGTCGCGTCGGGAGACAACTCCGGATTCTCGGACTCTTTGATTCCCTTCTTGCTGTAGAACAGAATGTTCGTCAGGTGTGCGTTTCCTTCGCGATTGGCGAGCAGGTAGGTCTCCTGCCGGTAGACTCGAGCGAGCGAGTCACCGGCCGCGCCTTCGTTGATGATTGCGAGCGCCGAGTCGCGGCCAATGCCGGTCGAGAGCTTCTCGAGTCGCGTGTCGCTGCAGGCGGTCGTCGCAAGCGCAGCGCCGGCCGCCACACCGAAAGCGAGTCGGCGGGCATTACGAGGATGCATGTATCCCTCTGAGTCCAGGTGGTGCGTTATGGAGTTGATGAGGTGAGTGCGTCGAAATCGGTTGCTGCGCCTGACGCGATACGCCCTGTGAGCTCCACTGTCCTCGGAGCGAGGCCGAACACTCGTCCAAGCGCGCGCGCGACTGCGTCGGCAGTGGTGCGCATGTCGACAGACCCCGCGTCGACCTCCCGCGCCACAGACGTCATCGTGACGCCGCTGATCCCGCACGGCACGATCAGATCGAAATAGCGAAGATCCGTGTTGACGTTGAGCGCGAAGCCGTGCCAGGTCACCCAGTCGCGCGCGTGAACGCCGATGGAGGCGAGCTTACGCGGTTGCGGCGGGAACGGGGAAGCGGGAACCGGGAACCGGGAATCGACGGTCCGAGCACCTTCAGCGTCCGCACCGTGTGCGCCGGCCGTTCCCACCCACACCCCCGTGTACTTCTCGACTCGCCCGGCGGCGATTCCGAACTCTGCCACCGCCTGAATCAACGCCTCTTCGACCTGCCTGAGATACCAGTGCAGATCCTTCCGATGCCGCCTCAGGTCGATGATGGGATAGCCGACCAGCTGCCCCGGCCCGTGGAATGTGACGTCGCCACCACGCTCCACTTCGAACAGCTCCACGCCCTGCGAGCGCAGATACTCCGGTGACGCGACGAGGTTCGCACCCTTCGCCGTCCGGCCCAGCGTCACCACCGGCGGGTGCTCGACGAGCAGCAGCACGTCCTCGGCGATCTCACCGCTGATCCGCCGCCGCGCCACGTCGCGCTGCAGCTCGAGCGCGGCGGCGTAGGGAAGGGTGCCGAGGTCGGCGACGAGCAGCTCGCTCACTCCGCCTCGCTCACGCGTGAATCATCTTCCCCAACGAGTCGAGTGCCGCCTCGGCCACCGCCTCCGAGAGCGTCGGATGCGCGTGAATCGCGAGGTCGATCTCCTCGACCGTGAGCTCGTTCTCGCGTGCCACCGCCAGCTCGTGAATGAGCTCCGTCGCGTGCAGCCCTACGATGTGGGCGCCGAGGATCTCGCCGTACTTCGCGTCGCGGATGATCTTCACGAAGCCGTCGGTCTCGCCCGCGGTGCGCGCGCGACCGCTCGCCAGGAACGGGAACTTACCCACCTTGTAGTCGATCTTCTTCTCCTTCACCTGCGCCTCGGTCATCCCGATCGACGCCACCTCCGGGTGGCAGTAGGTCGCGTTCGGGATGTTCCCATAGTTCACCAGATGGGGATGCTGGCCAGCCAGTAGCTCGGCCACGACGTAGCCCTCCCGCTGCCCCTTGTGCGCGAGCATGGGCGCGCCGATCACGTCGCCTATGGCGTAGATCCCCTTGGCGCTCGTCTCGTACGTCTCGGTGTTCACCTTGACGAACCCGCGCTCGGTGAGCTGCACGCCGGCTTCCTTCAGCCCTATCTCCTCGACGTTAGGTGCGCGGCCCGCGGCGACGAGCACCCGCTCGGCCTCGAGCTCCTTCTTCTCGCCGCCCACCTCGGCTGTCATCTTCACCGATCCCTTGCCGACCTTCACGTTCGAGAGCTTCGCCCCGGTGAGGATCTCGATGCCGCGCTTCTTGAACGAGCGCGCCACGGCGGCCGAGCTATCCGCATCCTCGAGCGGGAGAATCGTCGGCATCACCTCGGCGATCGTGACCTTCGTGCCGTAGGCGCTGAACACGTCGGCGAACTCGCACCCCACGGCGCCGGCGCCCACGACGATCATGGTCTTGGGTGCGCTCTCGAGCGTGAGCACCTCGTCGGACGACAGGACGGTCTGCTTGTCCAGCTCCAGCCCGATCTGCGGAAGTCCCTTCACGCGCGAGCCGGTGGAGATCACGATGCCCTTCTTCGCGTCGTGCTTCTCCTCCTTGCCGTCCGCGGTCTTCACGGACACGCTCTTGGGGCCGGCGATACGCCCGGTGCCCTTGATCCACGTGACCTTGTACTTCTTGAACAGCGTCTCCACGCCCTTCGAGTTCTGCGCGCTGATGGCGCGCGAGCGCTTCATGGCCGGGCCGTAGTCGAGCTTCAGCTCACCGAGCGTGATCCCGTGCTCGCCGGCCTTGGTCAGCTTGGTCGCCAGCGCCGCGCTCTCCAGCAGTGATTTGGCCGGGATGCACCCCCACAGCACGCAGGTGCCGCCGAGCCCTTCGCGTTCCACTACGGCGACAGAGAGGCCGAGCTGGCCGCAGCGGATGGCGCCCACGTAGCCGGCGGGGCCGCCGCCGAGGAAGATCACATCGTACGAAGCCATGTTCGGGGATCGGGAATCGGGGATCGACTGTCGTGGCTCGGGGCGGACACGAGCGCATGCCCGCCCCGCCAGCCGCTTGAGAGCGTATCGCGGCGAAAACTAGCCGATTCCGGCTGATGAATGCCACTCGGTGGCCGCCCGCGCCGTACCAGGGCGGCGGCGGGCTTCCCCTACGTCTCCCTCACTCCTCGAAGAGCTCCGCCACCGTACACGCAAACCTGGCCACCAGGTCGCCGCCGCAGAGCGTCCCGCCAACCTCCAGCCGCTCCGCGCTTCCATCGGGTCGCCGTATCGTGACCGTTCGGTGCTCCGGGTGAATGACCCACACCTCGCGGGTGCCCGCCTCGAGATATTGCCACACCTTCTGCTCGACCATCGGGAATCGGTCGTTAGGCGACAACACCTCCACCGCGAGATCAGGCGCGCCCTCGAGGAACCCGACGGGGAGCACGGCGGGCAGGCGCTCCGCACGAACGAACGACATGTCCGGCGCGCGAACCGTGTCCGGATTCCGCGCCAGCAGGAACCCGACATCCCCTCCGAACACCTTGCCCAGCCGCAGCGCGCGGACGTGTGCGTGAAGGCGCACGAGCAGGTTGACCTCGATGTTCCCGTGACGCGTGCCGCCGGGCTCGCGCACGATGAGCACGCCGCCGACGAGCTCGTACGAGTCGTCGAGCTCCGAGCTCAGCTCGAGGAGCTGCTCGGCAGTGACGGACCCACGCAGAAGGGAGGCGCTGTACCACATGACCGGCAGGGCTGAGGTGGACGAACTCCCACTCGCCGAGCATACGCTCGGCGCTCTCGCCGAGTCAAGCGCCCGAGCCCCGAGTGGCTACCGCTGACCTGCGCGTACGTACCGCACCGCGCTCCGCACGCCGTCCGAGAGGATGACCTCCAGCTCGCCGCTGCGCGTCCGAACCTGCGCGCTCCCACCACGCGCGAACGAGAGCACCTCGCCGGTGCGGCGGTCGCGAATGAGCGCCATGCGTGCCGCCTGGCCGCCCCATCGCACGCTCACTGCGCCCGACGCACCGGGAGTCGCCTCCACCGCGTTCACGGCCGCCGACACGCCCCCGGGCGCGAGCGACGCCTGCATCGTCGCCGCGGCCGCGCCGCCGCCACTCAGTCGAATCGTGGCGAGCTCGCCCTGCGTGGCCTCGTCCATCGGAATGGCGAACGCGAAGTGCCGTGCCGTGGGGTCGGGCGCGTCGGCCGGCTGTTCGCCGGCGAACGAGTAGGAGAACAGCGTGCGCCCGTTGCGCCCGATTCCTTCGATGCGATACGGCCCCGCCTCACGCGGCACGGTGGGTCGAGTGACGAGCGAGAACGCCGGCTCGAGCACGAGCTGGCCGCGCTCCGCACGTCCCCACACGAGCAGCGACTGCCGCGGCGCGACGTCCTGCTCGAGCCCCAGTGCCGCCGACGCCACGTCCGGCGTCGGGTTCGAGGCGCGCCAGTTCATCGCCCCCACGTACGTGTAGTCGCTGATCCACGGGTTGCCGCAGTAGCCCATGAGGTCTGGCGACGAGGGCAAGCGCACCGTGTTGGTCGTCAGGTCGTACCCGTACACGCCGATGCTGCCGCCCGCGTACGGGTAGTCGGGGTCGGGGCCACCGGCGCCGCCGCACGGGGCGTGCAGCCGCCCGAAGTTGTGCGTGAGCTCGTGCGCGGCGACGTTGCGACCGCTCGGCAGGTAGTCCCAGCCCACCACCGCGCGGCCGGGCACGTAGCCATAGCCCGCCACGCCGGAGTTGTAGCTCACCTTCACCACGCCGAAGTAATGCCTGGCGCTCGATTCGGCGATGCGGAGCGTGTTCATCTCGCTCAGCACGCGTAGCCACTCGTTGTTGCCGTCGTTCGAGGTCAGCTCGAGCGAGTCGCTAGTGGTGTACGGGGCGTGTATCTGCGCGTCGATGTCGAGCAACGGCAGCATGCGCCGCGCATCGACGAGGAACTGCTCCTTGTTCGCGTCGGTGATGTTGCCGGCGAGGTTCTTGTCGAACCGCTGGACCACCGGCACGAAGGTGACGCGAAGCGGTGCCACCGTGCGCACGTCGAGCGCGACCGGCGTGCCTGACGCGGGGAAGCTGTTGTCGGTTTCGTTCGCCTCGGCCACCGCGTTCGTCGGGTCGACGTCGGCGATGATCCTGAGCCCTGGCTGCAGAAACTGCCCGAGCACGATGCCGTTCCATGACGTGGCGAGCGATGACTGGTCGGGGATGAGCGGCACACCCGCACCCTTGCTCAGCATCATGGTGTTGACGAGCGCGTCGCCGACGTAGAACCTCACGCGAACCTGCGGCGCCACCGTGTTCGCCCGGTTCGCCCTCGCGAACACGCGAATGAAGCCGTTGCGGCCCGCGACGAGCGGCACCGCGCCGGCATAGGTCTGTACCGCCTGGGTGATGGTGACGCCATCGACGGTCAGGTTGAGTGGCCCGTCATCGCCGGCGTAGCTGATCGACACGAGCACCGTGGCGCCGGCGAGCAGCGTGACGGTCTGCGACGACGAGCTCGGGATGTAGGTCGTGGCGCCGGATACGACCGAGTTCGCGGTCACCGTATACTGCCCCGCGCGTACGCCAACCAGGTCGATGGACGCATCCACCGTGTAGCCGCCGGAGGGCCCAGTCACGCTGACGCCGGCGCTCACGCCCGCCGGGAGCCCCGACACCGAAACGGTGAGATTTCCGGTGACCTGCGCGTAGGAGATGGAAGCGAGCTTCGGGGTCAGACTCGCGAATACCTGGATCTGTTGCGCCGAGCGGTCCGCAATGAACCGCTGCTGATCCACGGTGAGCTCGGGTGCCACGATGAAGTAGATCCCGGGCTCGACGCCGGCAAACGTGGTGCTGGCAGCGATGGTCTGGCTGAAGCCATTGGGCCCGGTGATCCGGATGGCGGGTGTCGCGCCTGTGGGTGTGCCGCCCACCATTACCTCCAACACGCCGCTCGAGAGCGCGTACGTGATCGACGCGTCGACCGGCGTGTCGGACTTCGTGATCGTCACCGTCTGCGTGTCGGGGAGCGGCGAGTAGCGGGTGGCGCCGTTCAGCACCGACGCGCCCGAGATCTTGTAGTCGCCGGGCTTGAGCCCCGCGATCACTTCGCTGGTGGTGACGACTCGCGAGTAGTTGGCTGGCCCACTGAGGGTGACCTGGGCCGACGTCCCGGTGGGGAGCCCGACGACGTTGAGCGACAGCTTCCCGGTGCGCGGGCCGCTCGCCTCGCACGAAGCGGTGATGGCGACGGTGACGAGGACCAGAGCAGGCCGAAGCCGCGCGCGAGCGGCCGACGGAACACGAGCGAGGCGAATCGGCATCGACGCTTTCGGGGAGATGCGGGGTCCACGCGCGTGGGACGTCTGGAGTCAGGGCGGTGTCGCGCGCCAGCTACGGCTACGATGAAAGTACGCGCGGCCGCGAGAGACGTCACGCGGCACGCGCAAGCCACGCTGTGAATACCCCTGTCGCATCGAAACGGTCACCGGTGCGGTGCGTCACACCGCACTGTGTCGTTCCGAGCGAGGGCCGTAGGCCCGAGTCGAGGAACCCTCATCCCGGTGTGTCATTCCGAGCGGAGCGCCCGCCAGGGCGCAAAGTCGAGGAACCCTCAGGGTCCCGACCGAGGGCCCTCTACCGGGATGGTGAGGGTTCCTCGACTACGGGCCCTGCGGGCCCTCCGCTCGGAATGACCCGAGATAGGCTCAGTACACGAGCATCAACGGGTTCTCGATCAGGCGGCGCAGCGTCTGGAGGAACTTCGCGCCCGTCGCGCCGTCAACCACGCGATGGTCGCAGCTCATCGTCACGCGCATGCGCTTGCGACTCGAAACGGCGCCGTCCACCACCACCGGCTTCTCCTCGAGCGCCCCGATGGCCAGAATGCCGACCTCCGGGGGGTTGATGATCGCCGTGAACTGGTCGATCCCGAACATGCCGAGGTTCGACACCGAGAACGTGGAGCCGGTGTACTCCTCGGGCTTGAGCTTTCGGTCGCGCGCACGCCTGGCGAGCTCCTTCGCCTCGCGCGAGATCTCGCTCATGCGTTTTCGGTCGGCATCGAAGATGACGGGCGTGATGAGCCCTTCCTCGATGGCGACCGCCATGCCGAGGTGCACGCGGTTGAAGTAGCGGATCTTGTCGCCGAGCCAGTGGGCGTTGACCTCGGGGTGCTGGGCGAGCGCGGTGGCGACGGCTTTCAGGACGATGTCGTTGAACGAGACCTTGAACTCGTCGCCCATGGCGGCCATCGCGGTGCGCATCTCGGCCACGCGCTCCATGTCGAACTCCGCCGTCAGATAGAACGTCGGGATGGGGCCGATCGACTCGGCGAGACGGCGGGCGATCGTCTTGCGGATCTGGGTGAGGGGGACGTCACGGGAATCGGGACCCGCGAACTGGGAACCGGGAACCGGGATGGCGGCTCCCGCTGCCTGTGGCACCCCGGTGCCCGCGGCGACCGCTGCCTCCACGTCCCGCTTGATGATCCGCCCGCCAGGGCCGCTGCCCTGAACGGCCTGGAGGTCCAGGCCGCGGTCGGAGGCCATGCGGCGGGCGAGCGGGGAAGAGCGCGTGCGCCCGCCATTCCCGTCCGCGGACTGACGACTGACGTCTGAGGGCTGTCGGCTCGGCGCTGGCGTCGGCGCCGGCCCGGCCGCCGGGGCCTGCTCCTGCGGCGGCATCGACGCCTCGCCCTGCGCCTGCGCGGTGGTGCGCGGGACCGAGCTGGCGCCCGCGCTCTCGTTGGTCTTGGCGACGACCTCGGACGGGGCAGGGGCCGCGCTCTGCGCGGCCGCCGGCGCACCACCGGCGCCAGCCACCAGCGCATCGATGTTCTCGTCAGGCGCGGCGATCACGGCGATGAGCTGGCCCACCGGCGCCGCCTCGTTCTCCGGGAGCAGCCGCTTTCGCAGCACGCCGTCTCCGCGCGCCACGAGCTCCATGATCGCCTTGTCGGTCTCGACCTCGGCGAGCGTCTCCCCGTTCTTGACCTGGTCGCCTTCGTTCTTCAACCACTTCACCAGGCGCCCCTCTTCCATCGTCGGCGAGAGCGCTTCCATTACGACCTTCGTTGCCATACCCGGGTCTCCGCTGGCTACTCGAGGTACATGACTTTCTTCACCGCGGCAATCGTCTTCGCGGCATCGGGCTTGGCGGCACGCTCCAGGTTTTTCGCGTACGGCATCGGCACGTCCGCCTGATGCACCCGAACGACCGGCGCATCGAGGTAGTCGAAGCACTCGCGCTGGATGTAGTCCACCACCTGCGCGCCGACGCCGCAGATCTCCCACCCTTCCTCGAGCACGACCGCGCGATTCGTCTTGCGCACCGACGCGGCGATCGCCTCCACGTCCATCGGCCGCACGGTTCGCAGGTCGAGCACGTCCACGTTGATCCCCTGCTTGGCGAGTTGGTCGGCTACCTGCAGCGCGAGGAGGATCATCTTGCCGTGCGTCACGATGGTGGCGTGCTCGCCCTCGCGCTTCAGCTCGGCCTTGCCGATGGGGATGAGGATCTCCTCGTCGTCGGGCACCTCGCCCTTCGTGTTGTAGAGCATCTCGCCCTCCAGCACGATGACCGGGTTATCGTCACGGATGGCGCTCTTGAGCAGCCCCTTGGCGTCGTACGGCGTGCCCGGCGCGACGACCTTGAGCCCCGGGATGTGCGCGAGCCACGACTCCCACGCCTGCGAGTGCTGCGCCGAGAGCTGCAGCGCGGCCCCGTTCGGCCCGCGGAAGACCATCGGGATGTTGAACTGCCCGCCCGACATGTAGAGCATCTTCGCGGCCGAGTTGACGACCTGGTCGATCGCGAGCAGCGCGAAGTTCCACGTCATGAACTCGACGACGGGCCGCAGCCCCACCATCGCGGCACCCACGCCCACGCCCGCGAACCCCAGCTCGGTGATGGGCGTGTCCACGACGCGCATCTCCCCGAACTCCTGGAGCAGCCCCTTCGAGACCTTGTATGCGCCCTGATAGACGGCCACCTCCTCGCCCATGAGGAAGACGCGATCGTCGCGCTGCATCTCCTCACGGAGAGCCTGGTTCAGGGCATCACGATACGTAATGACTGGCATTCTGGAATTCGGGTATTCTGGTTAGGCACATTCTCGGAGCGGCAGTGGGCAGCGCCAACTACCTGTCACTTCACCGTACGGCAGCCCCTCGATCTCAATCCGCCGCCACCGCTTCGGCGTGTGCATCGCTCGTCGTCTCGACGAGCACATCCTCGTAGAGTGCCTCGAGCGGCGGCTCCGGGCTCTGATCGGCGAAGTCCCACGCATCCTGCACGACCGCCTTCACTTCCTCGTCGAGCTTCGTGAACTCGTCGTCCGTGAGCTGCCCGTCCTGCTGCATCAGCGTGCGCAGCACGATGATCGGGTCGCGCTTGAGGTACTCCTCGAGCTCCTCCTTCGTGCGGTAGGTGCCGCTCACCGCGTCCGACATCGAGTGCCCCATGAAGCGATACGTGCGAACCTCGAGCAGGGTGGGCACCGACTCGCTGCGCGCCCGGTCCACCGCCTCCTGCACGCTGGCGCGCACGGCCATGATGTCCTGGCCATCCACGACGCCGCGTGGCATGTCATACGAGCACGCGCGGTTGTAGATGTCGTGGATCGACGACGCGCGCTCGAGCGCGGTGCCCATGCCGTAGCGGTTGTTCTCGATGATGAACACCACCGGGAGCTTCCAGAGCGCGGCCATGTTCAGCGCCTCGTGGAACGCGCCGGTGTTCACCACCGACTCGCCCATGAAGCACAGGCACACCTGGTCGCCGCCGCGATACTTGATGGCGAAGCCGACGCCGGTGGCGATGGGCACGTGGCCGCCGACGATGCCGTGGCCGCCAAGGAAGTTGACGTTGCGGTCGAAGAGGTGCATCGACCCACCCTTGCCGCCCACCACCCCGTCGATACGCCCGAACAGCTCGGCCATGATCGCGCGCGGCGGGATGCCGCGCGCGAGCGCCTGGCCGTGATCGCGGTAGGTGGTGATGACGTAGTCATCGGGACGCAGCACCGAGATGGCGCCCGTGCCGCACGCCTCCTGTCCGATGTAGAGGTGGCAGAAGCCGCCGATCTTGCCTAACGCGTACGCCTCGGCGGCCCGTTCCTCGAACCGCCGCTGGAGCAGCATCGAGCGCAGCAGCTCGCGGCGCGTGTCGGCGTCGGCGGAGGAGGGCGCGGGATCGGATTTCTTTTTCGCCATGGTGATCGGAAAAACTCGGGAATCGGGAATCGGCTGGAGGAGGGAACGGGGAACAGGGAACCGGGAACGGGGCTGATCGCTGCGTGCTCACGGCGGACAACGGCGCGGTCAGGCAGCCTCGGTTCCCAGTTCCCCGTTCCCGGTTCCCGCGGCCACGCCGGCCGCCTGCACCTGCTCCCACGCATGATAGCTCGACCGCACCAGCGGGCCGGCCTCGACGTGGCGGAAGCCGAGCTCACGGCCGATGCGCGCCAACTCACGGAATTCGTCGGGCGTGTAGTACCGGTCGAGCGGCAGGTGGTCGTCGGACGGGCGCAGGTACTGGCCGAGCGTGAGGATGTCCACGTCCGCGGCGCGCAGGTCGCGCATCACCGCCACCACCTCCTCCACCGTCTCGCCGAGCCCGAGGATGATTCCGGTCTTGGTGGGGATGTCGGGGGCGATCGACTTGGCGTCGCGGAAGGTCTTCATCACCCGCTCGTACCGGCCTCCGGGGCGGGCACGCTTGTAGAGCCGCGGCACCGTCTCGGTGTTGTGGTTGTAGATCTCCGGTCGTGCCTCGAGCACGGTGCGGATGCTCGCTTCGTTTCCCTGGAAGTCGGGGACGAGCACTTCGACGGAGCAGCCGGGCACCTGCTCGTGAATCTGCCGGATGGTCTCGGCGAAGATGTACGCTCCGAAGTCGGGCAGGTCGTCGCGGTCCACGGAGGTGATCACCGCGTGCTGCAGCCGCATCTCGGCGATCGCGGCCGCGACACGGGTCGGCTCGCTCAGGTCGTACCTGGGTGGGCGGCCGTGCGTCACGGCGCAGTAGCCGCAGTTCCGCGTGCACACGTCGCCGAGGATCATGAACGTGGCGGTGCCGTGCTCCCAGCACTCGCCGACGTTCGGGCAATGCGCCTCCTCGCACACCGTGTGGAGGTCGAGCTCGCGCATCAGATGCCGGAGCCGAGCGTAGTTTGGCCCACCAGGGGCCTTCACCTTGAGCCACGACGGCTTCCGCTCCGGGAGCGGATCCGCTCGATGACGCCCCATGATCTGGTAGAGAGTCTCGCCCATCGCCAATTGCTAGTGAGGTGCCGCGCCCAGCGAGCGCTTCTGGCGGCGAAATGTAGCCGGGGTGGCAGGGGTGAACCAGCGCACGGTAACTGGCAAACAACGCGTTACCAGTTGCCACGTACGCGCTTTCAGGCCGTCTCTGTCGGCTCGCTCTCGGTGAACCGGTCGATTCCGAACGCGCTCACGTCCGCCGGCGGCGCGTCGCCGCCGAGGAACGCGGCAATGCAGTCGCCCGTGAGCGGTGTCATCAGGACACCGTTGCGCGAGTGGCCGGTGGCGTAGATCAATCGCGGCTCATCCGGGTCCGGCCCCAGAATCGGCTGGAGGTCGGCGGAGATGGGACGCAATCCGGCCCACGCTTCCGCTGGCTCCAGACGCGCAACGCGCGGAAGTATCTCGGCGGCCGTGCGGCGAAGCCGCGCCACGCCCTCGGTGGTCGTCACCGACTCGAACCCGGCCCGCTCCATCGTCGCCCCTACCAGCATTCGTCCGTCGCGCGGCACGAGATAGCCGGTTGGGCCGTAGACCACGCGGCGCAGCGGGGCGATGGCGTAGGAGAGCATCTGGCCGCGCACCGGCTCGACAGGCAGCGGGCGCGGGAGGCCAGCGATCGTCGAGCTCCACGCGCCGGCCGCCAGGACGATTCGCTCAGCCGCGTACGCCGTTCCGCTGTCGCCGATGGCGGAGAGATGCGGGATGAACCGGAGTCTCCGGATCGTGTCGGACGCGACGGTCACGCGCGGGTGCGACTCGGCCACGCTTCGGAGCGCGTCGAGAAGCAGTACGTTGTCCACGGCGCCATCGCCCGGGTGGAAGGCGCCGCCCAGGGCGTGGGCGAGCGCCGGCTCGAGCTCGGTGAGCTCGGTCGCGTCGAGCCACCGCGCATGCGGCGGCAGAGCACGCCGCAACCCCCGTATGCCCGCCTCGGTCAGCGCCACCTGGATGATGCCGTCGCGATTGAGCGGCACGTCGATCCCCGATCGTTCGCGAAGCCACGCGAGGTACTCCGGGTATCGATCGCGGGCCGTGATGGCGAAATCGTGTGCCGGCCCCTCACCGCGGTCGATCGACGGCGCGAGCATGCCGGCGGCTGCCGGCGACGCCTCGCCGGTGCGGTGGCCGGCAACCACGCTCACGGTGAAGCCCCGTTCAGCGGCGGCGACGGCACAGGCCAACCCGATCAGACCGCCCCCGATGACGAGAACGTCGGGCACGGCGTAGAGTGAATGAGACGACATGTGAGGAAGGATAGCGGGCTATGCCCGCGCCGGCCCCGAGCGCTTCTCGGCCGCCACGGCGGAGGGGAGCGCCGCCGGTCTGACGTCAGGGAGGGGGAGCGCGTATACTATGTCGCGGCGCGGCTTTCGCGGTGAATCCCCGGTGAAACCGCCGTTGGCGGCGCCGCGTAGAGTGAACAGTCCTCGTTTGGAGACCCCTCGAATGCTCCGCACCATTTTCATGATCGGGCTCTTCGCGATTGCGGGCCTGTTCGTGCTCAAGTTCTTCTTCGGCATCCTTCCCGCCGTGCTCGGCCTGATCGCGTGGCTGTTCTTCCTCGCGTTGAAGATCGCGCTCGTGGGCGGGGCGGTCTATCTGGCAATCCGGATCTTCAGCCCCGACACCGCGCGCCGACTGCGCGACAAGTGGTCGGGCAACGGGGTCTGACCGGACGGTCGTCGAGACTCGACGCAGCGAGGCCCGGGTGCGCGTGAGCGCACCCGGGCCTCGCTGCTAATCGCCGGTCTCGAGCTTCTCGACCACGGCCCACGCCAGCAGCGGAACCATGAGCTCGTGGTGGCCGGTGATCTCGTAGCCGCGGCCGCCGGCCAGCGTCGGTCGCTGCACCACGTTCATGCGCGGCCGGTAGTGGCGCTGCATGTCGAGGTCGCACGTCGTGAAGTTCGTGGGGCGCCCGTCCGCGAGGTTGCGAGCGATCGTGAGCGCCTTGAGGAACACCTCGGGCATGATCACCGCGCTCCCGAGGTTGAGCACGACGCCGCCGTCGTGGATGGACGGCAGCGAGGCCGCCAGGCGGCGGAAGTCGCGGTGGCTCGTGTCGCCGATGGCCGCGCCGTTCGCGGCGGGGTGCTGGTGGATGATCTCCGCGCCTAACGCGGCGTGCACCGTCACCGGGACGCCGAGCCGGTAGGCGCCGAGGATGATCGAGAGCTCCGGGTGGGCGAGCGCGGGCGCGGCGTCGAGGGTGACGGCGATCGCTTCGCCCATACCGCGACCGGCTTGCATGCCGGCGGTGAACGCGTCGTTCAGCTCGCGGCCGGTCTCCTCGGCCATGCCGAACGTCCCGTCACGGAGTCCCGCCGCGACGTCCTCGGACGTCCCACCGAACCGGGCGACCTCGTAGTCGTGGATGGCCGCCGAGCCGTTCATCGCCAGGTGCGTGATGATGCCGCGCCGCATGAGGTCGATGAGCAGCGGGGCGAGCCCGGTCTTCACGACGTGACCGCCGAGCATGACCACCACGCCACGCTCCCGTCGCTTCGCCTGGGCGATCGCCTCGGCCACGGACAGGAAGTCGCGCGCGACGAGCACGTCGGGCAGGGAGGCGAGGAACGCGGCGAACGTACGCCCGTGGTCGGGTGGTGGGGCCGCGAACTCCTCGGCGCGCACCTTGTTCGGCCGGCGGGCGATGGGCACGGTGCGTACCGCCGAGAGGTCCGCTTCGGGCTGTGTCACGGCGAGGTGAGGGCCGGGATCGAGAGCGTGGGTGGCGTCGCCGACTTGAGGTAGAGGTTGAGCGAACCCACCGGCAGGTCGGCTTTCATCTGGACCATGATGCGGTTCACGTCCTCGGAGAACCAGATCTCCGCCTTGCTGTTCTCGGAGAAGATGCCCTTCGACTTGATGATCGGTTGTACCACGATCGTCTGATAGGTGCCGGCCGGCACCTTCACCGTCTCGCGACGCAGCACCTTGATGCGCACCGGGTTGCGATCGGGCCGGAAGTAGCGGTCGAAGGAGTACGTACGGCCGATCTCGAGCGGGACGGTGCGAACGAAGTAGATGAACGACGCGTCGTCGAGCGGATCGGGAACCGAGGGTTGCTCGGGCTTCGACCCGTCCTGAAAGACCGAGCGCTCCGGGAAGATCTCGTAGTGCTTCCGGCGATCGGAGCCGGTCTGCTCGAAGTCCTGTGTGAAGCGGAGCGACGCCATGGACGCGGTGTCGATCCAGCTCTCCATCGTGTTGTCGGCCTTGTACCCGAGCAACCCGCCCTTCACGTGAAACACCGTGTGCCACGCGTTTCGGCCGCGCACGGTGTCGATCCCGACCACCTCCATGCTGCCACGCCCAGCCTTGAAGGGGCCGAGCTTCACGTCGTACGTGAAGCGCTCGCCGACGCCGAACGGAACCGGCGGTCGCCGTTCCTGCGGTTCGGCCACGAGTGTGGTCAGCGCCGTCGCGAGAGCGAGCAGGCTGACCAGAACCGGCGTCATGTCGCGGCCGCGGGAGGTGGCGCGACGCGGCGCCCGCGAGTCGCCCAGGCGAATCGGTAGAGGTTCACCGCATCGGCGAATGGCCGGATGCGACTGGGGCGCGGGCGGATGTCGAAGCGCTGCTCGAGCGACACGGTCTCGACGCGGCGCGCCACGGGGATGGCGCGCGAGAGCAGGTCGACGTTCGCTGCCCACCCTTCGCCGGAGACGATGGGCGAGTCCCCTCGCTGCTTCACGAGCTCGCGAATGACCGAGATCCGGATGAGCCGGAACGAGGCGAACGGATCGGCCACGCCGGGTAGCGACACGAACGGACGCAGCAGCCACGGCGCGACGCGGCGTAGCCGGCGCACCGGAACGGGCGCGCCAGGGACCGTGGTGCGCTCACCGATCACGATGTCGGCGCCACCCTCGAACCGGCGAACGAGCTCCGGAATGTGCTCGGGCTGGTCCGTGAAATCGGCCTGCATGAGCAGCATGGCATCGCGCCGCGGGTACCGCGTGCGCGTAGCCACGGCGCGACAGAGCGCGTCGAGCGCCGCGGCGTAGCCGACGTGCCGCTCCCCGCCGAGTACGCTGAGCGGGAGGACGTCACCGTAGGGCTGGAGCGTCTCCGCGGTCGCGTCGGTGCTTCCGTCATCGAACACGATGATCTCGTATTCGCGTGGAAAGTCCTTCAGGACCTTGCGAATCCGCCAGAGCAGCACGCCGATGGTTGGCGCTTCGTTGTACGCGGGAATGCAGATGTACAGCACGTGGCTCGGTCGATGGGTCCGGGGAAAGCTAGCGGCAAACGCCGGCTGGAGCTATCAGAAGCCGACAGCCGGCAGCCATCAGCCGACAGCCATCAGCCGACAGCCATCAGCCGACAGCCGACGGCTTCCGGCTCACGGCTCACGGCTCACGGCTCATGTCTCACGGCTCACCGCCGCGCTCCCCGCGAGCACCTCGTCGTACACCGCCTGCGTGCCGCGCACCATGCGGTCCACGCTGAACAGGGCGGCTCGCGCGGGGCCGGCGGCGGCCAGCGTGGACCGGAAGGCCTCGTCGCGGACGAGGCCCTCCGTGGCCGCGGCGAATGCCGCGATGTCCCCTGGTGGGACGAGAAGTCCCGACCGCCCATCCTCGATGAGCTCGGGGAGGCCGCCGACGCGGAACGCGATCGGCGGAACACCCAGCGCCATCGCGTCGATGACCGCGGTGCCGAGTCCTTCGGCTTTCGACGGGTGCAGCAGGATGTCGAGGCCGGCCATCGCGGCGTGAATCTCGTCCACGAATCCAGCGCGGAACGCCGAGAGCTCGCCCACCGGCTGTGTGCCGGCCGCATTGCCGCCGAGGAGCACGAGGCGCACTCGCCGTCTCGTTTCGGGTGACAGGTGGCCGCCGATCTCGGAGAGCGTTCCCAGTCCTTTCTCGGCGGTCATGGCGCCGACGATTCCGCACACGACCGCATCGTCCGGCCACCTGCACTCGAGGCGCCAGTCGCGCGGTGCCACGACCGCAGACTGCGGAACGCCGGAGTAGACGAGCTCAATGCGCGACGCGTCGACGCGGCCGGTGATGAGGGCGTCGCGCACGGCGCCGGAGATGGCGATGAACCGGGCGACACGCCGCCCGTACTTCACGCGGCCGCGGGGCACGAACGGGACTCGGCGCGTGACGACGAGCGGGAGCGACGGGCGGCCGAGGAGCGCGGCCAGCGCGATGGCGTGCGCGCGGGCATCGTGCGCGTGCACGAGATCGGCGTTCCACGTGCGGAGCACCGCGCGCACGCGCCGGGCGGCCGCGAGGTCCCAATCGCCACGCATGCGCACAGCGGCCGCGGCAATTCCGGCGGAGCGGAGCCGGCGAATGAGCGGCGAGTCGGGCGCGGCGACCACGAGCGGCTCGTGACCGCGCTCACGCTGGCCGCGTGCGAGCAGGTACACCTGCCGCTGGCCGCCGCGCCATTCGCGGCCCGAGTCCAGGTGGAGCACGCGGAGAGGAGCGGACGTGTGCACAGCAGTTAAGGATGAGCGCCGTGCGGAATGAAGGCAACGCGCGGCGGTTGCGCCCCATGAAGTCAGGGGCTCGAACGGGCGCGAGCGAGTGGCGTTAGCACTCGCTCGCGCCGAGTGCCGCCACACGTGTGTCGATGCTCCCACGTTCCGCGCGCACGATTCCTTCGTCAGAGGGTAAATAGGTGAGCGGCTGCCGCTCACCCGACACGCCGCGACGATGCCGGCGATGGAGGTCCCATGATTCTGGCCAATCTGCGACAGCACCTAACGCGGGACGACGCGCAGCTCGCGCTGCGGCTCATCGCGCGGGGGTCGAGCGACGCGCTCGCAGCGGGAGAGACCGTGCTTCGCGAGCAGGGAATCGACGGGCTGCTCGATGATCCGCGTCTCGTCGCCAACATGATGTCGGCGCCCCACGGCGCCCACAGCTCGCTCCCGCTGTTCACGTACGTGGTCGTTCGGCACGCGCTCCGTGAAGTAGGCGAGGGCGATCGCGTGCTCGCCGACTACGTCGCCTCCATTCTCCTGCACTTCGGGATGCGCGGGCGCGCGAACCGCGTCGCCGAGCACGATGACGAGGTGTACACCACGCTGGCGGAGCTGACCGGTGCGCTGAACAGCGCGGACGCACCGCGGAGCCTTCTCGTGCGCGCGCACCTCGGGAACTACGCGCTGTGGCTGAGCGGGATCTTTCCCGACTACATCGAGACGCGGCGCTGGCGGCGCGGCGGGCCGGACCTCGGGTACTACGAGGCGATGGGCCGGCGCGGCTTCGCGCTCGCCGCCGACCATCGACTCGCCGCCGAGCACGGACTCACCGCACTGTTCGCGGCGGCCGCGGATCGGTTCCCGGTCCTGCGCCAGGCGCTCAACAACATCAGCGACGCCCTGCTGTTCCCGAACCATCACTCGCCGGAGAAGCTGATGCGGCAGGTGAAGATGGAAGGGAAGTGGATGCTGAGCTGACCCGGCGCCGGCACGCATCGGCGAACGCGGCGAACAGGCGCCGGTCCCACGGCTCGGCGGTCTCGACCAGCTCTTCGGGGTGCCATTGCACGCCGAGCATCCACCAGCGCTCGTCGGCGCTCTCGACGCCCTCGATCACCCCGTCCGGCGATTGCGCGCTGACGCGGATGGCGTCGGCGACGCGGTCCAGCGCCTGATGATGGATGGAGTTGACGGTGAGCGTGTCGCCACCGAGCACCGTCGCGAGTCGGGATCCGGGGCGGACGTGCACGTCGTGCACGCGTGCGCCGCGCCGATCGTCGAGATCGTGCGGCGCCGCCTCGCCGCGTTGCGAGGGAAGATCCTGGACGAGCGTTCCGCCCAGCGCGACGTTCACGACCTGAACGCCGCGGCAGATGGCCAGCGTCGGCACGCGTCGGTCGCGCGCGGCGGCGAGGAGTGCGAGCTCGGTGGCATCGCGAGCGCGGTTCACCGGCCCGAGCTCGGGGTGCGGCGCTTCCCCGTACGCCGCGGGATCCACATCCTCGCCACCGGTCAGGACCAGCCCCGCCACGGCGTCGAGAATGCGTGCGCCGGCGTTCGCGTCGGCGAACGGCGGAACGACGATCGGAACGAGCCCGACCGACTCCAGCGCCCGAACGTAGGCGGCGTTCAGCCGAACCCGCTCGATGCCGTCGACCACCCGCGCGGTGGCCGTGAGCGCGACGAGGGGCGAAGGCGTGTGAGTGTGGAGTTCGGCTGGCGTCACGCGGGTCGCGGGTGGTGAACGGGAGGTTGCTGTGTCATGGTGCAGGAGCTGCGCCCTTGTTGTCATGCCGAGCGCAGGGCCCGGACCGGGGTCATTCCGAGCGCAGCCCCCGAAGGGGGCGCGTGTGCCCGCTCCGCGGGCAGATGAGGAACCCTCAGGGTCCTGGTAGAGGGCCCTCTCCCGGGACGATGAGGGTTCCTCGACTCCGCGGCTGCGCCGCTCCGCTCGGAATGACCAGGCTCTTGGCCCTCCGCTCGGAATGACATCAAGTCTCCCGCTCGGAACGACAAGCCTTCGGCCCTCCGCTCGGTTGCGGCGGCGGCGTCACAATCTATATCCTATCCGCATGCTCGACGACGTTCGCCAAGCGTTTCGCGACCTGCTCCGACGCACTCCGCCGACTGGTGATGCGCGCCGCTCCATCGTCGCCCAGATGCGGGAGACGCTGGTGCAGGCACGCATGGGGCTCGACGACCTGCGGCGGGGGGTGGAGGAGACGGGTACGCGCCTGAAACGCGAGCGCTCCGAGCTCGAGACCGTTAGGCGGCGCAAGCAGCTGGCGGTCGGGATCAACGACGCCGAAACGGTGGCCGTCGCGGAGCGCTACGAGAAGCAGCACGCCGAGCGGGTGACGCTCCTCGAGCGCAAGCTCGAGACGCAGCAAGCGGAGCTGGCGATGGTCGAGCGCGAAGTGAGCGAGATGAACGCCGAGTTCAAGCTCGCGGCGGCCGGCGGGACGCCGGGGGTGACGTCCGGCGCGCCAGGCGGCGCCGATGCGGCAGCGGCGGCAGGCGACGCGGCGGTGGATGACCTGACGAACGAGAGCGCGGGGCTGCGCGACGAGCTCGACGGGCTGGCGCGCGCGCGGAGGCGGGCGGACGCCGACGCCGCGGCCAACGAGAAGCTGGCGGCGTTGAAGCGCCGCATGGGGAAGTAGCTGACTGTGCGCTTCGCGGCGCGCCTGAGTGCGATTGGCGCGCTGACTGTCGCCGGCTCCATTGCCGCGCAGGAGCCGCCGCGCACACGCATCCCGTGCGATGGCCGGATCGTGTCGGACATCGTCATCAGAGCGCAGGGCCCGTCGTTCGGCGGCGTGTTCGAGCGATCGGGGTTCCTCTCGGCGGTCGTGAGCGTCATGCACGTCACCACCTCGCCGGACGTGGTTCGCCGGTTTCTCCTGCTCGAGAAGGGGAAGCCGTGCACGTCCACGCTGCGCGCGGATTCCGAGCGCATTCTGCGCGGGCAGCCGTTCCTCGCCGGCGCCAGCGTCGCGACGTACGACGACGGGCACGGCGGCGTACGCGTGGACGTGGTGACGATCGATGAGATCTCGCTCGTCGCCTCGGGCGCGCTGTCGCAGGAGACGCCGTACGTCAAATCGCTGCGGCTCGGCAGCTCGAACCTCGAAGGGATGGCGATCTACGCCGCCGGCGAGTGGCGCGACGGTGGGTTCTACCGCGACGGCTGGCGGGCCAACGCAGTGGACTACCAGCTCCTGGGACGTCCGATGCAGCTCGCGGTGATGGGGGAGCGCAAGCGCCTGGGAAGCGGGTGGTACACCGAGCTGCGCCATCCCTTTCTGACGGACGTGCAGCGAGTCGCGTGGCACGCGACCGTGGGGTCGAGTAACGATTACTTCCCGTTCACCCGGATCGGGGGCGGGGATCCCTCGGTCCCCGTCACCCGCTCGTTCGCCGATGTCGGGTTCGTATTGCGCGTGGGAGAGCCCGGCCGGCTCAGCCTGTTCGGTGCATCGATCTCGCGCGAGGTCTCGTCCCCGTCCACCGACGCGGTGATGGTCACCGATAGCGGATTGATTCCCGAGCCAAGCACCGTGCTCGCGACGCGGTACTCGTCCCGCCGCGCGGCTCGGCTCAATCTCCTGTGGGGCGTGAGAAACGTTCGCTTCGTCCGCGTGGAAGGGTTCGACGCACTCACTGGCGTGCAGGATGTGCGGACCGGGTTTCAGCTCGGCACGCTCTTCGGCCGGAGCCAGTCGGTGCTGGGTACGCACGACGACGACATCATCGTGTCCACGGACATCTACGCCGGCGCCGGGACGGCCCGCTCGTTCGCCGCGGTGCAGTTGCTGGGCGAGGGGCGCCAGAGCTACGACCAGAACCGGTGGGATGACATTCTGGCGAGCGGCCGGGCGGCGTGGTACTTCAAGCCGCACCCGAAGCACACGACGATTCTCGACGCCGAGTGGAGCGCGGGGTGGCGGCTGCGCGCGCCGTTCCAGCTCACGCTGGGCGAGCCGCGCGGTGGAATGCGAGGCTACTCGGGCTCGGAGCTGCCGGGCGGACGGCGCGCGATCATGCGGCTCGAGCAGCGGTGGGTGTTCGGCGACGTGCGCGGGAACGCCGATGCCGCCGCGGCCCTGCTCGCGGAAGCGGGCCGCATGTGGGCGGGCGACGTGCCGTTCGGCGAGTCGACGCCCGTGAAGTACGCGATCGGCACGAGCCTGCTGGCGGCGCTCCCACCGGGGTCGCAACGGCTCTGGCGGCTGGACCTGATGCTGCCACTCGATCGCAGCGCCGGCGCGCATCTGGAGTTGCGGCTGCGCAGCGAGAACCGCACGCGAGTGTTCTGGCGCGAGCCGCGCGACATCGAGCGGAGCCGCGAGCGGTCGTTACCGCAGCGGATATTCCAGTGGCCGTAGCTCGGGACTGCGGCGGCAGGGGGCAGCCCGGAGCCGACAGCCGACAGTCCTGAGTCGACAGTCCTCACTAAACAATCCTCACTGGTCAGTCCCCAGGCGTCAGCTGGCGGGTGACGCCTGACGACCAGCGACCTCCGGCGCGCTCGCCCGCGCCATCATCCGGCGGATCGGGACCACCAGCAGGCCGAGCACGGCGGCGGAGATCACCAGCGACAACGTCGTCGTCGTGAACAGCTTCGGCATCTGCGTGAGATCCTCGGGGTCCACGTGTCCGCCGACCAGCCCCGCAATCAGGTTGCCCACCGCGGTCGCGAGGAACCAGATGCCCATCATCTGCCCGACGTACCGTCGCGGCGAGAGCTTCGTCATCGACGACAGGCCGACCGGGCTGAGACAGAGCTCGCCGATCGTCTGGAAGAAGTAGCTCGCGACGAGCCACCACGGCGAGACTTTGATCGTGCCGCCGCTCGCGACCACGGCGTTGGCGGCGAAAATCATGAGACAGAACCCCGCGCCCGCGAACAGCAGACCTAACGAGAACTTGGCCGGGCTGGAGATGTCAACGCCACGCCTGGCGAGCCACACCCAGAGACCCGCGAACACCGGCGCGAACACGATGATGAACCCCGAGTTCACCGACTGGAACCAGGTGGCGGGGATCTCCCACCCGCCGAGCTGCCGATCGGTGAAATCGCGCGCGAACAGGTTGAGCGAGGTCGGCGCTTGCTCGAACGCCGACCAGAAGATGGCCGAGAACACGAACAGCACGAGGATGACGACGACCCGTTTCCTCTCGTCGGACGTGAGGCCACCCGCCGTGAACACGTACGCGAAATAGGCCAGGCCCAGGCCCACGAGCACGTACGTCATGTTCTGTGCGATCGCGGCGGCGTCGAGCGTGATCACACCCGCACCCGCGAGCACCACGACGAGCGCGAGCGCGGCGAGGCCGATGGCCAGCGCGAGCTTCGCCCGGCTCGTCTGGCGGGCGTGAACCACGGGATCCGGGTGCTTGGTCGTCTCGAGTCCGAGCGTCCCGAGCGTGCCGCGCGCCCGCGTCGCGAAGGTGATGAGTCCGATCAGCATTCCGACGCCGGCCGCACCGAACCCGAAATGCCATCCCACCCGCTCACCGAGAATTCCGGTGACGAGCTGGCCGGCGAACGCGCCGAGATTGATGCCCATGTAGAAGACCGAGAAGCCGGCGTCCCGTCGCGCGCCGCCCTCGGGGTAGAGATCACCGACGATCGCCGAGATGTTCGGCTTGAGGAGGCCCGTGCCCATCACGATCAGGACCAGGCCGAGAAAGAACGGCACGCGGCCGCCAAGGAACGCCGAGAAGCCGATCGAGATGTGTCCCGCCGAAATGAGCGCGGCGCCCAGAAGAATCGCCCGGCGCAGACCGAGTAGGCGGTCGGCGATCCAGCCGCCCGGGAGCGACGCGAGGTACACGCTCGCCGCGTAGATGCCGACGATCGCGGACGCCTGCGTGCGCTCGAAACCGAAGCCCCCCTCGGCGAGCGCGGCGGTCATGAAGAGGATGAGCAGCGGTCGCAGTCCGTAATACGAGAACCGCTCCCACATCTCGGTGAAGAACAGCGTGGAGAGCCCCTTCGGATGACCAAAGAAGCCGCCTCCGCCGCTCACGGGGGGCGGGGCGTCCACGCTGACCGCGGCTTCCTGCACTCTTTTCGGCGGAACGGTAGACGTCACGTGGCCCTCGGCGGGTGAGAGTTGCGTGTGGGGCGCGGCATCCCGCGCGGGATGTCAGGACGACAGGCCGTGGCTGATCGCGGCCAGCGGTAGATGTCGCTCCGGTTGGTGCGTGGCGCCCGCCTGCTGCTGTGCGTGCCAGGGGACGGTGGTCGGTGGCTGCTTGATACACGCGGCCCAGTGCCCGGGTGCCTTCTCCTCGAGCGGCGGCATGATGGCGGTGCAGGCCGCGTCCTTGGCCGGGTGCGGGCATCGCGGATGGAACACGCATCCCGGCGGCGGGTTCGCCGGGGAGGGCACGTCGCCCGTGAGCACGATGCGCTCGCGGGAGGCGGCCGGGTCGGGTACGGGAACCGCCGAAAGGAGCGCCTGCGTGTACGGCATGAGCGGCTCACGGTACAGGTCGGCTGCCGAGGCGAGCTCGACGACCTTGCCGAGGTACATGACCGCCACGCGGGTGGCGATGTGCTCGACCACGGAGAGGTCGTGGGCGATGAACAGGTACGTGAGCCCGCGGTCGCGCTGGAGATCCTGGAGGAGGTTGATCACCTGCGCCTGCACGGAGACGTCGAGCGCCGACACGGGCTCATCGCACACGATGAGCTCGGGCTCCACGGCGAGCGCGCGCGCGATCCCGATGCGCTGGCGCTGACCGCCCGAGAACTCGTGCGGGTAGCGCGACGCGTACTCGGGGCGGAGGCCCACCTCATCGAGAAGCTGCCGCACGCGCGTGTCCGCCTCCGCCCCCGACGCGAGGCGGTGGATGGTCAGTCCCTCGCGCACGATCGCGCCGACGGTCATGCGCGGGTTCAACGAGGAGAACGGGTCCTGGAAGATGATCTGCATCCGGCGCCGGAGCCGCCGGAGCGACGCGCCGTCGAGCGCGCGGACGTCGATCCCGTCGAAATGAATCTCGCCGGCGGTGGGCTCGATGAGACGCAGGATCGAGCGCCCCAGCGTCGTCTTGCCACACCCCGACTCGCCGACGATGCCTAACGTCTCTCCACGGGCCACCTCGAGCGTCACGCCGTCCACGGCGCGCACGGCCCCCGCGGCGCGCCCGAACACGCCGCGGCGGATGGGGAAATGCTTGGTGAGCCGGGAGACGGAGAGGAGCGGACCGCGCGAGGGGCGCTGGGCATCCAGCCGCGGCACGGCGGCGCTCCGCGCCTGGGGTGAGGTCATACGCGCGCGTCCTCACCGGCGTGGCCGGCCGTCGCACTCGGCACGCGACCGTCTTCGGCACTCGACGCGCGGTGCGCGATGCGTCGTTCCGGCTCCTCCGCCAGATGGCAACGCGACGTGTGCCCCGCGCCGATCTGGTAGAGGGGCGGGTGCTCTCGCGCGCACCGATCCCAGGCGTACGGACACCGGTCGCGGAAGCGGCACCCCGACGGCCACGCGGTGGGGGGCGGGACCGTCCCGGGAATCACCGTGAGCCGCTCCTGTCGCCGTCCGACGCGAGGCATCGCGTGCAACAGCCCTTCCGTGTACGGATGATGCGGTTCGGCGAACAGCGCCTCGACGCGCGCTTCCTCCACCACCTCACCGCCGTACATCACGAGCACGCGCGACGCGACTTCGGCGATCACGCCCAGGTCGTGGGTGATCATCACGATCGACGTGCCGAGGCGCCGTTGCAGGTCGCCGAGGAGCTCGAGGATCTGTGCCTGGATGGTGACGTCGAGCGCCGTGGTGGGCTCGTCCGCGATGACCAGCGCCGGGTTCATCACCAGCGCCATCGCGATCAGTACGCGCTGGCGCATGCCGCCGGAGAGCTGATGCGGGTATTGCTTCGCACGGTCGGCCGGGGCCGGAATGCCCACGACCGTGAGCATCTCCACGGCGCGGTCCCAGGCCGCGCGCCGCGAGGCGGACGCATGCACGCGCACGACCTCGGCGATCTGGTCTCCCACCGTGAAGACCGGGTTGAGCGCCGTCATCGGCTCCTGGAAGATCATCGCGATGCGGTTGCCGCGAACGCGGCGGATCCCCGCGTCGTCGAGCTGCAGCAGCTCCTGGCCCTCGAACACGATCCGGCTGCCCGGTTCGATGCGACCGGGCTGCTGGATCAGCCGCAGGATGGAGAGCGCGGTGACCGACTTGCCGCACCCCGACTCGCCCACGATGCCGAGCGTCTCACCGGCGCCGACGGTGAACGACACCCCGTCCACGGCGCGCGCGGTGCCGGCGCTGGTGTAGAAGTAGGTGCGGAGGTCGGAGACGGTGAGAAGGGGTGACAGCGTCATCGCGCCGGAAGCTGGCGCGCGTTCAACGCCTCGCGCAAGCCGTCCGCGACGAGATTCACCGCGAGCACCGTCACCACGAGGGCCGCGCCGGCGAAGAAGGACACCCACCAGCTCGATGCGAACGCGTTCATGCCGTCGTGGAAGACGCTCCCCCAGCTCGCGTGAGGCGGCTGCACGCCCATGCCGAGGAACGTGAGCCCGGCTTCGATGACGATGACATTGCCGACGCCGAGGGTGGCGGCGACGAGCACGGGCGACACCACGTGCGGCAGGATGTGCTGCACGAGAATCCGCGTGTCGCCGGCGCCGAGCGCGCGCGCCGCGGTCACGAACTCGCTGTCACGGCTGCCGATGACGAGCGTGCGTACGAGGCGGCTCACGCCGAACCACCCCGTGAGGCCCAGCAGCAGGACGAGCCCCGTGATCTCGAGTCCGTTCCAGAGCGTCGCGACGGCGATCAGGAGCAGCACGCGCGGAATGGCGAGCAGCGCGTCGACGACGCGCATGAGCACCGTGTCGGCGGCGCCGCCCAGATAGCCCGCGATGGCGCCGTACGCCGTGCCGACCGTCGCCGCGAGGAGCACCGACAGGAACGCCACCGCGAGCGATACGCGCCCGCCGTACATGAGGCGGGTGAGCACATCGCGACTGAACTCGTCGGTGCCGAAGGGGTGGGCGAGCGACGGCGCCTGATTCTTGAGCGCGACGATGTCGTGCTGCACGAGCGGGTCGTATGGGGCGACGAGCGGCGCCGCGACGGCGACGGCCGCGATGAGCGCGAGCACGATGAGCCCGGCCACGGCCGAGCGATCGTGTACCAGGCGACGCACGGCGGCGCGCCAGGGGCCGGCGCCCGCGACGCTCGACGCCACGGCCTCGGGGTGGCCGGCGGTGCTGGCGGTGTCGATGGCCGTCCTTCCCATGAATGGTGGCGTCTCGTCGCGAGCGGCGGCGGTCAGCGCGCGCGTACGCGCGGGTCCACGGCGGCGTGCAGCACGTCGGTGGCGATGCCACCGATGACCACCAGCACGGCACCCAACATCGTCGCGCCGATGACCACCTGGTAGTCGCGCGCGGCGAACGCGGACGCGGCGACGCCGCCCATCCCCGGCCAGGCGAACACCTGCTCGACGAACACGGCCCCGCCCAGCAGCGTGGGGAGCGAGAGTCCCGCAAGCGCGATGGTGGGGACGAGCGCGTTGCGCAGCGCGTGGCGCCAGATCACGCGGCGCTCACCGAGCCCTTTCGCGCGCGCCGTACGGATGAAGTCCTGCGGCAACACCTCGAGCAGAGCGGCGCGCTGGTAGCGCGCGATGGATGCCGCGCCGAGTAGCGCCAGCGTGAGCGCCGGGAGCACGAGATGCTTCGCGCGGTCGGCAACGCGGCCGATCGGGGAGAGCGCGTCGTGCATGCCGAGGTCCACCACGCCGCCGGCGGGGAACAGCGGCACGCGGTACGCCAGCAGCATGAGCAGCACGAGCCCGAGCCAGAACTCGGGCAGCGACGCGACCACGAGCGACGCGGTGCCGGCGACGCGATCACCGGCGGACCCTTCGCGCGCCGCCTGCCACGCGCCGAGCGCGACGCCGACCACGAAGCTCACGACGAGCGCGGTGCTCATGAGCAGGAGCGTATGCGGCACGGCGTCGGCCAGTACGTCCGCGGCGGGCCGGTGGTACATGAGCGACGGCCCGAGGTTGCCCGTCGCGAGCTGGCCGAGGAACCGGACGTACTGCTCGGCGAGCGGCCGGTCGAGCCCGTATTCGGCGCGCCAGCGATCGCGTGCCGCCGGGTCGATGGCCGCGTTGTCGAGCGTCGCGGCGAACGGGTCACCGGGCGCGAGATGGACGAGCAGGAACGACAGCGAGGCGGCGATGAAGATGACCGCCGCCCCGTGCGCGACGCGACGCGCGAGAAATCGACGCACGGCCTAACGCCTCGGCTCCTCCGGCGCGGCCACCTTGAGGCCGACGCGGTCGCGCGGCAGCCGCTCGGCGGCCGGGATCGACCAGTCGGCGATGCCGGCCCACCAGGCGCTCGGGATCACGTGGGCGGTGCGGAACCGCCTGTGGATCACGGGCGCCGTGCGCGTCTCGTACATCCACACGGCCGGGGCGTCGGCGACGATGGTCTCGAACGCCCGCCGCGCGTGGGCGCGCGCTCGGGCGGCGTCGGGCGCCGCGAGCGCGCTGTCCAGATGCGCGTCGAACACCGGGTTCTCGTAGGTGCCGAAGTTCAGCCCGCGCGGGTCCTCGGCGGCGGCGACGGTCCAGTAGGCCCGCAGCCCCGACAGGCTCAGCTCGGCGTGCGTGCCGTTGAACACCGCGTCGAAGTGCCGCCCGCCGAGCCGCGCGAGAAACGTGTTGGCCTCGAGGCCGTCGATGTCGAGCTGCACGCCGACGGTTCGGAGCGCCTCCTGCATGCGCACCACCATCGCCATCCGATTCCGCGAGATCGTCGGGACGATCACGGAGAAGCGAAGCGCGCGACCGCCCCGCTCCCGCACGGCCTTGCCGGCCGGCAGGCGCCAGCCGAGCGAGTCGAGCAGGCGCGCGGCCCCGGCGGAGTCGTACCCGATGGGCGTGATGGTCGAGTCGGCGAGCGGCTGCGCCCGCGTCATGGGCCCCAGCGCGACGGCGGCAAGGGTGTCGAACTGACTGCGAACGAGGCGGTCGCGGTCGAGCGCCATGGTGAGCGCGCGGCGGAGCGCGGCGTCGGCGAACAGGGGATGCGGTTGGCCGCGCCGCCGCGGGTCGCGAAGGTTGAACTGCAGGAACGCGTAGTCGAATCCGGGCAGGATGCGCGCGTCGAGCTCGGGGCGCGCCGCCAGCGCGCGGAACTGCTCCGAACTCGTGATCTCGGCGGCGTCCACCTCGCCGGTCGCGAGCCGCGTCACGAGCGCGTTAGGCTCCGGGGTCACGGCGAAGATGACGCGGTCGAGGTTCGGGCGCCGGCGGTAGTGCGCCGTGTCGGCGACGAGCTCGATGGACGAGTTGTCGGTCCACCGGGCGAGCCGGAAGCGGCCGGACCCGATGGGATTGCGCCCGAACGCCGACGTGCGGAGCGTGCCCCGCGGCTCGCTCGCCAGTGCGTGCTCCGGCACGATCAACATGCGCGCGGCCGCGTCGAAGAACTGCTCGGGATACCGCGACTGAAACCAGAACACCGCGGTGAGCGAGTCGGGTGTCGTCACCGAGTCGATGCGCGCGAGGCTCTTCTGCTCGAGCGACCCGACCGCGGGATCGGTGTAGAGCGCGAACGTGAAGCGGACGTCGGAGGCGCGCACCGGGGCGCCGTCGTGCCAGCGCGCGGCAGGGTTCAGGCGAAACGCGATGGCGAGCGAGTCGTGCTCCCACGACCAACTGTCGGCGAGCCCGGGTCGAAACCCGCGGTCGGTGCCGACCAGGCCGTCGTCGCCCATCATCGCCAGCGACTCGAAGATCTGGTCCGCGACGAGCTTCTGCTCCACCTGTGAGATGGCCGGCGGCAGCAGTTGACCCACCTCCGTCTGAATCGCCGCGATGAGCGAGCCGCCAGGCGTCTCGTCGCCGGTCGCGGCTGGGGCGGGCCCACCGCAGGCGGTGGCGATTACCAGCAGGAGCGTGAGCGTCGGAGCCGTCGAATGGCGCATGGTGCGGTGGGTGAGGCGGGCGGTCGAGCGCGCGGCGGCGTGCGTGCCGGCGCCTTACCGCCGCCAGGTCCAGCGGTCGTCGAGATATCGATCGAGCGCGCGCCGCGTCGCGGCCTCGATCGTCGCATCGAGTTGCAGCTCGGTGGCGCCCGCGCATTCATGCGAGCGCACCGCATCGAACAGGGATTCGGCGACATCACGCACCGTCGGTACGCGCCCCATCGCCGCGCGAAGCGTCGCCGCGGGCGCCGGAGCCGGGACCGTGTGCATCGCGAGCTCAGCTACCAACGGTTGATCGTCCTCCACGAGAATCGATCCGTGTTGCAGCATCGCTCCCTCGTCGCGCCATTGCGCGCTTCCCACGAGCTTTCGCCCATCGACCACGAGCTCGCCGGTGGCCGGTCGCTCGAAGCAGGGTGAGGCCGACGGTGGTAACGAACGCTCGGCTGGCATCGCGACCTCCACGCGTGCTCCGAGGCGCTGCAAACCGCCGACGAGTAGACGATTGATGCGGGCGTACGATTCACGCAGCGACCCGTCCGCCAGCAGCGGCGCCGTCACGCTGTAGGTGATCTCGCGGTGGTGCAGCAGCGCGCGACCGCCGGTCGGACGCCGGACCACCGAAACGCCGCGCTCACGCGCGCGCTCGGCGTCGTAGATCCCGCGTGCGGTCTGGTTGCGACCGAACGAGAGCGTCGGTTCGGCCCACGTGTAGACGCGGAACACTGCTTCGCCCGATGCGCGCGCCCGATCGAGCAGCGCCTCGTCGAGTGCCATGTTGCGGGCGCCGTCGTAGGGTGGAGTGAGTAGCAGCAGCCAGCGCATAAGAGAGTACTAATGAGGCGTCGGGGATCGGACAGCGGGAACGGGGAACCGGGGAACCGGGAACGGGGAACGGGGAACCGAGGCTGGTAGCTGAGGGCTGGTAGCTGTCGGCTGACGGTTGTCGGCTGACGGTTGTCGGCTGACGGCTAACGGCTGACCGCTTCCGGCTGTCGGCTGATGGCTGGCGGCTGTTGTCCGGCCGCTTCGACAATCATACGCCCGCCGTGCATCGCGCGCCCTTCTCCGCGAGGGTACGTTTACACGCGGCGGGCCGCGACCGCGCGGTTGCTCGAGGGCTCGCCCGGTGTCGCGGCGCCGCTCGGCCGCGTGCCGACTCCTGACCGCTCCCGCTCTCTCTCGGACGCTCCGGCGTCCCCGGGGTTCGCATGACGACTACCAGCAAGCCCGTGCCACTCGTCGACGCCGACTCGTTCGTCTCCCGCCACATCGGCCCGAGCCCGGCCGAGCAACGCGCGATGCTCGACCTCCTCGGCTACGCGTCACTCGATGATTTCATCGACGCCGTCGTTCCCGAGAAGATCCGCTACCGCCGGACGCTCAGGACCGGCAAGCCGCGCACCGAGCACGACGTGCTCGCGGAGATGCGCGCGATCGCGGCCCAGAACCAGGTGTTCCGCTCGTACATCGGCCTCGGTTACTACGACACGTTCACGCCGCCGGTCATTCAGCGGAACATCCTCGAGAACCCGGGCTGGTACACGGCGTACACGCCGTACCAGGCGGAGATCGCGCAGGGACGGCTCGAGGCACTGCTGAACTACCAGACGATGGTGATGGACCTGACCGGCATGCAGATCCCCAACGCCTCGTTGCTCGACGAGGGGACGGCGGCGGCGGAAGCGGTCGCGATGGCGCATGCCGTTCGGGGCAAGGAAGGGAAGGAGACGGTGGTCGTCTCGGCCTCGTGCTACCCGCAGACGATCGACGTGGTGCACACGCGCGCGGCGGCGCGCGGATGGAAGGTCGTGGTGGCGGATGAGCGCGACCTGCCGATCGGCACGGACGTCTTCGCGGTCGTGGTCCAGTACCCGGCCGTCGACGGTGGGGTGCACGACTACCGCGAGCTGGCCGAGCGCGCGCATGCGGCGGACGCGCTCGTGGTGGTGGCCACCGACCTGCTCGCGCTCACGGTGCTGGCTCCGCCGGGCGAGTGGGGCGCGGACGTCGTGGTGGGCAACTCCCAGCGATTCGGCGTGCCGCTCGGGTACGGCGGCCCGCACGCCGCGTTCTTCGCCACCAGGGACGAGTTCAAGCGCGTGATGCCAGGACGCATCATCGGCGTATCGCGCGACTCGGCGGGACGGCCGGCGCTGCGCATGGCGCTTCAGACGCGCGAGCAGCACATCCGGCGCGAGAAGGCGACGAGCAACGTCTGTACGGCGCAGGTGCTGCTGGCCGTGATCTCGGGTATGTACGCGGTGTGGCATGGTCCCGAGGGGCTCACGCGCATCGCGAAGCGCGTCCACAAGCTGGCCGCGACGCTCGCGGCCGGGCTGGAGCGCGGCGGGCACCGCGTGCGGCACGACGTGTTCTTCGACACGGTGTGCGTGGAGCCCGGCGGGATGACCGCCGAGCAGGTGGTCGCGGCGGCGGAGACGCGCCGGATCAACCTGCGGGCCGAGGGTGACGCGGTGTGCGTCGCGCTGGACGAGACCACGAGCGTGACCGACGTGGCCGACGTGCTGGCGGCGTTCGGCGTCACCGGGGTGAACGTCGAGGAGCTCGCCGCCGAGACGGACGACCGGTACGACGAGCGGTTCGCGCGCACGAGCGGCTTCCTGACCGATGCGGTGTTCCACGCGCACCGGTCGGAGACCGAGATGCTGCGCTACATGCGCATGCTCGAGTCGCGCGACTTCTCGCTCACGCACGGCATGATCCCGCTGGGCTCGTGCACGATGAAGCTGAACGCCACGGCCGAGATGATGCCCGTCACGTGGCCGGAGATCGGCAAGCTGCACCCGTTCGCCCCGCGCGAGCAGGCGACTGGTTACACGCGCCTGTTCGCACAGCTCGAGCAGGACCTGGCGGAGATCACGGGATTCGACGCGGTGTCGCTGCAGCCTAACGCCGGATCGCAGGGCGAGTTCGCCGGGCTGCTGGTGATCCGCCGCTATCACGAGTCGCGGGGTGAGGGACATCGCGACGTGTGCCTCATCCCGCAGTCGGCGCACGGCACCAATCCGGCGAGCGCCGTGATGGCGGGGTTGCGCGTGGTGGTGGTGAAGACCGATCCGAACGGCAACATCGACCTCGCCGACCTGCAGGCGAAAGCCGAGGAGCACCGGGCCGATCTCGCCGCGTTGATGGTGACGTATCCGTCGACCCATGGCGTGTTCGAGGAAGGGATCGTCGACATCTGCCGCATCATCCACGCGAACGGCGGGCAGGTGTACATGGACGGCGCGAACATGAACGCGCTCGTCGGTGTGGCGCGCCCGGGGGACATCGGCGCCGACGTCTGCCACATCAACCTGCACAAGACGTTCTGCATTCCCCACGGCGGCGGTGGCCCGGGGATGGGGCCGATCGGCGTGGCCGCGCATCTCGCGCCGTTCCTGCCGGGGCACCCGGTGGTGCACCTCGACGGCCGGAGCACGTTAGGCGCGGTGTCGGCGGCCCCCTGGGGGAGCGCCAGCATCCTGCCCATCTCGTGGGTCTACATCCGGATGATGGGCGGCAGCGGGCTCGCCGACGCGACGAAGGTCGCGATCCTGGGGGCGAACTACATCGCGAAGCGCCTCGAGGCGCACTTCCCCGTGCTCTACAAGGGAAAGAACGGGCTCATCGCGCACGAATGCATCGTCGATCCGCGCCAGGTGAAGCAGTCGAGCGGCGTCGAGGTCGAGGACATCGCCAAGCGCCTGATGGACTATGGCTTCCACGCGCCGACCGTTTCGTTCCCCGTCGCCGGCACGTTGATGATCGAGCCGACCGAGAGCGAGTCGAAGGCGGAGCTGGATCGGTTCTGCGACGCGATGATCGCGATCCGCGAGGAGATCCGCGACGTGGAGACGGGCGCGCTCGATCGGAAGGACAACCCGCTGAAGCACGCGCCGCACACCATGGAAGCGGTGATCAGCGATGACTGGTCGCACGCGTACTCACGCGAGCGCGCGGCGTTCCCGCTTCCGTCCACGCGCCAGCGAAAGTTCTGGCCCGCGGTGGGCCGCGTCGACAGCGCGTACGGCGACAGGCACCTGGTGGTGTGCGCCTGTCCGCCGGTGGAAGCGTACGTGTAGCGGCTCCGACGGCGATCGGCTATCAGCGACTGATAGCCGATCGCTCGTTCACTCGCCGACGTGCCCCTTGTAGGCGGCGGCGTCCATCAGGCCGTCGCGATCCGCCGCGTTGGCGATGCGGAGCTTGATCATCCAGCCAGCGCCATAGGGGTCGTTGTTCACGAGCGCCGGCTCGGTGTCGAGGCGTGTGTTGACGTCCACGACCTCGCCCGCCACCGGGCAATAGAGCTCGGACACGGCCTTCACGGCCTCGATGGTCCCGAAGACGTCGTGGGCGTTGAACCTGTCGCCCTTCTTCGGCAGCTCGACGAACACCACGTCGCCCAGCTCGCCCTGCGCGTAGTCGGTGATCCCCACCTGCACGACGTTCGCTTCATCAGTGGGCTTGAGGTACTCGTGCTCGGCGGTATAGCGAAGGTCGGACGGGATCGACGACACGTAGAGCTCCCAGGGGGTGAGGACGGGCGCGAAGTCTAGAGCTGGCCTGCGGTTGTGTCAAGAAACGGCGGAGGCTGCAGCCTGCGAGTCCGCCTCGCGCTCGAGCGCCTGCCACACTTCGCTCACGCGCTCCTCGAGGTCGCGCACCGTCCCGGCGTTCTCGATGAGGTAGTCGGCGCGCGCGCGCTTGAGCTCCGCCGGCATCTGCGCGGTCATCATGTCCATCGCATCGGTCTCGCTCAAGCCGCGCTCTCGCATGAGCCGCTCGAGCCGCACCGGACGCGGCGCGTCCACCAGCACGATGCGATCGAATTCGTCGACGATGCCGCGCTCGAACAGCAGCGGGATGTCACAGACCACGAGCCGGTCGCCCCGCTGGCGCGCCTCATCGACCAGCCGGTCGCGATACGCGATGACCTCGGGGTGGACGATCTCGTTCAGCTGCTCGAGCTGCTCGTGGTTCGAAAACACGAGGCGCCGAAGCGCGTCGCGATCGAGTCCACCATCGGGCCCGACGATCTCCGGGCCCCAGCGGCGAACGATCTCGTCGAACGCCGGCATCCCCGGCTCGACGGCCCGCCGCGCCAGGATGTCGGCGTCGATGATGGTGGCCCCCCGCTCCGACAGCAGTCGAGCAACCGTCGACTTCCCGCTCGCAATGTTCCCGGTGAGACCGATGATCAGCATTCAGGAGGGTCGGTACGCCGCGATCGGCTGAGCGCGCGGCACGTGTTCCAGTGCGAGGACCGAGACGGCGCGGCGCGTTCCCCGTGGTCCGCGCACGCAACGGCTGGTCAGTAGCGAATGCCGCGCTGCAAGGTAGGAACCGCCCTGATGTAAAGTCAACGTACGCCTCGCGTGATACGGCCACTATGTTGTCAGGGAGGCGCCAGAACGGGCCTCCGGACGGTGCGGGTCACCGCAGGGTACAACGAGCGATGGAGGACCGGGCGTGTCGAACTCGAATCGGCGGGACGGGTCGCGCGGCAATGGCCGGCGTGGTTCCGGAGAGGCGGAAGGGAAAACGGGCACGAGGCGCGCCGTCACGGCTACCGCGGGACGTCGCCGGCGCCAAGCGGTCGACACCGTCGAGGTCATCGCGCCGGAGACCGTGGGACGGAGCCAGGCGGAACGGTTCGACCGCGACACCGAGGCGGAGTTCGCCGCGCTGGTTCGCCGGCAGTTGGCGTTGCTCGGTGAGGACCCCGATCGCGGTGGGCTGATTCGCACGCCGCTCCGGGTGGCGCGGTCAATGGCGTGGCTCACGCGTGGCTACCACCAGGATGCCATCGCTGCGGTCGGTGAAGGTGTGTTCGACGAAGCCCACGACCACATGGTGATGGTGCGGGACATCGAGCTCTACTCGCTGTGCGAGCACCACCTGCTTCCATTCTTCGGGAAGGCCCACATCGCCTACATCCCGGCGGGGCGGATTCTCGGCCTCTCGAAGCTGCCGCGCCTGGTCGAGGTGTTCGCGCGCCGCCTGCAGGTGCAGGAGCGGCTCACCGGCCAGATCGCCGACGCGGTGAACGAAGTGCTCTCGCCCCGGGGCGTGGGCGTGGTGATCGAGGCGGTTCACCTCTGCATGATGATGCGAGGCGTGGAGAAGCAGAACTCGAAGACGATCACGAGCGCCTTGCTCGGCTCGTTCCGCGACGACGCGAAGACGCGCGACGAGTTCCTGCGACTGGCGCACGCGCGGGAGTAGGGCGCCGCCGCGCGCGACGCGCTACGCCGCCGTCCGTCGCTCCCTGCGCCGAGCCTCCGCGAGCAGCAGGCTCACGACGTACTCGGCGCCGCCGCGCTGGCGCAACTCGGTGGGGGTCGCGTGGACGTATCGCTGGCAGGTGTTGCGGAAGGCGCTGCCGGACGGAAAGCGTAGCGCCGCTGAGACGGCGTCGGCGCTGCGGTGCAGGTCGTCCAGCATCTGCGCGGCGACGATGAGCCGGCCCCACGTGAGCAGGCGCGGGGGAGGGGGGAACCCGGCGTGCGTGAGCCGCTTGGTCAGTGAGCGACGGGGAATCGCCAGGAGCTGCGCGAGCCCGTCGCCGGTGAGGTTCTCGTGGGCGCGTGTGACCGCCACCAGAACGGCGTCGCGAACGGTCGGGTCGCAGCCGACGAGCGCCGTGCGGAGCCCGCTGGCCACCGAGCGCGTCTCGGCCTGCTCGAGGATCGCCCAGAGGTCGGCGGGGGAATCGTCGTGGTCGGCGATGATCAGTCCGTCGATTCCGGCGCGCCCGGCATCGAAGATGTCGCGAACGCGGTCGGGGCTCACCGCCACGTACGCCACCGTGACCAGGCGCGGATAGAGGCGGCGCAACTGACGCACGGGATCGAGGTCCATCGCGCCGTCGGCGTACAGGTCGAGCACGGCAAGCGACACCGGCTCGGAGTCGCACAGCCGGCGCACGGCGTCCCACCCATCGCAGGGCGCCACCGGATACCGACCGTGAATGGCGGCGCGCAGGCGGTGCAGTTGTTCGGGGCTGCGGAGGAGCGCCGCGACGATTCCCATGGCTGGCGTGATGTTGAGGGAGACCCTCTGCCAGGAAGGACGTGCGGCTGGTCAGGGCGTCACTCCGAGGCGGCGACCGACCGCTCCGGGCGGGGGCATCGAGGGCAATCAGCGCCCTCGCGGTGGTCAGTCCCGCCGGTCGCGAGACCTAGAGGAGCTGACCCTGGTCCTCGTCGCGGCGAGGGACCTGGTGACAGGCGCGGCAGCGGGCCTCGTACGTTTCGCGGCCGCCGACCTGGATGACCGGCGAGTCGTAGCGCGCCGGCTTGCCCTCCACCAGGCGCTGGTTGCGGCTCGCCGGCGCCCCGCAGAGCACGCAGATCGCGTGCAGCTTGTCCACCACCTCCGCGACGGCCATGAGCTGGGGCATCGGCCCGAACGGCTCGCCGCGGAAATCGGTATCCGTGCCGGCCACGATCACCCGCCGGCCGCGCGCCGCGAGCGACGTCGCGATGTCCACGATCGAGCCGTCGAGGAACTGCGCCTCGTCGATGGCGATCACCTGCGCCATCGGGTCGAGGCACTGCGCGATCTGCGAGGCCGAATCGACGGGCACGGCATCCACCGTGCGGCCGTCGTGGCTCGAGATCGCGTAGATCCCCGCGTAGCGCCCGTCCAGATGCGACTTGAACACCTGCACGCGCTTGCGCGCGATCATCGCGCGCCTAACGCGTCGGATGAGCTCTTCGCTCTTGCCGCTGAACATGACACCGGCGATCACCTCGATCCAGCCGCCGGTGAGCTGAAAGGCAGTCACGCCTCATCGCGCCGCGGACGGCGCGCGTTGCGCACCCGGTCGGCGCGATCGCTCCATTCCTCGCGCTCGTGGGTGGCCCGCGGAACGCGCCCTTCGTCCGGGCGGTCGCTCCACCCCGCGCGTGCTCGCGGTCGCTCCTCACCGCCACGGGGCGGACGCCGGTCCGGCGCTCCCGCACGATCCCGCCCCGGACCGCGCGGCGGTCGTCCTTCGCGTGAAGGCCGCCCCTCGCGGCCGGCGCTGTCACGGCCGGGTCGGTCACGCCCTCGATCTCCGAAGCCGCCCCGGCCACCCTCGCGCGGGCCTCCGCGCGGCCGATCGCCGAAGCCTCCGCGCCCACCCTCGCGCGGCCCCGAGCGCTTCGCGTCGCGTCCACCCTCACGCCCGCCCTCGCGGCGACCCTCGTGCGCGCGCGGCGCGGGCCGGTCATCGATGCGCACGGCCAGACGACGCCCCTTGAGCGACACGCCGTTCATCTTCTCCACGACAGTGGGCGCGACGCTGGCGGCGATGTCGGCCACCGTGTGACTCTCGCGGATGTCGAGCTTCCCGATCCGGTCGCTCGTGATCCCGACTTCACCCGTGATCGCGCCGACGAGATCGCCGGGGCGAACCCCGTCGCGCTCACCGATGCTCAGGAATACGCGCGTGAATGCCTCGTCGCCGCCGCGGGCCGGGGGTGCCGCGCGGTCCGCGACCCGCGGTGCCTCCACGCGCTGGGCTCGAGCCTCGCTCCGCTCCCGCTCCATCAGCCGAAGCGCGGCCGCCGCGATCTCCAACCCGTCGAATTCGGCGATCAGGGGCTCGAGCGCCATGACCTCGCGCGCCGGAAATCCAGCCTGCAACTCGGCACGCAGCGCGGCCCGCACGCGCTCATCACGTGCGCGAGCCTTCGCGGCAGTTGGCGACACGTCGAGCGGCTCGACCGCGCCAGACGTGAGTCTGCGGAGTGCCGGCACCTGTCGCGGCGCCACGAGGGCGACGACCTGCATCGGTTCGGCGGCGGCGACCTTGGCCAGGTCCGCTGCAGACGCGGGAAGGTCGTAGAGCACCACGAGTGCCGCCTGCTCCTGCGGTGGCTCGGCGGTGACGCGAACCGACGCTTCGCCCTCATAGCCAAGGGCGGCCACGGCTTGCCGTGCCTCGTCGGCGGCCCGGCCCTCGGTCGCGAGCACGATCACCGACGGCGGGTCGAGCTCATCGAGCAGCCGTCGGAGCGTAGCCGCGCGCGTGGACGTCGTCGTGGTGACGTAGCGTACCGGCAGCGCCGGCGGGGGAACCTCGTCGTCCGCGACGGCCTCGGCGCGATGCGCGCGGCGGAGGTGGCGCTCCACCAGCGCCTCGACCTGCGCGGTCATCTGCTCGGTGACGACGATGCGGCTCGCTTCCTTCGGCACCTCGGCGAGCACGACCTCGAGCTGCTCGTCTTCGCGCGCGACGAACATTTCGTCGGCCCAGACGATGATGACGCCCTTCACGTTCGCCAGCTTGATGGCCGACGCGCGGAGCAACGCGACCAGCGTGCTCGGCGTTGCGGCAACGGCGGGCACGACGCGCGCGGCGAGCAGGCGGCTGCCGCGCGCCGCGCCCGTGATGGGCACGATGGGCGCCGCCGAGCGGTCGCTCAGCAGTCGCGCCGCCTCGGCGATGGCCAGCGCGGTGTCCCCGTCGGGCGTGATGACGAGAAGCTGCGTGGATTCCGCATCCGGAGTCACGCGGTCCAGTGCTGGCGCGAGGAACCGCTCGATGACGTGCGGGGCGTGCGGCAGCACGTATACGGCGTGCTGTGCGCTGCGGGCGACTCCGGAACCTTCTCGTTCTGCCACGTGTGCTCCTTGCCGGTCGAGGCCGCGACGCGCGGCGTTCAGTCTGACGGAATGGTGGAAGTATAGTCGCTCGTGGGGGCGCTCCCCACGACACGGGGGATCCTGCGTCCCAGCCCGGCGCCCTTCCGGGAGACCCGGTTCGACGCGCCGGTCCTCTGGTCTGCGCGACGAAGGGGTCACTATCTTAGCGGCGAGGACCGAGGGTGGCCGGGACGGTGCGTTTCGCGGCGTCGCACTGCGATGAATCGTGTGTGCGATGGGCGATGGCGCCGTGCAGATTGGCGTTCCCGTCGTCGAGAGGTGCCGTGAGCATCCCAGTTCGCGTAGAGCCCGTGAACGGCGCGCCAAGCGAGGTGGAATATCGGTGGGACGCGGACACCGACATTCTCACCGCGAACCTGCGCGCGCGCGCCGTCGGCGAAGGGGCATCGGGCTCCGTCGAGATCGAAGGGAGCGATGGCTCGTGGCTCATCCTCGATCTCACTGGCGGCTCGGTACACGGTGTGGAGGTTGCGGTGTGGCCGGAGGTGCGCAAGCGGCCCGCGCTCGCGCCGCCTGGAGACGTCACCGACGGGCGGGTCATGATCGGCGACATGATCGGTGGCAACGGCGTCGCGTCGATCGAGATGACCACGGCGGTGGCAGCCGAGGCGGATGATGCCGAGCGGACGATTCATTTCCGACTCGGCCCCAGTCGCCAGACGAGGACGGTCCGCATCGCGCGCGACATCCTCATTGACGTGGATGGCAAGAACCGAATTGCCGGTGTGTGGCTGCTCGATGTCCCCCCATTCCCCAACGCGCAGTGATCACGACCATCGTTCTCATCAAGGCCGACCCGAAGCGCATTCCCGAGGCGGCGATGAAGCTCGCCGGCATCGACGGCGTGCAGGAGGTGTACTCGGTGTCGGGCGAGTGGGACCTCGTCGCGATCGTGAAGGTGCCCGAGTACGAGCAGATCGCGCAGGTGGTCACCGAGCGGTTTCCGGAGGTCGCGGCCATCGAGCGCACGCAGACGCTCACGGCGTTCCGGGCGTACTCGAAGAAGGACCTGGAGCAGGCCTGGGACATCGGCATCGAGTAGCGCCGCCCGAGCCGCCGGCATCCCGGGCCGGCCCCGTCTGGCGTTAGGCGCACCTTCCCCAACCGGCGGCCGTCCGTTGGATCACGTCTCCGAGTACATCGCCGGCCTGTTCGCGACCGAGGACGAGCTGCTGGCCACGCTCCGCGAGGAGGCGGACCGCACCGGCCTGCCGCCCGCCGCCATCTCCGCCGACATGGGACGGTTCCTGCAACTGCTGGTGCGCCTCGTGGGGGCGCGACGCGTGCTCGAAGTCGGGACGCTCGGCGGCTACGCCGCCATCTGGATGGCGCGCGCGCTTCCGCCCGGCGGTATGCTCCTCTCCATCGAATGCGACGCCCGCTACGCGGCGTTCGCGGAGCGCCATCTCCGGCGCGCCGGACTCTCGTCGGTCGTGACGGTGCGGCGCGGCCGCGCGCTCGACGTGCTCCCGTCGCTCGACGGCGAGGAGTTCGATCTCGTGTTCCTCGATGCGGACCGGCTGCCCCTGCCGACGTATCTGGACTGGGCGATGCGCCTCGTCAGGCCGGGCGGGCTCATCGTGGCCGACAACGCCCTGTTCGGCGGCCGTGTCGCGAACCCGGCGTTGGATGACGAGGAGACGCGCGCGGTGCGCGAGTTCAACGCCCGCATCGCGACCGACCCGCGGGTGACGTCGATCCTGATTCCGGCGTACGACGGGCTGGCGGTGGCGATGGTCGGCGCGCGCTAGCGCCGTCCCGGCCGGGGGCCGCGGCCCGACCACCCCATCCGCCGGCCCCCAGCCTCGCTGTTGCCGCCTAACGCTTCGGCCGCGCCAGGCACCAGCTCGAGCGGCCGCGGAACACCTCGCGCCACTCGCCGTTCGCGTAGCCCAGGACCGACAGGAACGTCTCGCCGGCGAAGTGCCACCCTTCCAGCACGATCTCGTCCACACCGTCGCCGTTGAGGTCCAGGTGGTCGACGTAGCGACGAAACTCCGCGGTCCCCACCGCGCCCGACGCGGTGTGCCGGAACGTCGGCTCGTAGCCGGCGCCCGCATCATCGGCGAGGGCCAGCACGTGTGCCGTCGAGCCGTCGCGCTCGCTGGATTCCGGGTCGAGGTACGAGACGACGAGCGTCGGCGCCCGCGTCGCGCCCGTGTTGATGGCGGCGAAGTGAAACGCCGACGGGGAGAGCGCGCCGCTGTCGATCCCGGCGGGGCGCGCGACGGCGAGCGCGATGCGACGCGCCCGCGCGTCGAGGCCGCGCTCCGGCTTCACCGGCGGCCTGGACGGCACGGCAACGCCGGACGTGACGGCGAGTGCTTCGACGGTGTAACTCAGCCGCACCGACGTCTCGAGCGACACCGCGGCGAGCGGCGTGACCAGCCGGCACCCGGGAAGGGTGTAGAGCGGTTGGCCGGCGCGCTCCCACATGCCGCGTCGCACGCGTACCTCCCCGATGGCGGCGCCGTCGCGGTAGAGCGCGTAGCTCTTGTTCGAGCGCGTGTACATTGCGTCGAACTCGCGCCAGCCGCTCGCCGTCAGCTCGATCGGCTTGAGGGCACCGTCGATGATCGCCGCAACCGGCACCATTCGCGGGTCGTCGCGCTCCCCGAACAGTTGGAACACCACGTCGGGCCGGCGCGACAGGTCGAGACGCGCCTCGGGCGGCGGCCCGTCCGGCTCCGCCGGGCGACCGAACGCGAGCAATGTTTTCGTCTTGTCACACCCAGCGGCGACCGCTAGGATGGTCGCGATGAGCGCAAATCGCTTCATGAGCGGAACTTCCGCGAACGTCTTCCGTCAGATGCCGACGCCCGTCGCGGGGAATCCGCGGGAGCGCGCCACGTCTCGTGCGGGTTCGACCGCGACCGGGCGCACATGACGTTCACCGCGCCGCTGGCCGACGCCGGTTTTCGCGATGCGCTTCGGCTGTTCCAGCTCGATGCCGCCGCGCTCCGCGATCCCGGACCCTCACTTGAGACGACCGCTACCCCTCCGGAGCCACCGCGCGTGGTGAGCTCGGACGTGATCGAGAGCACAACGGTCCGCGCCCATCGCGTGTTCGACCCGCCCACCGTCGGCTTCGACGCGTTCCTCGATGGCACGCAGGAGAGCCGCGTCGTGCACTACGTGGACGGCATCCCGATCGTGTACGGCCGCGCCGCGGCCGTCGTGCGCCAGCGGGTGCTACGGCGGATGGTCACGTGGAAGCGGCCGCGCACCATCGCCCGGCTCTACGTCCCGCGCGCACTCGTGCCACCGGCGCTCTGGACGCGCGTCGCCGAGAGCGACTTTCACGTCGTGGACACCACGGAAGACGCCGGCGGCGGCTCACGGGGACGCGGCGCGACAACCGGCGGCGCATCCCACGCCGCCACCGACCCGAGCGACGCGCACCCGTTCACCGTGAGCCAGCGCGCGCTCGATCTGGTGAAGCGCGACCGCGAGCAGCTCGAGCGCGAGCTCGCCGAGGAGTGGTGCGCGACCGAGTCGGCGCCGCTGTTCATCGATGGAAGCATCGCGAGCTGCGACCGGGTCGCCTCGTCGCCCGTCGCCGTTGGCGTGATCAAGAGCCACCGCACGCTCTACGTGTCCGGAGCGGCCATGCGAGTCGTACAATCGCTGCCCAAGCACCACCGCTCGAGCGTGCTGCGCGTCGAGGCGTACCACCGCAGGGCGGTGGCGAGCTGGTACCTCCGGGTGCGCGACGCGAGCGGCCAGGATCCCATGTGGGGCCTCCTGCGTGTGGAGATCGCGCTCCCCGATGTCTCCGCCGCCCCACACGCCATCGCGGCGCGCGCCGATCTGATCTCCCGGTGGATCCTCGCCGAGGCGGCCCCGCTCGCGCTCCCCGACGCGCGCTGGGACAAGATGGTTTACGGGATCAGGGATTGTGAGCAGTACCTCCGGGCGCTGCGGGGGTGATGGGAGGCGTACCGACGCCTCCCTGTCGGGGAGTCCGGAACCCACCTTGCGACAGTGCGCCCGCGGAGCCCGCGGGCCGGGTCTTTGTGGCCGCCGGCCTGTACGTGCGTTAGAGTCTGTCTGAGATCCGCGCGGTCGCTCCGCGCCGAACCCGACTTCTCCGCGCCACCCGACCCGCGATGCCCGACGAATCACCCTCGCCACATCCGACGCCCGACGATGCTCCCGCGAACGCGCCACTCGGCCGCGTCGTGGCGACCGAGCGCCGTCCGAACACGCCGCACGAGTTCCACTTCTGGACCGCGCTCGAGTCCCCGGTCGGCATCGGGACGATCGTGCGCGTGGACGGACGCGCGGCCAGCGGGAAGATCCCGCACATCTACGGCATCGTCGTCGAGGGGTTCAGCTACACCGACCTGCAGTCGCCGCTCCACGACGTCATGGGCCACGATGGGACGCCGGAGAGCGCCGGGTTCGCGGCTACCGACCGTTCGGAGATCCGGCTGTACACCGCGGCCGTGCTGCGTCAGATCCCCGATGAGCCGCTGCAACCGGTCCCCATGGGTCAGGTCTTCCTGGCGACCGAGGAGGACGTGGCCGTCGCGCTCCGCATGGACGGCTACCTCCGGGACGGGAACCGGACCGGGATCCCCGTGGGCGTGTACCGCGCCGGCGGCACCGATTCGCCGATCTACCTCGATGCCGACTTCCTCGTGGGCCCCGAGGCGGCGCATCTGAACATCACCGGTGTCTCGGGGCTGGCCACCAAGACCAGCGCCGTCGAGTGGCTGCTCGCATCGATCTTCGCGCACTTTCCGGCGAGCAAGGGATCCATCTCCGCCGTGTGCTTCAACGTGAAGGGGCCGGATCTCTGCTTTCTCGATCAGCCCGGCAAGCTCGAGGACCAGGATCGCGAGCTCTACGAGAAGCTCGGCGTCCCCGCGCGGCCGTTCGAGAACGTGCGGTACTTCGCGCCGTACAACGCGAAAGGGTTCTCGCTCAACACCCTCCGCTCCAACGAGACGCTGCTCGACAACGTGAGCGCGCTCACGTGGGGACTGCGCGAGGTGCTGCAGTTCGCCGAGGTCCTGCTCAACAAGGACGACGTCGACGCGAAAGCCGACGCGCTCATCGACTTCATCAAGGAGCGCGTGATCGACAAGGAGTTCACCGACGAGCTCCTGGGCGCGACGCGGTATCGCGTGCAGTCGTTCGCCGATCTCGAGAAGTGGTTCCGCGACGTGCTGCGCGCGCTCGAGTCGCACGACGACCAGAGCTGGCGCACGCACCACGTGGCCACCATCCGCAAGGTCCGCAATCGCCTGTCGAACATCTCCACGCGATGCGCCGGGCTCGTGACCGACGACGGCACGGTGAGCGACCTGCCGTTCGGGAGCTTCGAGGACCGCGCGGTGTACGTGGTGGACGTCGCGAACCTCGAGGAGGACGCGCAGGACCTGATCTTCGCGCGCGTCGTGTCGAAGCTGCGCGAGCACCTCGAGCGGCGCGACCTCGGCGTCAAGCACGTCATCGTGTTCGTGGACGAGCTGAACAAGTACGCACCCGGAGATGGGCCCGACACCTACGTCCGAAAGATGCTGCTCGACATCGCCGAGCGCGGCCGCTACCTCGGGCTCGTGCTCTTCAGCGCGCAGCAGTTCCGCTCGCAGGTGCATCGCCGCGTGGTCGGGAACTCGGGCACGGCAATGTACGGCCGCATGGACCCCGACGAGCTGGCGACGCCGGGCTACTCCATCCTCAGCCCCGCGACGCGCACGAAGCTGGCGACGCTCGAGAAGGGGCAGTTGATGATCCGGCACCCGCACTTCACGCAGCCGATCTTCGCGCGCTTTCCGCGGCCCGCCGTCATGCTGGGGCGCGACGGCGCCGAGCGGTATCCGCAGGCCGGCGAGGTCTCGCTCGAGCACGCCATCGTGCGGTCGCTCCGGCCGCTCGACCCCACGGTGACGTTAGGCTGGGTGCAGGAGGTCATCGCCATCGCGACCGAGGACGAGGTGATCCGGGCGCGCAACGCGACCGTTCACGCACGCCCGGCTGACGTGAAGACGTTCTTCGCCGGCCAGTTTCGTCGCGTCCTGCCGGCACGCCAACCGGTTCGCCCCACGGCGCAGCCGCTGCGGACGACTCCGTCCGATGATCCCTACGGATTCTGACGGGTCCGACTCCCTGCCGCGCCGATCGTTCCCCGCGGGCACTCGCGCCGCTTCCGGTTGGGCGCTGGCGCGGCTCACGGCGCTGTACACGATCGCGCTGCCGTGCGCCCTCTACGCGCAGACGGTCTCGCTGCGGATCGGTCCTCCGGTTGGCGAGACGCTGCGCATGCGCCTCGACCAGCGCGTCGAGATGACCGGCACCACGCGTGTCCAGGGAGGCGACTCGACGGCGGCAGTCGTGACGACGCTGCTCGTGATCTCCCGCGCCTTCGTCGAGCGTCGCGATCAGGAGGCGACCATCGTGGTGGCGTACACCGATTCGGCGGCCGCGTCGAGCACCGGAGCCGACTCGGCGATCATTGCCGCCGAAACGCGCCGCGCGCTGCAGGGGAAGCGTGTGCGACTCCGCATCGCGCCTGATGGAGCCACGGAGATCGTGGACAGGGATCCGGGCGACCCGAACCTCAATGCGCTGTTCGCGCAGATGCCGGCAACGCTGCCCAGCGGCGAAGTCGAGGTTGGCGAGAGCTGGTCGCGGGCGATGGTGGCGCCACTTGCCGACGCCCCGGCGGGAGGCGGCAAGCTCGAGGCGACGTTCCGGCTGGACTCGCTGTCGCGCGATCGGGAGACGGCATACGTGTCGCTCGTCGGCACGCTCAGCCGTCCGCCGCGGGCGAAGCGCGGGGCCGGACCCACGATCACAATGTCGGGCTCCATGACCGGCGCCCTGGTGATGGACCGGCGCCTCGGCTGGGTCACCGAGGCGCGGACGGCGTACGTCGTGCGATCGGTGGTCACACCACCACCCGGGAGCAGCTCCGCCGCGCTGCGTTTCCGCATGAAGGTCACGCAGTGGATGCGGGCGGTGCGGTAGGCAGGCCCCTATATTTGGCCATGACGGCGGGGTGACGCCACTGTGGCAGCGTTTCGTCTCCCCTCGTCGCTTGCTCTGGCACTCGCCCATGCGTCTCGTTCACCTGTCCGATCTGCACCTCGGCTTCCGCCAGTATCAGCGGCAGACGCCCGCCGGGATCAACCAGCGGGAGGCTGACGTCGCGGCGGCGTTCAAGCGCGCGATCGACAAGGTGATCGAGCTCGCGCCCGAGCTCGTCGTCATCGCCGGTGACGTCTTTCACACCGTGCGTCCGACGAACCCGGCCATTCTGCACGCATTCGGCCAGTTCAGCCGTCTCGCGAGTGCGCTGCCCGGAAGCATTGTCGTCGTCGTCGCGGGCAACCACGACACCCCGCGATCGGCCGAGACCGGCTGCATCCTCCGGCTGTTCAGCCCGCTCGGCATTCACGTCGTGGACGCCGAGGCGCAACGGCTGTCGTTCCCGGAGCACGGGCTCTCCATCCTGGCCGTGCCCGACGTCATCGGTCCGCGCCCCGCGCTCGAGCCCGACCCCGGGGCACGCTACAACGTGTTGCTCATCCATGGCGAGGTGGCCGGTGTGCTGCCGGCGCAGGCGGCCGCCACGGAGCGCGCGACGGTGGAGATCACGCCCGACGAGCTCGGCGCGGCGCGCTGGAGCTACGTCGCCCTCGGCCATTATCACGTGTACCGCGAGGTCGCGCCTAACGCGTACTACTCGGGCTCCATCGAGTACACGAGCACGAACGTGTGGGGCGAGCTGGCCGAGGAGCGCGGGGCAAAGCTCCCCGGCAAGGGGATGATCGAGTACGATCTGGCGACGGCGAAGCGGAGGTTCCACTCCCTGTCCGCGAGCCGGCCCCTCGTGGACCTCCCCGGCATCTCGGCCCGCGGCATGTCGGCCGCCGACCTCGACGCGGCAATCCGGCTCGCGACGGAGCGGTTGAGCGGCGGCATCGACGACAAGATCGTCCGCCAGGTCGTGCGCGACGTGCCGCGCCACATCGTGCGCGAGCTCGACCACAAGGCGTTGCGGGAGCTCAAGCGGCGTGCGCTGCACTATCACCTCGACACGCGGCGCCCCGAAGTCATCCGGCTGCACGGCAGTGGCGCGCCCGGGCGCCGGCCATCGCTGGCCGACACCGTGCGCGACCACCTCCAGGGGCGCGTGCTGCCCGGCGACATCGACCGCGAGAGCCTGGTCGCGCTGGGCCTCGACTACCTGCGAGAGGCCGAGGCGATCGAGTCCGCCACTCCCATCGCTGCAGGGGCGCTCGAGTGAGCGCGTTCCCGCCGGAGATGGGCGAGCCGGCGTACGAGGCGCGCCGCCGCCGGCGCGAGCGCGGCCGCCTGAGGGGTGAGGCGTGAGGCTGCACCGGCTGCAGCTCCAGAATTTCCGCCAGCACGCGGAGACCGTCGTCACGTTCGAGACCGGGCTCACGGGGATCATCGGTCCCAATGGCTCGGGGAAGACGACCATCCTCGAGGCGATCGCCTGGGCGTTGTACGGCAACTCCGCCACGCGCGGCACGCGCGACTCGATTCGCTTCAGCCGCGCCGGCCCTCGCTCGGCGGTGCGCGTGGAACTCGAGTTCGATCTCGCCGGCCACCGCTATCGGATCGCGCGCGGGCTCACCGGGGCGGAGCTCTACCTCGACGGCGCGTCCGCGCCGATCGCCAACTCCATCACCGGCGTCAACGAGCTGTTGCAGCGGCGGCTCGGCATGTCGCGCGCCGAGTTCTTCAACACGTATTTCACCGGGCAGAAGGAACTGAACGTGATGGCGGCCATGGGGCCGTCGGAGCGGGCGCAGTTCCTCTCGCGCGTGCTCGGCTACGAGAAGCTGCGCACGGCGCAGCAGCTCGTGCGCGACCGCCGCCGCCTCATCTCGGCCGAGACGGCGGGGCTGCGTGGCGGAATGCCCGACGCCGAGGCGGTGGTGCGGCTGCTCGCCGAATCCGAGCAGCGACTGGCGGCCACTCGTCAGGCGGCGGCGGTCGCGGAGCGGGCCCGGCGCGAACGCGAGACGGTGCTCGCCGAACTGACGCCGCGGTGGGCGCGCGCGCAGCAGGAGCGCGACAAGCTGCAGGAGCTGCTGTCGGAGCTTCGCGTGGCCGAGACCGAGGAGACGGCGCTCGCGCGCGACCTCGAGCGCATTGCGCGCGAGCTGTCGGGCGTGAACGCGGCGCGCGCCGAGCTCGAGGCACTGGCCGCCGAGCTCGAGCCGCTCTCCGCGCTGGCCGAAGAGTTCCAGCGCTTCGAGCGACTGGCGCGCGAGGAGGGGCGGCGACAGACGCTCGTCGAGACCGAGCGCCTGCTCGTCGAGGAGCTCGCGCGGCTCCGCGAGCGCCGCGCGCGCATCTTCAACGCGCCGGTGATGGAGGAGGAGGCGACGATCGCCGTCGAGCGTAAGCGCAAGGAGCTCGAGGAGAGCCTCGGCCGGCTCGAGGCGCGGCGTACGGAGTGGGTCCGCGACCGGCAGGAAGCGGAGACCAAGCGCGACGCGCTGCGCCGCCAGTACGCCGAGCTCAAGGCGCAGCGCGACCGCATCGTCGATCTTGGCGAGGAGGGTGCGTGCCCGGTGTGCACGCGTCCGCTCGACCAGCATTTCCGCGGGGTGCTCGAGCACTTCGACGATCAACTCGAGACGATCGCGGTGGACGGCCGGTTCTACAACACGCGTCTCGAGCAGCTCGAGGAGATGCCCGAGGAAGTGAAGACGCTCGACGAGGCGCGCCGGGCGCTCACCGCGGAGGTGGGCGCGCTCGAGCGCCGCCTGGCGAAGGTGCAGGCCGCGGTGCAGGAGCTGGCGCAACTGACGAAGGACCTTGCGGCGAAGGAGCAGCGCTACGACGCCGTGCGACGCGACCTCGCGGCGATTCCTGCCGGCTACGACGGCACCCGGCACGCGGCGCTGCGGCGCGAGGTGGAGCGGCTGGCGCCGCTCAACGAGCGCGCGACGCGGCTGAGCGCCACCATCGAGCGCGAGCCGCAGCTCGTTGCCGAGCGGCAGCGGGTGGATGGCGCGTTAGGCGCGGTGCGCGCGCAGCTCGCGGCGCTCCGCGAACGCCGGCGCACCGTCGAGTTCTCCGAGGCGGACTACGTGTCGTTGCGCGCCGAGTATGAGGCGGCGGCCGCCGCGGCCCGGGCCGCGGACGTCGCGGCCGCCGCGGCGCAGGGCGACGCCAACGCCGCACGCTCGGCGTTCGAGAGCGCGGAGCGGTCGCGCCTCGAGCTGGAGCGGATTCAGGGCGCGCTCGAGGCGTTGCAGCGCGATCGCCGGTTGCACGACGAGCTCGACCGCGCCTATTCGGACCTGCGCACCGACCTCAACTTCCAGCTGCGCCCCGAGCTCTCGGAGCTCGCGAGCTCGTTCCTTCACGACCTCACGGACGCCCGGTACACGGAGCTCGAGCTCGACGACGCGTACAACGTGATCGTGCTGGAGGATGGCATTCCGAAGCCCGTGATCTCGGGCGGCGAGGAGGATCTCGCGAATCTGGTGCTCCGGCTCGCCATCTCGCAGATGATCGCCGAGCGCGCCGGCCAGCAGTTCTCGCTCCTCGTGCTCGACGAGGTGTTCGGCTCGCTCGATGAGTCGCGCCGGAACAACGTGGTGGAGTTGCTGCGACGGTTGCAGGACCGGTTCGAACAGGTCATCCTGATTACGCACATCGAGTCCGTGCGTGAGGGACTGGACCAGATCATCGCCGTGCGGTACGACGAGGAGAGCGGCTCGTCCGTGGTGACGCAGAGCGAACGTGCGCCGGTGGAGCTCCCGCCGGATGGCGCGCCGGGCTCCGGCGACGACGCCAGCTACGAGCGCATCGAGGCAACCGGCTGATGGCGACCGCGCGCGACTGGAAGACCGCGCGTCATGCGGATGGCCCGCACCCGGTGCGGCAGGCGGACGTGGCAGGGCTCAACCAGGTGTTCAGCGACGCGTTCACCGAGCGCTATCGCCGAGACGGGATGGTGGGCGTGCGCGTGCCGTCGCTCAACCCGGCGATCTGGCGCTACGCCATCGACGACGCGGGCACCGGTGCGATGGTGTGGCGCGGCGAGCGCGATGAGATCGTGGCGTTCAACGTCGCGCACCGGTCCGGCGTCGAGGGGTGGATGGGGCCACTCGCCGTGCGCCCGGAGTGGCAGGGCGGCGGGTTGGGCAAGGAGATCGTGCGCGCCGGCATCCGGTGGCTGGAGGAGCGCGCGGCCACCGTGATCGGGCTCGAGACGATGCCGCGCACGATGGACAACATCGGCTTCTACTCCGGCCTCGGTTTCCTCCCGAGCCGCCTAACGGTGACGCTCACGCTCGACGCCACGAGCGCCGACGCGACGGCGCTGCTCTACGGACGCCTGACGTCGGCCGACAAGGATGACGTGCTGGCGGAGTGCCTGGCGCTGACGCAGTCGATGTTGCCGGGATACGACTACACGCGTGAGATCACCCTGACCGACGCGCTGTCGGTGGGCGACACGTTGCTCGTGCGCGAGGCGGGCCGTCTGGTCGCGTTCGCGCTCTGCCATACGGCGCCGCTGGTGGAGGGTCGCACGCGCGAGGAGCTGCGCGTGCTGAAGCTCGTGGTGAGCGACATCTCGAGGCTCGAGGGGTGCTGTCGTGCGCTCATGGACTACGCGCGGCGGAGCGGCACGCGCCGCGTCGCGTTTCGCGTGCAGGGAGAGTACGTGGACGCGTACGCGCGGCTGGTGACCATGGGGGCCCGGGTGCGCTGGACTGACCTGCGGATGACGCTGGCGGGGTATCCGGAGCCGCGGGTGGAGGGGGGAGTGGTGCTGTCGAACTGGGAGATATAGGGGACGGCGTAACTCGTGGCTGGAATTGCACTTCACTAGTCGAGTGAGTCCAAGGTGAGTCCCGACGAAGGGCATACGGTACATGAATCGACCGCAGGACCTGACGAGCTGAACAGGCTAGTCAGGGACGTCTCGCAAGAGCTCGCGATTGATTCAGAGTTCCTCTTTGGTTTGTTGCGGCTCGATGACTGGTCCTTCGTCATACAGCTACACGCCCTCGTCGAAGCAGCAGTGACTCATTTGCTCGTTCATTCGACCAGGGAAGGCCGGCTCCAGACCTTCTATCAGCGGCTCGCGCTACAGAACGAGCGGACCGGGAAGCTCGCGGTGGTGAGCGCGCTCGAGTTACTTGAGCCGTGGCACATCCGGCACATCAAGGCCCTGTCGGGCCTGCGGAATCGCCTCGCCCACGACATTCGAATGGTCAGCTTTTCGCTGAGCGATGACATCGCCGACGACTCTCGCGCCGACGAGTTTGTGGGTCAGTTCTCTGGTGGCTCTATCGGCGAGAAGGATCGCCCGAGCTGGCGACCAATTCTTCGGCGAGACCCCAAGTTCTTCGTGTGGATGCAGGCGATCATCGTTACCGGCCACGTCTACCTGTCAGCGACCCGGGCCCGCATCGCACGCGATGTTACGCAACTGAAGGTGGACCAGGGAATGGCCGTCGATGGACTTCTCGCCGCGATCCGCGATAGCGTTGAGCGCACTGGGGAGCTGACGTTTCGGAGAAAGGGGACCTAGCGAGGCTCCGCGAACGTCAGTTGCGAGAAGCTGTCGAGCGCTGGTCAACTGTCGAATTGTCCGGTTCATTCTCGATCGCTCTGAGCGTCGTCGCCGGATCCGGCTGCTGGTAGCTCCGCTTCATCGTCGCTAGGTCGCGCCAGCCGCCGGCGCGCGCGCCGTCCACGTCGGGCAGATGCTTGCGCTCGACCACGAAGAGCCGGCGGTACGCGTGGAAACCGCCGCGCTCGAGGTGCGGGAGCTCGGCCGCCTGGTCGGCACGCCGCAGGTAATACGACGCGTCCATCTTCCGCATCGGCCGATCGGCGCGGGTGCAGGCGGGAAACAGCCACGCATCGCCGAGCTTCGGGTGCGCACGCAGGTAGCGCTCGAGCGCCGCGCGGGCAGCCGCGCGCAACGGCGCGATGTCCTCGTACCCCTGCTTATCGGCTTCCGGCCGCCAGCGGATCGTGGCGTGCGGCATGTGCTTCGCGAGCGCCGGATCCAGCCCCGCGGCCGCCAGCGCGCGGCGCACACCGGCATCGGAGAGCAGTAGATCGGCGGCCCGCAGCTGCAGCATCGCGTTGATCCGTCGGCCGGTGTAGCGCGCGAGCGCGAGCAACGTCTCGAGCCGGCCCGACGGGTCGACGATCGGCGCCTGCTCGATCGACTTCCGGTACCGCTCCTCGCTCGCGGCGGGGCGACGCACGTTCTTGCTTGCCCAGGGCCGGCCACGGCTTACCTTGGCGCGTGCAGGCCTTCGGGTCTGTGGAGCGCCAGTCCGGTTTCTACTTCGCGGGAGTTCACCGGCTGGCGCTTTCTCATACCGCTGTATTCCCTACGACGGAAAACGTGTTACCTGCGGCGGGAATGTCGGTAGAGGTAATACCGTCGTTGACAATTGCCGACGCAGGGTAGATACTCGTAGCGTATGCTGATGCGACTACGAATTCCCGAGCTGCTCGACGCGCGCGGCATGACGCCCTACGGGCTCGCCAAGGCGTCAGGTGGGCGAATCAGCATGAGCACCGCCTATCGGCTGAAGGACAGCCGCGGTCGGCTCGAGACCTACGCGGCCGAGATGCTGGAAGCGCTCGCGGATGTGTTCGACGTTAAGAGCATGGACGAATTGCTCGAGCGAGATTCGGACGCGAAGCCGGCGGCCAAGAAGCGGGGCCGGGGGTGAGCGTGCTTGGACCGGGAAAGTGGGGTCCGCGGCGCACGACGCTATTTGGCTTCGGTGTGATTGGCGGCAAGCAATGCGCGGAAGAAGTGCGCTGGCTTTCGGGTTCCGAGGTTCAGCAATTCCGAGATGACGTCACCGCTCTATGGCGTTTTGATCGGTCCCGCGACTTGCTCCCTATCATCGTCGCGAACGCCTCAGCGTTCGCGACGACCGCTCGCGAGGTCGAGTCCCTTCCGTACGTCGAAGCCAGAATGATTCCGACCCGGGAACACTGGACCCGTGAGGTCAACCGTAGCTTGGTTAATTTCCTCACGGCGTTTCGGCTCTATGTCGATCACAACGAGGCTCGACTCCACCGGATGTACGGGGGGAGGAATAGCCCTCAGTTCGTTGCGTTCAAACAGGCGACGCGCCGCGCGTACGACTCATCGACCGCGTATCGCGTGCTGTATCAAGCACGCAATTTCGTGCAGCATGTCGGCATGGTCGTTCAAAGCCTCCCGTACCACGAGTCCACCGATTTCGCGAAGGGGACCGTTTCCCACGCGATAGAGGTAGTTGCCGACCGAGAGCATTTGCTACGGAATTTCGACGATTGGAGGACTGCTGCGCATGACCTCCAAGCAATGCCGGCCACATTTCCAATCGCGCCTCTCGTCGCTGAGGTCGCCGATCTCCTTCCAGGACTCGACAACGAGTACCCAGAAGCGGAGCGGGCCTCGCTAACCGAGGCGGCGATGCGTGTGGTCGCGCTCGTCGCAACCGTTCCAGCCAAGTACCGTGTTGGTGCCGTCCTCGAAATGATTCCGCACGAGGATCGCCTTCCAACGATAACCCTGCTCCCGCCTCCGGAGCGCACGTTGACGTGGGCAGGGGTTTCGACGGAACGAGTGGCCTTGCCGGGCCTAACTGGAGATCTCCTCAGTATGATCAGAGGCGATGAGCTACTCTCGCCTTAGGTTCCCCTAGGGAAGCTCTGCACAAGTGCCTAACGATGAGCTATATTAGGGGCGGGAATCCTCACCGCACCCGGGAGCCGCTCATGGGCCAGCAGACGACGTTCGCCTCCGCCGCGTGGAGCCGGAAGGGCAAGGTCACCCGCCGCGAGCGGTTCCTGGCCGAGATGGACGCCGTCATCCCCTGGGGGCGGCTCCTCGCGCGGATTGTCCCCCACTACCCGAAGGCGGGGAACGGCCGCCAGCCCATCGGCTGCGAGCGGATGCTGCGGGTCTACTTCCTCCAGCAGTGGTTCAACCTGTCCGATCCGCAGGCCGAGGACGCCCTCTACGACAGCGAGGCGATGCGGCGCTTCGCCGGCGTCGAGCTCGGCGAGGACACCATCCCCGATGAGACCACGATCCTCCGCTTCCGGCACCTCCTGGAGCGCCACCGGCTGACCGAGGCGCTGTTCGCCGAGATCGGGGCGCTGCTCGAGGAGAAGCGCCTGCTGCTCAAGGCCGGCACGATTGTCGACGCGACGATCATCGCGGCGCCGAGCTCGACGAAGAACGCGGCCGAGGCCCGGGACCCGGAGATGCGCCAGACCCGGACGGGGAAGCAGTGGCACTTCGGGATGAAGCTCCACGTGGGGACGGATGTGCGCGGCCTGGTCCACCACGTGGTGGCGACGGCGGCCTCGGTGGCGGACATCACGCAGCTGCCCGAGTTGCTCCACGGCGCCGCGTCGGACTTGTACGGCGGCCAGGCGTACTGGACGGAGGATCATCGCGTGCAGTGGCGGCACGCGGGCGGGCGCTACCGGGTGAACCAGCGGGGGACCAAGAAGCACCCGCTCACCGAGCACCAAAAGGCGGTCAACCGGACGCGCTCGCGGCACCGGGCGCGCGGGGAGCATCCGTTTCACGTGGTCAAGCACCTGTGGGGCTTCGTCAAGGTGCGCTACCGGGGGCTGGCGAAGAACGCGGCGCGGGCCTTCACGATGTTCGGCCTGGCCAACCTCTACCGGGTGCGGGACCGGTTGTTGCCGCTGGCCTTCACCGCGCGGCTGGCGTGAGCGCCGGCGGCCGAGGCGGCACCGCCGACGGGCCAGCGGCGACCGGCGCGACGCGGCTGCGACGCCCCGGCCACACCTAACGCCGCCAATCACGATGGCTCCCCACGTAGTTCGTACCTGTGCAGAGGTTCCCTAGGGGTACCCCGAGTAGCGACTGTCAGCCGGCGGCCGTATCATCGGGCATGCGAACCATACACATCGCCCTGGCCGCGCTCTCACTCGCCGGGTGCCGCGGTCATCTCGCGGGCACTTACACCCCACCACCGCTCCCCGCGTCGGCCGCGGATCGGCTCCAGCACGCCAGCGAGGCGGGGACGATTGCCGCGCTCGGCCGGCCAACTGGCCGCAAGTTCGTCGACGGGTTCGCCCTCGGAATCATTCTCGGCCCGTTCGGCGCTGCCATCGCGTACGCGAGCGCTGACGCGGACCCGCCAGATGTCCCGATTCGCCCCGCGCCAGTTTACGCCGACACCTCAGCGGCCTACGTGCTGGCGTTCCGCCGTGCGTATGACGCGCAGGTGAAGAAAGACCGGCGCGATACGGCGCTCGGGGGTGGCCTGGTCGGGATGCTCGTCGGCGGGGTGATCGCGTACGCGGTCATCCGGAACGGGAGCCCGTAGTTGGTATGAACGTTCTCACCTTGCTGTTCATAATTACTCCGGGATTTCTCGCCGACTTTACCCGTCGAGCGATTTTCGGCGAACGAAAGACGAGCGATTTCGAACGCACGGTCCACAGCATCGTACTGAGCGTTGTCGGTTTGGGCGCGTACCTCGCGGTGGGAAAGCTGCTGATGGCGGTCGGGGTGACTCCGACCAGCTGGCTTGTCGGGCCACCGTATCTGGCCCCGGTCCTGGATCTGTCGAATAGGACGCCCATCGCATTGGACTGGCGCGCGCTTTTCGCGCTGCTGTACCACACGCTGTTGGCTACGCTCAGCGCGATCAGTGGAGTGGGGGCCGTGCGCAAGGCGAGCCGTCGTCTGCTGTCGCGCGCGGGCCGATCGCTCGAGTCGAGCTGGTTCCTTTTTTGGAGCCTCTATCGAGTGCCGAAAGGCAAGCCTGCCCGATGGGTCACTATCATTTCCGGGGACAGCCGTACCCTCGGGCGATTCATCAGTGCGAGTGATCCGGCAGAGTCCAAGGACGTTGTGCTGGGCGATCCGCTCTTTTGGGATGAGGAGCGCAAGCTGTGGCGCGCGGACGGTGTGCGCGTCGCGTATTTCCCAGAGGGAAAGGTTGAAGCGATGTATCTATCCGCGACTGATGGAGAGACTGTACTGCGCGGCCACCTCGATGAGAACTTTCAGCCGATCAAATAGGAGCGTGCGAAATGGCTAAGAACCAAGACAGCCCGTCTGACATCCAGGGTGGCGGATCGAACGTTCGTGGCTCGATTATCGAGAAAGGATCATTCACTGGCGAGACCCTTTCTTCCGTTCAGCAGGTTCCGACGCAGACCCAGGCGATGACTCCAACGCCGGCTCCGCAAGCCTCAACTAACACGACGTCAGGTCCAGGAACCGGGGGCGAGACTAAGTGATCGGTAGGCGACTCGCCGGCCACTAATTCGCCGCTGACGCCCCGCTGACGCCCCGCTGACGCTCGGCTGACGGTGCCAGCTACCGGGGCGGGATGTGTGAGGAACCCGCGGCCACCGATCTACCGTGCCCCTGTTGGCGCGATCCGCGCTTCGCCGCCCACTTCCGCGGCGCCGCTGGCCTGATTCGGCGGGCCCGGTGGTGGGGCACCACGGAACTCGACCAGACGCACCGGTTGATCTTGCTCGCCATGGCGTCGCCGCCCGCGCCGTAGCGTTTCACCGGCTCATCGGGTTTCCGAGCCGATTCCGTCCATAACGCGAGTCGGTTGGCCGAGACGTTCGGCCGAACGAGACGGTGATTGCGCCGGACCCGTCACCCGCGAGTACGTCCATGCGCATCACGCCCGGCCTTACGATCGCCGGCTATCCGGCCATCGAACTCCGCGACCTGTTCCACCGGGTGTTGAGCCGCCACGAAGGTTGGACCGAGGCGGCTGTCGCCGACCACCTTCGCATCGCGCCCCGTCGCGCCCACCGACTCGTCACGGAACTCGCCCGGCTCGGCTATCTCACGCGCCGTGAGCCCCCAGACCAACACGCCCCACCGTACGTCATCACGCGCCAGGGCGCGGCGCTCATCATGGCGACTGCGGCGAAGCCAATCACCCGGGCGACGGCGGACCGGATCGTCGCTGGGCTACTCGAGCGAGCCCGCGTGCTGGCAGGGGCGATCACCCGTTCGCCTTCTGGCTGACGGAACTCATCGCGTTCGGGAGCTACCTCACCGATGCCCCGCGGCTCGGTGATGTCGATGTCGCGTACGATGTGGTCCCTCGGTTCGGGGTGTGGACAGAGCAACGCCCCTCCCTATGAGCGGGAGCGCGTCCGAATCGCGAAGGGCGCGGGGCGGCGCTTTTCGTCTCCGCCGGCGGAGATGGCGTGGCCGCTCGTGGACTTCGAGCGTTACCTCCGCGGTGGCCACTCGGCACTCAGCCTCGGCTCGGTTCACAGGGCACCCGACTACCGCGCATCCATCGAATCGGTTCCCCACCGCCGGCTTCTTCCGTAGGTGAGCTGCCCCAGCACAGGCCCGCAATGCCGTTGCGGTGACACGCTGCACCACGACCGGCCCGCTGGCCTACTCCACGGCGCCCTCCGCGCGCTTGGTGGATGGCAACACCCGTGGCAACATTCCGGCTGTAACGGGCGCAAGCCGACGCAACAGACCAACGCCGAGGCCCGCCCTGCTCCGCTCGTTCGTGAGCGAGGCGCAACCCCTCGGAATGTCGCGGAGACGCTGTCAGGGAACTTGAAAACCGCCGCGCCGAAAGGCGCTTACAGGTTCGAGTCCTGTGCGCTCCGTAGAGTTACCGCGTTGCGCTCACGTTCTTTCTCGTGAGATGGCAACAGGAATGGCAACATCCGATACGAGAACAGGCCCCTGGCGATCCAGGAGCCTGTTCTTTCGTTGTCGATCCGCGCGCGCCACATTTGGGCGACTAGCGACCTCAGGTGATTGCCGCGATCGCAGGTTCGCGTTCGCGTCATTCCCGCTGTGGCGCTGACAAGAAAACCGCCCTTCTGCCCTGAGGCGCGACAGGTGCACCCGAAGCGGAACCCATTCGATCCATCAGCACCGATCAGTCCGGAGATGTTTGTCGGCAGGAAGCGCGAGCTAACCATGCTGCGCCATCAGCTTGCGCAGACGCGCGGCGGGCGGCCGATGCACTTCCTCGTGACAGGGGAGCGCGGCATCGGGAAGTCGTCGCTACTGAACCACGTTCGGACGCTCGCGTCCGACTCTTCAGACGGGTTGCCATTCCTCGTCATCAACGCTGAGCTCAGCCCAGGAACGACCACGATTGGCCTCCTGCAAAAGATCGAATACGAGTTGCGACAGGAACTCGCGAAGTCCGAAAAGACCCGCTCGGCCATCACCGGCGTTTTGGAGTTCGTGCAGCGCGTGGAGGCGGGCGGCTTCAAGATCAACGGTGCTGCGGACCGAGAGCAACTCGTACTCGAGGAGTTCTCCGACTGGCTAGCGCACACGGCGATCCGACTCACCAATCAGGCCGACCGATCCCGCTTCGATTCGCAGTACTGCGGTGTAGTCATCCTGCTCGACGAAGCGGACAAGGGAAGCCAGGCCAACCTCGGCGCGACGCTGAAGCTCCTGACCGAGCGCCTGCAGCGTCGCGGGTGCCAGCACGTCATGTTCGGTCTAGCGGGTCTCCCCGAGCTCAGCGCCGTGATCGCGGAGAGCCATCCGTCCGCGCTCCGGATCTTCGAAGAGCTGCGCCTTGATCGGCTCGAGGACGCCGAAGTGATCGAGGTCATTGACGCATGCATGGACCGCGCGAACGCCGAGAACCCGAGGCAGACGGCGATCACGCTCGGCGCGCGGGACACGCTCATCAACCTGAGCGAGGGCTACCCGCATTTCATCCAGCAGTTCGGCTTCAGCGCGTTCGCGGCCGACGAGGATGACGTGCTCGACCACGACGACGTTGTCCGTGGCGCACTCGGTGAGCGCGGGGCCCTTGAGCTCATCGGCGATCGGTACTATCACGACCCGTTCTACAATCAGATCCAGGCCGACGTTTACCGTCAGGTGCTCCGCATCATGTCGGACCACCTCGACGATTGGGTGACCAAGGACGAGCTGCGCTCGCAGTTCCGCGGCCGCGGGAGCACCCTCGATAGCGCACTGAAGGCGCTCCGCGAGCGGCAGATCATCCAGTCGAAAATCGGCGAGCGTGGCGTCTATCGGCTGCAGCACAAGGCATTCGCGCTGTGGATCCGGCTGATCACGACGAATGACGCGGAGCTTCGGCGCGAGCTACTGCTCGGCGCCACCGTGCGCGACCCGCGGGAGTAACGGCGCCCTAACGCCCCGTGCCGTCCTTCGCGCGGCCGATTGCGGCGCGGCCCGCACGCCTCAGCGCTCGACAGCGGGCACCTAACGCGTTACGCACAGCATCTTCGGTGTGTCCGATCACCAGCCTCGCGCACGCATCCAGCATTCCGCGGCGCGCCTGGCCTCGTCCGCTCGCTGCGTTGGTATCCGTCGCAGATCGGGCAGCTGCACCGGCTCATCCTGATCGCCGTGGCTACCGGGGCTGCCCCAGGTCCTCGGGAATGGGATAGTCCCATTGATGCTCGGGACCGGTCGGCCATCCCCACGCAACCACTTCGGTTTCTTGCCGACGCCTCCCTTCACCGGGCGGGTACAGCGGCGTCAGGCGGTCGTAGAAGTCATCGCCGTCCGCCAGGGGCGGAAGCATCACCATGATCGCACCCCGATAGGCTCTTGGCGCGATCGTGAGGCAAACAGCGGTCGCGAGAATCGGGCGGATCGACTTGCCCACGAATGGGGCGTTCGAGGGAACGGCGTCACGAGGAACGATCATCATCGCCGATTGCGGGATGATGTCGGCGTCTGGCGTGGCGATCTGGCGCCGCACGGCGTCGAGTCGACCGTCGAGCGCGAACGAATACCCGCCGAATGAGAACGCCGCCAAGTAGCCAGCCCGAAGGAAACTCACGAATGCCACTCGCTCGGATACGCGAAATGGCACGCTGACGCGAACGCTGGTTACCGTCGCCGCGCTCTCGAGGATCCGCGGATCATTCTCGGACCTATACGCTTTCAGGCTCCGCACCCCGTTCTTGTCGTAGCTGAGTCTCGCGTTCACTCGACCAGCCAGCGTCGGAACATGCGCGCGCGCCGAGAACGGGGTTCCTCGGCGGTTCGCGGCATCGTGCAGGCGTCCCATGCGTGCCAGCTCGGCAACCGTTGCATCGACTTGATGTCCACCCGCGCTATTACACGGCCGGCAGGTGAGGCACATCGGGCGGCCGCCTACCGACTTCGGCGGGACGTCCTCTAACGTCAGCCGATCGCTTTCGACGTCGTCCTGTGTGAACGCGTCTCCACACAGCGGGCAGAGGTACACGCCGGCGACGCCGGTCACTCTCTCGTATGCAGCGCACCCTCGGTCGAAGTACTCGAGCCGCTTTGGTGCGCGCCGCGACTTCATTCTCCCCTCAGCCGTTAAGGTGAGTCTAAAGTGAGTCCCGGAGGGCGGGGAAACACGGCCGAATCACCCGCCGGATCCGGCGACGCTCACGCGTTCTCCCTGTGAGAGCGGTTCGGCTCGCCGACTATCCTACGCCGCCGACCCTCGAACTGGGAGATCTGACGCACCCGCCAGCCCCAGCCCACCGAACTCAGCGGCAGACATCTTGCTTACTCCCGAATTCGCCTCTACGGCGGAGTAGGCCGTACCCGGTCAGGATTGGCCGCGGGGAAACCCGTACAACGACCGGCGTACGTACCTCAACCGACGGGCCAAGGCCGGCGGTGTCTCGCCGCTCCGCCATAGGGGTACCGCGCCGCCCTCAGCGCGCCGGCGAAAAGATGTCGAACGTCAGGCCGAGGTTCGCGCTCGCGAACAGCCCGTTGCTCTCCGGCGACGTCTTGATGTTGGTCCCGGCCGCGGTCACCGAGAAGTGCAACCGGACGCTCGTCGCGAGCCCGAACTGCGCGCCCACGGTGCCGCCGAACATCCGCATGTCCGAGGTCGGCTCGCCCACGGCGTCCGGGCCTTGCCAGCTACCGGCCGACGCGACCGCTCCCAGGTAGGGTCGCACCGGTGCCGCGCCGGGCCTCAGGTGGTAGCGCAGCTCCGCCGTGACGCCACGCATGTTCCCCGGGTCGAGCCCGCCGCCGTACCGGATGCGCGTGTACCGGTAGCCAAGCGCGATCGCGACCGGGCCGAGCCCTCCGACGAACGCACCGGCGCCGCCGTAGCCGGCGTCCGACCCAGTGCCGTCCCCGAATCGCGTTAGGCCCCCCTCGCCCCCGGCCTCCATCGACAACCAGGCGATGGTTGTGCGCTGCCCGCTTCGCGCGGCCGGCGCTCCGCCCGCGGGCGGGGTCGCGTTCCCCGCGCTCGGCGCCGGTTGTCGCCCGTCGCCCGCGCGCGCGGCGGTGCGATCCACGCGCGCGTTGCCGCGACCGAGCTCGATGGCCCGCATGTCGGCACGTACCACGACCGGCATGCTCCACGTGTACCACGACCCCTTCCAGGCGAACGGACGGGCGGAGGTCATGCGATACTCGCCCGGCGCCAGCAACACCGTCAGCACGCCGGCCTCATCGGTACGACCGATAACCGTGTCCGATGCGGGCCGGGTGAACTGCAGCGCGAGCCCGCGCACCGGGTAGTAGGGCGTCTCGTCGTCCGCGAGTGTGACGTTCACGCGCACCGCGACGCGATCGCCGATCACGACACCGGGGTCCGCCCGCACCTGCCCGAGCGCCGGCGTGGCGGCGAGCGCGGTCGCGATGAGTGTGATGCCGGCTACGCGCATCGTTACTCCCGAGGGGGCCTCGACGTTTCCCCAGCGATGATGCCCCTGGGTCGCCGTCCCCGCAATCCCCACGGAATGACCACGCGCGCCGGGTCAGGTCGCTCGTGAACACTCGCGCCGGTCGACGTCGGCCCTTCCGCCGCGACCCAACGGGCGCCAGAATCCCCTCCCGCCAGTCGACCCTTCATCCATCCGCGCCTCCGCGTGATCCTCTCCGTTCGCGTCCCCACGTCGCAGCCGCCCGAGCGTCCCGGGCAGATCCTTCGGGAAGAGTTCATCAAGACCGGCCGCCTGACGCAGGCGGCTCTCGCGCAGCGCATGGGCGTGCCGGTGGCGAAGGTGCGCGGCATCCTGAGTGGCGACGAGGGCATCACGGCCGAGACGGCACTGCAGCTCGAGGCCGCGCTGGGCGTCGAGGCGGAATTCTGGATCCGCGCCCAGTTCGTGTGGGACTGCTACCGGTTGCGCGAGGTGGAGCGGCGCACCGCGGTCCTCGAGCACGAAGTCAAGACGAAGCGCGGCAAGTCGTAGCCGGCATGCCTAACGGCGCCCGCGGGCGCCGTTAGGCATGCCGGCCGCGGCGGCCGGTCGCCGCGGACCAGCCACGATGCCCGTCAGAAGTAGTACCACAGCCAGCGATGAATCGCCCACGCGGCGCCGCCGACGAGGGCCAGCGGGAAGAGCCACCGCGCTCCGACGCGACCGTGGAACAACACCGCGATCGACGTGAGTCCCACGAGCACGAGCAGCCACGGCCACGCGGCGCCGAACGCGCCGGTGAGGAACGACCAGAACTCGGAGATCGTGTCACCGATGACTCGAGACATCCCCGGACCCTCCTCCCGCGAACGGCGACGCGGCGCCGCGTGGTGTCAGCCGATCGTCGCGCGTCGTGCTACGCGAACGACGTCGTGCGACGTGTGGCCCTCACTGCTTCTTGGTCGTCGTATCCACGCCGGGCGTACCACGCACGACGATCCGGTAGATGAGCAGGAAGACGCCAACGGTCAGCAGGAGATGAATCCAGCCGGGCGCTTCGTACACGAACGTGCCGATCGCCCACACGACGAGCATCGCGACGGCGGCGAGAATTCCGATGTCCATGAGTTGACCCGTCTCCGGTCAGTCTGTAGTTTGCGTCAGCGAATCGCACCGATTCTCGGAGCGAAGAGACTACGTTTTTGAGCCAACAAGTCCACCGATCGGGTTCGATAGCTGTGTTGACGCCACGCCCCAGCGCGGGGACGGCGGAAGGCATGGTGAGGACCTTATGCATTCGACTGGGCTTCAAAAAACCCTCTTCGTTCCCCCTCTGAAAGCCCCGCGGCGCGCCGCGGGGCTTTCTTGCATAGCGCCGCGCCAACTTACGACGGCCGTCGCAACGCCTCAAGCGGTGAGCCGTCCATCCAGGCGCAGTCGCCACTCGTCCCCGCTCATCCAGATGCCGATCGTCACCGTCACCCGGCGGCTCCGCTTCAACGCGGCACACCGCGTCCACAACCCCGCGCTGTCCGACGAAGAGAACGCCGCGCTGTACGGGAAGTGTAACAACCCGAACTGGCATGGGCACAACTACGTGCTCGAAGTCGCCGTCGAAGGCCCCATCGATGAGCGCACGGGCTACGTCATCGACCTCGGCCACCTCAAGTCCATCGTGCAGCGCGAGGTGATCGACCGGGTCGACCACCGAAACATGAACGTCGACGTCGACTTCATGCGCGGCATCAACCCGACGGCCGAGAACATCGTCGTCGCCTGCTGGCGAGCGCTGGAGCAGCAGGTCGTGCCCGGCAGACTCCAGCGCCTCCGGCTGTGGGAGACCGAGAACAACTATGTCGAGTACGACGGGCGCTGACCGCCTGGCGGGTGTGGCCGCGGTCGTCACCGGCGCTTCACGCGGCATCGGCCTCGCCACGGCGCGTGCGTTCGTGCAGGAAGGCGCGCGCGTCGCGCTCGTGGCGCGGAGCGACGAGCGGTTGCGCGACATCGCGCGGTCGCTCGGACCGCTCGCGTCGCCAATCGCCTGCGACGTCGCGGATGCCGCCGCCGTCGAACGCGCCACGCCGCGCATTGCCGAAGCGCTCGCCGCCACGCCCGACATCCTGGTCAACAACGCGGGCGCGTTCACGATCGCGCCGGTGGACCGGATGTCGCCGGCCGACTTTGCGAGCGCCGTGCAGACGAACCTCATCGCGCCGTTTCTGCTCATGCATGCATTTCTCCCGGCAATGCGGGCTCGTGGCGCGGGGCACATCGTTACGATCGGATCGATCGCCGATCGGACGGTGTTTCCCGAGAACGGCGCGTATGCTGCGAGCAAGCACGGTGTGCGCGCGCTGCACGAGGTGCTGCGGCTCGAGCTGCGCGGCAGCGGTGTGCGCGCGACTCTCGTTTCTCCTGGGCCGGTCGACACGCCGCTGTGGGACCCGATCGATCCCGATCGGCGAGAGGGGTTCACGCCGCGGACCGAGATGCTGTCCGCCGAGGCCGTCGCGGACGCGATCGTCTATGCCGTCACGCGTCCGCGCGACACGAACATCGACGAGCTGCGCCTCTCGCGAAGCTGATGAGCACGCCGCGAGCTCATGGCCGTGGCGCCCGCGCTCACGCCCGTGACTCGCTGAGTCCGGCACCGTCCACGGGCGTGGTTCCTGCACCTCAGTCCGCCGATGCCAGCCGGAGCCCCCTGATGCGAACGCGCACAGTCGCTGCGCTCACACTCGCGATCGCCACGTCGGCGTCGTGCAGCACCCGCAAACGGTCGCTCGACCTCGACGCCGATACCCGCGCGAGCTCGACGTCCGTGTACGGCCACTGGGTGCTCGCCACGCCGGCCGACTCGACGGGGTTCACGGGTGCGTCGCAGGTGGAGCTCGTGCTCGCGCCCGGCACGTTCACCATCTCGGCCGCGTACCCCGACCGTCCACCGCTCACCGTGACGGGGCGGGCCGAGCTCGCGGGCGGGGGGCTGCTGACGCTGGTGCCCGCCGACGGATCAACCGGGAGCGCCGCCGTGGGCCTGGCATCGGGGCAACCGTTCACGCGCGTGGCCAGCGCGTCCGGCGCGACGCTGCTCCTCGCGCCGCCGAGCTCGCGCGTGCCGCTCCCGAGCTCGGTGTGGCACCGGAGCGATGCGCCGCGCGTGGCTGGAGCGGCGCCGGGGTAGTCGGGGGCGTGGCGCCCATTGCCTAACGACGAGCGGAGCGGAGGGTGATCGGCGGCGATGCGACGACGCGCCGCTCGGCCACCCAGTCCGCCTCGTCGCGCGCCAGCTCCACGACGTCGCCCGGCACGGCCGCGTTGCTCGGCGCCACGAGCCGGCCGCGAGCGCGCAGCGCGTGCGCCGCCGACGCCAGCAGGGTGTCATCGACACCGGCACTGATACCCGTCACGCCCGGACCCAGCGCGATGGCGCGCACGGCTCCAGCCGCGAACGGCAGCCGATCGCCTACCCGCAGCGATGAGATCTCCGGACGACTGCCCGGCGGTGGCGCGCCGTCGAGCACGACCACGTGCGCGGGGCCCAGCTCCGCCAACGCCTCGGCGCAATCGCCCCAGCCGCCGCCAAGCACGACGATCCCGCCGGGATCCGCCAGTCCGAGCAACGCGGCGGCGCGTGCGACCCGGTCGGTGTCAGGGGTGGGCGCCAGCGACTCGACGATGGGCTCGACGTCGCCGGGCGAGGGCGGCGCGAACCAGCCCACGCCGTCGCGCACCGGGTACTCGCGCCGACACACCGGGCAGCCGAGCGTGCCCTCGATGATGTGGCGGCCGGCCATGCGCGCCACGGCGGCCACGAGCCACGTGTCCTCGTGGGGGGTGAGGCAGCGCAGGGAATCGACGAGCTCGATGAACACCGTACCGTGCGGCGTTAGGCGGCAGCCCGCTCAGTCGGCGTACAGGCTGTCGACGACCGCCTTGTAGTTTCGGTCGATGACGCGCCGCTTCACCTTGAGCGTGGGCGTGAGCTCGCCACTCTCCACCGAGAAGTCGTGCTCGAGCAGCGCGATCTTCTTCGGCGTCTCGAAGTGGGCCAGCCCGTCGAACCTCGACTGGACTTCCTTCTCCATCTTCGCTCGAACGCTCGGCATCGCCAACAACTGCTTGCGGTCGGTCCAGAGGATGTTCTTGTGCCTCGCCCACTTCTCGAGGTTGTCCCAGTTCGGCACGATGAGCATCGCCGGGAACTTTCGCTTGTCGCCGATCATCACCGCCTGGCTCACGTACTTGTTCGTCTTGACCGCGTTCTCGATCGGTTGCGGCGCGATGTTCTTGCCGCCCGCGGTCACGATGATGTCCTTCTTGCGGTCGGTGATGCGAATGAAGCCGTCCTCGATCTCGCCGATGTCGCCGGTGCGAAGCCATCCCTCCTCGTCGATCGTCTCGCGCGTCGCCTCCGGCTTCCTGTAATACCCCTGCATGACGTGCGGGCCGCGCGTGAGGATCTCCCCGTCCGCCGCGATCTTCACCTCCACGCCATCGATCGGCTTGCCGATGGTGCCGATGCGAAAGTTCTCCGGCGTGTTCACGCCGATGACCGGCGACGTCTCGGTGAGCCCGTAGCCCTCGAGAATCACGAGGCCGGCCGCGTAGAAGAACTTGTTGATCTCGGGCGCGAGCGGCGCGCCACCGGACACGAAGTAGCGGAGTCGGCCGCCCGTGCGCGCCTTCAGCTTCGAGAACACGAGCCGCTGCGCGAGCGCGTACTGCGCCGCCAGCAGCCCGCCGGGCTCGCGGCCGGTGAGCTTCTGGTCGGCCCACCGGTCCGCGACGGCGCGCGCCCAGAAGAAGATCCGCTTCTTGACCGCGCCGCCGGACAGCGCGTTCTCGAGCACCCGGGCGTACATCTTCTCGTACAACCGCGGCACCGAGATCGCGATCGTGGGCCGAACCTCGGTCATCGCCAACGGCACCAGGTCGAACGAGTCGACGTACGCGATGGTCGTCCCCGTCGCCATGATCCAGTAGTCGCCCATCCGCTGCAGGATGTGCGAGAGCGGCAGGAAGCTGAGCGCGATGTCGCTGCCGGTCATCGGCAAGGCGTTCCGCGTCGCGGCCACGTTCGAGTAGATGTTGTCGTGCGACAGCATGACACCCTTCGGCTCGCCCGTCGTGCCCGACGTGTAGATGATCGTCGCGAGGTCGTCCGGGCGTGCGCGCAGCGCGTCGGCACGGAACTCGTCGGCGCGTGCGCTGGAATCATCGGCGGTGGCGCGCTCCTCGAGGCTCGCCAGCGTCAGATCCGCGTGGGCCGCGGCCGAGGTGTCGAACACGATCACGTAGCGCAGCGCGGGCAACTGGTCGCGGATGGCCGCCAGCTTCGCGGCCTGTGCCTCGGTGGACACGAAGATCGCCGCCGCGCCCGAGTCCCTGAGCGGATACGCGAGCTGCTCGGCGGGGAGGCTCGGGTAGAGCGGCACGTCCGTCACGCCACTCGCCAGGCAGGCGTAGTCGGCGATCGCCCACTCGGGCCGGTTCTCCGAGAGGATCGCGACCCGGTCCCCGCGCGCGACCCCGATGGCACGGAGCCCGAAGCTCGTGCGGCGAACGCGCTCGAGGAGCGTCCGATGCGAGATGGGCGTGTACCGCTCGGCCGTGCGCACGAGCATCGCATCGGGCTTGTCGTACCGCTCGACGGCCTCGAACAGCAGTTGGTTGAGCGTCCCCGGCTCGGGCCGGGGTCCACCGCGCGCGTACATCGGCTTCTGCGGCTGCTGGCCGTGGGAGACGTCCGTCGAAGCTGCGGGTACGCCGGCTTGGGTCATTGGCGCCGAAGCAGAATGGTCGTTTGCGCCGAGATGGGTGCCGCACCGGCAGTGCGGCTGCGAATCGTTGCCACGAGGAAGATCGTATCTTCCGTGGACGCGGCGGGCATGGAGCGGACGAAGACTCGCCGCGCGCTCCTCCCCTGCGCGTCCGTCGTATCGATGAACGTGGCGAGTCGCCGCGGCGTGGTTCCTCCGGATGCCTCGAACGTGTACGCGATCGACGTGTCGGTTGGCGAGAGCAGCGCCCCGCGATACCGAAGTTGGTAGCTCACGAGCCAGTGCGCTATGGGGCCCGGCTTGCCGTTCGCGCTGTCGCCGAACACGAAGAACCGAAGCGAATCGGCGCTGCTGGCGCCGCCGTTCTCGCCGACGGGCACGTCCTCGGTGGCCTTGTCCGCCTTGATGGAGTCGGCGCGCAGCACGACGAACAGCGAGTCGGGCTGGCTCTGCAGCGAGCCGATGGTCGCGAACACCCGAACGGGCGTCGCGTCGGGCTTCGGGCCGCGCGCGAACACGATGCCGTCGCTCGAGATGCGCACGATCGTGTCGGGGCTCGAGAACACCGCGACGGCGTCCGGCACCGGCTCGCCCTTGAAGTTGAGCGCGGTGAACCGGAGCGGTTCCAACACGCCGAGCGAGTCGCGCAGCGAGTCGCCCGCGACGATCGACGGGTCCGCCGCGCCCTCGAATTCCAGTGCCACCACGGCGTTGGGATCGGTACCCACCTCCGTGCACGCGGTGGCCGCGGCGAGGAGCATCAGCCCCGGCAGGCGACGGGTCATTCGAATCGCTCGGTGAGCACCGTCGCCAGGTTGATGTACGCTTGCGCCGCGGCGTCGGCCGGCTCTCGCAGCACCACCGGTTGCCCGGCCGCGAACGCATCGGTCGACGCCGTGGTGCGCGGGATCACGACGTCGAACACCATGTTCGCGGGGAGGTGCGAGCGCACGTACTGCGCCACGCGCTGGCAGGCCGGATTCTCGTGCTCGTACATCGTGAGGAGGATCCCATCGAGCGTGAGCTCTTCGTTCGTGGCCACGATGTCCTGAATGCCGCGCAGGATCTGCGGCGTCGTCTGGAGCGCGAGCGGCTCGCACTGGAGCGGTACGATCACGTGCTGGCTCCCCTCGAGGACCTTGTGCACGATTGGGCCGAGCCCCGGCGGGGTGTCCACGATCACGATGTCGCACCGGTCGCGTGCCGCCTGCAGGAGCTCCTTCAGGATGTCGGTCTGGGCCACGAGCTCGTGGTACGTGCCGTGATCCGCGGCATCGCTCACCGTGCCGGCGAGCATCACCCGCAGCCACGGGAGCGCGGTGGGCAGGATCACCTCGCGCAGCCCGCGCGCGCCGTTCAGGTAGTCGGAGAAGCCGTGGGTCGGGTGCCCACGCTTGAGCCCGACTCCGTAACGCACCGACCCCTGCGGGTCGACGTCCACGACCAGCGTCTTGAGCCCGCGACGAGCGAAGGCGGCGGCGAGGTTCACCGAGGTCGTCGTCTTGCCCACGCCGCCTTTCTGACTGACTACCGCGAGCACGCGACCCACGGTTATGGCTCGGTGAGCTCGCGAGTGACCCGTGGCTCGGTCCCCGCTCGCAGATCTTCGAGCGTCTGCTGCGCATGGCGCACCCAGCGCTCGGCCTCGGCGCCGGATGGCGGCTGGCGGAGAAATGCCTCGAGGTGTTGCGACGCCCCGTCGTTGTCGCCGCGTTTCAGGAGGAGGAAGGCGAGGCCATAGTGTGCGCCCGACAGCTTGGGCTCGAGCTCGAGCGCCCTGCGGTAGCATCGGACGGCCTCGTCGTGGCGGCCGGTCTTGGAGAACGCGATCGCCATGTTCTGGAGCACGCGGTAGTCGTCGGGCTTGTCCCGGAGGGCGAGCCGATACGACGTCAGCGCGGCGTCATAGTCGCCCTGTCGTTCGAGCATGAGCGCTTCGTTGAGATAGTCGAGGCGCTGCGGCTTGATCTCACGCGGGGACTTGCCGCCGAAGACGCGGCTCAACCAGGACATGCAGTCGGGATCGGCAGATGATGAGCGACACCGGCGCGAGGCACGCCTTGGGCGAGCGAGGCGAACGGCCGAGTCCAGAGTCGCAAAGCTATTGCCTGCGGCGGAGGGGAGCAACGTTGCTCGCGTCACACTCCTCAAGTCCCGAGGGGCAGGGGGAGATGGAAGGTGGCAGTCGGCAGCCGACAGCCGACAGCTGATGACTGCGGACTGTCGACTCGCGACCGAAGACTGCTGACTGCTGACTCACGACTGCTGACTGACGACTGACGACTCGTCTAACGACTGCCGACTCACGACTGAGGGCTGAGGACTGATGGCCGTCGGCTGCCCGCTGGCTGCTGGTGCTGCCAGCGAGCAGCCCCGGTTCCCGGTTCCCGATTCCCGGTCCCCCGCCGATTCCCGCCGCCCCCTGGGTCCGGCTACCTTTCGACCGAACCGCACTCGCCACGGAGCGTCCATGTCGCCACGCCGTTACGAAGTCGACCCGACAAAGGGAGTGCTCGAGATCGAGTGGCCGCTGTTCGGCGAGCTCTCGCGGGCGCTCGCGCTCAAGGTGGCGCGTGAGTACGACCCCGAGATCGTGGTCGGCGTGGCCACCGCCGGCGTGGTGCCAGGAGCCGTCATCGCGGCCATTCTGGACCGCGAGTTCCACTCGATCATGGTGAGTCGGCGCTATCGTGCCGAAACGGTGCGCCAGACACCGGCGGTGATGGGGGCGGCGCCGGTCGAGGTGCGCGGTCATCGCGTGCTGGTGGTCGACGAGACGTGCGACTCGGGCGCGACCATGCGGCTGGCGATCTCCGCCATCGTGAACGCCGGCGCGACTGAAGTGCGCACGGCCGTCTCGTTCCGCACCGGGCCCTACGAGCCCGACTTTTATGCGCTCGCCACCGACAGCACGATCATCCTGCCGTGGGACCGCGAGGTGCTCGTGAACGGCGAGCTCGTGCCGAATCCGATGTACGCGGCGGTGCTGGGAAAGGCGGAATGACAGCGCGGCGGGCGCCTGTCTCAGTGCACGGCTTCGACCGCTTCCGTGTACGCCACTCCGCGGCCCATTTCCTCGTAGATGTGCTCCATCACTTCCGCGTTCCCGACGAGGAATCGACACCGCGGTGAGCCCATCGAGCGGCACTCGACCTCGAGCACCGCGAGCGGCGTGTCGGCGATGCGCCCGAAGAAATCGGCGAACATTCCCGTCGTGAGATGGCAGGCGGGGTAGTCGAGCCCGCTGTTCGGGTCGGCCTCCCCCCAATCCTCCGAGTCGAGCGTCGCGACCGCGTCGTTGAGCGTTCCGACCTTCAACGCCCCCCAGCCGGCGTCGCGGAAGTATTCGGTCGCGAGCTGCTCGAACGTCTCGACGTCCAGCTCTTCCGCCGGCGCCTCGGTTCGTGTGGCGACCCAGCTCCTGAACGAGTCGAATAGCGTTTCGCCGCCCGCGTACCCCGCTTCCTGGAGGTAGGCCGCGGCCGCCGGGCCGGCGTCACGAATCAGCGCCGCCCGCAACGCCGCGAGCGACGACCGTGTGAGCGCGAGCATCTGATGGTTTGCGAGGTCGAGCGACTGTGGCATGTCTCTGTCCCGCCTGTGCTGGTAGGGCTATGGCGTGTCCGTCGGCGGGCTATCGCCCGATACGGCGGAGCAACTCCGCTTCATCGATGATGTCTACTCCCAACGTACGCGCCTTTTCCAGTTTGCCCCCCGGGTCGGCGCCGGCGACGACGAAGCTCGTGGCCTTGCTCACCCCGCTCGTGACTCGCCCTCCGGCTTCCTCCACGAGTGCGGTGGCCTGCGTACGGCTCAACGTCGGCAGGGTTCCTGTGATGACGACTGTCTGCCCGCGCAGGGCACCGTCGGCCGCGGCCCGCGTCGCCTCGACGAGCGTCAGCCCTGCCGCGCGCAGCTTCTCGATCAGCCGGCGTGCCGACGCGTCGTCGAAGTACTGGCGAACCGCGTGGGCAATGGTCTCGCCGACACCGCGGACCGCCGTGATCTCCTCGTCGGTGGCCTGCATCAGGGCGTCCATCGAGCCGAAGTGGCGCGCGAGCAGCTCGGCCGCGGTCGCGCCGACGTGGCGAACGCCCAGCGCGAACAGCAGTCGTGACAGGGGCTGCTGCTTGGACGCGGTGATGGCGTCGATGAGCTGCGCCGCGCTCTTCTCGCCGAACCGGTCGAGCACCTCGATCTGCTCGGCGGTGAGGCGATAGATGTCGGCGACGTCGTGCACCAGGCCGGCGGCGATCATCTGCTCGATCCGTGCGTACGAGAGCCCGCGGATGTCCATCGCCCCGCGGGACGCGAAGTGCACGAGCGCCTCGAGCTGGCGCCCGGGGCAGGCGACGTTGGGACAGTAGACCGCCGCTTCCTCCTCGTCGCGCCGCACGTCGGTACCGCAGACGGGGCACTGCTCCGGCATGCGCCATTCGCGCTCCGAGCCGGTGCGCCGCTCCGGCACCGGCCCGATGACCTGCGGAATCACCTCGCCCGCGCGCTTCACCTGCACGACGTCGCCGACCCGAAGGTCCTTGGTCCGGATGAGCCCCTCGTTATGCAGCGTCGCGAGCCTCACCGTCGTGCCCCCGATCTCGACCGGCTCGAGCACCGCGAACGGGTTGAGCATGCCGGTGCGCCCGACGTTGACCTGGATGTCAATGAGCCGGGTCTCGGCGATGTCGGGAGCGAACTTGCGCGCGATGGCCCAGCGCGGCTCGCGCCCGCCCACGACGCCGAGCTCCTCCTGCAGTGCGAGCGAGTCGACCTTCACCACGCCGCCATCGATGGCGAAGTTCAACTCGGCGCGATACGTCGTCTCGACGGTGTGGGCCCAGGCGATCACGTCCTCGAGCGACTCGCATCGGAGCCGGTGCGGCGCGACGGGAACCCCCCACTCGGCGAGCGCATCGAGCACTTCGCTCTGGCTGCGGAAGGGCAGGGCGATGCCGGCCGGTGCCACGGCCGAATACCCGAAGAAGCGCAGCGGCCGGCTCGCGGTGATCGCGGGATCGAGTTGCCGCAGGGCGCCGGCCGCGGCGTTGCGCGGGTTCGCGAACACGGGTTCGCCGGCCTGTACCCGCGCCTCGTTCATGCGCTCGAACCGGTCGAACGGATAGTAGATCTCGCCGCGGATCTCGATGAGGCGCGGTGGTGCCGCGCTCCGGAGGCGGAGCGGCACGTCGCGGACGGTGCGGATGTTCGGTGTGACGTCCTCGCCGATGGTGCCGTTGCCACGGGTCGCGCCGGTGACGAGCACGCCGTCGCGATAGGTAAGGCTGACCGCGGCGCCGTCGATCTTGAGCTCCGCCGAGTAGCCGCTCCGGCTCGCGTCGTCGCCGACGAGCCGCGTGAGGCGCTCCGCCCACTCGCGCAGCTCCTCGTCGTTGAACGCGTTCCCGAGCGAGAGCATCGGGACGAGGTGCGTGTGCTTGGGAAGCGCCGACTGCGGCGGCGCACCCACGCGCTGCGTCGGCGAGTCCGCCGTGCGCAGCTCGGGATGCTCACGCTCCAGCGCCTGCAGGGCGCGGAACAGGCGATCGTACTCCTGGTCGGCGATCGCGGGCTGGTCGAGCACGTAATACTCGTAGGCCGCGCGCTCGATGCGCCGGCGCAGGTCGGCCGCGCGTGCGGCCAGTTCGCTGAGGGAGTCGGGCGTGTCGGTGTGGGCCACGGGCAAGAGCAGAGCGGTGAAGGATGGGCTGCCTAAGTAGGTGGACAAAAGTTTTGTCACACGTCGCGGAGCCAGAAGTGTGGGGACAGCATGCCGGCTTTCCGACGGGCCTCGGTTGGGGACAGCATCAGCACCCAGAGCATCGCGCTGATGGCCA
>Ga0255338_1000225_pt1 | contig 228015 bp, 224 predicted proteins | sample MeOH1_35cm_T4_19_FD_203715 | JGI IMG/M metagenome (GOLD analysis project Ga0255338, IMG submission 203715) | Sandy soil microbial communities from University of British Columbia, Vancouver, Canada - MeOH1_35cm_T4_195 | ecosystem: Engineered > Artificial ecosystem > Sand microcosm >...
ATCAAATCGCGATCGTTACGCAACACACTGATCACGCGATTGTTAGGTAAAGTAGTTTGCACGATACCTTTGCTATCTAAATAAGCAATTTGCGTTTGGTGCTGTAACGGGTCGGTCAGATTCATCAACCGATTCATATCATCAAATTTTTTAATCGTTGTCGCCGTGGTTTTGTCGTCTAGCTTTACTTGTTGCGACAAACAATTACCGGCAAAATCCCAAGCTTTTGTTTCTTGGCTAGTCGCTGTATCAATGATCCCATTGCCTTGCGTATCGACGTGATCGTAGTTCACCACTGAAATACGTTGGCTACGGGCATCGTAGGTGTAATCGGTTAGATTAACTTTTTGTGGATCTTGCGTTTTTACCCAAGCGAGCAGATCGGTTAACGCAGGAGCTTGCGTAGTGAGGTAGCTACCGCCAAAATACACACGCTTGGAAGCAATTTCGCCTTTGGCCGTCTGACGGTATTCCGTCACGCGCCCGCTAGGGCTAATTTCAAAGCGCAAAAATGCGTTGCCTTTTTGGTTAAAGTTATAATCGTAGACGCGGTAAGTAATTAAGGGTTGGCCGCCTCCCGGATCTTTTTGTTCTAAGCTGAATTTAGTTTCTTTCGCTTCGGTTTTAGTTTCTGATTTTGTTGCCGTTGTTGTGCCTGCAGCCAGACGCGTAGTAGCAACTAACTGCGGCTGATCTGCTTGCGCACCTGGACGATATTGCAACACGGTCACTTGTCCATCCGGCGCTTGATGCTGTGTTAGCAAACCACTGCGCGTATCGTAATTAAAATTTTCTTGCGAATTGTCCGGCCGTGTTACGCCGCGTAACTGATTTAGTTGATCGTATTGATACAACGTGACATCAGTTTGCGCATCAGGGGTATCGTAACCGCATTGTCGAGTGACTTTGGTGATGCGTCCTTGCGGATCTAAATTTAACAGCGTTGCGATTTTAGTTGCAGCTTGCTGCACAATCACCGGATTTTTAGTGACATCAAAATTGGTGATTTGATAGCTTTTAGCATTACCTGTACGAATATAAGCGACGGGCTTTTCTTTCAACGTATTATTGTAGCCAACGGCTAACATCGTGCCGTCACTTTGTGTGATGCTGTTTAAGCTTGCGCGCGGGAGATCACTATCGTATCCATAGTTAATTTCATAGCCTTGTGGCGTGCGTGTGGTGGCTAATCTGCCTTGTTTATCAAATTCTTGTTGTTGCAACAAAGTTTCTTGTCCATTAGTTGCCACCATGACAAAATTCAACGTCGAGGCGTTCTGTGCGCGAAATTCATAACGCGTACCACTGGAGCCAATAACTTTGTCAAGTTGTCCTAACGAATTGTATACAAATTTTGTTTCCTGGCCTTTGCTGTTAAAGCGGGATAGTAGTCGTCCTTGCGCATTGTAATGTTCAATGACTTGCGTCAACGGATGATATTTACTCCAGGTTTTATCATCTGGATGTTGGCGAATAACTGGTGTGCCAAAGGTAGTACCCGGTGCAATCCAGCGTCCCGGATCTTGTGGATCCGGCCGATAAACAGTGGCATGCCCATCTTGTTCAGTTAACGTAATAGACTTGCCATCAGGGGAAAATTGTAAGGAGTTACCTACCGCTAACCGCCATTGTGAATCAGCAGAGTTATAAAAATAACCCAAGTGCAGCGGCATGCCATCTTCCATCACTTGCACCGGATGGTCCTGCACCATGAAGTTACCATTGCTCACATTCACAAACGTTTTAATTTTAGCCTGCCCGAATCCTTCCATGGGCTCGATGGTGCCTAGTTGCATGAGTGAACTATTGCTAACCCCCAATCCTTGCCCAGCCACAATTCCGTACGCTGATTTAACGGTCATAAAAAACTCCTGCACAAAAATTTAGCGGATACAGGTTGTATATGTTTACTAAATACACAACGTGTTTTGGTTTTGCACAGTATGTGCTCAAAGCGAATTGGAATGAAATCAGCCATTTCGGATTTTTTTGTAAGAGATTTCTTACAAAAAGAAGTCATACCCCCCCCTTCCTGTCCTTCCCCCGCAAGGGGGGAAGGGACGTCTAAATAAGATTTCTGCCAACTAATAAGCAATCTGCCCGAAAGTTGATTTATTCAACAACGCCCCTTTTCGGGAAGAAGGGACCCAGAAATAAATTCTGTGCACTTAGTGACCACCTAGATTTGTGTGTTTTATCAACTCAAGTTACAATATGCTTTATTATTTCCTTAATTTACCGAAAAAATCTTATGCATATCCCACGCCGCATCCAAGAAGTTTATGACAAAGCAACTTGTCTGTTTACCAAGCAAGAAGTTGAAACCGCGTTAGACAAAATGGCAGGAGCTATTCACGCCAAACTGGAAGAACAAAATCCGGTGTTAATTTGCGTGATGGTAGGGGGCTTAATTCCAGCTGGCAATTTGTTGCCGCGCTTGGATTTCCCACTTGAAGTTGATTATATTCACGCTACTCGTTACGGTAACACCACGAAAGGCGGTGATATCGAATGGTTAGTACGCCCACGAACTCCTCTAGAAAATCGCACGGTCGTAGTGGTGGATGATATTTTAGACGGCGGCTTGACCCTTGCAGCCATTGTTAACTATTGCAAAGCACAAGGCGCTAAAGAAGTTTTTACTGCTGTGTTACTAGATAAACAGCATACTCGTGTCGATGGTGGTCTTCCCAAAGCTGATTTTACCGGCATAACCATGGAAGATGGTTACGTATTTGGCTACGGCATGGATTATCAAGGCTATTTACGGAATGCGTCGGGAATTTTTGTCGTGGCGCCTGAACATCAATAAGAATTACGTGGATATTACTGATTTAAACGACCCGCAACTTTATATTAACCGCGAATTAAGCATGTTGGAGTTTAATCGGCGGGTATTGGCACAAGCGCAAGATCCACGCGTGCCTCTGCTAGAACGCTTAAAATTCCTTTGTATTTTTAGCGCTAACTTAGATGAATTTTTTGAAATTCGCGTAGCAGGTTTAAAACAATTAGTTGCTTATGGCTCAACGCAAGTAAGCTCGGATGGCCTGACGGCTGCAGCGGCGCTCCAAAAAATTAATACCGTCGCGCACGCTTTAGTTGCTGAGCAATATCAAGTCCTCAACGAAGAATTACTACCCGCATTAGCTCACGAAAAAATTCGCTTTATCCCGCGCCAAAAATGGAATACCGCGCAAAATAATTGGGCAAAATTATATTTCCGCAATGAAATTTTACCTGTCGTCAGCCCAGTAGCTCTTGATCCTGCGCATCCCATGCCACGCTTAGTTAACAAAAGTTTAAACTTTATGGTGAGCCTGGCGGGTAAAGACGCTTTTGGTCGGGAAAGTAATTTTGCTATTGTGCATGCGCCACGTTCACTCACGCGCGTACTGCGTTTACCACCTGAGCTTTGCAAAAAAGGTACTGATTTTATTTATTTAAGCTCTATTGTCGAAGCATTTGCAGCAGACCTTTTCCCAGGCATGGAAGTAACGGGTTGCTACCAATTTCGGCTCACCCGCAATAGCGATCTTTTATTGGATGAAGAAATTGCCGAAGATTTAGTGGGTGTATTAAAAAATAAATTACTAGCGCGTCCGTATGGCACAGCTGTACGCCTAGAAATTGCAGCAAACTGTCCGCCTGCTATTGCTGATTTTTTGTTGCAAAAACATAATTTAAGCCATGATGAATTATACTCCGTGCAAGGTCCCGTTAATTTAAGTCGTTTATTGCATTTATACGATTTGATTGATTATCCGGAACTAAAATATCCGCCGTTTACTCCAGGATTTAGTAAACGTCTGAAAAAATCTACTAACTTATTGGCTACGATTCGCAAAGGCGATATTTTACTGCATCACCCCTATCAATCATTTACGCCGGTCATTGAATTTATTCGCCAAGCAACCCTTGATCCTAGTGTACTGGCAATCAAACAAACGCTTTATCGCACCGGCCCTGATTCACAGATCGTAAAAGCCTTAGCCGATGCAGCACGCGCGGGCAAAGAGGTCACGGCAGTCATTGAATTACGGGCACGCTTTGAAGAAGAATCCAATATCGCATTAGCCAATCGCTTACAAGAAGCGGGGGTGTTAGTGGTTTACGGTGTCATGGGCTTTAAAACGCACGGTAAACTGATTTTAGTGGTAAAACGCGAAGGCAAAAGAATTCGTCGCTACTGCCATTTAAGTACTGGCAATTATCATGTAAATACCGCGAAAGTTTATACGGATTATGGTTTATTTACGTGCGACAAAGATCTTTGTTTAGATGTGCAAAATGTTTTTCAACAACTCACTGGCACCGGCAAAGTAATAAAATTAAAAAAACTTTGGCAGGCGCCTTTTACGCTCGCTAAACAATTACTGAAACACATTAAGCAAGAAATGGATTTTGCTCAGGAAGGCAAACCTGCCATAATTATTGCTAAAATGAACGGTTTAACCGATCAAAAATTAATCGCGGCGCTCTATGCAGCATCCCAAGCAGGTGTTAAAATCGACTTAATTGTAAGAGGCATCTGTTGTCTACGCCCTGGCATTAAAGGCATTTCTGACAACATTCGCGTCCGCTCCATCATCGGACGTTTTTTAGAACACGAACGCGTTTTTTATTTTCATCACAATGGTGAAGAAAAAATTTATTGCTCAAGTGCAGATTGGATGGAACGAAATCTACATAAACGTGTAGAAATTTGTTTCCCTATTGAAAGCGATATTTTAGCAACTCGGATAAAAAAAGAGAGTTTGCTAGCTTATCTCGCTGACAACAGTCAAAGTTGGCTGTTACAGGCTGATGGTAGTTACAAACGCCACGCTATTAGCGAAACCAACGAACATTCTGCGCAACAAGAATTATTAGAGAAATTAGCAAATAAATAAAAATTTTGAACACGGCTATTTTCCAGCAGGTTGGGCTTTCAACCCAGCCTACAAAGACCGCCGTATACTGAGAACTAACAGCCACTTGCAAAAAAATATTTTTTCAGGTGAAATTGACTAAATTAACCTTACCGAGGTAACAACCATGAGCGCACATATCTCTGCAGTTAGCGATACATCTTTTGAAGCAGATGTTTTAAAATCTGAAGTTCCTGTTTTAGTGGATTTCTGGGCAGAATGGTGTGGTCCATGCAAAATGATTATGCCCATTTTGGATGACCTGGCGCCAAATTATGTCGGTAAAGTAAAAATTACGAAATTAAATGTTGACGAAAACACTGGAACACCGGCAAAATACGGCATCCGTGGTATTCCAACATTAATTTTATTTAAAAACGGTCAGGTGCAAGCTACGAAGGTAGGAGCAGTAACCAAGTCTCAATTGACAGCGTTTCTGGATAGCCATATCTAATTGATAGCCCATTCGGACAATTCATATCAAATTCTTGATGCCTGATTTATTTAACTTTAACTTAATTAACTAATTTCCAGCCCGTTTTTAGCTGATACGGGCTGTAATTCTAAAGCTAATTCCATCTTTAACTTTCCTATTAATTTTTTCAAAGAAAAACCTATGAACCTAACTGAACTCAAAAAGAAAACCCCCGCAGAACTCATCACTATTGCTGAGGAGCTACAAATTGAAGGGTTAGCCCGACTCCATAAAAAAGATATGATCTTCGGGATCTTAAAAGCCCACGCTAAACGCGGCGAAGATATTTATGGTGATGGAGTCTTGGAAATTCTCCAAGATGGCTTTGGTTTTTTACGTTCAGCGGAAGGTTCGTTTTTAGCAGGACCTGATGATATTTATGTTTCCCCTAGCCAAATTCGTCGCTTTAATTTACATACCGGCGATACGGTTTCTGGCAAAATTCGCCCTCCGAAAGAAGGCGAACGCTACTTTGCTCTGCTCAAAGTAAATGAAATCAATTTTGATGTACCTGAAAATTCCAAAGGTAAAGTTTTATTTGAAAACCTCACTCCGCTGTTTGCCAACGAGCGTTTAGTCCTAGAACGCGGCAATGGCAGCACGGAAGATATCACTGCTCGCGTTATTGACTTGGTTGCACCCATCGGCAGAGGGCAGCGTGGCTTAATCGTATCACCGCCAAAAGCCGGTAAAACCATGATGTTGCAAAATATTGCGCAGTCTATTACGAACAACCATCCTGATTGTTATTTGATTGTGTTACTCATTGATGAACGTCCTGAAGAAGTAACCGACATGGCTCGTTCGGTACGCGGCGAAGTAGTTGCTAGTACGTTCGACGAACCTGCAACCCGTCACGTACAAGTAGCGGAAATGGTCATCGAAAAAGCCAAACGCTTAGTTGAACACAAACGCGATGTGGTGATTTTGCTAGACTCAATAACTCGACTAGCGCGTGCTTATAACACTGTTATCCCACCTTCCGGCAAGGTGTTAACGGGTGGTGTGGACGCCAATGCGTTACAACGTCCTAAACGCTTTTTCGGTGCTGCGCGTAACATCGAAGAAGGCGGTAGCTTAACGATTATTGCTACGGCATTAATTGATACCGGTTCCAAAATGGATGAAGTGATTTATGAAGAATTCAAAGGAACGGGTAATATGGAAATTCACTTGGATCGTCGTATTGCGGAAAAACGCGTTTATCCCGCTATTAACATCAATCGCTCCGGCACGCGTCGTGAAGAGTTGTTAGTAAAACCGGATGAATTACAAAAAATGTGGATTCTGCGTAAATTGTTACATTCTATGGATGAAATTTCTGCGACTGAATTCCTCACGGATCGTTTGAAAAATACTAAAACTAACGACGAATTTTTTGAGCTGATGAAAAAAGGATAAATTCGCGCTTGCGACCAAGAGGAGCAGCCGCTGCTCCTCTTTGGAATCCCCAGCGGCAGGGAATCTGCAGCAAGTTGCAGAGATTATTATTTAGGTTTGCATGCACCATACCGTACACATTAAACCCAACGGCTATAACCTGGTGGTAAACACCGATGAAACTGTTCTTACAGCAGCTTTACGGCAGGGTTACCATTTTCCGCATGACTGTGAGAACGGTGTGTGTGGCACCTGCAAAGGGCGTCTGCTCGAAGGCCAAGTTGAGTACGACGAAACACTGCTACCAGGACTCACTGAAGATGAACGCGAAGCTGGTTATGCCTTATTTTGTTCAGCCAAACCTGTTTCAGACTTAGTTATACAAATCGAAGGGGTAGTTGGGCCTGAACAATTGCCGGTAAAGAAATTAACATATACCGTGCAAAAATTAGAGCAACTTACTTCTACTATTTATCGCGCTATTTTAGCGCCGCCAGCAGATCAACAAATCACTTACCGCGCTGGTCAATATATCGAAATTTTACATCGCGACACCGGCCCGCGCCCTTTTTCGATTGCCAATGCTCCGCTAGGCGATAATCAGACACTGGAAATTCATATTCGTTATCAACCTGACAATCCTTACACCGCTGAAGTGTTGATGGAAATGCAATCGACCGGTCAGCTGCGCATTAAGGGACCCTTTGGTAATTGCATTTTGCAACGCGAGCCCGCTTACCCCATTATTTTTGCTGCTGGCGGCACCGGCATTGCACCACTAAAAGCTATTATCGAACAAGCGTTAGCAGAAGGCTTGCAACAACCGCTGTATTTGTATTGGGGCGTCAGAACTATCGCTGATTTTTATTTACAAGATTTAGTGAGCCGCTGGGCGAAATACATTCCGCATTTTCACTTTATCCCTATTTTATCCGGCAAAGAAAAACACAGCAGCTGGAAAGGGCGCACCGGTTGGGTACATGAAGCCATTACTCAAGATCACCCCCACCTGGAACACTTTCACATCTACGCCAGCGGCCCTACCGAAATGGTGTACGCAACCCTACACGCCTGCAAAGCCCACGGCTTAAATCGCGCCTTGATGTATTCGGATGCGTTTGATTATCCGGCAAGTTAACGCTGCAGCCATAGGACAACGTTTGGTAATTTCTTTAGAAGCTATACGCAAATTAAAAAGGGGTCTTCAGTTTGAAATTCCATATAAATTTAAGTATACTTTTTAATATGAATTTTAATATTAATGCTTACTAAACTAAGCCTTGATTAGGAGATACCATGATTGCTCTTTCCGTATCCTTACCCGACGATATGGCAAAAGCTAGTCAGCAAGTTGCCAAAGAGCTGGGGATGTCACGTACCCAATTTATTCGCCTCTCTGTGGCCCATGAGCTAGAACGCGTACACAAAAAAATTGCTCTTCGAGAAATGATAAAAGGCTTTAAATCCATGCAGGATTCTCCTGATTATTTACAAAACCTGGAAGAATTAGAAGAAGGGTTTAACGACAACTTACTGCCCGAAGAAATGGACGAATGGTGGAAAAAGAAATCCTAACGAAAGGTGGGGTTTATCTAGCAAGACTAGACCCAGTAAAAGGCGCTGAAATTGGAAAAATCCGTCCCGTTGCCATTTTAATGTCACAAGCCATCTTGGATGTTACTCCACCGCTCGTTTTTATTTGCCCATTAAGCAGTCACTCAGATAAAAACTTTGATGGGTTACATGTAAAACTTTCGGCTCGAGATAATTTACATGTAGTGAGTTTTGCACTAATTGAACATTGTCGCGCCATCGCTACTCGCAGAATAATTCAACCCCGCCTTGCTCAGTTATCAGAGGTTGAAGTAAAAGAAATTACGCGTCGATTAAAATTTATGATTGATTAATATCAAAAAAAACACGTAAGTATTCACACCCCCTAAGCTAATCGAAGGGATCCTTCTCCCCTCGTGGGGTGAGAAGGAGCTGTTTTTTTATTCACTACCCTCATATTTATGATCCTAAATTCTGCAGTTGAACTCCACCCCGCCGTTTAAAAAACACACATTTCTGGAACTTATTTTTAATAAAATCAACTTGAGTGAACTACTCATTAAGGAACTCGCACAACAAGGAAATTATATTTATACACGATCAATGCATGGTGCGGCTGAGGAAGCGCCTGATTCCTACAAAGATATTCACCAAGTTGTAGAAGCAACAGAATTTTCAAGTTTAGCACGTCGAGTTGCATTTTTAAGGCACTTAGCTTGCATAAAAGGATAAACTAAAATTTATCTTTAAACGTTTTTATTAATTTTTGAATCTCTAATATAACTGGTGGCATCATCGCCAATGCTGTCCAAATCAAACATTGTTTTAACGATAAAGAAGCCACGCCAAATATTTTTTGTAATGCTGGAATATAATGGATTATCAACTGAAGTAAAAAGCTGATGCTTATAATAAAAAATAATCTAAGATTTGAAAAAAGGCCTAATTGCCAAATAGGTTTTGTATAACTTCGTGCACCAAATGCGCGTAATAATTCAGCCATTACTAATACCGTAAAAGCTGCATCTCGAGCTTCGAATAAGTTACCTTTACTCAAATATTCATATGTAAAAATACCTAGAGTGACTAATGATGTCAGAAATCCGACAAAAACTACATGTTGGAAAAAAAATTTATCCATAAAAGGTTTTTGTGGATGTCTGGGAGGACGTTTAAGAATCTCTGGTTCAGATATATCGGTCGCTAGAGCAATCGCAGGTAAACCATCTGTAATTAAATTGATCCATAATAATTGAATGGGCAGCAACGGTAATGGCAGTCCAATTAAAAGCGCAACAAACATCACCATCAACTCGCCTGAATTTCCCGCTAATAAATACGCTAATGCTTTAGAGATATTATCATAAATTGCACGTCCTTCTTCGATTCCAGTTACTATAGAAGTAAAATTATTATCCAAGACGATAATATCAGCTGCTTCTTTTGTGACAGCAGTCCCTGTTATCCCCATAGCAATTCCAACAGATGCTTCTTTTAAGGCTGGCGCATCATTGATTCCATCACCGGTCATTGCAATGATATATTGTTGTTTTTTCCATGCGCGAACAATTTTTAGTTTATGTTCTGCAGTTGCGCGAGCATATACAGTTATCTGTTTTACTCGTTTTATAAAATCTTCATCGGATATTTTCTCAAGTTCATTTCCAGTAATTAACTGATCGCAGGAATCTAAAATACCCAATTCTTGAGCAATAGCTCTTGCTGTATTAGGATGATCGCCGGTAATCATGACTGGCTTAATTCCAGCCATTATGCATTGCTCAACAGATTCTTTTGCAGTTGCGTGAGGTGGATCTTGTAGTCCAATCAAACCTAAGAATACAAGATTATTTTCAATTCTATCGTCGATTTCATCAATTAATAATGAAGCTGTTAGTGTTCGCTCTGCAAATGCCAAAACTCGCAATGCTTCGCTTGCCATAAGTTCACAAGATTGCCGCATACGAACACGATCATCACTGGTAATTTTTTTTATGCCATTATGCAGTAATATATGTGTACAGCGATCTAAAATTACCTCAGGTGCACCTTTGACAAACACATGATATTGATTGGAGTCACTACAAATAGTACTCATTCGCTTTCGTTCGGCATTAAATGGGAGTTCTTTTAAACGCGGATATCTTGATTCTAATGAATCACGCCAAACTCCACCTTTGGCTGCTACAATTAATAAAGCAATCTCTGTTGGATCTCCAATTACTGATAATTTAGAATCTTGGGAAATAATTTCAGCATTATTACAAGCCACTGCTGCATGCAATACTGACAATAATAATCGGTCATTTGAAGCAAAAATTTGTTTGTTTTGACAAACAAAATCACCCGATAAGGTGTAACCTTGGCCATGAATTGTATAAACATGTTCATTAGTAATAAGCTTTCGGCCTGTCATTTCACCAACAGTTAAAGTTCCGGTCTTATCAGTACAAATAACCTGCAAGCAACCCATGGTTTCTACAGCAGATAAATGCCTAACCAAAACCGCACGCCGCACCATTCGTTGTACACCTAATGCCAATGCAACTGTTACAACAGCAGGTAATCCTTCAGGTATAGCGGCAACTGCTAAGCTAATTGAACTCATAAATAATAGAAAAAACGGGATATTTCTTAACAAGCCTAATAAAAAGACCAGGCCAATAATACTAAAACAAATCCATAACAAATGACGCCCAATTTGATTCAAACTTTTCTGTAAAGGTGTTTCTGCATGGGATGCTTCTTCAAGCAGATGGGCAATACGCCCCATCTCAGTTTCCATTCCAGTATTAATAACAATTGCTCGACCTGTGCCATCAACAACAGTAGTGCCCATAAAAACCATATTTTTTCTGTCAGCTAATGGTGCTTCTGCAGAACACAATTGAATGCTTTTTTCAACAGGTAAAGATTCGCCAGTCAGAGGAGCATCGTTGGTTTTCAGTGATGATACTTCAAAAAGGCGTGCATCCGCCGCAATCAAATCACCGCTTTTTAATAAAAGAATATCTCCAGGAACAACGTTGGATGCCAGAATCACTGTTGTATGGCCATCACGTAATACAGTTGCCCTCGGTGCCGCCATTTTTTGCAACGAAAAAATAGCGCGATCTGCTCGATATTCTAAAAAAAATCCAATGATGGTATTTAAAATTACGATCGCAAAAATAGCAATAGCATCAGTTTTTTCACCTAATACATATGAAATAACAACTGCACTTAAGAGCACAAAAATTACTAGGTTACTAAACTGTTTAATAAAAATTTTTAAAGATGATGTAATTTTTTGTTTTATTATTAAATTTGGGCCAATTTTATTTAGTACATTTTGTGATTGAGCTGTGGTTAAGCCAGTAACCAAACTAGTATTTAGTCGTTTAACAATATTTTGTGGAATTTCTGTGTGCCACGAATCGAGCATTTAAAAAGACTCCGCTATTTAACAAAACCTATTAACATCCATAAACCTAATACAGTCAAAGTAATTCCTCCTATTATACGGCTGTAAACTACATACTGCGTGTTCACTACTTTTTGCACAGCAAATGCAGCAAGGCCAAAAATAATCAAATCATCCAACATGTAAAAAAAGACATAAAGAAGAATATAGAGATAATAGGATAATGTTGAAATTTTAATGAGTGTTAATGTATGGGTGTAGATCGCGGGTATAGCTGCTGAACAAACAAATTCTATAGCATTTACAGCAAATGCTAAACCAATTATTGCACCAAATCCTACTAAATTCATCGGCGCAGACACTACTTTACGAATCTTAGACATGGTTTTTTTATGACGCTCTGCAGTACCAACCTCACAGGTAACTGCCCCATGACTTTGAATTAGCAAATAAAGCTGATTAATACCCATACCAATGGCAGTTAAACCAATCAACCATGTAAGAATTTTTATATAGCCAATAAATAGAAATAAATTTAACCATGCTGTCATAAACAGGAAATAGGAAACTCCTGAAGCAAAGACAAATGATCCAACAAGCCACCAAACTTTTGAACGGTCATTAAGGCTAATTATGACTGAAATTAGATAGACAAGTACCCACATTGCACAAGGATTAAAACCATCCACCAGACTTAATATTATTGTAAGCACTGGCAATGAATATTTTTCTGGTTTAATTTTACCTATTATTGGAACTGAAATATTACCTAGTGATTCATCGCTTTTTATCTGCTGCTGGGGTGATGTTAGCCATAATATCAATTCTTTCCCTGTAGTTTCTGGGTTATCGAATCCGATACGATATTCATTGTTATATACAAATAATGGTACACCAAGTTGCTGAATATTAAATTTGGATTGCGAAATAATATCGCCTAGTTTTTGTTTGCCAGTTATAGAAGTTATATCAAAATATTCAATTTGGATATTTTTTATGGATTGTTTTTTAAAAAAATCTATGGAATTTCGGCAATGAATGCACTCGAGATGATAAAATATATATAAAACATTAGATTTTATAGCAACTGATTTTGATGAGCTTTTTTCATGAGCAGGGCTCAATAAAAGATAAATAAAAACACTCAATAATGAAATAATAAGTGCGGTCTGGAAAATTGATAATCTGCGCATTGTTAAATCGATCCTTAATTAATTACAGATAATGTTCTTGCTAAAATAGTTCATCTATAATATTTTTCACCCACATAGTTGGCGAGTCATTGATTTTTTTGATACATCAAAATTATAAATAACTTCTGCTATTTCAATTCCATAAAAAATAATAGTATTCGGCAATTGATTCAAAACTCTTCCTAACTGCAATACTTCACCTATCCCAATTTTGTAACTAGAAACAGGATGATAAAACTGCTCATTTCAATATCCTGCCACCTGTGAATTTTTCCAAGTGTTTTATTTTATCTGACAGCATCAATTAAATAAACAACTTCTGCATCACGCATTGACTCTAATAAATTTATCCAGGCCGAACATATTTTTCTAAATAAATATCATGCTTTATAGACTCTTTAATTTCACCAGAACTAGATAACAAATCAATAGTCTTCTAACCCAATTAGTCATCGCCAAAAGGAGAACCAATCAAGTGCCTTTTGCCAAATAAATTCTGAACAGAATGCATCATGGTCTAATAAATAGGAGCAACTGTCGAGATAGTTTTTGTTTTTTTAATAATTTTATCGCGCATTCTAAGGTTCCATCCTAAATATTTAATCCGATATTTTTGACTATAATGGCACATCTATCACCGCTATAGATATCCCATATGCTTGGCAAAGCGTGCACCAAGGGATCAATAAATTTTTTAAATGTGCGATTTAACACGCGTCGCATTCGTTCTTTTACGCTTAACTGCTCCGCTCATGGTTTTAATGTTTTAAAAAATGCACTTAAATTGAAAAGTGCTGACTGACTTGCTCGAATTTTCCATGACTACTACTCAACCTTGAATAATTTTCTGACCCGCATATTGAATTTTATTTCCAACAGCATGCAATAATAATGGCCTTGATGTCATAGCTTCCAAATGTTAATTCGGCTCTATTAATCTTACAAAAATAGCCCACCAGTTATAAATTAGTGCAATAATGCGAGCCATTAAACGATGTAAATCATTAGTTGTATAAACTGACCAACCCCATTGATTTTTTAATTCATCAAAATTATTTTCGCTATCTGCTCTGTCACGGTAATGACTGCCAAGTGTAATAATTTCTGATTCCATGTTAGTTACTAATGCCGCATATTCATAGACGTCAATATTTTCACCCATTTCAGTAAATTGAAAAATAGATTGTCCACTTACTTGGTGGCCATAAAGACATTTAACTGTCGTGTCATCTAATATCTACGGAACATTTAAAATACCAAAATAACAATTCTTTAATTCGGTCATTAGCCATTCTTTACCTTCAACCTCAGGCATTTTATTAAATACCTGCGCACTGAATCTTCACTCACAATTTTATTCATATCTAACAACAGCGCATTAACTTTATCTGTTCTCACCGTCGTAACATGAGAATACGTGTATGTCCTGATAAAACAGATAATAAAATTGTTCCTATAACATCTCTTCGCGCTGATGCATTCGGACTAGTTAATTGTAATGGGCAAGCAGCTACCCACTGATCAAATAATTCTGTACGTTTCAGAAATTCTATAAAAAATGAAAGTTGGCCTTGTTCAGTAACCGGGGTTTCATGATCTCAATCTATATAAACTCGACCGCCATACGTATCTATTGCAACTCTGTCTATTGTTTGTGCAATTTGGCGCTTTAGATTTTCACCCGCTGGGTGACTTTCAGAAGGGGGTAGTTTCATTGCTTTAACCTGATTTTACGATTAAAGCGGGGATTATTTCAGTTTCTAACTGCAGATTCTAGGTATAGCGTTCTAACTGCTTTTGCGCACAACCACGTCATTCCCGCGTTGGGTAGAATTAAAAAAATCGACACCGAGCAGGCAGTTATTACGAACCCCTATACCATCTTTTCAAGCCTGCCTAGTGGCTATCGCAACTTGTACAGACCTAGAACACCAAAGCACTGTATTTTTTTCTCAATTCCTTACTGGCTTCAATGACGACTCATTCCCTTCTAACGTGAAAAATAACGTGGCCGGACAAATTTTAAAATACCACCAAAATCTTTCTGACCGCTATAGCGAACGATCGATGCAACTACGTACTGTTGCAACAAAATTATTGAATGGTCATGCTCCAGTCGTGGCTCTTATACAAGCCTACGATGCCCTTAGTTACACATGCAGGCCTTGAATTTTTTGTTCCAGCTCTCGGATGATTTTTTCAATCATGGATTGGTCGCGAGTGGTTTCAATATAAAATTCTTTGTTGGTAGAAATAGCTTTTAATTCGGTGGCATTCCGTTTTATTTAAATCTTGTTGAAAAGGGTTATTCAGCTATCCAAAATATAAATAATCTTTGCTTTCAGAGAAAAGGAACGTTGTATGACGAGTTTAATGTGCTCTTTGCATCTTTATTCAAAAAACATGATGTTCACGAACAAATAATTAGCTTTATTGCTTCAAAACGAGAAGGCGTAAATAGAAGTGATATTGAAGCAAAATTAAAATACAAAGGAGGAAGATTAACTGACCGATTAAAAGAGCTTGAAGAAGTGGGTTTTATTACAAGCATAACCCCTTGGAAAAAAGAACGGGGCATATTTTATAAGGTTACTGATGAATATAGCTTGTTTTATCTAACCTGGATTGCGCCGCGTGCGGCAAGTAGAATTTCAAGAAATATAGATGAACGATATTGGGATGTTTTGTCTAGCAAATCTACTTGGAAAGCATGGGCTGGTTATACATTTGAAACCATTTGTTTTAAACACATCAACCAAATTAAAAAAGCGCTTAATATTCCTGATGGCTCCAACGTATCTTCGTGGCGATATACTGCTGATAGGCATAGCAAAGAAATGGGCGCACAAATTGATCTCGTATTCGATAGGCCAGATAAAATTGTTAATTTATGTAAAATAAAATACAGCAACTCGTCGTTTATAATTGATAAAAAATATGCTGAACACTTGCTCAATCGAGAAAAAATATATTGCAAAATAACAAAAACCAAAAAACAAATTTTTCATTCTATGATTGTTTCAGCGGGTCTAAAAGAAAATATGTATAGCGATGCCATTATCTCTTCGTTCGCAAGCTTAGACGATTTATTTACTTATTAAAAATGGCAGTGAAGTGTTAGCAACATTCCTTCGCTTGGCAAGAAAGACGATATTATTGCTCGAGGGAGAGGAAGCTGAATAGCAGTAGCTGCCGTAACGGTCTGTCCTGCAATCGTCAGATTTTTCGCGATCTCCTTAATAATCCTCATCGCACAAGGTTTCAGCGGAAACCACCGCAGATCTTTACTCCTTCCCCTGATACGGAAGACAATGGGTTTCTTTAATCAGCAGCGAGGCGATTAAACCAATCACGAATGCGATGGGCATGATGCTCATACCGGATAAATAATCAGCGGTGCTGTACATGTGGACGCCATTTACGACTGTACCGTTCCAATGTAAATCCATTAACCAGCCAAATAACGGTTGAAAAACTGCGCCACCGCCCATGATTAAAATGGATGCTAAACCAGTAGCTGTACCAGTAATATTTTTTGGGTTGCTTTCCGCGATGAGCGGGTAACTGGCAATTTGCGAACTAGTGAAAAAGCCTAAAGCAAAAAACAACACCAACAAAGTATTAAAACTTAAGTTAGGTAAGTAAATAATCATTAACATCACAACTAACGAAATTAACGCACCAACAATCATCGGTGCGCGGCGTCTGCCTATTGTGTCAGATATCCAGCCGACTAGCGGTGATCCGATAATGGTGCCGATAAACACCATGCTGGTGATGTAAGAAGCGCTAGTGCGCGATAAATGATGAACTTGGGTGAGGTACATAATGCCCCATAAATCACCCAATAGAAAAATCGGCAAATTCACCAAAGAGGTGTACAAACCTCCCAACCAATTTTGTGGATTAGAAACTGCGAAGCGAACTGTTTGCATCACATTGCCAGTTTTAGGATTTGATTTAACTGCCGCAGCATCTTCTGCTTTGTCGTGTACAAAAAACCAAATCAAAACAAAGATCGCCATACCTAACGTAGCATCTACTAATACCGCGTGTCGCCAACCTAATGCTTGCGCTAAATACGTTAAAGGTGTTTGTGCTACCACGCCCCCTGCCATTGCCATTGTCACCGTTAGACCAATTACCAAAGCCATTCTGCGTGGAGGAAACCAATTGGACGCTAATTTAATACAACTCAAAAAACAAAAGGCATTACCGATACCCGCTAAAAAATGGCTAATCCCTAATACGGTGATATTAGGACTTAAGCCAAACATAATAGTGGAGCCGATACAAAGTAGCAGGGCACTTAAAATTATTTTGCGCGGCGAAAAACGATCTAGCAACATTCCCGCAAAAAACAGAAAAACCACATCCGCGTAAAAATAAGTTGCAGAGAGATTGCCTAACTGTGTCGCGCTTACTTTAAAATCGCGCATCAATTCTGGACTTAATGAATTAAACATCCCCATTTGGATGAATTCATAAAAAAAGAACATGGCGGCGGATAAACAAACTAACCAAGGTTGTAAAGCTTTATTTTTCACTGCAGTATTTTCTATTGAAAGTGTTACGGAAGAGACTGACATTATTGTATTTTCCTCAAATAATTTATAAATTCAATTCGAGGTATCCATACCCGCTGCAATATAGACTAACCTGTGCCTATTGTCTAATACGTTAACTGTTGTTAATAAAAACCACCCACCAATTACGCGCTGATTTTTCCTGCCACAAGATTTTAAATTGATCTTTTGTAGTGGCGCCCAACGTATCGAATATTTTCTTTGCCGTAACAAAAATAGCAGGCTGCTTGAATTGCATTAATTGTTGCGGTGTCTCAATAAAAACTTCCGGGATGCTTTTATTCAGCAACACACTAAATTTTAACCCTTCGCGATCCGGTTCAATTTGATAAAAAACAATTTGCTGTTCTGGTTTGCGTTGCGCCACGACTTTATCTAATAAGGGTTTAACGGACGTTATATATTGTTCTGCTAAGGGTTGCGCAACAAAAATAAAAATCGTCAGTAATGTTGCCACACCCACACTAAAAAACACTAACTGCCGATTTTCTTGAATTAATTTCATGCGCGACAACCACAAAGTTGTGAGCGCCAGCAAACCCAAAATTGGAACACTTGCAGCATAGTTAATGTGTAACAACGAACCCTGTTTGGCAAAAAATAAACCGGCGAGCACTAACACACTGAACCACGGCAATACTTTACTGACGAAAGTGAATGCGGTTTGTAATTTAACCAAACCATATGGACGTGCATTTCCTGCTAAGCCATACGCAGCAATTAACGCAAAAGCCGGTGCCGCAGCAATAATATAACGAAAATGTTTTTCTTTGGGGAAACTAAGCACCAACAAAATGATAAACGCCCATCCTGCTAGTTGCTTTAACAACCGCATAGCTGGCGTTGTTTCTGATTTAAAGATTTTCTTACGGTAAGAAATTAACGTGAGCACTGCCATAGGAAACGCTAAGGCATAGCCTCCTAACCCATTTACGAAATAATAATAAAAAGCTCGTTGCCCTAAATTATTAATTCTGCCGCCCGCTTCCATAAAAAAAACTTCATGAGCAAAAGCTATGCCACTTACTTCTTCAGCTATCCATAATTGTATGCCGGTGCAAAGCACCAACAACATTGCACTGCTACCCGCTATCCAAAAAAAGGCTTTGTAATTTTTTTCTAAAAAATAAAATACGCCTATTACCAAGGCTGGAATGACTAAGCCAATAGGACCGCGCACTAAAAAACCGCCAACAAAAAACCCTAACAATACCCACGGCGCTTTGCCAGTATAAACCCAATAAAAACTAGCCACTGTGACTAAGGCAACTAACGGATCAGGCGAAGGTGTGCGTGCTAACAATAAAAATTCATACGTCGCTAATAAAAATAACACTGCATACAATCCCCAACGTGCTGAATGGGTTGCTGCAATGCGATAAGTAATAGCTAAAATTAACGCAGAGGCTAAAGCGCTAGGCAAAATGGCGGTAAACGGTGTTACTTGATGACCGAACAGCGAACCCAGATAAATTAAAATTGTGTGGGTGGCAGGGTAATCAGGGTAGGGGTGGCCGTACAAAATGGGAAACGGGGTTAGACCCTGTCGTAACATTTCTTGCGCAAAGAAGACATAGCGGGATTCTTCTACGCCAAAACCAAAATTGAGGCCAAAGGTATTAATAACAAAAAGTAGTAACCCTCCCAAAAATACTAACCAAGTAATTTTTGTTTGGTCACTTATAAAATTTGTTAACGAGATGACTCGTTTCTTTTCCACCGCTTGCAACATCGTGCTATATTACACGTATTACTTGCACCTGAAAATGCGCTTAACACATTTTCAGGTTAAGGAAATGTTGGGCTTAACAGCCCAACAATAATGTTGCAACTACCATTGAACCATAACTAATAGGAACGCCTTTGGCTGCCTTGATCCAAGCCATTCGTGGCATGAACGATATTCTACCTCCCGCTAGCAACCAATGGCATGCTTTGGAGGCACTTTTAATTCGCCTAGTTAGTAGCTACGGCTATCAAGAAATGCGCTTACCCCTGCTCGAAAAAACCGAGTTATTCCATCGTTCGATTGGTGAAGTTACCGATATTGTTGAAAAAGAAATGTATACCTTTGCGGATCGCAATGGCGACAGCCTGACCTTGCGCCCAGAAGGCACCGCTGGCTGCGTGCGCGCTGCGCTGGAACATGGCCTGCTTTACAATCAAATTCAGCGGCTTTGGTATTTAGGCCCGATGTTCCGCCATGAACGCCCACAACGAGGTCGCTACCGCCAATTTCAACAATTGGGCGTAGAAGCTTTTGGCATGGCTGGCCCAGAAATTGATGCTGAACTTATTTTATTAACGTCCCGTTTTTGGCAAACCCTAGGCATTACTGAACACCTAGAATTACAGTTAAATTCCTTAGGATCCGCCGCTGCCCGCGTAGAATATCGCAAACAACTAGTGACCTATTTTACCGCCCATGCCACAGAGTTAGATGAAGACTCCCAGCGCCGTCTTACCACGAATCCTTTGCGTATTTTAGATAGCAAAAATCCAGCGCTGCAGTCGTTAATTGCCAACGCCCCTACTTTGCTGAATCACTTAGACCCAGAATCAGAACAACATTTTACGGCTTTACGCAACTTACTAGATAAAGCTCAAGTACCTTACACGCTCAATCAACGCCTGGTCAGAGGTTTAGATTATTACAATAAAACGGTATTTGAATGGGTTTCTACCGACAAGGGTGCTCAAAATACCGTTTGTGCCGGTGGCCGTTACGACGGATTGGTCGAGCAACTAGGGGGACAAACGACTCCCGCGATAGGTTTTGCCCTGGGATTAGAGCGACTTTTATACTTATGGACCAAACCCGAAGAAGCGACCGTGGACGTTTATTTGCTGACGCTTGGGGAAGCTGCACGCCAGGAAAGCCTGGTTTTAGCCGAGAAAATCCGCACTAACATCCCGCAGTTACGCCTGCTAACCGACTGCTCAGGTGCTGGGGTAAAAAGCCAGTTCAAGCGCGCCGATAAAAGTGGCGCAAAAATTGCTTTAGTTTTAGGTGAAGATGAGTTAAAACAACAGACAATTACGGTAAAATATCTGCGTGAGGAGCAACCGCAGCAAACAATACCCTGGAATGATCTGACGGATTACTTAATGAGGCATGTATGGTAGACATTTACGCAAGTGAAGCAGAACAAATTGAGAGCTTAAAAAAGATTTGGCGCGAATATGGCGTCGCCATTGTAGTTGGCGTGCTATTAGCTCTGCTAGTTAGCTTTGGCTGGCGCTACTACCAACATCGCCGCGAACACAACTTAGAACATGCTTCCATGCGTTATGAGCAATTACTCACAAATGTGGTAAATGGCAATACGCAAGCCGTAGAAATCCAGGCAAATCGTTTGATCACCCGTTACCCACACACCCCTTATGCAGAATTTGCTGCACTCCAATTAGCACGCCAAGATGTATATGTATGGAATCTTGCCGATGCCGAAAATAAATTACGTTGGGTGATTAAACACGGCGACAATGTTGCACTGCGTGAAATTGCTAGAATCCGTTTAGCTCGCGTGTTATTAGCGGAAAATCAACCACAACAAGCGTTAGATTTATTAAAACAAACTGACGACACTGCGTATGCGGCCGCTGCGCGTGAAGTTGAAGGAGATGCGTTACTTGCTTTGGGCAAACCTGATGAAGCAAGAACTGCCTATCAAAATGCCTTAAAAGCTTTCCCTGGTTTTGAAGTTATCCGTCCGTTACTCCAAATGAAATTAGATGATTTAGCAGGCCCTGCGCAAACGGGGGCTTCAAAATGAGATTTGTTGGTTTTTTGAGTGTTGCTCTAACAGCTGGTTTGTTATTAAGTGGTTGTGGCACGATTCGAGGCACCTTAAACGGGGTCGGTCTCGACAACAGCCCACCGCCATCACCACTGGTTAAATGTCGTTCGCAAATTCCTGTGAAAGGGGTATGGATGGTATCAGCCGGCCGCTCTATCGGTTCTGACTGTCTAAAATTAGGTCCTGAATTAGCAGACAATATGATTTTTACCGCGGATCCTAAAGGCGGTGTATTAGCCAGCAATCCACGTAATGGTAAAAGAATTTGGTGGGTCAACACCAAAGCCAAGATTACTAGTGGCCCCACGGTAGGCGAAGGAATCGTCGTAGTAGGTACCGGTGACGGTAAAGTTATTGCTTTGCGCGAAAATAACGGTGCTCCGTTGTGGCATGCCGATGTTCCCAATGCCGTGTTAGCTGCCCCGCAAATCGGACAGGGACGCGTTATCGTTAAAACGGTTGATGGCAAACTTATTGCTTTATCCGTACAATCGGGCCAACAACTCTGGATCTACGATCACGGCGCCCCCATGTTAGTTTTACGCAGTGCTGACGCCCCCCAAATTTACGGTAACAAAGTTATTGCAGGTTTTTCCGATGGTAAATTAGCTGCCTTTAGCTTAAGTCAAGGGCAACTTTTGTGGGAGCAAAGTGTAGCTACTCCGCAAGGTGTATCGCAAGTTGAACAGTTAGTGGATATGGCAACTGATCCACTGATTGCAAATGGCGTAGTTTATATTGTTTCTTACCAAGGCGGAGTTACTGCCTTAGCTGCGAATAGCGGTCAAATTTTATGGCAGCAAGATCTCTCTTGCAGTGGTTACGCTGGCGCTGTATTAAGCCCACGTTCATTGTTTATAACAGATTCCCAGGATCAAATTTGGGCTTTTGATCGCCAAAGCGGTGATTTAATTTGGCAACAAAACCAACTTGCTTATCGTCATTTAAGCGCACCTACATTATTAGGCGGAACCTTGGTGGTGGGAGATGCTGAAGGGTATTTACATTGGTTGTCACAACAAGATGGCCATTACCTAGCACGTCGCTTAGCGGAAGGGCACGTTAAAATTTTAGCGGCACCAGCTGTTGCTGGGAACATTATGTATGTCGCAAGCGCCAACGGTAATTTAAGCGCTTGGCGAGTTGGATAATGTTAGCGTACGCGCTGCAACATAACGTAACGGGGGCACTGTGCTCCCCGTTATAGTCATCATGGGCCGACCCAATGTCGGTAAATCCACTTTATTTAACTGCCTCACTAAATCGCGTGACGCCCTAGTTGCTGATTATCCAGGCTTAACGCGCGATCGCTTATACGGCCAAGGTCTGATCGGCAACAATCCCTATTTAGTAGTGGACACAGGCGGGATTGGTGTGCAAGAAAATGAAATCGATAGCTTAATGAAAGAGCAAACGCAACGTGCTTTGCAAGAAGCTGATGTAGTGTTTTTCGTCGTGGATGCACGCGCTGGATTGTTACCCGCTGATCAAATCATTGCCCAATCACTTCGCAAAGCTGGCAAGCCTATCATCTTAGTAGCCAATAAAGTTGACGGTTTAAATACTTCCGTGGTGTTAAGCGAATTTTATACGTTGGGTTTAGGGGCTCCGTTTCCGATTGCTGCCACGCACGGTCAAAATGTAAAAGCGCTCATTGAAACCGCTTTAGAACCCCTGTTAACAGAGCAAGCTGTTGCAACAGAAAATCTTACCGAACCTGGCATCAAAATTGCTCTCATCGGCCGCCCGAATGTCGGTAAATCTACCTTAACTAACCGCATGTTAGGTGAAGAACGCGTAGTGGTTTGTGATCAACCAGGTACTACGCGCGATAGTATTTATATTCCGTACACACGTCATGGCAAACATTATGTCTTGATTGACACTGCTGGCGTACGCCGTCGCAGCCAAGTAAAAGAAACCATCGAAAAATTTTCTGTCATTAAAACTTTACAAGCGGTGGAATCTTGCCAAGTTGCATTATTAGTGATTGATGCGCGCGAAGGAGTTTCTGATCAAGATCTGCATTTATTAGGATTCATTTTAGATACCGGCAAAGCCGTGGTCATTGCTATTAATAAATGGGACGGTTTAACGCTTGAGCAACGACAACGCGTACAAACAGAATTAGATCGGCGCTTAAGTTTCGTTGATTTTGCTGAAATAAAATTTATTTCAGCTTTACACGGAACGGGTGTTGGCGAACTGTATCCGCTTATTGAAAAAGCTTACGAGAGCGCCAATTGTGTTATGACCACCAATGTCTTAACAAAAATTTTAGAACAAGCCGTTGCCACCCATCAGCCGCCGTTAGTACACGGGCGTAGAATTAAATTACGCTACGCGCATCCGGGTGGACACAATCCACCGTGTATTGTTATTCACGGCAAACAAACGCGATCGCTACCCGGATCTTATCACCGCTATCTAGAAAGTTTTTATCGCAAAAAATTAAATTTAGTTGGAACGCCCATCCGCATTGAACTACGCGATGGCGATAATCCTTATGTAAATAAATAAGTGAGTAACTATTCACGCCTACTAGACTTGCAGAATAGATGAGGGGTGTAAACAGTTACAATTAATTGTTTATCACGGAGGTTAAAATGACCGAGTTAAATGAACTAAAAACCATCATCGAAGATGCTTTTGAGCAGCGCGCACACATCACTCCTAGCAATGTTGCTAACCCCATTAAACAAGCTATTTTACAAACCATTGAATTGCTCGATAAAGGCCAACTGCGCGTAGCAGAAAAAAAAGCTAATCAATGGGAAGTACAGCAATGGGTAAAAAAAGCCGTTTTATTATATTTTCGCATTGAAGAAAATAAAATGATCGGCGATGGCGCGCATCATTTTTTCGATAAAGTCCCACTAAAATATTCACACACCGATAGCACATCATTTCAGCAGCAAGGCGTAAGAATAGTTCCAGGTGCTTGCGTGCGTAAAGGCTCTTTTATTGCTGCCAACTGTGTGGTGATGCCTTCGTTCGTCAACATTGGCGCTTACATTGATTCTGGTGTAATGGTAGACACCTGGGCTACAGTGGGTTCTTGCGCGCAAATTGGTAAAAACGTGCATCTGTCTGGTGGTGTAGGAATAGGTGGCGTATTAGAACCATTACAAGCGAATCCAACTATCATTGAAGATGATTGTTTTATTGGCGCTAGATCCGAAGTAGTGGAGGGCGTTATTGTCGAAGCAGGATCGGTGTTATCCATGGGTGTTTACTTAGGGCAAAGCACTCCTATCTACGATCGCGAAAACGATAAAGTACTTTACGGACGCGTACCGGCTGGCTCAGTCGTAGTGCCCGGGAATTTACCGAGTAAAGACGGTAAATACAGCCTTTATTGTGCTGTCATTGTCAAAAAAGTGGATGAAAAAACGCGTAGTAAGATTAATTTGAATGAATTATTACGTGAAATTACTGCAACTAATGGAGATTAAACAATGTTAAAAAAATATCTACTGGCTTTTATCTTAACGGTGTTTTCATTAACCGCTTTTGCAAGTGCACCTACTACTGCCAATAATGAAGAAATTCAAAAAACCATGCAATCATGGGCAGATGCGCTAAGCTCTGGCGATCCACAAAAAATCGTTAACCTCTACGATAAAAATGCTTTTTTATATGCCACTTTTAAAAATGTGTTAGACACGCCGGAAGAAAAACTCGCTTATTTTAAAGGCTTAATGCAACATCCTAATTTAAAAGTTACCTTTAAAACGAAAAATATTCGCACCTATCATCAAATCGCTATCAGTTCTGGGTTGTATAATTTTTCCTACGATAATCAAGGAAAGAAAAGAACCGTACCTGCTCGTTACACGTTTGTTTACTCTCACGAACCTACCGGCTGGCTTATCGTAGAACATCATTCTTCGGTTTTGCCAGAATAGTTTGACTCGGTGGATTAGGGTGTTAGCACTCCAAATCCACCCAATCTTTAAATAATCAAATCATGTACAAAAACACTAAATCAATAATTTTAGTTAGTGTTCGTTTTATATTCTGATGATAAGTAAAACACTAGCCAAATTTTGATTGAGAGCCATCACTTCTAAAATTCATCCCGCAACCATTCACAGCAGCTTTACCGGAAAAACGATCTGCGATCCATTGTGTATAAAAGGGTTCTGCACTTGCTGGTGTACTAAAATGATTTTGATTTCCCGGTAACTGAATACGCGTTATATTTCCTCCCAGCTTGCACATTTGTTCATAATAGAGTTTGCCCATTATGGGTGGAACGGTTGTATCTTGATTACCAAAATAAATAATCACAGGCGCCATTGGTTTAACAGGTAAAACACTGCCTTTTTTATTCGCTACAACCCAGGCAGTTGCATTTTTGATATCAGATCGCAGCAAGGTTTTATAATTATCGTGATAAGTATAATTAAACGTATCACTAGCAACATGCATACATTTTCTAGAAAAAATTTGATCGGCTACTTTGGCGCCTTCATCTGTAAAAATATCATTGAGTTTTAATTCAGGAAAAGCCGCCGTCATGCCCCAAAGATTTTGTGCATAGTGGGTAAAATTAAACACATTGGTGCTGAAAGAATCACTTAATTTTTGCAAATATTTTGTTGCGTCTGCTGCAGTAAGCTCGCCTGGTGGAAACGTTAAGGCAACATCATAGGGCGCCAAAGCAACAAATCCTAATAGTTCAATGCCATCGCGCGCAGATCCTTGCTTATGCAGATAATCCGTTAAACCTGCTGCAGCGATAGTTGCACCGCCACCTTGCGACCACCCATAGACCACAGCTTTCGAGCCCGCGTGCGCTTCTGGCAATAAAGATGCAGCGCGAATCGAATTGATAATATCGCGTGCCTGCGTTGCCGCCACCGCATATTGATGTTTGCCCCCACCGCCTAAACCTTGATAGTCCGTAGCAACAATAACGTAACCTGCTTTAATAAACGTTTCCATCGCTGGCAAACCAAAATCCGTCCAGGAATTACCGGTTAGCATAAAATACTGATTTAACGGTTGCGCGGGATTTAAAACTTGCGAAGGCCCACACGTTTGTGCAGTTCCTGTAGTGCCATGGGCCCAAGCAACAATCGGACGATCCGCTAGTGAGCCATTATTAACAGGTGCAGCAACAATTCCTGTAACTAGCGTTTTACGTTCTTGCACATCAGAAGATACATAAGCAATTTTCCAAACATTCACACCCGGCATTGTTGTGGAAATTTTTTCAACTTTTACTAAAGTGCCTAATTTGGCATTCGGATTAATTTGCGGAAGCGAAGTATAAAAATTCCCCATATCTACGGCGCCAAAATTATGCTCTGCGGCAAATACAGTTGCAGATAACAAAGTGAGTAATATTGCCAAAAAAGACAAGAAGATTATTTTTTTCATGTTAGTCCATTAATATGATTTAGAGTAATAGCAATATAACGTTGCTATTTAAAATGAACAACGCTTGATCATCATTTTTAATTAACTAAATAAGATCACAAAACATAAGATTTATCACTTTCAGCTTCTGGTGCTTTATCCGGTTCTGACACAGCACCCTGTTGGTTTAGAGATGAATTTTGCTCAGTAGAAGCTTCCCCTTTTAGCTCTCCTACCTTACTTTCATCTTTACTCTTTAAGCTAAAAAACATTTTCATTAGAACATTAAAAAAAATTTACTCGTATTTAAAGGGGGGCTTTTTTCAACAAGCCGAAATTGATCAGCATCAGGTGCAATTATTTCTGCTGTCTCATCTGGACGCCCATCAGATTGCATTGGAGAAGTAAAGCCACCTAAACCTGTTCTAGTTAAATGCCCTTTCGCCAAACTAGACGACTCTTGCAATTCAACCTTTTGTTCTTTTCCACGATGAGCTGCTACGCATTGTTCGTAAACTTTTATAAGCTCTTCAAATTGTGGTTGCAGGTGAGCTGAACTAGCTCCTTTCCCAGAATAAGCATGATAAATCTCATTTAGCTCCAATAATGGTTTCGAGTCTTTAGGAATGCCCATTTCTATAGCTTTTTTAATTGACTGTAAAACTTCCAGGGTAGATTTTACAGATCTATTGTCTTCAAATGCCACCTGTAGTAAACGATGCCATTCTGTTAAAGCGCTTAAAATATTTTTACTACTTCCATCAGCAAGCCCCATTAATGACTGCATAATTTTTCTAATATCGGTACACAGTTGCTGTAACAGCAAATCTAATTTTTGCCAAGCTTTATCACACAGTCTTTCGAATAGTTCATTTTCCAATTCACTTAGAATCGAACCTAATTTATGCGAAGCTTTATCACGCAACCTTTTATATACTCCACTTTCCAATTCTCTAAATCTTGGAAATTCAGAGTAGTAGTACTTAACTAAAGCAGCTCTAAATATTTCAGCAGAAGCAGGAGAAAGCTTTGATCTTACCTCCGCAACTATATATTCTATAAAATAGTTTCCAGGAGCAAAATATTTTGCGTTAGTCATCGAAGTAACCATTGCTGTCCCAACGCGAGAAGCTTGGCCACTATAATTGCAGCCAGCTATCTGTCCGAGTTTTGAAGTCGAAAAATCCGCTTGAGCTTGCATTTTATATTCAGCCTTAGCATGCAAACCAAACTTAATTAGAACCTGACTGGAATCATCATCAAAACTTATTTGCACCAAAGAACGTACACCGATTTCATCAACCATATTACAAATAGCAACATAGTTTGTCTTGAATCTCACAGGAATCTTAAGAAGACCCTCATGGCAATATATATCATCACCGAACCCCAAATCTTCCAATTTTTTTATAAAAGCGGGAGCATATGTTTTCGAACCTAATTTTTTAATTATTTCCGCCTTCACTTCATCTTTCATAAACCAATCCTCAACATGGATAAAATAGTTTCTATATCAGCTTGAATAGCTTAATTGTATAATTCTAACCTTAAGCAAACCTTAAAAGCATTTTTTGCTTCAGCTCTTTTGCTAAAATCCTTAATAAATCATTAAGCTTTCTCAGTTATGATTTACTTACCAACAAATTTAATGTGATTCGATAATATGCCTAGTTTTACTATCACTAAAATTAATACGGTTATTCTTAATCCTGAATTAACGACGGATGATAAAATTAACGCTATCAATGAAATCATTCTTGAACAGGATGGCGCTGTTGATTTGAGTGATTTTCCTTTACCTTCCACCGATCGTCGCAATACACTGCGTGCTCTCTTTACGTCACTAACACCCTTACATCTTGCGGTTTTAACAGGCGATCAAAAATTAGTTGCTTATTTGTTAAATTTAAAGCGTAACGCCGACCTTAATTTCAAATCAAAAACTTTAGCATTGGTCTATGATCCAACCGATCACATGAGTAACATTTTAACTTTTCTTAAACAAAATAGCTTTTGTTTTTACAAGCAAACAGCTAGTTCGCAAGAGGGACTTACGCCGCTAACACTCGCATTTTATTGTTACGCTAAAACCTCTTTCACAACGCAAAATGAACAAAATCGAATTCTCGCTGTATTTTATCACGGCAAAAGAGAAGGGGATCCCTGGAAAACAGTAGCCGGATTTGATATCGGCATGGTAAGTTCAACGGGTTTAAAGTTTGCAAATTTGTATACCAATTTTGCCTCTGCTGACTGTTATCTTCAAACCGTAAAAACACTTTTTGCATCTTCGTTATGTGTTTTAACGCCTGAAGATATAAAACTGGCACAATTATTGTTTGATGAAAATGATCCTATGCTCGAACTAGTATTGCAGCATCAACCTAAAAAGCTTCTTGATGCAGATGAAAAAGCCGAACAAAAAATATCAGTTGCTGAATACAAACACTGAAAAAGCCAAGCAATATAGAAAAAGTAGTTGGATTGGTTTGAAGGTTTTTGAAGAATGGAACGCCTTAATGACTGCAAATTCGATTCATTTTAGTCATTAAAATCTTTTGCTATATCAAACAACCCTTTTGCAGCAGCTCATCGCCTTTTTTGTTGTGATAGGCGGAAAGGACCGAATTTAGCAATGGGCTTATTGTTGCGAGCAATAATAACTTCTCCACATTGCATAAATTATGTAATTTAGCGATAATTATCCCATATATCTATGCAATTTGGCAAAATTATTCCCAAATTACATGCAAACTGGCTTATACGAGGCAAAATATTAAATGCATAGTCCTAAAATATACAAAAGACTTATCAACATCGATGTTAATAATCGTAGCAGTGTCTTCTTATTTGGGCCACGCGGGACGGGTAAAACTCTATGGATCAACACCCATTTAAAAGATTTTCTCTATTTTGATTTGTTAAATACACAGATCTTCAATGACTTTATTGCTAACCCGTCCAGATTAGAAATGCGAATCCCCAACGATTTTAAGCACTATATCGTAATTGACGAAGTGCAAAAAATTCCAGAATTATTGAATGAAGTTCATCGCTTAATTGAAACAAAAGGCTATAAATTTATTCTAACAGGTTCTAGCGCCCGCAGTTTAAAACGTAAAGGAGTAAATTTATTAGCAGGACGTGCTTTAAATTACATAATGCATCCATTAACTTGCTACGAATTAGGCGAAGATTTCTCACTTGAAACAGCTTTGAATTTTGGATTATTACCTTCCATTTATAACATTTCGGATCCCAAACATTATCTTGAAACGTACATTACTAATTACTTGCGTGAAGAAGTTTTACAAGAAGGGCTCGCCAGAAATTTAAATCAGTTTGCGCGTTTTTTAGAAACTGCCAGTTTTTCTCAGGGCAATATGCTTAATATATCTGGCATTGCACGCGAGGTAGGAATAGATAGAAAACTAGTAAGTCATTATTTTGACATTTTAGAAGATTTATTAATTAGTTATCGTTTACCTGCATTTACTAAAAAAGCCAAACGACGAATAGTTTCACATCCAAAATTTTATTTATTTGATCCAGGTGTGTACCGTACAATTCGTCCTAAAGGACCACTTGATACACCAGAAGAAATTGCTGGTAGTGGCCTAGAAACATTATTTTTAGCGCATTTACGTGCTATAAACGATTATTATCGACTTGGTTATAATTTATTTTTTTGGCGTACCAGTAATGACATGGAGGTAGATTTTATCGCTTACGGTGAACGTGGTTTACTTGCATTTGAGATAAAACGGACACGCTCTCTCAGTCGATCCGATTTAAGTGGATTAAAAGCATTTGCAGAAGATTACAAAGTAGCAAAATGTTATCTGTTATACGGAGGAGACCACGAAGAATATCATGATAATATTCATGTTTTACCCTTTAAAAAAGGCCTTGAGCAGTTAATTACAATTTTAAGTGGAAATAATGCCATTGTAGTTTCATAGGTGATAGGCGTTGTAGATGCAGGCCAGACATCTTACATGATATATAAAATGTTTAGAGAAACTTCAAGATCTGCCAGGCCTGTACGACAGCAGCTGCTTACCTCCTCAACAACCTTTGTAGAACCAGCGCCAACGAGACCGCCTACAGCAGCACCAGCAATATCTTTGTAATTCTAACCTGCAACTAGATCGTCAATGCAAGTTTACTTACTGCTATTCTACTATCCAATATTTGTTGCAAAGGATCTACTATTTTTGCAATATTTACAGCCATCGTGCCTGCACCTGAAACTCTGTAAACACAATAATTTTCACGATGAGCCATCATCAACGCAAATTCACTAGCGGGGAAATGAGCGATGTTTTGACGATTAGATGTGGTTGTTTTTACTTCTATGATACGTTTTTTGGTGACTTCTCCCTGTTTGATTATAGTTAATTCTAAATCTTTATTGCCATAACTTTCTTTTTGTTTGTTATACCATTGCAGAGTGATCTCAATATTTTTTTCTTCATTAATTAATTGAAAACCTTTTTCATCTTCGGTAACGACTGCTGGCGCATATTTTTTGGTTAAATGATCGCGGAGTTTTAAATAAACGCAATGCTCACCCCAGCGCCCTATTTCATATTTAGCTTTTTCAGTAAGCTTGGTTTTTTGTTTTACAGGGACACGGTCATCTTCAGGTGCTGCTTTCTTACTTTCCAGTTTCATTTCTTGTCTAGAAAAATTTGTTTTAAAAAAACCTACACTAGAAAAATCGATTGCTGATGGCTGAACACTAGGACTAAATTCTCTGCCTTTAATGACAGGAACATCTTCTGATTTTCCTTCCACTTTATTAGTACTTTTTATGGTGCCGAGAGGAGCACCTTCGCCTATTAAAGCTGCTTGCTTTTCATCAGATTTTGCTTCTTTCCCAGATTTCACGACAGAGGCCGAACTCAATGGTGCATTATCAGAAGAAGAACCAGCACCCGAAGATTCTCTTGCAAGGTCTTGCTGAGGCAAATCTGGATCCTCTTCTAAATGTTTTGCGCTTTCATCATCTGAATCTTCTACTAATTTTCTCCTCTTGCGGGGTGATCTTTTAATATTATCATCTTTTTTTTCTTCCCCTCTAGGATGCTTTTGCCCACTTAATTGTTGAGGATTTTGTTTTGTTTCTTTTTCTTCTTTATTATCTTGCTTAGCTTTTTCTTGTTTATGTTGAGCGACCAGTCTTCTAAAATTTTCTGCTGCGACTTTGTGACCTTTCTCGTCAGCTTTTGCATAGTTTTGTGCGGCTTTTAAAAAATCAGGTTCAAAAAACTCACCCTGTTCGTAGTGCTGAGCTAACAAAAAGAAAACTTCAGAATCATTATCTTGTTGAATATTTAAAAGGTGCTTAACGAGAGATCGTCGTTTCTTATTGCCAGACGTGTAGGAATTATAATCACCATTTAAATCATGAGAAGTTTCAATATAAAAATATTTTTCTTTTTCTTTTTCACTTAATGACAAGGAAAATGGTAACAGCAAGATTTTAGCTAGCTGAAGCTCCGCATCACGGTATAATGATCTATTCTCAAGTAACGCGAGTGTTGCGCCATTTTCAATCTTCAGGCGAGTGGTTAATCTTGAAAAACAATAGGCTGCGCAAGCTAAATTTTTATTTGTTTTTTCACTTGGCGCCATTTTTTCTTGGGACGCTTTACCCAAATAAGCTTTACCTAACCAATAAAATCCAATTTCTGCTCTAGGGTCAATAAAATTACAAACTGCCGCATTAAGAAAAAAAATGGCTTTATCGTAATTTATTTCTCTGTCTTCTCCTTCACAATACATTCGACCTAAATTTAACAACTGTAATAAATCTGTATGCGTTGAAACTACCGCGCTGCGATTTTCAATCGCGCTAGCTAAACCTTTTTCTTCTTGCTGAGTAACCAACATATATAATCCATTTTTATTAGAAAAATTTTATGGCGAATACGGATTAACCGGTGGCGGGGTATTTCCAGCAGGATAATTACCAGCATAAGGATTCGTCACGCTGTTGGGTGGATTCATATCGCTTAAGGAGTTAGGTGCAATCTCGTTGATATTGGGTGCAGGTTTGGTGGTATCTACGGCAGGGCCTACACTAGGGGCTTGGTCATTGATATTAGGGGCCTGACTGGCTGTGATAGGCGATGGAAATGCGGGAGGCGGCGGTGCGCCTGCTGGGACGGTAGAATTGATATTGGGCAGCACATTTCCTACTGTAGCGCCTGGGCTAGGACCCGTAGCTAAATTACCTGGGGGATTTCCCTGGGGCACCGTGGTGGGCGGCGTAGCTGCGCCCATTGAGGGGCTAAGCTGACTCAATACTGTTTGTCGATAATCATCACGCATCAGGGGCAAACTATTAAAATCTTGCAGTGCTTGCTGGCACGAAAAAGGATGATTTTGTGCTTGTGCTAATTGCGAATTCTGCAGTGCTTTTTGCAAACTGGCCATGGCTAATGATTTATCTGTAGAGCTTAATGCTAATCGATCTAATGCTTCATTTACTCTACTTAAGTAAACCGCTATGTTTTGACCGCATGCTTGAGCGACGCCGCCAATAGCACCCGCTTGAAGCGCAAAACCTGTAGCATTGGTGTTGGTAACAGTTCCTGCATTAATTTCGGTTAAGCGTAAAGCAGGCGCATTATTGACGGGTGGATAGACTGGCATAGCAGGGGTAACAGCGGCAACAGGTGCATCTGCCCAGCAATTACTACAACTAAGTAACATAAAACCTAAAATTAATTGCTTTTTATTAAACATATTTTCTACCTTTAACTGATGGCTGCGTTGGCGAGAAAAGAGGGTAATTCTAAAATCGTTACAATATTTTCTGGTTGTGCAAAATAAATTACTTTTGCAAGTGCTGCATTTTGTAACACCGCTAATGCTTGATACCTATTTTCACCTTCTGCAACCACACTGACAATTCGACCTACTTCTTGCACCGGTTGCGCAACGAATAATTTTTCACCTGGCAAGGGAAGTTGCGGCGCCTGAAAACGCAAGCGATAAAGACTTTGTTTGAGCTTACCTAAATATTGCATGCGCGCGACAATTTCTTGCCCGGTATAGCAGCCCTTCTTAAAACTCACTGCATTTAACAAAGGGTAATTCAAATCATGTGGGGTAAATTCATCTTTAGCGGCTAGAGTAATTTGCGCAAACCCCGTTTCGATATCTAATAACTGCCAACATGAGTAGGGCGCGGCTATTAATTTTTTACTTAATGCTTGCTCTAAATTTGCATCAGCAATTTTACCCAGAATTTCCACGCGAAATGTTGGCCCTGACAAAGCTAACACTACAAGATCTGACGTTGCTATTACTGCATCGGCCTGCCCAGGAACTAATGCTGAATCTTCTGCCTGTAAATACTGTTTTGCTTTAGCACCACTAATGCCGAAGCTATGCCACTCATCACTCACGTCCTTAATCTTTGCTTTCGAAAAAACAATATATTTTTGCAGCAAAGCCAATGCGTGCGGAATCAATTCGCGGGGCAAACGTAAATAATAATTATCTTGATAAGTAAACAATCGAAAAGAAAATTGCACACGCCCTTTAACATCGCAATGCGCGCCTAAACAACTATGCTCGGGCGTTACTGCGTGCACATCACAAGTCAGTTGTCCTTGCAAAAATTTAGCAGCATCTATGCCGCTGACCTCAATGAGACCCAGTGGCGATAATTCAACTAAAAAATCAGTGTTCATAATCAACCATCTCACGCGCATGCGCTAAGGTTTGTTCGGTGATTTTAATCCCACCTAACATACGCGCGATTTCTTTTATTTTTGCATCTTTATTTAATTCACGAACTTCTGTTTCGGTGTGATCAGCACTGATAGTTTTACCCACTTGTAAATGCTGATGCCCCAATGCTGCCACCTGCGGCAAATGCGTAACACACAATACTTGCGCCGCACCCCCTAATTTACGTAATAAACGCCCGACAATTTCTGCAGTGCCACCGCCAATACCTACATCTACTTCATCAAAAATTAAGGTGGCGGTGGCATCTTTTTGTGCAGTTAACACATGAATAGCTAAGCTAATTCGTGATAACTCACCTCCAGATGCTACTTTTGCCAATGGTTGTAATGGTTGGCCTGGGTTAGCACTCACTTGAAATTCAATGCGATCCAACCCGTGCGCGCTGAATTGATCCGTAGCCGTGGTTTCGCAAGTAATAGCAAAATGACCGCCCGGCATACCTAACTGACGAATACTTTTTTCAATTTCAGCGGCTAATTGTTTGGCGGTTTTTTCGCGACTCTTACTCAGCTTTTGCGCAATCGTTTTATATTTAGCAATGCTAGCGTCCATCTCTTGCTGTAGCTGTTCTAAGCGCGTGCTACTCGTTAATAAAGTTTGTAGCTCTTCCGATAATCGTTGTTGCAAACCAAAAAGCTCGGCTGGCGTCACCCGATGTTTACGCGCCATTTCATGAATAGCACTTAAGCGTTGCTCTAACCAGTGCAAACGCTCTGCACTTAAATCAATGCGCTCAGAATAATTACTTAACTCGGCAACTGCTTCTTCTAATTGAATCGCGGCGCTATTTAATAATTCTGTAGCATTCGTTAACTTAGCATCCAGATCATTTTTTCCTGCTAACAAGTTTTGCACTTTACCAAGGCTGCTTATAATGCTGCCCTCTTCCATTTCTGCCAGTAAATGAATCGCATTTTGCGTGCTCGCCAATATATTTTCTGCATTCGCTAATTGTCGGTGCTCTTTATCTAACTCAGCAACTTCATTTTCCTGTAGTGCTAATTCTGCTAATTCTTTTACTTGATATTGCACTAATTCCAAACGTGCTTCGCGCTGCTGCGATTCTGCCGTTAAGGTTTGAAATTTTTCTTGGGTTTTACGCCACACTGCATAAACCTGTGCGATTTCTTTAACGAGTGCATCATGATCGGCGTAATTATCTAACAAAATTCGTTGTTGATCTGTTTTTAGTAACGTTTGATGTTCATGTTGTCCATGAATACTTATTAAAATTCCACCTAATTCGCGCAACAACTGCAAGGGCACTACTTGGCCATTTATATAACCACGCGAACGCCCATCTCGCGTTAAAATACGGCGCAGTTGACAATCATCATCCACAACCAAATCATGTTCAGCTAACCATTGCTGCGCATCTGGTAATTGTTTAATGTTAAAACTTGCTGTGATAGTACAGCGATCGCAATGAGCTTGGATCATTTTGCTGTCGCCACGTTCGCCTAATGCCAACAGCAGCGCATCGATAAGAATAGATTTTCCGGCGCCGGTTTCACCGGTTAATACGGTCATCCCCATTTGGAATTCTAAATCCAATTGTTTAATGATCGTAAAATTTTGAATGCTAAGATGTTGCAACATTTTTTAATTAACTATAATAATGAAAATCCTATTATATCCGACAATAAAACATTTCTCATGTTTAGCCTCTTTAATAGTAACGTGAATGATCTTTCTGTCAATAAAGCTAAAAATCACCTATTTAAATATTTAGACCAAGCACGCAACTGGTTATTCCCAAACGCTTGTATTTTATGTGGCGCGGCTGGTGAACCGCCACTGGATCTCTGCTCCGCATGCTTTGCCGAATTACCCTGGTTAAATACGTTTTGTCTTTACTGCGCATTGCCGTTGCCTATTACCACCACGCCGCAAATTTGTGGCGCCTGTTTACAAACACCGCCGCCTTTTGCCAAAACTCGGGCGCTTTTTTCTTATCAAAACCCTATCGACAAACTAATTACTGGGCTTAAATTTCACCATAAATTAGTGTATGCCAAACTACTAGCCGAATTATTTGCCAAACAGCTTACCTGCATTTTAGCGGAAGATACATCATTGCCCGACTGCATTATTCCAGTACCTTTGCACCCCTCGCGCTTACGTGAGCGCGGCTTTAATCAAGCCGTCGAAATAATTCGTCCTGTTGCTAGAAAATTCAAAATTCCATTGGATCTTGTTAGTTGCCATAGAATTCGTGCGACAAAAGCACAAACAGAATTGGCTGCCAACCAACGTCATGCAAATATTAAAAATGCTTTTGCGGTTAGCAAAAAATTAACACGATTAAAACACGTGGTAGTGTTTGATGATGTAGTTACAACTGGAAATACCGCAAGGGAATTAAGCAAAACATTACGACAAAATGGAGTTGAGCGCATTGATGTTTGGTGTTGCGCACGAACGAATAGTTAAGATGTGACGAAATACACCTGGCTAGCTGTTCCAACTAAATAAAGAAGGAACAGCTTGTTCTTAGCCAATTAGGTTTTTACGAAGACTTAGCTAAATTAATAGCGGCCGCCGAAACCACCTGAATCACGATCACCGCCACGGTCATTGCGTTTGAAACCGCCGCCGTTGCCGCCGCGACCACCGCCGCCACCGCTACGACCACCGCGTGAATTGCCTCCACCGCTACGGGTTTCCATTGGTCTTGCTTCAGAAACAACTAACGTGCGTCCTTCGTGGGTTGCGCCATTCAGCTTACCCATTGCGGCTGCAGCTTCTTGTTCTGATGACATTTCAACGAAACCAAAACCCTTACTGCGGCCGGTGTGGTAATCAGCGATAACTTTTGCTGATTCTACTGCACCGAACTCAGTAAAAAGGCTTTTTAACATATCATCGTTAACAGAATACGCTAAACTGCCAACATATAATTTTTTACTACTCATGAAAACTCCGTACAAGTTAAAGGCCACTAAAGAGATCATGAGTTTGCACTCGCTAACTCTGATAGAGGCTAAGGAACATTTGCCACTTTAGAATGGCACTGACATAGTAGCACAGCTAAAAAAATTAAAATACAGCGTTGTTCTGCAACTAGCGGACAATAAGTATTGTCATTCTAGCCTCCCCCAAGTACCATGTTAGCGAATTCTTTATCGGAGCAATTGTATGTTTCATGGCAGTATTGTTGCCCTCGTTACCCCTATGCATGCGAATGGTGACATCGACTTTTCGTGCATAGAAAAATTAGTCGATTGGCATATAAACAACGGTACCAATGCTATTGTGGTAGCTGGCACTACTGGTGAAACACCTACTTTAGCGTTTGAAGAACATTTGGCTGTTATTCGCAGAGTCGTGGATCACGCTAATAACCGTATTCCGGTAATTGCAGGTACAGGGTCTAACTGTACGCATAAAACCATTGAAATGACGCGCTTAGCCATGGAATTAGGGGCAGATGCTTGTTTATTAGTCACCCCTTATTACAATAAACCTACGCAAGAAGGTTTATTTCAACATTATCAAGCGGTAGCACAAGCCGTACCTATTCCACAGATTTTATATAATGTTCCCGGCCGCACGGGTTGCGAGATTCTGCCTGCTACCGTGGCACGTTTGGCACATCACTCTAACATTATAGGAATCAAAGAAGGGCGTGTAGAAAGTGCTAAAGAAATTTTAGCTTTATGTGGCAAAAATTTTGATGTGTACAGTGGCGACGACATTACCGCCGTAGAAATCATAAAAGCTGGCGGCAAAGGTGTTATTTCCGTAGCTGCCAACGTTGCACCCCAAGCCATGCATGATTTATGCCAAGCTGCTTTAACTGGCAATGATGCTCTAGCCACACAAATCCATGAACGTTTCACACCGTTATTTCATAATTTATTTATTGAAAGCAATCCCATACCGGTAAAATGGGCCATGCAACAAATGGGATTAATTCCACCAGGAATTCGTTTACCGTTAACTCCTTTAGCGGCTAATTGTCATTCCCAAGTAAAAAACGCTTTAATCCAAGCGGGTGTAATGTCTGCAACAGCAACCGCTTAAAAACAAAACATCTGCAGCTAGCTGCAGAAATGAATTATTATAATTTTGCCAATTGGGGTAGATGAAGGTGCATATGTTATTTCGTTTGATTAGCTCTATAGTAGTACTGAGTATGGCAGCAACCTTAACCGGCTGCGCAGCTTGGACACCTAACTATGTTAGAAAAATCGAAACTGCTTATTTAAGCAGTTGTGAAGCGCCGCCGTTACAAATTCCTGCGGGCTTAAGCGCAGCGAACATCGGCGACGATTACATTATTCCACCTGCAAACGGCCCACGCCCAACTTGCCCAGCAGACGTCACACCACCTTGTTACCATCACTAACAGTTTAGGAGAGGTACCGAAGCGGCCATAACGGCGCCGACTCGAAATCGGATGGGGGCTTAACCGTCCCACGTGGGTTCGAATCCCACCCTCTCCGCCAGCCTTAAGCAGTAAGCCATTGAAATTAATAGAATTTATTAAACAAATAGAACAAAAGGTTACTCTTTAGGTCACCCCTTAATAAAACCTAATTGAATGACTAGGGATTTCTTTTAATGAGGGTGTTAAAATTGAATTATGTTTACGGCTAAACCAAATCTCTTTTAGCTAAGGAAGATAAATGTCCACTAAAGAAGCGTCAGAAAAATTTAAGCATTTTGAAAATCCCCCACTGATTGAGATAATAGCTGAACTGAGGTGGAATGTTGCAACGCAAATGCTATCTGCAAATTCAGTTCAGATACCGGAATATGTAAAAGTAAGTGATGAACATTTATTTAGAAACTTTGCAGAAAAAGTTGCACCTCTTGGATATAACCAAGTAGAACGGCTTTTACCCCCAGGACTACCTTTTTTTCCTTTTCAACCTGTTTATCGTTATCGAAAAGAAAACAGTAGTAGCGACCCAACTCTTTATCAGATCGGCTCTGGCATACTTTCTGTCAACATCACTCCTCCCTATGATGGATGGAATAATTTTCAACATATAATTAAGCAGGGTATTGATTTGCTACTTGAGAGCCAACCCCAGGATACCGCAGAAAAAATTAGCATAAGTTCTTTAAGTCTACGTTATATTAATGCTTTTAAAAGCGACCTTACCCAAGGCGAAAAAGTTAATTCGTTTTTAATAAACACATTGGGCTTTAATATACAACTTCCTAGTGTTCTATTAGAACAAGCAACATCGGGTGATGATATAAAGCCACTTCTGAAATTGATTATACCGCTACAAGAAAACCAGCAGATGACACTTGTTATGGCTGAAGGAAAAATTAACGAAGAAGATGCTATTCTCATGGATATAACAGTTTCTGTTAATTCAGAACCTAACTTATCTGCCAATGCCCTTATGAATGCCTTTAATGGCGCAAGAAAATCTATTCATACTGTTTTTTGTAAACTCACAGAAAAATTACACCCATTAATGGAAATTAAAAAATAGAGGCCGTATGCTTAGCCACAACCTAGTACAATGTCAGCCTAACATTGGCAGCGATGCAAATACTTCATCGGTTTTACCGCTTGAGGTCACGAATTACGAACAAATGATTTTTTCCTATTTATTAAAAAATAAGTCCCGATCATTGTTCCCCACATTTCTACCTACAGGCATTAAATACGACAGAAACAAACTGAAAAACTTTATCAATGAACTAGGTGAGCTAGAATCTGATTGGGATGGACACGGTGGCTTATCAATTTCGAAAACCATTATTAATCATGCCATTAAATTTATTGATATAATCAGCTTTTTTCCTGATCTACCCAACCCAGAAGTTTCTCCAAAATCAAATGGGATCATTTCATTTATTTGGGAAACAAGCTATGGGGAAGGATATATAGAAATTGGCAATACTACTTACAGCGGTTATCTTTTAATCCCTTCTCAAGGAAACATTTTTCTTGAAGGAGTTGCTAATAGCATTAATGAAGCACTCATTGGTGATATTTATTGGAATCTTTTTCAAGAAAAAATATCCACTCCTATCACGCGAATTTATTATAGCGAGTAACGCCATGGATCTCGATCAATGGCCAACTACAATTAATGATGATGAAAACATTGTTCGTGGAATCTGCAGCCCTTTCCATGTTTCAAAAAAAGGCGAGTTAACGCGTAGGGCTTATGATCCAACCCCCAACACGGATGAAGTATCTGTGTTTCGTTCTGATATGATTGGTGCCGATATTTGCAAACAAAAATCTAAAGAATTAGAAAATCCTACTGTAAAAAAGGTGTATCGAGGACTAGCTGTCTTATCCGCCAAAAAAATTCGTGAGGAAGAGATCGATGTGGTTGATTCACGAGGACATTTTTATGGTCATGCTGACATAAAACATGGTTTTAAAGTAATGGCGGGAGAAACTTTAAAACCCGAAATTCTATTAGCTTTAGAAACAAGAAATAAAAAATTAGCTAAAATTGCTAATTATCACCCAGATCCCTTTTCCGCATCCAGCACGTGGGATGGGCCACCATTAATATTCGAGCATATAGAAACAGATTCTTGATTTGCTGCATACAACTCGCTCTCATTAAAAGAGCTTGGTAAAAATCCATGTTGATTCAATGCAACATTTATTGCATTAACTATTTCAAGTTCATTTTCTAATGCAACTCTTGGAAATTTAGATTGGATCAAACCAAATGTTGATTTCATCCCTAAAAGATCATCGCTTTTATAATGATAAGGTATGTTAGTAAAACAAATTATATTAGGTAATTTCTGTGGAAATTTTTCTTCTAATTTGCGATATTCATTTCTAATTTTATCTAACTCTTTATTTTTCTCATCCAAGCTTAATTTAGGTAAATTTATATCCATAAAAACCACATAAGGATCTGCCACATCTTTTTCAATTGCATCCCGGAGCTTATCGTATAACCGGATATTTTTACGCTGGCCTTCTAATGCTCCAAGCACCCCTCTAACATTCCTAGTTTTAGCTTCTATTTGTAAAAGCACCTTAGTTTGTTTATGAATGGCCACACATTCGGCAACCCTTCCTGTTGTTCCACTTAATTGATCATGAAGTTTTAGCTCAAAACCGGCTCTAATTAAAGTGGCAAAAACAAAAATTTCATATCTTGCGCCATTAAAATTAGCAATTTTCTTAAGATCGGCTATTAGCCTATCTGCAATTTTTTTGTCGGCTAGGCAGCCGTGATTATTTATAACGAATAAATCATATGCAAGATGAGCAACAGAAAAAGCACTACCATTTAATTGCAAAGATTTAAGGGGCTGAGCTGGATCATGAATTGTAGATTTTGAATCTAAAAGCCATGTCGCAATAATATGGCGTTCTTTTTCAGGAAGATTAAACTGTGCATCAAACCATTCGTTTCCTAATGTGGTTTTAAGATGAGAAATTAAAAAATCCATTGGAGTTTGCCACTCTTTATTGGGATCATCTGCTGTTATTATTGAACCGCCCAAAAGAACATGTCTTTTCCCATTAAAGATGCAACTTTTTATTTCAGAAACATGGCCAAAATGAGCTACATGATACTGTTCGGAAATTCTATGCTGCGCTAATTTTTGCTCTATGATTTTTTTATCTGGATGAATAAATTTTTGATCTGGCTTCACCCCAAGCTTAAAACAACAATTCCTGTATTTTTTCTTGCTCCCACATGGGCATTTTCGATGGAGTTTTGGATTTTTTATGGGGACTTTCATACTGCTTTTAATGGTTTATTGATCAAAATCTTCAAGTTTTTTGAATAAAGTCGCTTTATCATTTTTTTTAAGATTGCCGAATCGCTGTATAATCTTAGCTAGCTCATCAGTCTCCGCATAAAAATACGCCACAGGCAGCTTTAAAATCTTAGCAATACGTTTTAATGTTAAAAAATCGGGTGTGTGCCGACCCTTTTCATAATGATTCATCCGAGCACTAGCTGAAAATTCATCCATGCCAGCGGCAATACCCAGTTCTTTTTGGGAAAGATTGGCAGCTAACCGCGCTTCTTTTAGCCTTTTGCATAGAGGCGAATCATTATTCATTCTAGCTCGCGAAATAGTTAATTCACAAGCTTAGAGAATCTAAGTTTTCAACCCTTGTGGATACTTAGGAATCCTATACTTTGACCAAAATTTGGTATATTTTGGAACATACGTATAAAAACTAAAGCTAAATATTCAAAACAGGCTAAGATTTGCATATTTTTTAACTTTAATTTGCAAGTATCAGCTCTAAATTAGGAAACATAAATGTCTATCCCAGATTACCAATCAGTAATGCTGCCTTTACTTAAACTTGTGGCAGACCATGATTCTTTGAATATGAATAAAGCTGTGGAGCTAATAGGTCAAAAATTTAACTTATCTAATAATGAATTAAACGAACGCTTCCCAAGCGGAAAATTAAAAATCAGAAGCCCTGTAGGATGGGCTAGAACTTATTTGAAAAAAGCAGGGCTTTTGTTTTATCCAGAAAGAGGTAATTTTGCACTTACCGAAAGAGGGAGAAATGTGCTTTTAGAAAATCCAGATATTATTGATATCACGTATTTGAAAAAATATCCTGAATTCTTAGATTTTCTTAACGTTTCACGGGAAGACACGCAAAAAACTAACCCTATTGAACTGAGCCTAGAAACCCCAGAAGAAATTATGGAAAGAATTTCTGCCCAGCTAAAAAATCAATCCATGATTGATATAATAGAAAAAATAAAATTATGTAGTTATCAATTTTTTGAAAATCTAGTAGTGGATACAATTGTTAAAATGGGTTACGGGGGGTCTCACAAAGATGCTGCATGTGCAATTGGTAAAAGTGGTGATGAGGGCTTAGATGGTGTTATCAACGAGGATCGACTCGGCTTAGATGTTATCTATCTTCAAGCTAAGCGCTGGGAAGGAAATGTAAGTCGTCCTGAAATTCAAAAGTTTGCTGGCGCTTTGCAGGGTAAGCACGCAAAAAAAGGCATTTTTATTACTACGTCAGATTTTACTGCTGAAGCTCGTGAATATGTAAAAGGCATTGATGCCAAAATTATTTTGATTTCTGGAAAACATTTGGCTGAACTCATGTGGGAATATAATATTGGCTTAAGCTCTTCCGCTATTTATCACGTTAAAAAATTAGATTTAGACTATTTTACTGAGTAAATGAATAGTCTTATTAAATATTGCACTAACATTTAGAGAGAAAATATGGGTAATTTTTTAATCGGTGCTCTAGGAGGATTAACAGGGTCAATTATTCTAGCCGTTGTTAAAAACTACTTAGATAAAACCAAAGCACAGCAATTAAGATATAAGGAACTTATGGAGGAAAAGTATCGCTATATTTTAATTATAATGGCGTGCATTTTAAATTATGATAATCGAAAATTATTTTCTTTAAATGAACAAACCACACCCGAATCTTCAGAAACTTACTTACTCATGCTAAAACAATATTATTATCATAACTTTCTATACTCTGACGACAAAATAATTTTAACTATTAAAAATTTTATTGAAGCCCCCTGTTTAGAAAATTTTATTAAAAGCGCTTCTTCAATGAGAAAAAATTTGTGGGGCAAAAAGACTCGATTAAAATATGAAAATATCACATTAAAAATTCTTGATAATCAGTGAATTCAAACATCAAAAATATTGCAAAGATATGTTCTTAGCATTTACTTTTACTCCCAAGGTAAATTCAATACCCTCGCATGATTTGCTGATAAATGCGCGCGGCCTCAATTGGATCATTAGTCAGTTCTCTTATCGATGAAATTGGCTGGGGAGCAGCTTTTTCTTCGGTGCGCTCTAACAATCCTAAAAGCTTAATTATAGTTTGTAATGCCGCAGCTTGATCACGGAGAATAACTTCAATGCCTGTACGCGTATGACGTGCTCCAGCAAATAATAACCGTGCTGCACCCGTTAGTTTTCTTGTATCTGCGATATAGAGACGTTCTTTACCTTCACCATTGCATTTGGGGCAATCAACTCTGGGCTGTGATCGATGCTCCTCGAAGCAGTAAGGGCAGCTTTCACGCCTTACCTGAACAATATCATTTGGGTCGGCACTAACGATTTGAAATAACTGTTTAAGAACATCGTCGCGTGTCATGCTATATTTTTTAGCCTCATTAGCCTGTAACTCCTTAATCCTTAGCCTAACCTTAGCCTTAATTCTTGATGCACTCACATGCACAGCCTCATCGGTCATACCTAAGGCATCATAAACTTTACGATAAGCTTCACTAGCACTCCCAAGGGAAACATACTCTTGTGCAAACCTTTCTTGCTTGATAGTCAGTTTTTTGTTCATATCACGATCTCAACATTACAAATAAACCTATTGAATAGTGTGTGTTCACCCCCACACCCCCGTAGTAGTACTCCGCACACTACGGGGGGTGAGATTTGTGCCTTCTGTGCTTACTTGTGCCAACATAGTCAGCGCAGTTGGCGAAAGGTCAAATATTTCTCGCGTTTCACCAGGCCTCTTAGCTTTTATGCTCCGTCTTTGTAATAGACCATCATCCTCTGCTTTATCTAAAAGCTTGCGTAATTCCTGACTGTTACGAATAGAAAAAGGGAAATCTGGATCATTTCGCAATATTTTAAATGGATTAGAGGGAGAGGTAGGGGCTGTTGAAACATAATTACCACGCTCTGTGTATTTTTTAATAAGACATAGAATAGCATCTCGCGTAACTTGCGCACTAACCGGAGCTGTTTCAATTAAAATCCCATCAGAAGACCATATCATGACAATATCTTCTGAAATTTTTCCATGATTAGATTTTTGATGTTTTAATATTAATCGATTGCTCTCATCGCTTATTAAATATAAACGTGATCGTGCACTATTATGAAAAGCGGTAGATCCGCTATATCCTTGCGTATTCATTTCACCTTTAGCTGTCTGCTTATCCACATGAGCCAGCAGCAATACAGCAATATTTTTATCTTCCACTAATTGCAAAAGCTTACGTAAAAATCCGCGGACGTGAGCGCGGTTATTTTCATTGGCATCAAATGTATCGCTGGTGTTATCAACGATAAGAACATCTGCGTTAAAATTGCGAAGTTGAGCACCCAGGCCTAAACAACCAGCTGTTTCTTGTGTATTTTTATTTGCAGTATTCTCACTATAAAGGCAAGGATTATTTGTAGCATCTAGAATTTTAAGGTTTTCCGCTAATATTTCTGGATTCAAATCTTTAATTCTGCAAATTTTAGCTAATCTGTGACGAACAACTTGCGTAGAATCTTCTGCAGAATAAAAAATTACTCGGCTTTGCACAGTTTTTTTACCCATAAATGAAATATTCATCGCTAAACAAACAGCCATTTGGAGTGCCAACATAGATTTACCGGTTCCACCATGTGCCGCTAGTAGAGTTAACAATTTTTCTGGAACCAAGTCTTCGATCAGAAACTTTGGGGGCTCAGATGGATTTGTAAATATGTCCCTAATACTAACTTCATTCCACCTATGAAAAGTAAGTTCATCAAAATTTGTATCAGGAATTTGTTCATATTCATTAGTGGAAAGTTTACTTCCAAAAACGACTTTTTGGCGTTTGCAAACATTTATAATTGTACGATAAAGATAATCTTCCCTATCCCATTTTTCACGTTTTAACTCAGACTTAAACATAATATTGCGAATACGTTCGCAATTCTTTCCTGTCCAAAAAGCTAAATGTTGAGCTAAAGCAGCATCAGCGGAGGATTCATCATAACCTTTATCTTGTGATCCAGGATAAGTGACACTCAACTTTTCTGCATTAGCTTCAAATAGATCACGAAAAGACGCTTTGCCAACAAACATAGAGCTTATTGATTGCGATGAAATAGCTTTTTTAATTAATTCATCATCATCTATTGGCCCTCTCCATTCTAAACAAGGCTCGGTAGTCCATTCAGAAATATTTAATTCTTTATCATTATTGCGTGAAAAATATTTTTCCACAAAACTTGGCAAAACTTCTGAAAAGTCTAAACTAGCACTCCCATTAGCCTGTATTCCTGTTAACGCCACAAAGCGATCTTTTGTATAAAATTCAATTTTTAAATTTATATTTCGACATGCATGCAAAGGTGGCTTGCCACTCCCTATAATGTGTAATCCTTTACCAGAACTGGATACTTCTATAGCAGCCCCTGGAAAAATGTTCGCTAATTCATGTGCTAGAGAAGACCAGTTGCCTGGTGATTCTAAGCAATCATCAATATCAAGAAACCAAAAATTATCTTTTTCTGTAAATACAAATCCAATTCCATAGTTTGGACCTAATTTCTTAGTTGCTTCGATAGCAGTTAATGAATCTACCCAAATTTTTGGATCAAGAGGGTTAACTGGGCCAAAGCCCGTACGGTAATCCACTGGGATTTTATCCATTTTACCTGAATTACTTTCACGCGGCTTAAGAGTGTAGACAATAAATTGTTTAACGCTATTAAGTGCTTCAAATGCTTCTGGAAGAATATTCATTATTAAATCTCCTCCTGGCAATAGAATTCTAATGATAAAATCAGATTATTAAATTCAGTTTTCTTTGTGATTAAGATATGCTTTTTCATTTAGTTACCCTCATTGAGGTACAATTTTTTAAAGATCTATCATTAATCCAATTTTGAATTTCAGATTCTAAAAATACCGTTTTCCGACCTAATTTTATTGGTCTTAACTCACCTGATTTGATTAAGCTATAAAGAGCTGTTCTTTTTAAGCTTGTAGCGAGGGTAACTTCATAAAACCCGATTAATCTTTTTGAAGAGGGGTTTTCTAACATGATATGGTGCTCCTGTAAGTACGTAATAACTCGCAGGAGCATATAAGAATTAAAATGTAGTGAATGCTGTCTACCTACCTAGACTGTAAAGTTTTTTCATCCTTTCTAATTTTTCTTATCCAATCAGCAATAGCTCGTACTCCATAAGTATTTTTTTTAATCCCATTTCGTTTGCAAAATTCTTTTAACTTGGGGGGAAGAATTCTCATCGCTATATTGGTGGCGCTTTTACCTATAAACTTATCATTTTCTATATAAAGCCTATGAACTTCACCTTTAATCATATTAAGTTCGAAATTTCGTGTAGCACCGCCTTTTTTACCATCGTTTTTTGCCTTTAGCTGCTTCTGCTTTTTTTGCTGATGCGTGATTCCTAAACTAGTAAGCTGCCAACCATATTTTTCAACTAGTTGTTCTTCTGACTCGTGCAAAGACTTTTCACTCACCATCAATATTGAATTAATACAGATCCCCAATGAAATGCAGGCATATAGAGGATGATTTTTGTTACTTAAGCTTTCTTCAAATTCTTGTAAGGTTATTTGCTTTTCCATCAAAGCTAACAAAATAAAATGATATGGGTCATTATGATTATTTAATATTTCTCTAAATGTTTTTGAAATCCATCCATGTATCCCACCATTTTTTGCACGATCATCAACAGCACTCATAAATCCCCTTAAATAATTATTTATCTATTTTTACAAATCTTCCCCAAGAAATTATTAATTCACGTCGCAGCTCAAACAAATCACTACGTTGATAAGCAGCTTCCACGCGATTCTGATTCACATGCGCAAGCGATAACTCCAGCACTGCACTAGGAGTAGAAGTTGTTTCGGCGCCCCAAATTCGAAAAGAAGATCTAAACCCGTGAACAGTAATATTCGGAGCTATGCTGTGCAGAGTTTTATTAATAGCCACATCAGACAGCAGGCCACCACGACTTCCTTGAAATACACGATCAGTATTTTCCATTCGCCATTGCTGCATGATTTTGAGAATTTCTATTGCTTCTTCATTTAATGGCACTGCATGTTCTCTACTAGCTTTCATTCGAGTAGCAGGAATCAACCAGATTTTTTTATCTAGATCTATTTCACTCCAGCGAGCATCTCTTGCTTCGCCGGATCTAGCGGCAGTTAAAATAATAAATCGCAAGCAATAAGCAGATAATGAATCCTTTTCACGCAAAGCAGTCATAATTCTAGGAACATCCACATAAGGCGCAGCAGCAAAATGAACGCGTTTAGTTACTTTACGCGGTGCTGGCAATAACTTATCTAGGTTTCCCTTCCAGCGTGCAGGATTACGTCGGTCATTGCCGTCGTGAACAGCAGCGTAATCTAATACCGCTTCGATTCGCATTCTTAATCTACTGGCGGTTTCAGTTTTGCTTGTCCACAAAGGCAATAAAATGGCTTTTACGTCAGCCAAGGTCACATCGGCAGGTAGTTTGTGCCCAATAGCAGGGTGCACATATTGCTCCAGGGTATTTTGCCACTGTTGAGCATGCTTAGCATTTTTCCACGAAGGGCGCTTTGCCTCAATTAGGGCTAATGCGCTGGTTTTAAATGTTGGTTTATTAAGTTCAGCCTTTGATCTTAGTTCGTCAGCTGGGTTCCTGCCGTTGGCAATGGCATTTCTCATTACCGCGGCTATTTCACGAACTTCGGCTAGTGTCCGGGTGTGAATATTGCCTAGCCCAATAGAGGTTTGCTTACCTCGGATTTTATACCGAAAGAACCAAACCCTCGATTCACCCCGTACCCGCAGAAATAGGTTAGCTCCATCCGCATGATAGCCATCGGGCAAACTAGCCACTGAACGGGCTGATAGTATTTTAATCTTCGCCATGCTTGCTCCAATCCTCTTAATTAGGTTACCCTTTGGGATACCCTCTAAGTGCGGATTTTAGCAAACTTTGGCGAACAATGGCGAACTGAATATTGAATAAAGTCAGTATTTATAAGGGCTTTGTGGACAGTGGCGAAAATGAGCGAACATCAGTTAGGCGGTCACCCTCTCCGCCAGTCTTCGCCAAGGCTTCGGCTGGCAAGCCAGCTAGAACACTAACTAACCTCAACACAGAAATAAGATAGAAAACGCGAAGGCTGATCCGCCATAGCTTTAGCGAAGGCGGACAGGAACGCATGATATTTTGTGGCAAGCTAGAGAAAACTTAAAACTTAGCGCTTTTTACTCTTCCATCAAATTGCAAGCAATCCATTATTCGTTGATGTTGTATAGGACTTAGCTCATCTAAAGAAAAGTAGCGATATTCTGAATGTTCATTGCTCAGTTGAATATTACTGTTATTCAAAAAATCACACTTAAAAATGCAAGCATGAGAATTGTATGATTTATGAAAATACATGCCGCTCATATATAAAATTATTATATCTAGCCCTAGCTCTTCTTTACACTCACGAATAAGTGCTTCGTGAATTGTTTCGCCAGGTTCCAACGCGCCGCCTGGTAAGCCCCATCTTTCATCATACGTAGATTTTAGTTGCAATATTTTTCCTTCGGTATTGGTAAATACTGCATGCGCGCTTAAGCGAAAAGTGTCTTCAAATGCCATAATGTCCTTGCAAATAATTTTAGAGGTACCCTTAAGTACAAATACCGTTGACAGGCGGACTCCTCACAAACTCTCGCGCAACAAATATTGGTTCTGATCCCTTAAATAAGTTAGCTAAGCTTGTACGTAGCTCTTTATATTTTATTAGCTGTTTATTGTTACTATCTCTGCTTACTGAGTCAACCATCATCAGATAAATATATGATTTTTTCAGGTCGCCATTGTTAGCTACCACCATGCTACTTACAGTGCCAAAAATTTTGTCATTCTCTTTGCTTAAATCAGCATAATTTAAGCCTCGCAAATCTGAACGAAACAGACTGGATTCTAAACATGCATTTTTGTTTTTGCTGCTCACAACATTTGAACTGGTATCCCTAAGCCAACTAGCTGCAACATCCATATTAATAACTTTGGCTGTTGCTAAAAAATTAGTAATTTTTTGTAATCTATTTTTAGCGCCGTTAAGAGAATCTGGATCAGAATTGAAGCTGTTTAGTGGGGTGTATTCTGGATTTAGATATACATTGGTGTGCGCAAAATAATCCCCCTTTTTGGAAATTATTTTATAAGTAAATTTACGCGTTAAATCCGCATTATTATCCCCATAGGCAACCTCAACCGTTAATATTTTTTTAGCATCGGCGATTTGATAAAACTGCGGATCGGCCACGCTGAATATTTTTGGCAAAAAAGGAATTATTTCATCGACAGTGTTAAAGTTTTGCAAAATTCCATATTTGATCATTCCCTCGGCTGTGCCGTTTTCAGGCTGTTGAAACCTTCTATTTTCTTTATAATTTTTTGGCAGTGGGGAGTTTTCTTCAACAATAGTTAAGCCATTTTGATTTACTCCCATTGACACATTATTTTGCGAGGTAAGCGCATAAAATTCATTATTATGGTGGTAATTGTTTTCGTACCAATTATTAAATTGCTGGATTGGCAGCATCAACTCAAATTTCTGTGGATTATAATAATAATCACGACTTCGACCGATGAGGGTGCCATCTTTCGTTATAACACCAAATCCTGTGCACGCATCACAGAAAGGTGAAAACAACAGCAACATTATTAAAATATATCTATTCAATTATTATTCCTCAAAAATTTTGCGACTGAATTAGTCATTCTAAATTCATTAATGGGCAAACTAAATAGTGATAATTAACAACATCTGTTTCCAATTGGCTAACACTTATTGATCGGACTCCAGGAAAAAATCAATAAATTTTCGGACTTTTGATTGGATATAGCGATATTTTGGATAAAGATAATAAACAGGTGCATTAGTTGCTTGGTATTTTGTTAAAACCTCTAGCAATTCCCCTTTATCTAAATAGTCCTTTAAAAAATAGAGCGGTAACTGGATTAATCCTAGGCCTTGTTTAGCACATTCAATCATGGAGGCCATGCTATTTAACGAAAGATAAGGTTGAATTGACAATGAATAACCAGGTTTAAGAGTGATCGTCTTTTCTTCAGATCGAATACTGTGAGCAATATAGTTATGCTTTTTTATATCTTGCAACTGTTGGGGTTTACCATTTTCCGCAAAATACTGTGGTGATGCGCATAACACATAACGTGTGGTTGTTATGCTTTTTCTTACAATATCAGCCGGCGCAGGCACTGAAAATCCTACAGCAATATCAACCTGTTCACGTTCAAAATCAGGCATTCTTTCACGCGTATCAATAGATAAGCGTAATTTTGGATAACGCTGCAAAAATAATTTTAATTTAGGAAAAATTAGTTGGTTAGCAAAGTGTTCAATCGCAACGATGCGTAAATTACCTTCGGGCTCTTCAATAAATTGTTGGCATATCGAACGCGCACCTTCTAATTCTTTGGTTAAACGCAAGCATTGCGTTAATAAAATTTTACCTTGCTGTGTTAACGCTAAGCGTTGCTTATGCCGTGAAAAAAGATCAATTTTAAAGTCTGTTTCTAAGCTTTTAATTTGCTTACTTAAAGAAGCTTTCGTCATACCTAAAGCAATAGCCGCTTGTGTCAAGCTTTCTGCCTGTGCCACAGCAACAAACAATTCAAACCGGTCCAGATCAGACATGTTGTCAACCAATTGGAAACAAATACTAAAAAGTATAACTATTTATTAATTTAAAGGAAACATCTAAGGCTGGATAAAGCAGCCAAAACAATTTTTGCTGTATGTAAAGTGTCAATGTGGCACGTCTGACCCCATGCAGACTTTTCAATCGCATCAGGATAAAATTTTAATTTATTAATTAAGGAAACAACTCATGTGGAAGGAATTTAAAGAATTTGCTATGCGTGGCAATGTGGTTGATATGGCGGTCGGTATCATCATTGGGACTGCCTTTGGCAAAATTATTACGTCTCTGGTAAGCGATATTATTATGCCGCCAATAGGCTTTATCTTGGGGAAAGTGGATTTTTCTAATTTAGTTATTACGGTTCATGAAAAAACCGCCAGCTCACCTGCAGTGGTTATTTCCTACGGGGCTTTTATTAACACCATAATAAATTTTGCTATTATTGCCTTTGCCATGTTTTTAATTATAAAACAAATGAATAAGTTTACGTGGGGCAAGCCACAAGAGCCCACTAAAAAAGACTGTCCATTTTGTTACTCTAGTATTCCGGTAAAAGCAACGCGTTGCCCTAATTGCACGTCTACTCTTTCGTAACCATTTCTATAAATTTAGCGGGTTGGGCCACTAAGCCCAACGTATGTTAGTCGAAAACAGTCAACAAGGTTGGGCTTAGCAACCCAACTTACAAAATAGTCGTGTAGCTATCCCGTAAACATTGGTTTAATTTTTTAAGAAATTATTTTTCCGCACATTTTTCATAAAGATTACGCAGCTTTTGTTGAGGATCATATTTTTGCTTTAAGGCAAAATACAAATCCTTATCATAAAGCTGCCAAAATTCTGTTTCGGTGTAAAAAACATTGGAATAAAGGCCTTTAAACCCTTCTAATTCACGCACTTTATTTTCGATTAAGCGATTGTAGTAGCCTGGTTCTTTAAGGGAAGGCACGACATCCCAAAAACCAAAATTTATGTAAAGCGTATCTTCTGCCAATGGATAAAATGAAAATTTTTGCTGATTTTTAGGTGACTGCGTAGGGCAGATCCAAATAGGTGTTATCCCAATGTTTTCTTGGAAAAATGCCAAAAAGGCGGCAGCATTTTTTATAGGAATCTGTACGTCTTGAATCACTGCTTCTGTATTTTTTTGCGCTAAATTTAATAGTACGCTAGTAATAAAATTACGGTTAACAAAATTTCTTATTTTCCAATACGCGGTTGATTTCAATAACCATTTACCGAACAATAAACGCACAACCGGATTTTGCATAAAAAAGAATTTTGAACACCAAAACCAATCGGCATCCCAACGCCAGATATAATCATGGGCTGTCAGATAATCTGTTTTTTGCTTTTTGATGGACTGATAATAAATTTTGCGATATTGATAATTTGAGCAAGCAGGTGCGTTATCTACCAGTTCTGCCTGTGTCAAATAAAGATCATGCCTCTCGAAAATAACGCCATCGATGAAATTAACGCTACCTTCGCCTTGATTACTCAAACACTGTTTATGAACAGCTGCAAAATACAGTTCTGGATCAGTAAAATGCCGGTGGGTTAATTTTACATATTTTTTATTAGGAATTAATTTTATTTTTACTTTCAGAGCATAGCCTAATGTGCCATACGAATTAGGAAAGCCATAAAACAAATCGCTATGCTCATTATCAGGGGTACAAGTTACTACACGACCATCGCCCAACAGAACTTCAAATTCCAACACGGTTTCGTGCACCAAACCGTGGCGGAATGAAGAAGATTCTATGGCGCCACCCGCCAATGCACCGCCCACTGTTATAGATTTCAGTTCAGGAACAACTGCTGGCAAACATTCCTGTTGTAAACATTCTTTGACAAAATCTTCATAGGTAATCATGCCTTCAACTTCGGCGGTAAGATTAACCAAATCAAACGTTAAAACCTGATTGAAATTTCTTACATCGATTTTATGTTTGCTTTGTTTGCGTTGGCGAAAAAGATTGGACGTATTTTTCTTAAGCGCAAAACTAGCTGTGGCTTGCTGATTAATCGCTTGCAAATCACTTATTAATTTAGCTTTTTTTGCTTCATATTGCGCCAATCGCGACTCATCGGACACTGCGGTAACCATTTAATTTCCCTTTTGGTATCAGAACAAATTGCCATAGCTGCATTTCTCTAGCTCGAAACACACCCGCGCAAGACAATAGATAATAAGTCCACATACGATAAAATTTTTCATCGTAGCGTAAAGAAAGATGCGGCCAATAGTCCACGAAATTTTTATGCCACGCCAGCAAGGTTTTATCGTAATCGACACCAAAATTATGCAAATCTTCTATTACAAATAAATTTTCCATGTTTTCTGACAGCTGTTTTACCGAGGGTAACATGCCATGGGGGAAAATATATTTATTGATCCAAGGATCCACAAAATTTATGCTGGTGTTACGTCCAATGGTATGCAATAAAAAGTGGCCGTCTTCTTTTAAATTGTTTTTGACGATTTGAAAGAAGTTACGATAGTTTTTATAGCCGATGTGTTCACACAAGCCGATACTCACCACCTTGTCAAATTTAATTTTGTTGGGATTATAAATTTCTTGATTACGATAATCACACAAGAAAAATTCTACCGGCAATTCTTTGGTAAATTCTTTAGCGTATTTAATTTGTTCTTTCGAAATATTTACGCCCACGACACGACAACCATATTTTTCTGCCGCATATTTAGCAAAGCTACCCCATCCACATCCTAGTTCTAAAACTGTATCACCGGCTTGTAAATCAATTTTTTTGCAAACCAATTCAAATTTATTATCTTGTGCTTGTTTAAGCGTATCCGCTCCTTGCCAATACGCACAGGTGTAGGCCATGGTATCGCCTAACATATGCTGATACAAATCGTTATCTAAATTATAATGTTCATTGGCGACTTTTTTTGAACGGCGTTGTGATTGTTGATTGATCAGCGTATTGATTAAACGCACTACCCCCATCTTCCACGTATGATATAAGTCATTAGTATTAAAATGGCGAGTGACACGAAAAAAAAGCTCATCCAGCTGGGCGCATTCCCACCAGCCCTGCATATAACTTTCTCCCGCTCCTAACGAAGGATTCAGCAAAAATTGCTTATAAAAACGTTCGTCGTGCACTTGAATATCATAGGGTTTACTACCATTGATAGTAACGCCTGCCTGATCTAACAACCCCTGCAATAAATTTTTCACAAAACTTTCCTTTTTGTTTATTATTCTTGCTTATGTCTAGCCGGAATAGCTTCCTAGTTTAAAAACGATGCAAAAAAACTTCTTATCATTCTACGGTAACTGATTTTGCTAAATTACGCGGCTGATCGACATCTGTGCCTTTCAAAACTGCCGCATGATAAGCCAATAATTGTAATGGTATTGTATAAAGTATGGGTGCTAATACATTCGTTGTGACGGGCATGGTAATTACCTGCATACCAGCATCACTTTCTAGGCCTGCTGCCTTATCTGCGAAAACAATTAATTCGCCGCCGCGTGCGCGTACTTCTTGAATATTTGATTTTAGTTTTTCTAATAATTCGTCAGCAGGCACCAAAACGACTACAGGCATTTCCGCATCAACCAAGGCTAAAGGCCCATGTTTCAATTCACCTGCTGGATAAGCTTCGGCATGAATATAGGAAATTTCTTTTAATTTTAACGCGCCTTCTAACGCAATAGGAAATTCAATGCCACGCCCTAAAAACAACGCATGGTCTTTATCAGCAAATTTTTTCGCTAAGGTTTTAATGGATGCATCTAACCCCAACACTTGCTCAATTTGTTTAGGTAGTTGTTCTAGTTGTTTAATAAAATTAGCTTCTGCTTGCGCATCCACTTTGTGGAAACGCCCTAATGCTAATGTCACTAAAAATAAGGCGGCTAGTTGTGTAGTAAAAGCTTTGGTAGAGGCAACGCCAATCTCTGGTCCAGCGCTAGTCATTAATGCTAATTCTGATTCACGTACCAGTGAACTTTCAGGCACGTTACAAACAGCTAAGGTACCTGCGTATCCTAATGTTTTTGCTAAACGTAAAGCACTAACCGTATCTGCTGTTTCGCCTGACTGTGACAACGTGACAAATAAAGTATTCGGCTCAACGATTTGTGGTCGATATCGATATTCGCTAGCAATTTCAACCTGACAAGGAATACCCGCTATTGTTTCAAACCAATGACGGCCGACTAAACCAGCATGATAACTTGTACCACACGCTACCATTTGTACACGTTTGATTTGTTTAAACAATTCATTGGTTTTAAGACCAAACGTATCTAATAGAACATGTTGGTGTGTGATACGTCCGGAAAGTGTAGAAGATATCGCCTGTGGCTGCTCAAAAATTTCTTTCAACATAAAATGACGATAACGACCTTTTTCGGCAATATCATGGCTTAGATCAGAGTTATGAATAGGGCGCTCAACGACTTCCCCTTGCTTATTATAAATAATAACTTGATCACGTCTTACGTCCGCGATATCACCTTCTTCCAAATAAATAAATTGCTGTGCCACTGGCAACAATGCCAGATGATCAGAAGCAATAAAATTTTCACCGATACCAAGCCCAACGACTAAAGGACAACCGGAGCGGAGTGCTAAAACACGGCCCGGTTGATCACAACAAATAAAACCGATCGCAAATGCACCCTCTAATTTTCCTGCGATTGCTTGCACAGCAGAAAGAAAATCCAATCCAGCTTCCATTTGTTGATAAACCAAATGAGCAATCACTTCTGAATCCGTTTCTGATAATAATTTGCAATTAGCTAACAAATCTTTACGAAGCATTTCATGATTTTCGATAATGCCATTGTGCACAATTGCAAGTTTATCGCCGACAATATGGGGATGAGCATTTTGTTCGCTAGGTTTACCATGAGTCGCCCAACGCGTGTGCGCAATACCCGTGGTACCGATAAGCGGTTCTGCTTTCAGTAAACTCTGTAGTTCACGCACCTTGCCCAAAGCTCGGTGACGCTGTAAATGTTGATGAGGATCAATAACCGCCATACCAGCAGAATCATAACCTCGATACTCTAAACGTTTGAGTCCCTCTAGTAAAATAGGGGCAACGTCTCGTTGAGCAACTGCACCGACAATTCCACACATAGCTTTACCTCAACTAGTAACCGAGAAATCATGTAGCTTACCGTGCTCTTTTTGCAACTACAACCCATAAAACACAGTACAGCGATTCGCGCTGAAACCTTGCGCGATGGGGGTTGTTAGGGGGAGAATCGGGATTCTCCCCCTAACCGCAAGCAAAAAGCTTGGCTTTTTGCGCCGCGTATCAAATAGGAAGCTATTCCCGCTGAAAACAGCGGGAATAGCTTCCTATTTGTATAGAATACATCGCCATAACACCTTTAAGTATAGGTTTATATGCTGGGAATTGCGTTTTACATTGGTTTAGGGGTTTTAGCTGGCTTTCTAGCTGGCCTACTAGGCATCGGCGGCGGGGTGATCATAGTACCTGGCCTTGCCTATGTTTTTAGTCTAGTGGGGATGCCGGCAAATGCTGTTATGCATATGGCTACTAGCACCTCTTTAGCAGCGATTGTTTTTACTACGTTAACTGCTGTAGTAACTCAACACTTAAAACGCGCCATTGTTTGGTCGGTCTTTTGGCAATTGGCCCCTGGCATTATTACTGGCACCTTGCTAGGAACTTTGCTGGCAAACGCATTATCTAACCACCTATTGCGCTTATTATTCGGCATTTTTGTGGGTTTAACTGCCCTTCATCTACTTTTCTTTTCTCACAGTAAAACCATAACCGAATATCAACACCCCCTTAACAGATGGTTGGTTATCGTGGGAGGAGTTATTATTGGGGGCTGTTCCGGCTTGCTCGGAGTAGGGGGCGGTGTATTTGCTGTACCCATCTTACTGCGCTTACGCCTCACCATCCACCAAGCTGCTGCCACATCTTCTGCTTGCGCATTTTTGCTTAGTTTAGTAGGAACTTTAAGTTACATGATTACAGGTTGGCATCTAACTGGCTTGCCTCTGGGCAGTACTGGCTATGTGTATTGGCCCGCCGTCTTAGCCATCGCTCTGAGCAGCATTCCTTTGGTCCCATTAGGCACAAAACTTGCACAACACTTATCCGCGGACGTCTTAATCCGAGTTTTTGCTATTTTTTTATTATTGATTACCGTGGATATGTTAGTCAGATTTTGAACGAAACCCCTAGAGCCGCGACCAAAATTTACGTATAATGATCCCCCTTATAAACAATGTCTGTCGCTGTGCATATGGTGATAGCCCATTAGCAAAACAAAACGTTTCGTAGCATTTATTGGAACGAAACGCTAATTGTTTGATTTTATTAAAATTTTTTCAACGCTTCACCCAAAGCATTGGAAAATAACTGACAACTTTATGGAGTTCGAATGACTGAACGTACACTTTCTATTCTAAAACCTGACGCCGTAGCCAAAAACGTAATTGGTGAAATTTACGCTCAGATCGAAAAAGCTGGCCTAAAAATTGTCGCCGCTAAAATGATTCACTTAACCCCAAGCGAAGCCGAAGAATTTTATGCTGTGCATAAGAGCCGTCCTTTTTTCAAAAGTTTGGTTTCTTTTATGGCTTCAGGTCCAGTCATGGTCCAAGTTTTAGAAGGCAAAGATGCCATCCGCGTTTACCGCGACATCATGGGTGCCACCAATCCCAAAGAAGCTGCGCCTAATACCATCCGTGCCATGTTTGCTGACAGCATTGATGAAAATGCCGTGCATGGTTCTGATAGCGCCGAAACAGCTAAACAAGAAATTGCTTTCTTTTTTACCGCTGACCAAATCTGCAGCCGCTAAATCATGACTGCAGCCACTCCTCCTATCAATCTGCTAGATTTTGATCGCCACGGTTTAGGAGAATTGTTTACCAGCCTGGGTGAAGCACCTTACCGTGCCACCCAAGTGCTGCAGTGGATCCATCAATACGGCGTTAGCGACATAGAAGAAATGACTAACCTCAGTAAGTCACTGCGTCAAAAACTTGCTGCGATTAGCGAAATCAAACCATTAGAAATTGCGACGGAACAACGTTCCGAAGACGGCACGCGCAAATGGTTGTTACGTTTAGCGGATGGTAATTGCATTGAAACCGTATTTATTCCTGAAGATGACCGCGGCACCTTATGCGTTTCTTCTCAGGTAGGCTGCGCTTTAAATTGCAGTTTTTGTTCTACCGCACAGCAAGGGTTTAATCGCAATTTAACTGTGGCAGAAATAATCGGACAAGTTTGGCTAGCCGTGCGAGAACTAGCTACCGATGGCAAGCGTCACGATCACACCGTCAGTAATGTTGTCATGATGGGCATGGGTGAACCGCTACTTAATTTTGATAATGTAGTAAAAGCTATGGAAATCATGATGGATGATTTTGGTTATGGCCTGTCTAAACGTCGCGTCACGCTAAGCACTTCAGGTGTGGTACCCACCATGTTACAACTAGCGCAAGTTAGCGATGTCGCTTTAGCTGTTTCTTTACATGCGCCTACCGACGAATTACGCAATATTTTAGTGCCTATTAACAAAAAATATCCTTTAGAAGAATTGTTAGCGGCTTGCAAAATTTATTATCAAGATGATCCGCGCCGCAGAATTACCATGGAATATGTAATGTTAGATGGGATTAATGATTCTCCACAACAAGCGCGCCAATTAGCAAAAATTTTAGAAGGCATTCCGGTTAAAGTGAATCTTATTCCTTTCAACCCATTTCCAGCAACGCGTTACCGTCGCTCATCCGCTGCGGCAATTGATGCTTTTCGCAATATTTTAGTGCGTGCCGGTTATACCACTATCACCCGTAAAACGCGTGGTGATGATATTGATGCAGCTTGCGGACAACTAGTCGGACAAGTACAAGATCGAACTTCCCGTAGCCGTCGCGCTCGCGCAATACCTATTGTTGTAGAGAGAACTTAAGTTTATGAAAAAAATTTTTAGCTATTTTGGCTTATGCAGTTGCTTGTTATTTTTTCTAACTGCCTGCACCACTACGTCAACTTCTAATCAAGTTGTTTCTAGCGAAACAGCAACCTCTGCTGACCAAACCAATCCAACCGCTGCTAATTATAATGTACAGCTTGGTGTTAATTATTTGCAGCAAGGGGATGTACAACGGGCGAAACGCAAACTTTTATTAGCCATGGATCAAGCACCCGATTCACCACAAGCGCAAGATGCGATGGGTTATTATTTATCTAGCACGGGCGACACTAGCTCTGCCGAAAAATTTTATTTAAAGGCCATTCAACTTAATCCGCAAGCCGGTAGCACACATAACAACTACGGCACGTATTTATGCAGCATAAAACGTTATCAAGATGCCGATAAACAATTCATGTTGGCGGTAAAAGATCCTAAATATATAAATACTGCTGGCGCATACGAGAATGCTGGTTTATGTGCTTTGCAAATTCCAGATTACCCGAAAGCAGCTAGCTATTTCGAAAAAGCTATCTTGCAAGATCCGCACCGAGATAATTCTTATTTACAATTAAGTCAGATCAATTTTAAACAAAACAATTATGCCAAAGCCCAACAATATTTAGTGCAATATATGCAATTAAATAATGACCCCAGTGCCGAAGCATTATGGCTAGGTGTGCGCTTAGCTCGCATTGCCAATGATAATGAAACTGCAGGTCGTTATGCAATGATGCTACAAACTAAATACCCAACTTCCACCGAATCCAAACAATTGCGCGCCTCGCAAGCAAGTCTTAAAAACAAGAAGCCGGACGCGACAATAAAATTTGGTTTTTAGTAACTATTTGTCCTTTGTTTTGATATTATAGCTCGGTGATCTATCCATCTAGCCCTCACCCCAACCCTCTCCCCAAAAAGGGGACACGTCCCGATTTCTCGGGAGAGGGGGATTTTGTTGTATGCACTGGAAACTCAAACAATCCAGCAGCTAGTTTAAGAATGGCGTGAGTAGTTACAACTTTTATAGGAGCTCGTTATGCCATCATTTGACGTTGTTTCTGAAGTAGATTTACAAGAAATTCGTAATGCCGTAGATCAAGCTAACCGTGAAGTGAATACACGATTTGATTTTAAAGGCAGTGATGCTATTTTTGAATTAGCTGAAGAAAAAATTACTTTGCGCTCGAAAAATGATTTCCAAATTAAACAAATGTTAGAAATTTTAGAAAACAAATTGATTAAGCGCGGCATTGCAATTGGCAGCATTGAACCCGGCACTATTGAAACGAATCTAAATGAAGCTCGCCAAGTAATAAAAATTAAACAAGGCATTGATGCAGAGCTGGCAAAAAAACTCAGTAAAGCAATCAAAGAAAGTAAAATGAAAGTACAAGTCGCCATCCAAGGCGATCAATTACGCGTAACCGGCAAAAAACGCGATGATCTGCAAGAAGCGATTGCGCTCTTAAAAACACAAAAAATTAGCTTGCCATTACAATACGTTAATTTTCGCGATTAAGTTTTTTTGAATTTCCGTAACTGATGGATTTCGGCAGAATGCTGCCGATTGTCCCTAGGCTTGCAACTGAGTTTTTTCTCCAAGCAATGGCGTTGCCATGATCGATTCCATTCAAGTAACTAAATTGCCTGCGCCTTAATTCTGCGAGATTTCAAAAAGCTCCCCATCTCTCTGCCATTGAATGGCCTGCATCATATCTTGCAATAGCACAACTTCATTTTTATGCATAAGATAGACATAACCAGGTTCACCCAATGTGTCTTCTGTCTTTCGAACAAATGAACCAATCGGCATCAGACCTGAAAAATTATGAAAAGAAGCAAGATTGGAGATTGCAGTTTTTTTTGGAAAATCTTTTAAATATCCATCTTGATTATAGATAAAGGAAACTTCTGCTAAATGGTAGAATAATTCATAATGAGTGCCAAAATATTGCTGAATAAACTGTTTAGGGCAAGCATACGCTAAAACTAATGCTTGAACCTGTGTATAACCTAACGCCTTAACAAATGACCGATCGTCAATAGAGGCGCCCATAAGTCTTGCATTTACTTCGATTAAAATAGGACCATTTTCAGTCCACATTACTTCACTATGAGCTGCGCCATGTTGCAATCCTAGCAGGTCAAGAACTTTTGAAATATAGTCAGATAACTCCGTTTCAATTGTACCGGAGGAAGCACAAAGCGTCATACCCTCAAACAAATAAGCCTTTCCACAGAGTCGTCTTCTGATTTGTTTCCAGATATCAGTAACAAAATGCTTACCTTCCCAGCTTACGGTGTTTACAAAATATTGAGTTCCTTCTATGTGTTCTTGGATCAGCACCTCTTCATTGAGTATGCCTAATCTATTTACCTTGCAAAAATTGTGATTAAAAGCCTCTTTTACAGTTTGAGCATTATCACAAATGATAACACCATCACTGGCAGCACTATTTATTGGTTTAATAATAACTGGCCATTGATTATGAACTTTAGCCCAATTAATAATTTCATCTTCCTCCGAGCTTTTAAACTGTTTGATATGCGGCAAACCGGCTTGTTGTAATATTTCATGCATTAAATATTTGTTTCTTCGATGAGGTATTTTTCTAGCATCATTAGCCGAACTTAAGTTTAGAGCGTTCGAGAGTTTATCAGCAAGTTCCACGCCAATTTCAGATCCTGCGATAATATGCATTGGATGATAATGTTTAATTTCTTCCGCCAGTGAATCAAAATCACCATTGAACACAATTTCAAGCATGAATTGATTGCTAGATGTTTCACCTAATTCTCTCGTTGTACTTCTAATATGAATACATTTGATCGCATATTTTGCAAATTCGGCTGCAAGTTTTTTACCTGTTGAAAATGCATCCACTATGCAAACAACCGAAGATTTACTTTTTGTTATGTTTTTCATGACACATTAGTTCTTAATTGAAAATCTCATTTAATATTGCTTGTGCAACCTCATAACCAGAATATACGATCCAATCAAAATTGTTTGTAAATGGATGGGATCCTTCTGCAACATGACCAATGGCTCTTAGCCTAGTATCAAATTTTCCGTTCTTATTCATTATCCTGCCGCTAGGAGTATCTACAAAAATACCGCCCGTTGTTAACTCAGAAATTTTATTATTATGACATAAATCCAAATAAGGAATTTTTATGATTTTTCCACAAACCATTCGAGCTAAACCTGAAGCATTAACTATAAAGTCGTATCTTTCAGTAATATCATTGCTAAGTTTTATTTCAAATTTATCTCCAGCTTGTTTGATGGCTTGAACACCAGATTTTATTTCTAGCTGGCGACTAACAAGAAGAGATTGAATTTTTTTGGCATTAACAAGGGGCATTGCGCCATGTTTTTGATTGACGCCTTTAAAAAAGTATTTCATGAAATAATCTAGCTGATCTTTTAAAATTAGACGCCAAGCTTTATTAACTTCGGGAATTAAACCAAGGATCAAATTAAACAAGGTTTTGCCTTTTTCAGCATCTTGTATTTTTTTACCTAAAACACATGAATTATCCGGCTGCAATTCTTTATTAAAAAAACAGCTTCGCCAATCATGACCATGTAAGATTAAATGCTTTCTAATGGGTTTCAAGAGCAATTTTAAATTTAAATAACCTCCATTTTTTATTGCCATTTTCTTATAATTTTCAAACGAAACGTTTCCTGGAGGAATTGGATCCAAATCAAAACCTTTAACTTGAGGTAATCTTCCATGTTTTGAAAGCATAACTATTTTGCCCTGATGGTTAAGATGTTTTAAGGAGATAGCAACATCAATAGCGGTCAGGCTCGTACCTAAAATTCCAACTTTTGCTTCTTTGGGAATAAGCTGTAACTTGACACATGCGGGAAATGGCTGGTGCAGATAATTTTGAGCTCCCTGGAGCTGATATGCATCTATCGGTACACCCGGACCTGTCGCAAATACAACAAATTTAGCAGTGATTTTACCGCCTGAAGTAAGATGTAATGTTGCGTAATAGGCATTAGCGTCTGCATCAACTTTTTGAACGGCGTCGTCAATCAGCATAATTAGTAAATTATTTTTTGCTGCTTTTTTCTGTACAAACAAAAATTTATTTTTTAAATAGGAACCAAAAAGATGCCGCGGTACAAAGCGTGCGTTTTTATAATTAGTAGGAGCATTTTTTTTAGCCCAACGCTCGAAATCATTGTGGCATCCAATTTGAGCAGAAAGATTTTCGGTAGGCGTATTCATCAAAAGCCAAGAAAAATCTTCTTTGTATATTTCACCGCACCCCACGTTCTCTTTTTTATCTACAACGGCAATTTTAATCGGGGTTTTAGAAGATTTATGTAGTGTATAGAATGAAGTAATAAAGGCTGTAGCAGAAGCGCCTGCGCCAATTACAACCACATCAAATAAAGTATTTCTATTCACGAACTATCTTCTCTATCAACTGACATGCCTTGATAACCTCTTCTTTTGTATTATAGAGGCCGGAGGCGATCCTAGCGCATATTGTTTTATATGGCGCTTGGCTAATTACAACACCCTGCTCAAGCATTGTTTCTATTAATTCTGCGACAGGTTTTTGAATCGAAAAAGACACAAATCCCGAAGAGATATTGCTATCCATTGGTGTTAGCAACTTAAGATTTGGAATTTTAATTAATAAATTCTTAGCTAGTAAATTTAATTCATGAATCTTATTGTGAACATTTACTTTTCCAAGACTTGAATGCTGATCAAACGCATGTTTTAAAGCCCAAACATATTCAAACGTCTTAAATCCTCCCGGTGTGCACATTTTTGATTTAGGATAAATGAAATTAGACGGCCTAGGCTCCCAGGATAAATAATCTTGCCAAGCTTCGGCTTCAAAAGAAGGTATGGTGGGCTCTACACTTTCCCACCCTTTTTCACTACCCCATAATATTCCAGTCCCTCTTGGGCCAAAAAGCCACTTATGGCATCCTGCTGAAAAGAAATCAATGCCAAAATTTTCGATAGAATCAAAATTTTCAATTCCAAGCCCATGCACACCATCAATACAAATAAGTATCTTTTTATGTTCAGGTCTTGAAAGATTTATTTTCTTTATTTCCGTTGATATTTTATTTAAAGGAAGTTTTACGCCAAAACACGAATTTACCCAAGTTAATGCTAGCACTCGAGTATTTTTAGTCACATTGGCCAGTATGCGATTTACCAGAATATCCTCAGAAAGAAAAAAGGGGTCTTCATACAAATTAATTTTTTTAACAACGATATTGGAACGCCTAGATAAATAAGCGAATAGCTTGTCAGCACTATAATGCTCGCAGTTTGTCGTCAATATTTCATCGGCGGGATTTAATTTTAATCCCGAATAAATGATAGATAGTCCCATAGTTGTACTATCAGTGATGGCAATTAGTTCTTTGTTAGTACCTAAATATTTCGCAGCAGATTTCAAAACCTCATTTGTATAGGTATTGCGTGTTCTACGCTGCAAATCAGGGTTTTGATCTAGGAGTGTTCTGAATTTATTAATTTCATTATTTAAAGACTTGCTGTGTGGGTTCAGTATACCTAAAGAAAGATGTATAAAATTACTATCCAATGTAAAATTTTCACGAAACTTTAACAATGATTCCTCACCATTAATTTGCATAATTTTATTACTTTGCGCATTCTCCATAGTCAAATTTAATATTTTTTTGTTATAATAATTAAGCCTGTAGACCAATGAAGACCCACTGAATTTACATTAGTTAGATTTTTTAAATCGGTTAGTGCCTGATATGCGAATGGGTAGTGATCATCAGGCCAATCAGATTGAGGCAACATATCATCTACGATATAAATACCCCCGTCTTTTAACAATTCAAGCGTTTCAGCCAGATATTCATATTTTCCAGGGATTGCATCAGCAAATATAAGATCAAATGTTTTAGCATTTTGTCGTTTTAGATATTCAATGCCATTTTCCGTAACAAATTCAATTCTTTTTTCAGCTAAAAAAATATTTCTAGCTATGTTTTGTGCTTTACTATCATTGTCTACACTGATTAGTGTAGAGGATTGATCCATGCCATCTAAAATCCAAGCTGCACTTAAACCCGTGCCTGTGCCTATTTCGAGAAATTTCCCCGAGGGCTTAGTAGAAGCTAGCAAACGTAATAACGCACCTGTTTCTGGGGTTGATGACATTTCAAAACCAGACTTTTTGGTTTCAATTTCGATTAAAGAAACTATTTCGGATTTATTATTAAATGAATTAAGACAAAATTTCATATTAAACACTCTTTCAAGCTATTATAGGGCTATAAAAATGAAATACTTATACACTATAAGAATTCTTACTATAATTTAAATTGTCAGGCGTGCGCATCCGTAAATATTACGGATTTTGCATATTATACTCATTACATTTCAAAATGCGTTTTTGCATTTTTAAGCGCTTTTTGCGCTTGGGGTTTCCAAAGGGGAGAAGCGTTTCTCCCCTTTGGTGCAAGCGCGAATTCACTTCGCGCGCAGCATGTGATCAGGATATACCGCTCGCACTCCTTTCAAGAATATTCTCACCTACTAGACGCTACCTATTTTGCATCCATTGATACCCACGTTATCCAAACCGAAAGACCTATTAGGTCTTATAGAAAAAATTAACAACTTGGATAGTTTATATTGATATATCGGAATTTTACGATATAATTATTCTTATGAATTCATTAACTGTACTAAAAGCACTAGCTAACGAGAAACGCCTCAAGATACTTGAGTGGCTAAAAGATCCCGGACAACATTTTAGTTCCTCGCATTGCGATGTCACTAAAGATGGCGTTTGTGTGGGCTTGATTGAACAAAAAATTGGATTGTCACAGTCAACCGTTTCGCAATATTTGCTACAACTGCAACAAGCCGGACTTATTATTATGGAACGCAAAGGGCAGTGGACTTACTGTAAGCTAAACAAAAAATTCATAAAATCTTTTATCTCGCAACTCGATAAAACATTTTAAATTTATAAATCTGTAGCTTGCGGCAAATATTCTACTAGTGGGAATATGTAGTCAGGTAAATAAATTTGCGTCATCATATCGGTATTTTGCTATATATAGATATTTGGAGGCTACATGAATAACTTAAAACCGTTACTTGAACCTTTCCAGCTGAACTCAGAAATACGTTTAAAAAATCGTATTGTCATGGCGCCGATGACTAGAAACATGGCTAATAATGATCTGAGCCCCACCCAGGATATGGCAACTTATTATCAGCGCAGAGCTAATGCGGGACTCATTATCACTGAAGGAACCATCATACGTCCCGATGGACGTGGTTACAGTAATGTTCCTGCAATTTACACAAAAGAGCATATACGCGGTTGGCAAAAAGTTACTGATGCTGTGCACAGCCGCGCGGGGCATATTTTCTTGCAAATTTGGCATGTGGGGCGGGTATCACACCCTTATTATTTAGATGGTGAACTTCCTGTTTCCGCTTCGGCAACGACTATGACTGGAAAGCTAAGACGGTCCGAAGATTTATCTTATGGCAAAACGCGCCAGCTCGAATTAAGTGAAATGCCAGCACTAATCACTAGTTTCGCAACTGCAGCCGCCAACGCAATTAACGCTGGCTTCGATGGCGTTGAAATTCATGGCGCCAATGGTTATTTAATCGATCAGTTTTTACATTACCACACTAATCAGCGCACAGATAAATACGGTACATCTCCAGAAAATATGGCACGTTTTGCTTTGGAGGTTGTAAAAGCTTGTGGCGAACGGATTGGTTATCAACGAGTAGGGATCAGACTTTCACCGGGTGGCTACTTAAATGAAATCATTGGCGATCCACGCGATGCTGAAGTTTTTGCTTATTTGCTGGAGCAACTTAATCAATTACCCATCGCTTATGTACACACTGGCAATTTTGACGATACGGTTAAATTTCCCGAATTAGGGGATAAAACCATGACACAATTTATCCGCCAGCATTATCACGGCACTTTAATTGCTTGTGGTGGCTATAATCCTGCTGAAGTAGCAACTAATTTAAGTGAAAGTGATTATGACTTAGTTGCGATTGGCAGACCTTTCATTGCCAATCCAGACTTAATTGAAAAATTGCAGAAAAATGAGAGTATCCGCTCTTATGAAGCAAACATGTTAGAAACACTTTACTAGGGTAACTACCGTGCATGGCGATGCAAAAAATTATCAGGATCATATTGGATGATCAATCGACCCTGAGAATTTTTTAAAATATTATCCAGGTGTGAAAATATAGCGCTCGCACTTCAAGATGCGAATAAAAGCTAAGGAGTGCGAGCGGTATATCTGATCACACGCTACGCGCGAAGTGAATGGGTATATAGTCTGAAAAAATCTTAACTCCTATATTGAGGTGTTTGTATTCCTTTAATCATTCCTCTGGTAATAAGATTCATAAGGATTTGTTCATCAAATTTGCTAATATCTAATGTTCCATTTAATAACTCTTTACCAAAATTATTTCTAAACTCCAGGGCACCCACCACATCCATGTTATCAATAATAGTTCGAAAATGACTAAGCTTAGAACCTAGAACTTCGCCTGCTGCATGTCCTGCACTTCCAGCACCACTTGTAGAAAATCCTGGAAAATCAGATGCAAATTTTGGCATTTCAACCGCTCTTTTAGGCTGAGGGGCTAATGTTTTACTATCTCCTTTATTATCACGGCCGCCTGCAGAAGGAGGAACAGAAGTTAATCGTATTTTGGTTTTTGCTATTTCAGTTGTTAATCTTTGACGAAGATTGGCGAAATCAGACCTAGAACAATATTGCTCAAAAACACTTTCACAATGCTCGAAAATCGTCAGCGCATCAAATTTAGAAAATTGTAGCTCTAGTCGATCGCCCTTAACACTTGCAAAACCCCTGCCACTATCACGCTCAACCCCTAATTGCTTAAGCTGACTATTGATTCGTGCCGCCAACTCGCTTGCTTTACCACATTTTATTAAACTAGTATTAGTTTTATGGTTATAACTTATCAACTCTAACTTCTCTAGCTTACTCTCAGTATTTCCAGGTTTATCATCTAGCATTGCTAATCCGTTAACGCCAGCGCCACCGCTTGCAGACATTATTAATTACCTCTATCTATATGAATGGAAAATTAGATTGTAAACAACGATCCTTAAAAATCCCTTAAAGGGCGGCAAACTTCGCCTAATTTTTTTCTGTTATAATTATAATATCTATATTAATCAGCTCAAACAGAATGATTACTGTACAAATGCGATTTTATGAAGGATTAAATGATTTTCTGCCTTTAGATCAGCAAAAAATATCATTTGCTCATACTGTTGCGTCGAAAGCTGCAATTAAAGATGTTATCGAATCATTAGGCGTTCCGCATCCTGAAGTCCAACTCATTTTAGTCAATCGCAAATCTGTTGCTTTTAACTATCAGGTACAAAACGGTGACTCAATTTCCGTTTATCCCGTATTTAAAGCTTTAAATGTTAATGAAATAAGCCTTGTTCAACCCAAACCTCTTGAAAAAACTACTTTTATTCTCGATGTACACCTTGGAAAACTGGCACGCTATTTACGCTTACTGGGCTTTGATATGATCTATGATAATCATTTTGCCGATGCCACTATTGCTGAATGTAGTGAAAATGAAAAGCGCATTGTTCTGACACGCGATATTGGCTTACTTAAAAATAAAAAAATCACCTACGGTTACTGGATCCGCAACACTGATCCTGAAAAACAAATTAATGAAGTATTATCTCGATTTAATTTATACGAGCAATGTAAGCCATTTACTCGCTGCATCGAATGCAATGGCATGCTTATTTCCATTGAAAAAAATAGCATCTCTGAAAATCTTTCTCCCATGACACGTAAATATTATCAAAATTTTGTGCGCTGTAATTTATGCAAGAAAATCTATTGGGAAGGTACGCACTATCAAAAACTTAAAAATTTGGTGAAACGCATTTTAATAAACAACAAATTTTGAAGCTACTTTGCTTTGTCAATTTCATAACTATGGATAATCCGTGCACCTGCACTTTTCATTTCTGCAAATGCATGCTTTGAATCATCTTGCTTAAGATTTATGCCTCTGCAACCATCTGCAATAACATACACTTTAAAACCCAAATGACATGCATCTAACACGCTATATTTAACGCAATAATCCGTTGCAACACCCAGAATATAAAGCTCGACAATTTTTTTCTTTTGTAAAAAATCTGCCAAGCCAGTTGCCTTGCGGTGGGCGTTATCAAAAAAAGTACTGTAGCTATCAATTTTCGGATCTGTGCCCTTATAAAAAACCTGCGTGATTTTATGCGTATCAAATCCAGGCACAAATTCAGCACCGAGTGAATCTTGAATGCAATGTGCTGGCCATAAAACTTGTGATAAACCAGCCAAATTAATGACATCTCCCGGTATATGTCCTTTATGATTTGTGGCAAAACTACCGTGATTAACTGGGTGCCAATCCTTACTGGCAACAATAATTTCAAAATGTGCCTGAACTGCGTTAGCAATTGGAATCACCTCATCACCGTTCGGCACAGGTAAGGCGCCATTTGGCATAAAATCATTTTGCAAATCAACAATAATTAATGCGCGATTTTTCATTGATTGTTAACTTTAGTTCGCTGAAATAAATTTGTTTTAAATGTTTGAAAACTTGGTTCATATCCTACTGGATACGGCTTTGGAAATTGTTTGAGTTGCATCATAACTTTTTGTCTAGATTGGCTTAAAGATGGGATGCTATATACACATTTTCCTCGTTGAAATATTGGCTGCAGAAGATCAATGTAAGTAAAATCAGCTAAAATTTCATGCTCGGTCTTATTTTTGATATCAGTAAATTTGAAGCCCTTTTTAATGCCCAACTCTTCATCATAGATAACATCTGCAATAGGCTGATCTTTAATAAAATAGCGACGTACTTTTAATAATCCTGGCACTGAAGCTTTACTGAGATTTTCCGACAACTTAATTTTAGGTTGCCACGTTCCATCGTTTTGACGAAGCGCAGCTAATTTATAAACCATATTTAAGGCAGGTTGGTCATAAGCAGTTACTAAGCGCGTACCCACTCCCCAGACATCAATCGCTGCACCTTTTGCTTTTAGATCAGCAATCAAGTATTCATCCAGATCGCCACTAGCAACAATAATAGCTTTAGTAAAGCCCGCTGCATCTAATAATTTACGACCTTCCTTGCTTAATTTCGCTAAATCACCTGAATCTAAACGAATGCCTTTAATGGTTTTACCTTGTTGTTTTAACCACTGACCTACCTCAATAGCATTTTTAGTGCCATTTAAAGTGTTATAAGTATCTACTAAAAAAATACAATTATCGGGAAATACTGTTGCATACGCTTGAAACGCGGCTTTTTCTGTGGGAAATGCCATAACCCAACTGTGGGCATGAGTCCCTTGCACTGGAATATTATATAATTTTCCTGCTAGCGTATTAGACGTCGCGATACAGCCACCCAAATATGCGGCACGACTGGCCGACAAGCCACCATCTATTCCTTGCGCTCTTCTTAAACCAAATTCAAACACTGGCTGACCATCAGCAGCATGGCACACACGACTTGCTTTAGTCGCAATCAACGTTTGAAAATTAAGAATATTAACCAGTGGTGTTTCTAATAATTGACACACTAGTAAAGGTCCGGTGATCCGCAATATCGGTTCATGAGCAAAAACAACTTCACCTTCAGCCATTGCTGCAACTGAACAGTTAAATTTAAGCTGCCCTAAATAATCTAAAAAAGCTTTGTCAAATAATGGCTGACCTATTTCAGTGGTCAGTGTTTTTAAGTAGGCGATATCATCTGCATAAAACTGAAATGCTGTTAAGAAATCGATCGCCGTTGCTAAACCAGCACAAATTGCATATTGACCCCCAAAAGGTGAGCCGCGAAAAAATAGATTAAAAACCGCTTCTTGCTCATGAATACCTGTTTTCCAATAACCATAAGCCATGGTCAGTTGATATAAATCAATGAGCAAGGTCAGAGAATTTTTAGTGCGGTCCATTGAATGGCTATCCTTAATAAGCTATTAATCATCATTTCTTCCTGTGACCCACCCACCTAAACTCAACATACTATTTTACTAGATGCAGAAAAATAGCTGATTGCCAGACCAAATAAAATCCCATAGCCCACATAATTAGCGCGGACACTTTATTTATTACAATCAAGCTAGTGTTACTGCTATCGAGTTTATTGAGAAAATGGCCGACAACTGATAAACCAAAAAACCAGATAAATGAAACTACTATACAAGCTATTGTATATGCAAACTTATCTGCGCCCGAAAAATGTAACGAATTGGTGCCAATAACACCAATCGTGTCAATTAAGGCATGAGGATTCAATAATGACACCGAGAGCGCAAAATATATTTGTTGCTTAGCAGAATAGGGCTTACCGTTTTTGGGTGCAGCAATGCGACTATTCCAAATCATCCACCCCATATAAAATAAAAACAGGAATCCCATTATAAAAATGCCCGTTTTTAACCAGGGAATAGTAAGCACCAGTACTGATACACCTAGCACCGCACATACGATTAAAATTGCATCACAAAAAAACGCTGTTATCACACAAGGCAGGGCGTGCAAATAATGCTTTTGGGTAGCGCCCTGATTGAATACAAAAACATTTTGGGCACCCAAGGGAATAATTAAACCCAAAGCCAAAATCGCACCGTATAGAAAAGCACTTAGCATAGTGAGCTCATCACGTATAGTTATATCACATAATATTATGTGATATAACTATACGTGATGAGTTGTAAATTAAACAACCTTTTTCTTTACTACAGAATTTCCAAAACAAGCAAATTTAGACTACTATTTTATTATACGTAGACAGTTATTAAAAATGGAGTTAATCATGGCTGATCAACCAATTACCAATCCCACTGAAATTGCTCGCCGCTGGAATATTTTATGTCACTTAAGTGCTTTATCTGGGTTAGTACTGCCCTTTGGCGCCTTGTTAGTTCCGCTAGTTATTTGGCTAATGAAACGTACAGAATATCCTGGCGTAGATGTTAATGGCAAAGAATCCATTAATTTCCAATTATCCTGCTTACTTTATTTTTGTGTTAGTTTGTTACTGATGTTTCTTGTGGTTGGAATCTTTTTGTTACTTGCAGTAGTTATATTCGATGTGATTATGGTAATCGTAGCATCAATAAAAGTAGGTAACGATGAAAGCTATCAATACCCGTTAACTATTCGTTTTATTAAATAATCCTTTCAATAAAGTTGACTACACTACTAAATAACCGCGGTGCGTGCCGTCTTTCTTAAAGTGGATACAATCCTTGTTTAGTGATACTATTCGAGGACTACATCCACTTTAAGTTATATTTTATGCTTAAACGTATTTTAAAAATGGCATTACCAGCTGGGCAATCCGCTTTTCTTTGGGGAGCTAGGCAAACAGGCAAATCTAGCTATCTGAAAAGTCATTTTAAAAAATCTTTGTACTATGATTTTTTGGATACTCATGAAGTCTTGCGTTTTACCAAGGCACCTTACTTATTGCGTGAAGAAATTCTAGCAGCAGAGCCAGAACAACCCATTATCATTGATGAAATCCAAAAAATTCCCGAACTACTTAACGAAGTGCATTATTTAATTGAAAATCATCGTTATGCTTTTATTCTTTGCAGTTCCAGCGCGCGCAAATTAAAAACTCAATCAACTAATTTGCTGGGAGGACGTGCCTGGATTTATCATTTATATCCACTGACCTCTGCTGAAATTCCCGATTTTAATTTATTAAAAGCTTTGCAACAGGGGTTAATTCCCAGTCACTACCTTGCTGACCTTAGTGTCATTAACAACCATCTGCAAGCCTATGTGGATATATATCTAACTGATGAAATCCGCAATGAAGGCTTAGTTCGTAACTTGGCAGCGTTCGCTCGTTTTCTAGATATTGCAGGGTTGACCAACGGCGACATGATTAACATGGCCAATATTGCACGCGATTGCGGCATTGATCGCACTACGGTGCAAGGTTATTACCAAATATTAGTAGATACTTTATTAGGTTATTTTATCTACCCATTCCACAAAAAAGTAAAGCGCGATATTATCACCACCACCCCTAAATTTTATTTGTTTGATGTCGGTGTTGCTAATTATTTAGCGAACCAATCACTAAATCAATTAAAAGGTAGCGTGGCGGGAAAAGCATTTGAGCATTTTATTTTGATGGAACTTATTGCTTACCGCGACTACCAGCGCAAACGTTTTACCATTCACTATTGGCGAACCAAATTAGGCCATGAAGTTGATTTTATTTTAGGAAATGCTGAAGTAGCGATTGAAGTTAAACTCAGCGATCAAGTTCACAAAGAAGATTTAAAAGGACTTATGGCATTTTGCGAAGAGTTTCCAAAAACACAAGCTTTCGTTGTGTCGCAAGATAAACGCAGCAGAAAATTAATGTTAGATAAGCAAACTATTCTTATCTTACCTTGGCAAGAATTTCTTACACAATTATGGCGAGGAGATCTTATTTAACTCAAATTAAATCTCCACCAACAAATCCAACGAATGGCGAATGCCTTTGAGATAATCGTCAATGCAACGCAGCACCATAGGGCTGCGTAATTTTTCCGGTTGGGCAGCAAGCTCGTCACGGGTTAACCATACCGTTCGTAAAATATCTTGATCTAACGCACGATTCGGCTCGTAGTCTTGGCAACTGCCGGTAAAACAAAAGCGTTGGTAAGTAACGCCGGTGTGCTGAAAAGTATAGTGATAAATTCCGATCAAACTGGTGGGTACAAAATGCCACGCACTTTCTTCTAAGGTTTCGCGGATAACTGCTGCGGTTAAGCTTTCGTTGGGCTCTAGATGTCCGGCCGGTTGATTATAAACAATTTGGCCATTGCTACGCTCTTCCACCAACAAAAAACGACCATCGCGTTCAATTACTGCGGCCACAGTAACATGTGGCCGCCAAACTTCTTTTTCTGACATACACTAAATCTCAGATTACGCTTGGTAATGCGCGCTAATATTTTCAAAGTCTTGCGCTATGCGATTAGCATCGTGCGGGGTAGAAAATACTGCGTAAAATTTACCAGCCGGATCTAGCAACACAATGGATCCACTGTGATCTATTTCATAATCATCTTCTGCTTGTTGCGCCAAATTAGATTGTCTTACTTTCATAAACAATACACTTAACTCTTGTGTAATTTGTGCCAACTGTTCTTTACTACCTGTTACGCCAGCGAATGCTGGATTAAAGCTAATAACAAATTTCTGAATATTTTCTAGCGTATCGCGCTTTGGATCTAACGAAACAAAAACTACTTGTGGCAGTGGTTTATTGTCGGCCGCAATCTTCTTATACATTTGATTCAACATGGACATAGTTGCTGGACAAATCTTAGGGCAGCGCGCAAAACCAAAATAAACCATGGTCCAATGGCCTTTTAAACTGTCATTGGTAAACGGTTGATTGTGGATATCCGTCAAAGTAAATGCAGTTAAATCACGTGGTTGTGGCAACACGGTAGCACTTAACATTTGCGGGGCTTTGGCCGCTTGCGTTTGTTGGCCAAACCATAATCCTAAAACCAACATCATAAATGCCAGGATACAAAATAAAGTAATCCGTTTACCGGTGAAAAATGTATTTTTTTGCATGAGTTAACTCCTAATTAACAAAATGATCGAGCAAAAGTGCTATGAATAACAACATCAAATAAACAATTGAATAACGAAAAGTTTGCAACGCTATCCGCGCGCTATCATGCCGATATAACTGAATGGCAAAATAAAGAAAACCTATATCTAATATAATTACACTGACCAAATAAATCATACCACTTAATTCAGTAATATATGGCAATAAACTGGCAAGCACGAGCAACAGGGTATAAAGCAAAATGCTTAATTTAGTGAAGGGGATACCATGCGTAACGGGCAACATTGGAACCTTGGCTTTGGCATAATCTTGATAACGCGCAATTGCGAGTGCCCAAAAATGTGGAGGGGTCCAGACAAAAATAATTAATACTAATAATAACGCTTGCGGATCAAAATGACCGGTAACTGCTGTCCAGCCTAATAAGGGCGGAGCAGCGCCTGAAGCTCCACCAATAACAATATTTTGTGGCGTCGCATGCTTTAAATAAAAAGTATAAATGCCGGCGTATCCGATTAACGTTACTAACGTTAATACCGCAGTAAGAACATTCACAAAAACCGCTAAAATCAATAATCCTAAACTTCCCAGAATCGTAGCAAACATTAACGCTTGCCAAACACTTAAGCGGCCAGAGGGCAGCGGTCGGTTTTCCGTACGCGTCATCAAACTATCAATGTGTTGATCAGCAAGATGATTAATGACTGCTGCTGCACTGGCGGCTAGTGCTATACCTAAAGTTCCAAATAGTAAAACTTGATAGGGGATAGCATGCGGAGAAGCTAATTGCATTCCAACAATCGCAGTGAGCAGCATTAAAGCTACCACCCGTGGCTTACACAATTCATAATAGGCACGCCACGGGATTGTTAGAGACATTTGCATGGTTTTCAAAATAATTATTTCAACGCCGATTTATTTTTTACTAACACATATAAAGCATAATTTAAGGTGACTACGCTCAGCAATAACAACGCAGCTACGCCATTGTGCGCAACCGCAATAGGCAATGGTAACAACCAAACTACATTTGCAATACCCAACATAACTTGAGTCACCAAGACAACCAGCATAATGACGGCAATTCTTTGCAATATTTCTGATTTACTTGCTACCAATAACCAAATAGCTAGCCAGCTAATATAAATAAACGTGATGAGACCACCAAAACGATGCGTCATGTGAATAGTAACGCGGGCAATATTATTTAATACGCCCCCTTGGAAATTAGGTCCTATCGCCATCCAAAATTGATAAGCTGACTGAAAATCTAACGGCGGTAATAATTTACCTTGGCAATATGGAAAATCTGGGCATGCTAATGCTGCGTAATTAGCACTGGTCCAGCCACCCAAAATAATTTGTGCAATAACAATAATTAAACCTATTACCGCCCAAGGACGAAACACACGGGCACTGTAATGTGTTTTTGTTTGAAAAAATTCACCTAAACGCAGTACCAACAACCACAACAACGTTAAAATTGTCATGCCACCCAACAAATGTAACATCACCACTGTGGGCAACAGGCGCAGCGTAACGGTCCACATCCCTAATAGGGCTTGAAAAACCACTAGTGCCATTAACCCTAAAGCTAAACCTATGGGTTGATTAGCCAACTTGCGCCGCGAAATGATTAATAAAGCGCTAATAAAAATTAATAATCCTAGTGTGCCCGCCACATAACGGTGGGTCATTTCAGTCCAAGCTTTCATCTCATTCACTGCCTCACCTGGAAACGCAGTAGTTGCATGCAACACTCCTGCTGGAGTCGTTGGCGCTACCATGTGACCATAACATCCTGGCCAATCAGGACAGCCTAAACCTGCGTCTTTGAGTCGGGTATATGCTCCGAGCATAACAACAATTAATGCCAAAACTGCAGCAAAGCATACCAACTTATAAGCTAAACGATTTGTAGATTGCATGGATTTTTCCTATTTTTTACCCAATTTGAGAGGTACTTAATAATCGCCCCAAATCTTTTAATAAATTTTTTGGTGCAAAATCTGCTTGATACGCCATCATAATATTGCCCAACGGATCGACAAGATAAAGCGATCCTTGCTGGAGTGCAATGGGTGGCAATGGTGTATGCGCAAAAAATTGGAGTCCAGCATTTTTAGCGATGACACCCTGCACTGTTCCGACATATTCTTTGCTCAGCAAAGACGCTAACTGTGGGGGCGACTGTTCAGCAAAAGTTACCACTAAACGCTGCACCCTTTCTCGGTTTTTACCCAAGGCTGTTCTGACTTGGCGCATTTTGTATAAATTATCCAAGCATTCTTTATCACAATTGGCTTTTGGCAGGAGGTATAACATTACCCAATGACCACGCATTGGCTTAACATCTAAAAGAGTGCCGTTCGTGTTATTTAACTTTAGCTGCGCAAAATTGAGTGTTGGCTGAATTAACTGCCCGGTATTTACCGTACTACCAGTCCAAACTTTGGTATTAGCAAATAGCCACCACGCAGCGATTAACGGCCCCACAAAAAACAACAGCAATAAACTTAAATTCAAAATTACTTTACCTGATTTCATTGATTATCACCCACTTGTTTTTGCTTTTGTAAATTAACCACAATATAAATTATCAGCAATGCTAGCGCTAATGAAAACCACTGAAAGGCGTAACCATAACTTACACTCGGTTTAAGATTAGCAGGAGACCAATTTCGCACATAACCGTTTGCTTGATCTGCATTTAATAAAACCACAAACGGAAAAAATTTATAACCCGTAATGGTTGCTAATTTTTCGATATCAATTTCTTGCACCACCTGCGGCCAGCTGTTTTTTTCAGCAGTTTGCCCCAAGACAAATGCGCCCGTTTTTGCTGTATTGGTAATTCCTTGAATTGTTACTTCCTGTGCTACCGACGCTATTGTGGGTAACTGCATGCGATCTCTACCTTGTGCAATCCAACCCCGATTGACTAATACAGCGGTTTTGCCATCTGCCAATACCAAAGGTGTTAATACCTGATAACCTACTTGATGCTGATAAAATTTATTATCTAGCAATAACTGATGCTTATTATCAAAAAATCCTGTTGCTTGCACTGAATAATATTGATAATTATTTTTTAACGCCTTCAAGTCATTAATTTTATTAAGATCGACTGGAGCTTTATTAGCTCGTGCTTGATAAGAGTCTTGTAAAGATTGCTTATACTCTGCGCGCTGGATTTGCCAAAATCCCAACATTAGCAACACAGGCAACAGCAACATAGTCGCTAGGGTTGGAATTAAAGTTGGCGCAAACTCTATCTTACAAAAAATAAAACTAAACAGCGGTTTGCGTAATTTCATGGTTTTAGCTTATACCCAGTAAACACAAACAAAAATAAACAACCAGATAACGGTGAGAAAACTCCAGAATAAAACGGATGCAGAAAAGCCAAAAGTTCTTTCTGCATTAAAATGATTCTTTATGGTTAACAATAAAATTACGGCAAATAAAATTAAGCCTACTACAATATGGATAAGATGAAAGGTGTTGAGAAAATAAAAAAGACTGCCGTAAATACCGCTAGCTATGGTAACGCCATACTTGGTAGCCAGTTGAAACAGAAAGTAAACTTGTGAGACCAGAAAAGCCAACCCTAATAATAGCGTTACACTCATACCCGCAATTGCTAGTTGTTGTTTCTTTGTTAGCAATGCGCGCCAGGAGAAAATTGCAGTGATTGCACTCATTAGTAATATAAGCGTATTTAAAAGCGGGAGTCCCCAAGCGGTGGGTGTCATTTTTGGTAACGGAAAAGCATTAGGATTGGGGCCTACTAATAATGGCCAGGTATTTTGAAAGTTGGGCCATAAGACATAATGCGTCATGATGGAGCCGCCACTCCCAGTGCCCGCCATCCAAGGCAATGAAGCAAACCGCACGTAAATTAACGCGCCTAATGCTGTCCCGAAGAAAAAAGTTTCTCCTAGCAAAAGCCAAAACATGCCCCAGCGGAACGTGCGTCCCATTTGTGCGTCGTAGAGATCAGCACCGCTTTCTCGCACGACATCGTGCATCCAACCAAACAACATGACCAGTAAAGTAAGAGCGCCTAAAGAAAAAACTATCATGCCCCATAAGCTAGAAAAATTTAAGGATCCTACCGCAAAACCAAATAAGCCTAAAGTTCCAACAATAGGCCAGATGCTGTGATCGGGAACATAATAAGTGCCATGTTGTTCAGCCATAAATTTTTCCTTCTTTATTTTATAACTACTGATGCTTTCATTTTAACTCGCAGTATTGCGCTTTATCTAAACTAACCCTCACCCCACCCTCTCCCGATGCCTCGGGAGAGGAGTGATTTGCTGCATACACCAGAAACTCAAATTAGTTCGAAAAAAATTTAAAGTTCAGCCTGTGTAGTTACTTTATTTTATTCGGCCATGTAATTGATTATCAGGAACAACATGACCTAATGATGCGGTATCAAACATTGTATAAGACAACGTAATCGTGTGAATATCTTTCGGCAAACTTGCATCTAAATGAAATAATACCGGCATATTACGATTTTCACCGCCTTTAAACGTTTGTTGGGTAAAACAAAAACATTCGGTTTTTTTCAAATAATTAGCTGCCAAACCTGGTGACACACTAGGAATAGCTTGTACGGTCATCGTCTTAGTAGAGTTATTCTTAGCAAAAAAATCCACCAAAGTATTTTGCCCTGGATGAATTTCAATTTTTTTAGTTAACGGATAAAAATCCCAAGGCAAGTTTGCATTGGTACTGGTAGTAAATTCCACCGTAATAATCCGGCTTTTATCAACCACCTGTGAATTAGCAGCCGCTAAGTTAGCTGTTTTGCCATTTAGTCCCAATGTTTTACACATAACGGTATACAGCGGCACCATAGCAAAACCAAAACCAAACATCCCAATGACAATCAGTACTAATAGCCAAAACAACCGACGATTAACAGGTTTAGCTGTTGCATTATTATTCATAATAACCAACCTCTTAATGCACAATTGGCGGTGTAGTGAAACTATGGTACGGTGGTGGCGAACTTAGTGTCCACTCTAAACCTTCGGCGCCTTCCCACACTTGTGCAGTAGCTTTTGGTCCTTTGCCACGCGCTGCTTGTATAACAATGTACACAAAAATTAACTGCGCAAATCCTAGGATAAAAGCCCCCACACTAGCCATTGCGTTAAAATTAGCAAATTGCAAAGCGTAATCTGGAATACGTCGTGGCATTCCTGCTAATCCTAAAAAGTGCATAGGGAAAAATGTTAAATTAACCGAAATTGCAGACAACCAAAAATGAATTTTACCTAAGGTTTCGTTATACATATGCCCCGTCATTTTTGGCAACCAATAATAAATCCCGGCAAAAATACTAAACAATGCGCCTGGCACTAAAACATAATGGAAGTGGGCCACCACGAAATAAGTATCTTGATATTGGTAATCGGCTGGAACCATAGACAACATAATTCCGGAAAAGCCACCGATAGTGAATAAAATAACGAAAGCGATAGCAAATAACATTGGAGTTTCAAACGTTAATGAACCACGAAACATCGTTGAAACCCAATTAAACACTTTAACACCCGTCGGCACCGCAATTAACATTGTGGCATACATAAAAAATAACTGCGCGCCCAACGGTACGCCGGTTACAAACATATGATGGACCCACACGATAAAGGACAATACCGCAATTGCCACAATGGCATACACCATGAAACTGTAACCAAATAATTTTTTACGGGCAAAGGTTGGAATAACTTGCGAAATAATCCCGAACGCCGGCAGAATAATAATATAAACTTCTGGATGACCAAAAAACCAAAATAAATGTTGATACAATAATGGATCACCACCACCTGCAGCAGTAAAGAAGCTAGTACCAAAATGTCGATCCGTTAACATCATCGTAACCGTACCCGCTAACACTGGCATTACAGCGATTAATAAAAATGCGGTAATTAACCAACTCCAGCAAAAAATAGGTAACTTCATCATCGTCATGCCAGGCGCACGCAAATTAATAACGGTAACAATAATGTTCACCGCGCCCATAATGGAAGAAAGTCCCATTAAGTGAATCGCTACAATTAAATAATCCGTGCTAGGTGGACCATAGGTTGTCGATAATGGGGCATACATAGTCCAACCAAAGTTGGGCGCTGATCCTGGCATGATAAAAGTGCTAATTAAAATTAAACCCGCAACTGGTAGAATCCAAAATGCCCAGTTATTCATTCTGGGCATAGCCATATCAGGTGCGCCAATCATCAGAGGAATCATCCAGTTAGCTAACCCGGAAAAAGCTGGCATTACCGCACCGAAAAGCATGATGATGCCATGCATAGTGGTTAACTGATTGAATAATTCAGGATTGACAATACGAGCACCCGGTTGAAACAACTCGGCACGAATAATTAATGCCAACACCCCTCCCAACATCAACATAAAAAGACTGAACCACAAATACATACTGCCAATGTCTTTGTGATTAGTTGAGAACAACCATCGCGTTGCCCAAGCAAAGCGTCCGTTGTTAGTAGCATGATGGTCTACATGTTCTAGTGTTTCGCTCATTTTTTTATGCCTTATTGTGAAACTTGTTTAACTTACAAAATTTTATTTGCGTGCTGCAGCAATATCTGCGGGTTGCACTACGTCACCGGTGTTATTGCCCCAGGCATTACGTTCATACGTAATGATTGCGGCTATATCATCATCGTTTAGCTGCGTGCCAAATGCTTGCATGGCAGTGCCTGGTTTTCCATTCAATACAATATTGATGTGATCTTTAACCGGACCGGTAGCAATTTTACTGCCTTTTAGTGCCGGGAACGCAGGTGGCATACCTAAACCGTCTTCTTTATGACAAACAGCGCATGTTTTTTCATATGCTTCTTCACCCTTACTCATTAACATTTCTTTAGTTAATTTGGCTGGAGCGGCAGCGGAAGAAGATGGAGTAGTTGCTGCACCTTTTTGTCCAGTTTGTTGCGCTACCCATTTCTTAAAATCTTCTTCACTAACAGCTTCCACGACAATCGGCATAAAACCATGGTTAGTACCACAAAGCTCTGCGCATTGGCCACGATAAACACCAGGCTTATCGATACGTGCCCATGCTTCATTAATAAATCCTGGTAACGCATCCCGTTTAATACCTAATGCTGGTACCCACCATGAATGAATAACGTCATTTGCCGTTAACAAAAAGCGAATTTTTTGATGAATCGGCACCACCAAAGGTTTATCAACTTCTAACAAATACCACTGTCCTTTAGCAGCTTGGTTATTTAATTGATTTTGAGGTGTCGATAAATTACTGAAAAAACTAATACCTTGATCAAGGTATTCGTATTTCCATTTCCACTGATAACCGGTGATTTTAATGGTGAGATCAGATTTATCCATATCATTCATGCGCATTAAAATTTTGGTAGCCGGAAATGCCATCACGACCAAAATAATAAAAGGGATGACAGCCCAGGTAATTTCCAACACTGGGTGTTCGTGAAATTTTGCAGCTTCGAAGCCACGAGATTTACGGTGAAAAATTAACGAATAGAGCATTACACCAAAAACGACCACGGCGATACCCACGCAAATCCAAACTGCCGCCATATGTAAACCATAAACTTGGTTACTGACCGATGTTACGCCTTGGCCCATATTTAATTGCCAATCAGCATGCGCAGAACATGAAACCAAAAGCAAAGCTATGGGTAATAGAATCGAACGTAAACGTTGGAAAAAATTCATGATCCCTGATCCTTATTATTTTATTTTTTATATCTTTTACCCCCTCCATCTTCGGTACCTTCTCCCCACAAAGGAGGAAAGATCCATTCTATAAGAGAGGAAAGGAGAAAATCTCCCCTAACCCCTCTTTTTCAAAGAGGGGAATCACATTAGATTACCACAGTGAATAATCACCGCTGGTTTTACTTTCTTGTACCATATATATAACGGCTGCTTGCACTTCTGCATTCGTGCAACTTAAACAAGTTCCTTTTGCTGGCATCCGTCTGTAACCATTAATTGTGTGAGCAAACAAAATATCCATACCCTGTTTAATCAACGGCGCCCACACAGCTTTATCACCCATTTTCGGCGAGCCTAATAAACCTTTGGCATGACAAACGCTACATGTTTCATCATAAATTCTCTTACCGTCAGCCAGAGTTGGTTTTACCGGTTCTTTCAACATAACAGGACCTCCAGCCGCACCAGAAGCACCCGGTTTGCTTTGATCGGTAAGATACTGTACCGCTGCTTTAATTTCTTCGTCGGAACAACTCATACATGTTCCTTTGGGCGGCATAGAATTAAACCCGTTAATAGCATGTTGATTTAACACTGCCATGCCTTGTTTGATCCGTACCGTCCAAGCATCGGTATCACCTAATTTTGGCGCACCTGCAGCTCCCGTACCATGACAAACCGCACAGTGTGCATCATAGATTTTCTTCCCTGCACCTGCGCCTACCGGCCCTGAAGAAGTAGCAACTTCTTTACTTTTCACTGTTTTTAAATACGTAGCAAAGGCTTGCAGATCTTCATTGGTCAAATAGATTAAGCTATCGTGATCAACTTCTGCCATTGGACCTTCTACTTTCCCCGCATTTTTAAGCATTTTATCTTGCGTAAAGACATCAACTACTTCTTGCGTAGGAGTCCCTTTCAGCCCAAATGAAGTAATATCAGGAGCAAAATAACCATCGACAAAATTACCCGTTAGAAAATATTTTTCTTTAGGTGCGCCTAAGAAATTAATAGGGGTATGGCACATCCCGCAATGACCTAAGCCTTGCACCAAGTAAGCACCACGGTTCCACAATTGAGTATGTTCCGGTGCGTATTTATATTCGCCCGGATGAAAAAATAAAATGCGCCAGCCTAATTGCAAAAATCTCCAGCTAAACGGCCATGGCACATCATTTTTTGGTGGCGTTTTTTTAATCGGCGGAATACTAAACAAATACGCTTTGATCGCTAACAAATCATCACGACTCGTTTTTGCAAAGTACGTATAAGGAAATACTGGATAATAATAAGCTCCATCTGGGCGAATCCCTTGTTGCATAGCGCGCACAAAATCGTCATCGGACCATTTACCAATTCCCGTTTCTTTATCAGGAGTAATATTTGGAGTATAAAATGTTCCAAATGGTGTTTTGATCCCTAAACCACCGGCAAATTCAGGACCTGTGTTAGGAGTATCGGTATGACAAGCAATACAATCGCCAGCTTTTGCCAGATATTCACCGCGTTTAATTAATTCAGCATCAGCGCCGGCTGCTGCTTTTGTTGGCGGGTACTTAGGGTAAGTAGTAGCCGCCTGTACTGCCATAGGTGCAACTAATAGCACCAAAGCAAATGGCATGCTTACGCGGATAAACCGGCGCAAATTACGGTAAAGACAATTGATTTTTTTCATTATATTTTTATTTTGCCTCATAAATCTAAACAAAGTCCCTTTATAATGGATGCTAATTTAACGACGTCCTCGAATAACTGTCAAATCTCTATGATAAATAAACCTACAAAAAAAGTAATTCAGCAGGCCGCTGAATTACTGCATGAGGGAAAATTGGTCGCTTTTCCCACTGAAACTGTTTATGGCTTAGGTGCCGCTGCCACTAATCCAGCCGCTGTCAAACAGATTTTTAGCGTTAAAGGACGCCCCCGCAATCATCCGGTAATTGTGCATTTAGCTGATGTGAAGCAACTGGAGCAATGGGCACGGGTGATTCCGCCCTTTGCTTGGCGATTAGCCCAACAATTTTGGCCAGGTCCTCTTACGTTACTTTTACCTAAAGCAGCTGGGGTATCGGATGCTATCACCGGTCAGCAAGATACGGTGGGATTGCGCATACCAGCCCACCCAATCGCCCAAGCTCTGCTAAAAGCTTTTGGTGAAGGCATCGCGGCACCTTCTGCCAACCGTTTTGGCCAAATCAGCCCCACGCTCGCGGAACATGTTCAGCAAGAGCTAGGCAGCAGGGTAGACTTAATTTTGGATGGCGGCCCGTGTTCCTGCGGGATTGAATCAACTATTCTGGACTGTAGCGGCGAACAACCACGCATCCTACGACCGGGAATCATTACGGCCAGCCAACTGAGCGCGGTTGTTGGAACATTAGCGATTAACATCACCCCTGATGCTCCCCGTGTCTCGGGCGCCTTAGCCAGTCACTATGCGCCCCAAACACCGTTACAAATTGTTGCAGCCCCCTTTGTAGCTGCACCTCCGGACGCCATCGTATTAGCTATGCACCCTCCAGCGCATCTGTCTCCTTCTTTACAATGGTTACAAATGCCAACAGATCCGCTTGCCTATGCCCACGATCTCTATGCAGCTCTGCGTTTTGCGGATGCGCAGGGATGCTCTTTAATTCTGGTGGAAGAAATTCCAGCCGGCGAAGAGTGGGATGCTATTCGCGATCGGTTGCAAAAAGCCGCCGCCGAAAAACCCGAGAATAGCTGAAAAGTAGCGGTGATTAAGCTATGCTAAAGCACGCAATTCTTCAAGGACCATAAAAAAACATGTTGGACATAAACTCTTTGACACCGTATCAACAAACGTTACGCGATCTTTCCGAGCACTTAGTGAAGATCCAACAACCTATTCGCGTGTTAGATGCCATCAAATGGGATACTGAGGTAAAAGAACAGTTTTTTAAGAAAAAATGCAAAGAATTGCCGACTATTGACGCAAATTACTACCAAAAATACGCTTTACCCTTCAATCCACAACAAAAAAAGGAAGAATTTTACAATTTGGAACGCGATGTACGTCGTTTATTAGGTCAATTTAGTGGTGTAGGCAGTATTTTACAACGAATGTGCCGTGAATACCGCGAACTAGTACGGATGCTGGAAGCACGCGGCACCCCTGAATTTTCAAAAATTTCACAAGAACTTTATGGCAGTGCGGACGATGCTTTTTATGCTGGTGCGCCTAGATTAAAAGATTTAGCGGAAGCGATGACCCAAACTCTCACTAATTTAGAAATTCACTCTGCAAACTCCGAACAAGAAAAACATTACACCAGTGAAGAAGCCGTCGATATTTTAAGCGAACGGTTAGCGGCTTATTTCGAAGGCACCGATCGCCAATTACGCGTTAAAATAAGTGATGGTATTTTAGCCGACGTGGCGGCCGGTGCTGAATATTTAAAAATCCGGCGTGGCAGCACCTTCAGCGAACGCCATCTGCGGGTGATCGAAGTACATGAAGGATGGGTACATATTGCTACTACCCTTAACGGCTTGGATCAACCAGTTTGCACTTTTTTGAGTAAAGGGCCCCCATCCTCCACGATTACCCAGGAAGGCTTAGCAATTATCATGGAGATCTTCACCTTCGCCTCTTATCCAGGAAGAGTCTGGCGTTTAACTGATCGCATTACTGCTGTTTCTATGGCAGAGCAAGGTGCTAACTTTTTAGAAGTTTTTAATTTTTTCCGCGAACGCGGTTTGAATGACGAACAAAGCTATAATCACGCTAGTCGGGTATTTCGCGGCAGCACGCCTGATGGCGAACCTTTCACTAAAGATTTGGTTTACAGCAAAGGTTTCGTACTCATTTATAATTACATTCGTTTAGCTACCCAACGCGGCTTAGCCAATCGCATTCCTCTATTATTTGCTGGCAAAACCACTTTGGAAGATCAACGCGTCTTATCCGATCTCGTCGATGAAGGTCTTTTGATACCACCACGCTACTTACCACCGCAGTTCAAAGACTTAGGTGCTCTTAGCGCATGGATGTCATATTCACTATTCTTAAATCGTTTGAGCCTAGAACGCATCGCCTTAGATTATCGGGATATTTTGCAGTAACAATTATTCTTTCTTCTCAACTTCAGAAGAATCTTCGTCTTCGACTTTGAGTTTGTTTTCGCGGGCGAATTCCATAATAGAAGCGAATAACGAGGGATTGGATTCTTTTAAGGCGGGATCGAGAATCACGCATTTATTGCCGCCTTTGACGACTGGCTGCAGTAAAGGGGAATATACAATGCGGTGGCTACTGCCAAACGTACACAAACTGCCACTCATCCGTTCTGCCCAATCGCTAGGACGGAATTGTTGCCCTTCTTCGGTTACACCTTCAATAACAATTTTTTTTGACTCAGCCATATAAATACATTTAAAGAAAAAGAGAAATACTTATTTAATTATACCAGTTACACTTCAAAATGCGATTTTTGCATTTTTAAAGTGCTCCTTGCGCAATGGGGTTTCCTGGAGATGCGCAGCTTCTCTCCTTATAGTGCGAGCGCGAATTTACTTCGTGCGTTGCATATGATCAGCCATACATAGCTGAAAACCACGATCCGCTTTACTGCGATGTTCAACTACTAAAGGAATGGTAGCTTTTAGTTGATCAGCTATTTCATAGAGATGAGCAGGATCCCCATTTTTCAACTCTAATTCTACTTCGCAAATAGCATCGCTTTGGGTATTAGTCTTAATTTCACCTTGATCTAACGCTAACTCAATCTGCGCACCATCCAGCAATAACAACTGCCAGCTAGTGCGCAAGAAATTGGTTTCAAATAGGGGCAGTAAAGGTGCATTACCTAAAACTGTGCGTAATTTGTTTTGTAAATCTATATCGTCCAGCAAACTCAAATCCGGCACAAACTGCTTAGTTTCCTGTTCCCATTCATGACGTTGATGCAAATCGCCTTCTTGATTGCCTGCCGCTTTGACCGTTTGAATGATTTGATCACCTATTTTACGCAGGCGCAGCGAAAACCCTTGCTGCCGCAAATCATGATTCGCAGTATCAAAATAGCTACTAACCAACTGCTGCTGCAGAAAATCACCTTGCGCATATTTGTCTAATACTGGACTAACGTACACCAGCGCTACGTTTTCTGGTTCTAAGCGCAATTTCAGTTCAATTTCCAGCATCATGTCGTTAGCCTATCAACAATAATCAAATTTATACGTTAAATGTAGTCCCAACTGATTAGTGTAAGACTTGATTTGGAAAGTCGCAGGCAACTGACCGGTCGGCGTAGGGATATCTCGTCCATTTTTTAAGGTGGCGTAATAGGTATAAATATAATCCACACCTAACCCTAAATTCTTCGCAACGGCAAAATCAAAACCGACACCAAAACGTGGGGCTGCTACGGTTTTTTGGTAACTATAATCGGTGCCTAAAAAATTATTTTGTTGCAAAACTAATTTAGAAAATGCCACACCGCCGCGTACATACATCAATACTTTAGGGGTAATGTAGTAACCTGGGATGGCATCCAGATTAACGACGTCCGTCAATTGAACTTTGCTGTAGTAGGGCATTCCCGTGTTATTACCAACCCAATTTTGGGTATCCGTAATGCGAAACGGTTGCGTGCTGGCTTCACCAGCAAAATACCATTTACCCCACCTAGCAACCATACCTAGATCAGCGCTGCCAATGGCTTGCGCCGACGAAAAATCAGTACCGTCATTAATGGCGGGATTAGGGGTACCATTATCAGGAAAAAGTACCTGTACCGAATTTTGCAGTTTTATCCAATCGAACATCACACCGACATAGGGATAGCTTACAATGTAGTTAGGACAAAGATAGGAGTAATCGTAGGCGTATGCAGCAGGGGCTACCATAGCAGAACCTAACACTAATGCCAGCAGACATTTTATACGCATGGAAACTCCTTGTTAGAACATTTTTAGGTAAGACTTAAAGTGCTGGCATTATAGATCTTACCGTGCGTAAAAAGCTATGGATCTAGCCCCTCCCTTTGAAAATTCGTTATACTGTGCCCCAAATTATTACTGAGAAATTTTTATGCCTTCACTCGCTCATGTTTTACAAATGTTTGGCCAAGCGCCACTACGCCCGCTGCAAGCACATATGGAAAAAGCCTATGCTTGCGTGGAGTTAATGTTACCTTTTTTTCAAGCCACCTTAGTAGATGACTGGCAACAAGCGCAGGTTTTGCAGCAACAAATTGCACACTTGGAAAATGAAGCCGACGAACTGAAAAAAAGTTTACGCTTACACTTACCCAAACGTTTATTTTTACCAATTTCTCGTTCGGATTTATTAGAAATTCTAACGATTCAAGATGAGCTACCGAACAAAGCAAAAGACATCGCCGGCTTAGTCATCGGTCGTCAATTAAAAATTCCACAACCGATCGCCGAATTATTTTTAGCGTTTTTGAAAAAATGTATAGAAGCGGCCAAACAAGGTGGACAAACTATTAAAGAATTAGATGAACTGCTAGAAAGTGATTTTCGTGGTAACGAAGTAAAAACCGTAGAAAACATGATCATAGAGTTGGATCGTATTGAACACACAACTGATGAGATGCAAGTAGAAATCCGTTCCATTTTATTTAAACTAGAAGCAACCATGTCACCCGTGGATGTAATTTTTCTGTATAAAATTATCGAATGGACTGGTGATTTAGCGGATCACGCACATAGTTTGGGTGGGCAGTTGTATTTAATTTTGGCGCGTTGATTTTTTTAAAAAAAATTTAATCCATAAAAAACCCAGTCTACTTTCGTTGACTGGGTTTTAAAAAAGTAAGCCTAAAAAAATTTTAGTGCTTAGTTTCTGTTCCACTCAATGAGGAAACATTACGGTAGTTACAAACCAAATCAATTTCTTTATCAGTATTATTTTGGATTGTGAAAGAACCAACTGGGTTAATAGCATCTTCGCTGTGGTTTGGCGCGCCAAAAGTACGAGTTGAATTTGCGTATAAAAGATAATGTACAGCTGGATTTACCAAGTATTGACCAAGAAAATCAATGGTGCCTGTTGAGAATGAACCCGTTTCAGCACAATCGATAACTCTAGCTGAACCAGTTTGTGGATCTGTCAAAGTGTAGCTGTCATTTAAAACGACATCACCTTTGTCCAAAGTTACATGGAAAGGAACAAAAGTTTCTACTGCTAAAGAATGGGCGCAAGCTACAACACTGAAAGAAAGAGCAGCAGCAAAGAGCGCAATTTTCTTGAAAATTTTCATTACGACTTCCTCTTCAAATTAAAATTAGTTATCTGCGGCGAGATTCCATCTCAAGAAAAAGTCCATAGCGCGGGAGTCTAACAAAGATTTTAGGGAAGATAAACCACTGTGATCTCGTCTTTAGCCTCTCCAACGGGAGAGGCTAATAATAATTTAGCACTCTACATTTCTACTGCTATGGCGGCTGTGGTTTCTGAGCTGGCGTGATCGGCCTTTAATTCCATTGCTGCTTCTGTTTTAACCAACAAACCAAACAACTCTTGGAACAATTGGCTGAACGTTTCCGTCATCACGAAAAAATCCGCGTCAAATTGCTGTTGCTTGGTTTCTGGATCCATTTCTTTGGCTTGTGCTAGCACGTCATCGGCTAATTTTACGCTACGCAAGAAAATATTTTCCGCCAAGGTAAAATAAACCCGATCATGCCAGGATAACGCGATTTGATTAACTTCATAATCCTCGCGCAAAATTTCCTGCACGGCGTTGGTGGATAAATCTTGCTGCTGGCACCTGACCAAACGACTTTGTTGACGCGGATCCACCAAGACACACGCTTTTTCAATCGCCAAGGTAGTAGGGTAGTCTTTGTGCGTTAACCAACGAGTTAAAATAGGAGCTATTTTGGCTGCGATAGGTTTCAGATTCAATTCGGGCACCGATCGTTTTAAGAAGTCGATGAATTTATCGACTTTAGCTGCATTCAACGAATCAATCACCAACCAATTATTTTTTGTATCGATGTACGCATGCACCCGCGACAGTTTGCTAAACGCGCGCGGTAACAAAGTGTGAATTACTTCATCTTTAATGCTATGTTTTTCTTTTTGCGCAATTTTGCGGCCGCGTTGCGCTTCTAATTCTTTTACTTTTTCAGCAACTTCTTGACGCACTACGGTGGCCGGTAAAATTTTTTCTTCAAATTGTAAACACAGCATCATGCAACCATTGATTGCCTGTACGAGTGGCGCTTCATCATCGACCAAAGGTGAAACCCAACCATGACTTGCTGAAAAACTCGGCAAACAAGGCGTAAAAAGCAAGGGTTCTAACTGATCGACTAATTTCGGAATATCGTACGCAACAGGAGTTATTAATTGATAAACTTGTACTTGCTTAAACCACATCTGATTTTCTCTTGATAGCTAAAACTGTTTGCAACTATTCACATCCCTTGAACTAATAGAATGAATTCTTCCTCCACAAGAGGAGAAGATGCCGACAGGCGGAAGGGGAGGGAGTGAATAGTAACCTTAAAACTTTTCCCAAACTTTATTTTTGTCCTGGTCTTTCACGGCATGATCGCGCAAATAAAAAATTCGTTGGAATTTAGTTATTTCATCACGTTGCGAACGTGATTGCTTAGGATGACGCTGATTCCATTCTTGAAAAAAACGATCGATCTCACTTACAAAACCTGTAATTTTATTTTTACCAACCCATTTTGCTAAAAAACTCATGCGCTCATCTCCAAACTCGCTCGTAACTTCTTCATAGCATTTTGTTCTAATTGACGAATCCGTTCTGCAGAAACTTGGTAATGATCAGCTAATTCCTGCAAAGTAGCTTTAGGCTCCGCCAACCAACGTTGCGTTACAATATGCTGACTACGCTCATCTAGCAAGATCAATGCATTCTGTAATTTTTCTTGGCCTTGTTGTGAACCATCTTGCGCTTCAATTTGCCGCGCTGGATCATAGCGGTGATCTTCCAAATATTGAATAGGTGCAAATGTTTCTGGCTGATCACTATCATCGTCCGCACTAGCTTCTAAACTCATATCGTGGGCAGATAAACGCGTCTCCATCTCGGCTACTTGCGCGGTAGTTACACCCAAGTCTTCCGCTACTGCTTTAATTTCTTCTTGGTTAAACCAACCTAAACGTTGCTTAGCCTTACGTAAATTAAAAAATAACTTACGCTGGGCTTTAGTAGTTGCCACTTTCACAATGCGCCAATTACGTAAAATAAACTCTTGAATTTCCGCTTTAATCCAATGCACCGCAAAGGAAATTAACCGCACCCCAATTTCGGGATCGAAGCGTTTTACGGCTTTCATTAGGCCAATATTGCCTTCTTGGATCAAATCGGCCAAGGCCAAACCATAACCGGAGTAGGCACGAGCTACCCGTACAACAAACCGCAAATTGGAAAAAACTAACTGCTGCGCCGCTTGTAAATCCCCCTGCTGGAGAAAACGGGTAGACAGCTCATGTTCTTCTACAGCTGTTAAGACAGGAATGCGATTTACGCGTGCAATGTAAGCCTCCAAGCTGCCGATGGGCATACCCACTGCTAAAGGCTGTAAGTTCTTATCTACGCTCATAAGAAAGGGGTCCTCGTAAATTTTTCTTGATGAGGGCTATTTTAGCACTCTTGGGAACAGAGTGCTAATAAAACATGGTCGGAAAATACCGACCCCTTTGAACTCTGCGGGGGACAAAAATTTACTTCGCCTCTCCCGCTGGAGACGTGTCCCCTTTTCGGGGAGGCGAAAAAAGAAAAATAAATTCTTGCTACCCCTGCAGGACTCTCCAAAACCTACTGCACTACTGCAATAGGTTTACCTAAACCCGCTTTCTTCAGACGATCATAGATGTGGTCGGATGTTTCCACGCTGGGAACGGGACCTATTTGCACACGGTAGACAGTTTTACCATTCAGGGTACCTTCCGTAATCACCACAGGCTCATCGACATAGCCTTTCACTTTGTCTGCTAGACCTTCAGCATTGCTACGCACTCCAAAAGCTCCCATTTGCAAGTACAAACGTGCGCGCTTGGTAACTGGCATAGGGGCATTGGCCGGCACTGATCGGAGCACCCGACATGGATGACAAGGATCGATGGCTCTCACTTCTACTAACGCAGTACCATGCGCCGTAACGCCCAGCTTTACCGCGGCCACATAGGAAAGATCGATCAAGCGATTCGCCACAAATGGGCCGCGATCATTGACTTTGACAATAACGTGTTTGCCGTTGCGCAAATTAGTCACTAAACAATAGGTAGGTAAGGGCAGCGTACAATGCGCAGCTGTCATTTTAGCAACATCGTACATCTCGCCACTGGAAGTTCGCACTTTGTGAAATTTCATGCCATACCAAGAAGCAATCCCGCGCTGACAATAACCGGCTGAACTTTTCATCACATAGTAACGATGGCCACACGCTACGTAAGATTTAGGATTGCCGTATTTGCTAATGGGTTCAGGTTGCGGAACTGCATCAGGGACTTTTGAAGCATCGATATGAAAATTAGGGGCGTAATCTGACCCGCCACCAAAGCCACCGCCGTGCCCTACGCTGCTACAACCGCCTAGTAGTGACAACAACCCTAGCAGCAAAATTCCAGCAAAAATCTTGTTAATTGTCATAAGGGCACCTTTGTTAATTGATTTCCCCCTTTGAAAAAGGGAGAAGCCAGATCCATTGCTTTGGGCGCAAATAATAAAAACACCAATAAAACCTAAGTTACGCTTTGTGCCTATACGTAGCTCCTATCAACTCTGCCAACTGCGTAACTGCCATCGCATAGTTGGGGCTCGTGTTGTAACGCATAATAACATCGAAATTGTGGAAAATGAGCCAATATTCGGGTCCATTAGCGCCAGCAAACGGTAATAAATAAGCTTGTTGTTGACCTGCTACCCAATGCGATGGACTAACTCCATAGGCTTTGAATTCAGCGATAGTTAACTTAGTTTTAGACCGCGCTAACAGTTTTTTATAACCTTCTCCGCTAATACGAGCCCTGATCGCAATCGGTTGTCCACTCAGCCAACCGTACCCTTTAAAATAATTTGCCACGCTCATGATGGCATCATTGGAGTTACCCATTAAATCGCTATAACCTTTATGGTTAGTGTCTACGCTGTATTTACGATAACTGCTAGGCATAAATTGTGGCTGCCCAATAGCGCCCGCATACGAACCCAACACACCCAATGGATCCAGCGAATTTTCACGCGTCAGCAATAAATATTGCTCTAACTCGCCTCTAAAATAAGGTGCGCGCGGTGGATAATAGAAGGCCAGGGTGGATAAACAATCAATCACGCGATATTTGCCGAGGAAATGTCCGTAATTAGTTTCCACACCGAGAATCGCTAAAATAATTTCGGGTGGTACGCCATATTGTTGTTGTGCTTTGGCGAAAGTGCCCGCATGTTCACGCCAAAAAATTACACCATTTTTTGCATGTTCTTTTTTAACAAACAAGGGGCGATAGCGATACCAAGGTAAAGCTTCGTGCGGTGCCGTCATACTATCAACAAGGTGATTGTTTGGTTTAACCTGAGCAAACAATCGCGTTAATTCCGCTTGTTGAAAATTATGGCGCGCGCACATTTGCTGAATGAATTGTTTAACCTGTGGATCTTGGGTACAGCAACCGCTGGTAGTAGCGCAGGCTGGTAACAATAAACATATGCCAGCAATAAACATCGCCTGAAGAAAACGGCCGAACCCTAAAACTTTCTGCATACTACCTTAACTCCCTAATAATTTTCTGTGCGTGTGTATGGACATCAACATACCAAAACTTGCGATTAAGGTAATGAAAGAAGTGCCACCGTAACTAACAAATGGCAACGGCACGCCGACTACAGGCAAAATGCCGGTTACCATTCCCATATTAACAAATGCTGAGATAAATAAAGTCAGGCTAAGACCACCTGCTAATAACCGCGAAAACGTATCTTGCGCATGCAGGCTAATATACAGACCTCGACTAATTACTACCATATACAACGTTAATAAAATAAATCCGCCAATAAAACCAAATTCTTCACCGCATACTGCAAAAATAAAATCCGTGGCATGTTCTGGCAAAAATTGTAAATGGCACTGCGTGCCATTCAACCACCCCTTACCGAATACCCCACCCGATCCAATCGCAATCTTTGATTGAATAATGTGATAGCCTGCCCCTAAGGGATCATGCTCTGGATTTAAAAAAGTAAGAACGCGCGCACGTTGATAACTGTGCATGAAATGCCAAACAATGGGAGCGGTAGCCGCAGTTAATGCGAACAATCCTATAATCAGCCTCGCACTAATCCCCGCCAGCAAAATAATGCCAAAACCAGCACACGTGATCAGCACCGCAGTACCCAAGTCCGGCTGTTTGGCAATTAATATCGCGGGAAATAAAATAATGGCAGCTGCAACACCTAATGTGGCGCCCGTAGGAGGTAAACGCTTGCTATGCAAATACCAAGCCACCATCATCGGCACTGCTAATTTCATCAACTCCGAAGGTTGGAATTGAAAAATCCACAAATTTAACCAACGCTGCGCACCTTTCCCAATTACCCCCAATAATAAAACTGCTAACAATAAAATCATGCCGCCGGAAAAAATCCACGGTGTCCACACTAAATATTTTTCGGGGGGAACTTGCGCCAATAACCACATAATTAAAAATGCAAAACCAATGCGGACACCTTGACGGGTAATCTCCGCTACACTTTGATCGCTCGCGCTATACAGAATAATTAAACCCACTGTTGCTAAGAGCAACAGTCCGATTAATAAAAACCAATCTAAATGCAGTAATTGGCCAAAGTTACGATAAGGATTACGTCCTCGTCTACGCTGCACCCAACTTGTTAATGGATTTGCATTCATGCTTTATTTTGATCGTGATTAATTAAAGAGGTTGCAAGTTTGTAAATTACCTCGGTGGTATCTGGCAATGAAAAACTAGCTAACCGTTGTTGAATAGTGGTTTTTTGTTGATGGACTTTTAATATTTGCGCTAACAATACTGCATCGTTTAGCTCTTCTTCAAAGATTACTGTACTTAAATTTTGCTTAGCAAAATAATTGGCATTCTCAATTTGGTCACCACGACTGGCTTTGGTAGAAAGTGGGATCAACACATGGGGTTTGCGCAATGCTAATAACTCATATAACGAATTAGCGCCGGCGCGAGATACTACTATCTCTGCACACGCCATGACATCTGCTAGCTCTTCATTCAAATAGGCAAATTGTTTATATCCCTCTACTTCATGCAGAGCTGGATCAATTTTACCTTTACCGCAAAGATGGACCACTTGAAAGTCTTGTAACAATTGCGGTAACACGCGACGAATAGCTGCATTCACCACTCCAGAACCTAAACCGCCACCAATCACTAATAACACTGGTTTGGTCTCGGTAAAATTACAAATTTGCCGGCCTCTTTGCGCATCCCCTGCAAATAATTCGGCACGAATCGGGGTACCGGTTACTACTACTTTTTTGTTATCAGCAAAAAACTTGGCACCTTCAGCAAATGTAATACACACACGTTGCACAAATGGAAAACTTAAGCGGTTAGCTAAACCCGGCGACAAATCAGATTCATGTGCTATTACTGGAATCCGGTTTAACCAAGCACCAAACACCACGGGAAAAGCCACAAAACCACCCTTGGAAAATACCAACTGTGGCCGCAAACGTCGACACAATAAAAAAGCTTGTCCCATACCCCTCAACACCTTAAACGGCGCCAAGAAATTTTGCCAAGTAAAATGCCGACGCAATTTATCGGTTGTTAACGCATAGTAGGGGATATTAATTTTGCTAATAATTTCGCGTTCGATGCCTTGCTCAGATCCAGCATAACTTACTTGCCACTCTGCTTGCTGGAACCGTTTGATCAGTGCCAAATTTGGTGTTACATGGCCTGCGGTGCCACCACCGGTAAAAAGAATTTTTTGCATAGACATAGTTACTGAAGTAAAAGTTGTTGCGCCTGACGTGTAATTTTGTTGCGCCATAAAAACAACTGCCAACGTCTGCCACCGACTTGACGCCATAACACCACAGAGCGTACTCCTGCTAATAATAAAGCGCGAATTTTCTGGATCACTTCTTGTTGGTTTAATAATTTAGCTTGCCCCAACACTTGGATCCGAAAGGCTAAGGTTCCTAAGGTTGAAATATAAATATCTGCTAAGCTTGCTATCACATTGGGATGCGTTTTCGAAAAATACGTTGCTTGCGAAACCGCATAATGCACACGACGCGTTAACGTTTTTAATAATTCCGGATTTTTACTTAGCTTATGTTGTAAATGAATCATGCTGATAACATAACGACTGATGGAAGGATCCGTTTGCGTTTTATCGTTACCCAATAATTTAATTAATTCTTGCAAACCTTTTTGTAAGCCCGCCGTGCCATCATATACAGCAGCAACATTGGCAGCATCAATCTGGTAAATACTACCAATGGTAGTGTTAAAACTTTTTTCGTCCATAACACCACTTTTAGCTAAATCACGCACTAATACCGCCGCTTGTAAAACTCCAGCTAATGCTAATGTGATGTTATAAAGTTTTTTATCTTTTTCTTGCATGATTTTAAAATTCAAATTATCGTAACTATTCACACCCCTCGTAAAATAGGTTAAGAGTTCTTATAAAGTAACCCCCTTCCCATCCTTGCAACACTATGCTTCCAGCTTCGTTTGCAAGTCCAGCCCACACATCCTTGTGTGGGCGTTCGGTGGGAAAAAGCTTTGCTTTTTCTTTTTCCACCTCACCCCCCGCGGTCGCGGGGGAAGGGGAGTTTGCTGTATACACCGGAAACCCAAATAATTAAGTAACATTCTTAAATTTGCGTGAATAGTTACAAATTATTTAATAACACCACCGCCCAAACAAATATCGCCTTGATAAAATACCACTGATTGTCCTGGCGTAATTGCCCATTGTGGCTCGTTAAAAACAACCGCTAACTCATCGGCTGGTAGTGCTGTCACTGTGCAAGCCATTTCCTGTTGGCGGTAACGCGTTTTTGCCGCACAGTTTAATGGCATTGGGGGTGTTTTACCACTTACCCAGCTCAGGTCGCTACAAACCAATTCTCTAGCATATAATTGGGGGTGTTGTTGCCCCTGTACCACTACTAGCACATTGCGCTGTAAATCTTTGGCGGCCACATACCACGCTTCGCCATTACTATCCTGCTGGCCGCCAATTCCTAAGCCTTGCCGTTGCCCTAAGGTGTAATACATTAAGCCATCATGACGACCAATGACTTTGCCGGCCAGTGTTTCAATAGCCCCGGGTTGTGCCGGTAAATACTGTGCTAAAAACGTTTTAAAGCGGCGTTCTCCAATAAAGCAAATACCGGTGCTGTCTTTTTTATTATGAGTAACAAAACCTGCGCTCGCCGCAATTTGTCGGACTTGCGACTTCGGCAAATGCCCTACTGGAAATAAACTACGCGCTAATTGCGACTGGCCTAATGTATATAGAAAATAACTTTGATCCTTCGTGGGATCGTAGCCTTTTTGGAGCAGGTATTCATTTTCAGGCATCGTATTTTTTTGGACATAATGCCCCGTCGCGATGTAGTCCGCCCCCAACTGCACTGCGTAATCTAAAAAAGCTTTAAATTTAATTTCACGGTTGCACAAAATATCTGGATTGGGGGTGCGACCCGCGCGATATTCTTGCAAAAAATATTCGAACACACGATCCCAATATTCCGCAGAAAAATTTACGGTATGTAGAGGAATTTGGAGCTGGTCACACACGGCTTGCGCATCAGCAACATCCGCACTAGCGGAACAATACGCTTCAGTATCGTCCTCTTCCCAATTTTTCATGAACAAGCCCTGCACGTCGTAACCTTGTTGCTTTAACAACAAAGCTGCGACGGAGGAATCCACGCCACCGGAAAGACCTACAATTACCTTAGAATTTGTCATGCTGAACGGGTACAGATGTTTTTTTCGCGCCATTGCCATGACTGGCAGCAGCTAGCTTATTGGATACGGCGATCATTACAGCCGATACTACTAATGTCATATGAATAACCACTTGCCACATGACTTCCATATTCGATTTTTGGCCTGGATCTAAAAATGTTTTTAATAAGTGGATCGAAGAAATACCGATGAGCGCTAATGCCAGTTTGATTTTCATGCTGCCGGCATTTACTTCATCCAACCATTCAGGATGATCGGGATGACCACGCAAACTCAAGCGCGACACAAAGGTTTCATAGCCGCCGACAATTACCATGATCAGCAAGTTTGCGATCATGACTACGTCGATGAGATCCAACACGTGGAGCATGAAATCGCTGTCGTTTAATACGTTTAAATGAGTAATTATATGAAATAAACCTAGGCCAAATTCATATACATAAATAGCTAAGGTAACAATAAGCCCCAGATACAAAGGCGCTTGTAACCAGCGGCTCCAAAAAATAAAACGAGGTAATCCATCGACGAGATTTTTCATAGAATTAATTTACAAAAATTTTAATCACGTTTCTAACTTATCGCAATTTTATTGCCTCACTGTCAAGCGGGCAACAAAAAGCCTAAAAAAAACCCCTCACTTGCCCAAGGCACCCGCTCGGAAAAAGCGGGCTGTAAGTGAGGGGGGTTGGCTAAGCAAAAAGGCTTACATCATGCCTTCCATACCGCCCATGCCACCCATACCACCAGCAGCAGGATGCGCATGCTCTTCTTTCTTAGGTAGTTCAGCAACCATACATTCGGTCGTGATCATCAAGCTTGCGATCGAAGCAGCATTTTGTAACGCAGTACGAGTTACTTTAGTAGGATCTAAAATTCCCATTTCGATCATGTCGCCGTATTCATTAGTTGCAGCGTTATAACCAAAGTTTGCTTTACCAGCCAGAATCTTATCAACTACTACCGAAGGCTCAGCACCAGCGTTAGCAACGATTTGGCGTAAAGGAGCTTCCATGGAGCGACGTACGATACCAATACCTACTTGTTGATCATCATTAGCGCTCTTTAGATCTTTCAAAGAAGCCAAGGCACGAATCAACGCAACGCCACCACCAGGAACCACGCCTTCTTCTACCGCTGCACGAGTTGCATGCAACGCGTCTTCTACGCGAGCTTTCTTCTCTTTCATTTCCATTTCAGTCGCAGCGCCTACTTTGATCACCGCAACACCACCGGAAAGTTTAGCTAAACGCTCTTGTAATTTTTCACGATCGTAATCGGAAGAAACTTCTTCGATTTGTGCACGAATTTGCGCAACACGAGCTTGGATTTCTTTCGCTTTACCCGAGCCACCAATGATAGTGGTGTTGTCTTTGGTAACGTGAATACGTTTAGCAGAACCCAAGTCATCAATTTTCGCAGCTTCTAGCGTTAAACCAACTTCATCAGAAATAACGTTAGCACTCGTTAAAGTAGCGATATCTTGCAACATCGCTTTACGACGATCGCCAAAGCCAGGAGCTTTTACTGCACATACTTTCACGATGCCACGAATCGTATTAACAACTAAAGTTGCTAATGCTTCGCCTTCAACGTCTTCTGCGATGATCAATAAAGATTTACCCGATTTAGCAACGCCTTCTAATACAGGTAACATATCACGAATACTAGAAATCTTCTTATCAACCAAGAGGATGTAAGGATTGTCTAATTCGCAGCTCATGTTTTGCTGATTGTTGATGAAGTAAGGTGATAAATAACCACGATCAAATTGCATACCTTCAACGATATCCAATTCGTTTTCTAAGCCTGAACCGTCTTCTACCGTGATTACACCTTCTTTACCTACTTTTTCCATAGCTTTAGCAATGATGCTACCGATAGCGCTATCAGAGTTAGCAGAAATAGTACCAACTTGTGCGATAGCTTTGGAATCTGAACAGGGTTTGGAAAGTTTTTTCAAGGCTTCCACAGCAGCTTGTACTGCTTTATCAATCCCACGTTTTAGATCCATTGGGTTCATGCCAGCAGCAACTGCTTTTAAACCTTCCATTAACATAGCTTGAGCTAACACAGTTGCAGTAGTAGTACCATCACCGGCTTCATCAGAAGTTTGCGAAGCAACTTCTTTAACCATTTGCGCACCCATGTTTTCAAACTTGTCTTTCAATTCAATTTCTTTCGCAACAGATACACCGTCTTTGGTAATAGTTGGTGCGCCAAAGCTTTTTTCTAATACAACGTTGCGACCTTTAGGGCCTAAAGTAACTTTAACCGCTTCAGCTAATTTGTTAACACCCGCTAAAATTAAGTGACGCGCATCTGAAGCAAAACGTAATTCTTTTGCAGCCATTTTATATATCCTCAATTAAAATTTAGTAAATTATCGTGACTATCAAATTAGTCTTAGTCGATAACGCCCATAATATCTTCTTCGCGTAAAACCAAAACTTCTTCGCCTTCTAGTTTGATTTCAGTACCTGCATATTTACCAAACAAGATGCGATCACCCACTTTAACGGCTAATGCACGGGTGTCACCGTTATCAAGAACCTTACCAGCACCTACCGCAAGAATAACGCCACGAATTGGTTTTTCTTTGGCAGAATCAGGAATAACAATACCGCCTGCGCTACGGTTTTCTTCTTCTTCGCGCTTCACAATAACGCGATCATACAAAGGACGAATCTTAATCTTACTTTTTACGCTCATTTAATTTCTCCCATCGTAGGTTAGTTTGAACGATTTGGACAACCGAGTTAAGGGCGGCCTAACCCAACCCTTTAGCACTCTTATACATCGAGTGCTAATAATAAGGACGTTTGCGGGAAAATCAAGGGGAGGGGAGAAAAAACATAAATATGGCCAATTTATTGGCCGTTAAGTACATATTTAACCCTATTTTTGGCCAATACCTATTTTCAGTCGCAGACTATTAAAACCTAAGACCTATTAAAAAATAGCGCAATATGTATAAATTATATACAATGCTGCACACTAAATTATCACTTCTTTAACAAGAGACTCTGTTTATGTCTGGCGCACACTTAACCACCTCAGCTTACTTTGATATGAACCAAGCCATGGCTCGCATTTCTTCTTTGATGGAAAAAGAAGACTCTTCCAAGCTCGTTTCAAATTTTGTATCGACCGAGCGTGCTCATTTGTTTAGTGAAACTAAAGATTTTACTGTTGCAGATAAAATTAAAGAGAACACTATTATCTTTGCTGCTTTGCTGTTAATGCACTATCAAACTATCTGCAGCAAACCTTTTTTTCCGCGTAAACCTAGGTTGCAAGTCGCCCTGCTCGCTGCAACAGGTGTCGACGCTTTTTATACCTTAAAAGGACTAGGACTTAATATTCAATGTGTAGCTATTGTCTTAGACAACCAGCACCTGCAAGAACTTCGCTCCGCCTACGCAGCTTTTGCAGATGAACTCACGTTTGTGGCTTGTGACGTTAGTAACCCTACTGCAGTTCAGCAAGCCCTGATAGCAACAAAAAAACTTCCAGCCGCTGGATTTGATTTAGTAATAGGAAATGAATTACACCTTCTAGCAAATGAAGATGCGGATTATTTTAACGCCATTATAACGACAACCATTCCTAGCATCAGCGCGGAAAAAGGGGTGTTCATCCACACCTGCGGCAACCTTGATTTCGTACGCAAAAACGACGTGGGAACGCCGCAAGTTACTCAAGCCACCAAAACACATCCTGCTTATGGGGACGGTAATTATACCGTAATCAACCATAATGTAGAGTCTCAGTTAAAACTTAAAGACGGGACAACTCATGTTTATGTACCCGCTTGTTATGCCATGGCTTACCCTTGTCATGGCTTGGCTTTTAGTAACTTAACTACCTCCATTAGTGTTAGTTCAACACAGGAAACCAAGGAGGATAAATCATCCGCCCTACGGTATTTTGGACCAACGCGCAAACCTGACAAGCCTATGAGCCTGGCACAAAAAGATATGCAAGATCTGATCCTTGGCAATCGATTAGCCTTGCTACGAGGACTGATTTCTTTCTATTTGTGCAGCAACTCAAACTCCAATCTTGCGCCATTAAATGATTTTCAGTTTTTGAATGGAGCAACACTTCATGAAATTATATTCCCACAAATATTAAGTGCTCCCATCGATTCCTTTCAATCATTGGCAAAAACTACCGAAGATGCACTAGCATTTTGCAGCACCATGAAAATGCCGCACAAAGGCAAATTAAAACGCATTAGTCAAACGGAAGCAGTGCAGCTATTAACAAAAGTACTACGTTTTGGTTTAACAAAAGGTCGTAATTTGTTTTCACCAGAAGAACAACGCCATGTCACTGAATCCGATGAAAAAAATGGTTATTTAGCTCTTCCCTTAAATGCTTTAATAGTAGGGTTTCGCAATTTAGCTTTACCTGTTGACGCACTGCCTACTTTATTAAATTTTTGTGCAGAAGAACTCACGCAAGAAGAACTCACTACTTTTTGGTATAAGATCAAAAATTATTTTAGACAACCCTTTCAGCAGATTACCTCTGAGCATAATGTTTTAAAAACTCTGATTACAATCATCTCAGGCATGTATCTCGAACGCTTAAACCCCGATAAAAAGATAAAAACAGGGGATATTATTGCTTTTTTTAATGAAATATTGCCCCCAGGACAACTAAAAAAAATATACGACGATGTGATACTTTTTTGTCAAAATCCTGAAGTTATTCTGGAAGACACCTTAAAAAAACCATTACGAGACTTTGAGCAACTACTAATTGCTGAACAAACTAAAGCCTTGCGATTACCCTCACGAAATTCCGCTAAATCTTTATGGCTAGCCCTCCTAGTATTCTTAATGCTTGTTTCCTTAGAATGGGCCGACCCACGATCAGCTGCTGCTATTGCTATGTCTGGATTGTTAGGACTTGATGCCATAGGTGAAGTTCGCAATCGTCGGCAAGATAATTTTTCTCAGATGTTGCAGCATTATCAACAACATGCGCATTCATTTCTTAGCTTAGAACAAATGGTCACGGTAAATATTCGTGGTGAATATCATACGACCTACGCTTTTAATTTTACCGAACAAACTACTAACTCATCTGCTGAAGCTAAACCCGCTGATTCACCAAGCTCACCGCCGCAGTCAAGCAAAACCAGCGCTTCTACTAAAACCGAAGCTGATCGCGAGGCTACTTGCGCGATTCATGGCATAGAATGTAAAGGGCACACTTTTGCCAAAAAAATCGGGGACCCTACCGAGGCAAAAATACCAGCAACTTTACCCGAACGAAAAGGTGAAACCTATTTAGGCACCGATGAACGTGGCATAAATTATTTTGGTATTTTCAACGCCGAACAAGCGGGTGTCCCGTTAGAACAAAGAGAGAAGTTTGCAAAAGCTTTTGCAAAAGGCTTAGGTTATAGTACTGGCGTTAAACTTTTTGTTACACCCACCAGAGGTTGGACCGCAGAAATTAAGCCTGAAGGTAATGAACAGGATCGGGTGTTGGGTTATTCCAGCAAAAACATGGATGATGGCTCAATAACACTTAATTTCATAACCTATTATGCAGGCCATGTTGGTAAACAACTGGTAGACAATCGTGTTCCTTGGTTTAGAGGGGTTACACCCGCTGCCAAGCCAGCACCATCCCCACCCGCACCAACTAGCGCAAAAACTGCTACTTTGCGACAGTAAGATCTAATAATTATTTCAAAGCCTTTAGGGGGTGATGCGATTCACCCCTCATAATCCCAAACTACTAAGAATGGATCCGCTACAGATATGAATGGTTAAGGTATATAATGCTCCCAACATTTTAAGGCGCTTAGCATGTCCCAAGAAATCACTGATTTTGGTTATCAACAAGTTCCAGTTAAAGAGAAAGCTGAGCGCGTGGCGGCGGTTTTTTCTTCGGTGGCGGGTAAATACGATTTAATGAATGATTTGATGTCTTTAGGCATTCATCGTTTTTGGAAACGTTTTACCATTCAACTCAGCGGCGCTCGGGCGGGGCAAAAAATTTTGGACTTAGCAGGTGGCACCGGCGATTTAGCGCGTTTATTTCTTGACGAAGTAGGTCCCAATGGCCAAGTTTATTTGGCAGACATCAATGCTGCCATGCTACAAATCGGCCGTGACCGACTTATTGATCAGGGCGCACTTGGCAATGTTCACTACATTCAAGCAAATGCCGAAACCTTACCTTTTACTAACAATTATTTTGATTGCATTAGCATCGCCTTTGGCTTACGCAACGTTACCGATAAACTGGCGGCATTAAAATCGATGTATAAGGTCTTAAAACCTGGTGGCCGTTTACTGGTATTGGAATTTTCTAAGCCTGTGTTAGCGCCTTTAAGTAAACTTTATGACACTTATTCGTTTGCGCTACTGCCTAAATTAGGCCAGTGGATTACCGGCGATGCACCCAGCTACCAATATCTTGCGGAATCTATACGCATGCACCCCGATCAAGACACTCTAAAAGAAATGATTATTGCTGCCGGCTTTGATACATGTGAATACCACAATTTAACGGGTGGTATTGTGGCTTTACATCGGGCTTGGAAATATTAAGGAAAATCCATATGCTGTTCTCAATCATGCTGACACCGTTAGAAAAATTACTCAATTACTATTTACAATTGGATCCGGAAAGTAAACCACGGTTAGCTATGCTAGCGGGTAGAGTTATTGCCGTGGAATTACAAAATTTTGGTTATCAAATTTATTGGCTTATCAATAACGACGGCATCACCTTAACCGACACTCATGCTGGACTGGTAGATGTCACTCTGCGCGGCTCACCTTTTGATTTTTTGCGCGTGAGTGCTAGCGGTTCTAATAGTTCTGCGATGATCAACAGCAACATCACGTTATTAGGTGATACCGAAGTGGCACAGCAATTTAAAGCGCTCTTTGCCAATCTCGATATCGACTGGGAAGAACAACTATCTCGCCTGACAGGCGATGTGATTGCTAGACAGGCTGTCAATTTTCTTCGTACCGTATCCGACTGGGCAAAAAAAACCTCGACCACACTACAACAAAATTTTACGGAATATGCGCAAGAAGAAGCGCGTTGGTTACCACCGCGCGAAGAACTGCAAGATTTTTTTACCAACATTGATCATTTACGCAATGACACTGAACGCATGGCGCTCAAATTAGCACGCTTGGCACAAAAATATGAAACTTTTTAATCGTTTTATTCGTTTAACCCAAATTAATTTTATCTTAACGCGCTACGGTTTAGATCAAATTGTTTTATCGATCCATTTATTGCGACCGTTACGTTTTATTAGTTATTTTAATCCATGGAATTGGGGGGTTAATAAAAATTTATCACGCGGGCAGCGCTTGCGGTTAGCTTTCGAAGCCTTAGGTCCTATTTTTGTTAAATTTGGCCAAGCACTTTCTACTCGTCGCGATTTATTGCCGCCCGATATTGCTGACGAATTAGCTAAACTACAAGATAAAGTCCCACCATTTCCCGGCGATATTGCACAAACAATTTTAGAAAAGACTTTTCAGCGCACCCTTCCTGAATTATTTTCTGAATTCAATTTAACACCGTTAGCTTCTGCTTCGATTGCCCAAGTTCACACTGCAAAATTGCATGATGGTAAAGAAGTTGTAGTAAAAGTTTTACGCCCGAATGTACACAAACGTATCAAAAGCGATATAGATTTGATGTATGTATTAGCGCGCTTAACGGAACGCTATTTACCCGAGAGTCGGCGTTTTAAACCCATAGAAATTGTAGCGGAGTTTGAAAATACACTCGTTGACGAATTAGACTTACAACGCGAAGCTGCTAATGCCTCGCAATTGCGCCGTAATTTTCTGCGTTCGCCATTGCTTTATATTCCAGAAGTTTATTGGCCTTATGTCACTAAAAACGTGTTAGTCACCGAACGCATCTACGGCATCCCAATTTCCGATATCGCTACCTTAAAACAACATAATATCGACTTAAAAATATTAGCCGAACGCGGCGTAGAAATATTTTTTACCCAAGTGTTTCGTGATTGTTTTTTTCATGCTGACATGCACCCTGGTAATATATTTGTATCACCACTCCACCCTGAAAATCCGCAATATTTAGGCGTTGATTTTGGCATTATGGGAACCTTAAGTCCTTACGATCAACGCTACTTAGCAGAAAACTTGTTAGCTTTTTTTAACCGCGATTATCGGCGCGTAGCCACTTTACATTTAGAATCAGGCTGGGTGCCTGAAAATACGCGCATCGATGAATTTGAAGCAGCTATTCGTACCGTCTGTGAACCGATGTTTGAACGACCTTTAAAAGATATTTCGTTTGGCGCTTTATTATTAAGCTTATTCCACGCTGCGCAGCGTTTTAATATGCGGGTACAACCACAATTAATTTTATTACAAAAAACTTTATTTAATATCGAAGGATTAGGGCGCCAGCTATATCCTGATTTGGATTTATGGCACACCGCCAAACCGTTTTTAGAGCGCTGGATGAAACGGCAATTAGGCACAAAGGCGTTTGTACGTAAGATGCGCGAAAACGCTCCGTACTGGCTGGAAAAAATGCCAGAACTTCCTAATTTGTTCTATCAGACCTTAACCGAATTCCGCACGGAAATTCGTAGTAACCAAGCACTAAATCTGCTGCAACAACAAGAGCTAGCTCGAAAAACGCGTAAAAAAAGCTATTGGCAAATAGGCTTAGGCAGCCTGCTTGTTATCTGGGCATTACTTAATACAAATATTATTCCAAGTTGGCAGACCCTCCTCCACAGTGAATCTGCAAAAGTTCTTATTGGCGTAGTAGGTCTATTATTAGTGTTGTTTCCTGGCAGATATAAAAAAGATTAAACCTAACAAAGGAGAGCTATATGGGATTTCACGGCATGAGTTTTGGTTCCTTAATTTTATTACTAATCCTTATTGTTTTGGTATTTGGCACTAAAAGAATACGCACTATGGGTGAAGACTTAGGTGAGGCTCTGAAAGGGTTTCGTAAAGGTTTGCACGGCGAAGAAACTACCAGCACCGTTGTAAACAAAACGGAAACAGAAAAATCAACTTCCAGCAACGACACACATGTTTAATTTTAGTTTTGGCGAAGTATTAGTGGTAACAATCGTTGCTTTGCTTGCTATTGGCCCTAAGCAATTACCCGTAGTAGCTGAACAGTTAGGGCGTTGGCTACAAAAATATCGGACTTTTTCTAACAGCGTAAAAAATGCGGTAACGGAAGTAACAAACCAACAAAAACTTGCTGACAATGAACAGCGCGCACAGGCGGCTGATAAAAAATATCAAGAAAAATAAGCTATGGACACCACACGTTCTTTCTTAACTTATTTAACGGAGCTGCGTACGCGTTTGTTGCATTGCTTGCTGGTTTTAGGTGCTTGCAATCTTATTTTACTGCCGTTTGCCAATTCACTTTATCATGCATTAGCACTCCCGCTATTAAAACAATTACCGCACGCTAGTACGCTGATCGTCACCGCATTACCAGCTGCTTTTTTTGTACCACTAAAATTTTCTTTTATCTTAGCAATCGCGTTAGCTATTCCTTTTATTCTTTATCAGTTTTGGGGGTTTGTAGCGCCAGCACTTTATCAAAGCGAACGGCATTGGATTTGGTTAATTTTGCTTTTGAGCAGCGTACTATTTTATCTAGGCATGCTATTTGCTTACGCTATTGTTTTTCCCTTGTTATTTAAGTTTTTTATTCAAACGGCACCAGCAGGAGTAACGGTACTGCCGGATATTAATCAATATTTAGATCTAGTAACGCAATTATTTTTTGCATTTGGCCTCGCCTTCGAAATTCCTGTTGCCATCGTAATTCTCACTACCTGTAACATCACCACTAGTGAGAAAATTGCGCAGCAGCGCCGTTATTTCATTGTTCTAGCCTTTGTTTTTGCCATGCTGCTAACACCCCCGGATGTAGTTTCCCAGTCTTTGTTAGCTGTCCCTATGTGCTTATTATTTGAAATCGGGTTATTATTAGCACGCTTTATCAAACCCATGCGATCGGTTACGAGCCATGCCTAAAATATTAGTAGTAGATGATGATCCTATCAGTTTACGAATCGCCATCCATCACTTAGAACAAAACGGTTACGACACTATTGCTGCAGAAAATGGCCAGCAAGCTTTAAATTTATTGCAAAGTGCGCCAAACGAATTTTCGTTAGTGCTCACGGACCGTATTATGCCCAAGCTGCACGGTCTTGATTTGATTAAGCAAATGAAAGCAGATGCCACCTTGCATAACATACCAACGATCATGTTAACGGGTGTTGCCGATAAAGAAGAAATGATCGAAACCATTAAAGCCGGTGTTTTTGATTTTATTTACAAACCCATTGAGCAAGAATTACTTTTACTCACGATAAAACGAGCTTTAGCACAAAATCATACGACCGCTAAAATCCAGCATAAGACGTAAAGCCCCTTTTTTGTAGGGGCGAATAATCATTCGCCCTAAACACAAAGTTCTGCATCTTTTTCGGCAAAGCTATAGTACAATTACCTAAATTCAACCCCTTAAAATAGGCAGAATATGCAAATTCTTTTAGCTAACCCGCGTGGCTTTTGCGCCGGTGTTGATCGCGCAATTGCCATCGTCAATCGTGCGCTTGAAATGTTAAATCCCCCCATTTATGTGCGTCATGAAGTGGTTCATAACCAATTTGTAGTAGATGACCTACGTCAACGCGGCGCGATTTTTGTCGATGAAATTGCGCAAGTGCCTGATAATGCTACCGTGATTTTTAGTGCTCACGGTGTGTCGCAAGCGGTACGCGAGGAAGCAAAAGGGCGCGGTTTAAAAGTTTTTGATGCCACCTGTCCTCTGGTTACCAAAGTTCATATGGAAGTTGCCCGCTATAGTCGTTTAGGCCAAGAATGTATTTTGATTGGTCATGCCGGTCATCCAGAAGTAGAAGGCACCTTAGGTCAATATGACAATACTGACGCTGGCATTTATTTAATTGAACACGAAAGTGATGTTGCGAAATTAAAAATTAAAAATCCTGAATTTTTAAGTTATGTTACGCAAACCACTTTGTCTGTCGATGATACTACGCGCATCATTCATGCTTTGCGCGAACGCTTCCCACAGATTATGGGCCCCAAGAAAGACGACATTTGTTACGCCACCCAAAATCGTCAAGATGCAGTAAAAACTTTAGCAGAGCAGTGCGATATTGTTTTGGTAGTAGGCTCTGTCACTAGTTCTAACTCCAATCGTCTAAAAGAATTAGCAGAGCGTTTAGGTCGCCCCTCTTATTTAATTGATTCTGCTGATGATATCCAACCAGAATGGGTACAAAATAAAAATATTGTTGGCATTACAGCTGGCGCTTCTGCCCCAGAAATTTTAGTGACGCAAGTTATTGCGCGCCTCAAAGAGTGGGGCGGCCAAGAAGTTAGAGAAATTTCTGGACGTCCAGAAAACGTCACCTTCGCTTTACCTAGAGAATTGCGTACGGAAACTAACGGCACTATAGAATAATTCAAAGCATGAAGCATACTGAAGCCATTGAAAAAAAAATTATTAACCTAACAAAAGAAGCGCTACCTGATGTGTTTGCAATTTATTTATTCGGCAGCACAGGCACTCAATTTGAAAACAAAAATAGCGATGTCGATATAGCCATCCTACCTAAACAAAAACTAACCCCACAACAACGTTGGGAGTTACAACAAAAACTCGCTATCAGTCTAAATAAAGATGTCGATTTAATTGACTTATTACAAGCGACTACCATTTTACAGTTTAAGATTATTAGCACAGAACGCTTATTGTTTTGCCGAGATAAAAACCAATGCGATACATTTGAAATGTTCGCCATTACCAGTTATCTCTATTTAACGTTGTTTACAACGCATTCAAGAAGAATATCAAGGTCATGAAAATGAATTTTCAACTAATCACACAAAACAAGATGCGATTATTTTAAATATTCAGCGAGCTTGTGAAGCTGCAATTGACATGGGAACTCATGTAATTCGTCTACGTCGCCTAGGCATTCCACAAAGTAGTCGAGAAATTTTTTTATTGTTAGAAAAATCTAATTTAATTTCACAGGGGTTAAGTCAAGAGCTACAGGCAATGGTGGGCTTTCGCAATATTGCCGTACACAATTACATATCTTTAAATCTCGAAGTTGTGCGTTCAATTATTGAAAACAACCTCGGTGTTTTTTTAAAGTTTAATCAAGTCATGTTGCAACTTGATATTAATAATTAAACCATCGGCAACCTAGTCTGCTTCGCCTGCAAAGATGCCAGCATTTCTTTAGAATAAAATCTTAATGGTGCGTCTTTATTTGTTAGTTCTGCTTTAGCAGCAACAAAAAAAGTAGCAAAATCATGGGTAGTCGGATTATTTTTAATGGCATCCGCTACAACCAAAGTCCACGCGTACGTTAATGTTTCATGAAAAATATGACTAGCGCCTATCGCGGTTGCATATTTTTTTATTTCAGCTGCAATTAAATCCGCCGCCGTTTCAAACTTATGGTGTGTTAAATAATACCAAGCCACTCGCAAATGTGCTTGATGTGTAAACTCGCTTTTAGGCAAGGTATGGTCAGTAAATTTTTGCATGAATTCTGTATCAGTCATGATCGATTCCACATCATCCCCAACATTCTTGCATTGTACCTAAACCCATTTGTTGTTTGCGGCCACGTTGATCAATCATCAATGTTTTACACAAAATATCGTTGTGTGCTTGTACTGCATTAGGAATTGCTTGTAGCTCATAACCTGAAGCACTGGTTTGAGCAATTGCCAATGTATAAAAACCATGAGCCGTAGTTGCAGCAACTCCTAACTCACTGAGAGTCGCTCCTTCATAACTGCCATTTTTAATCGCGGCATATCGCTCCATGCTAGCAGCTAAATTAAGTAGCGCAATTTGCGCTTCGCTGCGGCGCGCTTTGGTCATGTGTTGCGTGTAAACAGGATAGGCGATAGCCGTTAATATACTTATCACGGCTATCACGATCATCAACTCTAACAGAGAAAAACCACGACTATTAATGCAACTCTCCTTTACGCAAACCTAATTCACCGGCAATTTGACCAGCAAATGCCGCACCTAAACGATTAGTAACTTGATCCAGAATACTGGGCTTAACTGTATAATCAACAATCGTTTTGTTTTTTATGACATCACGCGCTACAGATCGCGCATCACCAAAACCGTCAATTAAGCCCAGTGGCAAGGCTTGTGTTCCTGTCCAAACTAACCCAGAGAAGGTATCTGGTGTTATCTTCAAACGTTTACCACGTCCTTGTTCTACGTCTTTAATAAATTGTTGATGGACAGTATCCAACAATACTTGCGCATCTTGTTGTTCTACTGGTTTTATCGGCGAAAAAGGATCTAAAAAGCCTTTATATTGCCCTGCGGTTAGTAAACGACGTTCCACGCCAATTTTTTGCATTCCTTCCACGAAACCAAAACCATCCATTAACACACCGATTGATCCGACCAAACTGCTTGGATTTGCGTAAATTTGATCGCCTGCTGAGGCAATGTAATAAGCTGCGGAAGCACAGAGATCCGAACAGACGACATACAATTTTATGTTAGGGTATTTGTTACGTTGATAACGAATTTCGTTATAAACATTAGAAGCTTGCACCGGACTTCCACCAGGACTATTAATTCGTAAAATAATCGCTTTAGTGTTTTTGTCTTTAAACGCTTTTTGCAACGCGGAAATAATATTGTCAGCGCTAGCAGATTTGGTGTCATCGATCTCACCCCGTATATCTACCAAGCCAATATGTTCTTTCTGTTTGTCAGCGGAAAGATTATTAGTAGGCCATATTAAAATTAGCAACAATAATAAATAAGCAAGAAACAACAACTTGAAAAAAATGCCCCAACGACGCTTACGCCGTTGCTCTTTTAAAGATTCAAACAATAATTTTTCTACCGTTTTTTGTTCCCAACCCGGATTTTGTAGCTCAGCCATAAAAAAGTCGCCTTATTGCAAGTTAGCCGCCGATTATAGCGGTTTTCTTGGTATGCATGAAGCTTTTTAGTCAGACACTGCCTGACTAAATTTTCTATGAATCGCCTTGATTTTCTCTTGGTACAACCCCACATTAGTGTCAAACTAGTATGAAATGACAAAAGGAAGGAATCTCCTATGAGCTTAAATAAACTTACCTCGAAATTCCAAGCGGCTTTGAGTGAGGCGCAATCGTTGGCAGTGGCTAATGATCAGCAATTCATTGAGCCTATTCATCTTATGAAAGCCCTTTTGGTGCAAGAGGGCGGCACTGCTAGGCCTTTGCTGCTAAAGGCCAAGGTCAATCTTACCGAACTCATGAGCCAACTGGATCAAGCGCTGGCGAAATTGCCGCAAGTGCAAGGAACACCTGGCGAGGTCTACCCATCTAAAGACTTAACGCGCTTGCTTAATCATGCTGACAAAATTGCGCATGAACGCAAAGATCAGTATCTCTCCAGCGAATTATTCATTTTAGCCGCTATCGATGATTCAGATACATTAGGGCAAATTTTACGAAAAGTTGGCGCCACAAAAAAAACGCTAACCAATGCCATTGATGAAATTCGCGGTGGCGAAACGGTAGGAGACGCCGATGCAGAAGAACGGCGCCAAGCTTTAGAAAAATATACCATCGACCTCACCGCGCGCGCCGAAAAAGGCAAACTTGATCCGGTTATTGGTCGTGATGACGAAATTCGTCGCACTATCCAAGTATTACAGCGTCGCACCAAAAATAATCCAGTCTTAATTGGTGAGCCAGGGGTAGGAAAAACGGCGATCGTCGAAGGATTAGCGCTGCGTATAGTAAACGGCGAAGTTCCAGAAGGCTTAAAAAATAAACGTTTATTAGCTTTAGACATGGGCGCTTTAATTGCCGGCGCAAAATTCCGCGGTGAATTCGAAGAACGTTTAAAAGCCGTCTTAAATGATTTAGCCAAACAAGAAGGGCAGATCATTTTATTTATTGATGAACTACATACTATGGTCGGAGCAGGCAAAGCCGAAGGCGCTATGGATGCTGGCAATATGCTTAAACCTGCATTAGCACGCGGCGAATTACATTGTGTCGGCGCGACCACGTTAGATGAATATCGCAAATACATTGAAAAAGATGCGGCACTCGAACGCCGTTTCCAAAAAGTGCTGGTAGATGAGCCTAGTGTAGAAGATACCATCGCAATTTTACGTGGGTTAAAAGAACGCTACGAAGTACATCACGGTGTGGAAATTACGGATCCTGCTATCGTTGCGGCCGCTACTTTATCGCATCGATACATTACCGATCGTAATTTACCGGATAAAGCAATCGATCTCATTGACGAAGCTGCTAGTCGTATTCGCATGGAAATCGATTCCAAACCCGAAGAAATGGATCGCTTAGAACGTCGTTTAATTCAATTAAAAATTGAACGAGAAGCGTTGAAAAAAGAAAAAGACGAAGCTTCGAAAAAACGTTTAGCTTTGTTGCAAGAAGAAATTGATAAATTAGAAAAAGAATATTCTGATTTAGAAGAAATTTGGAAAGCCGAAAAAGCTGCGCTACAAGGTAATCAACAAGTTAAAAGCGAATTAGAACAAGCCCGCATGGAATTAGAAGTAGCACGCCGCAATAATGATTTAGCGCGCATGTCAGAATTACAATACGGCCGCATTCCAGAGCTAGAAAAACAACTGCTTGCGGCTAATAGCAGCATAAATATTGTCGAGCAAAAAGATAAAGCACACTTGTTGCGTAACAAAGTGACAGAAGAAGAAATCGCTGAAGTCGTGTCGAAGTGGACCCACATCCCTGTTGCAAAAATGTTGGAAGGCGAGAAAGAAAAATTATTGCAGATGGAAGAAGTGTTGCACCACCGTGTGATCGGTCAGGACGAAGCGGTTAATGTCGTCGCCGACGCAATTCGTCGTTCACGCGCTGGTTTATCCGATCCTAACCGCCCCATCGGATCCTTCATGTTTTTAGGGCCTACGGGTGTTGGTAAAACCGAATTGTGCAAAGCTTTGGCCGGCTTTTTATTTGACACCGAAGAAGCGATGGTGCGCTTAGACATGTCTGAATTTATGGAAAAACATTCCGTGGCGCGTTTGATTGGCGCACCTCCTGGTTATGTAGGTTATGAAGAAGGTGGTTATTTAACGGAAGCGGTTCGTCGTCGTCCTTATTCGGTTATTTTGCTGGATGAAATTGAAAAAGCCCACGCCGATGTTTTTAACATTTTGCTGCAAGTGTTAGACGATGGTCGTTTAACCGATGGCCAAGGTCGCACGGTAGATTTCAGAAACGCTGTGATTGTCATGACTTCTAATTTAGGTTCGCAATTAATTCAAGAATTAGCGAATGAAAATAATTACGAAAAAATGAAGAACGCGGTGATGGATATCGTCGGCCAGCATTTTCGCCCGGAATTTATTAACCGGGTTGATGAAGTGGTCGTGTTCCATCCGTTAGGACGCGAACAAATCGAACGCATTGCTAACATTCAAATTGATTATTTACGCGCCCGTTTACGCGAGAAAAATTTGCAATTGGAATTAACCGATAAAGCTCTCAAACATTTATCGACGATTGGTTACGATCCTGTGTATGGCGCGAGACCCTTAAAACGCGCTATTCAGCAAACGTTAGAAAATCCGCTAGCCCGCGATATTTTGCAAGGGAAGTTTTTGCCGGGGGATAATATCCACGTTGATTTTAATGGAAAAGAATTGATGTTTGAGAAACGCTAATGGCAGCTTGGCTGCATTAGCGTTTAAATTTCTTAAAATGAACCTCCCCATGGGAAACTGTTGGCCGCGGTTCCGAGCCCCCCCCCCTATACAACCAAGCGAAAGCCAAACCCATCGCTGCTGTAGCTCGCCACCATTGGCCCACTTGTGGCTTTTTTGCTCTCCTTACCGACACTGCTATCCATCTCCCAGCAAACTGGTTAAAATGGCCTCCTCATTCTAGAGGAGCCTTTTATGAATATTAAGAAAAAACCGCCGATGGTTATTTATCTAGCCTGCACTATCGCCGCTTTGGCTGGCTTATTATTTGGGTTTGATACCGGCATCATCTCCGGTGCGCTTTTGTTTATTCAAAAGGATTTTGTCCTCACCGATGCCATGAAGGAATTAATCGTCAGCAGCGTGTTATTTGGCGCCATGTTAGGCTCCGTCTGTAGCGGACACCTTACTGATAGCTTGGGTCGCCGGCGCGTGATGCTTATCATCTCAGGCTTATTTATCTTTGGTACCCTGATTGCTGCGTTTGCCTCTAGCGTTACCTTCATCATGCTAGGACGTTTTTTCATCGGGATCGCTATCGGAATTGGTTCCTACACCGCCCCTTTATATATTGCCGAAATCGTGCCGTTTGAATTACGTGGCGGCTTGGTGTCGTTGAATCAATTAGCCATTACCTTAGGAATCATGGGCTCCTTTTTTATTAATTACATTTTTAGTGGCTCAGAAGATGCTTGGCGCTGGATGTTTGCTATCGGCATCTGCCCCGCCGTACTGCTGAGTATCGGTATGTTCTTTTTGCCAGAAAGCCCACGCTGGTTGGTAAAAGAACGCAAAATCGCCGAAGCTAAATCTACCTTGCAATATTTACGCGGCAACGCCGATGTTACCCATGAGGTCACTGAAATTGAGCAAAGCATGCAAAATCGCCAAGCGAAATTTAAAGAAATTTTTTCCGCTTGGGTACGACCCGTATTATTTTTAGGAATGATGTTAGGCTGCTTGCAACAAATCAGTGGCATTAACACCATTATTTATTACGCACCTAGCATTTTTCAATTAGCGGGTTTCCACGATTCTTCTAGCACAATTCTGGCCACCTTAGGCATTGGTATTGTGAACGTGCTAGCTACTATTTTTGCTATCTATTATTTAGATAAAGTAGGTCGCCGCCCCTTATTATTATCGGGTTTAATTGGCATGTGTGTCAGCTTGTTTGCCTTAAGTTTTACTTTTCACTTAAACAGCCCAGCGCAAACAATGCGTTTACTCGCGATGGCTTGCACATTCATTTACATCATCTGCTTTGCGATTAGTTTAGGCGCAATGCTGTGGTTACTCGTAGCAGAAATTTTCCCACTCGAAGTACGCGGTGCTGCTATGAGCGTAGCGGTTTTCAGCTGCTGGTTTTGGAATTTCGTCGTGTCATCCACGTTCCTCACCGTATTACACTGGCTAGGACCGGTAGATACCTTTTTAATGTTCGGACTCTTTTGTGTGGGCGGTTTCATTTTCTGTTACTACAAAGTGCCAGACACCACTGGCGTTTCTTTGGAACAAATCGAAAAAAATATTCGCCAAGGATTACCGTTGCGCTACATCGGCCAACCACCTGCTAAAACTGCACGTGCTAGCACTACTTTAGAAACAGCTGGTTAATGATGAAAACGATCATCACATGGGATTTAGGAGCAACGAATTGCGCAGCAGCGATTGTTGCTTACGATCCGCACTCAGAGCAATTTAGCTGCACTAAATCTGCTTCGGTAAAATTATCTGCTTGTAATTCTTTAGAAGAATTAATTTACCGACTAGAACATGCGCTCTCGATTCACATGCAAGACGCGGATGCTATTTGCATAGGGGCTGCTGGCCATTACGACGGCAGCCATCTCATCCACACCTCACCTTATCCATACACCATGCCCTTTGCGCAAATCGCGCAATTACAAAAATGGCCGCCCTTTGCCATTATTCACGATTACGCTCCCATCGTGTGCGCAACCTTTACCGATTATGTTGCACAAGCGCACAACGTGCGAAAATTAAATTCGGCGCCTTTAAATAAATTTGGTCGTCGTGTTACTTTGGGTGTTGGTACCGGTTTAGGTTTAAAGGATGGTGTGTTACTAGAAAGCGGTGATTTCTGGTTAGGTCAAAATGAATTTGGTCATATTGGGATTACCACTCCTCCGCTTTGTGATCCTGCGCAACAACAACGTCATCAAGAGTTAATTAAATTTTTGCGCAGCGAGCAAGTGTTAACAGCCAATGAACCGTTAACCTTTGAAAAAATTCTTTCGGGTCAAGGCACGCTGCGTTTATATCGTTTTTTAACCGCGTGCCAACAAACAGTTTCACCCGAAGAAGTTGGGACAAAAATGCGGGAAGGGCAGGCCAAAGAATTAGAAACGATGTTTGCCTGGTATTTAGGTTTATTTGTCGGCACGGTGCAACTAGCTTTTATGGCCAACGGTGGCACCTGGATTACCGGTGGTGTTATTTTAAATCACCTCAATTTATTTGATTATCCTGACTTCATGCAAGGCATAGAAGCCTCACCTGCCTATTTATCTTTGCGCCAAAGTTTTCCATTAGGCGTGTTGTGCAATCGCGAACACGCATTTATGGGTGGCGCTTTTTATGCGAGCAAGCGTTTGCTTAGATAAAATCCAACCAAAGTTTAATCGCTTGATTTAATTGTTTATGCTCATTGACAGTAAGAGTTCCAATTTTTTCTCTTATCTTGTCACGGCGAATAGCTGTGATTTTATCAACCATAATTTGTGAGGCTGACTCGAAGCCATTTTGCGAAGTAGGCTGTAACAGCAATCGGAACAAGGGCGCTTCAGTGAGGTGAGATGTAATTGGGCAAATTTGATTAACCAATAAAATTGACGCGCCAGTATTACGTCGTCTTATTTTTTCTGAAATTTCAAATAAAAATAGAGAGATAATATTTGACGCTATTCTTACTGAAGCGCGGACGGAGAATTTTTTGTTGGTTTCGATCCAGAAAAGCAGGAAGTAATTACCCTTTTAAAATAAGACCGCATTTCTTCCAAAAATGATAAAAATCTTGACGATTTGTCAATTTTTTGTACAATTAGGCCTCCCATATTCGATAATCTCCTAAAAATATGCCACAAGAACATAAAGAGAATAAAGCGGACCAAGATCTAGAATCTAAGATCGTTAGCGATTTTCATTCGCATCGCGAAAATACCATGAAATACGCACCTTCAGTAAGTGTTGCCGTAGCAATGAAAACCTTAGAAGAAACATATTTATCCCAATATACCCCAGAACAAATTGAGCAAGAATATAAAATTTGTGTTGCCGAGTTACGCGAAACTATTCGTGAAAGCAAAGATGATGCATTAGGTGTTTCTGTTGAAAATATTATTAAAAAAGCTCAGGAGCCTCTTGATGGAGTATTAGATCGAGTGACTTTTTGTTTACCAAAATCTACCGAATCAAAAGCCGATGACAATAAATATATTGAAGTAACACGGGAATTTCCTATAAAAAAAGCATTAATCTTAGTGTGGAAAGCCCAGCGCGATCACAAAAGGCTTATGCACAATTATACAGACGCGGAAGAAAAAGAGCTAAAACTTAAATCTGCTGAAAAAGATTTTCCTAAGCGACTCGAGAGCTTTTTTAACCGACTTAAACTAATTAAATTAAAGCCCATTTGTCATAAAGGAATTCGTCATGATTTAATCTCGCTTTTAAATGAAATTCATCCGGATGTTAAAATCATCGAAGATGAAAGAATGACTATATTTGCATTTTTGCGCGATAAGATTAATGTATTATTTTGGAAATGTTATGCTGAATCAAATTCTAACGATAGAAAAAAAGCGTTAACTACTGCATTATTTATTTGGATGCGTGATAGTAATCCTAAAAAATTATTACAGGAAATTGATCCAACTAACACTATTTTTAAAGAATTGAGTCGTTATTTTATTGCCCATGGTTGCAACCCAAAAATTATAAAACTCGAAGAACTAATCGAAGAAGCTTTGCCTTCTCTTAGTTATCCTTATGATGAACAGCAACAGCCAGCTCTTGCAATGGTCCACTCTATTTTAACTGCCGTAGAATTGCATGAAGATCATAGCCGTGCTAAAGCATTAGAACACATGCAAAATTGGATTATAGCAACTTATCAACCTGGTCATATTGAACAGCAAAGCGAAGTTGCTACTTTTTACACCCTGTATCAAGCTAGTAAAAACCTTGAAGATTACCAATTTTTGCTAAATGTAACTGGAAATTTTGAACAGTTTAATGACCTTAAAAAGGCTTGCGAGGCCTATTTTTCTAATGGTGCTGCTCCTACAAAAAAAGATTTTGCAACCGTCATAGTTCTTAGTAAAACCATAAGAAAAATAAAAGAAGATGATAAACTAATAAGTGAATTTGAAAACTTTTTTGCCCATTGGTTTATAGCAGAAGAGGGCCCTGAACAACACCTTGCAGCCAGACAACGGCTTTATGGCATATTCTTAGATAAAACAACGCGGGCTAAAATTTTAATAGATGATGAAACTATTCAAGATTTTATTAACCAAGGCTATATCAAAGAAGAGGGGGTTGTAGGCATTGGCCCTTATGAAATCAATCGTATTTTTTTACATGCCCTTTGGGTAAATCCAGAAAAATGGAGTACAAATTTTCGATTTACTTTCCATGTTGTCAGAAAATTTGTTGAAAATAAATTTAACGAAGAAAATCATGGTCGTGCTCGAAGTCTTAAAAAAAACTCTTACCCAAAAGAATTATTTAGATTATTTGATTATTTATTTCAAGCTTCTGATAAAAGAAAACAAGGTGTAGCTATCCCAGAAAATCTAATTGTAAATCCAGAAAATCTACAAAATATAGAAGAATGGATGCAAATTTCGGCCTATTTTATTAATGACGAACAACGTGAAAAATTCTATTTTACTCAAGTAATTAAAATTAAAAAGCTCATTAAGGATAAATTAAATACTTTTCAAGAGTGTGGAAACTTATTTCTTGGGAAAATATTAAAAACTCTTCCCCCTAAAGTAAGAATATTTTTTCTCAAACAGCACGCCAAAAAATCATCTTATTTTAATATAGATTTATTTCACATAATTTTAGAATTAATTCCAAGAAATGAGATACTTTCTTGTATTAACATGCTAGAAATTAACACTATTTTTGCAGATCTTGGCCTACAAGATAGATTAATTGCACTGTTATCTACTCCTGGCAAATTAATAATTCTTGAAGAATTTACAATTGATGTTAGCACTCCGGAACACCTAAATAGAATTTTACATCGTTTTTCTCCAGAAGAAAGATTAAATTGTATTTTAGAGTTATTATCTCTAAATTTTCCTAGAAAAGGGCTGTTTAATTTAGTTTTAGAATTTTTAAAAATTATTCCGGTTAATGAACGAGCTGCACGTTTACGCTCATTGAATATCAATCTATATCCAGCTTTTCCTTTTTCTGATCCCATCGCTTTCCTCATTGATAATAATATACAGAACGTCAAAGAAATTATCGCTTTACTTCCTATTGACCAACGTTTTGAATTTTTAAAAAAATATGGGATTAGATACGAGCTTAATGAAGACCTGACTGCGCAACTGCAAGCATGTTTAAAATACTTACCAAAAGAACAAAGACTTGATGGCTTTTTAGTGTTCCGGCAAGATCGGAAATCCTTAAAAATTCCTCGCTATTGGATAGAAAATAATATTCCAAAAAATCAGTGGCTTTATTTTGCTAATCATTGTTCTGATATAACAGGCATAGAAACATTTATAAAAATAACTTTAAATTCTTTGTCTCCAGATGAAAGATGGTCTTTTATTAAATGGGCTACAGACAAACATAACGAATGCAATATAGTCGATGGCGAAATTTTATTTTTTTATTTAAAAAAATATGTTCTTAAACAAGATAGATTGAACGTTATTTTAGAATTAAACATCGAAAATCAAGCTATTATACGTGATATCAATGATTTAATGAAAATAACTGACGCTCTTCCACAAGTTCAAAGATTCACTTTTTTTAGGCGGCACGCAAAATTTTTTATAAAGAACCAACCTATCATGTTCCTTTTTGAGTGGGATTCAGTTTTAGAAATAGTTCCACCTGAAGAACACTTGAATTTTATTCTGGAGTTAGATATTAGCTTTAACAAAGCCCGCATTTTTGATTTGCGAAAATTGCAGGGGGTACTAAAAAATAACTTTCCTGCTTTTTTGGTACAAAATAAGATTGATATCCCTCTACTTTTTGATCTAATTCTTAGGGAAGTAAATTATAAATCCAATGCATTTTTTTGGAGCACTAACGAATGTAAATCAGACAATAATGTAAGAGGATTAGTGCCTGATTTTGAAAAAAGATTTATAATTTTGGATAAACATTTTTCTGAAAAAACAAATAAATATGACTATGAAAATTATCAGTTTTGTAAGAATCTTATCCGCGAACTTGCAGAAAACTTTACTTTTTATCCGGCTGACGAGCTTCCATGTGACGAACGTCCAGTATTAGGTTTGTAGAAACATCTACTGCTAATAAACTTAGTGGATCCAACAACCACCCCGCAGTTTACTGCGGGGTGGTTGTTGGCCTTTAATTATAATTGTCAACCTAAATTTTTTATATCGAGGATTAAAAACTGTCTTTACGTTCTAAACTTTAAAACTATTTTTCAACTTCTTGCGCACTGCCACGTTTTTCAGCGTTACGTATTGTGGCAAACCATTTTTGTACGGCGGATAATCTTCACCCGTAATTAATGGCTGAATGTATTCGCGGCAGCGATCCGTAATATGAAAACCATCTTTGGTAATAAAGTTACGCGGCAAATGTTTTTCGATATTTGCTACATCAGCTAATTTGGCCGTACCAATCTTCCAGCTGTATTTTTTACCGGGCTTACGCACAATAATTGGCAACACGCCATCTTTGCCCGCTATAGCTAATTCTACCGCTGCTTTACCCATTGCATACGCTTGTTCCACGTCGGTTTTAGAGGCAATATGGCGCGCCGCGCGTTGTAAATAATCAGCAACCGCCCAGTGATATTTGTAACCAAGTTTTTGTTTGATCAGTTGCGCGATCACGGGGGCAACACCGCCTAATTGCGCGTGACCAAACGCATCGCGCAATCCAGCTTCTGCTAAAAATTTACCTTCTTCATTGCGTACGCCTTCGGCTACCACAATGGCACAGTACCCGTATTTTTTCACGCACTCTTGTACGCGTGCTAAAAATTTTTCTTCCTGCAGAGGAACTTCTGGAAACAACACAATGTGCGGCGCTTCCCCTGCTTTTTCTGCTGCAACCCCGCCAGCAGCAGCAATCCAGCCGGTGTGACGCCCCATCACTTCTAAAATAAATACTTTGGTAGAAGTAGCTGCCATGGAAGCTACATCTAAACCCGCTTCACGAATGGATACTGCAACATACTTCGCTACTGATCCATAACCAGGACAGTTATCGGTAATCGGTAAATCGTTATCCACCGTTTTAGGAATGCCAATACACGTTAATGGATAACCTAATTGATGACTCAACTGGGAAACTTTGTGTGCTGTATCTTGTGAATCGCCGCCACCGTTATAGAAAAAATAACCAATATCATGCGCTTGAAATACTTTGATTAAACGTTCGTACTGCGCACGATTTTCTTCTAAACTTTTTAATTTATAACGACAAGAACCGAATGCACCTGCTGGTGTGTAGCGTAACGCAGCGATTGCTTTGGCAGACTCTTTGCTAGTGTCGATCAAATCTTCAGTTAAGGCACCGATAATTCCGTTGCGACCCGCATACACTTTGCCAATTTTACGTTTGTTACGCCGCGCTGTTTCGATAACACCGCATGCTGTGGCATTAATGACTGCCGTTACTCCACCGGATTGAGCATAAAACGCATTTTTAGGCATAAAAACTCCTCTTTAAATTTAATGATTTTGCCATAAAGTACTAACTGGCATTGCATATAGATTTTTGCCAAAGGGTAATATTTCATCGCCCAAATACAACACCAAACCACGATGAAATTTGTTACCTAATTGCTCTGACAGTTCTGCTAACGCTTTAAAATCTTTCTGGCTTACCGTTGCACTTGCTTTTACTTCAATTCCAACACAGCGTCCCGCGCTATCTTCTAAAATAATATCAACCTCTTGGCCATTTGGGGTTCGATAGTGAAATATCCGTGCTCTTGTTTTATTCCACCCCATCTGCTTTTTTAATTCCATCACCACAAAATTTTCTAATAACGGACCAATGAGGTTTTGATCGGATTGCAATCGTTTATCATCTATGCCTAATAGATGAGCTAGTATCCCTGTATCACTTACATAGATTTTAGGAGTTTTTACTAGCCGTTTTCCTAAATTATTGCTCCAAGGTAATGCAGTAAAAATCAAAAAGGTAGTTTGTAACAAAGTCATATAACGCAACAAGGTGGTATGGGAAATTCCGCTTGCCCGCGATAACTCCGCATTGTTTAATAATGAAGAACTGCGCGTTGCCAAGAGTGACATTAATTTAGGGAATACCGTTAAATCGGAAATATTTGCTAACTCACGAATATCACGCTGTAAAATAGATGTTATGTAAGACTCAAACCATTCGTAACGACGCTCCGCTGAACTACGCCCAACAATTTCTGGATAGCCACCCATTATAATTTTTTGTAATAATGTTTCGCGCGATACTGGATTATTAAAAGTCACGGATAAAAAATCGGAAAAAACAGTATCAATAAAAGTTTCTTGCACAGAATTTATCTCTCCTTGTGACAAAGGCCACAAGGTGATTATTTCCATTCTACCCGCTAACGAATCACTGACCTGTGGCAACAATCTAACATTTGCTGATCCTGTTAATAAAAATTTTCCCGGAATTCGTTTTTTATCGACCTCTTCTTTAATTGCTAAAAATAAATCGGGAACTCTTTGAACTTCGTCAATGATAAGATTATCGGAATAATTTTGAATAAACTTCTGCGGATCGGCTTTTACGGCAGCAAGAATCGACAAATTGTCTAGCGTTATGTAGTGCTTGAAATTGTGCGCCTTTGCAATTTCTTTGACTAAGGTGCTTTTCCCTGTCTGTCTAGCGCCATTTAAAAAAACCACTGGGGTATCTTGTAAAGCTGCCGTTAGTTTGGGGGTAATGTGACGCGAATACATGCAATTTAACCATTTCGTGGACTAATTTACACCATTTGATGGTCAAAATATCACAAAATCTCTTTCATTAGCAACTATAGTTACGATAATTAACCATTTCGTGGACTAATTTACACCATTTGCTGGACAATTATCTTTTAACTCGCCGCCAAGATGTCTTAGCAAGGCTTAACAAATACACAACCAGACTTAAACAACTAATCCAAAATGAGGCTGGCCAATCGGTTAAATAAGCTAAAATAATGCCTAACCACACCGTAATTACTGCCAGTACCACTGCTAAAATAATTCCGGGCCAAAAATTACGGGTCCAATTTAGTGCTGTTGCTGCAGGGCCAATTAATAACGTAAAGACTAAAAGAATACCGACTACTTGGCTCACTTCTGTTACTGCCACTGCCACTATCAATAAAAATAAACTGGAAATTAAAGGTAAAGAAACACCTTTTGCCTCGGCTAATTCCGGTTCTAAACTGGCGAATAATAAAGGTCTTGCGATCAACGCCAATGCTAACAAACAAGGCAGAGAAAACCATAGCATTTGCAGGAGTAACGGCCGAGAAACACCTAACACATCGCCAAATAAAATCGCCATGGCTTGTCCAGCATAATTGGTATACAACGATAAAAATAATACCCCTAAACCAAGCGCAAATGCCAAGATAATACCAATCGCCGTATCGCTTTTTCGGCGTTGTTCACCCAACCAACCCATACCACCAGCTGCCAACAACGTTAATAATAACTGTCCAGTTAACGGGCTCAAATTTAGTAAACCAGCACCAGCCGCACCAGCAAAGCTAATATGACTTAAAGCATGCCCGGCAAAAGCTAAATTTCGCACTACAATAAAATAACCCACCAAAGCAGCTACAATCGCCGCAATAGTCCCGGCTAATAAGGCATTGCGCATAAAATCGTAATCAGTGATGCCCAATAGGAGCGTGATGATGTGCGACATCGTCTGCCATGCCTCCTCTAGTTTGATTAATCACATACAATTGTTGTTTATAGCGAATGACTTCTATGGGCATACCGTACAACCAACTTAATTTAGCATCAGTTACTACCTCGTCTACCGTGCCAATAACACCGTTGCCGCGTGCTAAATAAATTATTCGATCCATAATTCCTAATAATGGATTTACATCATGCGCGGTAAACAAAACAGTAACTTTTTCTTCGCGCTGAATCTGTTGCACGACGTGCAACAAAATTTCTTGCTGACGCGGATCTAAATTCGTTAACGGTTCATCTAACAGTAAAATCGTAGGTTTGTTTAATAAAGCTTGTGCTAACAACAAACGCTGGCGCTCACCGCCAGATAACTGCGCATAAGGACGATCAGCGAATTCATGTGCATTCACTAAATGCAAAGTGCGTTCGATGTCTTCTCGTTGCTGCTTATTTAACAGTGGCAATCCCCATTTAACTCCATTACATGCAGCTGCCAGCCGCGCTCTTCCGCACAATTGACTGGTATGCACTGTTTGCATAGCTTGTGGCAAATAACCGATATCAAAACGACCGCGCTGTATCGGTTGTTGCGCAATCCGAATAGTGCCGGCACTAGGAGTGGTTAAACCTAAAATAGCGCGCAACAAGGTACTTTTACCGGCGCCATTGGGACCAAAAATTCCGATAAACTCACCCGCAGCAATAGTAGCATTAAAATCACGTAAAATTACGCGATCGCCATAGGTTAAGCTCAGATTTTCAATTGTTATTGCTGCCACAATTTATCCTTGCAATGCCTTATTAAGCGCAGTTAATTCGTCCTGCAACCATTGCACATAAGTTTTACCCGCGGGTTGCGTTTCACTAATTCCTACCGTGGGGATACCCATTTGTTGCGCTAATGCTTGCATACGCGAAGTTGTAGGATTCACTACCTGATCATTGTAAAACAAAACTCGCACTGATTTATTTCGTAGATAATTTTCAAACTGCGCCGTTTGCGTTGCACTAGGTGCAGTATCATTCATAATACTTAATTGAAAATCTTCGCCATACATTTTTAAACCGAGAGCGTCACTCATTAAATTAAACACCGGTTCGGTAGCAATCACTGGCGTAGCTTGATAACGATGTTTTATCTCAGTAATTTGATTTATTACCTGCTGATAATTTTCATTAAATTGTTTAACTTGTTGTAAAAAATAGTCGCGATGCGTCGGATCCAGCTGGATCAATAAACGCGTCAATGCCTGCGCATAGTGCGGCATGGTGAGAGGGTCGTACCAAAGGTGCGGGTTAGCACCCGGCTTTTTCCCTAACAAATTAGCGATCACAATGATTCTATCCGGTTTTATCGCGGTGACAGCTAACAATTTTTCCATCCAGGGATCGTAATTAATGCCGTTATAAACGATGATATCGGCATTAGCGATGTTACGCGCGGTCGTTGCATTGGCACTAAATAAATGCGGGTCTTGATTGGGATTTTTTAAAATGCTGGTCACACTGACGTAAGGACCACCAATTTGCTGCGCCAAAGCGCCATAGAAATTTTCTGCCGCCACAATTTGCAGTGGTTTTGCTAATAATGCATTGCTAAAGAACACATTCACCAGTATCAGTGTTAAAATCACTAGAAATTTATTGTTCACACTATTCATCCAAATGAGGTTGCAAGTTAATGCACATTCATATTTTAGGTATCTGCGGTACCTTCATGGCGGGAATCGCCGTTTTAGCCAAACAGCAAGGGCATAAAGTCAGTGGCTCCGATGAAAATGTTTATCCTCCTATGAGCACACAACTGCAGGCACAAGGCATCATACTGCAGGAAGGCTACGATCCCAAGCACCTTAGTCCAACCCCTGATTGCATTATCGTCGGTAATACCATGAAACGTGGCAACCCTATGGTGGAATACATGCTGGACCAGCACCTTCCCTATATCTCAGGGCCACAATGGCTAGCAGAAAACATTTTACGGGATCGCTGGGTGTTAGCGGTAGCCGGAACGCATGGCAAAACGACTACTAGCAGCTTATTAGCCTGGATTTTAGATTATGCTGGCTTAAACCCAGGGTTTTTAATCGGCGGTATCGCTCAGAATTTTACGGTTTCGGCACGGATTGGTTCCACGCCGTTTTTTGTGATTGAGGCGGATGAATACGATACTGCTTTTTTTGATAAACGCTCGAAATTCATTCATTACCATCCCCGCACCTTAGTGTTAAACAACTTGGAATTTGATCATGCGGATATTTTCCCTGACTTAAAGGCTATCCAAACCCAATTTCATCATTTGGTCCGCACGGTTCCCAGCAATGGTTTAATTGTTTGCGCCAACGAAGACTCTGCGTTAAAAGATACCTTAGCCTTAGGGTGCTGGACCCCCATTGAATTTATTGACGGCAATAATGCAGTTTGGCAGGCAGAACAAGTCTCTGCCGATGGCAGCCAATTCACCGTTTATTATCAAGGGGAAGCGCAAGGAGAATTAAACTGGTGTTTGCTAGGTCGACATAACATTCATAATGCCTTAGCTGCTATCGCCAGCGCGCACCATGTTGGCATCTCTGTGCCACAAGCAATTTTAGCCTTAGCGGAATTTCGCGGCATTAAACGCCGTTTAGAAGTCATTGGCCAAACCAACGGTGTAACGGTGTACGATGATTTTGCCCACCATCCTACCGCTATTGCCACTACTCTGGCGGGCTTACGTCAGCGTGTTAATAAAGGACGCATTATTGCTATCCTAGAATTAGGCTCATACACCATGCGGACCGGAGTACACAAGCAAAGTTTAGTTCCTGCCTTAAAGGAAGCAGATATTGCCTTATTTGCCAAACCCAAAGGCGAAGATTGGGGTGTGAGTGAAGTAGCGGCTAACCTCACCATTCCTGCCCAGGTCTATAATAGTAATAAGGAAATCATCGCCGCTGTACTAGCAAACAAGCAACAAGGCGATCATATTCTTATTATGAGTAACACGGGGTTTGATGGCTTACATCAACAGTTATTAGCAGAATTAACTACTCAATAACAGCGAGAATTTTTATGCAAGATGATCACATTCCAAACTTCAGCAACAAAGGCGCCTGGCTTGGCTTGCTAGCGTATCTAGCGCTAGCAATCATTATTGCTGCTACTGTTTAAGGCACTAATGACCCTGCGGATGCTAATTGGATAGCTTCATCACTTTGATCGTCTTCAGCAGGCGAAACTAGCGCAGCTTGCAAAATAAAACAACTAGAAATCGCTGATGCTATTGCCGCTCCTTGTTAAAGAACGAAATGGATTTACTGCCCACATAATTTTACCTCCAGAATATTTTTGAAGTGGTGGATATCTAAATTAATTATTTCTAACCTGGGCCCGTGAGGGATGGGGCAGCATCTACTTCAGAATAAGTTTGCGCGCCACCTGCATCCGTCTCGAAATAAGCCCCTGCACCACCTGCGCCTGCTCCAACACTAGCAGGACCCGTATAACTCTGAGATGGAGCTCCCAAAAAAGTCATTGCCCCAGCATGGTCCGCACCTGGTGCATAATAACCCTGCTGATAAGTAAGATATCCTGCGGTTGTGCCTGCAAAATTTTGCATTTGCAAAGCTAATTGTTGCTGTTGTAACTGTAATTGATATTGTAGCTGTTGTTGCTGTTGCTGTTGTAATGCCAAAAGAGACTGTAGATGCGTATAATTTATTTTTGCATTTCTAGTTTGTCCTACTGCTTGATTAAGATGAACTAATTTTCTCATGCAATCAATTCTGTCTTCTAGTTTGCTCAGAACTTTTTCTACTTCTAGATGCAAACCTAAAGATTTAGATCCATTTTTTTGCAAACACCAACGCGGGAAGGACTTAAGATAATCATAATCATATTGGCAAATTTCATCTAATGCTAAATAGCGAATTCCTGTTGTTTTACTATTTTGCAAACCAACAATCTCTTCTCCAATAATTTCAAGAACATTATTTTTATCTGCTTCTTGCCGCAATAAAATCTGTATTTTTTTCAGGTAAGCAATTGCCTTATCAACATCTTCCTCATCATATGCATTGTAGGCAATTTTTTTCATCCAAATAATACATTCAGTTTTTTTCGATGCTTCAACGGGTAGTTTGAAATTCTCCATCTTTTCAAGTGGCAAATTGCGAAAATCTTCTTCCCTGATAACTCTTTTTTCATCCTTTGTTTCAACAGCTAAAGTTGTAGCTTTTTGAGCCTGTTGGCCTGTAGATAATGCAATCTTGTTATTTATATAGCCCAAGTAATTGTTAATTACTGCGTTCATGCCCTCAGCATTTTTATCCTTTGCTCTCCCATTTATATATTGCATTCGCAACAAATATTGTTGTTTTATCAGCAAATCGCCGACAGTATTCTCTTGAATTTTAGCCACCAGATCATCAATAATATTCAATGCAGCTGATCCAAAAGGTTTAAATTGAGAGTCTTGAAATTTATCAAGTACACCTAAAGGTTCACTTAATAATTTTATTAATTCAACCGGTGGTAGTTCCACTGAGCTTTGTTGGACTTTTGTTTCAGAAGTTGATTTACATTCTCCATTTTTAGGTTCAGGTTTTACTACCGCTGCGGCAGCAGACTTTTGTTCCATGCTAAGAACTATATCAGTTCGCAAATCATGAAATTTTTCCATTCTCTCCTTAAATTTATTGGGAAAGCGCACTTGAGTAAGAAGCCATAAAGCCTGATCTATAAAATCAATGGCTTCTTTAGGATTTGAATTTTTAAGTTCATTCGCCTTTTCCTCATAGTTATCTATCACTTTTAAGGCTTTTTTATCTTTGAACTTTTTATTCATTTTCAGCCAGGCAACAAACTCCTTAAGTTTTTCTATATTATTTTCATTTTCATCAAATTTTGGTTGTGTTTGTTTTTTTATTTCTTTAGGTGGCATAAAAACTCCAGAATGTTAAAATATAGCGCGATATTAACTGAGAAATATTAAGGTTTTCTTAAATTTACCTTGCTATGCATACCTTTCTAACAACAGCGCTCGATCTAGCAAAAAACCGCCGCGGTTTTTGTGCGCCTAATCCCGCGGTGGGGGCTGTGTTAGTAAAAGATCAGCAAATCATTGCTAGTGGGTACCATTATGCAAGTGGGTATCCCCATGCGGAAGTTAAGACATTAGAAAAAATCGATCCTGCCCTTATCCAAAATGCAACACTATACGTCACTTTGGAACCGTGTTGTCATCGCAACAAAAAAACACCTCCTTGTACCGATTTATTAATCCAATCCGGTATTAAAAAAGTAGTATACGGTTTTCAAGATCCTAATCCTGCTGTCGCTGGCCAAAGTAAAAAAATACTAGCGGCGGCAGGAATAGAATGCATACATTCACCGCTTGCTGAAATTGACGTGTTTTACCAAAGTTATGCGCATTGGTGGCAAACGGGCACACCGTTTGTCACTGCAAAATTGGCTATGAGTTTAGATGCGAAAATTGCTGGCGAACAGGGGCTACGAGTGAATATTACCGGGCCTGAGGCACAACAATTTACGCATGAACAACGCCGACGGGCTGATGCTATTTTAACAACTGCTAAAACTATTATTGCCGATGATCCTCTGCTCAATGTTCGTTTAACGGGCGAACCACAACGCAAACCTATTTACATCCTGGATCGAAACTTAACTACACCAATTAACGCGAAAATTTTTACTACTGCTGAACGCGTTACCCTATTTTGCGATCAACAAATCACCGCTGAAAAAATGCAGGCCTATCAAAATTTAGGGGCACGTTGCATTCCTGTTTCTAGTGAACAACAAAAACTATCTTTGCCTGCGATATTAAAAACGATTGGGCAGGACGGCATCCATGATTTATGGATCGAAGCGGGGGGATCCTGTTTTTCTGCCTTTGCTCGCATGGGATTATTACAACAAGCTTATATTTATATTGCCCCCAAATTACTGGGCACAACTGCACAAAATGCTTTTGCTGGCCCCACGGATCTTTTTTCGCAAGCTACCCATTTTGCGTGGCAAACTTTGGGACAAGACAGCGTTTGCAAAATTACTTTTTCACAGGATTTGCGTGCGCAAGTGCTGCAGAATTAATTATTGAATTAACATGAGGAGATCGTAATTATGTTCACTGGAATCATCGATCATTGCGGCACTATTCACGCCATCACCAAACACACTAATTCCAGTACCGCTGTAATTGCCTGCAATTTTACCGATCTCACAGAAGGGGAGAGCATTGCTGTGGATGGTATTTGTTTGACGGCTATCGCCCCGGAAAAAGGTTATTTTTCTTGTGATATTTCCGCTGAAACCCTACAGCACACTACTGCGAAATTTTTTGCCGCGGGTAACCAAGTTAATTTAGAACGTGCTTTACGGGTAGGCGATCGCTTAGGCGGGCATTGGGTTACTGGCCATGTTGATCAAACAGCTCTGATCAAAGCCATTATTCCACACGACGAATACATGCTATTTCAAGTTACCAACCTTGCCCCCGAAGCTAAAAATTACCTCATCAAAAAAGGCAGCATTGCTTTAAATGGCGTTAGCTTAACCCTTAATGCGGTTACTGCTGATGGTTTTGAGCTGATGCTAATTCCACACACCTTGCAACGCACTAATTTGGGAAATTTACGCCCCGACAGTAACGTGAATTTAGAATATGATTGGTTAGCCAAGGTCGTTTGTAACCAGGTCAAACAGCTTGAGATCTCGGCAAAATAAGCCTACACTGGCTACATTTCATTGACCGCTACGCAGTGAATTTGCTTAGTCATCAGATCCATTTTTTTATAAATTAATGCTTGTTAGTTACCCCTCATGAATACAGATTTTGCCAACATAAAAAAAGCCTTAGACGATTTAAAACAAGGACGCATGGTTATTTTGTTCGATGACGAACACCGCGAAAATGAAGGTGATTTTATTATCGCCGCCGAAAAAATTACGCCAGAGGCCATTAATTTTATGGCTACCGAAGGGCGCGGCTTAATTTGTCTGGCTATGCAAAAAGCCGATTTAGATCGCTTGCGCATTCCACTGATGGTACCTAATAATCAAAATCGCACCGCATTTACTGTTTCCATCGAAGCAGCGACCGGTGTGACCACCGGTATTTCTGCAGCAGATCGCGCACGTACCGTGCAAATCGCCATTGATCCCAACAGCACCGCCAGCGACATCGTCATGCCAGGTCATATTTTTCCTTTGCAAGCTCGCGAAGGTGGTGTACTCGAACGCGCTGGACATACAGAAGGCAGTGCTGATTTGGCGCGTTTAGCTGGTTTAAAACCGAATGCGGTTATTTGTGAAATCATGAACCCGGACGGCTCCATGGCGCGCTTGCCTGATCTACAACGCTTAGCAAAAAAATATGATCTTGCGCTTTTATCAATTCGCGAGTTAATTAATTATCGCATTAGCACGGAACGCGTCATCAAAGAAGTTGCTAGCTCACGCTTACCACTAAAAGATCATGGGGAATTCACTCTTAAAATTTTTGCCAGTATTTTTGACAATTATCATCACATCGCACTCATTAAAGGCGATCTTCCTAAAGATCGACCGGTTTTAGTGCGCATGCATTCTGAATGTTTTACCGGCGACTTATTTGGCTCGGTACGCTGTGACTGCGGCTGGCAATTACAAACTGCTTTAGACGCTATTGGCAAAGAAGGCGGGGTTTTACTTTATTTACGCCAAGAAGGCCGCGGCATAGGCTTAGTTAATAAATTAAATGCCTATAATCTACAAGATCAAGGATTAGATACCGTAGAGGCTAATCAAAAATTAGGCTTTGGCATGGATCAGCGCGATTATTGGATTGGCGCGCAAATGTTGCAAGCATTAGGCATTTCAAAAATTCGCTTAATGACCAACAATCCGCAAAAAATGGCTGACTTAGTTCGTTATGGCATTTCTGTTACTGCACGGGAACCCATAGCTTCTACGCCAGTAGCCGAAAATTTACGTTATTTAAAAACCAAACAAGAAAAATTAGGTCACTTACTGCAAATAATTGAGGTGGATGATGCAAACCATTCAAGCGTGCACGATAAAAAAACACTTTAATGTCGCGGTAGTTGTCAGTCGTTTTAATAATGAAGTCACCAACCTACTGTATCAAGGTGCAATGGAACGGCTTAAAGAACTACAGTTTGCGGAAGAACACATTACGGTAGTATGGGTCCCCGGCGCTTTTGAACTACCATTAGCCGCACAACGTTTAGCGCGCGCTAATATTTATGAAGCCATTATTTGTTTAGGGTCGGTAATCCGTGGCGAAACCAGCCACTATGATTACGTGTGCCAACAAGCAAGTTTTGGTTGTCAGCAAGTTGCCTTAGAAAATGACGTGCCAGTAATTTTTGGCGTGTTAACTACCGAAGACGAAGAACAAGCATTTGCACGCGCCGGCGGTAAACATGGTAATAAAGGTCGTGATAGCGTAGATACTGCCTTAGAAATGGTTTCTGTGTTACGCCAAATTAATTAAATTTGAAAAAAATAAACCTATGACAACTGTTGGCGCCTTACATACATTGCCTATTTGGGTGTGGTTATTATTTACCGTTCTATTAATCGGGATAATCACTTTAGTTTACAGCGAAGGGAACTGGCGCATTACGTTTACCTTTGTTGGATTGGCTTTGTTTGTGGCCTTACTCATCTATGGAGTGGATACTTGGTTTATTTATTTAGACACCCACTTTATTGGGCAATTTGATAACCTTGGTATTCCTTTCCGTAAAGCCGGGCCTGGTTTTGCTATCTTGCTTGATGCGTGGCCGCTATGGCTAGTTCCTATGGGATTATTAGCCAGCACTGGTATTCTGATTGATTGGTATTTGCGCCGCTCTCCTGGTAGCAAAAAAATCATGGAGCACACAAGTGCAAGTGCCACAACTGCTACTGAAACACAAAATACCGAGGCCAATCCATTACATAATGTCTCCAAGCACCTTGAATTAATCGGGATAAAACGCGAGCTACAAGCCGCCCAAGAAAAATTAGCCGAAACTATCGAGATTGCAGAAATGCAATTGGATAAAACCCAACAATTAGAAGCAACTTTAGAACATCTAAAAAACGACCAACAAAAAACCATTGCTGAACTCGAAGAGCAAATAGCGACACTTAACACTGAACTAGAACTGCAACAATCCCAAAAAGAAGATCTCACTTCGCTTACTCTACAACAAAGCGAAGAAATCAAACGTCTTAAGATGAAGTGACTTGTTCCTACCCCTTGAACTAGCTTCTCCCCTTGTGGGAGAAGGATCCATCCTATTAGCTTCGTATGTATGTAAATAATTACGAAAAATCAATGCTATTAATCTCCCTTGGTAATTTCATCTTTCAATTCTTCGAGATAAGCTTCCATATTTTCAATTTTCGCAGTACTAGCAATATTATATATACCATCGCCTTCATTAACTAAGGGTAGATAGGTTTGCCCAATCACTATGCCATCAAAAGGAGCTGTTACCGCTATGGATTCATTAATTAAAAAAGGATCATGGATATAAGCAAGTTTCTGATCTTTTGTTACCAGCTGCGAAATGTTCACGAGCGATTGTAATAAACCGCTGGTGCTTGCACGCACCCAGCGACTAGTCTGCGTAATCAATGGTTCGTGGGGTTTTTGTTTTACTTTTTCGTGGGATGCAATCATCCCTAATTTAGCTAGCACACGTAGAATGCCACGCACCCCCATACGAATACATAGCTCATTGAAGCGTAGAGCTTCGCCGCCTTCATATACCAACAAAGGTATTCCTAGCTGACTGGCTGCTTCGCGCAAAGAACCATCACGCAGCTGCGCATCGAGAATAACAGGGGTATCGAACGCGCGCGCTAAATCTTCTGCTCCTGGTGTAGCTAGATTAACTCGTAGCTGTGGCATATTCATACGCCCAATCGCACCGGTGTGTAAATCGATGCCATAATTACATTGGCTTACTACTTGGTTAATCAGAATATCCGCTAATCTTGCAGCCAGTGAGCCTGTTTTACTTCCTGGAAAAGAACGATTTAAATCACGCCGATCAGGTAAATAGCGTGACCGCAAAATAAAGCCAAATACATTAGCGACTGGAATAGTAATCAACGTTCCATGTAACCGTTTCAACGCGGAATGTTTGTGTAGTCGCCTAATAATTTCAATGCTATTAACCTCGTCCCCATGAATAGTCCCAATTACAAATACTTTGGGTCCTGCTTGTTTGCCATGAAAGACATAAGCGGGTAAATCAATACTGGTTTGGGTATAGAGGTTAGCAGAAGGTAACAAAATATTAGTGCTAGTCCCAGGCTCAATAGTATGCCCTGCAATGGTAATGGCTTTATTCTTCATATAACCATCCTTATCAGCTATGATTGCGTGCTAAACTTACCGAGTTTAACGGAATCTACCGTACCATATTTTTATTATAGGAGATAAATTTCAATGCGTCTTACTTCATATCTGCTATTAGGTGCTATTTCTCTCACTTCCACGTATGTTTTGGCTGACTCTGCCACAGCGCCTCAGCAGAATGATCCCAGTTCCTACCTGCAATTAGGCTGGCTAGACAAAAGCATCTCTCCTAGTAAAAACTTCTATAAATTTGCCAACGGTACTTGGCAAAGTACCCATCCAATTCCAGCGGCTTATTCGAGCTGGGGAGTTTTTCAACTACTAAGTGAAAAAAATCGACTCTTAATCAAAGATATGTTGACAGAAGCTGCCAAAAATCCCAGCAAGCCGGGCAGTATTCAACAAAAGGTGGGCGATTTTTATTTTAGCGCCATGGATGAAACCAACATTAATAAATTAGGCACAAAGCCTTTACAACCAGAATTTGATCGCATTAATGCAATCAAAAATTTAGCAGATTTACAAAAAATTATTCCGCATTTACAAATGCTAGGCTCGGATATATTTTTTGCTTTTGGCCAAATGCAAGATTTCAAAAATAGTGACCAAGTCATCGGTGTAGCGGCTCAAAGCGGCTTAAGTTTACCGGATCGCGATTATTATCTAAAAGACGACGCGAAGTTCAAACAAATTCGCGCAGCTTTTGTAGATCACATGACAAAAATGTTTCAATTATTAGGTGATGATCAGCAAACCGCTAGCAAAGAAGCTGCCACTGTTATGTCTATCGAAACTGCTTTAGCGAAAGCATCAATGTCCCGCGTGGCGCAACGTGATCCTCACGCTATTTATCACCCTATGAATTTAGCGCAATTGCAACAAATCACGCCTAATTTTTCTTGGCAGCAATATTTTTCTGATTTGGGCTATCCTGCGATTAACAATATCAATTTAGCTAATCCAGACTTTTTTAAAGCATGGAGCGAGCAATTAACTCAGGTGCCTATCAACGCTTGGAAAACTTATTTACGCTGGCATTTAATCCATGATTTTGCACCTTATTTATCACAACCTTTTGTGAATGAAAATTTTCATATGGCATCGTTGCTTACTGGTACAAAAGAATTATTACCGCGTTGGCAACGCGCTACTATTATGGAAGATGATGCGTTAGGTTTTGCTGTAGGCCAAATGTATGTAGAGAAATACTTTCCACCCGCAGCCAAACAAGCTGCTATAGCAATTCTCCATAATATTCGCGCTGCCTTACGCGCCGATCTGCAAAATTTAGCTTGGATGACACCTGAAACTCGCATTGCCGCTATTAAAAAATTAGACATGATGGGCGAGCGCATTGGTTATCCTGATAAATGGCTAGATTACTCACCATTGACGATTGATCGTGGCCCGTTAGTGCTGAATGTAATGCGCGCTTCTGAATTTTCAGCTAAGCATGAACTCAATAAAATTGGCAAGCCTGTAGACAAAACTGAGTGGGACATGACGCCACAAACGATCAACGCCTATTACGACCCATCGCTAAATAATATCAATATTCCCGCGGGAATATTGCAACCACCCTTTTTCGATCCCAAAGCCCCTAGTGCCTTAAATTATGGGGCTATTGGTTTTGTCGTAGGCCACGAAATGACGCACGGTTTTGACGATCAAGGTGCACAATTTGACGGTAAGGGTAATTTAAATAATTGGTGGACACCTGCGGACCTGAAAAATTTTAAAGCGGCAACTCAATGTATCGCTGATAATTTTTCTAAGTACACCGTTGCAGACAACATTCACTTGCTTGGAAACTTAGTGGTAGGCGAAGCAACCGCTGATCTAGGCGGCCTTACTTTAGCATCACGCGCTTTTCATGCTTCCGCTGATTTTGCGCAAGCTAAAACGCTTGCTGGTTACACACCCGATCAACAATTTTTCTTAGGAGCAGCACATATTTGGGCTAGTAACATTCGACCAGAAGAACAACGTCACAACGCTATTGTAGACGTGCATCCACCGGCTATTTACCGCGTGAATGGCACGCTAGCCAACATGCCGCTGTTCCAACAAGCATTTGCCGTGCCAGATGATAGCCCTATGGTAAATCATCCGCGTTGTGTTATTTGGTAATGAGCTGGTTTTGGTATAGCAAATTCTGCGCGAATACTGAATTCACGCAGAATTTGTTTTCGTTTTTGCCATCCAGTGAGCACATTTGTAACTGTACGATTTTTTCATATGGCATTTTAGTATTTGATGAAACTCAATTTGATGATGCGTTAAATGCGCTTTAATGGCAAATCGTGGTTTTGCCTGCTAAACTTAAAATTAATCTTTATACATTAAAGACTTTTAATTAGATAAAACCAGTAGCTTTCAAACAAGCCACTAAAAATCCAAAAAAACTAAAATAAAAAAAGGATTTATCCAATGAATACTTCGTTTTCTTCTCAGCAAACTTTAATTGGTCTTTTAGAAGAAGCTGCCATAAATGCGGCTCATAAAAATGCTTTTACTTATTTAATTACAGGTGATGTTAATGGACCCAAAGAACAAATCACTTATAGTGAATTAGCACAAAAAGCTAAAGCATTAGCTGTGATAATAAGTCAGAAAACAAAAGTGGGTGATCGAGTCTTAATCGTACTTGACTCTGACTTAGATTACATTACCGCTTTCTTTGGTTGTTTGTATGCAAAAGTTATCGCCGTTCCTGCCTACCCTCCTGTTACACCTGAACTTGCAGCCAAATTGCAACATATTATTCAAGATTCAACACCAACATTGTCGATTAGCAATACTGCCTTTTTAAAAAAATTTAAACAATTTCGTTATATAAAATGGGCAAAGAAACTTCGTTTAGATAAGCTTATAAAACCATCTGCGTATAAACAAAAATTTAAAAAAATTACTCAATTATGTCTTTGGGATTTTGATAAACAAAAATGGCTTGATATAAATAAAATAAAAATAAATTCAGCAAACGCATGGCAAAAAAATACTGTAAATGCAGATAACTTAGCCTTCTTACAATACACTTCAGGTTCAACCAATACACCCAAAGGTGTTATGGTAACACATGGTAACTTATTGCATAACGTTGAGTTAATGCGAAAACAAGCAAGCTTTGCCGATTTTAAAGAAATACGATTTTCTTGTTGGTTGCCACTTTATCATGACATGGGCTTGATCAGTGGTATTTTATTACCGATCTATCTGCAATCAGAAGCTATTTTAATGTCGCCTTTTGCGTTTCTAGAAAAGCCTTCGCGTTGGTTAAATGTAATTTCAACCTATCGTATTACCCATAGTGGTGCTCCTAACTTTGCCTATGATCTTTGTGTTAACAGAATTAGCGCTGAAGAAAAACAAGGTTTCGATCTTAGTATGTGGCAACTTGCTTTTACGGGTGCTGAACCTATACGTGCATACACCTTAGAAAAATTTTCTGCAGAATTTTCACCTTGCAAATTTAATAAAAAGGCGTTTTATTCTTGTTATGGACTCGCTGAAAACACCTTAATGATCTCAGGCTCTAGGGCTTTGCAAGGCCCCGTTTATTTATCAGTAAAAACAGATACGTATCAACAAAATAAAATTGAAATTGCTGATATCATGGGAAATGACACTGTAAAAACAACTAAATTAGTTGGCAGCGGTCAACTCGGAATAAATTGTAATATCAAGATTGTGGATCCAAATACGTGCGCTATACTGCCTGAATTAGCAGTGGGTGAAATCTGGTCTTACAGTCCAAGTGTAACAAAAGGATATTGGAATAAACCTGTAGAAACTTCTGAAATATTTAATGCTTATACAAATACAAATGAAGGGCCCTTTTTGCGCACGGGGGATCTAGGATTTATTAAAGATGGCGAGTTATTTATAACGGGTCGCCTTAAAGATTTAATCATTATCAATGGCCGCAATTATTACCCTCAAGATATTGAATTAACTACTGAGCGCTCTCATGCCAGTATTAGAATTGGATCAACCGTTGCTTTTTCAACAACCTCATTAGGCAATGAGCGTCTAGTTGTGTTAGTTGAAATTAAAAAAAATATCTCTCAACCTGAACAAGATGAAATTATTACTACTATTAAATCCGCCATCATTAATAATCATGGCGTGCGTGTTTTTGCAATTTGTTTATTAAGTGCTCATTCTTTAAGTAAGACCACCAGTGGGAAATTGCGTCGCCAAGCCATGCGAACACTGTATGAACAAAAACAACTAACATACCTTACTCATTGGCAAGAAAATAATTTCAATGATCACTCAGATGCCGAAGCAACCCATTTCTCTGACCAAAAATCACAAATACAACAAACGATTGAAATGACGGTTCGCCAAATTTTAGGACTTCCTATGCAACAGCAGTTATCCGCGACAGCTAGTTTCATAGAATTGGGAATGGATTCTCTGTTAATTACAAATTTTATCTATAAATTAAACAATAATTTTAAACACAACATAGAAATATCCTTAGAACACATCAATCAACATCCTAATATTGTCACGCTTACTAAATATTTAGAAAAAAATTCAAGCATCCCAGCTTTAATTAAGCCTGAAACAAAACATCTAGAATTTGAAAAATTTATTCACTTTGAAACAATTCCTGCCTATACAAAATTGCAAGAAACTATTTCTGGACTTGAAACAGCAGGACTAAAAAAATTATTTTTTAATTGTACCTCTGGCATATCTGACAATAAAATCATGATTGATGGCATTAGCTATATTAATTATTCTGGCTATAACTATCTTGGCATGTCAGGGGATCCAATCGTAACCGAAGCAACTTTAAAGGCGGTAAAAGAATACGGAACCTCCGTTTCTGCAAGTCGTCTGGTTTCAGGGGAAAAACCTTTGAATCAAGCATTAGAAAATGCAATTGCAAATTTAATAGGAACCGATGAATCTATTGTGTTCACTGCTGGACACGCCACAAATGTTTCAGTAATTACTCATTTATTCGGTGAGAATGATTTAATTGTTCATGACGCCTTAATTCATAACAGTTCTCTTCAAGGGGCCATTTTTTCTAAAGCTACACGCATTCCATTCCCACACAATAACTTTAAAGCACTTGATCAAATTCTTTGTGAAAAACGCCAGTATCACGAACGCGTGGTTATTTTGACGGAAGGTGCTTTTAGCATGGATGGTGATATCCCCTATTTACCAGAATTAATTGCTATTAAAAAGAAACATTATGCTTTGTTAATGATTGACGAAGCGCATTCTATTGGCGTTTTGGGAAAAAATGGTTTCGGCATAGGTGAACATTTTGCTGTTAATCCACAAGATGTTGATATTTGGATGGGGACGTTAAGCAAAGCTTTAGGCAGTTGTGGTGGTTACATCGCGGCCAACAGTAAGTTAATTAATTATCTAAAATTTGGTTGTGGTGGATTTGTTTATTCAGCAGGAATAACACCCGCCAATGCTGCTGCAGCGCTAGAATCAGTACGATTATTAAAAACACAACCACAACGAGTAAAAACTTTACAGTCTCGTGCGAAACAATTGCTGGATTTATTAAAGCAAGCGGAAATAAATACGGGCAATAGTAATGAAACTCCCATCATTCCTGTTATTGTTGGAGACGAACGCAAGGCTTTACAACTTAGCTTGCTGCTGCGCGATAAACAAATATATGCCATGCCTATTGTCCATCCAGCCGTCGAAAAAGGCTGGGCTAGAGTAAGATTTTTTGTCAACTGCAAACATACAACAGAAGAAATTGATTATACAGCTCAAGCAATTATCGATTCTTATAAAAGCTTATAAGCAACAAAATTTATGCGTACTTGTTATTGGCACCTGCCACTCCTTTTCACCTGCTTTGCATAGAAAACAAGGAAAATTTTGGACACTCATAATGAGATATTTAATTTAGGATTTTGAAGGATGGTCTTTTATAAAAAAGCCGAGATACTTATATAAATAAGCTTTTTTGTCCACAAAAAAACTTAGTACAATATAACAAAGATTACCCAATGTTTTTAACTTATCTTCAGCGAGATTTATTAAGATGTCAAAAAAATTATTAATCAGTGCTTGTCTTCTTGGCCAGAAAGTTCGTTATGATGGAAGAGACAACATGCAAAATCATCCTCGTTTGCAGGCTATGATTAAAGCTGGCAATGTTGTATCAATTTGTCCTGAGGTTGCAGGTAAATTATCCATCCCAAGAGCTCCTGCCGAAATTGAACCAGGAAAAACTGCCGCAGATGTTTTGTTAGGCAGCGCAAAAGTAATCACCATTAATGGCGATGATGTAACAGCTGAATTTTTAGCAGGCGCGCAAAAAACCTTGCTATTAGCAAAAGAACACAATATTAAAGTAGCTATTCTAAAAGCACGCAGCCCATCGTGTGGTTCCCTACAAGTTTATGATGGTACTTTTTCCAAAAAACTATTAACAGGCATGGGAATAACAGCGGCTCTGCTCACTCAAAATGGCATTTTAGTGTTTGATGAAACTCAAATTGATGATGCGTTAAATGCGCTTTAATGATAACGCGTGATTTATCATTACTGACTCTTGTGCAAAAATATCTTCGCCAGCGGCTCCATCAATGATCTTATAATTTATTGCGCCACCAAACGTGCTTGAAAACGGACTTCCTCTTGTAAACTTGAAATTTTCTCATCAAGGGCTTTTATCATTGCTGCACGATCTGGTTTTGTAGTACTAACTTTTTTGGGAGCACTTCCCAAAGAAAAATTTGTAGCTGAATATTTATCATCAGAAACATCCTTTATCCATTGTTGATAAATATGTTTTTGCAGCTGTAACAGTTCTACTTGTTCAGTGTAGGTACCAGGATTTTTAGGAATTCGATCGTATAAATCCGTTGTACGCTGAATTGCCTCTTGGAATTTTTTCTGGTGAAAGAGGGCTTGGGCATGTATTTTCAAAATGGTATTAGTATAGAAAGGTTCAGAACAGGGGATTCTTATATGATTAATAATATATTCATAACATTTATCTCTACAAGGAAATGCGTCTTCTTTTGATTCTATTGCTAATGGTTGCAATTGGCTGTGCGCATACAATTGACAGCAACTTGTATTATTTCGCCATCATCAATAATAGAGACAATTATCTTAGACATTGTTTGGTTTCTCTATTTGGATATTCAGATTTCTATCTCTGCCGAGGAATCCTATGCTAGTTCAAAATGCGTTAATAGTTAAGCGGCATTGCCAAACAACTTAATGCTAATCCTGTAACCCATACAAACAAGGGAACAAGGGCGTAACTTTTGCATCGCCATCTGATGGATGACAACTCAGCTTACCTAATTGTGCCATCGATCTTGGCCATGCAAACGGTAACGTATTAGCTAATTTAGCGTGTCTAAAATGATATTTGCCAAATAAAGCATCAGCAATAGCCGTGCCACCGGTAGTGCCAGGTAACCATGCTGCAATAAAAGCATCACTCAATGTTAATGGTGCTATCGGTGATGATTGACCAGATCCATCTTGCGTAATGATTAAAGGACGACCTGAAAATAAAACCGTGGTAACCGGAATATCGTGCTGTTGCACAGCTTCTATTTGTTTGCGTTCGGCCACTGGAAATTTAATGATAAGAGACTCCGCTTGCTGAGCAGGCATCGAGGTATTCATCGTGGGATCATAAAGTCTATTTTTATTCCCCACATCTCCCATAAATTCCGCGTAAGGAACTTCACTTAATGTCGCAACAACTAAAGTATTCTTCGCGGTATAAACTCCATCGGCTAATTTTTGTTGCAGATCGTTTAAATCAGGATTAGTGATGTAATCCGCATGCTTTTTCAAAATCGCGGCAATACCTGATTTGATCGAACTTGCTTTCGCATCGTTTTGCCAATATTTATTGCCTTTTACACCTTGCCACACTAAAGTCCAACCACCACATTGCGTACCGATATCATCAGTCGCATCGCCTAATAAAATTACATGTTTAATCGCAGCGCTGCGATAAGGCAAAGTATGATTGTCATTTTTCAATAACACAAAGGACTCTTGTGCTGCCCGGGTTGCCACCGCCACTTCTGCTTCTTGTGGTTTAGCTAATGCTGGCGCAGAAGATTGCATCATCCCCATCGCAATTTTGACTTGCAAAATGCGACGCACCGCATCATCAATGCGCGCCATGGGAATCAAACCATCTTTTATATCTTTGCGTAACACTTTTTGAAAATCGCCAATAGTAGCGTAAAACTGCGGATTTTCGCGACTGATCATAAACATATCTAAACCGCTATTTACGGCAGTCGCCAAAGTATCTGCAAACCCCAAATGGCGATCGCGTGCAATTCTGGCTACTGCTTCAAAATCACTGACTAAAAATCCGGTGTAAGGCTGTTCTTGACCTGGTAAATTTCCGTCGCGAATTAAATCTAAATATTTTTTATTTAGCGTCATTGGTACGTCATTGATGCTGTTATATGACACCATGATGCTACCAACCCCTTGCTGTGCAGTGCTTACATAACCTGGTGAATTGATCTGTAAAAATTTTTCTTTGTCCGTGAGAATTACATTGCCTTCATCGATGCCGTAATTGGTAGCACCATCGCCTATGTAATGTTTAGCATTCGCTAAAATTCCAGTTAAATGACCATTTTGTGCTGCTTGGTTACCGCGCACGTAAGCTGCACCTAATTTTGCAACCCATTGTGGATCTAAGCCGAAAGATTCATAGGTCCGTCCCCACCGATAATCTTGCGCAACCGCCACACAGGGCGCATAACCCCAGTTAAAACCACTGTCTTTAACATCGTAAGCAGTCCATGCACCGATTTGTTCGATCAATGCAGGATCGTGTGTCGCTCCCAAACCTATGTTGTGTGGAAACAGAACTGCCTGTGCAATATGTTGATTCCCGTGCACAGCATCTGTTCCTAAAAATAATGGAACGCTGATGTTGCCATGTGCAATCGTAACGGGGTAACTTTTAATTTGTTTTGCTAACGCCTGCCAATCCGCCAATAAAAAATCTTTACCTGCTAAACCGCTATCATCAACGGCTAACACGCCGCCTAATTGATAGAGACTAATTAATTGTAAGCCACCGTCCTGCAGCAAAAACTTAATAGTAGGTAAGGTCATTTGTCCGATTTTTTCATCTAATGTCATCTGCTTTAAGTAAGTATTTGCCTGTGCAGTAAAGTTCGTAAAATCTGGTGCTGCTTCCGCTGCCAATACCGGAGCACAAAAACTCAACCAACCACAAAATACATAAGCAGAGCATTTTTTTATTGTTACCGGCATAAAATTATCCCTTCATTTTTGCTTAGGAAACGCTACTATATGAACATTTTTCAACGAGCGCAATTATAGCTATGTCGACAACACCATCCTATTTACCTACTACCAATAACTTAAATCTTGCCTATTATCAAAATGCTGGAAAATCGCCCGGCATCATTTTTTGTGGCGGTTTTATGTCTGATATGACCGGCGCAAAAGCTATGGCTTTAGAGACATTTTGTCAGGCTCAAGGTCAAGCATTTGTGCGTTTTGATTATCAGGGACACGGTCAATCAGAGGGTGAAATTGCTGCAGGAACTATAGGGCAATGGTTGACAGATACACTGGCAGTAATCGATCAACTAACTCAAGGTCCGCAAATTTTAATTGGTTCTAGCATGGGAGGTTGGCTCGCCACTCTAGCGGCTTTAGCGCGACCAGAGCGCATAAAAGGCTTAATTACCATTGCCGCCGCTCCAGATTTTACCGAAGAGCTTATTTGGCAGCAGCTTCCTCTCGCCGAACAAACGACTTTGCTAACAACGGGTGTGTTACATGTTCCCCATACTTATGGCGCTACTCCTTACATTTTTAGTTGGCAATTAATAGAAGAAGCTCGTCAGTATTTGCTCTTGTCCGAGCCCATCGCGCTAGATATCCCTGTGCGACTTTTCCATGGCATGCAAGACCCGGATGTTCCTTGGCAATTTAGCTTGCGCCTAGCAGAAAATCTTGTTTCTAAAGACGTTCGCATAGGTTTGATCAAAGACGGTGACCACAGTCTAAGTCGTCCGCAAGATTTAGAGTTGCTTTGCCAAGCAGTGCGAGAACTGAGTAAGAATATTTAATTCTATGTGTTGCGGTATAATTGGGGATGAGCTAGACTTCAGAGCGCCTTCACCGACTCACTTTGTTGTTCGCTCGCCACTGTAGGAGGATGTATGAAACCTAGTAGCAAAAATTCCCAACAAGGATTCACTCTCATTGAATTAATGGTTGTTATTGCAATCATTGGTATCCTAGCTTCCATTGCTATCCCTACTTACCAAAATTATGTGCGTCGAGCGAAATTTACTGAAGTCGTGCAAGCAGCTGCCCCTTACAAACTAGGAATCGAAGCTTGCCTGCATGAAACGGGCTCACTCATTAGTTGTGCACCCGGCACCCATGGCGTTCCTTCCGATGCTACAGCTTCCGGTTACGTTAACAGCGTTAAAACCGCCATAACGGATGGCAACGCTACCATAACAGCCGTTTCCCAAGGAGTTGATAGCGCTGCTGATAAAGCCGGGTCTATTTTTATTCTAACTGGCATTTTGCAACCTAGCGGGCAAATCTTATGGGCCAAGAGCGGTAGCTGTACTGCTAATGGCCTGTGTTAATCAGTGCCGACAATTAAGTTTTTCTCTGTTTACATTTAACTAAGCGCCAAGTAAATTCGTAACTTATTCACACAAATTTACTTGGCGCTTAGCTCTCCAACAATATCTGCTGTATAACTATGAACACAAAAACACAAGCCTATAATGCCAATGCCATTGAAGTACTCAGTGGCTTAGATCCTGTACGTCGCCGTCCCGGTATGTACACTGATACTTCTAGACCTAATCACTTAGCACAAGAAGTTATTGATAACAGTATTGACGAAGCCTTAGCCGGCTTTGCACACAGTATTCAAGTTACCCTACACCAAGATGGCTCGCTAGAAGTAAGCGATGATGGCCGCGGCATGCCCATTGATATCCACCCAGAAGAAAAAGTAACTGGGATAGAATTAATTTTAACGCGCTTGCATGCGGGCGCTAAATTCAGTCAGAAAAGCTATCGTTTTTCTGGTGGGTTACACGGGGTGGGCGTTTCGGTAGTAAATGCTCTTTCCAGCAAATTGGAAGTCACCGTCAAACGTAACAGCACTATTTATCAGATGCAGTTTGCACACGGTGAAAAAGTTTCTGAGTTAAAACCTATTGGCCAGGTAAATAAAAATGTAACTGGCACCACCGTGCATTTTTGGCCAGCGGCCGATTATTTTGATACACCTAAATTCAGCGTCTCGCGTTTAAAACATATTCTGCATGCCAAAGCCGTGCTTTGTCCTGGCTTGCAAGTTACTTTTACTGATTTAAATACCAATGAAACAGAAAATTGGTGTTATCAAGATGGCTTAAAAACTTATTTGACCGAAACCTTGGCAAATTCACCTTGCTTACCGGAAGAACCTTTTATTGGCCATTTCGCCGCAGAAACAGAAGAAGTCGATTGGGCCGTTTTATGGTTAACTGAAGGCGGAGAAGGGGTTACCGAAAGTTACGTTAATTTAATTCCAACTATTCAAGGTGGTACTCACGTCAATGGTTTGCGCGCGGGCTTGTTAGAAGCGATGCGCGAATTTTGCGAACTCCGCAATTTGTTGCCGCGCGGCATAAAATTAACGCCTGAAGATTTATGGGATCAGTGCAGCTATATTTTGTCGGTAAAAATCTTAGATCCACAATTTTCTGGCCAAACTAAAGAACGCTTGACTTCGCGTCAATGTGTTACCTTTGTTTCCGGCGTAGTAAAAGATGCGTTCAGTTTATGGTTAAATCAAAATGTCAGCGTAGGCGAAATGCTTGCGCAATTAGCCATTGCGAATGCGCAACAACGTTTACGTACTAGTAAAAAAATCGAGCGCAAAAAAATAACATCTGGACCTGCATTGCCAGGAAAATTAGCGGATTGCATTACGCAAGATATTACCCGCAGTGAATTATTTTTAGTAGAAGGTGATTCTGCCGGCGGCTCTGCCAAACAAGCGCGTGATCGTGAAAACCAAGCCATCATGCCCTTACGCGGTAAAATTCTTAATACTTGGGAAGTTGATTCTAACGAAGTTCTTGCCTCACAAGAATTACACGACATCGCTGTGGCTATCGGTGTTGATCCTGGGTCAACCGACATTAGCGGTTTACGTTATGGCAAAATTTGTATCTTAGCGGATGCCGATTCTGATGGTTTACACATCGCTACTTTACTATGCGGCCTTTTCCTCAAACATTTTCCTACGCTGGTGGCACGTGGCCACATTTTTGTGGCGATGCCGCCGTTATTCCGCATCGATATAGGTAAAGAAGTTTTTTACGCGCTAGATGAAGGCGAAAAACAAGGAATTTTAGACCGCATTAGCGCTGAAAATAAGCGCGGAAAAGTTAGCGTACAACGGTTTAAAGGCTTAGGAGAAATGAATCCTATGCAATTACGCGAAACTACTATGTCACCTGATATGCGACGCTTAGTACAGCTCACGATTGAAGAAGAGAGCGAAGCACATGCTTTGATGGACATGTTACTTGCGAAAAAACGTGCAAGTGATCGTAAAGCCTGGTTAGAAACCAAGGGTGATCTGGCGGAAGTTTAGTATTTTTTTCTTAAACCACGTCGATTATTTTTTTATTCACTAATTCACGCACCTGTTGATCTAGCGTCTGCATGCCTAATGCAGCGCTAGTTTGCATGGTTGAAACCATTTGTGCGATTTTATCTTCGCGAATTAAATTACGAATAGCCGGTGTCGCTAACATAATTTCAAAAGCTGCTACGCGTCCACCACAAATTTTTTTAAATAATTGCTGACAGATAACTGCTTGCAGCGATTCTGCTAATAACGAACACACCATAGCTTTTTCATCACCAGGGAAAACATCGATAATACGGTGAATGGCTTTGGCGGCCGAATTAGTGTGCAGAGTAGCAAACACCAAATGACCAGTTTCTGCCGCTGTTAAGGCCATACGAATGGTTTCCGCATCACGCAGCTCGCCGATCAAAAGAATGTCCGGATCTGCTCGTAAAGCTGAGCGTAACGCATTGGCAAAACTTATCGTGTCACGTTGGATTTCACGTTGATGGATCAAACTTAGTTTATTGCTATGTAAAAATTCTATTGGATCTTCAATGGTAATGATGTGGTGGGCACAGCGAGCATTAATATAATCAATTAATGCCGCTAGCGTTGTACTTTTTCCGGAACCGGTAGCGCCGGTTACTAATACTAATCCTTGAGATAACATAGCGACTTCTTGCAAAATTTTTGGCGCCGACAATTGTTCTAAATTAAGTACTTGCGCGGGAATAATTCGCAACACACCTGCCACCCCGCGATGTTGTCGGAAATAATTAATACGGACTCGCGCCAAGTCAGCTAATTGCAAAGCAAAATCAATTTCGTGATTTGTGGCAAATGTTTCTATTTGCGCGGGCGTCATTTCATTTTGAAATAAGATAATGGCCTGTTCTAAGCTTAATGGAGGGAAGGGGAGTTGGCGCAATTCACCATCTACCCTGATCATAGGCGGTAATCCTGCTGAGATATGCAAATCGGAAGCACCGTGTTGAATACTAGTTGTTAATAATTCTGTTAGGTTCATCGCGGCAATTCCTCTATAATCAACAACTCTTAGTTATTTACTCTGAATTGATTTCACATGACGACCATTGCTACTAACTTTCATAAAATTCAGCAACAAATTAATTTAGCCGAAAAAAATTGTGGGCGATTACCGGGATCAGTTCAATTATTAGCGGTAAGTAAAATGCAATCGGTTGCTACTATTGAAACAGCTATTCAAGTAGGACAGCAAGCGTTTGCGGAAAATTATTTGCAAGAAGCATTAACCAAAATTGCTACTTTAGAAAAGTATCATTTAACGTGGCATTTTATTGGCAATATCCAAGCTAACAAAACCAAAGCTATCGCAGAAAATTTTGCGTGGGTACAAAGCGTTGATCGCTTACGTATTGCGGAGCGCTTGAGCGCCCAACGTCCCGCCACATTACCGCCACTCAATATTTGTCTACAAATAAATATCGATCAGGAACACAGTAAAGGCGGCGTCAGCTTAGCTGAATTACCCGCATTAGCTTTAGCCATAGCTAAATTACCGCGCCTCCAATTACGCGGACTCATGGCCATTCCAGCGCCGCAACAAACTGTAACACAACAGCACGTGACGTTTGGTAAACTGCAGAATGCTTTCCAGCAGCTACAAGCACAAGGATTGCCATTAGATACCTTATCCATGGGCATGTCCGACGATTTCGCCGTTGCCATAGCTGAAGGTTCTACTATGGTACGCATAGGCACTGCGTTATTTGGTAAACGTAATTCCTCTGTCATGTCTCGTGACGTTCAATCAAGTTAAATGTTATCATGCTCCATCTTCTTCATAGGAACTTGGCAAGCTATGCAAAACATTACAATAGGTTTTATCGGGGCCGGTCATATGGCCAGCAGCCTGATTGGCGGGCTGATTACAGCAGAGCATCCCGCAGAAAAAATTTGGGCCAGTGAACCTCTGACAGAAAAACTAGCTGAGCTCCAGAAAAAATTTCCTGGGGTCCATTTTGTTGCTGATAATAAAACCGTTGCGGAACAAGCTCAGGTACTAATTTTTGCAGTCAAACCGCAAATTTTAAAAGATGTAGCAGTGGAGCTTGCTCCGATCATCGCCGCCAAACAACCATTAATAATTTCCATTGCTGCTGGCGTGCGCGAACCAGACTTGCGCAAGTGGTTAGGCGAGCAAACCGCTATCGTGCGTTGTATGCCTAATACTCCCGCCTTAATCCAAAGCGGCGCGACTGCTTTGTATGCTAATGCTAAGGTTACTGCTACCCAAAAGAATATCGCTGAGTCTATTTTACGAGCCGTAGGCGTAACAGTATGGATGGATGAAGAACATCAGCTTGATGCCGTTACCGCTCTTTCCGGCAGCGGCCCCGCTTACTTTTTCTTGGTAATCGAAGCGTTAGAACAAGCTGCTATAGCAATGGGCTTATCTGCTGAAACGGCGCATTTATTAACACTACAAACTGCTTTGGGCTCCACAAAAATGGCGCTAGAAAGCAATCAATCAGCCGCTGAGTTACGTCAACAAGTTACCTCGCCCGGTGGCACTACTGAACAAGCTATCCAGACATTAGAAAAAGGTAATTTAAGGACGCTGTTCGCGCAAGCGTTAGCAGCGGCTGAACAACGCGCACAAGAATTAGGACAATTATTTAGTAAATAGCCGACAATAAACTAAGGTGGAAAATTATGGATCCTTTAAGTAACGCAGGTCTTTTTTTAATTAAATCTTTATTTGATCTTTATATTTTTATTGTCATGTTACGGATTGTTTTACAGTGGGTTCATGCCGACTTTAACAATCCTATTTTTGGTTTAGTCATTCGACTAACTAACGCTCCATTAAAACCTATTCGGCGCATTATTCCTACGCTCCATGGTGTCGACATAGCCGCTGTAGTTTTATTGTTATTCTTAGAAGTATTTAAACTTGCTGTGCTGGTTTGGCTGCAAGTAAATGCAGTGCCTACTTTAGGCGGTTTAGTAGTACTAGCTTTTGCTGAGTTGCTCAATCAATTAATTAATATTTTCTTTTTTGCAATTTTGGCATCCGCTATTTTGAGTTGGTTAAGTCCACTGGCACACGGCCCATTGATCGAAGTGCTTTATCGTGTTTGTGAACCACTCCTCAGACCAGTACGTAGAATTCTGCCGCCCATTGCAGGATTTGATTTATCGCCTATCCCAGTTTTGATTATTTTAAAATTATTGACGGTGCTGATCGTCGATCCACTCAGTCAAATTGGCATAAATTTAGCATTGGGATCAGGGGTAAATTAAGGAGCTTCTTTTCTCTTTTTTCTATTTAAGGGGATTAAGGGTAATGGCACTATCATCTTAAGCATTAAAGGCTGAAATTGTTGGGCTTGTCAGCCCAACCTACATAATTTAATAGTAAGACGTTAAACTTTACGCCGAGCAATTCAAATAGGTAGGTTGGGCGACAAATCCAACATTTCCTTAAGGTAGCGCCCTTGAGATCAAAGGGAATTTTCTTTAATGCGATGGGCGCAAAGCTTGCCAAACAGCAACACCCGTCAAGCCAATAAAAAACACTAACGCGTAACTAGCCATACTAAAACCAAACAAACGCCAAGTCACTTTGGCGCAACTGCCAGTCCCTTGTATAACAAGTTGCAACGCTTGTTTAAAAGGCAATACTTGAAAAAGATATTTTAAATTAGCGCCACAGGTAGGAATTTCATAAGGCGGCAAGTGTTCGATCCAAATTTGTCTGGCGGCAGTAAACACTCCTAATAACGCGACCGCAGCAATCCCATAATGAAAGTAACGGTGTCCTTGCGGCGGAAATTTGATCATTCCGATCAAAAACAAAAATCCCAACAGAATAAAAATGAGGCGCTGCAAAATACAAAGCGGACAAGGGTCCAGCTTATCCACCACTTCAAAATAAATAGCCGCCCCTAGCAAGCCAGCACAGACTAGAAAGGCTAAAAAATTAACCATGCGCACAGATAGAAGTTTCATAAAATTTTCTTATTGTAGTAAACGGTTTGTTTACGAGATTTGACCATTATTAGTTAAGATATTCAATAGGAAATAATTTTGTTACTATTCATCTCGTTGCTAATTTTTTTAACAATTGAAAAATATTAGTACTTAGATGTTGCAATTGTTTCAAAGCTTCATTAAAACTAGATTTGTCTTTTTCATAAGCCATCTGTTCTAAAAATAAATAACGCTTTTTTTGCTTCTGCAACAGTATTGCCATGAAAAAAATAATATCTGCTGTATTAATAACGCGTCCAACAATAATATTGTCTTCAGTGTCTAATTCTAATTCAGCTAAATAATTTTTATAAACTATATTTAATTAAATAATTCACTGTGTGATCCAAGTCGCGCAAGTCGTAGTGTATCTCGATCTGGTTTTTTATAAATTAATAAGAGATCAGGTCTAACATGACATTCGCGATATCCACTCCAATCACCACTTAATGCGTGATCGCAATTTTTTTCTGGCAAAGATTTATCTAATACTAAAAGCTCCAGAATACCAGAAATCAACGAATCTACATTTTTATAACGAGGTGTCACCTTTATGCGTTTATAATCTCGCTTAAATGCCGATGAACGCTCAATCGTCCTCATTCAAATCTTCCATCAAAGCTTTAATACTTCTAAACTTTTTTCCTTTACCTGATTCAAGCTCAGAAATAGCTTTCCGAGTATTTGAATTAGGTGCTTTTATTTCAAAAGGAAGACGGTGCTCATCAGCTATTCGAAGCATAAGCAAACGAATAGCATCAGAGACAGACAAACCCATTGCTTCTAAAACATTGGTGGCGCGTTCTTTAGTAACGGTATCAATACGTGCGCGTACATAAGTGTCAACTGTAGTATGCATGATTACTTCTCCATTATTTTACCTTATACTTCATATTGTAGTCTCATTGTGACTACAAATCAACGTTTCTTACAATCCATAATAAGCTGAATATCTGTCAGACGATTATTCATAAAACTCAGGGGACACATGGAAATAAATCTCATTAACTGTTTTTGCACTCAAGGTATAAATTCTGGGAATCCGGCAGCAATTGTTCAAAATTTTATTATGGACACAACTGAAAAACAAAAGTTAGCAAAAAAATTGAATATGCCAGTTACCGTTTTTTTATCAGAAAATAAAAATGAAAGCCACAATGTAGAATTTTTTTACCCTGATACTGAAATGCCATTATGTTTGCATGGCACAATTGGGGCTGCCTATCTTCTATTTAACAACACCGAATTTAAAAACTTGGTTTTTATCACAAAGAATGGAAACAAATTACTTATTAGAAGAGAAAGAGATATTATTCAAGTTCTCGTATCAGCACAGCAAGCACCAGAAATTATTCCTCAGCAGACAGAAATTTGTAAGATGCTTAATTTAAAAAGCACCGATCAAACTGATAACAGATTACCTTTAGGAATATTTTCTGTGGGCAGTCCCAAATTATTGGTTCCTTTGGCATCGCTTGAATCACTAGCTAAATTAGAACCAAATTTTGACTTGATAACAAAATGGAGCATAAGTAATGGAGTAAATGGTATGTATATTTATACAAAAAACCCTCATGACTCCATCGTAAATGCCAGAGGATTTAATCCTAAAACAGGGCATAATGAAGACGCAGCCACAGGTGTTGCGGCAGCAGCGTTGGCTCTATCTTTAAAACAAAATCTGGTAATTAGCCAAGGTGCTTTTATCCAACGTCCGAGTGAAATTAACGTATCCTATGATAGCCCGAATGCAATCTGGGTAGGCGGCAAAGTGGTATTTATTTCTAAACTAGAATAAAGGTATATTAGAAAGATTTGACCATTTTTAACCAGAATTTCTTCCGGATCTCTAGTTGACGTTAACCTTGAGCTGCAACGATAATCGTTTTTAAGTTAACAGCCCTAGTATCAGGTCTAAGACCGTGCCACAGGTAAAAAGCTTCAGCTGCCTGTTCTATGAGCATGCCTAAACCATCTACGCATTTGCTGGCACCTTGTTGTTTGGCAATTGTTAAAAATTCCTGAGCTTTGCTCCCGTAAGACAAATCATAGCAAACTGCATCTTTAAAAAAATTGCCCGTTAGTTGCAAGCTATCGCCTTGTACTCCTGCAGCAGTAGCATTGATAATTAAATCAAAGGATTGTGAAGCCAGATCCGTAAACGTACAAGCCTGTAAGTTTTCATCAGTATAACTTTGTGCTAATTTTTCCGCCTTAGCATAAGTTCGATTTGCTAACACTATGCATGCGGGTTTTTCTGCTAGCAATGTGGGCAAAATTCCTTGGGTTGCACCGCCTGCACCGAGAATAGCAATACGAGCTTGCGCTAACACAACCTGCTGATTATTTTTTAAATCACGAACTAAACCGATACCATCGGTATTATCGCCGCGCATACGTCCGTCCGCCAAAAATGTAATTGTATTCACAGCACCCGTTTTTGTAGCTGCTTCACTTAATTCATGCATGAGAGCAAAAGCTTCGGTTTTGTAGGGTGAGGTAATATTTACTCCACAACCACCTTGGTTATAAAAGTTTTGTAGCGCCGACGCTAATGCTCCTGGCGCAACCAATATGCGCTCATAAGATAACTGTATACCAAATTGTTTGGCATACAGCTGATGGATTTCTGGTGACAAACTATGCGCGATAGGGTTACCGAGAACAGCGTATTTTTGCATAATTATTCAGAACGTAACGTTTGAATAGGATCCAGTAACGATGCTTGATGGGCTGGATAAAAACCAAAGAAAACTCCAATTAGCAAAGAAACAGAAAATCCTACCAGTGGCGGCCATAAAAAAACTTGAAAACTCCAACCAGCAAATTGTGCGATTAAAAAAGAGGTTCCTACCCCTACCAAAATGCCTAACAAACCTCCTACTACCGAGAGCAAAATAGCTTCACTTAAAAACATCCATTGAATATCAATCCGCCGCGCGCCCAAGGCCAGACGAATACCTATTTCGCGCCGTCTTTCTAGCACCGAAACTAACATAATGTTCATTACGCCGATGCCACCTACTAACAACGAAATACTACCTATTAATCCCAATAGCAATGTGAAAATTTTTCGTTGCGCCAACACACTTTTAATAATTTCTTTGGCGCTGTGAAAAAATAATTTCTTGCCAGGCACCGTCAGATTTATATATTTGGTGATAGCGTCTTTAACTACTTCGATATCAGCGTTTTCTTGGAGTCTAAACACTAAATTATCAATAGTTGAATATTTACTGAGTGATTTTGCGGTTTGTATGGGAATAATGATTGAATTATTGATATCTTGATTAAAAAATGAATTTTCCTTCCATTGATCGGCGATACCAATAATTGTAAATACATCGGTACCCAGCTTTATTTGCAACCCAAGCGGATTGATGAATGCGGGAATATTTAAACTTTGAAAAACTTGATAACCCAACACACAAAAATAAGCGTATTTATCTAAATCAGAAATGAATCGACCTTGCAGCATCTTTATGCCAATAGCCGGTGCTAGCGTTTGGGTAGCACCAATCAGACCCGCATTAATATTATTACCAGCAAACATGACGGGTACGAAAAGCATGGTATAAGGAGCGACCATCGTAATTTGCGGTGAAACGGCTTGAACCTTCACCGCACTAGCCACCGTTAATTCTTGTCCGTGGGACTGGCTGCTGGAACTACTAGAACTATCTTGTTGCGTTAAAATTGAGGCTGATAACATATCAGTCCCCAAGGTTTTAAATTGTTCTAAAGCGGCGGCGGTGGCTAATTCACCACTGGAAACCATAGCTACTACTGAAGCCGTCCCCACTAAAATACCTATCATAGCTAACAGCGTACGCAGCTTGGTGGCTATAAGATTGGTATAGGCTTCCTGAAAATACATAACTTAATTCACTTTAAATTACAGAATTATATAATTGTTGGGCTTGTCAGCCGAACCTATATGTTTTGATTGCACAGTGTTTCGCTTATCGTCTCACCATTAAACTGTGCGGGTAGGACTGAGAAGCCCAACATTTCCTTAAAATAATGCTATTGATATTAAATCTATTTACTAGCTTTTACCACTTTGCCGATATGTTTCGTTACGTGTTGGCTCATCATTCTTGCGAACAACAACCAGGCAACAGCCCAGCAGACATCGCCGCTCCATTGCGTCTGCAAAAAAGGTAAAGCGGCACTGTAACAGTTAAGCAAACCCAACGGAGTATGCGGATATATTCCTGTACCTAACCACACCCCCAAATTTGTCCATAACCAGAAGAGCGGGGCTGCACTTAATAGACATAACAAAGAAACCATAACATTAGCTCTTTTTAAAAAGCTCCCCATGAACACGACTAAAATAAAACCTGAGTAGGTCAGTAACGACCAATAGCCAAAAACTGAGTAAACGCTATGCCATGCTAAAATAAGATCAGCGCTGATTAACGTGGCTAAGACTAAAAACAGTGCTAGCAAGCGTGGCACAAAAGATCCTAATGCTACACTAATAAATATCATGGCCGTAGCATTAGGAGCGTGTGGAATAATTCTGCTTATCAGCCCTATTAAAAACAATGCGAATATCCAACAGCTTGATTTATTCTGCGCGATTGTTATTCCTAAAATTGAATTTTGTTCGGTGATTTTTAACATAAGAAATTCTCTAATTACCCGTTTCACTTCAAAATGCAAAAAGCGCATCTTCAGGTGCGAGCGGTATATACCTACTTCGCTTCAAAAAATTTAATTCGTATCTCCAAGTTGCAAGTGGTATATGCCATTGGCAATTTTGACATAATCCGACACCGATAATCGTTCCGCACGCAATTCAGGATCAATGTTTAAATTCAGCAATTGTTGTTGGTTTATACGTGTATGTAAACTATTACGTAAAGTCTTGCGCCGCTGATTAAACGCTAGTCGCACAACATCTTCAAATAGCAAATAATCCTGTGCCACAAAGGGTAGTTCTCGATAGGGCAGCAAACGAATGATAGCGGAATCTACTTTTGGTGGTGGCATAAAACATTCCGGACCTACTGCAAATAAAATTTCCGTTTGGCAAAAATATTGCACCATCACACTTAAGCGACCATACGCTTCTTCACCTGGCTGCGCCACAATTCTTTCTGCTACCTCTTTTTGCAGCATAAATAACATATCTTGTATCACAGCAGCCGTTGCTAACAAATGAAACAGCAACGGTGTCGTAATATTATAAGGCAAATTACCGATAACCCGTAAACTCGCTGGTTTATCTGTTAATTGTGAAAAATCAAAACGCAAAGCATCCGCTTGGTGAATAATTAATTTCCCTAATTTTTCACCTAATATTTTTAGAGGTGAAATTAAATCGCGATCTAACTCTACTACTTCTAGTTGTTCTAACAGCGGTAGCAGCTGCGTAGTCAATGCACCTAAGCCAGGACCAATTTCCACAACATGATCACCACGTTGCGGATTTAGTGCGGCAATAATATCGCGGATAACATTCGTGTCACATAAAAAATGTTGGCCAAAACGTTTGCGTGGAATATGTTTTTGCATAAATTATCGTTTAAAAACTAGTTGAATTTAGTGTAAGCAATTACCTTAGCTCTAAGGCTGCATAAATAGCTGCCAATAAACTCTGAGCGCTTGCTTGGCCCGTACCCGCTAATTCTAATGCAGTACCATGATCTACGGATGTTCGCACAAAAGGTAATCCTAACGTGATATTAACGGCTTGCTCAAAATCACTATATTTTATCACGGGTAACCCTTGATCATGATACATCGTTAACACCGCATCAATGTGCTGAAGATTTTGCGCAATAAAAGCTGTATCTGCAGGCACCGGGCCAATTAAATCCATACCACGAGCACGCATTTTTTCTAGTGTCGGCGTAATAATGGTTAATTCTTCATTACCTAAATAACCATTTTCTCCGGCGTGCGGATTCAGGCCACACACTAAAACTCTTGGTTTAGTTACCTTAAATTGCTTTTGCAAACTGTTATATAAAATTTCCAATGTTTGTTGCAATAATTCCGGGGTAATGGCTTGTGCTACCGCACGTAACGGTAAATGTGTAGTGACCATAGCCACTCGCAATTGTTTGCTTTGCAGTAACATGACAACGTGAGGAGTGTGCGTTGCTTGTGCTAAAAATTCGGTATGGCCAGAAAATTTTATTCCAGCTTGATTAATTATTCCTTTGTGGACCGGACCTGTTATCAAAGCGGAAAATTCACCCGTCAAACAGCCGCTGGTAGCTCTTTGCAATGTCTGCAATAAAGCAGGAACATTCTCTGACATCAATACACCGCACTCGGGAGTTTTGGCTAAAGGGACTGGTAAAATAGTCAGTTGGCTTTTTTTATTGTTCGCAGGAGCGGTTGCTGAGTAGTTAACAAGAGTTAATGGTAATGCTAATAATTTGGCGCGCTGTAACAGAAGTTGCGGATCAGCAATGATCACCAGGTCAGTGGGTAAATCTTGCTGTGCTAATTGCACAACAAGATCAGGCCCAATACCCGCTGGCTCTCCGGGGGTTAAAACAAGAGGTGCAAATCTCATTGCTCAAAGATTTTTACATATTCTGCGTTGCGCATATTATGCAGCCAACGCTGTAATGCCTCATTATATTTACGCTGGAAAATTATTTCCTTGGCGCGTTGACGTCGTAACGCTTCATTATCTTTAATAGAGCGACGATCCAATACTTGTAAAATATGCCAACCAAATTGGCTCTTAAATGGTTGACTAATTTGTCCTGGTTTCGTTTGATTCATCACCGTTTCAAAAGCAGGAACTAACACACCAGGTGTTACCCAACCTAAATCACCGCCCTTACCAACACTGCCCTGATCTTGCGAATTTTCCATTGCAGCCTTACTAAAATCTTCGCCCCCCAAAATATTAGCGCGTAAGCGTTCTAAGCGAACCTTTACTTGCGTATCCGTTTCTAATGGCGTTGTTTTAATTAAGATGTGTCTTACATGCGTTTCTACGTATTTTAACGCGGGTGATGCATTGGCATTGTTGCCACGAACGGCTACCAACTTTAACAAATGAAAACCATTAGGCGCGTGAATTGGACCCGCGATATTTCCTGGTTGTAGGTCACGCACATAAGACATATATAAATCGGGTAGCTGACTAAGATTGCGCCAACCTAAATCACTTTGTTGTAAATTATTTTTTACCCCCAATTCAGAAGTAACTAAGGCTTGTGGCGTTGTGCCTACTTTTAATTGCTCTAAAGCTTTTTGTGCCACTGCTTTTGCCGCAGCAACTTGCGCTGCTGTTGCGGTTTCTGGCACAGGTACAATAACTGCTTGAATCTGATAGACAGCTTGCGGCGCAGGCGCACCTTCCGTTGCAGCTGGCTTAGATAATTCTTTACCATGTGTAGCAACAAAATCTGCAACTTCTTGATCGGATATTTTTACATCAGGAGTAACCGCTTTTTGTTGGATTTGACTCAATAAAATTTGATCATGAATTTCTTTACGATAACGGGCATAATCCATGCCTTGTTCTTTTAACTTGGCTGGTAATTCCGCCACGGTTAAACCGTTTTGTTCGGCAATATGTGAAATTGCTTCATTAACCATCGCATCGGTAACTTCAACACCCGCTTTTTTCGCGATTTGCATTTGTAGCTGTGTATCGATCATGTCGTTTAATACTTTTTTCCGCAACACTGCCGGCGGAGGCACTGGTGCATGACTAGCAAGCAACTGCTCTTTGATCATTTGGATTTGCGCCACCAGTTGACTATTAGTAATTGCTTTGTCATTTACTACCGCAACAATGCTATCCAGCCCCACTGTATTTGCTAGAGCAAACGGGGTTGCCATGCTAGTGGCTAAAAAAATCAACATCAAAATAATTTTCATACTATTAGTTATTTGTTTCATAAATTTATTCTTGAAAAAACGAAAGATTATCGAAAACATCCCGGTAACCTGGAATGGTACTCATTAACACAGCGGCTGGATTTGCATTTCCTACACTGCCCAAACCTTTAAACTGCCATTGGAAATAAACAGCATTATTAAAAGTAGGATTGTTATTCTGATTCAATCCTACAAAGGAGCGTCCTGCCACGAAACGCGCCGCCCAACAACAGCTATCGTATTCTAACCCATAAAGGTAAGATTGCGGATAATGATGCACGATATCATAGCTTATACTCCCTAGAATTTGCCATCGATCGTGAATCGGCCACGCTAACGAAGCACTCGCTTGATTTAAGTCGTTTAAATGGCTGCCCGGCTTGGTATTAGGCTGCGGATCACCATAGCGAATAAAATTATAACCTAAATTCAAGATATGGTTCAGTTCGGGGCTATATTGTAAATTTAAGTTGCCATTTACCGGTTGGCGGATATTAGGATCCCACACCCCATTCGCATTCGCGCTCAAAGCAGGCGTGAAGTGATAAACCATTTGTCCAGCCAATGGCGAAGCAACTTCTGTGGGAGAAGTTGCACCAATTAAGGTAGTAGTGTCACCACAAACTGTTCCCGAAGCAAGAGCTGCGGGACTGCCGGGAGGACCGCATGCAGTAATAAAGCGATTTCGAAAATAATAAATTTCGCCGATACTGGCTCTAAATTTTTCTGCGCCGGTAGTCTGATCTAAAAAGCGTGTCGTTAAACCTGCCGTAATTTGATTGGCATCACCAATGCGATCATAACCACTGAAACGATTGGTCAGATACAAACTATCGTAACTGAATGGGACAATAGCTGTGTCGAATAGCGGGATGTTGTCTTGATTTTTATAGGGCGTAAACAGATAAAAAAGTCGTGGTTCCAAGGTTTGCTGATACTGTGTGTGAAACAACGTAAAATCTCGATCAAAATATAAACCGCTATCAATATCAAAGGTGGGCAACGCGCGCGTAATATTGTTTTGATAACCAGGAGCTTGGTTACCTACTTGATAGCCCGTCATATTCACTAACAATTGTGGCGTGAAATAACCTGACAACCCCGTGTGTGGCCAGCTTACGCTGGGCTGTATATTCACACGACTAGCATTGATGGGATTAATATCCTCGCCCGGATTTCTATTGCGATCGAAATAAACAAATTGGTTATTTAGACGATAATTAAGACCATACGCTTGATTAGGTAGATAAGCGTTTAAATCTAATTCGGGCAAACTTTCATAAGGATTGGTAACCGCTGCCATATTCACTGGATGTAATGCTTGATACGCTTGCACCTTACCGATGAAAGTCCAAATTTTATCGTGGTATTTTACATCTGCCATTTGTTGCAACTGATTTTGCACTAACGTATTCGGCTTATTAAAATCTTCGAGAAAATAATCGTCACTAACATAGTTAAAATTAACATCGCTAGACCAATGTGAATCAATGTTAGTGTTATTTTGCCAAGAAACATAACCACGATTATTACTACTATTTAGCAAACGACTTAACGCTGGATTACCAGCATAAGAAGTTTGCGCATCGTTTTTAAAATCAGCAAACGCTAAATCATTGGGGATAAAGCCACCACGAATTGCACCGCTGCTCCAATTTGTTAAATAACGAAATAAACCGTCACCAAAAAAGTTGCGCTTGGTGTAGTAAAGCGGGGTCAGTGTTGCATCGTAATTGGGAGCAATATTCCAATAAAATGGTGCGCCAAACGTGTAACCCGAGAGACTACTATGACCATACGTAGGAAATAAAAATCCCGTTTGCCGCCGATGATCTAAAGGAAAACTAAAATACGGTGTATAAAAAACTGGAACATGCTGCACAGTCATCAAAGTGTTATACGCTTTACCACGCCCAATATTTGGATCTAAATCTATAGTAGTTGCTGAAAGCTTCCAAGTATGCGAAGTGGGTGCACAGGTAGAATAGGTTGCATGTTTCAATTCAATAATACCGCATGATTTACGTTCAACCGAATCAGCTACCCCCCAGGCATTGACTGTTTGTGGCTGCACACACGGAAATAATGCAGGTGTTGGATGATCAATATAAATTTTCGAAAACGGTGCAGGACCACCCAACACAAAATGATAAATAGCGTGGAAGAGCTTCCCCATTTTTGAACCTAGTTCAATGTGGCCCCTATCAGCCACAATTAATTTACCAGGTTCACGTACTTCCACATGCCCCGTTAGATCGACGCTGTTTATTTGCCCAGTTTTAGCATCACGAATTAACGAGGCTTGATTTCCCGTTACAAAACGACCGGGTTGGGTAACCGTAACATGCCCCAACAAGATTGATGGCCCATTTTGCTCAAAATGGGTTTGTTCAGCACTCACCTGCACTGAAGTAGTAGAAAGCGGTGGCAAGGGCAGCGTAATAAAAGGTGCTAACGGATCTTTATAATAACCACAACAAATATTGGCGCTAGCAGGCAAGGGTACCCATCCTAATAATTCTGGGATATTAGGCGGAGGAAATTCCGAATTCGTTTGCGCCACTATCGGCCCCATTCCTAACAATGCTAGGAATAAACCCGTCAAAGACCAGCAACGAAATTTAATTAATTTACTCTTCACCATTCGCTAGGGCTTACCATTAATAATTATTCACACTCATCCATAAAACTAAGTTAAGAGTTCTTATAAAGTAACCCCCTTCCCATCCTTCCCCCACTGTCGTGGGGGAAGGGGAGTTTGTTGTATACACCGGAAACTCAATTAATTAAGTAACATTCTTAAATTTGTGTTCCTAGTTGCTACCCTTTATGGAATTAAACTGTTCGGGTTATTCGCTATGCAGTTATTCCCTTCAAATTGTGAACTTACAATAATCCCTTGTGAGTTTGTTTCAAACCAAGTTTGACAGAACCGAGAAACGGTTTGGCCACCGTAGCCAAAGGCCGTGGTATACATTGGCGTACCATTGATACTAACAAAATTAGGGGCCGTCGAAATTGGCAATGGATTGCTATAAATGTGCAAACGCTTATATGTATAGATGCGATGGCCGTTTGCTAATTTAACGGCACCATCCGGTGGCCCCCAATGTGTCATCAGATCTTGTATTCTGGCACCTTGCCAGTGATTTAACACTTGCTGGTAGTTCGTCGTAGTAGCGCACGCGCTCAACAGCAAAGGAAAAATTACGCACAAAAGAAAATTATTTTTTTTAAACATTAAGACATCTCTAATTTGCATTATGATCCCCCCCCTTGAAAAGGGGAAAGTTAAACCTAAAACTTAAAACGCCACGATTTAATATTGGCTAATTCAGTCCGTACCTCTGCTAACATTTTTTGATAATCACTACTGGCAAAAATTGCTGAGCCCATGATAAACGTATCGGCACCCGCTTTAGCAATTTCAGCAATATTTTCTTTTTTTACGCCGCCATCAACTGCTAACTGAATCGGTAATTTTTTAGCGGTAATTAATTGACGAATTTGTTGAATTTTTTCCATTGCGCTGGGAATAAAACTTTGCCCAGCAAACCCTGGATTAACCGACATTACCAAAATTATATCTAATTTTTCCATCACATATTCTAGACAAGTTAATGGCGTAGCTGGATTAAGAGCCAAGCCCGCTTTACAACCACTATCACGAATCAATTGCAAGCTTCGATCCACATGTTCTGACGCTTCCGGATGAAAAGTGATTAGCGTCGCTCCTGCTTCAGCAAAAGCCATAATCAAGCGATCGACTGGTTTTGTCATCAGGTGTACATCTAGCGGCGCAGTAATACCACTATTGCGTAGCGCCTGACAAATTAACGGACCAAAGGTAAGATTAGGGACATAGTGGTTATCCATCACATCCACGTGAATAGCATCAGCACCCGCTGCCAACACACTGCGAACTTCATCGCCTAAACGTGTTAAGTCTGCCGATAAAATCGAAGCATAAATTTGTGAGTTTTTCATGAACTTCAACCTCTAATTCTAAATACCGCGCGCCGCACAAACCTTGTCATAGGCTGCTTGAATTTTTTGGGCTTTTTCAGTGGCTAATTTTAACATTCCTTCTGGCAAGCCTTTAGCAATTAATTTATCAGGATGGTGCTGACTCATTAAGCGACGGTAGGCTTTTTTTACTTCTGCATCCGTAGCTGTTTCTGCAACCCCTAATAGTTGATACGCTTCTTGCAGCTGATAACGTGAAGAAGGTACATGGTGTGCGCGTTGCTGTCCATGTTGATAATGTTGTTGCGAATATTGATTAAAAAAGTCTTCAAAAAACACGAAATTCAACGGCGCAAAACCCAACGTATGACAAATTGCTTGCAACACTCGTTGTTTTGCTTGGCTTACATGACCATCTGCCAAAGCAGTTTGCGACTGCAACTCCACAAAAAGTTGCAACAAAATTTTATTGCCATGACACGCCTGCACCAACTCTGCCAGTGTTTGTTCAAGATTAAAATCAGCCTGTTTGCCTTGCTCAAATAATTCTATAGCGCGTTGTTTTTGCTCGTCGTTCAAACCCATCCGCTTCATTACCGCTCTAGCAGCATGAATTTCTGCTTCAGAAACTCGGCCATCTACCTTAGCAATATGGCCCATCACTAAAAAAGTGCTATTAAAAAAAGCTTGCTGAGCTTGCGAACTAGCCCCCATGTGAAATGGCCAACGCTGCCAGGCTAGATTGAGGCCGCGATCAAAAAAATGACCAATAACCACCCCAATAAATAAACCAAACGGACCGGCTAACAAAAAGCCAAAAAATCCGCCAATGATCTTGCCCCAAAGTTTCATAATAAAAAATATTTAGCTAAATTAAAGTTGCTACAGAGTAGCAGGATTCTGGCTTATCAGGAAATACGTTAGCCAAAAAACTATGTTAATCTACATGCTTTTACATTTGCAGAAATATACCGCTCGCACCTGAAGATGCAAATAAAAACTGAAGGAATGCGAGCGGTATACCTGATCACATGCTACGCGCGAAGTAAATTCGCGCTTGCACCAAAGGGGAGAAGCTGCGCATCTCCCTTTGGAAACCCCATTGCGCAAAGAGCACTTCAAAATGCTAAAATCGCATTTTGAAGTGAAATAGGTATATAATGCGCTATCTTTATACGTTTTTCTTTTATCTGAGCTTACCCTTTATTTTGTTGCGTTTACTATGGCGCGCCCGAAAAAACCCCGCCTATGCAGCACGCTGGTCAGAACGGTTTGGTTATCTACCCAATTCCGCCCCTAAACAAGGGATCTGGTTACATGCAGTATCCGTGGGAGAAACGATTGCGGCAATTCCTTTGGTACATGCATTACGCGAACAATATCCTACTCTGCCTATTGTGGTAACCACAACGACCCCCACCGGTGCCGATCGCGTTAATGCCTCACTAAAAAATCTCGTCACCCACTATTACTTACCCTATGATTTGCCAGGAGCATTAAACCGCTTTTTCAACACCTTGCAACCGCAGCTTGGAATAATTATGGAAACCGAACTGTGGCCCAATTTGTTCCAGGTTTGTCATACTCATAAAATACCGCTTTTTATTGCTAATGCGCGCTTATCAGCCCGATCTGCCAAAGGCTATCAGCGTATTGCGCGCTTAACCCGAGATATGATGCACAATGTGAGTCAGATGGCCGTGCAAACCGCCACCGAGGCGCAACGCTTTATTCAATTAGGCCTCGATCCTGCTCGTATCACCGTTACTGGTAGCATTAAATTTGATTTAACCATCCCTGCGGATTTGTTAGAACAAGCAAGCCAGTTACGTGCGCAATGGGGCAAAGAACGGTTAATTTGGATTGCTGCAAGCACTCACGAAGGCGAAGAAGAACAAATTCTAGCCTCGTATAGTTTAATCCGAAAAAAATTACCGCAAACACTTTTAGTTTTAGTTCCGCGCCACCCTGATCGCTTTGCCAAAGTCATAGCTACTTGCCAACGCCAAGGTTATGCCACCGTGCTGCGCAGCGAAAATAAACCTTGTACTACTACCAGCGAAATTTTTATTGGCGATAGCATGGGAGAATTATTGCTGTTTTATGCTGCTAGTGACGTAGCGTTCGTCGGTGGGAGTTTAATTACCAAAGGGGGACATAATCCACTAGAACCCGCAGCAGTAGGAATTCCGATCGTGATGGGTCCCTCTCTTTTTAATTTCGCTGCAATTAGTGAACAACTGCAGCAAGCAGGGGCTTTAGTTACTATCACCTCACCCACACAATTGGCAGAGCAAGTATTGTTGCTTTTCCAAGATGATACTCGGCGAAGAGAAGCTGGTGAAAAAGGACGTCAGTTCGTTATCCAAAACCGCGGAGCACTGGCCAAACATTTGGCGCTTATTAATCAGCTTCTCACTACGCGACCTATTTTGTAAGCTGGGCTGATAAACTCAACATTTGGCTGTTTTTCGACAATGATACGTTGGGCTTAACAGCCCAACCTACATAATTGTCGCATCCAAAAACTGCATTACACCACTTGCTTCGCTACTCGTTTACTCGCATGTACACTGTGCTGCTTTTTAGAAGCACCCTTAAGTACTAATAGCGATTTTTTATGTGCGTCTACCTTATGCGAATGATTACGCGACGAATGCACGTGCGCGGTGTTATGCGCAAGCATTTCTTGGTTTTTTGTCTTTGATTTATGGTGTGTTAATGGTTTGACCGCCTGCGGTAATTCTTGTTGATCCGGGGCATGGACATTAGGCAGCGATTGCGGTGTTTCTGGATTAAGTGGATCTGTCCTATTGCTTGGGATATGCGAAGGAGACGGTGTAGGAGCAGGACTACTTACAGTCGAATCTTCTGGTACATTAGTTCTTCCAGGGGCAGCCACTGTACCTACGGGTGTTGCTTGATTGACATTAAGATCAGTTTGATCCGGTGGATTGTAAGTGGCTTCAGGTGCTTGTAACAAACGCGCTAAATTTCTTCGATCCGGTCCATGTAACCACGTATTGATTTGGAGTAAATCACTAGGACACAAAGTTCCTGCTGCTTGTTTCAACTGTAAAGTACTCAAGATATACGCATATTCATCTTGCGCGTAAACGGTCCTGGATTGATATAACTGTTGTTGCGCTAATAATACATCCACGATGGTGCGCGTACCCACTTTAAATGATTCTTCTGTACTATCCAACGAACTTTGTCCCGAAATAATTGCGGCGCGATCTGCTGTAATTTTGCTAATGCCTGTTAATACATCATTAAAAAACTGGCGTGTACTAATTGTTGCTTTACGATAAGCATCCACCATTTTTGCGATGGCAGTTTCAAAATCATCTTCAGCTTGGCGCACTTGTGAGGCAACAAAACCACCTTGCATAATCGGTACCGTCAACTCCAAACCTGCTGTTCCTTGGAAATAAGTTGAAAATTCTGCGCTCGTTCTACCATAGGTGCTAACTGCATTTAAGGTAGGCAAATGACCACCAAAATTTGCAGCGATATTGGCATGGGCCGCATCGGCAGCATAACGGGCGGCTAACAACGTTTGGTTATGTTGCCCCGCTGCAGAGACCCATTGTTCAACATTCATTGGATTAGGTTTGATCAGAGGCAACTCAATTTTTAACCCTTCAATAGAAGGATAATATTGTCCCGTCAGCTGCGTTAATGCTTCTTGGTTGTTGTGCAAAATATTTTCCGCAGCAATCTCTTGTGCAACAATAGCATCGTAAGCCGCTTGCGCATTATAGACGGAAGTAATTGCATCCAAGCCTACATTGTAACGTTGTTTAGTTTGATCAAGCTCACGCGCATTCGCTGCTTTTTGCGCTTGGGTATAAATTAAATTATCTTGCGCCTGCAGTACACTCAAATAAGCTGTTGCCACGCGAATTATAAGATCTTGTGCCTCTGCACAAAATGTTGCAGTGGCTTCTTTGGCGAGAAAACTGGTTTGCCGGATTTGCATCCAGTTCGTGAAATTAAACAATGATTGGGATAACGTAATCGTGTAGTTATTAGTATTATACTTGAAGATTCCCAAAGGAGATGTTTGGCCAGGCACAAGATTCGCATTAGAAAATCCTGATACTTTTGTGTATTTTGTATAGTTCCCTTGCGTATATGCAGTACCTGAAATACTAGGCAAAACGCCCGCGACACTTTGTGGCAACTGTTCTTGGGTAGAAAGCATGGTTGAATACGCGGCCCGATAAACCGGATCACAAATTTGCGCTTGTTTATAAACATCCATGAGATCAGTAGCAAAAACCGCGCTGCTAACGCTAATTAATCCTACACAACTCATTAATTTTACTAAGCGAATTTTCATACCCAACTTTACTCTCAATTTCACCCAAAACTCTAATGCTGTAAGATTAAGGTCTTTAGGAAATTGTAGCAAGGATTATATGCCATGAATCAGCAAACTAAGTTTACTGCCGACGATGTAAAAATAATTGATCAACAAGTCGCCTATCAAGGTTACTTCCGCATTGTAAAACTTACGGTGACCCACCGTCTTTACAGCGGTGAATGGTGTACTCCTTGTATACGTGAAGTATTTGAACGCGGCCATGCGGTGGGAGTACTCCTTTATGATCCCCTCTTGAATAAAATCGTGCTGATCGAGCAATTCCGTGTGGGCACCTTAGGACAAACTAACCAGCCGTGGTTATTGGAAATTGTTGCTGGCATCATCGATCCCGACGAACAAACAGCCGATGTTGCTAGACGCGAAACAGTAGAAGAAACCGGTTTAACGCTTTTGCAGTTAGCTCCCATCTGTAATTATTGGGTTAGCCCCGGTGGCACTACTGAAAAAGTGACTCTCTATTGCGCTCAGGTTGATGCTAGCCAAGCCGGCGGAATTCATGGCCTCAGCGATGAAGCAGAAGATATTCGGGTTCTGGTTTTAAACCCATCCGAAGTTTTTACACTGCTAGAACAAGGACGTATTTGTAATGCTGCAACTATTATTGCGGTGCAATGGTTTCAACTGCATGGAGAGAAATTAAAAGAAAAATGGTTAACGAAATAATTCTCGCCAGGTAACAAAAAATGTAGGATGGATTAGGCAGCCTTTTTGCCGTAATCCACCAAACAAAACCATCATTTAAAAAAACATCAAAGGAAGGTAAGAGTGGGTGGATTACCAGCTCCGCTCTAATCCACCCCCCATTAGAGATCTAGCCATAGATTAGCATGGTGGATTAGCCGTTAGAGGCGTGATCCACCAAAAAATCCTGCATATTAGCAAATTGGTGTATAGAGAAAATAATGCTGCCTTAAAAATTTTTCTTAGCTTTGGCACGCATTACGGCAGCTAAGACATAACTTTTCTCTGCGCATTCCGTTACAGAAGTTTTTGGATCGATTTGCACCTTGTTTTTACGTGCTTGGCGCGCTTTAAACCGCGCACGTGCTTGTGCCGGATCATAAGAAGATTTTGCAATCACTGTTAAATCAATGCAATCCACAGGACATGGTGCTACACACAAGCCACATCCAGTACATTCAGCATTGATCACCACATGTAATTGTTTTGCCGCGCCCAAAATAGCATCCACCGGGCAGGCTTGAATACACTTCGTACAGCCAATACATTCTTGCGCACGAATCTTAGCAAGTTGTGGCGGTTGCTCTATTGCTTGCATATTAGCTATTAACGGACTCACATCTTGAGCTAATAATTTACCCAAAGCTACTAAGGTTTTCACGCCGCCTGGCGGGCAGCGATTAATTTTCTCATTTTTACTGACGATAGCTTCAGCATAAGGTAAACATCCGCCATAGCTGCATTGTCCACACTGCGTTTGTGGTAATAATGCATCAACTTGTTGCATAAGATTTAAATCTGCCATCATAAATTCGCACGAATAGTTACTAGTAATTTAGTTCATGTTAGCATAGTCAAATCCTTATAATCAGCAGAGTTTTTCGTGACTACACTTTCTTCGCAAGTAAAAAATATTATTGCCATCGCCTCCGGCAAGGGTGGGGTAGGCAAATCCACCACCGCTGTAAATCTTGCTTTAGCTTTAATTGCAGAAGGCGCCAGCGTAGGGCTGCTGGATGCGGACATTTACGGGCCTAATCAACCGCAGATGTTAGGCGCGAGCGGCAAACCCGAAACGCGCGATGGTAAATTGTTAGAGCCTATGGTGCGCTATGGCATTCAATCGATGTCCATAGGCTACCTCATCGACGCAGACACACCCATGATTTGGCGTGGTCCAATTGCTACTGGCGCCTTGCAACAATTATTAAACGACACCAACTGGCACAATCTCGATTATTTAATCATCGATTTACCACCCGGCACGGGCGACATCCAGCTGACTTTAGCCCAGAAAATCCCGCTCACGGGTGCTCTTATCGTTACTACACCCCAAGATATTGCTTTGTTAGATGCTAGAAAAGCCATCGCCATGTTTGAGAAAGTACAAGTACCGATCTTGGGTGTTATTGAAAACATGAGCCTACATGTCTGTACGAACTGTGGCCACAGTGAAGCCATTTTTGGTGAAGGGGGCGGTGACAAATTAGCAAGCCAATATAAGGTAGATTTTTTAGGCGCCTTGCCGCTAGATCGTCAAATCAGAGCAGATGCAGATGCTGGCAAACCTACGGTAGTTGCTAATCCTGAAGGCTCTATTGCCAAAACCTACCGTGGACTAGCGCAAAAGGTAATAGCCAAAGTAACTGCTATTAGCAAAACCAAAAGTAAATTTCCAAAAATTGTTATTGAAAATCGTTGAGAGGTACACATGTCTATTAAATCCGACAAATGGATCCGCCAGATGGCTGAACATCAAAATATGATCGAGCCTTTTGCATCACAACAAGTGCGTCATGCGGCTGATCAGCGCGTTATTTCCTATGGTGTTTCTAGCTATGGTTACGATGTGCGCTGTGCGGATGAATTTCGCGTGTTTACCAATATCAACTCGGTGATTGTAGATCCGAAAAATTTTGCGGAGCAAAGCTTTGTTTCGATTCAAAGCGATGTTTGCATCATTCCACCCAACTCATTTGCTTTAGCAAGAAGCGTGGAATATTTCCGCATTCCTAGAAATGTGCTAACTGTTTGCGTCGGTAAATCAACGTATGCACGATGCGGAATTATCGTCAATGTGACTCCATTAGAACCTGAATGGGAAGGGCACGTAACTCTAGAATTTTCCAACACTACTCCATTACCTGCCAAAATTTATGCCCACGAAGGTGTAGCACAAATGTTGTTTTTTGAATCTGATGAAAGTTGTGAAGTTTCTTACAAAGACCGCGGCGGCAAGTATCAGGGTCAAACTGGTGTTACGTTGCCTAGAACGTAAAGAGTGGTTTTCATTTATACCCCTTCCTGTCCTTCCCTTGCGGGGCGTGTCCCCTTTTCGGGAAGAAGGTCAGGAAGGGGGGTGTCAAGCTTTGCCCCCGCTTGTGATGGCGGCAAGGAATTAAACTAAGCAGCTAATTTACGAATATGACCCAACAAACGGCTTTTATGACGAGCTGCCTTGTTTTTGTGGATAATGCCTTTACTAGCCATTTTATCGATAATAGGAACCGCCGTTTTATAAGCAGTTTCAGCTTCTTGCAGATTTTTTTCGTTTACCGCTTTTACAACTCGTTTGATATAAGTGCGCACAGTTGAGCGTAAGCTAGCATTGTGTTGACGATGCTTTTCAGATTGACGCGCGCGTTTTTTTGCTTGGGGTGTGTTAGCCACAGATAATTCTCCACTAAACTATATAAAACTGACCGGCAATGATGCCGGTTGGAACGTTTTTTGTCAATAAATCACCAAAAAACTCCAAATTTGACACTCGTTATATCTGGTGCCATATTCCTATTATCTGATAAAAATACAAACAATGGCTACTATGGAACTTCATTTAGAACCGGATGAAAAGTTAGTTATCCGTCTTGATGACGATGAATCTCATCCCACTAGCGTGAAGCAAACCCTAAAAAAGGCGCAACATTTAGTCCGTCAGCACACCATAAATAAATCCCTGGTTGCAAGCCTAAAAAAAGTGCGCAGAGAAAAACCTGATGAATAAAACTGTGCTTAGCACTTCAGTTAGCATCAAACCATGAGCAAAGCGTTATTTAAATCCACCTCTTTAGTGTCCGCGATGACTTTTTTGTCGCGTATTTTGGGGATGGTGCGCGATATAATCGCTGCACAAATCTTTGGGGCTACCGCAGCAGTGGATGCTTTTTATGTAGCGTTTAAAATTCCTAATTTCATGCGGAATCTGTTTGCAGAGGGTTCTTTTTCGCAGGCCTTTGTTCCGGTTTTATCTGATTATCGTGCGACTAAAACTAAATCAGAAGTACGCACTTTTATTAGCCACATGAGCGCTACTTTAGGCTTATCTCTACTAATAATAACTATTTTAGGGGTCGTTGGTTCGCATGGCTTAGTAAGCTTATTTGCACCTGGCTTAGACCCCTATCGCTTTCATTTAGCTAGCGACATGCTACGAATTACTTTTCCGTATTTGATGCTTATTTCCCTTACAGCATTTTCTGGCGCTATCCTGAATTCGTATGGTTCTTTTGGAGTTCCTTCTTTTACCCCTGCCTTACTAAATATCTGTCTTATCGCCACGGCTTTTGGTGTTACGCATTATTTTGCGGTGCCTGTAGAAGCGCAAGCCTGGGGAGTTTTGTTAGCTGGTTTTGTGCAGTTGTTTTTTCTATTCCCTTATTTAAAACGCCTGGGTTTTCTCACTTGGCCGCGGTTAAATTGGCAAGATGAAGGGGTACAGCGCGTCCTTAAGTTAATGATTCCTGCGCTGTTTGGCGCTTCAGTAGGCCAAATTAGTTTATTACTCAACACGATTTTTGCCTCATTTTTGCCAGTAGGGAGTGTCAGCTGGCTGTATTACTCTGATCGCTTGGCGTATTTTCCGCTCGGCGTTTTTGGTGTGGCTTTGGCTACCGTGGTCCTCCCCCATTTATCGCGACAACATACGGCGAAATCTCCAGAAAGATTTGCCAGCATTTTAGATTGGGGCTTACGCTGTAATTTATTAGTAGGAATTCCAGCTTCCGTAACGATGTTTATTCTTTCCGGCCCTCTGATTGTTACGCTTTTTTATAGCAAAAAATTTGGCATTCACGATGTTTTAATGACCCAACGCAGTGTGATTGCATATTCTGTGGGCTTGCAAGCTTTTATGTTAGCCAAAGTTTTATCTTCGGCTTTTTATGCGCGACAAGATATCCGTACACCGGTAAAAATAGCTATCGCCTCGCTGATTGCTAATATGATATTAAACGCTGCGTTAATTTGGCCGTTGGCTCATGCGGGCTTGGCCTTAGCTAGTTCTTTAGCTTCGTGGATTAATGTCATTTTACTTGCCTATTTTCTGCATCGAAGGGGCATTTATCAGTTCCAAACCGGTTGGGTCAAATTTACTCTACAGTTACTGGCTGCCAATGCAACGCTAGCAGCGCTTTTATGGTGGGGTGCTTATAACGTCACTACGTGGATCCAATGGCGTTGGTACCAACGTTTTGCTCACGTTTTTATACTAGGTATCGGTGCGATTTTAGTTTATCTAGGCACCTTGTGGCTAAGCGGCCTACGCCCTAAAGATTTACGCGCGCAAACTACAAGTGAATAAAAAATTTTATGATCGAATTAATTCGTGGAAGTTACAATTTAACGGCTAAACATCGCGGTTGTGTGGCCACGATCGGTAATTTTGATGGCTTGCATTTAGGACATCAAAAAGTCCTTGAACAACTGCGTGAAAAAGCGCAGCAGTTAAATTTGCCTTCTTTGCTAATAACTTTTGAACCTCTACCGCAAGAATATTTTCGTGGCACAGCAGCTCCAGCGCGTTTGTTACGGTTGCGAGAAAAATTAATGTTGTTAGCAACTTATAAAATTGATCGAGTACTCTGTTTGCGGTTCAACCAAAAATTAGCTCAGCTACCGGCTGCAGAATTTGTACAGCAAATTTTAGTTAGCAAATTAGGAATAAAATGGTTAATCGTCGGCGATGATTTTCGTTTTGGTGCACAACGCCAGGGTGATTTTGCATTGCTCACCCAACTAGGTGAAAAACATGGATTTGCGGTGACACCTACCACCACCGTAACACGTGAAGGGGTAAGAATAGGCAGCTCACGCGTGCGCACAGCACTAGACCAAGGGGATCTAACTTTGGCAAAACAACTTTTAGGGCGTCCCTATAGAATAGGCGGCCATGTTATTCATGGGGACAAGCGCGGCCGGCAATTGGGCTTTCCTACGGCTAATATTCCGTTACGACGCTGGGTTAAACCGCTACAGGGAGTATTTACGGTGTTAGTGCATGGGGTAGGGGATAAGCCATTACCAGCCGTTGCTAACATCGGCACGCGCCCCAGCGTTGATGGTAACCATAGCTTACTAGAAGTTTATCTGTTAGATTTTAAACAAGATATTTATGGCCATTATTTACAAATTGAGTTTTTGCAAAAACTACGTGATGAACAGCGTTTTGCTTCCCTAGAAGAATTAAAAACTCAAATTAGTAAAGACATTGCCACTGCTCGTGAACTCTTTCGTCATTAAGGTTAGCTTCTCATGATCGACTACAAAAATACCCTCAATTTACCGCACACTGATTTTCCAATGAAGGCTAATCTTGCGCAGCGCGAACCGGAAATTTTAACGCAATGGGCCGCTACTAATTTATATGGCAAATTACGTGATCATAACCATGGCAAAAATAAATTTATTTTGTGCGATGGCCCTCCATTTGCTAACGGACATATTCACATTGGTCACGCGGTGAATAAAACTCTGAAAGATTTTGTCGTGAAAGCAAAAACATTCAGTGGTTTTGATGCGCCTTATGTTCCCGGTTGGGATTGTCATGGTTTACCTATTGAGTTGAACGTAGAGAAAAAACACGGCAAAGCCGGCGAAAAATTGTCGCGATCGGAGTTTATTGCCGCGTGTCGTGCTTACGCACGCGAACAAATTGCGATTCAGCGCGAAGAATTTATGCGCTTAGGAGTTATCGGCGATTGGGATCATCCTTACGCCACCATGGATTTTAGCTTCGAAGCTAACGAATTGCGCGCACTCGCTAAAATCATCGCTAATGGCCATTTACAACAGGGCTTTAAACCCGTGCACTGGTGTATTGAATGTCGTTCGGCTTTAGCAGAAGCAGAAGTTGAATATGCCAATAAAACTTCACCTGCTATAGATGTACGTTTTCGTGCGGTTGATGAAAATAAATTTTTAGAACAATTAACTTTTTCCGATGATAATAAAGGTCAAGGCCCAATTAGCATTCCTATCTGGACTACTACGCCCTGGACACTGCCAGCCAACGAGGCAGTTGCATTACATCCAGAACATGACTACGTGCTATTACAAATTGAAACCGCCAACGGTCCGGAACGGTTGTTATTGGGTGCAGGCGATTTATTAAAACAAACGCTAGAACGCTATGGCATTGAAAATCGTCATGAATTAGCACGTGCGCCTGGTAAAACTTTCGAAGGCTTGCAATTACAACATCCATTTTATGATCGCAAAGTACCCGTGGTATTAGGTGAACACGTCACACTTGAAACCGGTACCGGGGCAGTACATACCGCTCCCGCGCATGGCCAAGACGATTATTTAGTGGGTTTACGCTATCAATTACCGCTCATTAATCCCGTAGCTTCCAATGGATGTTATTTACCAGCCACTCCTTTATTTGCTGGCGAGCATGTTTTAAAAGCCAATCCGAAAATTATCGCGTTACTACAAGAAAACCATATGCTGCTGCATGAAACTAAAATCGAGCACAGTTATCCGCATTGTTGGCGCCACAAAACTGCTTTAATTTTCCTGGCTACACCGCAATGGTTTATTGGCATGGATCACGAAGGTTTACGTATCCAAGCGGTACGTGCCATCGATGAAGTCAATTGGGTTCCCGAGCGCGGCAAAGCACGCATCATGAGTATGGTGGCTGAACGTCCAGACTGGTGTATTTCGCGGCAGCGTCTTTGGGGAGTTCCATTAGCGTTATTTGTCCATAAAGAAACGCGGCAATTACATCCAGACACAATTACCTTATTAGAAAAAATTGCGACTATCATCGAGCAAAAAGGCATAGAAGCATGGCATGAGTTAGCACCAGAAACGTTGCTCGGTGAGCAAGCGAAAGATTATGAAAAAATTAATGATACCTTAGATGTTTGGTTTGACTCCGGCATTATTCATTTTGCGATTTTGCAAAATAATCCTGCTTTGCAATGGCCAGCTGATCTCTTTTTAGAAGGCTCTGATCAACATCGCGGTTGGTTTCAGTCGTCTTTATTAACTTCGGTGGCAATGGAAGGCAAAGCGCCTTATAAAAACGTGTTAACGCATGGTTTTACCGTGGATGAAAAAGGCCACAAGATGTCAAAGTCTTTAGGCAATGTAATTGCGCCGGAAAAAGTGATTAATGCCATGGGCGCTGATGTATTACGATTGTGGGTGGCTTCTACCGATTACCGCGGCGAAATTGCCGTTTCCGATCAAATTTTAGCGCGCACCGGCGAAGCTTATCGCCGTTTGCGTAATACCACGCGCTTTTTATTAGCCAACTTACATGATTTTGATCCGGCAAAACATCAAGTAGCGCCAGAAAATATGTTAGCGTTAGATGCTTGGATTGTGGATCGTGCTCGTTTATTACAACAAGATATTCGCAAAGCCTTTGATGATTATCAATTCCATCAAGTGTTTCAAAAATTACATAATTTCTGCATCGTTGAATTGGGTGGTTTTTATTTGGATATCATTAAAGATCGTCAATACACCACGCAAAAAAATAGTATCGCGCGCCGTTCGGCACAAACTGCGCTTTATCACATTGCGGAAGCGATGGTGCGGTGGTTTGCGCCTATTTTAAGTTTTACTGCCGAAGAAATTTGGCGTTATTTACCAGGTCAGCGCGCTGAATCCGTTTTCCTTACGGAATGGTATCAGGGCTTAACAGCTTTAAATGAAAAAAATCCCTTGAATCAAGCGTATTGGGAACAAATCATTGCAATTCGTGAAGTTGTTAACAAAGAGTTAGAAAATCGCCGCAAGGAAGGAATGATCGGCGCCGCTTTAGAAGCTGAAGTCGCACTTTATTGTTCTGAACCGATTTATACTTTGCTATCACAATTACAAGATGAATTACGTTTTGTGTTTATAACATCTGCCGCGAAAATTTTTCCGCTAACGCAATGCGCGCCAGAAGCAATAGAGACCACAATTGAAGACTTAAAAATTCACGTGGCCACGGCACCCTATCCAAAATGTACCCGCTGTTGGCACAGACGCGTCGATATCGGCAAAAACCCAGAACACCCTGATATTTGCGAGCGTTGTGTGGTGAATGTGGCAGGTGAAGGCGAGCTAAGATTATACGCGTAGTAAGCTCCTGAGCGCTGTGTTTCATAAATCCTAGATTTCACTCAAATATAGCTGAACAGCTATATTTTAATTTTATGGCTGTACAGCTATAATATTGAAATATAGCTGTACTTATATATAATTTAATTATTCCCATTAGCTATTTTAGGTGGCACCCATGGAACAACTCATTCATTCGCCAAAATCTCTTGGCAGCGCCATCCGTCGTCAGCGCAAAATCAAAAAGCTCAATCAAAAAGACGCAGGAAATGCTTTTAAAGTTGAGCAAAGCACGATTTCTAGCATTGAACAAGGCGCACCTGGTACCAGACTAGAAACTTTATTTCGCGTACTGGCCGCGCTTGATCTTGAAATGGTAATTAGACCTAAAAAACTTGGTATTAAAACAAAAGAGGCCTGGTAGATGGCACGAAAAAAACAGCAGCAAACCCTGTACGTTTATATGAATGGGATTCGTGTGGGCACTCTTGCACGAGAGCTCAATAATACTCTTACCTTTACTTATGACCAGGATTGGCTTATCTGGGATGGCGCACGCCCTATTAGTCTCTCAATGCCATTAACAGAAATCCCTTACAAAGGACATCTAGTTGATTGTTACTTTGATAATTTGTTACCCGATAGCAATTTGATTCGCAAACGCATCCAAGCTCGTTTTAGTGTGCCCTCCGATAATTGTTTTGATTTGCTCGCGCAAATTGGTACTGATTGCATTGGTGCACTTCAGCTATTAACCCAGGTAAAAGTTACAAATGTTAAAACCGTGCGTGCAAACCCTATCAATGATAAAAATATAGCAACATTGTTAAAACATTATCAAACTGCGCCCTTAGGCATGGATCGCGAAACAGATTTTCGTATTTCAATTGCAGGAGCACAAGAAAAAACTGCACTATTATGGCATCAAAATAAATGGTTTTTGCCACAGGGGACAACACCAACCAATTACATCATAAAGTTACCAATAGGCCAAATTAAACATTCAGGCATAGATTTGTCAGACAGCGTAGAAAATGAATGGCTTTGTCTTAAAATCTTAGCAGCTTATAACTTACCGGTAAATGATGCGCACATAGTCAATTTTGAAGATGTAAAAACATTAGTGATCAGCCGTTTTGATAGACGTTGGTCTGAAGATGGGAAATGGATAATCCGACTACCGCAAGAAGATTTATGTCAGGCGTTGGGAGTAGCACCTGGCTTGAAATATGAATCTGATGGCGGCCCAGGCATACAAGCAATCATGAATTTTTTACTTGGCTCACAGAACGCCTTGCTGGATCGCAAACAATTCATGAAATCAGTATTTCTATTTTGGGTTATGGGCGCCATTGATGGTCACGCCAAAAATTTCAGCATTTCTATCGAATCGCAAGGCCGTTATCAATTAACCCCACTGTATGACGTTATGTCAGCCTATCCTCTCGCAGCTAAACGCCAACTAGAGTGGCGAGACTTAAAAATGGCCATGGCACTGAAAAGTAAAAACAAACATTATCTATGGAGCAACATTCAAATCCGCCACTGGTTTGCGATGGCCGCGCAATGTCAGTTTCCTGAATCTATCATGCAAAACATCATAGATGACGTATTTGATAATATGGAAACTGTCATTAATCAGGTTACAGTTTCCCTACCCAAAAACTTTCCCAAGCAAATTAGTGAACCTATATTTAACGGGATGCGACAAATTAAAAATCGGTGCGCTGTATCAATAAACAAGTCTGATCCAGGGTACATCTTTATGAGAAAGGTCAGATAAAGCAGTGGCATTTAGATCAGATAAACGTTGAATTTCCCAATCAATAAAGTAAACTTTTTTTACATCATACAGTCGCGTTTTATTAACGCTCTTTCAGTATGGCGGCTGCAACAATGCATAAAAGTACCTGTAATGTTATATGGGGTACGTACAACATTACAGGTACTTTGTCCCTTAGTGGCAAAAAGCTATGGAAAAATGGGCGACGCCCATGCACAATTGGGCGCTGGTAATCAGCTGCAAATATAGCGGTTACTTTGGCACGGGCTAATAAAAAATATGAATCATTACCAAATAATCTCGGTATTAAACAATGAGTAAAACAAATCAAATTCGCTGGCTAAGTTTAAGTATCCTCGTTTTTTTGCTGGATCAAACGAGCAAATGGCTCATTCATAAATATTTTGTCGTCGGTCAATCCGATACGGTTCTACCTTTTTTTAACCTCGTGTTTTCTCACAACTCCGGCGCTGCTTTTGGCTTTTTGAGTTTGGCAGGCGGCTGGCAGCGTTGGTTTTTTATTCTGGTTGCAGCAGTCATCAGTGCAGTAATTTTACGGCTGCTTAGTACCATGTCGCGCGAAACCAATTGGACAGCTTGTGCGATGGCACTCGTGTTAGGGGGTGCCTTGGGTAATCTGTATGATCGCGTAGTGTATGGTCATGTCACTGACTTTTTTGATTTTCACTTGAATACTTGGCACTTTGCTACGTTTAATGTGGCTGATACCGCTATTTGTATCGGAGTAGGGATGTGGTTATTAGCCTGCTTCCTGAAAAAAACTTAATCTTTATTTAACTACTTAAGGAATTTTTATGGCTGCTAAAACCATCTTACAAACTATTGGAAATACTCCATTAGTACGTTTACAACATCTCTCTCCCAACAAAGATGTAACAATTTTAGTAAAGTGCGAATTCATGAATCCTAGCCATAGCATTAAGGATCGCATTGTTTCTTACATCATCGCAGATGCAGAAAAAAATGGTTTATTAAAACCAGGTGGCACCATCGTAGAAAATACTTCAGGTAACACCGGCGCTGCTGTCGCTATGATTGCTGCAATTAAAGGTTACAAGGCAATTTTGACTATGCCCGATAAAGTGAGCAAAGAAAAACAAGATGCTTTGCGAGCTTTTGGTGCTGAAATTGTGGTAACACCCACTTCCGCTGCGCCAGACTCACCGGATCATTATGTTAATACCGCAAAACGAATCGCAGCTGAAATACCTAATAGTTTTCGCATTAATCAATACGATAACCCCAAAAATCCAGAAGCCCACTATCACAGTACCGCTCCAGAAATTTGGGAACAAACCGGCGGTAAAGTAGATTATTTTGTTGCTTCTGGCAGCACCGGGGGTACTATTTCTGGTGTTGGTCGATTTCTGAAAGAAAAAAACCCTAATGTAAAAATTGTCATGGCGGATCCTATCGGTTCTATTTATTACGAATATTTCAAAACGAAAAAAATTCCAGAACACGGTAGCTGTAGTTACCATGTAGAAGGAGTAGGGGAAGATCATTTAGCATTAGCGATGGATTTTTCCGTCCTCGATGACGTACTGCAATTTACCGATAAAGATGCATTTCAAGTGGCGCGTCGCTTAGCAAGAGAAGAAGGTATTTTAGCTGGTGGTTCCAGTGGCGCGAATGTGTGGGCAGCTCTACAAATTGCTGCGAAGTTAACAGGACCCGCTACTATCGTAACAGTATTACCTGATAGTGGAATCAAATATTTAAGCAAATGTTTTAACGATGATTGGATGCGCGCCCAAGGATTGTTGTAATCATGACAACGCTTAATCGGCAATATTCTTTCATCGATCAGGTAATCATGAATTTCAATATTGCCTTACAAACCGCAGCAGGCGCACACGCAGCTAGCACGCGAGTGTCGCCGGCACTGCAAATCACTGAATCTGCAGCATTAAGCAGTGCTGAACGCCAACATGCGGTGAATTTGATGCGTATTAATCACGTCGGTGAAGTGTGTGCGCAAGCCTTATATCAAGGTCAAGCACTGACGGCAAAATCTTCCGCCATCAAAGCAGAACTTGAAAATGCCGCCCAAGAAGAGCAAGACCATTTAGTTTGGTGTGAGCAACGCATCACTGAATTAGGCGGTCGTGTTAGTTATTTAAATCCATTCTGGTATACCGCGTCTTTATTTATCGGCGCTGTTGCTGGGCTTGCAGGTGATGCTATTAGTTTAGGTTTTTTAGCGGAAACAGAGCATCAAGTCGAACAGCATTTAACCGAGCATTTACAAAAATTACCAATCCATGATGTTAAAAGCCGTGCCATACTCGAACAAATGCGTTTGGATGAAATTAAACATGCACAAACTGCTGAAAATGCAGGTGGGCAAGCTTTACCTACCGTCGTAAAAACATTGATGCGTTGCTTATCCAAAGTTATGACAACCGCTACTTATTGGATTTAAACACAACTTTTTAAGGAAACATCCTAATGAAAATTATGAATAATTATGCCGCTATCGTAACCGGTGGTGGCTCCGGCTTAGGTGCAGAAACCGCGCGTCAGTTGGCACAAGCGGGGGCGAAAGTTGCGGTATTAGATATTAATATGGAACAAGCGGAATTAGTCGCCAAAGAAATTGGTGGTATTGCTATAAATTGTAATGTTAGTGATAGCGACAGTGCAGCAGCAGCCGTGTCTCAAGCGCGCAACGCCCATGGCCCAGCCCGTATTTGCATCAATTGCGCCGGTGTGGCACCGGGTAAACGTGTAGTAGGGCGCGAAGGACCTATGGCATTGGATGATTTTCGTAAAGTGATTGAAATTAACTTGATCGGTACTTTTAACTTAGTGCGCCTAACCGCTGCGGATATGAGTAAATTGGAACCCGTCAATGCGGATGGCGAGCGCGGCGTTATCATTAATACCGCATCGGTGGCCGCATTTGAAGGTCAAATTGGTCAAGCAGCCTATAGTGCTTCCAAAGGCGGCGTAGCAAGCATGACTTTACCGATTGCCCGCGAATTAGCACAATTTGGCATTCGCGTAGTTACTATTGCCCCCGGCATCATGGAAACCCCTATGTTGAAAGGAATGCCCGCGGCTGTGCAAGAAAGTTTAGGCGCACAAGTCCCTTTCCCCAAACGTTTAGGCAAACCCAGCGAGTATGCGCAATTGGCGTTACATATCATCGATAATACATTACTGAACGGCGAAGTTATTCGTTTAGATGGGGCTATTCGGATGGGTGAGAAATAGAAAAATGGGTGGTTTTCCAATCTACGCCAAGGTGACATTAAACCATTAAATTTTATGGTATAATGCAGCTAAACGAAAGATTTAAGCTTAAAAGGCATTTACGCATTTTCCTGCTTATCACTGCGTGGCTTTAGAGAGAAGCGAGAATAACCACCCATTTTTGAACAATATGCCAATACCTAGTGAAATCGTTGAACTAGAAAAACGCATCGTTGCTGTTTATGCGCAATTAGTTACAACTCTTTCCAAACAAAATTTTGTGCCAGTAATTCGCAAACTGGCAGAATCAACGGACACGCAAGAATTTGCGGCAAAACAATTAAAATCGCTTACTTCCTCAGAACGCGAAGAATTTTTCGCAAACTTCTTTTCTAATTTTTTTACTAATCTTCGCATCTATAGCAACCCTCAATACCATACCTTTGGCAAGCATGGCGGCGATGAAATTGCTCGTGTTAAAACTGAACCCAATTTAACTGCATTAGATGAAGCTTGCGCCGATTTTTTTATAGGCCAATTAAGAGAATGCCTGGGGAAAAGTTACGAAGAAAATCTTTTGCGGTTTTTTTTGCAATTAAGACGTGCTTTTATTCAAACGTTTACTTTATTTAATCAATTTGAAGAAGTTTCGGTTGATAAAAACCTTACCGCCAGCGGAATTCATCATAAAACAAATTATGAGGATGCTCTCCATAATTGCTTAGAACAATTAGCACACATTTCTGCTGATGCTGCGACACCGAACCTCATACGGGAGGCAGTTAACAACTTAACGCAATGTCTCGCGGGAATTAAAGAAAAATTTGATGACTTTATTGTGGCTGCTTCCCAACGCGAAAATAAGCAGGAAAGTAAAACTGAAAAATTTTCTGTTCCAACCAGTGAAGCCAAGCCTCACCCTAGTAGTTTTGTGCATGCTAAAAAGCCTTCTCAAGTAGTTACCGAAATTGAAGAGGCAGAAAAACAAATTTCAGTAAGTAAGACTGCTATAACATCATTAATCGAACCCGAAGGTAAAATAGATACCCTTGATAAGACAACGGTAGAAAACACTCGTGATACTGCTACTAAACAACTACACCTGGGATCACTTGAAGAACTAAAATTCAATCCTAAAGTTCGTTTAACCGATCAAATACTAGCTGAATTTAAAGATTCGTCTGTTTATTCTGTTATCTCTGAAAATTTAGCTCGTATTAAAAATCAATATGATGATTATGATGCACGTATTGCACAAATAAAAACCTGTATAAAAACTCTGGTTGATCAAAAAAGTATAACTACCGCCCAACAGGCAAAAGTTCTCGCCATAATAGATCAATATAACCGCGGTATTGAGCAAAAAGTTCCAGGCTCACCTCAAACTACGCCTGAAAATACGGTAATAGCTTTTAGTAAAGATTCTGTAGCAGAAAAAGCGTCTGTTTATAATCTATCTAGTCTATATCGAGCACATCTAGATTTTCAGATAAATTTAAGTGCGCTCACGGCTCATCTGAAAAAGCCAACAAAAAATGTCGATGTTCTGCTAGCAAATTATCTTGCGGCTGAAAAAATCCTATTGCTTAATTTTAATCACGCCATACGTCAGCTTGAAAAAATTTCCACCTCGACACCAGATAAATCACAACAAGCTCAGGAACAAAAAATTGCGGCTTTACGTGCTATGCAACAAATTTGGAATATACGGATTTTGTTTGGGCGCTTGTTGCAAGGAACACCTTATGCTGCACTTTTAGATAAAAGCGAAGAAGTATTATGGCAGAAACATAAACTTAAAGAAAACCTTACCACCATTCAACTCCGAGAAAGCACTAAAACGCATGAAGAACAAATAACGTATCAAGCATTTGCCAATAGTTTTCGCCGGTATCTAGATCGATCTCAAACATTAACTAAGATGCAAATCGAGCACCGTAATAAGGTTAATGCCTTTAGAGAACAAAAAGATAACTATTTACGTGCACACGATCAGATTAATGCCGAAAAAGCTAAAGTTTTGACTGGCTTTGGCGTGGTCATAAATAAACTTTGGTCCTGGCTAGGCTTTAAATCAGCTGCTACTAAACTGCGTGAACATTACACTGCTAAAACAAAAATTCAGGATACTGAAGCTACTTTAGCAACACAATTTGCTGATATCATACCTGATTCTATAAAATCACGTTTCAGCCCCGTTATAGCAGCACAACATTATATTGATGAACGTGAAGCCACTCTTGCCAGACAAGACCAGGAATTAATCAGACAAAAAGAAGAATTAGCGAAATTAGAAACATCGATTTTCCATAATGCCTATTGTCAAGATAATGGCAGCGGCCAAAACTCCTCTGAAGTGGCAGCGCAAATTTTAAAAACTGCCCCTTCACTTCTCACTGATTTTAACATCCCTTATAAATTACTCATGCAATTTCCAGGATTATTTCAACAGTTGCGCAACCATTACATACATACACAAGAACCTTTTTCCCTTACTAGATTCCTAAAGAACTATACCCTCCAAGAAAAGACATCCCTTTACATTACTCTGTTAAATCAAGGGCCAAAAGAGTTATTTAAACTATGGCAAAGTGGCTTGGGTGACACTTTACCTATTCAACAATTATCGCAGAAACAATTAGTTGAATTAATAAAAGCCGAATCAGATAAAAATGAATTTGTTATTGCGGATATTATTTTTAACGATGCGGCTGTCCGTAAAAAAATCTTTGTCTTTACTCCCCCACAAAATGATGCGGAGCTAGAAGATGCTTGGACATTATACTTTGCAAACCTCAATGCTCTTTTAATAAATAATGCTGCAAACACTATTAACAAAAAATTATTAGACAAATATCCACTTATACAAAAAGAGCTATTTAGGTTACCAATTTTTTGTGATGACAATGATGTTAGTTATTTTAAGTTTGGCGTAAACAGACCTTCTTCTTTTGTTAACGAGGAAAATGAGGAAGATGAGCAAAGCAAGTTTGTTACAGCAAAAGTTCCAGATTTTTTATTAACTTGCTTAGCCTACTCCTACTGTATGCGTATTTGTTTGGAAGAAAAAGAAGAAAGGGAAGAAAAACCAGTCGGCAAATATGCTGAAGAAGGATACAACAATTATGGTGCTTTAATCCCAAATAAAGAATTCAACAGATTATTTAGCGCATTAAGAGAGCAAACACCATTACCTAGAAGTACTGCCACTGATTCTTCTGAGACAAAAAGCGAATTTAGTGTGCATTCCACATTAGATGCGAAACGGGATAATTCGGTTCTTAGCTATTAAAGCTAGTTACCATCCTAAATTTAAGCGTCGCCTAAAAAAAGCCCGCTTTAAAAGCGGGCTAGGTGATTTATTCTGAGATACAAACCACAACTCCTTGTTTATTTTCTTTTTGATGGTTGGTTTGTACGTTCTTTAGTCTTTCCTTTTTGTATTTCCATGACTTTTTTCCTCCAGTTAGGATAATTTTAAAAAGATAATTATTATCTTTCTTGTTTTAATTATAGCCCAGTTTCAGAAAATGCAAGGAAAAGAAATAATTCCGATCTACTTAGCGTAAGTTCCTATGTTTTAGTAACTCGAGTTGTGCGCGTAACTCTTCAATTTGTTCCAGTAATTCTAGTACCAGCGCACTACCAGCCACATTAACTCCCAAATCACGCTGTAAACGGACCACGGTTCTTGAACGTTGTAACGCACTTACCGGAAACAACCATTGCTCGGGTGCTTCACCTTGCGGCTCCAGCAAACCTTGTTCTACCATTTCTTTGATTAATTCTGCTTGAATATTCGTGGTTTGCGAAAGATCCTCTAAGGTAAAAGTAACTGTTTCATCGAGAATCGTCACGCTGTGGATAATTTGTGTCGCCATCTTATACTCCCAAGTAAATGCGTGGGTTAAACGGCATTTGGGTAGCCATTTGCTGATAAAGTTCTTTATCTGCGGGCGTTTTTGCTTCCGGTATAACCACTTGTAATACCACGTATTGATCGCCAGGCGTTTTCGCTGGCAAACCACGGCCTTTAAGTCGCATTTTTTGCCCTGTTTGTGCACCTGCAGGGACTTTTAATTGCACCGTGCCGCCTAAGGTTGGTACCGCCATGGTGGCACCTAAAGCAAGCTCCCAAGGGGTAACAGGTAAATTAAGATAAATATCAGCGCCGTCCGCATGAAAATGGGGGTGACTCTGCAAGTCTATTTCTAAATAAAGGTCGCCATTGGGAGCACCGCCAATGCCAGGCGCCCCTTGGCCAGCCAGGCGAATTTTTTGCCCTTGCGTGACGCCAGCAGGAATTTTTACCTTTAACGTGCGTTGCGTAGTGTGCATTTGGCCATCTTGAGTGATTTCGGGGACGGACAACTGCAAAGTGCGGACAGCACCCTGGTAAGTTTCTTCTAAACTCACTAACACTTTGCTTTGCAAATCTTCACCGCGCAATTTAGTCGGGCGAGTAGGGCGTCTTTGTTGGTGCGCAGCTCGACCAAACAAACTGGCAAAAAAGTCGCTAAATTGTTCTGAGTCCACCTCAGAATACTCGCCGCCAAAATCAAAATTCGGTGCGCCGGCACCACCTTGCCAACCAGGCGGTGGTTTAAATTCTTGGCCTGATTGCCATTGTGCACCGAGTTGATCGTAATTGGCTCGCTTCGCTGGATCCTTTAACACTTCGTAAGCTTCGCCTACTTCTTTAAAACGAGCCTCTGCTTGTGGTTCTTTACTAACATCGGGGTGATATTTACGCGCTAATTTACGGTAAGCTTTTTTGATCTCATCGGGCGAAGCATCGCGCTTAAGCCCCATGATGGCGTAGTAATCTTTATATTGCATACAAGGACGCCTCTATTCGCACTTATTGATTTCCCCTTTATAAAAGGGGGATTTTTCAAAGGCAAACTCCTCTCAATCCCCCTTCAAAAATGGGAAAAGTTAATGGTTTTTAGCTTTTAAATGATGGCCCCACGATCGATTAATTAAATAATCAAGTGAGAATTTTCCAGGGCCGTGACACATTAATAGCATCAATAAAAGTCCCCAGCAAATGTGATCGTCCAGTCCTGCTTGACCCGCTGGTGTCCAGAGAAAATGGAATGAAATCACGCACATTATATTGTAGATAAAAAAGATAAAGATGAAAAAACGTCCGCCTAAACCTAATACGAGCAAAACTGGCAGTACCAATTCAAAGCCTGTGCCTAAGTAAGCCGCAAAAGTGGGGGGAAGTAGTGGTACATGATATTCGTTTGCAAATAACATCAAGGTAGTTTGCCAGCTTTGAATTTTGGTAAGCCCTGACATAAAAAAGATTTTCGCTACCCATAAGCGCGCGAGAAGATCAGCATATGGTTTTAAAAAATCTAAAAATTTTAAGATAGGCTTTAAAATCACTGCGCTGAATTTTATTGCTGCCATAAAATCTTCCTTGCTTTTATCAACCTTTATAAGGCACTTTAAGTTCTAATTATTATTGTGTAACCGGTTGGCCATTAGGACCTTTACAGTCGCTAGCAGGTTTTCCGACGCTGGCACCAACAATTTTTTCACAAACACCTTTAGGTGCAAAAATCCAAGAGTAGCACGCACCTGCTTGTTTAATTGATGCAGCGCACGCAGAAACAATCGTGCCACAGTCATTTTTACTTGCTGCGGCTACGCCGTAACATTTAACATCTTTTGAGGCGGCCAGTGCTGGCTGCGTAGAAGTACCTAGTAAAGCCAAAGAAACTACGCTGGCTAAAGCAGTTTGTGCCACTTTGTTATTTTTACTCATGAATTTTCTCCCTGTTATGAATTTTTATACGCTTCTAACACGATAACTTAACACCAACCAATCCAATATTTGCGCTTGGATTTTCTGGCTGAATGATGTAATTGAAATTTTTCGCCAAGCCAAAAATATGCGCATAGCTAATAATTGCTGCAACATGCGGATTAAAATTATACGCTGCGCCAATTACAGCTTTCGGTCTACTATCGGTATGGTTATCGATTGCACCGTAACCCGAGGTGACAACGGTTTCGCGTACACCGCCTGCTTGACCAAACAGATCAACGTTCCTTTTCAAATGCATAGTGACCACGCCTAAAAACTCTACCGTTTTAACGCGAATTTGCGTATTGGGATTGTTCGCATAATAGTAAGTTTCCTGACCATAGCGTGCTAAACCAACATTCACTCCCAAACCCAACCATCTGTATCTGCACAGATCGTGGTTATAGCCTACAGAAACGCGCATACCTGAAGGAAAAGAAGCCGTATCTTTTTGTCGAATTGGACTAACATCAGCTGAGAGGTCAGTTGGCAAATTTGTTAGTTTAGCAACACCACCCTCAGCCGTTACATAAATTCCATTTCTTGCCTGCGCATTCATGGAAAAAAGTGTTAAAGCACTAACTACAACTACCCATAATATCTTTTTTAGTTTCATATAATAGTTCTTAAAATTGATAGCCCACAGTAAATATATACAGAATATTTATCCCTTGATTAGGTTTAAATATGCCTGCATTGCAATAATGAGCAAGATGTAAATTAAAATCGAGACTTCTTTTTTGGTTGCCAACTTCTGTACCCACTTCTAATGTGGTTTGAAAAGCTGCATTCGCGCCTTGGGTACGATTACCAAACTGTCGTGCGGATAGTAGGGCAGGTCCAAACGAAACATCCAAATAAGGACGTACGGAATGACAACGCGGATTAGCAAAATAAGCACGGAAAGAGGGCGCAACTGCCACCGTTGTTAATTGTTTGTTATGGTTGACATTAGCTGTCCAGTGCGCCACGGTACCATCTAAAGTAACGACGAGGGTATCGTCGATAGGTCTAAATTTATAAAATTTCCCGGTTAGAACATAACCTTGATTGCTGTAATCTTCTTCTATCTCGTTACCGTAACCATATCCGGCAGCAATTTCGTGTTCCCACGCATACGCATTACTTGTTACAAGACTAATTAAACCAACAAACAGCAGGGGAATTATTTTTTTCACAAGATTGACCCGTCAGACTAATTCTAAAAAACACTTTTTATACTTAGACGTCCAAATTTGCAACTGTTAAAGCATTTTGTTCGATAAAAGCTCGTCGTGGATCGACTTGGTCTCCCATGAGGGTGGTAAAAATCAAATCCGCAGCGACAGCATCTTCAACTGTTACTCGCAACATACGTCTAGTCATCGGATCCATGGTTGTTTCCCACAATTGTTCGGGGTTCATTTCACCTAAACCTTTATAACGTTGAATGGCTTGGCCGCGTTTTGCTTCTTCTACTAACCAGTCAAATGCTTCTTTAAAATTACGAATAGCTAGTTTACGTTCATCACGCTGCACATAAGCACCTGCACCGATTAAGCCGTGTAATTTTACGCTGAGATCTGCTAATTGGTGATATTCTCCAGAACTAAAAAAGTCATAACCTAATAAGGATGGATGTTCGATGCCGTTTGCTGAAACGACAATATGCGGCAAATAAATCGAGCGTTCCGTTTGTTCCGCTAGCGTAACACTATAACGGGTTCCTTCATCTGCTGTTGTTTGTAATATTGTTTGTAATTGCGTTGTCCATGCGGTCATAAAAGCTTGATCCGATAACTTCTCAACCGTAACAGCTGGCATATTTACCATTTGTTCAAGCACAACCATTGGATAGCGGCGCGACCAGCGTGCGATAATTTCTTTGGCAACACGAAAATGCGTCATGAGATTTTCAAGAGCCACGCCTTTGATCGGTAAATCAGTTGCCGTTGGGTATAGTTCAGCCCCGTCTAAGGCAACCTGCGCAAGATACGCATCTAAAGCAAAATCATCTTTTAGGTATTGCTCTTGTTTACCTTTTTTAACTTTATATAACGGCGGTTGTGCAATATAAATATAACCGCGCGCAATCAAGTCCGGCATTTGGCGATAAAAGAATGTAAGCAATAAGGTACGGATGTGAGATCCATCGATATCCGCGTCGGTCATGATAATTATTCGGTGATAGCGAATTTTATCTGGATTATATTCTTCACGGCCAATCCCACAGCCCAAGGCAATAATCAGCGTGCCAACTTCTTCGGAAGAAATCATTTTATCAAAACGCGCTTTTTCCACGTTAAGAATTTTACCTTTTAACGGCAAAATTGCTTGATTTTTGCGGTCGCGGCCTTGTTTTGCCGAACCACCTGCAGAATCTCCCTCAACAATAAATAATTCGGATAATGCTGGATCCGTTTCTTGGCAATCTGCAAGTTTGCCTGGTAATCCTGCGATATCTAAAGCACTTTTACGACGCGTCATTTCGCGTGCTTTGCGCGCTGCCTCACGAGCACGTGCTGCTTCTAACATTTTAGTCGCAATGGCTTTGGCGTCATGTGGATTTTCTAACAAAAACGCTTGCAAGCGTTCCGCCATCAAAGTTTCTACCGCGCCTTTTACTTCAGAAGAAACTAATTTGTCTTTGGTTTGCGAAGAAAATTTTGGATCAGGAACTTTAACAGATAATACTGCGGTTAATCCTTCCCGCGCGTCATCACCGGTCGCATTAATTTTAAATTTTTTGGTGTAACCTTCTTGTTCTAAATAATTATTGAGTGTACGCGTTAAAGCGCTACGAAATCCCATTAAATGCGTACCGCCATCGCGCTGCGGAATATTGTTGGTAAAACAAAAAAGATTTTCTTGAAAGGTATCGTTCCATTGCATGGCAACTTCAACCACAATGCCGTCTTTTTCTACTTCAGCATTAAAGTAAAAAGGTTTTGCATGCGCTGGTGTTTTATTTTGATTTAAATATTCAACAAAAGCTTTAATACCGCCTTCATAATGAAACGTATCGCCTTTACCGGTTCTTTCATCGTATAAACGAATTACCACACCCGAATTTAAAAAAGATAATTCCCGCAAACGTTTTGCTAAGATGTCGTAATGAAACACATTGTTATGACGAAAAATTTCTTTACTGGGATGAAAACGAATTTCGGTTCCGCGCTCAGTGGTTTCACCTGTTGCATGCAGAGGAGCTAGCGGCTCACCTAAAGAATAAACTTGCTCATAAACTTTATTTTCACGGCGGATAGTAAGACAAAGTTTTTCTGATAATGCATTAACTACGGAAACACCCACGCCGTGTAAACCACCAGATACTTTGTAAGATTTGCCATCGAATTTTCCACCCGCATGCAAGACTGTCATAATAACTTCAGCAGCTGAACGACCTTCTTCTGGATGAATATCCACTGGAATACCACGACCGTTATCTTTTACTGTGACTGAATCATCAGCATGCAGAATAACGTCGATTTCCGTACAATGCCCCGCTAAAGATTCATCGATCGAGTTATCAACCACTTCAAATACCATGTGATGTAAACCCGTACCATCGTCGGTATCACCAATATACATCCCGGGACGTTTTCGAACCGCTTCTAAACCTTTAAGAACTTGGATATTGGAAGAGTCGTAGGCAGTATCAAGTGTCATAATTTTCACAACAGAGTTAGAACAAAAATACGAAAGGCATGCTATAAACTTCGCCTCATTTTAGTGATGGAATTATACCATACTTCGCCTTCTAATTAGCAAAATTACTTGGTAAAAAATCTCCTTTTTTGATATGGCAATGATGCCGATTAGTTCCTCTTGCAATGCTACGCTTCCAGCTCCGCTTGCAAGTCCAGTCCACATATCCTTGTGTGGGCGTTTCAACGGAAAAAAGCTTTGCTTTTTCTTTTCCGTCACACTTCCTTGCGGAGCGTATCCTTTTCGGAGGGCGGGAGTGGGGGTGATCTTAAGCTTTTTTTCGTCATAAACGTGTTTTAAATTTCCCTTTAAACTATGCTAATCTAGCGGCTCCGCAGCTCTATATAACCCAGGAGAAACTTAATGAGCGACAAAAAACCAGGATTCGGTGAATTTTGCTGGAATGAATTAATGACGCCAGATGCCAAAATCGCCAAAGAATTTTACACCTCTTTGTTTGGTTGGAAAACGCAAGAACATGATATGGGTAATGGTACTTACACCATGTACATGAAAGATGATGATTTTGTGGGCGGTGGCATGATGCAAATTCCAGCTGATCAAAAAGGTCAAATCCCTCCCCATTGGATGAGCTATATCTCAGTGGAAAACGTAGCTGCCACGGTAGCCAAAGCTCAAGCCTTGGGCGGCACTATAAAAGTCCCAGTTACCCCTGTGGTTGGTTTTGGCAGTTTTGCATTAATCGTTGATCCTACTGGAGCCATTGTTGGGCTCTGGCAATCTGAGAAAAAGTGCTAACAGCGCGTTTGTAAAAAAAATCCCTCCTAACTTGCGGCACTACGCTGCCAGCTTCGTTTGCAAGTCCAACCCACACATCCTTGTGTGGGTGTTTGGTAGGAAAAGTTTTGCTTTTTCTTTTCCTCGTCACTCTATATATCAGGGGAGAGAAAAAATGAGAAAAATATGCAACATCCCCATCTGCTCTAAAAGGCATCTCTAAAAATTCGTTTCTATAGCCTCTCCCTTTGAAAAAGAGAGATTGAGAGGAATTTTCTTTTGAAAAACCAACAAAATTGTAGGAACTTTTCGAAAAATCCCCCTTGATCCCTCTTTTTCAAAGGGGGAAAAACAAAAAGGCGTGAATTAATAGAGGTGCCCTAAATACCTTTTGAATGTAATTTATTTATTATAATCAAATAGTTAGAAAATAAAAATAAAACTCGTAGGGGCGGATAATCATCCGCCCATTTTTAGGGGATTCACAAAAATCCAACGAAATAATTGGTATTAACGGTCTTTGTGCCCATACAAGGGCGGAAATTTTTCCGCCCCTAGCACAACACCCTGTTCCACGTGGAACATTTTTGTAGTTTTGTAATCTATCAACTCTAACAAAGAAGCCTGATCAACTGCCGTAGCAAAAACCTGCGCTTCTAACTTAGCCAAATATTTCACTACATACCGTCTGCGTTCGCTATCTAGCTCGGCCGAAATATCATCTAACAAATAGATACAGCATTTCCCCGTAAGATCTCGCAACAAAACCCCTTGTGCCAAACGCAAAGCAAGAACCACCAATTTTTGTTCCCCACGAGACAGAACATCCTGTACTGGCGAACCTTGAACTTTGAGCACTAAATCTGCTCGCTGTGGTCCAAATTGAGTATAACCTTGCATCAAATCGCGATGAAAATTGCTTTCTAATACTTCCACTAAGTTTCGTCCTTCTTCCCAGCCTTGGTGGTACTCTAAAGTTAAATCAGTCAATTCAATTAACTCTGCCAAGATAATAAAGAACAAAGGGGTTAGTTTTTGTAGATAGTCCCGGCGCAATTGTGCCAAATCTTGCGCAGAGGTAACCATTTCTACGTCCCAAGCTTTGGTTTGAGCGGGGGGAGCCGCTTGTTGAAGGCTGGCATTGCGTTGTTTTAGAGCGCGCTGAAACCGTTGCCACAAAGAAAAAAAATGTGGTTCCACGTGGAACACTCCCCAATCTATAAATTCACGGCGTAACTTAGGACCGTCAATCAATAAACTATAACTATCAGGGTTGATTAACTGTAATGGCAAAACTCGCGCAAGTTCGGCCTGTGTTGGCGTTACATCGTTGCCAGCTTTAATCCTTATTTTGCCTTGGCGGAATTTTTCGATACCCACCGCAAGCGTTGCGCCAGTTTCATCCATGCTCACGCCAAAAACCGAAAAGGAGTCGGCCTGGTATTGAATGACTCGGTTGCTGAGATTAGTACGAAAGGAGCGACCCAAACTTAAATAATGAATCGATTCTAGGATACTGGTCTTACCACTGCCATTGAGACCATAGATTAGATTAAACCCGTTACTAAGCTCGATATTTAACGCCGTAAGGTTGCGAAAACTAGTTGCCTTAAGGCGTAGTAAATTCATAAGGGCGTCTCTAATAATTCATTTCCATTTGCCTCTCCCTTTGAAATAAGGAGTGAGGCGAAAAAAGAAAAAGCAAAGCTTTTTCCTGCCGAACGCCCACACAACATGTGTGGGCTGGACTTGCGAACGAAGCGGGGGCGTAGTACTACAAGTTAGGAGGGATTTCTTTTGAAAAAATCCCCATTGCCCCTTTTTCAAAGGGGCAACATGCGAAATAGAAGTACCTATAAATCTATACTTATTTTACAAACGCATAGGCATCACTACGTAAATTCTATCTGAACGATCTGCCAGTCCTATACAAAGGCTACTACTAGAATCACCTAACGTGAGTTTCACGGTACCTGCTGGTAGGGCGTTCAAAGCATCCAATAAATACGTTACATTGAAACCAGCAACCAGGTTTTCACCGTCATAAACAATGCTTAATTCTTCCTCTGCTTCTTCTTGTTCTGGGTTATTAGCAGAAATTCTTAAAGTTCCTTTAAGAAGTTCTAATTGCACGCCACGGTGTTTTTCACTGGAGAGTACCGCCACACGACTAAGCGATTGACGTAAGCTATCTCGATCCAGAAGCAAAACCTTATCCCCACCTTTAGGAATAACCTTATGGTAATCCGGGTAACGTCCATCAATTAATTTAGTGGTAAAAGTGTAATCCGTGGTTTTTAGGCGTAATTGAGTAGCACTAATCGTAAGATCTGCTTTACCTGTATCATCATCCAACAAACGGGTTAATTCCATAATAGCTTTACGTGGCACAATAATTTGTGTGGTAACAGGCATTTCTTGATCTAAAACAGAGCAATAAGCTAAACGATGTCCGTCGGTCGCAACAGCATGAAGTGAACGATCTGCAATTTCTAATAGCATGCCGTTCAAATAATAACGCACATCTTGCTGCGCCATGGCAAACTGCGTATTTTCAATTAAGGTGCGTAATTCTTTTTGTTCTAAGGAAAACTCTAAATCACCGAGATTTTCTTTCGAGTTAGGAAACTCACTAGCAGGAAGAATCTGTAAACTAAAACGACTACGACCAGAACGTACAGTAAGTTTAGTGTCCTGATAGGCTAATTCTAATTCAGCTTGATCTGGTAAAGCGCGGCAGATTTCTAACAATTTTTTTGCCGGTACGGTTACTGCCCCCGTTTCTAAACACTGTTCGACTAAAACCCGCGCACGTAGTTCAACTTCTAGGTCAGTTCCGGTCAGAAAAAGCTCTTCGCCTTTTAATTCAAATAATACATTGGCTAACACTGCCATGGTTTGCCGACGCTCAATAACCCCAGTCAACATTTGTAAGGGTTTTAATAAAGTTTCACGTTTAATCGTTAGTTTCATAGCGGTTACCTCTTACGTGGATAAAGTACGCAGTAAATTCATTAGATCTTCTGCTATATCTGGGTTTGTTTCCTTCAATTCTTGGATTTTACGGTAAGCATGTAACACCGTGGTATGATCACGGCCACCAAAAGCATCGCCAATCTCGGGTAAACTGTGATTCGTTAACTCTTTGGCCAGCATCATGGCTAGTTGTCTAGGCCGCGCCACCGAACGACTACGGCGCTTAGAATGTAAATCAGCCACTTTAATTTTATAATACTCAGCTACCGTTTTTTGAATATTTTCAATCGTCACTAATTTATCTTGTAAAGCTAGTAAATCTTTAAGGGACTCTCGCACAAAATCCAAGGTAATTGCTCTACCCGTAAAATGCGCATTGGCAATAACTCGCTTTAACACGCCTTCAAGTTCGCGCACATTGGAACGGATTTTTTTTGCAATAAAAAATGCTATTTCTTGCGGAATATTGACGCCGGATTGTTCTGCTTTAGTAATCAATATAGCTACGCGCGTTTCTAATTCAGGCGGTTCAATAGCGACGGTTAATCCCCAGCCCAAACGGGATTTAAGACGTTCTTCTACTCCAGTAATTTCTTTCGGGTAGCGATCACTGGTTAAAACAATCTGTTGTTGACCTTCCAACAATGCATTAAAAGTGTGAAAAAATTCTTCTTGCGAGCGATCTTTTCCAGCAAAAAATTGGATATCATCAATAAGTAATGCATCCAAAGACCTATAATAATTCTTAAATGCATTAATAGTGTTAGTTTGTAAGGCTTTTATCATATCTGCCACAAAGCGCTCAGAATGCAGATAAAGTACTTTTGCGTTGGGTTTTTGCTGCAAAATATGGTTGCCAATGGCATGCATTAAATGCGTTTTACCTAAACCTACGCCGCCATAGAGAAATAAGGGGTTATAAGCTCCACCAGGATTTTCTGCTACCTGCATTGAAGCAGCACGAGCTAGTTGGTTAGATTTACCTTCCACAAAACTAGCAAAATCGAAAGTACGATTAAGATTACCAGACTGACCTTTTGTGACAATCCGAGTCGGTGCTTGCGCAGAAGCGGGGTTAGCCGTATTCGCACTAGTATTTGCACCCACTTGTTTATTAGAAAGGCTACCAATTTTAAGAACGAGATTAGGTGGATTAGCTGTTAGCTCACTTAATAATTCTCGCAGTTGCGCTAAATAACGTTCACTAACCCATTCTAAAACAAATTGATTAGGCGCGAAAACCGCAAGAATATTGTCATTTTCGGTAAATTCTACTTGTAATGGGCGCAACCAAGTATTGAATTGTTGAGCTGGAATATCACTTTGCAGCTTCTCTAGACATTTTTTCCACAGTAATTGAGGCAAAGCGAAACTCCGCAAAACTTTTAGTAAAATTACAAGAATAAATGGGGGGACGGCATCTTTCTGGCATTTTATACTGCTTACCAATTCTTAGCTATGGATTACTAACGCTCATAAGGTGTTAGTAACACGCCTTGAGCTCTGTGCATAATCTGTTTACAAATGGATCCCTGCTAAGATATTAACAAAAAGGACTCTGTTATAAAATAGCATACACAGAGTTATACACAGATAAATAACGAGATATCTAATTGATTATTATAATAAAAATATAGTTATACATAAAAAAGCGCTAGCTTATTATAAATATCATCTTTATATATAAACATATTTAATAATAAGTTACTTTACAAAATTCCCTCTTTTCAAAAAAGGAAAGCAAATCGCTGCAATTTTTGAACAGAAAAATAATCCAAGGTAAATTTAAAAAGGTATTTGACAACCCGGGGTAAATTTCACTATGATGATATCCCTTGAAATTTTAGTACATGTGAAGATTTAGGCTATGAAAAGAACTTTTCAACCCAGTGTTTTAAAACGTAAGCGTACACACGGATTCCGTGCGCGCATGGCGACAAAAAATGGTCGTTTGGTGTTAAAACGTCGTCGCGCAAAAGGGCGTAAACATTTAACTGTTTAAGCTTAAATAACACCCCGGGTTTTATTTGCAAACAAAAACTGATGTTTACTCTTTTCCGAAGCGGTGTGTCTTAAATCACGCCGCTGATTTTCGAGATCTTTTTCAATTAGGCAAAAAAATAAAAACCCCTTATTTTGCCTTATTGATAAAACCAACCCAGCATGATTATCCAAGATTAGGGCTAGTGGTAGCAAAAAAAGCAATCCGACGAGCTGTGCACAGAAATCAAATAAAACGTATTATTCGTGAAAGTTTTCGTCATCATCAACAAATTTTGTGTGGATACGATACACTAGTCATGGTTTATCATTCAGCTAATACCCTAAGCAAACAAGTTTTACGGGAAACATTAGATAAGCAGTGGAAAAAATTAATTACGCTTTGAAAAAAATCTTAATCTACCTTATTGTGGCTTATCGTTACTTAATAAGTCCATTTTTAGGCGATTGTTGTCGTTTTTATCCTAGCTGTTCTAATTACGCTGAAACTGCAATTATGCGATTTGGATTAATTAAAGGTATTTTTATGGCAACCAGAAGAATTCTGTGTTGTCATCCTTGGCATTCTGGCGGCTATGATCCAGTACCAGAAAAACATTTATCAACTTTGGTGACGAAAGAAAAATTATGGAAATAACACGAGTCTTTTTATTTGGTGCTCTATTTTTAATTGGTTTCATGTTGTGGACTAGTTGGGAGAATGATTACGCAGTCAAAACTCCTACGCCAATTAAAACCGCAGCGAATGTACCTTTTCAACCAGGCCCGGTGTTACTTTCTGGTAATCAGCAGCCTGCTGTCCCTGCCACAAAGCCAACGCAGAACTTAGTTAAAGTTCACACTGATGTTTTGGATATCACCATTGATACGTTAGGCGGTAATGTAGTTGCAGCAAATTTATTAAATTACCCACAAAAACTACATGATCCACAACCTTACCAATTATTGAATAATGATCCCAGCAAACTTTATGCTGCGCAAAGTGGATTAATCGGTACGCAAGGCCCCGATAATATTCAAGGACAAGCTAATTATGTAGCCACTCAAAATAACTATGCGTTATTACCAGGTCAAAATGATTTAGCTGTAAATTTGCAATGGAAAAATAAAGACGGAGTAGAAGTAATTAAGCAATTTGTTTTTCATCGCGGTAATTATGCCATCGATGTAAATTATCAAATTAAAAATAATGCAAAAACACCTTGGGCAGGGCAGTTCTATGCGCAACTAGAGCGGAAAAAAGTACCACCACCCGATCATGGATTTTTTACTATTAATCCTTATGTTGGTGGGGCAATTTCTAGTCCAGAAAAACCATATCAAAAAATTAGTTTTGACAAAATGTCAGAACAAAACCTTAACACTAGTATTACGGGTGGTTGGGCAGCTATGTTAGAGCACTATTTTTTAAGTGCGTGGGTGCCAGCAGCAAATCAAACATTTAATTACTATTCACATGTCAGTGATGGCGATCTTTATACTTTAGGAATGTTAGGTCAACCTATAATGGTGCCAGCAGGAGGACAAGCAGTAGTTGGCGCTAAACTGTATGCTGGCCCAGAAATTATGGATAACTTGAAAGCCATAGCACCTAATTTAGATTTAACCGTGGATTACGGCATTTTGTGGTTTATCTCAATCGGAATTTTTTGGTTGATGAAACAAATCTACAATATTGTCGGAAATTGGGGTTGGTCAATAGTGTTAGTAACAGTTTTGATCAAACTAGCGTTTTATCATTTATCAGCAAAAAGCTACCGTTCCATGGCAACTATGCGTAAATTGCAACCACGTTTACAAGCTTTAAAAGAACGTTATGGGGATGATAAACAGAAATTAACGCAAGCAACGATGGAATTATATCGCACTGAAAAAATAAATCCTTTAAGTGGTTGTTTACCGATTATTGTGCAAATTCCAGTGTTTATTGCCTTATATTGGGTATTGCTAGAAAGTGTTGAATTACGCCAAGCCCCTTTCATTTTATGGATTCATGATCTTTCCACGCGCGATCCTTATTTCATTTTGCCGATTATCATGGGTGCAACTATGTATATTCAGCAAAAATTAAATCCGCCACCGCCGGACCCTATGCAGGCAAAAATGATGAGCTTTTTGCCAATCTTTTTTACATTTTTATTTATTAATTTTCCATCAGGATTAGTGTTGTACTGGGTTGTGAATAACAGCCTATCAATTCTACAACAATGGTACATTATGCGTAGTGTAGAAGCGCAAGGCACAACTCCTAACCGTAAACGCTAAACTTAGTATGCGTCAAACAATTGCTGCGATTGCAACTCCTCCTGGTCGGGGGGGAGTTGGCATCATTCGTATCTCAGGACCTAAAGTCACAACTATAGCCCAGACCATTTTAGGTTTTTTACCAACACCGCGCTTAGCTCAGTTTTGTCATTTTAAATCAATGCAAGATGCTGTTATCGATCATGGTTTAGCACTCTATTTTCCCGCGCCAAATTCTTTTACCGGCGAAGATGTTTTAGAAATTCAGGGCCATGGCGGCCCGGTAATTCAAGATTGTTTATTACGTGAAATTTTAGCAGCGGGTGCAAGTTTAGCGCGCCCGGGCGAATTCTCGGAACGAGCATTTTTAAATGACAAATTAGATTTGGTACAGGCAGAAGCGATTGCGGATTTAATTGATGCGAGTACGGAACAAGCAGCGCGTGCTGCAGTTCGATCGTTGCAGGGTGAGTTTTCCCAGCAAATTAATGAACTTGTTGAAGATTTGATTCGCTTGCGCATTTATGTAGAAGCAGCAATCGATTTTCCCGAAGAAGAAATTGATTTTCTTACTGAAGGAAAAGTTGCGGAACAGTTATTAGGTTTATTACAGCGTTTACAAGTAATTCAAGCGAGTGCACGCCAAGGCAGTTTGTTGCGCGAAGGCATGACAGTTGTTATTGCTGGTTTACCAAATGCGGGTAAATCCAGTTTATTAAATGCTTTAAGTGGTAAAGATGTTGCTATCGTTACTGATATTGCTGGCACTACACGCGATGTATTACGCAATGTAATACAAATTGATGGCTTACCTATTCATATTGTTGATACCGCAGGGTTGCGTGATTGCACGGATAGTATTGAACAAGAAGGAATACGACGTGCTTTGTTAGAAATTGCAACTGCAGACAGAATTTTACTTATTGTGGATAGTATAACTTCCGCAGGAAACAGCGATTTAACATTGCCGGCAGACATAAACGTGGATCCGAAAAAAATTACTATGGTGCGCAATAAAATTGATTTATTAGCGCAAGAGCCGGCTATCGAAAATAAAAATGGCATGGAAGTTATTTCACTTTCGGCCAAAACCGGCGCTGGCCTATCTTTGTTACGCGAACATTTAAAATCCTGTATGGGTTTTAATGTAAATTTAGAAGGAACTTTTAGTGCGCGCCGTCGTCATTTAGATGCGCTGAATCAAGCACAGCAAGCTTTAGTCAATGGTCAACAGCAATTGTTAGATCAGCGTGCGGGTGAATTACTAGCAGAAGATTTGCGCCAAGCCCAACATGCTTTAAGTGAAATCACCGGTGAATTTACTTCTGATGCATTATTGGGACGGATTTTCTCTAGTTTTTGTATTGGAAAATAGCTAACTATTCCGCATGTGCATGAAAGGCGGAAAATTTTTCCCATCAAAATGTGGATTTTCTAAATACTGATTTCCTTTGGGGAAGTTAGGAAAACAACCATGAATATGGGTTTTAGAAATCACCCCTTTTTTGAGGCTAAGTCCTTGGATCTTTCCTTGAATAGCAGTATGCGGAACATATGCTTTTAACACCACATGATTGGTTTGCGAAAACTTGCTGTATTGCAAAGCATTTTGTTTGTTAAGAAAGAGTAAGCAATTTTCTAAATGCTGATCAATATTGGTTAAGCGATCGAAAAAATTAGAGAAATTACCTTTTTGCTCGGCTCGATTTAACTTTGGATAAAAAAGATAGGTTTCAATAGGCAAAACAAGAGGGAAGAAACTCTTTTTTTCTTTTTTAGATTTACTAGGCTTGTTCACGATGCACTTAAGTTTGTTAATGATTTAACGTTATTGTAGCAACCAATTCTTAAGAAATGCTTAATCGAATTGATATAACTTGAACTTTGGCGAAATAGCATGGAGTTTTTTCTCTGTAAGGTACAAAAATGAAAAAATAAATTTTTTTACCCTACAGAGGAGTTTTTTGATTTCAGAGGCACCTTTAAAGGCATCTCTAAAAATTCGTTTCTATAGCCTCTCCCTTTTTCAAAGGGAGAGGCTATAGAAACGAATTTTTAGAGATGCCTTTAAGAAAACCTTAATATAAATCACATATTATTATCTTTTAAGATAATTTATAGGACAAATAATTACCTTATATTACATATTTAGATATTTACCAAAAAGGTAACAGACACTAGAGTAGTAAATACTACTCATACAAAAAATATCCGTAAAAAATCCATGAATGTAAAAGACATCCGCAGACAAAATTTGCGTGTTTTAGCCCGCAGCGTAGGAGGCATTACCCAACTTGCTGAACGCTTGGCCAAATCGCAAAGCCAAATTAGTCACTTAATTGGCACAAATCCCATCAAAAATATCGGTGATCGTTTTGCAGCGGAAGTTGAACAAGTATTTACAAAACCTAACGGCTGGATGGACCACGAACATCCGGTAATTAATGAAGAAGGCGGCATTTATCGGGTTAGCGGACGGCAATATTATAGCGAAGTGCCATTGTTGAATTGGCAAGAAGCGTTGCAATGGTTAGATCCTAAAGATGCCAATTTTGCGGGTAACAATAAGAAAAACAGTTATCAATATCTCACCGTACCTTGTGTAGCTAGCAAACATGCTTTTGCATTGCAGGTGGAAGGTGACAGTATGGAAGCTCCCTCTGGGGTAAGTTTTCCTAACCAGTCACTGATCATTGTTGATCCAGAAGAACGTGCTAATAATGGCGCATATGTTTTAGCAAAACCCAATAACACTAGTCCAATCGTATTCAAACAACTAATTATCGATGGTAGCCGTCGCTACCTGAAACCACTTAATCCTCGTTATCCGCTAATGGAAATTAGCGCACAAGCGATTATTTGTGGTGTAGTAAAATTGTTATTGATGGAATTCAAATAAAATTATCAGAGCAACACCACGTTTTGAGATTTAATAATTTTCCCTTTACTACTAAAGCAGCCGCGTAGTTTGCCAAGGGTTTTAATTCATAAATAAACCAATCAGTAAGTTGTAAATCTTTATCATGTAAAGCAATGAACTGCGCAGGCTGCGTAGCTGCCATGGAAACTTCTACTTGTTTTAAGGGGTAAGAAAGCCCTAACCCTAATGCTTTTAAAAAAGCTTCTTTACGAGTCCAACCATTAAAAAAAGCTTGAGTTTTAGCAGCACCTGTCAAGCTATGTAGCAGAGCACTTTCATTTGTTGAAAAAAAACGTTGAGCAATTCCATCTAAATCACGCGATTCCTTTTTGAATTCAATATCTATACCTAAATCAAAGTTGTAAGCAAAAGCAAAAAGTGCGACGTTTTGTGAGTGTGACAGATTAAACTGTAACGTGGGATGAGTGACTAATTTTGGTTTACCATGTTCGTTATAAGCAAATTCAATTGCTTGTGGTGGGAGCTGCAAATAACGCCCTAAGAGAGTGCGTAACAAACCCCGCGCGGCTGTGAAGCGATTCCTGTGCACAGCAAAGTGAAAACGCTGCGCGCGGTCCTTTTCTTTACTAGAGAGTAATGCAAAAAAATGCGCAAGATCGGCAGTGGAGTAATCTAAATTAGCACACCAAACGTGAGCCTCTTGGTTTGCTAAAGTTGGAAATCTGAGTGGAGTTTCCCACACACAGTTTGATAATGTTGAAACAATTATTTTCGACATTTTGTTGGGTCTCAAAGAACATTATAATATAATGCATTAATGTATTTATAGTTTTCGGTGTTCTTTATGCAGTTAACTGGGTTAGCAAAACGCCTTGTCACGGCCGGTTTAGCCACTGCTGAATATCTGCACGACGTGCAAAAGCAAGCAGTCGTGCAGAAGATTCCATTTATCACATATCTCATTCAACACACACCTTTGCATACTGCCCAGGTGTTTTTGCTAATCGCCCAAGAGTTTAGTCTACCATTTTTCGATCTGAGCACAGTACAACCAGATCATCTGCCAGTGCAATTAATCAGTAAACAATTTATACGTAATAATCGCATAATCCCTTTGATGCAAAAAGGGCAGCACCTCTTGCTGGCTTTAGCCGATCCAACCAAGCAAGCGTTATTTGATGAAATAAAATTTCATACAGGGTTAATTCCGCTTTGGGTCATAGTAGAAGAAAATAAACTTAATAAATTACTTACGATTATTCTCAACACCCAAGAACTTAGCGATTTTGAAAACATCCTACCCAGTGAAATTAGTTCTGCAAATCTACCCTTACTAAACGATGAAATTGATGATGCACCGGTCGTGCGTTATGTCCATAAAATTTTAATGGAAGCAATTAATAAAGGCGCGTCTGATATCCATTTTGAACCCTATGAAAAAAATTATCGCATTCGTTTCAGAATTGATGGCGTTTTATCTGAAAGAGTAACACCACCCGCTAATTTTAGCCAAAAAATAACAGCTAGGATAAAAATCTTGGCGCAACTTGATATTGCCGAACGCCGTATTCCCCAAGACGGTAGATTTAAAATAACCACCGATAGCAAACAAACCATCGATTTTCGCGTCAGTACTTGTCCAACCTTGTACGGTGAAAAAATTGTAGTGCGTATTTTGACATCCGCATTTTCTCTTTTAGATATCAATTTACTAGGATTTGATAAAATCCAACAGCAATTATTTGCAACACAAATTCATAAACCACAGGGAATGATTTTGGTTACGGGACCTACCGGCAGTGGTAAGACCATTTCGTTATATAGCGCGTTAACGCTATTAAATCATGAACAAGTAAATATTGTAACCATCGAAGATCCCATTGAAATTAATTTACCAGGTATAAATCAAGTCAATATAAATCCGAAAGCGGGTCTTGATTTTGCGACCGCTTTACGCAGTTTTTTGCGGCAAGATCCTGACATTATTATGGTGGGAGAAATACGCGATCTGGAAACCGCAGAAATTAGTTTGAAAGCAGCGCAAACCGGACACCTCGTGTTATCAACGGTGCATACCAATAGCGCAGCCGAAACGCTTACACGCTTACTCAATATGGGAGTAAAACGTTACAGTTTGGCTAGCAGTCTTTCCTTGGTGATTGCGCAACGTCTTGCGCGCAAACTTTGTGATTACTGTAAACGCGAACAACAATTACCTTTAGCAACGCTAGTGCAAGAAGGATTTACTCAGACCGATTTAGTAGATCTAAAACTATATGGTCCTGGCGGTTGTGATGAATGTGTAGATGGATATAAAAATCGTCTGGGAATTTTTGAGGTGTTGCCAATATCAGAAACCATAAGCCAACTAATTTTGCAGGGAGCAAGTGCTTTTGCAATTAACCAACAAGCAAAAAACGCTGGGATGACAACATTACGTGAAGCTGGCTTAGCTAAAATAAAAGCGGGACTGACTAGTTTGGCAGAAATTAATCGAATCACATGGTAATTAATTCATGTATCAACTAAAAAAAATGATTAGTTATCATTGGCAGGGAGTAAATCGTCAAGGCAAATTGTTGCGTGGTCGCAAAGATGCAACCAGTTTTGTTAATAGCAAAAATGAATTGCAGCGCCAAGGCATTCACCTTATTAAATTACAGAAAAAACATAAATATGCTTTGGTAAAAATTAACTCGACTCATATAACCGCTTTTACCCGGCAATTAGCGACATTATTATTAGCTGGGATACCACTCATGCAAGCACTGGAGCTAATAGCACGTGGTGAGACAAATTTTATTATGACGGAATTAATCAATACGATAAAAATTGCTGTTGAAAAAGGTTGTACCGTTGCTGAAGCATTAGCAAAATGTCCATTATATTTTAACGATCTTTATCAAAATTTAATCGCAGCAGGTGAACAATCTGGTACGTTAGATGTGATGTTTGAGCGTGTAGCCAACTATAAAGAAAAAACCGAAAAACTCATTAATAAAGTAAAAAAAGCTTTATTTTATCCGCTAGCAGTATTGTTAATAGCGTTAATCGTTGCAATTTTATTGTTAGTTTTTGTGGTGCCGCAATTTGAAATGTTGTTTGCAAATTTTGGCGCAAGTTTACCTGTACCCACCAAAATGGTGATCAAAATGGGTGACATTCTGCAACACTATGGTTGGTTAGCATTGATAATTGTTATTCTGTTAACACAATTATTTGTAAAGTTTCAGAAAAAATCTAAAAAATTTACCGCAGCTTTGGATAAATTTTTACTGAAAATTCCAGCTATCGGTCTTATTGTGAAAAATGCCACGCTCGCACGTTTTGCGCGCACGCTTGCTACGTTGTTTAGCGCAGGGTTACCCTTAACAGAAGCGTTACAAGCAACGGCAGCCGCTACAGGTAATCAGGTTTATCTGGTTGCAACTTTGCAAGTTCGCGAAGAAGTAATGAGCGGAAACAAAATACATTTAGCCTTACAGCAAACTAATTTATTTCCCAACGTAATGATACAAATGATTGCTATAGGAGAAGAGTCAGGTACATTAGAAAAAATGCTACTTAAAATCGCCGAAACTCATGAGAATTTAGTAGATGCTGCGGTAGATAATTTAAGTAGTTTGTTGGAGCCTTTTGTGATGGTGATTTTAGGTTTGTTTATTGGGGGCATGGTAATCGCATTGTATTTGCCCATATTTAAATTAGGTAGCATAGTCTAATGCATGAAATCAAACAGTTGCTTCCATACTGTTGGCGTTATCCGTTGCTGAAGGGGATAAATTTAATTTGTTCACTGTTGGTTATTTGGCATTTTGGTATTAGCTGGCAAACAGTGGCGGCACTCCTGTTAACATGGGGATTATTTGCTCTTGCGCTGATTGATTGGGAGCATTATTTATTGCCGGATGTAATAACGCTACCATTATTAGGGATGGGATTGTTGCTAAACTTAGGGAAAATATTTTGTCCTTTTACAGTGGCTTTTATTGGTGCAATCTCTGGTTATGCCATTTTATGGCTGTGTGCTTGGCTATTTACTTATACTACCGGTAAAGTTGGGATGGGGCAGGGCGATTTTAAATTGTTGGCTATGCTGGGTGCATGGTTAGGTTGGCAACAATTGCCTTTAATTATTTTGTTGTCTTCGTTAACGGGTAGTATATTTGGTATAGGGTTGGTGTTAATAAAAAAACAGTCACGCCAACAATTAATTCCTTTTGGTCCGTTTTTGGCGCTGGGTGGTTATATCGCATTATTTTACGGACCTGCTGTTTTGCAATATTATAATCATTTATTTGTTAGCTAGTCAGGGAATTATGCCAAATCAACAATCATCAGCTATAGCCGTATTGGGCGCCGGATCCTGGGGAACGGCTTTGGCTTGTCACCTAGCCAATAATCAAAACACCGTCTATTTGTGGGGTAACAACCCGACTGAAATTGAATTAATGCGTGCTAGTCGGCGTAATCAAAAATATTTGCCAGAGATTATTTTTCCAGAAAATTTGCACCCATCTTCTGACATGGCGGAAGTATTGCAACACTGCAAAAACATTTTGATTGCTGTTCCCAGTCATGCATTTCGTGCAGTGTTAGAAGAAATAAAACACTATCAAATACCGCAACAACTTGTTTGGGCAACTAAAGGTTTAGATCCAACCAGTCATCGCTTATTGCATGAAGTTAGCCAAGAAATTTTAGGCGATATTCCCATCGCAGTATTATCCGGGCCTTCGTTTGCCAAAGAAACAGCAAAAGGCTTACCAACCGCCGTCGTTATTGCCACCACTGAGAAAAAATTTGCTGATGAATTGCAGACTAAATTTCATAGTAAAACATTTCGCGTGTATAGCAGCGACGATGTGATTGGTGTGGAGCTGGGTGGTGCAATGAAAAATGTGTTAGCAATCGCAGTCGGCATAGCGGATGGTCTGGGATACGGTGCAAATGCTCGTTCTGCGCTAATTACGCGTGGATTAGCAGAGATGATGCGCTTAGGTTTAGCCTTCGGGGCAAAACCAGAAACTTTCATGGGGTTATCAGGAGTGGGCGATTTAATTTTAACTTGCACAGATAACCAATCGCGTAATCGACGGCTAGGCCTGGCTTTGGGGCAAGGTATCTCCATCGCCAATGCGCAAAAAGAAATTGGACAAGTAGTGGAAGGAATTCGCACCGCGGCAGAAATTTATCATTTAATCCAGGATAAAAAAGTCGCAGCACCCATTTGTGAGCAAGTGTATCAAGTAATACACCATGGTTTGGCCCCCGAAGCTGCTGTAGAAAATTTATTAACTCGCGAAGCAAAAGCAGAGTGAATTTAAGAAGCTGCATGTTATACTTCTTACAAGACCTAAGAAAAAGATGTTGAGGAACTGATTTCAATAAAAAGGAGAAATAAAGATGATTTGCGTTACACTCGGCTGGGTTTCCATTTTTGTCCTAATTGCTTTTGTCATTGGCTTAGTTTTTGGAATTAAGCTAGGCATTAGCTGGATAAAGAAAAGCTTCCCACCTAAAGATATTTAAGTAGTTTTCCTTAAAGCTTTCTAGTTCATGGTGTATATATCGCTCGCACTTCAAAATGAAAAATCGCATTTTGAAGTGCGAGTGGTATATAAACTCACGTATTTTTTAAGAAGCATTTTTCTTACTAGCAGCAATGATGTTTTGTTGTTCGGCAGGGGTGAGATAAGACCAAGCGGCTAAGAGCGTTTGTCCTGCATTGCGTTCTTTTGCGGCTTGGCTGTGAATTTCCCAGGGCCATTCATCATTCACATACAACCCCGTCAAGAAAATGACAAAGATAGTCAAAACCAAACACATAAAAAGATTTTTGACGTGAAATAGCTTAATGAGCTTAGTTGTGCGTTTAATACCTGAGGAAGAAGCTTCTTTGATTTGCTCACAACCTTTGGTCGCAGTGTTAGTGAAATCGATGGCGCTAAAGGAACCCGTTGCTTCGGTAATACCCGAAATCGCACTGTTAGCGACTTTTTCTAATTGTTCGCTGCCTTCTTTGAAAGCCTGAATAATATCAGTAGAAGTTTCTTGTAAGGCGCTTAAGTGTTCTTTTCCTTCGCGCAAAGCGCTTTCCGCAGCGATACGCCAACGTGCAGCACCGGCTTCAGTCATGATCGCCTGAAAAGAACTAAAAGAGGATTTTATTTTTGTTAATTGTTCGGAGAGTAGCTTTTCGCCAGTGACTAGTTTTCCTTCCAGAGCTATTTCACGGGCGATTAGCTTTTCCTCAATGGTTTCGTATAAAGCAATGAAATCAGCCATTTCACGTAGCATGGCGCGAGTTTGCTCAGCGGGGCTTTCGCTTATTTGCATAGAACCAAGGTTGCGAATGGCCATTCTGTCTCCCAAACCCACTTATGCGACATTACTCATTATACGTTGCTGATCCACTAAACTTAATTGTGGCCAAGCTTCTAATAAAGCTTGCCCAGCTACTCGTTCTTTCACTGCAGCTTTGTGTGATTCCCAGGGCCATTCATCATCGATGAATAAACCAGTTAATAACACCACCACAAAAGATAAGAACAAAACTAGCAATAAGTTTTTCCAGTAAAACCAACGGCTAACTTCAACCATTTGCTTAGTAGCAGTATGGGCAAAGTTTTTAACTTCTTGCGCACTGTCATCTGCTAGTTGTTCTAGTTCTACAGTACGAAGATTGCTAAGCGTTTTACTTAAACCTTTTACCAACTGTGAAGATGCATTATCCAAATGCGTACAAGTTTCTTTTAATGATTTTCTTGCGTCGGTAACCACACCTTGTAACAGTTGTGCCTGTTGCTTACCTTCTTTATGCACAGCTTCTGCTGCTGATCGCCATTCTTGCGCGCCGGCACCTGAAAGTACATCCTGAAAATAAGTTACCACAGACTGTATTTTATTTATTTCACTATCAACAAAGTGTTCACTCGCGGCTAATTTTTGTTCTAACATTTTTTGCCGAACAAGCAAACTCTCATGAGCAGTACGTGCTGAGGCTAGGAATTCAGTTATTTGTAACGGAAATTCATCTAGGTCTAGCTGCTGCTCCTGCATGCTACTAAAAATGGAAACATCTGTTCCCATAGGTCACCTCCTTGGTGTGTTTATTATTATAATTATTTTCCTAGAGGAGGTAGTCTAATAAAACTTGCTGCATAGTGCAAATGGGGCGTATATGCGGTGGAGCATTCGGTGCTAATTTTGGCAAGGAATGTGAGCTGAATAGTTCAGTTTGGTATGGAATTATTTAGAGATCCTACATTCTCTCGCAGGGCATAATCTACACATATGCTTGTCTTCAAAGATATTTAGGATTGCTCTGAGTTGTTTTTAGGCAGAATACTGCTGATAGGTTCCTTCCCCCCTTGGGGGGGAAGGACAGGAAGGGGGGATCTTACCCAGCTTTCATCAAGGCAGTCGCCGTATCTAACATGCGGTTGGAGAAACCCCATTCGTTGTCGTACCAGGCGATGACTTTAACCAAATTGCCAATAACCTTAGTCTGTGCTGCATCAAAAACAGAAGAGGCGGGGTTGTGGTTAAAATCGATGGAAACCAAGGGCTCGTGGTTATAAGCCAAGATGCCATTCAATTCACCTTCCGCAGCGGCATGCACAATTTGGTTTACTTCATTGACTGTCGTATCGCGTTTAGCAATGAAGCTCAAATCCACCACAGAAACATTTAATGTAGGTACCCGCATCGCATAGCCATCTAACTTACCAGCAAGTTCTGGTAACACTAAACCCAAGGCCGAAGCTGCACCGGTTTTAGTTGGGATAATCGATTGCGTAGCGGAACGGGCGCGGTACATATCGCTATGGTAAGAGTCCACTAACACCTGATCATTGGTGTAAGCGTGGATGGTAGTCATTAAACCACTGACAATTCCAAGTTTTTCATGCAGAGCTTTGGCCAACGGTGCTAAACAGTTGGTGGTACAAGATGCGTTGGAAACAATAGTATCACTGGCTTTTAAGGTTTTATGGTTAACGCCATACACAATAGTAGCGTCCACATCGTTACCGGCAGGTGCAGAAATAAGAACTTTTTTCGCACCGGCTTCTAGGTGCGCGGAAGCTTTATCTTTACTGGTGAAGAGACCCGTGCACTCTAGCACTACATCCACGTTAAGCTCGCGCCAAGGTAATTTTTTGGGATCGCGTTCGGCTACGACGCGGATTTTATCGCCGTTGATTACTAAATTATTACCTTCTACGCTAACTTGGCCGGGGAATTTGCCGTGCGTGCTGTCATAGCGAGTGAGATGAGCGTTTACATCGACATTGCCCAAATCATTGATGGCGACTATTTGAATATCATTGTTACGTTTTGCTTCATAAACAGCCCGTAAAATGTTGCGCCCGATGCGACCGTACCCATTAATTGCGACTTTAATTGCCATGATTTTTCCCCTTACAACAACTGATTAACTGCGTTAACAACATGCTCAACCGTAAAACCTAATGCCTTAAAGACATCAGCGGCAGGCGCCGATTCACCAAAACGATCAAGGCCTATAATCTGGCCATCCAAACCCACATATTTGTACCAGAAATCTTTCGTGCCAGCTTCAACGGCTATGCGAGCTACTCCATTTTTGGGTAGCACGGATTCTTGATAGGCAGCATCTTGTTGATCAAACGTATCAGTGGAAGGCATTGAAACAACACGAATTCTTTTACCTTGCTCAGCCAGCATTTTTGCTGCTGCTACCGCCAGCGCAACTTCAGAGCCAGTAGCAATAATAATAGCTTGTGGAGTGCCTGTGCACTCTATCAAGACATAACCACCTCGTGCAATATTTTGTAGGGTTTGTGTCTCACGATGTTGATGCGGAAGCGTTTGTCGTGAAAAGACTAAGCAAGTTGGGCCTTCAGTGCGTTCGATGGCTTGTTGCCAGGCAACCGCGGATTCGACCGCATCACAAGGGCGCCAGAGTGAGAGGTTCGGTGTCATGCGTAACATCGCCAGGTGTTCCACCGGTTGGTGGGTAGGACCATCTTCACCCAAGCCTAGCGAATCGTGCGTGTAAACAAAGGCGACGCGAATTTTCATCAAGGCCGCCATGCGTACCGCGTTGCGGGCGTAATCCGCAAAAGTTAAAAAAGTGCCGCCATAGGGAATAAAACCGCCGTGTACAGCAATCCCGTTCATCATCGCCGACATGCCGAATTCGCGTACGCCATAATAAAGATAATTGCCTTGGTAATCGGTACGGGTGATCGGTTTGGAATCGGACCACAAGGTTAGGTTGGAACCGGTGAGGTCGGCGGAGCCGCCGAGTAACTCAGGGAGCAAGGGACCAAAACCGTTCAACGCATTTTGCGAAGCCTTACGACTAGCAATGTTTTCGCCTTTGGTATGAATGTTAAGAATAAATTGCGCAGATTTTTCTGCCCAATCCGCCGGTAAGCTACCCTGGCAGCGGCGTAAAAATTCTGCGGCTAGCTCTGGGTACGCTTGTTTATAAGCAGCGAATTTTTGGTCCCAGGCAGCTTCTAGTTTACGGCCACGCTCTTGCGCATTCCAAGCTTGCTGGATTTCCGCAGGAACTACAAAAGGCGGGTAGGACCAGCCCAATTTTTCGCGGGTGGCGGCAATTTCTTTGTCGCCCAGGGGTGCGCCATGCGATTCGTGGCTACCGGCAAGATTAGGCGCACCGAAGCCGATTACCGTTTTGCAGCAAAGTAAGCTCGGTTTATCGGTGACGGCCCGAGCGGCGACTACTGCTGCATGGACCGCTTGCGGATCGTGGCCATCAATGTCGGCTATTACATGCCAACCATAAGCCCGAAAACGTTCTGGCGTGTTATCGGTAAACCAACCTTCTACTTGTCCATCAATGGAAACGCCGTTGTCGTCCCAAAAACCGATTAATTTGCCTAAGCCTAAGGTGCCAGCTAACGAACAAACTTCGTGCGAAATGCCTTCCATTAAACAACCATCACCTAAAAACACATAAGTGTAATGATCGACAATAGAGTGATCAGGACGATTAAAAGTAGCGGCTAAAGTGCGTTCTGCTAACGCCATGCCAACGGCGTTTGCTAAGCCTTGGCCAAGAGGACCGGTAGTGGTTTCCACGCCAGGCGTTATGCCAAATTCTGGGTGCCCCGGCGTTTTCGAATGCAACTGGCGAAAATGTTTGAGATCATCCAACGATAAATCGTAACCCGTTAAATGCAAGAGAGCGTATTGCAGCATGGAGCCATGACCGTTCGATAAGATAAAACGATCTCTGTCTAGCCAATGTGGATTACGCGGGTTGTGCCGTAAAAAATCATTCCAGACCACTTCGGCAATATCCGCCATCCCCATGGGCATCCCGGGATGGCCGGAGTTGGCTTTTTGCACTGCATCCATACTTAAGAAACGTAGAGCGTTGGCAAGTTGTTGGCGATTGGGCATGCAGACCTCGAGAATGATGGTGGGGCTTAATTACTCGGCTATTTTAACGTTCAGACAAAACCGGTACAATGCTGATTTTTAAAATTTAGGATAAATAAGTAAAATTTATGATTGAACATACTCTTTTTACCTCTGAATCAGTTTCTGAAGGACATCCAGACAAAATCGCTGATCAAATTTCTGATGCAATTTTAGATGCAATTTTAATGCAAGATTCTAATGCACGAGTTGCCTGTGAAACATTAGTTAAAACTGGTATGGTTTTAGTGGCAGGTGAAATCACTACCAATGCTACGGTTGATGTAGAAAATTTAGTTCGCGAAACCGTGAAAGACATTGGTTATCACAGCTCGGCAATGGGTTTTGATTGGGAATCCTGTGCTGTTATTACCGCACTTGGCAAACAATCACCGGATATTGCGCAAGGGGTTGATCGCAGCATTGACGTTGAACAAGGTGCTGGCGATCAAGGGTTAATGTTTGGTTATGCTAGCAATGAAACCGATGTCTTAATGCCAGCACCTATTACCTATGCGCATCGTCTCATGCGCAAACAAGCTGAATTACGCAAAAAAGGTAAATTAGCTTGGCTAAGACCTGATGCTAAAAGTCAATTAACGTTACGTTATCTCAATGGCAAACCAGTTGGAGTAGAGGCAGTAGTATTTTCCACGCAGCATGATCCAGAAGTTTCCCAAAACACCTTAAAAGAAGCCGTATTAGAAGAAATTATCAAACCAGTATTACCAGCAGAATGGCTAGATCAAAACACGAAGTATTTCATTAATCCTACCGGCCGTTTTGTAATTGGTGGTCCTTTAGGTGATTGTGGTTTAACCGGTCGTAAAATTATTGTCGATAGTTACGGCGGCATGGCACGTCATGGTGGTGGCTGTTTTTCTGGTAAAGATCCATCGAAAGTTGATCGCTCTGCAGCTTACGCTGGTCGTTATGTTGCTAAAAATATCGTGGCTGCAGGTTTAGCAGAACGTTGCGAGATTCAAGTATCCTACGCCATTGGTGTGGCAGAACCCACTTCTATTAGTATCGATACTTTTGGTACGGGTAAAATTCCAGATGCGCGTATTGTCGAATTGGTGCGCCGCAATTTTGATTTGCGTCCACGCGGCATTATTAAAATGTTAGATCTGTTAAGACCGATTTATTTCCCTACGTCTGCTTATGGGCACTTTGGTCGAGAAGAACCTAATTTTACCTGGGAAAAAACCGATAAAGCCGAAGCATTAAAAGCAGGCTAATAACAATTTTTCTTTAACCCTTATGAGGCAGTTCAATGCAGAACACACAAACGAGTGGTGACTACAAAGTTGCGGATATTAATTTAGCTGATTGGGGTCGTAAAGAAATTACGATTGCTGAAACCGAAATGCCAGGCTTAATGAGTTTGCGCGAAGAATATGGTAGCAAAAAACCATTAAAAGGCGCGCGTATTGTCGGTTGTTTGCATATGACTATCCAAACTGCCGTGTTAATTGAAACCTTAATCGAATTAGGCGCAGAAGTGCGGTGGTCTTCTTGTAATATTTTTTCGACCCAAGATCACGCCGCTGCAGCCATTGCTGCCAAAGGTATTCCTGTATTTGCCTGGAAAGGGGAAACGGAAGAAGAATTTTGGTGGTGTATCGAACAAACGATCAAAGGGCCAAATAACTGGCTCCCCAACATGATTCTCGATGACGGCGGGGATGTTACGCAAGTTATTCACGATAAATACCCAGAATTATTAGCAACGATAAAAGGTATCTCGGAAGAAACAACCACGGGTGTACGTCGACTTTATCAAATGCAAGAAGAAGGCAAATTATTAGCACCCGCGATTAACGTCAATGATTCTGTTACCAAATCGAAATTCGATAATTTGTATGGCTGCCGTGAATCTTTAATTGACGGGATCAAACGTGCAACCGACGTTATGATTGCTGGTAAAATTGCTGTGGTGCTAGGTTACGGTGACGTAGGTAAAGGCTGTGCACAAAGCTTACGTTCTTTCGGTGCAACGGTATTGGTAACTGAAGTAGATCCTATTTGTGCCTTGCAAGCAGCGATGGAAGGTTATCGTGTGGTCACCATGGACGAAGCAGCAGCACTAGGTGATATTTTTGTAACCGCTACTGGCAATGTAGATGTAATCACTGCAGCGCACATGCAACAAATGAAAGATCAAGCGATTGTCTGCAACATTGGCCATTTCGATTCCGAAATTGACATTGCCTCCTTACGCGGCTACCGCTGGATCAACATCAAACCACAAGTTGATGAAGTAGTATTTCCAGACGGCAAACGTTTAATTATTTTGGCAGAAGGTCGTTTAGTGAATTTAGGTTGCGCTACCGGCCATCCAAGTTTTGTGATGTCGACTTCGTTCACTAACCAAGTATTAGCACAAATGGAACTATGGCAGCATGCGGATAAATATGCCAAAGGAAAAGTATATGTGTTACCAAAACAATTAGATGAACACGTTGCTCGTTTACACCTGAAAAAAATCGGCGCAAAATTAACAGCATTAAGCAAAAAACAAGCTGATTATATTGGTGTGTCGGTGAATGGCCCTTACAAACCCGAGCATTATCGTTATTAAACGCGTAGTGACTCTTAAACTAAAAAGTACATCTTCTGCCTTGGTGGGAGAAGATGTACTTGTAAGTCCTCTGTAGCATCAGAATCTAATTTTTCGTTATCTATCGTTTCCCAGGCTTCTCCAATTACAGCACAAATAGTTTATTTGTTCTTGCTAACACACATACACACATCTTATGTGGATGAAATGAATAAGTTTATTTTTCTCAAATTATTTCTGTTTGTGAGTAAGCTATTGTAATTATTAATAAAAAACCATCAATTTTTAATAAGCTATACTTAAAGCATGTAAGTAAAAATTTCAAATGGATTTTGTGAAATTTGGAATAATTAGATTTTTTAAACAAGGTTATATAAAGGAGCTAAGTAAATGCCCAAATAGAATATTTAAAAGGTGCTACCATGAAAATAATAGTAGTAATAATTATATTTTGCTGTTTAATGCCTAGCATTGCTTGTGCAGACGATGAGACTGAACCGCTTGCAAAAAATGGTGTGACATATTGTGATAGTTATAAAAATATATCGGGCGATTTAAAAAAAGTAGATTGTATACACACAACCATGACCGACATTTATCCCATAGAAACAACAACACATTTGCTTTGCGATTATCCAGGATATTATCTTTATGTGAAATATAATACTTGGAGTGATGATTACACCGTAGATTGCAGAACTAACCAAATTAACCAAAAATAATTTAGTTGTTGGGTTGGTCGATATGTATAAAGCAAAAGTAGATTGCCCCTCCTAAAAAAATCGGTTAGCATATGTACAGGCTGTTAGGGGCGCCTGTACCCACAAAAGAGGATCTCACCCTAGGTTAGTTGATCGAATCTGTTAGTTATTCGTTTAACCTTTTGTTTGCCGGAAAGTGGGTAGCGGCGTTAAACAGAGGCGTTAAAATGAATAAGCCACACAAATCCTTCAGTGTTCAAGAATGTAAGATTCAGGCATCCATTCTTTTAAAATCACTAAAATCCGCTGATATTGCACAAGTCAAAAAAGCAATTAAGAGATTCAAAAAATTACCTGAATTTGCAGCACTTTCTTTGGAATCACTGCTTCCTACTGAAATTAAGCATAAAAATGCGTTAGCTGTTATCGCCTTAGAAAAAGGCTTTAAGTCATGGACAGATTTAAAATGCCAATTGCCTTTTATTCGCGGTGGCTTTCTTAATCAATGGTTTGCAAATTATGCGGAAGCTAAATCTACTCTTACAGCTAAGGGCGGATTTTTATTGCCCTATAGAAACCAATTTTTTATATGCGATGCTAACTATATAAAAAATCTTGGTTTTAATGCACAAGACCCTGATTGGCAGTTGATAGGATATGACTGGGTAAATCCTGCTAATAAAGCAGCATGGCAACGGTTATACAAAAAATGGATGCAGATCCAAGGAGGCAGCCATGAGTAAGCCGTTACCAAACATCATGTTTTTACAAGGTATGTGGGAACCGTTAATGGTCGAATGTGATATTCATGACCCTATTGTAATAGGGAACATACCAAAAGAATTACAGGGTACGTTTTATCGTAATGGCCCTAATCCGCAATATGTGTACTCGGCAAATTACCATATGTTTGAAGGCGATGGCATGATTCACGCGCTTACTTTTTATAATGGTCAAGTACACTATAAAAATCGTTGGGTACGCACCGCAAAATTTTTAGCAGAGCGTAAAGCACGCAAAAGTTTATTCGGCGGTATGAGGGATTTAATGCAATGTGATGAGTCAGTAAAAAATTGTTCCCGTAATACAGCAAATACCAATGTAATTTGGCATCACAACAAATTATTGGCCTTAAACGAAGGTGGCCAACCCGTCAATGTTGATGCTCATGATTTAACGCGATGTGAGACTTATACCTTTAATCAATTATTTGATCGAAGCATGATGGCACATCCAAAAATTGACCCTATCACAGGCGAAATGATTTTTTACAGCTATTTTGGTCCAGATTTTAGCTATTATATTGCCGATCAAAATGGCAAGCTTCATTATCAACAGCAAATCGCTATGCCTTTTAAATGCATGATGCATGATTTTGCCATTACCGAAAATTTTAGTATTTTCCCTTTGTTTCCTTTAACCTGGGATCATCATCGTATTATGCGGGGCGAACAAATCTTTAAATGGGAACCAAACTTAAATACACGTTTTGCAATTATGCCTCGTTACGGCAATGAGAATGAAATGATCTGGTTTGAAGAACAAGCGGCATTGGGTTTTCACGTTGTTAACGCACGTGAAGAACAGGATAAAATTATATTAGAAATGGTGGTAATGGATGAAATTCCAAGAAATGCTATTGCGTTTGCCGATGATAACGTTCCTTATATTAACTATTTGACTCGCTGGATTTTTGATCTTAAGACCAGAAAAATTTTTAAAGAGCGGTTAGATAGCATGAACGTAGAATTTCCCCGCATTGATGAACGATTTATTGGGCGTAATTATTCGCATGCCTATATGAATGGTACCAGCAATAAAAATTTATCGCCGCTATTTTTTGATTCTATCATTCATTATGATTTGAAAAATCAAATGAAAAAAGTTCATCATTTTGGTGAAGGAATATTTCCGTTAGAACCCATTTTTGTGCCACGTTCCTCCAATGCAAAAGAAGGGGATGGTTTTTTATTAAGTTATGTTTACCGTGAAAAACTTAATAGAAGTGATTTAGTTATCCTCGATGCACAACATGTCGATGCTGAACCTCTGGCGGTTATTCAACTACCACACCGCGTACCGTTTGGGTTTCATGGGTGTTGGGTGGGTAGTGATTCAAAAAGCACTTCAAAATGAAAAATCGCATTTTGAAGTGGAATTGGTATATTTGACATAATAAACAACGGAAAAATTTATGGCAAAACAAATTACTGTTATAACAGGTGCAAGTTCAGGTTTGGGAGCAGCTATCGCTGTTGAGTTTGCAAACTTAGGCTATCCATTGGCTTTGCTCTCTCGCGATCTTGCAGCAATGCAACAACTAAATTTGCCCAATGTTATTTGCCAGTCAGTCGATATAACGGATGCTATTGCTTTAAAAAACGCAATTCAACAAATTGAAGATGAATTTGGTTTAATTGATTGTTTAATTAATAATGCCGGAGTGGCCAAACGTGGGGATTTTATTGAGATTGATCATGCCGAGCATGAAAATATGGTTAGAGTTAATTTGCAGGGAGTTATCAATGCTACAGAAGCTGTTTTGCCAAAAATGCGAGAGCATAAAACTGGAACCATCATAAATATTAGTTCCTTATCAGATCGAACATCACGACCTGAACATGCAGTTTATGCTGCAACTAAAGCTGCGGTAAAAAGCCTAACAGAATCATTACGCATGGCAAACGCAAAATATGGTATTCGTTTTTGTAATATTGCGCCTGCGAAGGTACACACCCCAATGTGGAAAAATCAAGAATTCGATCCGGCCCATTTTATTAGCCCACAACAATTTGCCGAAATAGTCTTATGGGTATACCAACAACCAAAAACAGTTTGTATCCGCGATTTGTTGGTGGCGCCAACGAGTTATGAACCTTAATTTTGTGAATAGTCCGGAGACCCATCTAGGCGTCACTTTGCCGGCGTTGCTGGATGAAAGGGTGGCTAGCAATACCTGTGGCAAAGTTTATGCATTTAATCACATAAATCTTTCCATTGTGATGATAAAATTCTGAGTATAATTATAATTCTCTTGCATCATATTGCGTTCTAATAAACTAATGATGTACTCGTTTAAAATTTTGTTTTCTAATCTAGCATGATCTCGTAGTTTTCTGTGCAAAACAGGATTTACTCTTAAACTAAACTTACCCGAACAAGGTTGTGGTGTTTCAATTTTTTTCATTAAGTCATCAAGTGTTATTCAATAGTCTTAGCTACGGAAAACACAATATCACGGACCCATTTATGAATTACATCATTCTTATCTTTTGGATGCCAAACCATACAAACAGGGTATGTTGCTGAAAAAAAGGATATTGGTTGATACGTGAGGGGGAATCTTTTTACAAATTGTTTTGCAAGTCGCTCAAGTGTAACTGAAATTAAATCTGTATCACTTAAGATATAAGGAGCAGACAAAGCGTGGGGATGGGTTACTATTGCTTGCCGTTTCAACCCTAAATTAGTTATGACACTTTCAGTAAGCAGCTCTTCTTTATATTCAAAAAATTGGATTGCTAATTGTTTAACATGGGTAAAAGTTTTAGCATTTATGGGCTTTCGTAATATGGGATTTTTTTTAGAGCCTAAACATACAGCATTTTCAATAAATAACTGTTGCGCAATTAAGGTGTCTGGTATTTTTGCATAAATTCCGATCGCTAAATCAATACCCTCGTGATCAAAAATATGTTTGTTTTTTATATAGTTAACATGCTTAACAGTAATGTTAACGCCTGGCGCCACTTGCATTATTTTTTTGATTAATTTCGGAAATAGCACGCATTCTGTGTAATCAGATAATCCAATCGTAATTGATGCTTTGATTGATTCGGGTTTTATAATTTCTGGTTCTTGAAATATTAAGTTAATTTTTTCAATTGCTTCTGTTAAACGCGGTTCCAGCGTTAGTGCAAAAGATGTTGGAATTATACTACTCGCATGTCCTCTAACAAAAAGCTTGTCTTTAAATAGCTCTCTCAATTGCTTTAGTAAATTGCTCATAGCAGATTGAGTTAGATTCAAACGTTTTCCAGCATTAGTTACATGCTTTTCCTTAAGAAGAGCATCCAATGCAATAAGGAGATTCAAATTAATTTTTGACAAATCAATTTTCATGATACCAATTACTTAAAAAAACGATTTCACTAATTTATAAAACAATACTACATTTTATTTGTAGTAACAAATATAAACTGTATTTACCAGGAGATTTATTATGCCTAGAAATTTTATTAAGCATGTAGCCGCAGCTTTAGTAGCTCACGGTATTTTTAAAAGTATGGAAAATGACAAAAATAATAGAGCCAAACAACAAAAGTGTTTGGTTAAAGAACCTGCTGAGGTTAAAAAGAGAAAAGAACCATCGCAAATAAGTTATTCGCCAACATCTCATAGACCAAGGCCGCCAATGTCAACTTAACTAGCAATTCAATAGCCGATGATTCTGATCGTCGGCTATAATAATGTTTGTGCTTAGTTTGTTCCAATAACTTGCACCTTGGGGGCAGACGTTAATGGCGCTACCTTACTTTAAGGAAATGTTGGGCTTGTCAGCCCAACCTACATGTTTGTGTGCGCAGTGTTTCGCTTAGCATCTCACTATTAAACTGTGTAGGTTGGGCTGATAAGAAGCCCAACAATCTACAGCAACCAATGCTTAAGGTAGCGCCATTGACGTCTGACCCAATGGCACTAATGGCACATTTAGTAGCAATGAGACTGTTAATATTGAATATCTTGAGTTGATTGGTACTGAAAATTTGCAAGTAAAAACGGATCAAATAAACTTTGAGATTAATCTATAATTAGCACCTAGTTGGAATTCACAAGCTTGTTTAGAATCTTGGGGTAAACGTTCTTTCTTGTTTTTTGTTTGACATTCTTGTTGGTACATTGTAAATCTTATTAATTAGAGATTGTTTGTATCGAAAGGGAAATAATAATGTGCTTGATAAAACCATATAAAAGCGGTGAAGAAATTTTGATTGATGTAATTAAAATAAAATATAGTGAGGTTCAGCCTAAGTTTGAACTTTTAAGTTCAGAAGTTGTATGTTGTGCCCGCCAAATTAAAATTTGGATGACTATTTTACATTGGAAAAAACAAGTAAAAACCTTAAATCATGAATCTTTTTGGGGTTGGATTCAAAAACATTCTGTATTAAGAACAGTTGCTGTTGATGGAACTAAAATTTTAAAAGATACTAAAAAATATTTGGGTTCAGTGTTAAGTAATGTAATTTCTCCTGATCTACTGAAAAAATTAATTAAAAATAGTGGGTTGAAAGCTAGATTAAAAAAATTAGGAGATATTATTGGAATCTTGGAAATATGGCGCCATAAAAGATATGCCCATCTTGATAATGAAGACGTTGCGAATGTTGAGTGTAATTTGCAAAATTTATATTTTGCACTTGCAAACTTAGACGACTCTTTAAGTTATATTGCTCACTTTTTGTTAAATCCCGTTTTAATAATTTCTGAAGAATGGAATGCCTATGTAATTTCTGATGCTGATTATTCCAATCCAGTATGTTCATTGGAAAGTTTATTTGACGATGATCCAACAATACAAGATTGTAATAAACTTTTACGCGAGGTGAACACAATATCGGTTGAAAAAATTCTTTCTGAGGCTGCAAATACTTAGCGCTATGAGCAGTTATAATCTGACAATATCATTCTGAATCTGGTTTTGAAAATTATTCGTTTCTGATTCTGGTGTTTAAATCTTCATCACTTAACCTTAATTTTTTTGCAATAGCATTTAATCCTTCCATTGTTTTAGCAGTGTCACTTCCCCTTGATTTTTCTAATTTAAATAACTGAATGTATCCGGATAATGCTTCATTTAAATCTTCATGTAAGTATAAATATGATACATATCCTCCAAGAAAAACTGTGTCGTCAGGCCTGTGCTCTAAAGCTTTTTTATAATAAATTTTTGCTAAATCGAGTTGCCCTGTATCTTCATAGGAGCAGGCAAGGTGATAATGAATTGATCCGTGCTCGTAGTCAGGTTGAGTATCGATTATTTTTTTAAAACATTTTATTGCAAGCTCATAATCTTGTCTGTTTAATGCATTAAGGCCAGTTTCTTCTAGTTGAACTAAATTCGGTTTCATTTAAATTTTACTCTGTTAAAGTGGGTTTAGGATAAACATGTATGTTTTCCATCTCTAGTAATCGTTGATCAGTTGGATAAGCATTGCGTGGTTTAAATGTTTCGATATTTACATGAGGTTCTAATCCATGTGAGTTGGTGATGTCAAATCGAATTTGCCTTAAACCATCTTGGGATCTTAATATGAGATCCGGACCTTTGGGTGGTTTTATTGCGGAATAATTTTTACCTAAAAATTTCTCTGCTGAATTTAGAAAAGAATTTAGTTTTTCTTGGTTGTTAATTGATATTGTACTTTCCGTTTCTGCTGGTTTCCATAACTTACTTAATTTCCCAGCTAATCCCGCAGCGCCTTCCAACAAATCCTTTCCTGCTAATTCAAATGCAGCGCGACCAATTCCTGCTGCTAAAGCTACTCCTCCTTCAATAATAAGGCCACCACCAGTCATGGCTAATGCCGTAGTAATTCCATCAGCGATGTAAGGTTTAGTTGATTGTGCGACTGAGTTGATTAGATTAACTCCTTTCCAAAAAGGCGATGTAGATTGTACAGGGGTTGGATCGGCTACGTCTGCCATAAACTCTTTTGTTTCTGCCTTAAGGCTAGACCACTTATCACTAGGCGGTTTCACGCTCTGCTGATACTGCCCAACCTTCGATAAACGATCAGTCGTAGCTGTTTGGCTGGATTTTGCTCTTAAACCTGGCAATGGATGCTCAGTCGTATCTACATCACTATCAAACTTAAATTCATCTGCCATTTCCGATAAGCTCTTTACTTTCCAGGACGGTGATTCTGATCTTGATCCTGATCCGGATGGAGTTTTGCTTGCTGGTAATATTGTGCTGGATGGTTTTGTACCCACAACGTCACTTTGCGTTTGCGATGCTTTTGCGGTTTGGGTTTGTTGAGTTGAAGATTTCATTTCAGCTTGCATTTCAGTCTGTAATTTCTCAGTTTGCATCTGATCCAAATGCGCACTTACAGCAACACCAGCTGCAGTTCCTGCACCCGTTCCTAGCGCTTGGGCAACCATATCACTCGTGAGTTTGGTTTTGGTGATGGCACCGCTTAGCATGCTATCACTTAAGCTTAAAGCAGCTCCTGTACCAGCAGCACCCAGGATGCCACCCCCTTGTGGTAATTTGATGTTTAAATTCAACGCTTGTACGGCTAAGGAGCTCATCAGTTCATGTACGTCAAATTTCCCTGTTTGACTTAATGTTTCTAGTTGATTGCCAACAACCGTTTGCGTGGTGGCTAATAGTTGTTTGCCAGCTTCTTCTAAGAAGGCTTTGCTTTCACCGGGCCCTAGCTTGGCTAGTAGAGAACTGGTGGGTGCAAGATGAAGAGCGTCTAAACTAGCAGCAAAACCACTGGTGATGCCTACCTCCAATATAGTGGGCATAGAGAACTTCGATTGAATGCCCAAGCCCACGGCAATGCCTTGTTCGGCAGCGGTTAGTAGTCCCGCGGTTAAGCCGTCAGCAATTCCTATCGTAGTGGTAGTAGCTGCGATTGCTAATCCAGATAGGACAAACGGAGCTAAGTGAGGAGCTACTATCGCAATCAATGCGGTCGCCATGATCGTGATCAGCTCTTTGAAGAAAGCAGAACTGTTGTCGAATTTCTTGGGTGGTGGAGAGGTGAGATAGGGATAGACGTTGCCTATCATCGTTGCCATGAACTTGGCATAAGAAGTCGGAACTAATTCATATTAAGCCTGGTAGTGGATGCTCAGCCGTATCTGGATCGCTATCAAACTCAAAATCTTTCGCCATTTCCGATAAGCTCTTTACTCGCCAGTGAGCGGATTCAGTTTTTTCTTCTGGTGTTATTGTGCTTGCTGGTTTTGTGCCCACAACATCATTTTTCGTTTGTTGCGATGATTTTGTTGTTTATTTAAAGAAGGATTTAATTGCATTATTTAAAATTTCTTCCTTTTGGTTTTGATTTAGTTTGTTCCAATTATTATGAGTAACCAAATTTATTTGCATGTCAATTATTTCAGGGGGATTTGTTGGGTGCCATGATAATTTATTGTTTGAATGACATTTAGGGCAACGAGGATCTCTTCCTATCTGGTAATTACTACTATCTGAAGCAGGATCACAAGCTACTCCAAATATATTATGAAAAATTTTTACTCGATTAATTTTATCCATGTTATTCAATAGTTCACTTCTTTCAAAAAATGATTCAATTTCTTGAAATACCGCGTCTTTAAAAGATGAGAGGTAAGCTATTTCTCCGTTTACACTATGCATTAAAAATTCGCCATAAGGATCACCGGGCAATTCAGGTGATTTAAATGTATTTCCACAATTCCCGCAGTTGTATATATAAAGTTGTAAATTCATAACATTTCTCCGTTGTATTTAATACGAAAAACTTGGTATATGAGGTGTTGGCATAATCATTTGTGGCTTTAGTAGAGTATCAAAATTTTTCAGGACTGCCATGTTTGCACCTACACCTCGTTCAGAAGAATATCTAATTGCATCAAAGCCAGCTGAGCGTGCATCTTCCCCTAAGCTTTGGTAAAAGATGATATTTCGCCACCAGAATAGCCAATTTGATTCAATTAATTTGTTTAAAACAGAGCGTATTTCTATTCCTTTTTGCACGTGGCCAGAGAGTGATAGTAATTTACCTGTTCTTATTTTGTGTCTAATAGCATCAGCAGTGCTGCCAGAACCAGTTTCAGCATTTTCACGATACATACGAGAAGTAATATTTTTAAGCTTACTATTTTCTATGTTTCTCAATATTTATCTTCTGCAACTATATTGCAAAAGGTGCGCCAAATTTTATCACCTATTCTGCGTAAATAATTACCGATAGCCAGCAGTTTCATTTGTTTTTTCAAATGAAACTGCTGGGTTTTTAGATAACAATTTAAATCATTTTTGAGCTGGTTATTTTTGTAGATTGGCAGCAAATTTCAATAGCTCCTCTTTTGTCATTTCAAACTCTTCACCTTCATCCATTGCAATAATTGTCATTATTGCACGATAAGTTTCTTTGTCTAAAATCGAAGCATGATCAAGGTATTTTTCATGCGCCCACCACGATATTTTCCCTGTATCAAAATTTTTATTAATCTCTTCGGTGAGTTCTCTACCAAAATCTTTTTTACTATACATATATATCCTCCGCTTATAATTAATGAGGCCTTAAATAAAAATCATCTGAAAATGGTTTTGCTGCAACTTGTTGTAATAATTCATTTGTAGTTGGAGGAAAATGCGGACTTACTAAATTTTGACCGTTAAGCATTTTAGGGTGGATTCTGTTAACTACACCAGCATGATCATAGGTTTCCATGCGAGTACTTACTTCACCTGTTTTTGGATTATATTCTGTAACATAAGATGCTCCCCGTGTTGGACCTGGAGTAGCTGAAGGTGCTTCGGGGCCATAATATCTTACCGTGCCATCACTTAGAATTTCTGTTCTAACAGCGTTTTTCTGAGCGCCTTCTAATGCTGAATATTTACGTCGTAACGCGTCAGCTGCATTTGGGCTACTCGCAGAATATTTTTCTTGAGCTATTTTAACTTCTTCTAATGATCTGCCCGCTGCAGTTTCAAAATTTTCTGCGGTCTCAGCAGGTTTCCACAATCCCCCAAACTTACCAATAAGATCACCAGCTCCTTGAATTAAGGAGGATCCTAATCCTTTTATCGTAGGACCTAACAAATATCCAGCACCTTCTGTTAAACCTGCAACCAGTATATCTTTAGCTAAAAACAGCGGGTTCTTTCGTGCTTGTGCTGCATCAGCATTAATTCCATTAATTTGTTTTGCAAAAAATGAATTAGACTGAATTGGTGTTGGGTCAGCCATGTCTAGCATAAACTCTTTTACATCTGCTGCAAAACCTTGCCACTTATCACTCGGCGGCTTCACACTTTGCTGATACTGCCCAACCTTCGATAAACGATCAGTCGTAGCTATTTGGCTGAATTTTGATGATCCTAAGCCTGGCAATGGTTGATTAGAGGGATCTGTATCACTATCAAACTCAAAATCATTCGCCATTTCCGATAAACTCTTTACTCGCCAGTGAGCGGATTGAGGTTTTTCTTCTGGTGTTATTGTGCTTGCAGTATTTTGCGTTTGCGATGATTTCGCAGTCTGATTTTGTTGGCTAATAGCTTTTGTTTCAGCTTGCATTTCTGCTTGCATCTTCTCAGCATACATCTGATCCAAATGTGCACTTGCTGCAACGCCTGCTGCGGTTCCGATACTTGTGCCAAGCGCATTGCTTACCAGACTAGAGTCTAGTTTTTGCTTGGTGATAGCACCACTTAACATCGTGTCACTTAAACTTTCTACCGCAGCACCTTCGCCGGTGCCTAGGGCGCCTGGTAAGCCCGTAGGTACTTTGATATTCAAATTCA